>Ga0102591_1000085_pt1 | contig 234599 bp, 215 predicted proteins | sample AraplaCol_mCL_r2_2_FD_76860 | JGI IMG/M metagenome (GOLD analysis project Ga0102591, IMG submission 76860) | Arabidopsis root microbial communities from North Carolina, USA - plate scrape MF_Col_mCL_r2 (SPADES assembly) (version 2) | ecosystem: Host-associated > Plants > Roots > Endosphere... | reverse complement strand
AAGCTCGTTAAAAGGCAAATGTATGGGCGTGCCAAGCTGGATCTTCTTCAGGCACGGTTGATCGGCGCAATGTGAAAGAAATCGTCATCAAAAATGCGTCAGACCCAAATTTGCACGCCGAAACACACCCAAATTTCCCTTGGGACATTTCTTGCACGTAAATTTGGAGATGAATACATGGATCAGATTGTCACGTCAGGTAGGACCCCAGCAGCGACCCGCAAGGCTGCTCGTATCTCCAGAGGCTACAGCCTCGAGGATCTCGCGATTGCAACCGGACTTACGGTGGCGGAATCGCCGCCGCCGAGGAACCTGGCGAACCGGTACCAGAGCATCATGTCGAGCGCATCGAGCACGTTCTTGCTTAGCCTGCGAGTGGGGCGGAAGGGCCACGGGGAACGCTGAAGCAGCATCGGACGGAACGCGAAACGTTGAGTCCTCCGGGCCGGTTCGCCAGTTTATGGATCGATCCCGATCCGGTAACAGCATTATTTAGCTGAACCACCGGACTACAACCTCGACTATTCGAGACCATCGTGTCTCGAAAGCGAAGGGTTTCGACCACCTTTCCATCCTCATGCGTGATTTCGAAAACCTGTCCATCAAAAAGTTCACCCTATGAGGGTGCTACCGCTCAGCCATCTTGACGTTGCTGATTTCGAGCCGGCGGGTTGGAGTGTCGTTCGTTGAATCGAACGCCAGCTCTTGAACCAATTCGAAACCTCCTACCAGTAGTTTCCGACCACAAATCACTGAAAATTGCGGCTTTTCACCTTCAGTGTATCGATGTGAAGGTCGGGCACGAACATATCCCTTGGGACAAGCGGCTTAGGCCTGTCGCGTGAGTCCGGCCCACCACCTCCGTGGGCAAACTCATCGCCTCGCCCGGCCGGCAGCTTGAACTCGGTCCCCTTATCGGCCAGCCCGACCAAATCGCCTGAGAGATCGAACAGCTGCTGCGCTACGAGATGGACTACCTCCCCTTCCCGCTGAATATGGCCGTTGATGGCCATCATTGAGGAGCCGAGTACGACACGCCGGCGCTTCTCAAACAGGTTGGGCCAGACGACGATATTGGCGGATCCCGTCTCGTCCTCGATGGTGATGAACATGACACCCTTGGCTGATCCGGGCTTCTGCCGCACCAGCACGAGCCCCGCCGTGAAAACCGACCGTCCGTCCCGCGCATTCATCGCCTCCGCGCAGGTGATGATGTTGCGTTCTGAAAGGTCCCGCCGCAGGAACGCGACCGGATGTTGCCTCAGCGTCAGCCCGGTATGGCTGTAGTCCTCGATGACGTTGTGGCCGTCGGTCATCTGCCGAAGCGCCACCTCCGGCTCCTGCTGCTCCGCAATCGCCGTTGCCTCGCGTTCGGCCGCGGCTGCAAACAAGGGCAAGGGCTCGTCTCGCAGCGCCTTGATCGCCCAGAAGGCATCGCGCCGTTCGAGGTTGAGTGAGGGCAGAAATGCATCGGCCTCTGCCAGCTGGACGAGCGCTTCGGTCGGAACACCGGACCGTCGCCACATGTCATCCACCGAGACGAACGAGCTGTTCATGCGCGCCGCCACGATCCGCGCTGCATCGGCAACTGCCAAACCCCTCACCTGCCGAAATCCGAGCCGGACAGCATGTCGATCGGTAGACCCGATGTTTTCCAGCGTGCAGTCCCAGCGCGAGCGGTTGACGCAGACCGGCCGCACCTCGACGCCATGCTTGATCGCGTCGCCGACGATTTGGGCTGGAGCGTAGAATCCCATCGGCTGACTGTTCAAAAGCGCGGCGCAGAAGACGTCGGGGTAATGGCACTTGATGTAGTTCGAGGCATAGGCGATCAACGCAAAGGAGGCAGCATGGCTTTCCGGAAAGCCATAGGAGCCAAAACCTTCGAGCTGAGAAAAGGTCTTTTCGGCGAAGTCAGGCGAATAGCCGTTCTTGACCATGCCGGAGACGAGTTTGTCCTCGAAACGCGAGACGCCGCCGGTGAACTTGAAAGTGGCCATGGATTTTCGCAGCTGGTCGGCCTCGCCACCAGTAAAGCCTGCACAGACCATCGCCACCCGCATGGCGCTCTCCTGAAACAGCGGCACGCCGAGCGTCTTGCCGAGCACCGCCTCCAACTCAGGCGTCGGATATTCCACCGGCTCCTTACCTTCGCGCCTGCGAAGATAGGGATGCACCATGTCGCCCTGGATCGGACCGGGCCGGACGATCGCCACCTGAACCACGAGATCGTAGAAGGTGCGGGGTTTCAGGCGCGGCAGCATCGCCATCTGCGCCCGGCTTTCGATCTGGAAGGTACCGAGTGTGTCCGCCTTGCAGGGCGGCTGAATTCGGCATTGTTCTTCGTCGGAGATCAGTGTCGAATGAATCGATGGGCGTCTGCGTCAGCGGACCATGAAACCATGTGCGTATGGGTCGCGCTCATCTATGAAGATAGTGTTCAGACCCGTCATACGCGCCCAGCCGCCGATCGAAGGCACAATCGCCTTGTACTCTCCGACGTTGGTATCGGCCTCAACCCGGCCCTCGAATGTTGAGCCGATGATCGATTCATGGAGGAACCTGTCACCCGGTTTCAACGTGCCCCTTGCGTGAAGCTGCGCCATGCGCGCCGCGGTTCCAGTGCCGCACGGTGAGCGGTCGATGGCTTTGTCGCCGGCGAAGACGGCGTTGCGCGCATCTATGCGGTCGTTTGTCGAAGCGCCGGTCCACATGATGTGGGTCAGGCCCTTGATGCCGGGATCGAGCGGATGGATGAAGGTGTGGGCAGCGTTGAGCCGCTCGCGAATTACCGGGCTCCATCGGATCAGATCGGCTGCGGAATGATCCGCCATGTCCCGATAATTCTCCTGTTTCTCTATGATGGCAAAAAAGCTGCCGCCGTAGGCGACGTCGACCCTCAGCGGACCAAGGTCCGGGCATTCGACTTCCAGGCCCTGCGAGTGGAGGAAGGAGGGTACGTTGGCGAATCGTACCTCCTCTTCCACATTGCCGTACTCGGCGACAACGACGCCAGCGGGTGTATCTAGCCGCAACTGGCCCGGTGTCTTTGGCTTCACGAGACCGTTTTCCACTGCGAATGTAACGGTGCCGATGGTCGCGTGACCGCACATCGGCGGGTAGCCGGACATATCGACGAAAAGAATGCCGATGTCGCAATCCTCGCGTGTCGGCGGATAGATAATCGTGCCTGCCATCAGGTCATGTCCGCGGGGCTCAAACATCAGGCCAGTGCGAATCCAGTCATATTCGGCGAGAAAATGAGCGCGTCTTTCCATCATTGTAGCGCCGTACAGCTGCGGGCCGCCGCCGGCAACCAAGCGAACCGGGCAGCCGCCCGTGTGACCATCTATGCAAAAAAAAGTATGTCTCGACATGCTGTCCTCCGAGGGTTCAACCAAATGGCACTCGCGTGCAGGCGCATAGTTCCAGGGCGCGGCCTTAGTGTTTCGACGTGTCATCTGTGGCGAAGAATTTGCTGACGGCACCGATGAATTGGAGAGACGCGCTTCGCCAGGGCCAGCAGGCAGTCCATTGTCTCGACACATCCGCCTCTGCAGCATCAGTCAAGCAAAAGCGACCCTTGGCGACCGGATCTGGCTTCGTCAGGTATCCTGTCATCAGAGGTACTAGGACTGCTTGCCGAAACAATGGATAAATCCAATGAAATCTTGGACTTTTCATTACGCGGCGTACTTCGCCGGATAAGGATCGCGAAGCTATGATTTCTGCCATTCGAACGCTTGAGGCAAGCATTTCAGGCAGCCCACAAGCGGATCGTAGCGCCAGTCAGATGACATGACATAACGTTCAGTTGAAGTTTATGACAATCCCATATGGTCCTGTGCCTGAAACCACGGAAACAGATATTGTGCGACCTGGGCCTTGAGGCGCCATTGCGCGATGTCAGCGCCATGTTCCATTACCGCGACAGGAAGCTCATCCAATGTCGCATTTCCTGCCGCGAAGTCGCCGAGGAGAGTACCCAGATTCTGGGCCAGGTTGAGACCGCGTGTCGAGTAGCCGCTCAGAGAGAACACGCTCTTTCCTAGCCTCATGACATGTGGCAGCTTCGTGTCCGACATCGAACAAAAACCTTCCCAAAAGTATTCGAAGACGAGATCCTCTTCTCGAAGAAAGGGATAAAAAAGTTTGAGCCGACTCCTGCAATGATTTACGCCGTAGCGCTTGCTGTTTTTGCCAATGGCGAAGACCGCGCCTCCGGTGATAAACCGACCATCGGCATCAAGGCGTCCGAATCCTCCGGATTTGCGACAATCCGAAAAGCACATTTGTGATGTCAGGATGGACTGCCGAAGCTCGTCGCGAAGAGGTTTGGTGGCGGCCTGGAACAGGCGAAGGGGGATTGCGGAACGTTGAACTTTCGGGAAAGTACCATCCGTATAGCCGCCAGTGGTAACAAGGACCATCCGAGATCTGACACGTGAATTGCCACAAACAACGGTGCACCAACCGCTGCTTTCTTCGATCCGGTCTACCGGTGAGTTCTCGAAAACTCTGACACCGACCTTGGTCGCTTCAGCGGCAAGGCCCTGAGCCAAGGCGTAAGGGTTGACCGATCCGCCTGTCGGGTTCGACCAGCCGCCTAAATAGCCAACCGTACCGAGGAGGTCGTGCACATCAGCTGCCGAATGCCATTGCACCGGAGCGCCCCATGCCTTCCACTCGCCAAAGACTCTGCGAATTCCCTGCATGGAGCGCTCGGAATGCGCCGGCTGCATCCAGCCCTTCTGTGCCGGAGCGCACTGGATACCCAAATCGGCAATTCGCCGGAATACTTCATTCGAGCCATTGATGACCAACTCAGTCAAGCGTCGCGCCTTGGTTTTACCAAGTATGGATGACACATGGGAAGGGGTCATCGTTCCGGGAAACTGTGGAATACTGTTTCCGCCGTTTCTGCCGGACGCACCGCTGCCCACTGTCCTTGAATCGATCAGAACAACACGCACGCTGCTGCGAGATGCCTGGATCGCTGCACACAGACCGGAAAGTCCAGCTCCGACAATCACGACGTCGGCAACTTCGTCCTCTGCCAGCCTGGCAAACCGCATGACAGGCTGGCCAGGATCTTTCTTCCACAGGACGGTTTCCAACGGGGTGTCGATCGGCGCTTCTATGGACATGGGGCTTTCTAACAAGTTGCGACAGACATTGGCGGCATGATCGGCTGCGACATTTATCATGCCGAAGCGATCTGATGCCCACAGGTGTGACTGGCGTCATAGGGTGCGTTTCACGACCCCGTAAAATCAGGTACTAACCGGCACTAGCTGGCCACACCCAATGTTTCGACCAGCTTCTTGGCGTTGCGAAGCGCGAGAGCGGCAATCGTGCTGGTGGGATTGGCAGCGCCGCCCGTCACGAAAATGCTTCCGTCGGAAATGACGAGGTTGGGGACATCATGCGCCCTACCAAACTCGTCCACGACCGAGATTTTGGGATCATGGCCCATTCTGGCAGTTCCCAGGAGGTGGCCGGGCTCACCCTTGAGGTCGGCTATCTCGACGACCCGCTTGGCCCCGCCGGCCTTGTGGATCTCCACCAGCTTTTCCATGACGAAGCTTCTCATCTTCAGCGTGTTTTCGCTGAAGCGATAGGTAACCTTCGGCGCGGGAATGCCATCGCTATCTCTCAGGTCGTAATCCAGGGTGACGGTGTTGCTCTCTTCAGGAAGGTCATCGATGTTCGCGCCCCAGAAGATTGCGCTTCGAGCATCTCGCAGAACCTGATGGAAGTTTCTGCCCCAGAGCGCATCGAAGGGCAACAGCCTGTGCGGATCGATGCCATTGAACAGCAGCCCCGGTGTGGGACAGGCATGCATCTTCGGGCCGCGAACAAAACCGCGCGACAAATCGGTTTCGAAGAACTGCATGGAACTGACGGCCGACCCCACTGGACCACGCCAGGATTCCAGGTCTTCGTCATAGTAGCCAATGACCGTGCAATTCGGGTGAAGCATCAGGTTCTTGCCCACCAGGCCGGACGAATTCGCCAAACCACGAGGGTGTCGTTCGCTTGCTGAAAGAAGGAGCAGTCTCGCTGTGCCTATACCATTGGCGCACATGACGACCTGTTTGGCCCTGGTATGATATTTTTCTCCGTTCTTGATCCACTCGGCACCGGTTGCCGCACCCTTGCTGTCGACTGGAATGCGAGAGACTCGCGCGCCCGTGACCAGCTTCGCGCCGGCCTTAATGGCCGAAGGCCAATATGCCATGTCGAAGGACGCTTTGGCGCCTTCCGGGCACCCTTGAATGCAGGCACCCCAACGTGCGCACGCTGCGAGCGTACCGATCTTCTGGCTCGGAATGGCATTCGCATGCGGCCACCAATGCCAGCCCAGCTTGTTCATCGACTCGGCGGCCTTCATGCCGAGTTTGCCGAGAGGCATCGGTGGAAGTTTCGGGGAAAGTCCCTCTGGATACGCAGGATCGCCCTCAAAGCCGGAAACGCCAATGAAGTCGTCGACCTCGTCGTAAAACGGGGCAAGCATATCATAGGTGATTGGCCAGTCTTCGGCCACGCCATCAGTCGTCCGAACCCGGAAATCAGACGGCGACAGCCTCGACCACAGGGCGCTATAGTGGATAGTCGATCCACCGACCGCGTTATACATCGAAGGGGCGAGATCAGTCTCGCCCACGTTCAACGGGTAATCTGCAGGGTTTTTCCGCCTGCCGGGTTCGGTCTGCCAATGACCTCTGGCGACGAGTTCCCACATATCGTAGTTGGCCGCATAGTCAGACGGCAGGGCGTAATCACCTTGCTCCAGACAGATAACTTTAAGCCCTGCCTCTGCCAGCGTATGTGCGGTTATTGCCCCCGAGGGTCCAGAGCCAACAATGACTGCATCATAAATCTCGTCGGAAGTCTCGTTCATTCTCTAACCTGTGATCACACGCGCCAGAACTAAGCGAAAACTCAGCCAGTAACCGAATTGGCATCTACGAGTTTGCTAAAAGGAGGTCGCGGCACCCCCTGTCGACAGCAGGCAGGCTAACACGGAGGAACAGGTCGACAATGGAAAAAGCTAATAAATGCTTGGACATTCTGTGAAGCCGCTTGAGGGTAAAAACATGCTCGAACATGAATATGCCGGCGGACGGCAACAAGAAGCGCCTTCATGCACGTCGAGTGCTTCATGATGGGCCTTTTACAATGCAAATGACATGTGGCTCTGGACGGTGGGCCTATCAATGGTTTCCGGGCCCGATCTGCGCGGGCCCCCTGGTGACTGGACAAAAAATCCTGTTAGCAGAAATTCAGCCGAGCGAAGTTTGCTTTCGGAGTTTATCAGCCGAGGTCTCGGGATAGGTCGGGGCTACCGTGCTCTTGCGGGACCGAATAAGATCTCGCAGTTCACGAACGAGACTGAGAATTATGTCAGACATCCCTATGCAATAACGTAACGTAGCCATTTGCTCCTCCTAGTGTCGTGCTCCATCAACTTGACAATTAGAAACGGCGAACAAAATGGACAGATCAAGCAACAATTAGGACAAAATCCTCGTCAACCGATGCCTGTCTTGGGCCTGGTTCGGACACCGCTACCTTGGCAATTGGATAGTCAGCGCTGATTTTTACACCGTAGGGCGAGTACGAACTCCCATGCTGATAACCGCCACTTTAGTGCTAGCGAACCCTTGACCTTTTGTAGTGACAGACTTTCAGGATAGTGCTGATTGCGAAAGTCATAAGAAAACGCATTCGACCGTTGCTCGCGCCTTGCTTTGCAGCGAGAATCTAAGGAAGCCGACAAATCCAATGTTATGCGGCCGCCCTCTGCACGGGATACGCAAGGCATAATCAATTTACCTTCAGCCTTTTGCGTGTCCGATAGAAAAGTGTCTCTATGATCAGGAACACCTTCAAGTACACGTGTCAGACATGTTCCGCAAAACCCTTGTAAGCATCTTTGAGAGCCTGGGCGATTGTGGTAGCCGCCGGAACATTGATCTCGAACCCGCTGCGCGCCAGAACGACTTTAACGCCGGCGTCATCGGGCGGCATAGAAACTCCCGCCGGCTAAAAGTGCTCGGAATGAACGCTCTCAACTGGCCAGCTTCCAAACGTCACCGCCGCTACTGCTTCCATGAAAGACGCTGGTCCGCACATATAAAGATGTGAGCCGGCGGGCCATCGCAGATATCGGGCCGCAAGCCTGTTCCGAGTTGCAGAGGCATCAAGACCGAAATGTAATTTAGCGCGGAATGAAGACCCGTTGCCGCCAAAAATGTCGAGAAACGGCACATGTTCTAGCGATCTACAGAAGTATTCGATCTCGAACGAGCGTCCAGCCTGTTGCAGAAATAGGGCCATCGACAGGATTGGGGTAATGACGATGCCTGCTCCCGCCAGCATGGTATACTGCGCGGTTCCATCAAGCTCGAAGTTGTTGCGGGGTAACCCGATAGTGAGAGCGCTGCCAGCTTCGATTTGATCGTGAAGCGCGCTCGATCCGCCCCGCGATTGGGGTTCGGGTTTGACTGCTATGACATATCGACTGGTGTCGGCGGGCGAGCTGCTGATCGAATATTGACGCAGGAGGTTGCTGGGCAGCCGCATATCGTTATGCGAACCTGCAGTGAAAGGTGGCAAAGACGCGCCGTGGGCCGTCAACTTCTGACAACCCCTGCCGGAGACTTTCTGCGCAGCGTGAAATGTGGCTCCAGCGGTCAACAATGAGAGTCGAATTGATCTGTTGAGAAAATGGCCTGCCACCGATCTCAGATCAAGAGTGTCATACCTACAGTGATCCGATTGATCAGATCATCCTACTAAATGTTGGATAATGCAATTGCTTGTGGGTGCCTGGCATGGTTGCGTAAGGGCGTTGAGTGGGAGGCGAGCTAAATCAGCTTCCGCAATTGTACAGGTCATTGGCAATGACAGAGGAACCTGAACACGTCATGAATACTTCAAAGCAAATCGAAGCCCACAACGCGGGGCAGCGCAACGCAATTGTCGTAAAAGCGGCAAACGGTGTTGAAGTCGACCTCGGCATTGGCGTCAATTGCGTTGTTCGTGTCAAGGTAGGGCCGCTGAACCCAGATTACACGCATTTTTCCGTGGTGAGCCTGGAATTCGCCCAGGGCGGCTACCTCGACTTTCATAGCCACAGGTTCAGCGAACGGGTTGTAATTTGTAGCCAGGGCTCCGGCTGGGTCTACGCCGAGGGCAAGCGGCATCCCGTTTCCAAGGGCACGACAATGTTCTGGGGCAATGGCCTTCCCGTCAAGGTAGAGCAGGTCGGAGAAGAGCCGCTTCTTCTATCCGTGATTGCCTTGCCCCCTGGCCCTGAATCACGTGTTGACCTGTTTGGTTATACCTCGGACCATCAGATGGATCTTGCCGCACTGCGTGAGATCGTAGGGGTTCGGCTCCAGGCCGAAGTCAGCGCTCAGACGGCCGGCGGCAACTTCGTGATCGTTCAGGAAAATGAGGGTGACGAGTATTGGCAAGCGGCGCCGAGTCTCGGTGTGGTGAGCATCATGTTGGCGCCCCCCGCGCTGCCTGTAACGCATTTCTGCGTGGCATCCCAACAGTTGGATCCCGGCGCCTTTGTTCGTCCGCACGGCCACGTCCTGTCCGAGGAGATCGTGATTGTGACGGAAGGGGCCGGCGCTGCCGTCGTCAACGGTGTCGAGTACGCGATTGCTGCCGGCGATCTTATCGTGCTGCCTCCGCCTCTTATCCACAATTTCATAAACAATAGCGAGAAGCCGCTTAAATACTGTGGCGTGTTCCTGCCACCGAGCGTCGAAGCCGCGTTGCGGGAAACAGGTATACACAAGCTGCCGGGCCAGCCTCGTCCTGATGTCAAGCGTAATCCCATGACCGAGCGACTTTTGGTCGAGAAATATGGTTTCATTATCCCGGGCGTTTCCCAGAAGGAACCCGCCACACTGGAAACGACGTAATTGAAGGAGCGTGAAGTGACTCTTCCCTTGGATGGAATTCGTGTCTGCGATCTCTCGCAGATCATGTTCGGACCGTGCGGCACGCAGATACTGGGCGATTTTGGCGCTGAAGTTATCAAGGTGGAAAAGCCTGGCAGCGGCGACTTGAGCCGAGGAATCGATCGGCTCCGGGATGATCCAAGTCAGGAAAGCGCAAACTTCCTGGCCATGAACCGGAACAAAAAGAGCATCGCGATCGACCTGAAATCTGATGAGGGCCGGGCCCTTTTGAAGGAAATTGCGGGCAAGTCCGACGTTTTCGTCCACAATTTCCGGCCGGGCGTGATCGAACGGATGGGCCTCGGATATGAAGATGTAAAGGCACTCAAGCCTGATATCATCTATGTCGCAGGTTCTGGCTTCGGGGCAACTGGCCCTCTCGTAGACAAGGGGGGTATGGATTTCGTCGCACAGGCGATTTCCGGCATAGCGAACGGCAACAAGGATCCTGATGGAAAGCCGCAACTTTTTCCGGTATCGGCGTCCGACTTCTCGTCCGGTATGCTGCTGGTCCAGGCGGTGCTGCTTGCCCTGCTCCATCGCGGACGCACCGGCGAAGGCCAGAAAATCGAAATAAACCTGCTTGATGTCTACCTGGTGATGCAGCAGCAGGAAGTGACCCAAAAGCTCCGTACCGGGAAGGATTTCAATCCTCTCGTGCAAGACCCCATGGACATCTTCGCCACGGCTGACGGTTTCATTTCGGTCATCGCCGTTTTCAAGCCCAATCCGGTTTCGGATATATGCCGCGCGCTCGAAATTGCCGACATAACGGCCGAGCCCGAATTTGCCACGCTCGCCTTGCAGATGAGTAACCGCAAGGAATATCGCCGACGCATGTCGGAAGGCTTTGCAAAGTTCACCACGGAAGAGTGTGCCCGTCGGCTCGACGCGGTTGATATTCTCAACAGCCCGGTTCTTTCTCTTGGCGAGTCGCTTGCCCATCCCCAGGTTCTGCACAACGATATCATGATCGAGCTCCATCACCCGACTGTGGGGGTCATAAAGACCGTCGGCAATGCCATCAAGTCGTCGGCGTATCCAGAGATCTCTCTCAATCCTCCCCCCGTTCTCGGGCAGCATTCAGCAGAAGTCTTGCGCGAGATGGGATATGACGAAGACCGGATCACGGAGCTGCTCGAACAACGTATCGTAAATCAAGCACGTATGTGACGGTGATACTTCCTATCCTGTCACGCGATAGTGGCGAACAACTTGGATTTACGCAATGACACTGGTTTACAATCGTGACGGGGACAGTCCGCAAGCGGTCCTACTCGTGACGGGACTCGGCGGACATGCTGAGTTCTGGAACAGCCTGCGGCAGCTCCTGTCATTGTCATACACCGTCATCAGCTTCGACCAGAGGGGGTGTGGCGCCAACAAAGATTTGACGGGCCAGCATACGCTTGCCGAGATCTCGCAAGATGCGATCGACATCCTCGATGACGCCGGGCTCGCCAAGGTTTCGCTGGTCGGCCATTCCATGGGCGGGGTAGTCGCACAATGTCTGGTGCTGGATCATCCCCACCGCTTCAATGCGGTCGTCTTGAGCGGCACGTTCTGCGCTTTCGACTGGTACATGACAATGGTCGGGGACTTGCGCAACCAGGTCCTGAGCGAAGCCGGTCCGGAAGCCTACGGCAAATTGTCAGCCCTTCTGGCGATGCCTGGCGGTAATGTACTGGATGCCGATTATGACCTTCAGTCCCGCGTGAACCGGCCGGCCAAGATGCCAAGCCAAGTCGTCCAAGCCCGTCAAAATGCGCCATACGGGTTCGATCGCCGCGGCGAGTTAGGTTCTGTAATCATCCCGAGCCTTGTCGTGGGCGCTGTCGACGATATGTTGGCGCCTCTCTATCAGTCGAGAGAAATTGCAAGCCTGATACCTGGCGCTCAGCTCGAAATCATGGATGGCGGTCACTTCTTTCCCGTCACGCGCTCGCAGACTTATGCCGAATTGCTTGGAAATTTCCTGGGAACTGTCCACCGGTAGGCTGAGCTGAGAACGGATACCGGTATCGTAGCTGACAGAACAAGGAGCTGTCGTTGGCCAACTATATCCAAGGCACCGCAACGTCGGGTACGCCAGAGAGCGATGTTACCGACGTCATCGTGGTTGGGACGGGAGCGGCGGCTCTTACGGCTGCGCTGACTGCCGCCGTCGGCGGTAAGACGGTCAGAATCATTGAGAAAACTTCGAAGATCGGCGGCACAAGCGCGATGTCCGGCGGCCTGACCTGGGTTCCCGCCAACCCTCAGGCTGCAGCCGAGGGCGCTTCCGACACACCGGAAGAAGCGCTCGACTATATCAGGGCAACAGCTCCCGCCGGTTGGGCCGAAACTGAAGACAAGCTCTGGGAGAGCATGGTGCATGCCGGACCGGAAATGCTCAAGCTCGTCCACAAACACAGCCCAGTCCGTTTTTCGGTGACCAAGATCGCCGATCCTTTCATGGACAAGCCTGGAGCCAAGGCGTGGGGCCGGGTTCTTTCGCTCGAACCGATCAGCAAGAGGATACTTGGCCGGTACCGGAGAAGCATCCGCCGCTCGACATTGCCGCAACGCATCACGGTCGACGAGACCGTGGGGTCAAAGATCGATCGGCATCCTGTCCGGGGTATGCTTCAATGTTTGCCGAAGATGGTCCGACGCTGGTTCACCGACTCCATCGCGCAAGGCAACGCCCTGATTATTGGGCTGCTGAAAGGCTGCCTGGACCACGGATGCCATATTCATCTGTCCACCCGCGCAACCTCGCTCGTCACGGATCCGTCCAACGGCGCCGTCAGGGGTGTCGTGGTCGAGCGCGATGGTGCGTCTACAACCTACCACGCCCGTCTTGGTGTCATCCTGGCGACCGGCGGCTTCGAGTGGAATGCACAGATGCTCGCCGAACACTATCCCAGCGACGTGGACTTTCTGAGCAGTCCAAGCAGCAATGAGGGCGATGGGCATAAGATGGCCCAAGCGGTCGGCGCCGCCTTTGCGCATATGGATCAGGGCAATGTCGTCATCCAGCCGCCGGTCCGCTATGAAGGAAAGCTGCATGGCCTTCCTCTCCGAATCCATGCAGAGCCCGATGCCATAATCGTCGACAAGACAGGTCGTCGCTTTGCCAGCGAGTATGAATATTGGGTCTATGACCGCATCATGGAAAGGGATGAAGCTGATGAGCTCCGCTATCAGCCTGCCTGGGTGATCAGCCATTGGCCGATGGTAAAGCGCACGCCCTTGATACGCTATTATCGCTTCTTCAAGTCGGGATGGCTTGTAATGGCGCGCTCTCTCGAAGAGCTTGCCGAACGTACTGGCCTTCCCGCAGCGAACCTTGTTGAGACTGTTGCAAGATTCAACGCCTTTGCGCGGTCCGGCAAGGATGTTGATTTCGGCCGTGGCGAGAACCTCTACGAGCAGGGACTGGCAAAGACCTTGGGCCTGATGCAGGAAATCGTGAGGCCGCCATTTGTCGCCTATCGGTTCAAGCCATCCCTTCTTGGCACCAAGGGTGGTGTACGCACCAACCATCTTGGCCAGGCGTTGCGGGCGGACGGCAGTGTCATCGATGGACTCTATTGTTGTGGAAACGTGATGGCCAGCCCGACCGGGGCGAAGGCGCCAAGTCAGGGCGGCACGACGATTGGAAGCTATATGACCTGGGGCTATATCTGCTCCATGGCTCTCATCCGGTCTTCCGAAGCACATACGAAACTACAGTTCACGCAGAGGGAGATTGTTGGATGAGTGACAATTTTGCGGATAATGTCGTGGTAGAGTATCCATCTGACTTTGTTGCGCTGATCCGGTTCGACCGGCCGGACAAGAAGAACGCTCTTCACAGCTCGATGATCGTCGAGTTAGGCGGGATTTTTTCGCGCTTTCAAGACGATGAAGCTATTCGCTGTGTCATTCTAACGGGCACCGAGGACTTCTTTGCTGCCGGGGCCGACATTAAGGAGATGGTGTCGCTCGGCCCGCTGGAGGTTGCGAATGCTCCGGCGCGGGTGGCAGCCTGGGCCGCTATCGAGCGCTTCAGGAAGCCGATCATTGCGGCCGTCAACGGTCTCGCTTTCGGCGCAGGGTGCGAACTCGCGCTGCTGTCGGATTTCATCATCGCTGGAAGCAATGCGCAATTCGGACAGCCCGAAGTCCGGCTTGGCAGCATGCCCGGCGACGGGGGCACGCAGCGGCTACCGAGAAAGCTGTCGCCCAATCTGGCTGCCTATCTGGCGATGACGGGTGAATCGATCGGTGCTGAGCATGCCGAGAGACTGGGACTGGTGGTCGAAGTCGTCTCGCCCGCTGACACCGTGAATCGCGCAGTTGCCATAGCGTCCGTGGTTGCGGCCCGTCCTCCGCTCGCGGTCCAGGCAATCAAGGCCTGCATCAATGCCGCGGTGGGAGCGAGCGACCACAACGGACTGGCCTTCGAACGAGACGCCGTGACCCGTCTTGCAATGACGGCTGACGCGAAAGAGGGGATGAGGGCCTTCGCCGAAAAGCGAGCACCGAACTTCACGGGTCAGTAGCTGGCGGTGTGCAGCGGGTTCGGTCTTGCTGCCGCTACCGGCCCCGGCCGGACTGATGAGTACATAGTCCTATTTTTTGTTAGATTATACGATTGCCACCTGATTGGTGAAGTGCCCAAATTATCGCGGCGCCCTGGGTGCGTGGCGGCATTGGTTTGCGCCATCACTGCCGCTCGACCGAATCCTGCAAGCAGTGGCGGCTTGAGAAAGACCGACCGGGCTGAGGGAATATCTGAAATGCGCGGGCGCCTTCATGGGCTCCCGTCAGAAGCAGACAAGCGCTACCGAAGCCTGAATGGGCCGCGTGAAACGTGACGAATGAGAAATCAAGCAATGAGCATAACTGAATACGACTATGTGATCATCGGCGGGGGATCTGCTGGATGCACGGTTGCGGCGCGTTTGTCAGAAGACCCCTCCGTCTCGGTGCTTTTGCTCGAAGCTGGCCCCAGCCACGGCAACCTGCTCGACTACTGGAAAATCGACATGCCGGCAGCGTTCGATCATGCCTGGCGCAACGCCCGGTACAACTGGATGTATGAAGGCGAACCCGAGCCGACGATGAATAACCGTCGCATCTTCCAGCCACGCGGAAAGGTGCTCGGCGGCTCCTCTTCGATCAACGGGATGGTGTTCATACGCGGTCATGCGCTGGACTTCGAACGCTGGGCGCGTGAAGGCGCCGATGGCTGGTCATGGCGCGACGTGCTCCCCTATTTCAAGAAACAGGAAACCTGGGAAGGCGGCGAAACAGCGCTGCGTGGTGGGTCCGGTCCCGTTCACGTGCGCAAGGGAAAGCTGGAAAACCCACTTTACAGCGTGTTTCTGGAGGCCGGACAACAAGCCGGCTTCCCGTTGTCCGATGATATCAACGGCGAACAGCAGGAAGGTTTCGGCGCGTTGCAGATGAATGTCAACAATGGCGTTCGCGCGTCGGCTGCCCAGGCCTATATCCGGCCCAATCTCGGCAGGAAGAATCTGACTGTTCTCGACCGCGCTCAAGCCGACGAACTGATCCTCAGCGGTAACCGGGCAACCGGGGTCCGGTTCACACGCCGTGGCAACAGCCATGAAGCTCGAGCCAACCGGGAACTGATACTTTCCGGCGGCGCCGTCAACTCGCCGCATCTCTTGATGCTATCAGGAATCGGCGACGCCGAGGAGCTTAATGCGGCAGGCATCAAGTGTCGGTTAAACCTGCCCGGCGTCGGCCGTAATCTGCAGGACCACCCGCTCCTCTACATGAAGTTCAGGATCGAAAAGCCGATTTCGATGAGCCGCTACATGCGCACCGACCGGATGCTGTTCACCGGTGCGCGGTGGTTGGCGACCCACGGCGGAGCGGGCGCGTCCAACAATGTCGAAGCCTGTGCCTTGATGCGTACCGATCCCTCCGTGCCGCATCCCGATATCGAGCTCCAGTATCTCCCCATGGTGCTGGACCATGATGACGGCGTGAAGCCAAACGTGCATGGCTTTACCTATGGCATCGGTCCCGCCCGCATCGAGGGGAGAGGCTGGGTCAAGCTTCGGCCAGGCGATCCACGCGCGGCCCCGCGCATCATGTCGAACTTCCTATCCACCGATCACGACATCAATCAAATGCGAAAAGCTGTCGATCTGGGCCGCCTGATCGCATCGCAGCGATCACATGCCAGCTTGAGTGTCACCGAGGTCGAGCCGGGAAGCAAACTCCAAAGCCGCGCCGAATTGGACGAGCACATCCGCACGCACACCTACGGCGATTTCCATCTCTGCGGCACCTGCAAGATGGGCTCGGACAGAATGGCTGTAGTGGACAGTCAGTTGCGCGTCCACGGCATCGAAGGTCTTCGCGTCATTGACGCCTCCGTCATGCCGAGCATCGTCAGCGCCAACACCAACTCTACGACTATCATGATCGCAGAGCGTGCTTCAGACCTTATTCGAGGCCGCATCCCTTCATCGCCAGCTGCGCTCTCCCCGTCGAGCTGATCCCCGAAACCTGTCCACGGCATGCCGCGTGAAATCGGCCCCCGGCAGCTTCGGCGTGGGCTTTCGCTCGAGCCTGCCTGATATAGACGATCACGGTCGAAGCAATCGCACTTCCAGACCGCAGTAATCTGAATTGCTCCTCGGGTGGTTCGGCCAGCCGTAGTTACAGCATTGGTGCTAAGTGTGCAGCCGCGTCGGGCACCCAAGCCCATCATCGACTCAGTGGCGCACAGCCGACCACGATGGCTGTTTCTAGCGGGCGCCTTTGAGGTTCCGTAAGAATGGCAGGCGCCGCGGAGGACAGCGATACGTTCGTTCAGGTCGGGCCCCCCGCATGTCGCCTAGAGATCTGGACGGTATAGCCTGGTTCCGCAACGCTACGTCGAATCCTCATTACTCGGGTTCTGAAATTGTGAGCACAAAATCCAATTCTTTGTTAGATCGTGCGATTGTGACCGGAGCTTTACTGAACAATGATCAATTCCGAATTGGTAATAGAGGGCTGTTCAGGTACAGTCCGCCACCATCAACGCTGCCGAACTTTTCCAGATGAGCGACCGGTTCGGGCAGGTGAAAGTGGGCTATGACGCTGACCTGCTCGTCCTTGAAGCCAACCCGCTCGACTCGATCAATGTGCTTTGTGACCCCGAACGCAATTTCACGATGATCATAAAGGGTGGCAAGATCTACAAGAACGCAATTTAGCCCGAACGGCCGGTGGGATCGTCCCAGCCAGGGCCAGCCCGTAGTGCTGGCCCTGGCATCTATTGTGTGACGACCCATACCGCAATTGCCAACGGCACTGTCGACGGAAGCCGATGGCCGTTCCCATTGTACCTTGTGACTTGAATCACGGCTCTAGCCCAGTTCCATCCTCGTTGCAGTTCGGGCGCGGCATTCCGTCTGCCGTCGCCCGATGACGCGCTCCCTCGGTCTTCACCGATACGTGAGGCCGGCGCCACATCCCAGAATGGTCACAAAATGATGAGCTACGAATGTGCCCGATCGGCGAGAAATTGCTTTTGTTCAAGCTTCATGAGCGGTAATATCCAACAATCCATTGGACGTTTTCAGACTCACAGTCTGTTTGGAAGGGTGGCACGTGACGCAGGAAAGATCAAAGCGGCCCGCCGGGGCTACCAGCCGAGCACCAGCCTACTCACTTTACGGTGAGAGCCCGGAGTTTGGCCGATCCATATTTTCGAATGCAGAATCCATCCTGGTTAGAAGCAACAATTTGCAATCGAACATCGATCTACACGTACATCTGGACCTCTATCAGTTTGTCTTCATCTCGGAGGGCAGATCGAAATTGATATCTCGGGATGGCGAATATGATATTGGGATGAACAGTCTCGTTATGATACCGCCGAACGTTGAGCACGGGTTCTATTCATATGTTGAAACAAATACGTTTGGACATGTGATAACTGTAAGTGAATCTTTTTTCGATCGCCTTGCGCAGCGCGGTGTATTGGCTAGGGATCTGGCCAAGCATATCACCGTCGTCGATAATATCGAGCTGGCAAGAAACCCGGAGATATTCACGGCCATCGAGCGGCTGTTGTTCGAGCATAATTCCGAAAACGATCCGTTCATCATCGCGCGCGAGGCAGCTGTTCTTCTCTTTATCGTGGAGTTTTTTCGACTTGTTTCTGAACGCAATGCGCTGCAGTTCGGCCTCAAGACAAGCGATGCCGGCTATCTGACGGGCAAGAGCAAGGTGGAAGTGCTATTTCACCTTATCGAGCGATATTACAAGACCCAGCGTAACGTCCAGTTCTATGCAGATCGCATGAACATGTCTGTATCAAACCTCAACAAGGTTTCGATGAAGGCAACGGGAAAAACCGTCCACAGCAATATAAAGACACGAATTCTGGAGAAGGCACAGTCGTTTCTGGCCAATACCAACGTGAGCGTCAAGGAGATATCGTTCACTCTCGGGTTTGAGGATTCGGCCTACTTCACGCGCTTCTTCACGACGAATACTGGGATGTCTCCCGTTGCCTTCCGCCGTCTGTCATCGCGACCCTCATCGTCTTCCCCCAAGCTAAGTGAGGCTCCAGTCGGCAGCCCGGGTGAAGTTGGTTTCTAGTGCGGATTGCCGCTCGAGCCCATCACGCGCCAGCTCGAAATACAATATTTATCCTGCTCGGGCTCCCTAGACCGCCGCCGCGTCTGTGAACCCGCATGCCGCCAGCGCGTCGAGGGCAAAGCGCTCGTCGTTATCTGCCGTATCGCCGGTGACGCCCAGTGCGCCAATGATGCCTCTGCCGCTGACTATCGGAACACCGCCCGGAAGGGGAACAAATGGTCCGAGGAGATTGACCAGGCCAGGCAAGGCAAAATGGTTGCTCGCAGCGGATATTGATAGTGTCCGCCCGTCGGTTTCCATCATCAGTGCCGCGTTGGCCTTCCCGATGGCTGTGGGTGCCATGGCGGCGGCAACGCCGTCCTCAGCCATGGATACCTTGACTCTCCCTCGCGCGTCGAGGATCACCACGGCCAGAGGTGGAGCGCCGGCGCTTCGGCCGAGCTCGATTACCTTCTGCGCCAGCGCCAGCGCGCTCGTCAGACCGACTTCATTCATGGGATTCACCTTTCCGGCGCACTCAATCGCGCGCTTGGTGTCCAACTGATACTGCAGACAAGACACGGCACGTCATGCCTTTACTCTACGGCGCGATAGATCGGGCCACGCTCGATCACCGGATCCAAGATCCCGCTGGAGAGTTCGTCGGCGGCGTCAAACAGATTGGGCGGGTTGCGGTGAGGGGCAGGATAGTTAAGCTCTGCCTTCATCTCGTCAGAGTAGATATAGGCCCCGACGATCAGCGTTGACAGGATGTAGAACGCTTCACCATCTTCAGCTTCCAGTCTCTTCAGCCTTTCCCACATCTCCGTCTGCGGCGTGGCACTCAATTCACCGAGAACAGCCGTCAGCATGTCGAAATGGCGATCCAGAATTGCGGCAGCCCTCGTGACAAGTTCGTCGAACTTGGAAAGCGCGCCACCCGAACGAAAATCACCGTCCGATGGGATCAGCGTGTCGGCAACGATACGGAGCGTTTGGAGTTCCGTATCGTTGAAAGGCCGCGGCGGTGCAGAGCTGGGCCGAGAGACTGAGAGGCGTTGTTCACCGGACTTCTTCATGGTGTTCATCACTTAGGCACCTTCCTTCAGGGTCCGAACGAGTTCTTTTGCATTGCGAAGTGCGAGTGCGGCGATTGTGCTGGTCGGGTTTGCCGACCCGCCGGTAACGAAAACGCTGCCGTCGGAAATCACCAGGTTAGGCACGTCATGTGCGCGGCCGAACTGGTCAACGACCGAGGTTTTCGGGTCGGAGCCCATCCGCGCCGTCCCCAGCAGGTGTCCCGGCTCGCCCTGAAGATCAGGCACTTCGATAATCTTCTTCGCGCCGCCGGCCTTGTGCAGGTCCACCATGCGGGCAACGGTAAATTCGCGGATCTTCAGCGTGTTCTCGCTGTAGCGATAGTGAATTTTTGGCGCCGCGATCCCGTCTGCGTCTGTCAGGTTCTTATCGAGCGTCACGCAATTGCTCTCTTCGGGCAGGTCGTCAATGTTGGCGCCCCACATCAGCGAGTTGCGGGCCTCCCGGATCACCTTGTGAAAACTCTTTCCCCAAAGGTTATCGAAACTCAGAAGACGGTGCGGATCGATGCCCGTCATGAGAAGGCCGGGGGTCGGACATGCATGCAGCTTGGCGCCGCGGACAAAGCTGTGGCTTGGATCGGTTTCGAAGAACTGCATGGAACTTACGGCAGATCCGGCGGGGCCGCGCCAGGACTCGAGCTCTTCGTCATAGTAGCCGAAGACGGCGCAATTCGGATGCAGCATCAGGTTCTTGCCGACCAGGCCCGATGAATTGGCGAGCCCGTTGGGGTGCCTTTCCGACGCCGATAGAAGAAGTAGCCGGGCCGTTCCGATTCCATTGGCACAGAGAACGACTGTCTTCGCGTGGGTGCGATATTCCTTTCCTTCCTTGATCCATGCTGCTCCCGTTGCGGCGCCCTTTTCATCGACCAGGATTTTCGAAACGCGAGCACCGGTGATCAGCTTGGCACCCGCCTTGATCGCCGCCGGCCAATAGGCAAGGTCGAACGAAGCCTTTGCGCCTTCCGGGCAGCCCTGAGTGCACGTACCCCATCGCGCACAGGCCTCGAGCGAACCGATCTTCTGGCTCGGAATTGCATTGGAATGAGGCCACCAATGCCAGCCTAGGGCGTTCATAGACTGGGCAGCCTTCATACCATGCTTTCCTAGCGGCATCGGCGGCATCTTGGGGGCATATCCCTCCGGATAGGCAGGGTCGCCCTCAAGACCCGACACGCCGATGAAGTCGTCAACTTCGTCGTAGAAGGGCGACAGTTCCGAGTAGCTGATCGGCCAGTCGTCCGCGACACCATCCAAGCTTCTTACCCGGAAATCCGACGGCGCCAGGCGCGACCACAGGGCGCTGAAATGGATAGTCGATCCACCGACTGCACTGTACATCGACGGCGCCAGATCCGTCTCCGATACGTCAAGCGGGTAATCGGCGCGATTGCTCCGGCGGTTGGGTTCCGCCTGCCAGTGGCCCCGCGCGACAAGTTCCCACATGTCGAAATTCGCCGCATAGTCGGATGGCAGCGCATAGTCGCCCTGTTCTAGGCACACGACGCGCAATCCGGCGAGTGCGAGAGTGTGGGCGGTAATGGCCCCCGAAGGGCCAGAACCAACGATTACCGCGTCGTAGATGTCTTCCTGTCCGGTGTCGCCACTCATTTTCTTCTATCCATTCTGTGTGGACGGCTTGTCCGCTGTGTTAAAAGGCCGTTGTCACGGTACGCTCTGTAAACCCTGCTGCCAACCAACATGGGCACACAGCCTCGACATGGCAGGCCTGTTCCAGGCCACCGCACATCAACCCGTTACCGGTAACGCCAGTGTTTGGAGACTTTGCTGATCAGATCAGCCGCTTCATCCCAGCATCGGCGTTGGAGGTCGCATATTGCTTTGCTACACATCGACGGGCCTGAAGTGGCTGTGGATCGCCTCCTCGATGCTCAAGGCTGCCAGCCAGGATGTCTTCGGATTTTCCGGTAATGGCTCGTTCTGCAGCTCGATCGTGAAGCTGCCAAAGGCACCTTTTGCGTCCACCTTGTGACAATTCCGGGTCAGAGCAGGATCAGCAACAAGTATGACCTCAGTAGCCTCAAAACCGATGCCGGCAAGTGCCACTGCTGCGGTTACGTTGGCGTTCTTAGGATAGAGCCGTGCGGCCTGTTCCGCATTGCCCTTGAAAATCACCGTCGGTTCCTTGAGATTCGCCAAATCCACGGCATCGGCAGCCGGCGTACCCTTCCAAGCATTCGGCGGCTTCATACCTGTATAAGCGACGGAGCCTATCCCGGCGCTTCGCGCCGACCTGAGGACGTCGAGACCGCCGATCGCACCTGACACGGCCGTAAGGCGGCTTCCGCCTTCCGCCGCCGCGACCTTGAGACTGTCGAGCAGCGCTTTATCGCCCAGGCTGCCCACCGATACGATGATCGTGTCCAGCCCGTTCCTCAGCATTGTTGGAACGAAGTCGCGGACTGCCTCATGGCTCGCGCATTCGATGACAAGCGACGGACCCCACGCAAGAAGGTCGGCGACATTAGTGAAAAGCCTGACATCGCCGAGTTCATCCTGCGCCGGTGCCAGTTCCGGGGGAACCAGCGTGGCTGCAATGGCGAACTCTTCACCAGAGCGCTGAAACGACGCCTGGAGGCTGCGGGCCATTGCCCCGAAGCCAATCAGGGCAAGGCGCTTTTTCTCGTCTCGCAAGGCAGATCCTCCCGGGTTAGACAATGGTGTGAGCGAGCGCGGGCTGTCGCTTGCCGAGCTTCACGACGGTGGATTTGAGTTCCGTATATTCGTGAAGCGCATCAAGACCGTTCTCCCTGCCGACGCCGCTCGTCTTGACGCCCCCTTGCGGTAGCTGCACGCCCCCCTCGAAATAGGTGTTGGCGAAGACCGTGCCCGACTTGAGCTTGCGTGCGGTCGAGAGCAGCTTGTCCACGTCCTTGCTCCATACCCCGCTGTTCAGGCCATAATCCGTCGAGTTTGCGAGCTGGACTGCCTCGTCCACCGTCTTGAAGGTGCTGACGCAAAGGACCGGCCCGAAAATCTCCTCCTGAAACACGCGCATGTTGGATGTGACATTGTTTAGGATCGTCGGGGCGATAAAGCAGCCCTTGTCATATTTGTCGCCGGTCAGGCGCTGGCCCCCGCAAACCACGGTCGCGCCGTCTGCTGCCGCACCGTTCACGTAGCTGAGCACCTTGTTCAAATGGGCTTCGTGTATGAGCGCACTCATGTCCGCATCTGCGTCGAACGGATGACCGACCCTGATCCGCCTGGCGCGCTCGGCAAGTCTTGTCACGAACGTGTCGGCGATGGTCTCTTCAAGGATCAGTCGGGTGCCTGCCCCGCAAACCTCGCCTTGGTTGAATACAAAACTCAGTAGAATGCCGTCGAGGGCGGCCTCCAGGTCGGCGTCTGCGAATACGATGTTCGCGCTTTTCCCGCCGAGTTCCAGGGCGACGCGCTTGATGCTCTCACCGCATTTTGCGCCGATCTTCCGGCCGACCGCGGTAGAACCGGTAAACGAGATCACGGCGATATCTGGGTGACTCGTGAGCGCTTCCCCGACGACGGCACCCGCGCCCGTAATGACATTGATGACCCCAGCCGGAATACCGGCCTCGGCTGCGAGCTTGGCGACTTCGAGTGTCGTGCTGGACGTCAGTTCGGCCGGCTTGATCACTGCCGTGCATCCCGCCGCAAGCGCATAGGGAAGTTTCTGAAAGAGGCATACGAGCGGGAAGTTCCACGGCACAATCATGCCGACGACCCCGGCTGGCTCCCGGGTGACGAGTGCCAGAGTCTCGGGGCCGAGATTGGTATGCGCCTCGCCCTTTGCCGTAAGAGCCAGGGAGGCGGCAAAGCGAGTCATGTCCACCACCATGCCCATCTCGTGACCCGACATCCTCACCGACTTGGATGCCTCCTCGGCCTCGATCCGAAGTAAACGGTCGGCATTGTCGGCGATCAGGTCAGCAAACCTGTTGAGCAGCTTGGCGCGGTTTGCCCCGCTCATATCCGCCCAGCTTTCCTCTTTGAATGCCTTCAATGCCGCTGCGACCGCATGGTCGACATCCTTGGCCGTCCCCGCGGAAAACTGCGCAAGCAGCGAACCATCGGCCGGGGAATGCCTGTCGATCAGGCTTTCGGTGGGAGCAGTAAAGGCGCCATTGATGAAATGGCCGTAGATGCGGGGTGAAAGATCGGTCTGAGTTGGCTTCAAGATAGCCTCCCTGGAATGTAATGAGTTGTCGGACGTCGGACGCCGCGCCGCGCCAGGAGGGACGGTCAAGGCTCCCGCAGCATCATGGTCTTTTTCAGTTCGCTACGACACGCAGGCTCTCTGGCGGCGCAAAGACCCCTACGACATCGCCGACTTCTTGGACGCACCGATCCATGACTGCGATGAAACGCTTCTCTCCGGCCGTGAGATAGACGTTCGTCGTCTGGCCCAATGGTTCGACGAAATCCACAACCGCCTTTACGGACCCCGGTGAACCGGGCTCGACAAGCTTCAGATGTTCCGGACGAATGCCCACAGTGAACTGGCCTGACGCATCAGTTCTGCTGGAGATCAGACCACGTTCCTGCTCGGGAATCGCGTCCACGAACTCCTGCACCTGGCAGGTTGGTCCGCCGGTTTTCGCCATGGCGGCACGGAAGAGGTTCATCGGCGGCGATCCCATGAAGTCCGCCACGAAATGTGTCGAAGGCCGATCATAGATTTCCAACGGAGAACCAACTTGAACCATGTCGCCATGCCGCATGACGGCGATCCGATCGGCCATGGACATGGCCTCGATCTGGTCATGCGTGACGTAGATGGTCGTGATGCCGAGTTCGGAGACAAGCTTCTTTATCTCCGTCCGCATGACGGCACGGAGCTTGGCATCAAGGTTGGAAAGCGGCTCGTCCATCAGGAAGACCTTGGGATTCCGAACCAGAGCGCGAGCCAGTGAAACGCGCTGCCGCTGGCCGCCTGACAGTTGGAAAGGCTTTCGACCGAGATAGTCGAAAATCCCAAGTTTGCCGGCCGTCTCCTCGACCTTCTTGCGCTGTTCGGCCTTCGGTACTTTGCGAATCTTCAACGGAAAAGCGATGTTTTCGTAGACGGTCATGTTGGGATAGAGACCGTAATCCTGAAATGCCATCGCGATGTCCCGATGTCTGGGTTCAGCGTAGGTCACATCCTTGCCGTTAATGTGTATCGAGCCCGATGTTGGCAGTTCGAGCCCTGCGACCATGCGCAGGGTTGTCGTCTTACCGCAGCCGGATTCCCCCAAAAGGACGAAGAACTCACCCTCGGCAATATCGACCGACACGCCGTTGACGACGGTAAGGGGTCCGAATCTCTTTCGGACGTCTCTGATTTGAATTCCCACGAAGGCCTCCTTAGCCCTTAACTGCGCCCAAGGTCAGACCGCGAACCAGATAGCGTTGCATCAACAGGACGAGGATCACGACCGGCAATGACATGACGACTCCGGCAGCCGAGGCCATGCCCCAAGCAATGGATTTCGCGTTCAAGGTATTTGCCGCAATCACTGGAAGCGTCTTCGCGGCGTTCGAGGTCAACATCGAAGCCAGCAGGAACTCGTTCCAGGCGAACATGAAAACGATGACCATTGTGGCTGCAAGCCCCGGCATCAGAAGCGGCAAGGTTACGCGCCAGAAAGTCTCGATCCGCGAGCAGCCGTCGATAAGCGCGGCTTCCTCGATCGACTGTGGAATGTCCTGGATGAAGACGCGCATCACCCAGACCACGAACGGAAGCCCCGTAAGCGCATAGGCGGCGATTAGCAACCAGTAGGTGTCGAAGACACCCAGCCAGCGGGCGAGGATGAACATGGGAACAACGCTCACGATCGGCGGCAGCATGCGGATCGACAGAACTTCGAAGGCAATCAGTTGCTTGTTGTTGATGTCGAAACGGGCAAGCGCATAGGCGGCAAGCGTCCCGCAGATCATGGCAAGACAGGTCGACAACCCGACGATGATCGAGCTGTTGATGAACATTTTCATCATGTCCAGATCTTCGACCAGCTTCACGAAATTATGTAGGCTGGGTGTGAAGAGCCAGACCGGTGGATAGGCTGTGATGACATCGTCGCTCTTGAGGGACGACGAGAACATCCAGAAGATCGGGAAGGCGAAAAACGCGGTGGCCAAAAGCGCCAGCACATAGGACAGAGCGACCTTGAAACCGCGGCGGATATCGTCAGATTGCGTCGACATTGACAGCTCCTAGCGGTTTTCTTTCTCGGATATCAATCGCGTGAATCCAGAGAGTTTCGTGAAGATCAATATGATCATCGTTACGATCAGCAGCGTGATCCACGACAGGGCGGCGCCGTAGCCGAGATCAAAGAAGCGAAAATTGATCCTCTGCAGATACACACTGACTAGGTCGGTAGCAAAGTCGGGGCCGCCGCGCGTCATGATGAATGTCGTGTCATACGTTCGGAAGGCATCCACAATGCGCAGCAGGGTCGCGATCACGATGACAGGCTTGAGCAACGGCAAAGTGATCGAGAAGAACACCCTTATCGGACCCGCGCCGTCGATCGCAGCCGCTTCGAAAGGGCTTCTCGGCAACGAAGATATGCCGGCAAAGACGATGAGGAACATGAAGGGAGTCCACTGCCAGATATCCACGAGGACAACTGAGAGGAGCGCGGTGGTGGAGGACGAAGTCCACAGGAGCGGCTGCAGTCCAACAAGCGTCAGCAGATAATTGAGGACGCCCAGATCGGGCATCATCATGATGCGCCACACGATCCCGACAGCGATGGGCGTGATCAGCATCGGTATAAGAATGATCGTCCGCAACAGGAAAAAGCCTGGATAACGCAGATTGAACAGTAGCGACAATAGCACAGCGAGCACGAGCGAGGTGCCGACGCTCAGCGTTACGAAGGCCAGGGTCAGGCCTAAGGAATGCCAGAACTGGATGTCTAGCAGGGCGTTTGCATAATTCTTCAGCCATACAAAGCGAGAGCCGCCGCCATGCGTGGGGTTGTAGTCTGTGAGAGAAATGTACAGCGAATACACCATCGGAAAGAAGCCGACAGCGTTCATGAGAACAAACGCAGGAGTGAGAAGGAGCCAGCCAGTGCGGCGCTCTCCTGCTCTTTGCGCCTTATCGGCGCCGGCCACCACCCGCGGCGAGGAAATCGAGGTTATGGTCATGACAATTCCCATACACAAGAGGAATGCCCCGGCGGGGGTCGTTCCTCTTGCTTGTTCATGAAGTCAGCGAATGACGGATTTAACGCGGGACTCAGCGTCTGCCATCGCTTGTTCGGGGGTCTTCCGGTCGAGCATGGCGGCCAGGATTTCCTCATAGAGAACGCGCTGGACTTCGACCGAATTCGCCGCGCGATAGGGCGGGCAGGCGATCGTGGTGGTCCCGCGCTTCTTGAAATCGTCGTAGACGTTCAGGGATGGTAGCTTTTTGCGCACGGCGGGGTCTTCGAGCTGCGACTTGTAGACAAGGTTCATCTCGCCATTGTCGAGCAGAAGCTTGTAGCCTTCGCCCTTGAGCATCCAGTCAAGGAACTTGTAGGCCTCGGCCTGGTTCGCCGAATTGACGCTAATGCCCAGCGACATGCCGCCGGTCATCCGTTGCTGGAACTTTTCGCTGGGAACGGCGGCGTAACCGATCTTGCCCTTCAGCGGGCCGTTCTCCAGCCCTGCAAACACGTCGGACCAGCTGATGAACATGGCAGCCTTACCTTGAGAGAACAGCGAGATCCCGTCAGGATAGTCGAAGCCCTGAACGCCCTTGGGCGCGAAGGGGAGCACTTCCTTGAGACGCTGGATCGCCTTGACGCCCTGGCCTTCGGAATTAAAGATTGGCTGATTGTTGGCGTCGAGCACACCATCGTCTGTCGGTCCGAGCTTGGTCATGCCCATCAGGCGCGTAGCCCAGTCGCCCGACATATGCGCGTCCTGGCCACCAAGCAGCAGGATGTTGCCGGCTACGTCGTCCGAATGGAGCGCCTCGGCACACTTGCGGTAATCATCCCAGTTCGTGGGGACCGACAGACCCTTCGCCTCGAAAAGGTCTTTTCTGTAGGCAAAGACCGGGGTCGAGAACGTCAGCGGAATGCCGAAAAGCTTGCCGTCGTTACGAACGAAATTCAGGGAATCTGGGATAACGTTTTCATACTCCAGCGTCGGAAGTGATGAATCTTTCGCCTTGATGTCCTCAACGGATTGCACCCAGTTGTTGCCGATCACCTGGTGGATAAACAGGGCGTCCAGAACCAGAAGATCATAGGTGGAGGAACCCTGCGACATCTCGACGAGCAGCTTTTCATAATGCTCGTTCTGAGGAACCGGCTCGGCGTTGATCTCGGCGTCTTTATAGGCTTTCGCGATCTGGTTCGCCAATATTTCGCTGAAAAGCAGGTTCATGTTGAGAATATTAAGGCTCTTACCGCTTTCGGCACGCGCGACGGGCAAGCCGAGATTATAGGCTGCAAGCAACGCTGCAGCGGTTTTCAACGCCGTCCTCCGGCTCATTTCCCTATGATTGATGATCTTGACCATGAATGCCTCCACCATTGTTCCCTGTATGGTTGCGACTACTGCTTCTACTTCAATGAGGCGAGTGGCGCCGTCTTCCGCGACTATCACTTCTTTGCGGTACGCTGGGTGCGGCCAGAGCTTTGAAAATCCGGCGCATTAGTAATTTTCCTCTCGTTGACAATAGTCATGGAGCCTAGGCAGGAGCAATGTCAAAATCCAATGAAAGCTTGGATAAATTGCTCGTTATCTGGCGGTGGTTTGAGCTGGCTCCAGGAAATCCGGCCAGTGCGGAATAGTGGAGTTTTTGCCTGACTTCGGCTAAGGTGACGGGATCACTAGGCACCGTGACGAGATGACCGCGCCGGACCCATAGCCCGGTTTCAGGATAGCGCTCGCCGCCATTCAAGGTGAGCGGACGCTAATGAGTTGCCCAGCAGGTTGGATATGCTTGCCAACGAGATCAAACATAGAGGACCAGTTTTTTGGAGGGCGAGGGTCGTGTTCGATGATAAAGCAAAGGCGGAACCAGCGGTTCCATCTGTCGATGTGAAACGCTGCACGCCAAAATCGACGGACTGACACTGGAGAACAATTCTTTATCCTGTTGGCCGCGAGGCAATCCACGCTCATGCGCTTGGTAATGACCTGATAGTGGTTGGACAGGGCAATCAGCAGAAGTCTGCAGATTGGCTCGACCCCGAGAACCGAGCGGTATCAGTCGATAAAGGAAATCTTCGCTTCAGTGGGCGGTCAGCTCCGCCTGCCAAAATTCGCGGATGCCTTGCGCAGAACCTTGTTGGACTGACGAAGTTCGCGGTTCTCCCGCGTTCCAGAGCCTTCATCCTCTCCGACACATCGCTCGGCAGACCTGCTCGCTTGCCGCTGTCGATCTCGAACTTCTTCACCTATTCATTGAGTGGGTGTGCCGAGCAGCCGATATTGGTAGCGGCCGAAGATACGGTTGGCCATCGCGACGGATGCTCGACTTCATGTTCCGCGACTACTCGAACGGCGCCAACACGGACTTCAGGTGCGAATTTGTTCGTCGTGTTGCTTGTCGTAGCCCCTACTTCTCACGAGTTGGAGGCTCCGGCAAACCCAGTGCGGTTCATGGTTCGGGCGCAGTCGCGTATCATCAAGCCTCAAAGAAGTAAGATGCGCTTACTACGGCGACCAGTGTTGCGAGATCAACGCAACCCTCATTTCTAATCGATAACACTGACGGCAAGAACTCTCTAACTCAGTTCAAGCAGCGAAAAACCGTTCGTTACATGTTGGGATAAACCGGCCCCTCGCCGCCCTGCGGCGGCACCCAGTTGATGTTCTGGTTGGGATCCTTGATGTCGCAGGTCTTGCAGTGGACGCAGTTCTGGGCGTTGATGACGAAGGTTTCTTCGCCATCCTTTTCCACCCATTCGTAGACCCCCGCCGGACAGTAGCGCGTCGAGGGACCGGCATAGATGCCGAATTCCGACGACTTCTGCAGGGCCATGTCCTTGACCTGGAGATGGACCGGCTGGTCCTCCTCGTGGTTGGTGTTGGACAGGAAGACGGAGGACAGGCGGTCGAAGGTCAGCACGCCGTCCGGCTTCGGATAGTCGATCTTCTTGTCCTTCGATGCCGGCTCCAGCGAGGCCGCGTCGGTCTTTCCATGCTTGACCGTGCCAAAGAAGGAGAAGCCGAAAAGCTGGTTGGTCCACATGTCGAGACCGCCGAGCGCGACGCCAACAGCCGTGCCGAACTTCGACCACAGCGGCTTGACGTTGCGGACCTTCTTCAGGTCCTTGCCGATGTCGCTCGAACGCCAGTCGTTCTCGATCTCGACCACCTCGTCATTGGCGCGGCCGGCGGCAATCGCAGCAGCGATCCTGTCTGCCGCCATCATCCCCGAGAGCACCGCATTGTGGCTGCCCTTGATGCGCGGCACGTTGACGAAGCCGGCGGAACAGCCGATCAGCGCGCCGCCCGGGAAGGTCAGCTTCGGCACCGACTGGTAACCGCCCTCGGTGATCGCGCGGGCGCCGTAGGTCAGCCGCTTGCCGCCCTCGAAGGTGCCACGAATGGAGGGATGCGTCTTGAAGCGCTGGAATTCCTCGAACGGATAGAGGTACGGGTTCTTGTAGTTGAGGTGGACGACGAAGCCGACGGCGACCAGATTGTCCTCGAGATGATAGAGGAACGAGCCGCCGCCCGTCTTCATGCCGAGCGGCCAGCCGAAGGAATGCTGCACCAGGCCCTGTTTGTGGTTCTCCGGCTTCACCTGCCAGAGTTCCTTGATGCCGATGCCGAATTTCTGGGGCTCGCGATCCTTCTGGAGATTGAATTTCGCGATCAACTGCTTGGCGAGCGAACCGCGCACGCCCTCGCCGATCAGCGTATAATTGCCGATAAGCTCCATGCCGCGGGCAAAGTTCGGGCCGGGCTCGCCGTTCTTCTCGATGCCCATGTCGCCGGTGGCGACACCCCGGACCGCGCCGTTCTCGTCATAGAGCACTTCGGTCGCGGCAAAGCCCGGATAGATTTCGACGCCGAGCGCTTCGGCCTTTTCGGCGAGCCAGCGACAGACGAGGCCGAGCGAGACGATGTAATTGCCGTGATTGTTCATCAGCGGCGGCATGGCGAAGTTCGGCAGGCGGATGGAGCCGGCCGGTCCGAGCAGCAGGAACTGGTCGTCCGTCACCTCGGTCCTGAAGGGATGCCCCTCCTCCGCGCGCCAGCCCGGCAGCAACCGGTCGATACCGATGGGATCGACGACGGCACCCGACAGGATGTGGGCGCCCACCTCGGCACCCTTTTCCAGCACCACGACGGACAGGTCCGGATTGACCTGCTTCAGCCGTATCGCCGCAGAAAGACCCGCCGGCCCCGCGCCAACGATCACCACGTCGAATTCCATGCTTTCGCGTTCCGGCAGTTGGCACATAGTCATTCTCAGAGTGCCTTCTCAAGCTCCGGCAGGGCTTCGAAGATGTCGGCAACGAGGCCGTAGTCGGCAACCTGGAAGATCGGGGCTTCCTCGTCCTTGTTGATCGCAACGATTACCTTGGAGTCCTTCATGCCGGCGAGGTGCTGGATGGCGCCCGAGATGCCGCAGGCGATGTAGAGCTGCGGAGCGACGACCTTGCCGGTCTGGCCGACCTGCCAGTCGTTCGGGGCGTAACCGGCATCAACGGCCGCACGCGAGGCGCCAACGGCGGCACCGAGCTTGTCGGCGACGGGCAGGATCACTTCCTGGAACTTTTCCGAGGAGCCGAGCGCGCGGCCGCCGGAGATGATGATCTTGGCCGAGGCCAGTTCCGGACGGTCCGACGAGGACAGCGCATTTGAGACAAAAGCCGAAAGCTCAGAAGAAAGGGCTGCCATCGAGATTTCCTCGATGGCAGCAAGTGGGCCTTGGGAGGCGGGGAAAAATGAGGCGGTGCGGACGGTAATCACCTTCTTGTCATCTGTCGATTGCACGGTCTGGACGGCGTTGCCGGCATAGATCGGACGCTTGAAGGTGTCGGCGGAGACCACTTCTATGATTTCCGAAACCTGCATCACGTCGAGGAGCGCTGCCACACGCGGGGCGACACTCTTGCCGACCGAGGTGGCCGCGGCAATGATGGTGTCATAGGAGCCGGCCAGCGAGACGATGAGGGCCGCCAGCGGTTCCGCCAGGTTGTTGGCGAGCGAAGCGTCGTCGGCCAGCAGCACCTTGGAAACGCCCGAGAGCTTGGCGGCGGCATCAGCGGCGGCCTTGGCGCCGGCGCCGGCGACCAGAACATGCACGTCGCCACCGATCTGGGTCGCGGCGGTCAGCGCCTTCGCGGTCTGTTCGGAAACGGTCGCGTTGTCGTGTTCTGCAAGAAGAAGAATAGCCATTTTACGTTTCTCCTGTCCGTCCGGTTAAAGCACGCCGGCTTCGTTATTGAGCTTGTCGACAAGCTCTGCCACCGACTTCACCTTGATGCCTGCCTTGCGGCCGCCCGGCTCCTCCGTCTTCAGAACTTTCAGGCGCGGGGCAACGTCGACGCCGAAGTCGGCCGGCGCCTTCTTGTCGAGCGGCTTCTTCTTGGCCTTCATGATGTTGGGCAGCGAGGCGTAGCGCGGCTCGTTCAAACGCAGATCCGTGGTCATGACCGCCGGCAGCTTAACCTCAATGGTCTGCAAGCCACCATCGACTTCGCGGGTCACGGTCGCCTTGTCTGCGCCAAGGTCGAGCTTGGAGGCGAAGGTCGCCTGCCCCCAGCCCATCAGAGCTGCCAGCATCTGGCCGGTCTGGTTCGAGTCGTCATCGATCGCCTGCTTGCCGACGATGACGAGACCCGGAGCTTCAGCTTCGACCACGCCCTTCAGGAGCTTGGCGACGGCGAGCGGCTCGACGGTTTCTTCGGTCTCGATCAGGATGCCGCGGTCGGCGCCCATGGCGAGAGCGGTGCGGATGGTTTCCTCGGCCTTGGCCGGGCCGATCGAGACGACGACCACTTCTTCTGCCTTGCCGGCTTCCTTCAGACGCAGGGCCTCCTCAACGGAGATCTCGTCAAAGGGGTTCATGGACATCTTGACGTTGGCGAGCTCGACGCCGGAACCATCAGGCTTGATGCGAATCTTGACGTTGTAATCCACAACCCGCTTGACTGGGACGAGTATCTTCAACCTAGTTACCTCTATATCTCAGATCGCAAGGACTCATTAGCTATCACTCATTGAGATTGCTTTCTCTTCTGCGCTGCTATTGGCCCAGGTCGTGTGGCTACCTTCCAAAATCACAGCGCAGCCAGTCAGGTGGACCTTGGATATAGGCAAGGACTGATTCAGAAGGCAAATGAGGCACAAGTACCCTACGACGATTGCCGCTGCATACGGAACCGTGACGCTGACAAATCTTCCGTGTTCCACCCAAATCCTATCGATTTGTGACGTTGGTCAAGAAACCATGTTGAAGACGGTGGATCAATGTCAAATCCAACAAAAAATTGGACAAATCGCTCAAATCTGAATTGACCTGCCACGGAAACCGGACATGTACGTCATGTGAGATGAGACATTATTCGCAACCTGTATGACCTCGGCCGCGGGTACCAGAACCTACGTTGTCGGTATTTACAACGAGATGATGGCGGACGCATTGGGGAATTATCCCGAAACGTCCGCCTAAAGGTGTTTACCGAAAACCGGGTGAAAATCGAGGATCTGCAGGATCGCGACGGCGGTGCGCTTGCGAAGTATTTTCAAAGCTTCGCCGCCGAATGCTACAACGAGACGCAAGCATCTCTGATGGCATTAAACGCCCATCTTCGGCTGATCCTGCTTACGGACTGGAGACTGACGGGCGCGCAAGACCCCCAGCGTGCACATGACGCTGGCACAGTTCTGTAGAAATTCAGACTTCTTGTCGAAACGGAGCACCGCCGTCACCGATCAATCACCTACTACGCGGACCAGCTGGGCATCAAACAGTATCTCCAAGCCCATGCTTTGCACCGTTTCGGGCAAGGCGTGGGCTGCCGCGCCTGAATTTTGAGGTGAGAAATATGGGCTTGTCGCAAACATTTTCGGAGTGTGCGCGACTATCTCATTCTTCGTCGCCCCATCCGCGATCATCCTTTTTTGAGCAGGCGGTTCTCCAGGGTGAGGTCGGCCAACGCCTCCTTCAGGTCACGGCTCTCCCAGCGCCTTCACTTCGTCGCTGGTCGCCGAACGGGCGGTATCCCCGGCAAGCCGCTTCTTGCCCGCTTCGAGGAATTCCTTCGACCAGCTGTAATACAGGCTCTCGGCGATCCCTTCGCGGCGGCAGATCGCGGCAATGCTGTCCTCGCCGCGCAGCCCCTCCAGCACGACGCGGATTTTGTCCTCGGCTGAATGGTGCTTCCGCGTGGCCCGGCGGATGTCCTTGATCGTCTTCTCGGCGGTCGATGTCTGCGGCCCGGTTTTCTGTCTCATCTTCGCTTCCTTTGATAGAGCTACGATGAGCCGAAAATCCTCTCTTCTCAATTAAGCCAATTCTGTCTCATGGACGCTGATCCGGGACAACTTCGATGTCTTCATCGTCTTCCGTTCCTTTTCCCAGCCAGGAAAATACCGCGGAAAACTCCAGTTATGAACTGGTCCAGGATCAGAGCAATCAGAGCAATCAGAGCAATCAGAGCAGCTATCAAGGTATGCGCAAACGAAATGCAAGTTTGATACAACGCCATTCCGCCTGAAGCGATCACTTTGGTCTTTTACCTTCCCAAGCATCTTGCAGAAGCGAACGGATCGCGCCACGCTCGATCGCACGAGGGTTCCAATAAGGTGTTTCACAGACGAGGTCGACCGTACGGTCGAGGTCACTCTCTAACATCCCAAGGTCCTTTAACGCTAGGGGAGCTCCAAGGAACGCCGCGAAATCATAGAGCTCTTGAGCCAATTCTCCACCGAAGAGATCAGCCGCAGGTCGAAGGCGGTCTGCTGCTGCAACGCTGTTGTAGGCTGTCGCATGCGCCAGGATGACCGCGTGCGTTTCGGCATGCGGCAGATCAAAACTTCCGCCGAGTGTGTGGCAAAGCTTGTGATGGAGGGCCATACTCACAGAGCCGAGCACGCTGCCACAGAGCCATGAGCCATAGAGAGCTTCGTCGCGGGTATTGATGTCCTGAGGAGACGCGACGATCTTAGGCAGTGACTGCTTTAAAGCGCGCAAACCCTCCAGCGCAAACATGGACGTGATCGGGTTCTGGTCGCGTGCATAGAGCCCTTCGACCGCGTGGGCCATGGCGTTCAACCCGCTGTTGACGCTCATCTTGACTGGCAAGTCCAATGTGAGTTCACTGTCGTAGATGACAACTTCAGGAAGAACGCGCGGGCTGCGAAGGGTCGTTTTCAGCCCATTTTCCGTCTGTCCCAGAATCGGCGTGACCTCAGACCCTGCATATGTGGTTGCAACAACGAACTGAAACGTATCGTTGCGGTAGGCGATCGCCTTACCCAATCCTATGGTCGAACCGCCTCCGAACGCCACTACGCAGTCTGCACCCCTTTCGGCAAACGCTTGCATTGCCCTTTCTGTCACGCCAGTTGGCGTGTGCATGGTCGCGTCAGAAAATGTGCCAACAGAGACAGGCCCCAACAATTCAGCGACTCGTTCCGCCTGCTTCCTTTGGAAGGGTGTGGAGAGAACAAGGGCTCTGCGGCAGCCGGCTGCTTCTATCTCGGATGGAAGAGATGCCAGACCGCCCTTCCCAAAAACAACCTTGGCCGGATGATTCGTATAAACAAAGCTTTTACTCATATCCTTCGATCCACGCTTTCGACCAGAATGCTCAGGCTTGCGGCAAGACTGAGAGAACACTTTGCTGAGAGGGCCGCCATTCGAATATCCAAACCTGCGAATAGACCCCAGAGCGTACGAAGGGGTCATCTGCGCTGAACCTCTCCAGCTCGCCAAGGTTATCTACCTCGGCTGTCAGAAGGGCCGCGACCGTAGTGTCACCTCGCTCGTCAAAAGCCGGACCTGATACCGTTACTTTGAACGGCGCACTTACCAGATGAGCCTTATGAGCAGGGTGTAGCTGAGCGCGTTCCTGCGCCTTTTGCGGATCAGAAAGCGCGAAGCGAAGTGCGATCATGTATTTATCCTTTCGGTATGGATAGGCGGGCAGCTTTCAAATAGTGCCCGCTATCGCGCAGCGCGCCGCCAACATGAGCCGGCTCCCGTGCCGTCTTATCTCGTCTAACGATCTTTTCCGCGCATGATGCCGGGAACGAACACTTCGGTGATTTAGGGAATAAAAGTTTCCTGAAGATGCTTCCACAGAGGAGCGGAACGCTCGGGTGTGTCGACCAGCAAAGCGACCGACCATCGTTGCGTGGCCCTTTCCTCTTCTTTCTGTATCTCCAGATAGCTAACCACGGCAGATGTGCCCTCGACGTGCCGGACATCGACCTCACGGATTTCCATGATCAGGCTGGGTCTCGTCCCCCGGAGTTTGGGAAACACTGTCGCCATCTGCTCATAGGTAACCACACTGCCCGCCGCTCCCACCATCCGGTAGTTCCGGTGGAAACGGGAAAGGACACGGCCGACATCAGCGTCTTCCTCGCCCCGCAGCCAGGCCTGAAGAACACGATGCAGAGCATCGATTTCGGCGGCAGCGCGCTTGGCAAAATCCACATCAGCGATATCGCTCATATTCGCTTTCCTCTTAGTTTCGCAGGCAACGTGAACGCTACAAAGACATCAAAACCGAGCGTTCGACAAAGCTTTCTGCCCATCCTTGCTTCAGTGGAGCAACGAAGACATTCTCCGTCCTCGTGCGAGCAATCTTCCAGGTGCCATCGACACAGCGGAAACGGTTATTAAGCCGGCTCGAACGCAGAAGAGATGTGCCGTCGCTGAAGATCCATGGCTGGCAGTGAACCCACTGCCCCGTGGCCTCCTCGCCATCCACTTCGATGTACTCAGAGGTGAGATAATGCACATTGAACAACAAAGCGGGATCACGCTTCTCGCTCCAGAAACCCTGGAAATGTTTGCGGATGGCGTCTTTACCGACGCTTCGGCCAAACTGGTTATCGTAAAAGGGACCGACCCCTTCCCAGATGCCGTCATCGGTATAAAGATCAACGATGAGGCGGATACGCTCTTCATCGTCTTCTATTCCGGCTTCGGGGCAAGGAGTATCGCACAGGAACATATACCTGCTCTGGACCCGCCGAATGGCGGCCTCGGCTCTCAATTCCTTCACCTGCTCAGACAATTCGTCCACGATCTTCTTCAGGTCTTCATCGCTCATTTACCAGTTCCTTTGCGTCTGCAGCATCAAGATATGCTGCTGGCTTGGCGAAGGCGTGAGAGGCCACGTGTTCCCAGCTGAGCGCCGTGAAAAGACGTTCACTGCACGGTCCTCGTCACCCTAACGTATGACGGCTCCCGCACCTCACGGGTCTCTGCCTAGATTCCAGCAAGCCCCGCTCACGAAGCCGGCTTCAGGGGTCGTGAGGAACGTGACGACATCGGCGGCAAACTCGTTGTGGGCAGCCTTGTCTACCGCAGCGCCGGCAAAGACAACCGAGTTGCAGGTTACCCCATGAGGACTGAATTCGCGCGCAAAAACTCTCGCCAGAGTTGCAACGGCACCACACGTAATGGAAGACAGGCTTTGCGTTGTACTCGCGCTGCTTTGTCCCAAGTCGGGCAGCACGTTGACAACCCTACCGGCGCCACGCTCCTTGAAGTGATTGCCGAAAATGCGCATCCCGGCGAAAACCGTTCCCACCTGATCAGCAATCAGCCGGTTGAAATCGTTCGGATGAAGGACATCCAGCCCTATGTCTTCCTGGCTGACCAAATTATTGATGAGAATTTCGCAACTCCCCCAGCGTTCTACGATCTTCGCCAGCACGGTTTCGAATCCCGCATGGGCTGAAACATCGAGAGTTGCCGTCACAGCGGTTTCCCCGGCAAGATCCAGATCACTTGCCAAAATGGTAGAGTTTTGCTGATCAGAATCGACAATGACGACACGGAAACCAGCTTTGTGGAGGGAGCGGCTAAGGGCTCCCCCCACCCGATCGGCGCCACCAACCACGACCGCTGTCGAAAAGCGTTCACTTTCGTCTTTCGACATCAGAACAGATAGCTGAATGACGTCAGCACCCCTTCGGAATTCAAAAGGCGTACAATCTTGTCTTGAATGAGGAAACCATCCCCATCACGGCGAAGCCGGTAACTGACGTTGGCGGCAAATAGTCTCTGCCGTCCGAACTTGTCCTCGACCAGATGCTGTGAACACCGCACATGAATGGCTTCCCCATCATCGGAAATAATCCTGAAGCGCGAAAGGGTGCGAATAGTTTGGGCCGGTGGTGCGGACGAGATGGAGAAGCCCTCCTTGAACCTCGTCACCCGTGCCAGACGCATATGTTCGTCGTCGTGGCACAGGTTCAGCGCGTCATGGAGCCGGTCAGCCGGCGTATCCCCTATGGGCATCGTATAGTAACCGCCCGTCGCCCATAGCGCCAGCCAAGCGTCATATGCCTGGTCGTCCAGATATTCGGCTTCGCGCCAAATGAAATTCACCACTTCGGCCAGCAAGGACGATTGCCGAACATTCGCCAATTCATTCATTACGCCATCATCCTTTTCCACATTTCGTATGCGGCCCGCATGCCCGTTTCGGCAGACACATGACCGCGCGGACCCGCTTCGCCCGCAACTTCGTCTTCCAGCCCGCGATTGAGGAGGATCGGGAGGCTCTCTCCCCCCACTGCGCCACGCTGCACTCGTTCCCAGACTTCTGCATCGTCCGGCGAGCCAAAGCCCATCGGCCCTTGGAAATGTTCGTGCAGGCGCATGCGCATCCGGTTTGCGGCAGCGGGACCGCCGCTCATTCCGATGGCGATGTGGCGGATCTCCGTTTCAGTAACGCTGACAGGACGCATCACGCGGAAGAATGCCATGGAGCACGCCACATTGGGGAAGAGATTGAGGTTGAAACCCGAACCTCCAACCGCCCGGACGATCTTGCGGACCTGCTCTTCTGAATATCCTTCGGCGCGAAGCTCATCAGCGAGCTCAACAAAGCGATCGGGAATCTTGGCATCCAGATTCTCGTCGAGATCGACGAGATCGGGAATCATCACAATAACGGAATGTCCATTGCCCAGATCCTCGACAAACCCCTCCTCGTCCACGAAAGAAAATGTTTCCTCTGCTTCCGCATCCAGCGACTGAAGAAATGACTTATGGACGACAGGGAAATGGTAGGCGTCGGTCGTATTTTCGAGCTGCACCTTCCAGTTCATTGGCACCTTGAACTGATGTTCGCCCAACACTTTGACCGGAAATCCCGCGCCCTGCTTCATGAAGAGATCGATCCACTTCTTGGCCGAACCTAGAAAGTCGACGAGCGGCTCCTGCTCTTCATTAAAGGTAGCGAAAATCATCCCTTGGTAAGATTCGCAACGCAACCGCTGCAAGCCATGCTGGTCCTTGTCGAAGGCGTCACCGTACTGCTCCGGATACGGCAGAGCCCGAAGCGAACCATCCAGCCCATATCCCCAGCCGTGATAAGGGCATTGGAAGGAAGAGGTCTTTCCCTTCTTCACTTCGCACACAGTCGCGGCGCGATGACGACAGCGATTGACCATTACATGGATGACGCCTTTGCGGTCTCTCGCGACGATAACAGGATCCCGACCGACACAGGAGAGCTTGAAAGAACCCTTGTCTGGCACCTCACTTTCATGGGCGACCCAAACCCAGGTCCTCCTGAATATCCTGCGCATCTCTTCATCGAAGAGCCCGGCATCCGCATACATCGGCGTCTTCAGTCGATCTCCGAGGTAGAGTTCAGCGGAATCGCCGGCATCGTTAGCTTCAAGCGTCATGGTTCCATCTCTTTGTTCAGTTGCAGGCGTCGACGGCCAGCCTCCCCGTCATTCGACCGAGAAACATCGTAAAGCCTTCCGTGATCAATCAACTTGATCACGGAACAAGGGCAGCGAGAGCTATTTTGGTGCGCCCTTCAGACCGGGCCCAAGGCCAAGTCCGAGCGATTGTTCCGCCAGTTCTTTTTTACATTACTATTAACAGTAATATTCACGAATTTTTGCGCGTCGTCAACTCTCCATCTCCATCTTTGAGACAGCCAGGGCGGAAATCAACTTTTCGATGCCATGCGCCAAACGGGCATCGAAACCGAAGGCACCTCATATCTCGCGCTATCTGATAGCGATGGCATTGGCTGGAGAACCTACTCCGCCGACCAATGGCAAAGGCGATACGGTGACGAGGCAATCGTATCGATTATCCGCTGCGCAATCACGAGCAAGATCATCCAATTGCCACAACTCCCCGATGGGCATGCCCAACAATGCGATGATCGCGCGATGCATGATCCCTGCGTGTGGGCCACAGCTATGACATCCACCTTCATCCGACGTATAAAAAGGGCTGTTCGGGGGTGCAGGCCAAGCCTCCAGCGCGAAATTGTCAGCGGCAATCAGGCTAATCTTGTTGTCCCAAAGCCATGCGACTGTCTCGTGCGATTGAACAAGTCCGGCGTGGAACTGCTTGTTGACAAGGTCCTTTTTGTATTCCGGTGTCGCCTTGTTCAGATAAAAATCAAGCCACCCAAACCGAATCATCACGATATCGCCAGGCTCGATGGAAATTCTCTGCGCGACACGTGCTTTCTCTACGAGATCGATAGAAACCGGTTGCCCCGCAATGTAGTCAAGCCCCCCTTCCCGCTCCTCAACATATCGAGCAACGTCAATCAACACACCGCGACCGGCTATTGGTGCCGCTGTGAAGTGATGGATACTGAGAGGCTCGGTTCCCGGCTTGAAGGTGGCAGGATCGTTGCCGTTGTAAAAGCCGAAGTCCGGATGCCCAATATGTCGCAGGCCGTCGATTTGTGAGCCATACTGCGTGTAGAACTTGTCCAGCCATTCATCGTGATGAAACTCGTTACGCTGGAAAATGTGATGTTCAATCGGCTGACGTGTCGGCGCAAGCGAGGGATAAATTCGATCGCTCGGCAAATCCAGAGAATATGCCTGGCCCGTCTTTATCTTATTCCTGGCGTTTTGTCGGGCCTTGTCAGACAGAAAGTTCAAGGTTCCGAGATTATCGCCGTCGCCAAAAAGTCCCCACGATGAACCAGCCGGAGCATCCCCCCGCATTAACAATTCGGAATAGCTCGGCCACGCCTGATCTTTATCGCGTTTCATTCATTCACCTCCCGTTGCTTACCAAGTCTCGACCTCCGCCCAATCTTGCAGCTGTTACGAAAATATACAATCCTATTAACGGTAATATTGACATTTTTTCAGCGCAAAGGCAGGCTGCAACCGTAAATGAGTTTGGCGTGGCCAGACAGAGCCCGCCTTAAAACCTGCAGGGAGGAAAAATGAGCAATCAACGTGTCGTGTCGGTCGTTGAGGACCTAGAGAAGACCATGAAGGAATTTATGCGTAAGCATAAGATCACCCATGAGGAATACCGGATCGCGACCGATATATTCATCCAGTCGGTGAAGGCTGGAGAAGAGTCGCTTCTTCCCGATGTATTTTTGGAGGCGGAAGCCACGGACATCGAGTCATCGGGTCTGCCTGGAGGAGCAGAAGCGATCGAGGGTCCGTTCTATCTGGAAGGGGCGGCCGAACTTCAGTATCCTTATGTGATGCCTCAGCGCGCCAACGAAAAGGGTGAAGTGCTATTTTTTCACGGAACCGTATCCGATCACAACGGCAACCGGCTGGCCAAAGCGGAAATAGACATCTGGCATGCGGATGCGGAAGGACACTATTCCCATATCCATCCTGATGTGCCCGAAGGAGTGCTGCGCGGTCGGCTTAGAACGGACGCTGAGGGAAGATTCGAAGTTCGGACAATTCTTCCTCCGCCTTATGAGATTCCCAAGGATGGCCCTACGGGCATCGTTCTGTCAGCGCTCGGACGCCATTTCTTCCGTCCGGCCCACCTCCACGTCAAAGTTCGCTCCGAAGGGTGTCGCACGCATACGGCACAGATTTACTTCGAAGGAGATCCCTACCTCCACAATGACGTCGCGAGCGCAGTGCGCGATGGCCTTGTGGCCGAAGTTCAACGTATTAACGATCCAGGATCCCTCAAACTCCGCGGGTTGAGCGAACCCTATGCCGAAGTCAAATACGACTTTGTGCTGAATCGGATTTGAACGCGCCCAAGGTTGTCCGTTCAAGGATCAAAAAAATGACTTGAAGCGTGGAGATCGACGCTGAAAATTCCCTGCCGCTTCAGGTTCCTGGGGCGGCAGCTTTGGACGCATTGTGTCGCAGGAAACAACTGAGAGCCGCAGGATGACCAACCACCTCTTTGAAATCGAGAGAATTGAAGCGACGCTGATCGAGCTGCCTCTCAAGCAACCCATCCCGATGTCGTTTGGCGTTGTATCAAAGACCCAGATCGTACTGGTCAGTCTCCTCGATCGGAACGGCGTCGAGGGGTTCGGTGAGGCTTCAATTCTGGGAGGGCCATTCTGGGGAAGCGACAGTGCAGAAGGCACCTTGGCGACGATAGTACGATATCTAGCGCCCCAACTCGCCGGGAAGGGCTTCGATGGTCCGGAGCAGTTTTCCAAGGTCATTTCCTCCCTCGTCAAGGGTAACGCACCGGCTCGCTCCGCCCTGACTATGGCAGCTCTCGATCTGGCGGGAAAGCGGCTGGGAATCTCCGCCGTAAACTTACTCGGCGGTCCGGTCCGCACAAGCGTGCCGGTGAGTTGGACGCTTGCGACAGGATCTACCGAGGGCGATATCGACGAAGCATTTCGTGCCATCGAGGAACGTGGGCATACGCGTTTCAAGGTCAAACTGGCGTCAACGGATTTGGCAGCACAAGTGAAACGCGTTGAGCAACTCTGCCATCGCTTTTCAGGGGTGGCCAGTTTTATCGCGGACGCGAACCAGGGATGGGACGAACGCACGGTGACGCGTTATCTGCCACAGTTGGACGCCGCCGGACTGGAAGCCATCGAACAGCCGTTGCCGTCGGGGCAGGAGATTCTGCTTCGACCATTTCGCGAAAGGCTGGCCATGGAAATCATTGCTGATGAATCTCTGACCAGCCTCCAGCAGGCGCTCAGCATCGCTGGTACGGGTGGAGTCACCGCATTTTCGCTGAAGCCCAATCGCGACGGCGGCGTTTTTCATACGCGGCGTGTCGCCACGATCGCTGAAGCCGCCAACCTAAAACTCTATGGTGGAACAGCTCTTGAAAGCTCCCTTGGGACGGCAGCCTACGCAGCTTTATACGCGAGCCTTCCCAACCTTCAACTGGGCTCCGAAATCTTCGGTCCTCTTCGGGTTACGCGCGATATCGTATCGGAGCCATTGCGCGTTTCCGGTGGCCATCTGCAACTGCCTGACGGACCTGGACTCGGCGTGCAGCCGGACCTCGATCTCATTGCCTTCCTCAAGACCAGCCGCTAATCCGCACTGAACCCTGAACACCGTCGCTTGCCGTTAATTGATTACCTGCTCCTCTTCTCTCATCAGGTACATCGATCGCGTCAAAGTCATCCTGAAACTTCCTGTCTCGTCTCGAAGGATGCAGGAACCGGCTGTAGCGCCGGGTGACCTGGATCAATGTCTTTCCCGAGCTTCTATGTGTCTTCTATGTTGGAAGGGACTGCTGTAATAAGAAAAATTGAATGAAGGTCACTATGGCGCAATCCCCTCGGAGCGCAAAAATTTGGAGTTTACAATTGTTGGACAGAGCGGAAACCAAGCTGAGGCAGAGGTGGCCCTTCTTCTGGATCAGCCGCGTCAATTCACTTTATGCTCAGACACTCGACAAACGACTTAAACGGATCGGTCTGGACATGCCGCGGTGGCGCGTGCTGATATCCCTGTATGAAGAAGATTACTTGTCCGTATCCCAGATCGCAGAGCTCGGCGCACTGCGTCTCAACACGACGACGAAGATTGTTCAGAGATTATCTGCCGAAGGCCTCGTCGAAACGCGCATCAAGCCTGACGATGCAAGAGTTACGGAGGTGCGCATGACCGAAAAAGGGGACGAAGTGCGCGCCTTATGCCAGGTGGAAGCCGATGCCGTGCTGAAGCTCGGCTTTCAGAATGTTTCCGAAGCGGAACGGCAATTTCTCAACACGATACTTGAGAAAGTATTTCAGCAGTTAGAGCGCCTGTAACAGGCTCGCCGAGCGCATATCCAAGCTGCGATAGCCTTTGAAAAAGCGGGTAGGCTCAACCTACCCGCCCCCCGCTCTGAGCATCAATCCACGCTTCCACCGAGATAGGTCGCCGTTACGCGCTTGTCCTTGGCCAGTTCCACCGCAGGCCCCGCCAGAACGAACTCACCGGTTTCCATCACGTAGGCATAGTCAGCAGTCTCCAACGCGGCCCTGGCATTCTGTTCGACCAGCAGGACGGACACACCGGTGCTTCGCAAGGTTCCGATTTGGGCAAGCACATCGCGGACGATCGTCGGTGCAAGGCCCAGGCTCGGCTCATCAAGCATCAACAGCCGCGGTTCAGACATCAGCGCACGACCAATAGCCAGCATCTGCCGCTCTCCGCCCGAAAGGGTACTGGCCTGTTGGGCCCGCCGTTCGCCCAAGCGTGGAAACTGAGCGAAAACGCGGTCGAGAGCTCGGCGCGCGAAATCGGCATCGCGTCGACGCGTGTAGGCGCCCAGCAGCAAGTTGTCATGCACAGACATGTCTGCGAACAATTCCCTTTGCTCCGGCACCAGGCACAACCCGAGCTCGACACGCTCTTCCGTTTCCATCAAAGCGAGATCCCGGCCTTCGTAAATCGCATGGCCACGCCAAGGAAGCAATCCCATAATGGCGGAAAGCAATGTCGTCTTTCCAGCTCCATTTGCACCGATGACGGTTGCGACCTGACCTGGCTGCAGACGCAGACTAACATCTCGCACAGCTTCCACTTTTCCATATCTTACGGAAACCGAATCGATCTTGAGAAGTGTGGCAGCCATTATGCAGTCCCTCCCAGATAAGCTTCTTGGACTTCGGGACTGCGGCGAACTGTTTCAGCGTCCCCCTCGCACAGCTTCTTTCCGAAGACCATGACCACGATGCGATCGACGAGCTTCATGACAAAGTCCATATCGTGCTCCACGATCAGGATCGTTAAACCATCCCTTCGCAGATCCTGAAGAAGCGCGGCCAGAGCGTCCTTTTCTTTTTTTCGCAGGCCTGCCGCCGGCTCATCCAAAACGAGCAGGACGGGATCGGCCGCAAGCGCCCGGGCAATCTCCAGGACGCGCTGCTGCCCCAAAGGCAAATCACCCGCCGAATCATGAGCCCGATCTGCCAACCCGACTTGCTCCAGCCGGCGATAGGCTTCGCGTCTGGCCATATTCTCTTCCGCTCGGTCTAGCCTCAGGCCGCTCCGCAGGAAACCGCTGCGTGTTCGCAGATATGTGCCGCTCATCACGTTGTCGAGCAGCGTCATCCCTGGACGAAGCTTGACGTGCTGGAACGTGCGCGCGCACCCCAACGCTGCAATCTCCTGCTGCGATACTTTCGTGACGTCCCGACCAACGAAACGGATAGTGCCGCCGTTAGCCCGCAAAGCTCCTGTGATCAGATTGAACATCGTACTCTTCCCGGCGCCATTGGGGCCGATCAGACCTAGGATTTCTCCGGCCATGACCTCGAAACTTACCTTGTTGACGGCATGCAGCCCGCCGAAGCGTCGTTCGACAGCGTCCACTTCCAGAATCGGAGAGCCCCTCTTCGGAAACTCCCTTGACGGAAGTGACTGGCCACCGCTTCGCACCATGGCTTTCCGCCGTTTCAGAAGCTTCTGAAGGAGAGGCGTCAGACCACCGCGGGCAAAGTGCAGAAGAAGGATCAGCACCAGCGCCAGCGCGACCTGTTCCATTTGCGCCGGATTATTCGTGATATGAGGAAGAATGTCCTGAAGCGTGTTCTTGGCAAGAACCATGACGCCCGAGCCGACAACCGCCCCGGCAATCTGGCCGGCGCCACCGATGATCGCAATGAGCAGATACTCGATCGAAGCACGAACTTCGAAGGGAGCCGGGCTCACGAAGCGGGTGAGATGCGCGTAAAGCCAGCCGCCAATTCCCGCCAGGTTTGCCGCGAGAAGGAAAGCCGCAAGCCGCATGCGGAAAACCTTCATGCCAACGCTTGCCATCAGACTGGGGCCGCCACGGAGCAATCTCAACGCGCGCCCTTCACGTGAATCCAGGAGATTGGTCGTAAAAATGACCGCGAGGACGACGATCCCCCAAACGAGATAGTACATGGCCGCCGAAGACAGGAAAGAGATCGGTCCAAGTGTGATCGGCGGGATATTGAGAAGCCCGGTGTGGCCTCCCAGCATTTCAAGATTGCCGAACAGATAAAAGATCGACAAGCCCCAGGCGATCGTCGAGAGCGGCAAGAAGTGTCCGCCCAACCTCAGCGTTATGAGCCCGATAACGAGGGCACTAAAGGTTGTCAGCACCAAGCCGGCAGCAAGCCCCACCCAAGGCGACCAACCGAGCGCCGTCGTCATCCAGCCTGTCGTGTATGCGGCAATGCCCATGAACGCGGCCTGCCCGAATGACATCATGCCGCCGATCCCTGTCAAAAGGACAAGTCCGATTGCGACCAGAGCGCCAATGCCGATGTGGTTCATCAAGGTTACAGAAAACGCACTGCCAACAAACGGGAAGGCTAACAGGAGCTCAACGCAGATGATTGAGAGAAGACGTGTATCGATCATGTCAAGCAAGCTCCTCGATTTCGTCTTCGCCCTGACGCGCCGTAATCGATCGCCATATCAGAACTGGAATGATCACACTGAAGATGATGATTTCCTTGTAGGCGCTTGCCGAGAACGAGGCGAAACTCTCCACCAGGCCAACGAACAAGGATCCAGCGGCGGTGACCGGATAGCTTGCCATGCCGCCGATGATCGCCCCGACGGAAGCCTTCAGGCCGATCATGAAGCCGGAGTCATAGTAGATCGTCGTGACCGGGGCGATGAGCACGCCGACAACGCCGGCCAGCAAGGAAGCGATCAGATGGGCTGTGATCGCCGCTCGGTTGGGGCGGATACCCATAAGCCTTGCACCGACACGGTTCGATGCCGTAGCGCGCAATGCCTTGCCCGTAATGGAACGACCGAAAAATGCATAGAACAGCATGCTAAGGGCCGCAGCGGAGAGTACCATGAGGATCTGCTGAGCCTGGATGAACATGCCACCTGGAAGGGTAACGATACCATCGACCAGCGGTCTCGTTCTGAAGCCTTCCGGGCCGAACGCGATCAAACCCAGACCGGATACAAGGAAATGAATGGCGATGGAGACGATGAACAGTATCAATGTCGATGATGCAGCGAGCGGGCGCAGGGCAATTCGATCGATCAGCGCACCCATTGGCAACACAGCAGCCAAAGTTACCAGCACACGCAAAATTTCCGGTACTTCAACTCCGGTGATCAACCACACGGCCAGGCAGGGAACAAGGGGAGCGACGCCATACCAAAATATTGCTCGCGGCAAATGCCTCAGCGCTCCAAGGCGGATCAGCGAGGCACATTCCATCAATGTCGCCAATGCTGCCATGCCGGCGACAAGAATGATCGTGCCGGGCATGGTTCCCATCTGAAGGGCGGCTAGTGTCAGTGCGGAAAATGCAGCGATGTCTCCGAAAGGAATGAAGATGACACGCGTTACAGAAAAGATCAGCACGAAGCCTAAGCCTGCAAGCAGGTAGATCGCGCCCGTAGCGATCCCGTCAATTATCAATATCAGGGTAATGTCCGTCGACATTTCCAGTTTCTCCGATCATTGCGAGGAGAACCGGCCGCAGGCGGCCGGTCGGGGATGGAGATCATTTGCTGTACAAACACTCACCGCAAGGTGCATTGGTTGTGTCCGGTTTAAGCGACCAGCTTCCACTGTCCGTTGCTGAGCTTGACGGTTACACGTCCGCGCTGATCGAGACCAAAGCGGGACGAAGGGTTAAAATTGAAAATGCCGTGCGAGACCACAAGATCCTTCGTGGTCACCAGAGCGTCGCGGAGAGCCTTACGGTATTCCGGCGTGCCCGGCACCACATTCTGGGGCACACGTCCGGCCGCGTCGGCAAGCAGAAGCCACGCGTCAAACGCATAGCCTGAGAAGGCGTTTGGCACAGCTCCCGGCGCCACCTTACCGAGTGCGGCAGCGAACTGATCTGAAACCAATTTGGTGGGATTGCTGTCAGGTAGTTGCTTGTAGACAACCACAGGACCGGTGGTAGCGATCAGCCCTTCAACGGCTTGACCTCCAACGCGCACGAAGTCCGGATTGATGATCGCTGGGTTGCCATAGAACTGGCCGCGATAGCCCCGCTCGCGCAATGCGATGTAGGGCAGAGCGCCAGGCGTGCCCGACCCGCCTACAATGACAACATCAGGACGCGTGGCGTATACCTTGAGTGCTTGACCCGTCACCGACGTGTCGGCGCGAGCGTATCGCTCGTTGGAGGTGACAGTCAAACCTGCCTTCGAAGCCAGATCCGTCAGAGCGTTATAGACCTGATCGCCCCATGTGTCGGCGAAGCCGATGTAACCAACTGTCTTGGCTCCGGCATCCTTCATGTGATCAACCACGCCTTCGATCATCAGCTGCGCCGTCTGTGTGACCGTCACTGTCCATTCGCCAGGCACCCCATCGGGGTTGATATTGGCGGTCGAAATCAACGGTGTTCCCGTCTCACCGGCCACTGTCGCAATTGCGAGGGCGCCCGGTGTTCCAGCGGTGCCAATCAGGATATCGACGCGCTCTTCCTCAACGAGTTTACGGGCGTTTCTGGTCGCGCTCGTCGGGTCCGACGCATCGTCAAGTGCGATGAAGCGGATGCGCTTGCCGGCAATTTCCGGTCTGTATGAAAGAGCGGCCTTCATACCTTGATCATAGGGAATTCCGAGCGACGATATCGGCCCGGACATGGAGGTCACAAAGCCGACCGTGATCTCGTTACTGGCGGCACTCGCCTCCGAGGAGAGGAGGAAAGGTGTCGGCAAGAGAGCCGACGCCCCTGCCAGTGCGGCCATGTCTCCCAGAAAGTTCCGGCGCGTTATCTGCGTGCCGCTATTGCGCAGTTCGGAACCGTCATGTGGTGTCGTTTTCATTACCGTTCCCTCTTGTTTTGATTGATACTAACATGCGCGGCACCCATGGCTTCGCGAAGCCCAGTGGATGCAGTTCCTCAACGCGGAATTCGATATGATTCCATTCCAGTATTGCGCGCCCGCACCATCGCCACCACCCGTGCTTGCACGAATGATTCCGCTGGTTCGATGACTTTCCGCCAGGCGGCAGATGTCGCGGGCGGGCTATGTCAAACTTGGTAAGCGATGCAGACCGACTTGGTTTCCAGATAATTTTCGACCGCACCGCGACCATGCTCTCGGCCCAAACCGGACTGCTTTACCCCTCCGAAGGGCATGTTTTGGTCCGGTATGTTGTGGCTGTTGACCCAAACCGTGCCCGCGTGAACGCGGGGGACATAACGCATGATCTTGTTGATATCGGTCGTCCACAACGATGCACCGAGACCGTAACGCGTATCATTTGCCAGGGTGATCGCCTCTTCCGCGTCATCGAAGGGCGAAACCGTTATCACCGGCCCGAAGATTTCCTCCTGCATGATCGCCATGTCTTGACGGACCTCGGTGAAGACCTGCGGCTTAACATAGAACCCCCGGCCGTCATGCGTGTGCCAATCGAGCAGAGGCTTTGCACCCTGCTCGATCCCCGTCTCGATGCAACGCTCCACGTAACTGCGCTGCTTGGCGGAAACAAGTGGGTTGATCTGATACCGAGGATCGAAACCAGGACCCAGCGAAAGCGACGACACGACGCCTGCAACCGTATCCATTACCTTCTCATAAATACCGCGTTGCGCATAAATTCGAGTCCCCGCGCAACAGGTCTGCCCCGAATTGAAGAGAGCGCCAATCCCCGTGGCGACGCCGAGCAGACTGATGTCCATGTCGTCGAACATGATCATGGGCGCCTTGCCACCGAGTTCCAGTGTCACGCGCTTCATGTCCCGCATCGCCTCGATGCCGATCTTCTTGCCGACCTCGGTCGAACCGGTGAACGTTATCTTGGCAACACCGGGATGAGCGACAAGAGCCGCACCGGCTTCCGTACCCAAACCTGTCACCACATTGACGACACCAGGCGGAAAACCTGCCTCGAGGCACAGTTCCGCAAGCCGGATCGCCGTCAACGGCGTCTCTTCGGCAGGCTTGAGGACGACCGTGCAACCACTCGCAAGAGCTGGCGCAATCTTCCAGCACGCCATGTTCAGCGGAAAATTCCAAGGCGTGATTGCAGCGACTACCCCGACCGGTTCCTTACGGGTAAAGGCCTGATATCGAGTGCCTGGTGGTATCGCGATTGACACATCCAGCGTCGAACCCTCGATCTTAGTCGCCCACCCTGCCATGTAGCGAACATATTCCGCTGACGCGCCAACCTCCAGCAAGCGCGAGAACAGGATCGACTTGCCATTGTTGAGGGTCTCGATCTGGGCAAGCTCCTCTCCGTTTTCCTCAATGAGGTCAGCCAGCTTCAGCATCAAACGCTGCCGGTCGGATGCGAGGAGGCGTGACCACTCACCATCCAGAGCAGCGCGTGCCGCTTTGACGGCGCGATCTACATCGTTAGCGGTTCCCCGTGGTACGGATGCGATACGCGATCCAGTCGCAGGATCGTAAACCTCGATTGTTTCGCCCGCGTCGGCGATCGATCGTCGTCCACCGATGATCATCTTGAGATCTGAATTGATGAAGTAGTCAGCTTCCGGACAGACTGTGGAAACTGCCAAATCTGGCTGCATAATTCTCATGGTTCCCTCACGGAGATGTAGTCCGGTTTTCCGGATCTGTTGTTGATGTTTAACAATAGCATAATTTTCACGTTCTTTTTCATTTGTCAATTAGTGCCGAACCGTTGATGATCAAGGATATGGTTGCGTCAGGAAACCCGCTCGGCGAGGTGGAAAGCCTCGTCTGCATCCACCCTGGGCGGTGATGCACATTGCTTGAGCGGTCCAGCGGGCGCAGTCGGCATGGCCGCATACTGGCTCCGTCCGGAGACTGTCCGACGTTGACAACATTCCTATTGACTAGAGCCATATTTACGTGAATATTACTGTAATAAAGATAAGGGAACTGAAATGACGCCAGATCTAACGCACTCGCAGGCGATATCTCGCCCGCTGCGAATGGGAGGCCACGGACTTAAGGTGGCGGTGAAGGAATGTATCGCCATCGAAGGCATCCCGACGCGTTGCGGCTCTCCGGCTTTTGCAGATGCGCAGCCTGCCGCAGAAAATGCCGTCGTTATCGACGCGGTGCTGTCTGCAGACTGTAGCATCATTGGCAATGCCAACATGCATGAGCTTGCGTTCGGCATTACGGGAATCAATAGCTTTCTCGGAACCCCGCTCAATCACGGTTGGCCGGATCGCATTCCCGGCGGCTCCTCGTCGGGATCGGCCTCAGCGGTCGCCTCCGGGCTTTGTGATTTCGCCATCGGCACGGACACCGGCGGCTCTGTTAGACTGCCCGCATGCTGCTGCGGTGTGTTCGGTTTGAAACCAACCTTCGGTCGCATCAGTCGGGCCGGAGCAATCCCCGCCGATAGCTCGTTGGACTGCATCGGCCCCATCGCAGACAGCGCCACAATGCTGGTAAAAGCTATGGAGTGCATGGATCCCACGTTTCGGCGCGAAGCGTCTGACGGTCCATTCCGTTTGCGCGGCCTCGCTGCGGATTGCACGCCTGAGGTGGCGGAGGCATTTTCCGGAGCAGTAAGCCGGTTCGTTCTATCCACTGTCGCGCTAGAGCATTTTCACCACGCGTATACGGCCGGGCTCGTTGTCATCAATGCGGAAAGTGCTACGGCCTTCGGCGATCTCGCCGCCACAAATGAAGCAATGGACTCCGCGGTACGCACCCGTATTTTGGCGGCAGTCGCTGGCTTTTCTCAGCAGGAGCTGAATCAAGCGGACGGAGTAAGACGCTCATTCAGCTCTGAGGTCGATCAAGCCCTTGAGGGCTATGACGCCCTAGTGTTGCCCACCATGCCCGTCGTCCCGCCAACATTGGAAGACGCGCAGGACATGCGCGCCCTGATCCCGCTCACGGCACTTGTGCGGCCTTTCAACCTCTCCGGACATCCGGCTGTTACGATCCCTATCAAGACGGCAGGCGGCTTACCAGCAGGCATACAGTTGATTGGGCGCAAGAACGACGATGCGCGCATCTGTGCGGCTGCAGAATGGCTTGTCAGGCAGATGACCGACAAATAGAAAATGGGAGTTTCGGTTTATGAGTGAAATGGTTGCGATAAAACCACGCTTGCAGGACACCACCCTGTCCCTTCTTCTTGACGAAATCCGGTCGCGCCGCGCCGACTTCGAGAAATTGACCTATATCCCCACGGATATCGTTGCGAAGCTTCAGCAGATCGGCGTGTACAGAGCATTCGTTCCGAAGGCGCTGGGGGGAGACGAGCTCTCGCCGAAAGCCTTTCTCGAACTGATCGAGACATTGGCGACGGCGGATGCTTCGACTGCCTGGGTGGCAAGCTTCGGCGTGTCTTCCACCTATCTTGCCGCCCTGCCCCAGGAAACATTCGAGTCGATCTACGGAAGCGATCCTGACGCGGTCTTCGCCGGTTCGATTTTCCCGCCACAGGCGGCCGATAAGGTCGACGGAGGATTCAACGTCAAGGGGCGTTGGCCGTACTGTTCCGGGTGCATGGGCGCCTCGATCATCGGAGCCGGGATAAAGACTGACGACAACAACAAAGGGTCGTTGCCCCGGATAGCCGTCATGCCGCGCAGCAAAGTGGCCATAAAGCATATCTGGGATACGGTTGGATTGTCCGCGACCGGTAGTCACGACATCGTTGTCGAGGATGTCTTCGTCCCCGAAGAATGGACCTTCGTGCGAGGCTCACAAGCAAAGCGAAGCGAGCCGATCTTCCGCTATCCCTCGATGGGACTTGCAGCGCAGGTGCTCGCCGTCGTCAGCCTCGGAACGGCACGAGAGGCGCTCAACTGGGTTCACCGCGAGGCAGCGGACAAGCCCTCCATTACTGGGGCTCCCTCAATCGGCGCGCGGCCGCATATCCAGGCAGAGATGGCGAAGGCGGAAGCGCGCCTGCGCAGCGCCCGCGCATTTTTCTATGATACGACAGAGGAGGTCTGGCAATCGATTCTGGCCGGCGATGACGTGTCACTAGACCTGCGTCTGCGGTTGCGGCTAAGCGCGACCAATGCCGCCAACGAAGGGGCAGCCGTGACTCAAGCGGCCTTCTACATGGGCGGCGCTTCGGCGATCAACCGCGGCCACACGCTTGTCCGCTGCTTCATGGATGCCGCAGCCGTCGCACAACATGCGTTCCTGGGGCTTGGGACATGGACTGCGGCAGGCGCAGTTCTCTTCGATCAGCCAACCATGCCAGGCTATCCATGAGATGCAACGAACCCTCGCCCGTGGATTATCAACCCAATCGGGCGACTGATCGCAACGCTTGCCACAACCAGGGAGCTGACAATGTCAGCTAAAGCTGCAGATGCCAACACCGCTACCGAATGACAAACAGAGCGCCGTGGTCACAGGCGGTTCCGGAGGTGTGGGAGCCGCAATCGTCCGCGCACTGCACCGCGCGGGATACCGCACCATCATCGCCGATATCGACGAAGCGGCCGCGACGGCCTTGGCCCACAAACTCGACGCTTCGGGACAAACTGCCCTCGCTTTCAGGCTCGACATATCGAAGCCTGAGGACTTTCGGGACGTCCTTAAACAGACCATCGAACATTGGGGATCGGTTGAGGTGCTGGTCAACAACGCGGCGGTGACCCGCGCCCAGCCGGTGCTCGAAATAGAGACCAGCGAGTTCAACGAAATCCTGGCGACGAATGCTGGCGGCACTTTCTCCGGCTGCAAATTCTTCGGTTCCTATTTCAAGGAGCGCGGTTACGGTCGCATCATCAACATGGCATCTCTTGCGGGCCAGCACGGCGGAACGGCCACCGGTGCGCATTATGCGGCCTCGAAAGGCGCCATCCTCACTCTTACCAAGGTTTTTGCGCGAGACCTGGGTGGTTTCGGCGTAACGGTGAACGCAATCTCACCGGGCCCGCTGGATACACCGATGGTACGTGCGATCGTTGGAGAGGTCGGCCTTGACGCTGCAATCGCTGCCATACCGGTCAGAAAACTGGGCGATCCCGGTTTCATTGCGGACATGGTCGTGATGCTGGCGTCCAGAAGATCCGCTTTCGTCAATGGTGCTTGCTGGGATGCCAATGGCGGCCTGTTCATGCGGTAGCGCAACTACGATGCCTGCTTCGAACGGTGCCAAGCCAGTGCCGCAAGACGACGGCGAGGCGCGGCAGCGGCTAACGGAAAACGTGAAATCTCCGGTGGATAGAACCATGGAACAAGACACAATCTTGCTGAAGATCGTCGATCGGATCGATGATGAGGGCAATATACTTCAATTGACGCTCAAACACCCCGACGGCAGACCCTTGCCTCCTTTCGATGCAGGCGCGCATCTCGATATTCATGTCCGGCAAGGCGATATTGATGTCTGGCGCCAGTATTCCCTTTGCGGTGATCCTGAAGAAGCGGACGTTTACCGGCTGGGTATACTCAAGAATCCGAACAGCCGAGGCGGATCAGCCACTATTCACGAGATAGCGCGTCCGGGACTGGAAATAATGGCGAAGCCGCCGCGCAACCACTTCCCGCTCTCTGAGGATGCGGCCAAGTCGCTTCTCATTGGCGGCGGCATTGGCATCACACCCATGCTTGCCATGGCGCATCGGTTGAGCAAGCTTGGGAAGGATTTCGAAGTCCACTATTGCACGCGCTCCAGGCGCTCCACGGCCTTTCTCCGAAATATCGAGGGAATGCCGTTCAATAATTGCATCCATTTCCACCACGACGACGAGAAGTCTTTCGACCCAGAAATCTTGCCACCCCCGCATTCAGGTACGCATGTCTATGTATGCGGACCGCAAGGCTTCATGGATTGGCTGGTCAAGGCGGCAATGACTGCGGGCTACCCGGCAGAGCAGATCCACCGGGAATATTTCAGCGCTGACATCGACGCAACAGGCAAGAGCTTCGAAGTCGAAGCACAGGCTTCGGGCGTGACGGTCACGGTCGGCCCTGAGGAAACCATCGCCAGAGCGTTGGCCAAAGCCGGAATTCCGGTCGATGTAAAATGCGAGGAAGGCATTTGCGGCACCTGCCTCACTGAAGTTGTAGATGGCGTCCCGGACCACCGTGATCTCTTTCTGACGGATGCAGAGAAGGCGGAGAACACCGAAATTATGATCTGTTGCTCTCGCGCGAAGAGCAAGAAGCTCATCTTGAATATATAGGGAGGAAGCATGGAAACATCTGCATTACAATTTCGCGAGGGTATGAGTCGTCTCGGTGCGGCGGTCAACCTCATCACATCCGACGGTCCGGAAGGACGTCATGGCATGACGGCATCCGCCGTATGTTCAATTACCGACAGCCCGCCGACACTGCTGGTGTGCGTGAACCAGGGAAACAGGTCGCACGACATCTTTAACGCGAACGGCAACCTCTGCGTCAATGTGCTGGCAGGACGTCACGAAGCATTGTCGAACGCCTTTGCTGGCCGGGGTGAGAGCGAGCGCTTCAAAGTCGGGGAGTGGATACAGTTGGCAACGGGCGCGCCGGTGCTCGCGGACGCGGTTGTTGCTTTCGACTGTCGCATTGTTGAACGGCGGGCGATCGGCACTCACTCGGTGTTTTACGCACGCGTGGAAGCGACACATCTCGGAGCCCAGCCGGCTGAGACCCTTATTTGGTTCGGTCGTGCATATCATTCCCTTGTGGCGGCCCCCGGTTGATGCATATGGTATGGATTACCTACGGCCATGCGGCCTTCGATCGTCTGATCGTCACCGGCCGACGGTGACACCGCTTATCTCGCTGAACAGAAACGAACGAGAAATTATCGAGGTAAAGCACGGCGGGATGAAGAGGCTGATCGGAGATGCACGGTGCTTAACCTGAATCCTTCAAGGCGCGCGTCATGATAGATATGACCTTTCTGGAGCATAAGAACTCGTTTGAGGAGTTTAAGGCGATCAGCGATCAGATTTGTGGCGAATTCAATGTCTGTCCTGGCGGCGCCCCCGCCGCATTCAGAGGGTGCATAGGGTCTATCCAGCGCCATAGCCTGGACATCGGCCTGGTCGGGATCAGAAACTGTCGCGTAACCCGCGATCAGAAATCGCTGAAATTGGCTCCATTGGAGACCGTTTTTCTCATCTACCAAGAAATGGGCGCAGCGCACATCCGCAACAGTTGCTGGGACGTCAATCTGGAGGCCGGCGACATGGTCCTTGTAGACGGCACACGAACCTCGCTTTTCGATTTCGACGGAAAGAGTTCGCAGCAAATTTCGATACCATTGCCCCGCAATGACACCGTCGAACTGCTCGGAATCGCGGCCTTGGGAGGAATGGCATTTCGCGGAGAAGAGGCGCTCAGTCCCGTGATCGGACGCTACCTCAAACGGCTAGTAAACGACGATGTCGATCAGGATCCTTGTGAAACACTAATGGGGTATCTGCGCGTCTCTGTTCAGGACAAGATGGGCCGCAACGATCTTGGATTTTCATTCGCGGAGGGATTAACCTCCATCAATGCGGTGGTGGAGCAGTCCTGCACTGACCCCTCATTCGGCGCGCCGGAACTGGCCGAACGGCTCGGACTGACATTGAGAACCGTGCAGAGATTTTTCGAAGTTTTGGGGATTACCCCTCGCGAGCATATTCTTAGTTTCCGATTGGAAGCGGCGCGCCGGCTACTGCTTGCTCAACACGCTCATGCCAGAGTGAACATCGCCTCGGTGGCCTATGATAGCGGCTTCAACGATCTCTCTTACTTTTATCGCACGTTCTCGAAGGCATATGGGCTTGGACCGGGTGAATTTATGCGTCACGCCTTAGGAAAACGGCAACCCTCCCCTGCCGGAAAATAAGTCGCTACGGCGGGGTTGTGTTTTTCTCTATTTTTTTGACGTGACGCTCCAGTCCAAGACTCAGGCGAGCTAGCTCTTTATCCAGATATTCACCCGAGATGATGGGGCGTGCCGCAAGGTTAGGAGCCATGCGCACTGACCGCAAACCATTCGCTAACGGCTGCGAGGGCTGGATTTCACAATGCTTCCAACCTTCTGCAAGTGGCTGAATGACGCTCCCGGAGGAAGCGCTTAAAGTAAATGGTGAGACCATCATCCCCGGCAAAGACAAGAATGGGGAATTATTATGACCAAAAGCAGCAAGGAAGGCTTGAAGGTTTTACCTTCAGGAACTGTTCTTCAAGGACTGACGAGCACCAATGCCGTGATCGCGACGAATACACGTCGCAGGGACTATGATGCGGTAGTAATTGGAGCTGGGTTTGCCGGCCTGACCGCCGCCCGCGATCTTGCAAAGGCGGGTTACTCCGTCGCGATCGTTGAAGCGCGCGATCGCATCGGAGGGCGTACATATCTCGCCTATGATGACGGGCAGAAGTACGAAATGGGCGGCACCTGGATACACTGGAACCAGCCGTTCGTCTGGCGGGAGGTCGAAAATTACGGGCTCGATATCGCCGAAACGCTGGGCTCTACGCCTGAAACATTCAGCGTGCTGACAGCTTCGGGGTTGCGGACCGGCTCGGCTGAGGAATTCGGCCCTATCGCCGATCAGGCGATCACTAATTTTTGCAATGTTGATGGCTACAACGGAGCCGTCGCGGTACCGCGACCCTATAACGTCACAGGGGAATCTATTGCGGAATACGACCAGCTTTCGCTCGCCGACCGCATGCAGGAGTTGAACCTCGACGAAGTTTCGTACACCTTCGTGAGTTCACTCGTTTCTATGAACGCCGGTAACGATCCGGCTGTCTCGGCTTTGTCCGAGCAGCTTCGCTGGTGGGCCCTTGGCAACTACAGCACATTTTCGATGCTGGAGAGGTTGGGCAAATACAAGCTTCTAAACGGAACAGCTTCGCTCGCGGTCGCGATGCTGAAAGATTCCGAGGCGGATCTGTTCCTGAATAAACCTGTCGTCTCCGTGAAGAAGACCGGCACGCTTGTGGAGGTGACCACCGTTGAGGGTGATGTTTTCCGGGCAGCCACGGTCATCAGCGCCATACCGTTGAATGTGCTGAAGCAGATTTCCTTTGAGCCGCCGCTCCGTCCCGGCCAGGAAAGAGCCTCCAGCGAGGGTCACGTTTGCAAAGCTGTCAAGTTTTTTGCGCATGTCGACCGTGACCTCGGTGCCTGGATCGGCTTCGCCGCCTATCCGAACCCGATCATCATGGCTGTCTCTGACCGGACTGTCGATGGGCGCTCTGTCATCATTGGATTTGGGCCGCAGGGTGGACTTGACCTAAAGGACATATCCTCGGTCGAGGTAGAACTCGGGAAACTCGTTCCGGGCATTAAGATAGAGCGCCTCTACACGCACGACTGGAACGACGACCCGTACGCCAGTGGCGGCTGGCTATGGTTGCGTCCTGGCCAGACGACAGAGTGTCTAGCCGATCTTCAGCATCTGGAGGCACCTGTGTTCTTTGCCAGCGGCGACTGGGCACGTGGCTGGAGGGGCTTCATTGATGGAGCGATTGAGGACGGCGCCAGGAACGCCCGAGCGGCAATCGACTATCTGAGAAAACTGAATGCTGACACGCCCTCCCTCTTGCACCCCCGATCATGAGGCCCGTTCAGCCGTGATAGGCCTTTGACCTGCCAGCGAAAGTCACAGACATGACGATGGAAAGTATCAACGTAACTGACGCAACAGCCTCAACGGATCTTCGCAAAAACGCGATTGGTTGGGTTAGCCTCTTCTTCCTGATTATAGCGACCAACGGACCGATGACTGCCATGGCCGGCGGTGTACCCGTCGCCATCTTTCTTGGCAACGGAATTGGGCTGCCCGGCTCATATATCGTTGTCGCTATGACCTATATCATCTTCGCGGCCGGTTTCACCGCCATGAGCCGATACGTCCGAAACTCGGGTGCCTTTTACGCCTATATCGGTCTGGGCCTCGGCGCGACGCCGGGGATTAGTGCGGCCGGAATGGCGATCTTCGCTTATAACGGCATGCTTCTCGCATGTTACGCGATGATCGGCTTTTTCATATCGGTTGGCGTGACCAGTGTCTTTCACGTCGATCTTCCATGGTGGATCTATGCGAGCGGATGTGCCCTCCTCGTTCATTGGCTCTGCGTGAGGGGGATCGAGTTTTCGGGCAAGGTTTTGCTTATGCTTCTGGCTTTCGAGTTGGGGGCCGTATTGCTTGCCGACGTTCTGGTGCTCGTCCGAGGTAGCCACGGAGGAGGCGGATATGATTTCGGATCATTCAACCTTTCCAATGTCTTCTCGAACGGCTTCGGTCCCTCCCTCGTTTTCGTAGTGGCGTCCTATATGGGGTTTGAAACCGCCGCCGTCTATTCTGCGGAGGTGCGAGATCCACAGCGATCCGTCCCACTGGCGATGAACACTTCGATCGTTTTCATCGGGCTCATCTACGCTGTCTCGATTTCGATTATGATGAACTACTACGGGCTGGGCCAGGTTGTCGAACGCGCATCTGCCGATCCAGGCAGCATGTGGTTCGCTATGTTCGGAGAACTGGCAGGAGGAGTTGCAGGTCACGTCGCTGGCATCTTCATGATCACCAGCCTTTTCGCAGCTATCCTCAGCTTTACGAATGTTTTGACGCGATACTGGCACGCTTTGGCAAAGACAGGTGTGGTACCGCAGGCATTGGAACGCACCCATCAGAAACACCAGTCACCCCATGTGGCGTCAGCGGCGCAGCTCTGGATGGTTGTCGTGTTGATCGGTCTCTGCGCGTTGTTCAAATTGGACCCGATGGTGCAAGTTCTCTCCTGGGCCAGTACACCGGCAGCCATTGGCGTGGTAGCGGTCCAGTTTATGACGGGTCTGGCAATAATCAAATTCTTCCAAAAAACGCCATCCGGCTTTTCGCGCGTTAGGACGCAATTCCTTCCTGCGGTCGCAACCGGACTCCTGCTCTTCCTTCTCTACCAGATGATCGTCCATATCGACCTCCTCGTCGGCAGCGATGGCCCCGGTGCCTATCTGCTGGCCGCAAGCGTGCTGGTTGTCGGCGGCTTTGCCGCGATCTATGCGGGCTACATCCGTCGCTCGCAGCCACAGCGCTACAAAGCACTCTCTGCTGCGATCGAGGTTTCCTAGCAATTCCGAACACGCGTGGCCGGACCGACAAACATCGGTCCGCATCAGAACAGGCGCCACCCCTGGTCGCCAAACGAGAGATGGTTCACTTAAGGGAGTAACAGATGACTGAGAAATCAACGTTCGTAGGGGCCGTGGACACTGGCGAATGGGAACCGTTCGAAGCCGGCGAAATCAAAACGCTTCGAGCCGTTCCGGATACGCCGTATCTTTCCGGCGTTTGGCGAGTGACGCCTGAACAAGCGCCGGAGCCCCAGGATGTCCACATGCATGCGGATGAGACCGTATACATCGTCGAGGGGCACGTGACGGTCGAAGTCGATGGAGAAGTCTTGGAATTGAGAGCCGGTAGCTTTGCCGCGTTCAAGAAGGGATCTTCAACACGCTGGACCGTGAGGGAGCCAACGCTGGAATTTTTCGTCTACTCCTAGCGGAAGAAGCCGGTTGCGGCGAGGCAACATGTGAGCTTCGTCGCCTGCTCCAACTTCCAGCAAACCAATTCTCGAAAACTCTGGGCACTCACCGGCTTTCTTGGGAGGAAGCCGGTGCTGATCTCTATGTCCGCTCGTCGGAACGGTGCGGCGCCGGAATTCAGCAAAATCACAAAGCGAAATCGAGGGAACCTCTATGAAAAGAACATTGATATCGTTGAGCATCTTACTGGCAAGCAATGTATGCCTTGCGGCCGAAATCGAAAGTGCAGACGGAAAGAACAAAAGGGAATCGGCGCCAGCTGAAGAGCCATTTTGGGCGCCTGACGCAGCTTTGTCTCTCACGTTCATGACAGACAATCGCTTTCGCGGCATTTCGAGTACCGATGCAAGACCAGGCATGTCCGCAGTTGTCGAAGCGTTCACAGGACCATTTTACTTAGGGACCATGTGGCTCAACACCGACTATGGTACGGCCGATCCGAACACCGCCGAGTGGGATTTTTGGATTGGCGCCCGACCGAGCTGGAACAACCTCAGATTTGATTTCAACGCCACCTATGTCTATGTGACTCCAGAGGAGAGTGGCAACTATCTTGAGTACAAGGCCGGCGTCGAGGCCGACCTATTCGATGGCGTGGCAATCGGCCTTAACTATTACTATTCACCGGATTGGCGCGATCTTGGCGTGCGTGAAAATGTCCTGGAGAGCACGGCCAAGTACAAATTTGACGACCATTGGTCAGCTTCCGCGTTGGTTGGTAAGACGTTTCTAAGTGGAGATGTTATCGACGATTGGACATATTGGAACGCCGGGGTAAGCTATAATTTGACGCCTGAGGTCAAACTGGACCTACGATATCATGACACTGATATTCCGAGTTCCTCCTGCATTACGTCTTCAGCATGTAGCGGACGGTTAATATTTAGCTTCAACGTCGCGACCACTGTAAGGCAATTACTTTCAGCGTCTGAATAAATACGTTATTTAATTGCAACTGAAGCCTCGTCCAGCGGTTCTTGAAGTGATGTTTCGTTGCATCTCCGTGTCGATGGAGGGGGTCTCCGACGCGGCTAATCAGTAGCGCCGGGCTTGGCTTTCCATTGCATTACCACACACGGAACCCATGGATATCAGCTAATTCATATGACGCGGCCTGGTTGGATCCGGATCTGTGTACCCCGTCTTCTTCAGCTACAGTCGCGCACGTCAACGACATGAGCGACTGTTTTCGTCTCTGAGGGCCGGAAAGGGACCGGAAGGATACCTGCCTTTGATGACGTGCTGGAAGGCGAGAGCAGATACCAAACGATTGTGCTGTCGCCCAAGATCGCCACCTGGATGGACGGCAAGGGGCATCGCGAGAAACGCCTCTTCGAACGGCTCTGGCGGTCGATTGAATGCGAGAAAGTCACCTCCACAACCTGTCATAGCCGCTGCGGCGCAGAAGCGCCAGCAACAGATGTTGCGACTTCCAAATGAAGCGCTCTAGCGGCTATGATAAGGTCGTGGAGGTCTTTGCCCAAGGCCTGCCCGATTTGTCACTCACTAAATCGCACCTCCAAGCCTGCTCGTTCGGGAGTGCAGCACATTGGACCAACGAAGCAGTGATCCGCTTTTGGGAATGGGCACAGGCGGACTAGCGGCCAAGTCTGCCCATCGCCTGACGCCTGAATTCTTAGAACGCCGCTCTGAACAGTCACCCTCATCCAAAAATTTGATGGGTCGCCTTCATATCGCCCCGTAGCCCAGTCGGAGACTTCATTCGTCAGGACGCTGCTGAGCAATCCATGTCCGTCCGAAAATTCTACCCCAGTCTTGACCCAACGTCTATTATCGAGCCTGAGCATGAGGCCGGCCTGATCATAAAGATGCTCGAAATGTGCCTGGACACGAACTTGGGCGGTAAAATCGCCTTCGGTCTGAAATGCGTAGAAGTGACCGTTGTCGCGAAAGAATCCATAATGTGTCGCTCGCCAAAAATCGGTCTTGGCATCGGTCACAACAAACAGTTCGCTATTCGATGCTTCCGTTTTCGTGGGCTCGTTGAGCCACCGTCCATATCTCAGAGACTGCAACAGTAGCTCCTATTGCAACTGGTGGCATTGCCTACCCGTATCTTTCCTAGGTGTGGTCTCATAGAGAGCGCATTTACGGGCAGCAGGCAAGATACCGACAGGCTTTACCTGTTCGCGCCAAGGGAGTGGAATTCTCAACAAATTCGCGCTCGCTTCTATACGAAACGTCTGCAGTTCACGAAGAACGTCGCCTGAGTTGTTGCTCGATCCGAATACCAGTCCTGCGGGCCGGCCCGAGCCACCAACCCCGTCACATCGGGTCCGTCCATACGGTCAGATGATAGGTTAGCTAAGTCGCAATGCTGGAGTTGGCCGATGGTCTACTCTTGCATCGCAAGCCTGAGGGCGATTGTGTCGCTTCGCTTCACCGCCTGAATCCGAGCCGGTCGACGAGCTCCTGGTGGTAGCGACGGGGCCAGGCAGGCGCCGCTCACGACTCCGGATGTTCACGGCCAGCCCATCTCCCGGCGCGCGCATGCCGCCCGATGATGACCACCATCAACCTTCACGTCTGCGATCAATCCTTCATTGCGCTTGAAGCGCCCGGCCGGAAATCTATCGATTGCAAGTAGCTGAAGGCAATCTCAATCTTGCTTATCATGGGAAGACCTGTATCGTTTTCCACGCGACATTCCGCAAAGCCAGGGACGGCACACATGCTCAAAGTTGGGCATGCGCAGTGCGACACGGTCCGGCGAACATCCGATTGAACTCCTCTTCCGGACGCAGGGAGAGTACATTGTCGCGAATTCCACCGAACCGCCTTACCAAGACGAACGGCCAGTCGACCTCACCCTGCAGCAAAGAATCCGCGCAGCGTGCAGATCAAGCGCTTGCGCTCTTTGGTGCAGATGCACCGACGGCGGTCGCATTCTGCGCCGTGGACGCCTGGCTTGATGGGGAGGAAGAAGAGTATCGATCGCTGGCTGGCCTGTTCCGACGGCTCAGCAACTAACTCGGGAGCGCAAGTCCGTAGCCACGTCCGCGTACGGTACGGATCAGGTCTGGGCCGGAGCCGATGAGCGCTCGCCGGATGTGGCCGATATGTCGACGGTACGCGGTTCGACCTCCGCAGTCCTGGGCCAGCAGGCTTCGATCAGGGCATCGCGCTCGCAGACCACGGACGGATTTTGCAACAAACGTCGTAACAAACGAAACTCCAGGGCAGTGAGCTGGATGTCACGACCGGCACGCCGGACTGTGACTGATGCGAGATCCATCGACAGATCAGCGAACCGGAGGACGGTACCGGCATCCTCCCTCTCCTCCTGGATGAACTGGGTTTTGAGGCGCTGAAGGAAACCGAGCAAAAGACCAGGATCAAGCGGGCTCTCAAGAAGGAGGTCACAAGTATCGGGCAAGATACCCCTACCCTGCTTCTTCCGTAGGAGGTGGATGATAGCGGCAGATGGAACAAGCTTCCGAGCATGGGCGAAAGCTTCGACGAGGCGGGGCTCAGGTGTTGCTCGATCTATAATCATAGCCACGATCTGCCGCTGGTCGAGCAGGGCGGAACTTCGCCTGGCGCCCCTATCAGCACGGCCTCGAATCCTTCCTTCGCCAAAACATAACGAAGCATCAAGAAGAGCTGGGCGTCCGTCACGAAGATGAGGATCTTCAACATGGCTCCGTGCCCCTGCCCTTGATCGGGCCGTTGGTGTTGGTCTCGGTGATCTGCGTTGAAACGCTCCCGTCCGACGAGGGTCTCGGTTGCAAGTGTCAGTTCGAAGTACCCGTCGCCGTCCTGATCGACCCTGGTCGTCTTCGTTGCGCCGTTCGGGTCTGCCGTAGTCTCGCTGGCGGCGGCTATGACCGGGCTCCAGTAGACCTCGCCGAACTTCATGTTCTGGGCGGTCCGGGCGGCTGCGATGTTTCGCATGGAAGTGGCGCGCGCGCCCGACGGAAGGGCTGTTTCGGTCACGACCTGATCGATCGTGCCGTCGCGATCGACATCCGTCTCCTCGACGTAGGTTCGCCGGTCAGCACTTGCACGGCTTCTTGTCGTCGATCGGATCAGACCGGTCTTCAGGTCCAGTTCATTGACTGTCGTTTCGCGGCTACCATCAGCGTAGAAGGCGTTCTTCTGCATCCGTCGGGTGTCGACAATGCCATCACCGTTCTTGTCGACTTTCGTCGTCCGGGATCTACCCGGTAGCCCCATTGGCGTTCACGGTACTCGATATCCGCGCAGCCGGTTGGACGGCTGCCTTCTATCTCTCACCAAAGACCGGATTGTCGATGACCCCGTGCAGACGGATCGCCAGTTCTACCGCGAACCGCTTGTCGGGTGTTTCCACATCGATGCCGAATAGTTCCTGGATACGTGACAACCGATAACGGAGCGTCGTTACATGCAAGCCCATCCGGTCTGCGCAGGCCTGCGCCCGGCAAGCTTCCTGCAGATAGGCAGAAAGCGTCTCAAGGTAAGGCGTCTCGTGCTCGCGGTCATGCTCGACCATCGCACCGATGCTCTCTTTGACGAAGCTCCTGACATCGCTCACATCTGCGGCCGAAACCAGCATCGGAAGCGGACCGAAATCCTGGGTCGAAACTGCTCCAGTCAGACCAAACGAGCGTCCGATGCGGATCATCCGATTGCAGCGGTCCCAAGCAGACGGATAGTCGTCCAACGCGGCGCAGCGGGTGCTCGCAACGACGATCGGCGCCTCCTCGAAATAGCGCCCCATTTCGTCGGCGATCCGCTGCATAACTTTACCGGTCTTTTCCCGCCGCCGCGTCGTCTCGTACGGGAGCAGGCAGACGAGGCCACCCTCGATCGCCACGAGATTGGCTGTAAGCCCGGCCTGCTGCATAATCCGGGAGATGGTGTGCTGGACATCGACCGATCCCCCACCGAAAGCCTTCGCCTTTTTGGGAAAATCCACTACGATCATCTGCTGTGGGGAGGAGAAATCCAACCCGAGCCGTGTGGCCCGCTGCGATATGTCGGCCGGATCACGCCAGCGCCGTTCCACAACCTCGAAAAAGAGTTCGCTCTGCGTCCGTGTCTCGAAGCGGAAGCGCAGGAAGCTGCGCATCATCTGAACGCTAAGTGCAAATTTCGCGCTGTCCAGCATGATCTGGTCTAGTTCGCCCGCCGTCGCCGGGTCGGAGAAAATAATGAGCGCGCCGACATGCTGTTTGTCAACCATGAGCGGCTCCATTCGAGCCTCTACTTTCAGACGCGTCGAACCGTTATCGAGAAGAATCGGCACCATCTTGGAAGCGACGGAGTCGACACTTTCCCTCGCAGCCTTGGTTAGCGCCTTGGAGAACGTGCCACTTGCCGCAGCCTGCCAGGCATCATCATCGAAAGTGTCAGGAAGCGGCGAGCGACCAGCGATGATCTGATTGGTTGTAAAGTCCACCACGATCAGCGGATCCGGCAAAAGCCGTCCAGCCATCAAAGCGAGCGAGGAAACAGACCCGTCGCTTAGGACATGCTCCAGCATAGAAGTATGGGCAGCCAGCGCCCGGTCCAGCCGCCCCGCGGCCTTTTCTTCGGCGGCAAGGCGACGCTGTTTTTCCACGGCAATAGCGCCGAGATGGACGATCGTGCCCATGAATGCGAGCTCTTCCTCGGTCATTTCCGTGACCGAACGCGAAACCACGGTCAACACCATAGGCCGGTTATGTTCGTCGTAGCAATTCATCGGCATGACGAGAACCGTACGGTAGTCACGCTCGAAGGCTTCCCTGCGGTAGCCGGGAAATTCCTCCGATTCCCGCACGTCGCGAATGTAGACAGGCTCGTTGCGTTGCAGGGCTATCAGCGAAGGGCTCGTTGCCAGTTCCCAGCGTTCGGTGAGATTGCGCGGAAGGATCCCGGGGTCATGGCGAGCGATGACATAGGCATAACCGTTTGCCGCATCGATACCCATGATCGAACCGAGCGTCCAGTTGCCGTGCCTGCAGGAAGCGACCACAAGTTGTGTCAGGATCGTGATGATATCGCCGCCACTGTTGATCTGGCTTGCAACCTCCCGAAGGGAAAGTATCTTCGATTTCTGATCCAAGCCCTTGTGGCCTCCGATTACACTGAGATAATGCGCCGGGCGATCCTGCTTGTCTACTATCCTTCGGCGGAAGAGTCGCGTATCCAATTCTCCGTTTCATTGGAAGAATGATCTTTGCGGAACGCTAGGTTAACATCTCGCAAATCAATGGATTTTACGGATCGATCCCTGCTCGCAACGCGCAAGATATGAAGAAACGGAAGCGATGAAACTTGATGCCATCGACGTTCGTATCCTTGAAGCTGTTCAGCGGGATGGTCGCATCACGAAGGTTGCGCTGTCCGAAAAGGTCGGGCTCTCAGCGACACCATGCTGGGTGCGCCTGCGCAAGTTGGAGAAGGCAGGCATTATCGCGAGCTATCATGCTCGCGTCGCTATCCACCGTATCGCACCCATTGCCAGTATCTTGATGGAAGTCACGCTCGAGAACCACCGCCAGGCGGATTTCGAGCGCTTCGAGCGTGTCATATTGACCGTTCCCGAAGTCGTTGCCTGCTGGTCGGTCGGCGGCGGCGTCGATTACATCCTTCGGATCGTGGCCACCGATATCGACGCCTATCAGCGCTTGGTCGACACCCTGCTCGACCGCAATCTCGGCATTGCCCGCTACTTCACCTATATCGTTACCAAGACAGTCAAGGACGAGAGTGCCATGCCGCTATCAATCCTTGCCCGCCCCTCCGACACCACTTCCAACTGAAGCTCCAGCTCTCCCAGCACTTACGTCGCTGCAGTCTGACCAGGCTCAAAATCCGGCTGGCACCTCATGCTGTACGTCTGAATGAGCCTTCGCCAGACTGTCGAGGGTGAAACGTCGCTACATCGAAAAGCAGCAAAATCCTGTAGCCTCGTTGCTATCTTACGACGGAAGATGAGACGGACCCGAGCATCTAGGGTGAATGGCAGAACGAAAGGAAATCGTCTCGCCATGACCGAGATTCACCCAGCTATCGACCCGATTGCCCTGCGTAGGGCCTTTGGAACTTTCGTCACCGGCGTGACGATCGTTACCACTTATGACGCCGACGGCAACCCGCGCGGCATGACCGCAAATTCGTTCACGTCCGTATCGCTTGATCCTCCCCTCCTCCTCATTTGCATCGGCAAATCGGCGTCAAGCTATGAGGCCTTTAGCCGGACGGAAAGCTTCGCGGTCAATTTCCTGCATGAGGGACAGGTGGACGTTTCAGGAATCTTTGCGTCCAAAAGCGCTGACAAGTTCGGCTCCGTTCGCCATCACCCGGTGCATACCGGCGCGCCGATCCTTGCCGACAGCCTGTCGTGGTTCGACTGCACCGTTTTCAACCGCGTCGATGCTGGTGACCACGTCATCCTGATCGGTGAAGTTTGCGCCTTTGGAACGAGCCCGCAAGCGCCTCTCGGCTTCTGTCGCGGTCGTTATGCCAGCGTGAAGGATCCGCTCCCGGAAGGCTGGCTGGAAGCGCAGGGCATGGTGATCAGCTATCTGGTCGAATCCAATGATTGCGTGCTGCTGCGCACGGATGGCAAGGGCGGCTGGATATTGCCTGTCGGCCGCAAGCGAAAGGCTGACACGGAACTGAAGCTTAGGGAGGATAGCGCGCTCTCCCTGCACCCCGACGCGACCTTCCTCTATTCGGTCTATGACGTAGCGGACACCGATCCGGGGCACTTGATCTACCGTGCCGAGCTGTCGAGCCATACGTCGGTTCCGGACCTTCCGGAAGGCTATCGTTTCTTCCCGATTGACGAGATCCCCTATGATCTCATCCCGACGCGGGAACTGCAGGCGGTGCTGCGTCGCTACACCCGCGAAAGGCAGGACCGGTCTTTCGGAATATATATGGACTCGGGCGACGGCGGTCGTTTTGCGACCATCGAAGGTCAGGCACGCGCCTGGTCCAACGCAATTACCAAGTAAAATCGGACATTGGGAGACCCGAATGCAAACAACTGCCGAAGCCATCAAGGGCAAGCGTCTCGGCCTATTCATCGACGGCCATTTCGTTGAACCGCGAAGCGGCAAATTCGTGGACAGCTTCGATCCGACGAACGGCGAAGCCTGGTACCAGTTTGCCGAGGGGGGCGTTGATGATGTCGACTTCGCCGTTGCCTCTGCCCGGCGCGCCTTCCGTGATCCGTCCTGGCGGCGCATGACGCAGACTGCTCGCGGCAAACTAGTGCGCCGGCTCGCAGATCTCGTCTTGGAGCATGCTGAAGATCTCGCTTTGCTGGAGACCCGCGACAACGGCAAGCTGATCAAGGAAATGCGTGCCCAAATGCGGGCAATTCCCGACTCCTACCTCTATTTTGCTGGCATGGCGGACAAGCTGCAGGGCGACACGATCCCGGTCAACAAGCTCGACCAGCTGAATTTCAACATGCGCGAGCCGCTCGGTGTCATCGGCATGGTGACGCCGTGGAACTCACCCCTGATGCTGCTGACCGGCACGCTCGCCCCCTGCCTTGCAATCGGCAACACAGTGGTGATCAAGCCCTCTGAACACGCCACAGCCTCCACGCTGGCACTCGCCGAACTGATTGTCGAAGCAGGCTTTCCCGCCGGTGTTGTCAATGTCGTGACCGGTGGTGGCGCGGTGACCGGCGAGGCTTTGACCCGGCACAACGGAATTGCCAAATTCGTCTTTACCGGCAGCACGGCGACCGGCCGGCGGATTGCTGCAAATGCGGCGGCCAACCTGGTGCCATGCCAGATGGAACTGGGCGGAAAGTCCCCGCATGTCGTATTCTCGGACGTCGATATCGAAAAGACGGTCAACGGTGTCGTCTCGGGTGTCTTCGCTGCCGGCGGACAGACCTGCGTTGCGGGATCACGCTGCTTCGTCGAAGCCAATATCTACGACCGGTTCGTCGAAGCGCTCGTCGAGCGCACCCGCAGCATTAAGCTCGGCGACCCGATGGATGACGCGACCGATATCGGCCCGCTCGCGCTCGAAAGCCAGTTGCCAAAGCTTGAGGGTTACGTTGCCTCGGGCGTCCGGGAAGGCTCCCGCATCGCGATTGGCGGCAAACGTCCGCAATCGGCAGAACTGTCGAGGGGCTGGTACTTCGAGCCGACGGTGATGGCCGATGCCACCAACGACATGAGCTTCATGCGTGATGAACTGTTCGGCCCCATGGTGGGGGTCATGCCATTCTCCTCCGAAGACGAAATGATCTCGCTCGCCAACGACACGAACTACGGCCTGGCATCGGGCATCTGGACGCAGAATATCGATCGCGCCATGCGGTTCGCCAACCAGATTGACGCCGGCACCGTGTGGATCAACACCTACCGGTCGGCCGCCTACATGTCCGCCAATGGCGGCTTCAAAGAAAGCGGTTATGGCCGCCGCGGCGGCTTTGACGTGATGCGCGAATTCTCCCGGGCCAAGAATGTCGTCATTGACTACTCAGGCGCCATGCAGGACCCGTTCGTGATCCGTCTTCGCTAACTTATTCACGACAAATTTCGGGAGATAGACATGAAATTTGCAATCGCCATTAGCATGGAGCGCGGATCGCCTGATGCCTCGATGCACACCGTCAAGAACAATATGCTTGAGATTGCCAAGATGGCTGACGAAGGCGGGTTCGAGACGCTTTGGACCTCCGAACACCATACGATCGAAGCGACGATCGCGCCTAACCCATTTCAGACGCTGGTTTGGCTCGGCCAGCACACGGACCGCATCAGGCTTGGCACCGGCACGCTCGCCGCTGCCTACTGGAATCCAATTCGGCTTGCCGGCGAATCCGCTTTCTGCGACCACCTGATCGGTGGCCGCCTGGAATTCGGCATCGCCCGTGGCGCCTATCAATACGAATTCGACCGTATGTTGCCGGGCACCCAGCAGCAGGAAGGCGTTGGATACATGAAGGAGCTTGTGCCGGCGGTCAAAAAGCTCTGGCAGGGCGACTATGCCCATGACGGCCACTACTGGAAGTTCCCGAAGACTGCTGCCGTCCCGAAGCCACTGCAGAAAGAGCTGCCGCCGATCTGGGTTGCGGCACGCGATCCGGGCACGTTTGACTGGGCCGTCAGCATCGGCGCCAATATTATGTCGACGCCACTGTCTTCACCTGCCGCGGAAATCTACGTGCTGGCCGAAAAATTCCGCAAAGCGACATCCGATCATCCGGAAATGCCTCGCCCGCGGTTCATGATGCAGCGGCGGACTTCGGTCTATGCAAAGGCGGAGGATTGGGAAATCCCGGTCCGTCACAGCATCGACTACGGTCGCACATTCGAAAACCTAATGCAGAACATCGGCACCGTGAAAGACGGCTTCCCGGAGGCCGTGCCCTACGAACTCGTCCGCAACAAGGACAACTACAATCCCGAAAGCATTCGCAAGAACCTGATGTTCGGCACACCCGATGAGGTCATCGAAAAGCTGATGGACTACGAGGCTGCCGGTGTCGACCAGTATTGCCTTGGCCTTTCCTTCAACCAGCCCTTCGAGTTGCAACGCCAGACGCTCCGCCTCTTCATCGATGAGGTCATGCCGGTTTTCGCCGCGCGCGAAAAGGACATGAAGCGCACGGCGTCGGCGGGCTGATGATGGGCTCGATTGGAACTCTCCAGGTGGGCGAGGTGAAGCTCGCCTACCGGCTCGATGGCGAAGGCGGCAGGCCACTGGTCTGTATTCACGGCGTCGGCTCCTACAAAGAGGCGTGGGACGGCGTGGTGGAAGGGCTGAAGGACGATTTCACCGTCTTGACTTTCGACCTGCGCGGTCACGGCGCATCATCTCGCAACAAGGGCCGCTACGAGATCGAGGACTTTGTGCGGGAGGTGATCGCCCTCGCCGACCATGTGGGGTTCAAAATCTTCTCGCTTGCTGGTTTTTCCCTTGGCGGCCTGATTGCCCAGAAACTGGCGCTGACCTATCCGGAGCGCGTCGACCGTCTCATCCTGCTGTCAACCGTCGCCGGCCGCACACAGGAGGAAAAGGACCGCGTGGCTGGCCGACTTGCTGCATTGATGGCAGGCGAGCCCGGTTCTCACTATGACGCTTCGCTATCGCGCTGGTTGACGGAAGAGTTCCAGAAAAACAATCCCGAAAAAGTCGCGCGCCTGCGGGAACGGAATGCCGAAAACGATCCGGAGTGCTATGCCGCGGCCTATCGAGTGTTGGCGGAAACCGATCTCGGCGAGGCGCTATCGCAGATCGGCGTGCCGACGCTGGTTGCCACCGGCGAAGGCGATAGCGGCTCCAACCCGCGCATGGCCCGCCTCATCCATGACAGGATCGCGAACTCGCAGCTCAGGATCCTTCCGGGCCTGCGCCATTCGATCCTGACGGAAGCGCCCGAACTCGTCGCGTCCATCATGCGTGATTTTCTGAAGAAAACGGGGGAAATCCATGGATAAGTCTTTGCAGCAGGCGGGCGAGGCCGTTCGCCGCAAGGTTCTCGGCGACAGCTATGTCGATCGCGCACTCGACAATGCCGATGACTTCTCGCGGCCGTTCCAGGACATTCTCAACGAATACTGCTGGGGCATGGCCTGGACGGATGATGGTCTCGATCTGAAGCAGCGCAGCCTGCTCAATCTCGGCATGCTGGCAGCGCTGGGGCGCATGCATGAATTCCGCATCCATTTTCGCGGTGCTGTTCGCAACGGTCTGACCGAGACGGAACTGCGCGCGGCGCTCACCCAGATCGCCGTCTATTGCGGCATTCCGGCCGGCGTCGAAGCCTTTCGCACCGCTCAGGAAGTCCGCGCCGACATGCAGAAGGAAACGCAGGCATGATCGTCGAGGAGCGCATCTATCGCATTCGCGGCGGCAAGATGCAGGAATATCTGAAACTCGTGCGCGAGGAAGGCATCGCCATCCAGCTACCGATCCTCGGCAACCTGATCGGATATTTCGTTACCGAGATCGGCCCGCTTAGCCATGTGATCCACATGTGGAGATATGCAAGCTTTGAGGACCGCGCGGCGCGCCGTGGGCAGTTGGCTCAAGACCCGGGCTGGCAGGCCTTTATTCCTCGGCTTACCGCCCTGATCGAAAGCTCTGAAAACCGTATTTTGCTACCGACCGATTTTTCGCCGCTACGGTGAATCGGAGCGCCAGCATCACAACGACCTTGCACGCCACGCCGTGCGCAACATCTAACAAAGGAATGACCGAGATGGTCGAGCTCAACGTCCGCAAATACGCAACCTTCGTGGAAGAAACACTGATTGAGGGCGGCAAGGCCGCCGACCGGCCGATCCGCTCGGTCGTCGTCGCCGCCGTGCTGCGCAATCCTTGGGCCGGCCGTGGCTGGGTCGAGAACCTGCGCCCCGAAATTCTCTCGCTTGCCCCGCCGCTCGGCCGCGAACTGACGGCCCGCCTGACCGCGCTGATGTCCGCCGATCAGGTGGAAGCCTATGGCAAGGCCGCCGTCGTCGGTGTCAATGGCGAGATCGAACATGCATCCGGCCTGATCCACACGCTGCGCTTCGGCAACATGTTCCGCGAGGCGGTGAATGGCACGGCCTATCTGAGCTTCACCAATATCCGCACGGCGCCGGGCGCGCTCGTTTCGCTTCCGATGATCCACAAGAGCGAGACCGGCAAGCGCTCCCACTTCCTCACCGCCACCTTCCAGATGACAGACGCGCCGGGTCCGGACGAAATCCTCGTCGCGATCGGTGCCAGTGACGGTTCGCGCGCGCATCCGCGTATTTCGGACCGTTTCCAGGACATGGAAGAAATGGCGAAGGACGCCGCCGCCAAGGCATCCTGATCTCGACAAGCGTCCCTTCGACATGCCGGCCGGCCCCCGGAGGGGTCGGCAAGACAGCCTCAAGGCCCATCAGATGACCCTATTGTATCACGCAGATGCCGAGCGCGGCGCCGAATGGGCTGAATTGTTCGCCGAAAGGGCGCCGGAAATCCCGTTCGAGTATCGTCCGTATGCAATCGCACCGGAGGCTGTGCGTTTTCTCGCCGTCTGGCAGCCGCCGGCCGGCATGTTGCAGCGCTACAGCAATCTCGAAGTCCTTTTTTCGCTGGGTGCCGGCGTCGATCAGTTCGATCTCGGCGACATTCCCGATGGATTGCCGCTGGTGCGCATGGTCGAGCCCGGCATTGCCGAGGGGATGGCGGAATATGTCTCACTTTCCGTCATGCTGCTGCACCGGCATTTCCTGGATTATGTCGGCCAGCAACGGGCTGAGGTCTGGACGCTGAAGCGGTTTCATCCAGCCTCCCGGCTGCGGGTAGGCTTCCTCGGCGCGGGCGTGCTTGCTCAGGCGGCCATTGCCATGCTGCGGCCGTTCGGTTTTGCGCTCAGCGCCTGGAGTCGCAGCGAAAAGGCGATCGAAGGCGTCACCTGTTATCACGGGGAAGACGGTCTAGACGCCTTCCTGCCGCGATGCGACATCCTCGTCTGCCTTTTCCCGCTGACGCCGGAAACGCGCGGCATTCTGAACGGCGCGCTGTTTTCGAAGCTTCCGAAAGGTGCAGCCCTCATCAACTGCGGACGCGGCCAGCACCTTGCCCAGAATGACCTTCTTGACGCGCTGGCAACCGGGCAACTCTCACGCGCGATCCTCGATGTCACCGATCCCGAACCGTTGGCGCCGGGGCATCCGTTCTGGAGCCACGAGAAGATCTTCTTAACACCACATACCGCCAGCATCACCCAGCCGGATACGGCGGTCGATGCAGTCATCGACAACATCCGCCGTCACCGCGCGGGCAAGACGATGGTCGGCCTCGTCGACCGCGGCTCTCTTTACTAAAAACCTCAAAGGACGACCATGACCAGGCACGGTTTGAAAGACCCTTCGCTGTTTATCGAGAAAGCCTATGTCGGCGGGGAATGGCAAGATGCCGTTTCCGGCAAGACGCTCGATGTCGACAACCCGTCGAACGGCCGAACCATCGGCACCATTCCTGCCTGCGGCGCAATCGAGACGAACGCCGCGATCGCTGCGGCCGATGCTGCCTTCAAGAGCTACCGCAAGACCACCGCGGAACAGCGTGCCGCCCTGCTGGAGCGCTGGTACGACCTCGTCATCGAAAATGTCGAGGACCTCGCCCGGATCATGACGCTCGAACAGGGCAAACCACTGGCGGAGGCTGCCGGTGAAGTGCGCTACGGCGCAAGCTTCATCAAATGGTTCGCGGAAGAGGCGCGGCGCGTCAACGGCTATACGATCCCCTCCCCATCGCAGGACCGCCGCATCGTCGTGCTGAAAGAGCCCGTCGGAGTCAGCGCCGCGATCACGCCGTGGAACTTCCCGATCGCGATGATTACGCGCAAATGCGCGCCGGCGCTGGCCGCCGGTTGCCCAATCATCGTCAAGCCGTCCGAACTCACCCCCTACTCGGCGCTGGCGCTGGCGCTGCTGGCGGAACGCGCCGGCTTCCCGCGTGGCACGCTCAGCGTCGTCACCGGCCTGCCGCAGGACATCGGCGCCGCACTGACCGGCAGCGAGACGGTGCGCAAGCTCTCCTTCACAGGCTCGACGCGCGTCGGCGCGCTGCTGATGGAACAGTGTGCCGGCACGATCAAGCGCCTCAGCCTTGAGCTTGGCGGGAATGCGCCCTTTATCGTATTCGACGATGCGGATCTCGATCTGGCGGTTGCCGGCGTCATGGCCAGCAAGTTCCGCAACGCCGGCCAGACTTGCGTCTGCGCGAACCGCGTACTCGTGCAGAAGGGCATATACGACCGTTTCGCCGCCCGCCTGCTGGAAGAGGTCGCAAAGCTCAATGTCGGCGACGGCCTGACCAGCGGCAGCAATCTCGGTCCACTGATCAACAATGCCGCCGTCGAGAAGGTTCGCGCGCACGCCGCAGACGCCGTGACCAAAGGAGCAAGCCTTCTCACCCGCAAGACTCCGGACGATGCCGGACGTTTCGTCACCCCGATCGTCATCGGTAACGCGACGGTCGACATGCGGGTCGCCAACGAGGAGACGTTCGGCCCGCTGGTTCCGCTTTTCCGCTTCGATACAGACGAAGAAGCAATCGAGATTGCCAATGGCACGCCGTTCGGCCTCGCCTCCTATTTCTACACGCAGGATCTCAAACGCTCCTGGCGTGTCGCCGAAGCCCTGGAATTCGGCATGGTGGGCCTCAATACCGGCAGCGTGTCCATGGAAGTCGCGCCCTTCGGCGGCGTCAAGCAATCCGGCCTTGGCCGCGAGGGCGCGCAGGTCGGCATCGACGAATATCTGGAAACCAAGAGCTTCCACATTTCCGGCCTTTGATTTTTCGAAACATCCGAATCCTGAATGGAGCGCCTCTCATGGCTGACACTGCATCGAAAACCGCCTCTCTCCTCTCCCGCCGGCAGGACAACATCCCGCGCGGCATCGTCACCGCCCATCCGGTCGTCGCCGCGAAGGCGAAAGGGAGCGAGCTCTGGGACGTCGAAGGCCGCCGTTATCTCGATTTCGTTGGCGGAATAGGCGTGCTGAACATCGGCCACAACCACCCGCGCGTCGTCGATGCCGTGAAGGCGCAGCTCGACAACGTCACGCATGCCTGCTTCCAGGTGGTGGGCTATGAGCCGTATATCGCCCTGTCGGAAAAACTGAACGGCCTCGTCGGCGATGGTTACAAGAGCGTGTTCTTCACGACCGGCGCAGAAGCGGTCGAGAACGCGGTGAAGATCGCGCGCGGTTACACGAACCGGCCGGCCGTCATCGCCTTTCGGGGCGGTTTCCACGGCCGCACGCTGCTTGGCATCACGCTGACCGGCATGAGCCAGCCTTATAAGCAGAATTTCGGCCCCTTCGCGCCGGAGGTCTTCCATATTCCCTATCCCAACGCCTATCACGGTGTGACGACGGAAGATGCGCTGGCGGCCCTTGAGGACGTCTTCGCCACCGAAGCGATGCCCGAACGCGTCGCCGCCATCATCATCGAACCGGTACAGGGCGACGGCGGCTTCCTGCCCGCGCCGGTCGAGTTCATACAGGCCTTACGCGAGATCACCAAAAGGCACGGCATCGTGCTGATCGCCGACGAGATCCAGACCGGATTCGGTCGCACCGGCAAGATGTTCGGTTTCCAGCATTCCGGCATCGAACCGGACCTGGTAACGGTCGCGAAAAGCCTCGCCGGGGGGTTCCCGCTGTCGGGCGTTGTCGGCAAGGCGGAGATCATCGACGCGCCGCTTCCGGGCGGGTTGGGCGGCACCTATGGCGGCAACGCGATTTCCTGCGCTGCGGCATTGGCGGTACTTGAGGCGTTCGAACAGGACAATCTCCTCGAGAATGGCCGGCAACGCGCCGCCGAGCTGATGGCCGGTCTGGAAGCGCTGCAGCAAAAATACGATTTTGTCGGCGAGGTCCGCGGCCTCGGCTTCATGCTGGCGATGGAAATCGTCAAGGACCGCAAGAGCAAGGCGCCGGATGCCGATCGCACCCAGCGCATTCTCGATGAGGCCTGCAGGGGCGGCCTTCTGGTCATTAAATGCGGCGTGCATAGGAACGTCGTTCGTTTCCTGGCACCGCTGGTGACGACCAGCGAACAGATCCAGGAAGCGCTTGCAATCATCGACAAGGCACTTACCGCAGCCTGACGGCTGCCGATACGATCATGGCGATACAGAGGAAGCATTCTATGAAATCTTACAGCATCGCCATGATACCGGGAGATGGCATCGGCACCGAAGTGGTCGATGCCGCCTGGATCGTGATGGAAAAGGCCGCGGCGAAACATGGGTTTTCGCTGGCGGCTGAAAGCTTCGACTGGTCCTGCGATTTTTATCTCAAGACTGGCCGTATGATGCCGGAGGACGGAATCGAAACCCTTGGCAAATTCGATTCCATCCTGCTCGGTGCCGTCGGCTGGCCGGCAAAAGTGCCGGACGACGTCTCCCTGCATGGCCTGCTGCTGCCGATTCGCAAGGCTTTCGATCTCTACATCAACATGCGGCCGCACAAGCTGCTGCCCGGCACAAAGGGGCCGCTTCGGGCGGAAAACTTCGACATTCTCTGCATCCGGGAAAACACCGAGGGCGAATATAGCGGCGCCGGCGGCCGGGTGCATCGCGGCACGGCCAACGAGGTCGCGGTGGAAACCTCGATTTTCACCCGCCACGGCGTGGAACGCATTCTGAGGGCGGGCTTCGACTATGCGATGAAGCGCAGCAAGCGCCTCGCCTCCGTCACCAAGTCGAATGCGCAGAAACATTCGATGGTGTTCTGGGACGAGATCACCGAGCAGCTTTCCACCGAATATCCGGAGGTCAAGGTCAACCGTTACCATATCGACGCAATCGCGGCGCGCTTCGTCATGCAGCCGGAGAGCCTCGACGTCGTCGTGGCCTCCAACTTGTTCGGCGATATCCTGACCGATCTGGGTGCCGCCATCCAGGGCGGGCTCGGCTTTGCGGCTTCCGCTAACGTCAACCCGGCCGGCGGCGTGCCTTCGATGTTCGAGCCCGTGCACGGTTCCGCACCCGATATCGCCGGCCAGGGCATTGCCAACCCGCTGGCGACGATCTGGTCGGGCGCAATGATGCTTGAACATCTCGGCGAAGCAGCGGCCGCGGCCGATATCGTTACGGCCATGGAAGCCTATACGAGCCAGGGCCTGATGAAGCCTGTCGATCAGGGCGGCAATGCCTCGACACCGGATATCGCCAAGGCTGTCGCCGCCGAGCTTTAGAGCATTTCCAGGAAAAGTGGGAACCGGTTTTCCGTCTGGAAATGCGCAAGAATAAAGAGATAGAGCGTTTCAACGATTCGAAGAAAAGCTGAAACGCTCTAAGCCCTCGGTTGACTGCTTCAAAAAGATGACCGGTGCGGGCGAAAGCCCGCACTTTTCATATCAGCCCTTGAGCAGGGCGAGAGCCGTCTCGGCCAGCAGCAGCGCACCAAGCGGCATCGCCGCCTCGTCCACCCGAAAACCCGGATGATGCAGCGGATGGGTGATCCGCCTTTCCTCGTTGCGGATGCCGAGTCGGAAATAGACGGACGGGCGTATCTCGCTGTAGAAGCCGAAATCGTCTGCCGCTGTCCAGCCGGGGAGATCGAGTATTGCGGCAGCCTCCAGATGCCCCAATGCGGTTTCGCGCAGGCGCCGCGTCACATGCGGATCGTTGAAAACGGGCGGTTCGCCGCGCAGAATTTCGATCTCAGCCCTGGCACCGTGAATCTCGGCAATACCCTTAGCGATCAAGCGCAGGCGCAAGGCGGCATGATTGCGGGTTTGCTCAAGACCGGTGCGGATCGTTCCCTTCAGAACGACCTCGTCTGCGATAACGTTGTATCCTTTGCCGCCGGCGATTTCCGTGACCGAAACTACCAACGGCTCGTAGGCATCCGTCTCGCGGGTAGCGACCTTCTGCAATTCCGTTACAATCGAACAGGCCACAATGATTGCGTCGACGCCCTCCGAGGGCTTGGCCGCATGGGCGGCGCGTCCACGCACGCGGATCGTGAAAATATCGGACGCGAGCGTATAGGGGCCTTCGCGCACGGCAATCGTGCCTGTCGGTATATAGGGATCGACATGGATGCCGAGCACGTAGGCGACGTCATCGAGCAGCCCTTCCTCGACGACGCGGCGCCCGCCGAGAGGTTCGGCCTCCTCGGCTGGCTGGAAGATGATCCTAACCGTACCGTCGAAATCCGCGCGGCGCCTGTGGAGGGTCAGCGCGGCAGCGAAGCCCATCGCCGCATGTGCATCATGCCCGCAGGCATGCATGACGCCAGAGTTTTCAGAGGAAAAGTCTTCGCCGCTGGCCTCGGCGATAGGCAGGGCGTCAATATCGGCCCGGATCGCGACGATGCGTTCGCAGCCACCTCCCTGCCCTTGGATATCGACTGAAAGGCCAAAACCTGCAACATCCCGGGGGGTCTGCAATCCAGCCCGTATTATTTCAGTCCGCAGAAAACGCTGTGTCTCGCGCTCTTCATTGGAGAGCTCTGGAAAACGGTGGAGATGCCTGCGCACCTCCACCATCATGTCGAGAATATCGCGAACGATATGCATCAATGCGCAGATTTGGCAGCCGCAACCCAGCCGTCGAGCAAGGCCTTGTTCTCGGTGAGCCATGCGTCGGACAGACCACGGATCGTCGCCTCGCTGCCGCCCTTCTGGCTGATCGTCTCCTCCCAGGTGGACCACGTGGAGAGCGGGAACGAGGCCTGCTCGACAAAGGTCTTCACGGCCGGGTTGTCCTTGAGGAAGTCCTTGTTGGCGACCGAGTTCCAATTCCAGGCAGCCATGGCCATGCGGCAGGGGTTGGCGCCGGCAGCGCAGCCCTCGACGTTCGGAACCGCATTGGTGCCCTTGTTCGGCACGCCCTCCGGCAGCGCGTCGAACGGAGTCGGCAGCCAGACGACGTCCTTGCCCGGCTGAAGCGCCTTGTTCATCCAGGACGGGCTCCAGGCGTAGAAAAACACCGGCTCGCCACGCTTCGCGCGAGCGACCGCCTCGACCATCAGCGCTTCGTATTTGCCGCGAACGGACTTAACTGTGTCCTTGAGACCGAATTTGTCGAGCTGGTATTCGACCACGTCGCCGCAACTCCAGCCCGGATCGCAGTTGATAAGCTCCGCCTTGCCATCGGTGCCGAACAGGGCCGCGATCTTGGGGTCCTTCATCTGTTCAAGCGTCTTGATATTGTAGGCGTCGGCGGTCTTCTTGTCGATCAGGTAGCCGTTGATACCACCGCCCTGGATCAGGCCCTGGCCGATCATGTCCGCCTTGTCAGCCACCTTGCGGAAGCCAGGCTCACGCTGCGGGAAGTTGATGTCGGTCGCGAGATCGAGATCACCCTGTGCGGCCGCCTGGAAGAACAGCGTCGTGTTGACCGTGCTGAGCTTGACCTTGTAGCCGAGTGCTTCGAAGCCCTTCGTCATGATCTTGGCGACCACATAGTTGGCGCCGAGACTGTCGGACTGGGCGTAGCGGATGCTCTTGCCGTCGCCGGGAAGTTCGTCAGCCGAAGCGGACGACAGAACGGGCGCATATGCCGCCGCCAGGGTCGATGCCAGCAGAGCGATTGATCTGATGTTGAGTCTCATGGTTCCCTCTTTATGTTTTGGATTGATGTCTGGGGGGCGCTTTTTAGTGTTGCCCCCCGGTTTTCAGGCAAACAGGCGGAATGCGAGATCCTCGCAGGCCCCTGGATTTCATGAACGGCGCCTTCCCCTCGGGCGGCGGGGTTCAGGCCGGCCCGGCAGCAGGCTTCGAACGGGATCCCACAAGCGCCGAGCAAACGGCGGTCCAGAGCGAACGCTTCGCCTTCGACGTTGCGGGTAGTGCGAGCTTTTGGGTGATCCGGTCGAGGATCATGGCGAGAAGAATGATCGCAATGCCGCCGACAGCCGCGCGGCCGACATCGAGGCGGCCAAGCCCCTGCAGGACCACGAGACCAAGCCCTTCGGCCCCGATCATTGCCACAACGACGGACATGACCATGGCCGTCAGAACCGTCTGGTTGAGGCCGCCGAGAATGGTCGGGATCGCCAGCGGAAACTGGATTTCCCAGAGGAGTTGCCGCCGGTCGGCGCCGAAGGCGAGGCCTGCCTCGACCATTTCGGTCTCAACCATGCGGATGCCGAGATTGGTGAAGCGGATGAGCGGCGGCGCGGCGGCAATGACCACGGCCACTTCGCCCGGCACCGTACCGACACCGAACAGCATGACCACTGGCACAAGATAAACGAAGGTCGGCGTGGTCTGCATGATATCGAGAACCGGTCGCACGATATGCCAGACACTGTTGTTGATTGCGCACCAGATGCCGATCGGGATGCCGATCAACGTCGAGATCACGATCGCAGTGCTGATCAGCGACAGCGTCGTCATGGACTCGTCCCAGACGCCGAGCGAGGCGATGATGACGAAGGCAATTGCGGTGAAGAGCGCGATGCCTAGAGAAGCAAGGCGGTAGGCGATCAGGAAAGCCAGAATCACGAAGACCGGAAACGGGACGGCATGCAGGACATGGTCATTGAATGCCAGCAGGTTTTCGATCGGCCATTTGATCGCAAGAAACAGTGGGCGCAGATTGAGAGCCAGCCACTGGACGCCGTCGGCGATCCAGACATCGACCGGGAATACGGCAAGATCGTTTGCATCAAACATTGGGGACACCATGCGCCGAAGCGACCGTAGAGGAGGATGAGGCGATGCAGGCGAGGATATGTTCCGCCTGAAGGAGGCCAACGAACCGGTCGTCCTCGTCCACAACGGCAGTGGGCTGCTGCGACCGGTTCATCCGTGCCGCGTCGATCAGCTTGGTGTTCTCCCGAACCTTGACGAAATCGCGCGATATCAAGCCTTCGAAGGCTGAACCCGCATCGAATTTTGAAAGCGCCACCTCGTCCAACAGTCCGATGACGCGGCCAGAAGGATCGAGCGCAAAGCCGGTCCTGTTGGTTTTGCCCGTTGCCTGCCCGACGATCTGAATTTCGCCAGACCTGCCGATCGCCTCGCATCGCTGCATGACGGCGCGGGCCTCGAAAACCCGCGAACGATCCACCTCGCGCGTGAAGGCGCTCACATAATCATTGCCCGGATCGGCAACGATCGCCTGCGGCGTGCCTTCGCGTACCACGGCACCATCTTTCATGATCGCGATCCGTGTGCCGAGCTTCAGGGCCTCCTGGAAATCATGCGTGATAAAGACGATGGTCTTGTTGAGCGTACGCTGCAGGCGCAAAAGCTCGTCCTGCATTTCGGAGCGGATCAGCGGATCGAGCGCGCTGAACGCCTCATCCATGATAAGCAGGTCGGCATCCGTCGCCAGTGCACGGGCAAGACCGACGCGCTGGCGCATGCCGCCGGAAAGCTCGTGTGGATAATGTTTGCACCACTTGCCAAGTCCGACGATCGATAGGATCTCCTCGGCCCGCTTGCGGCGCTGCTGCAGCGGCACTCCCCGCATTTTCAAGCCGAATTCGGCATTCTCGACCACGGTTTTGTTCGGCAGAAGGGCGAAATGCTGGAACACCATGGAGACGCGACGGCGGCGAATTTCGCGCAACTCGGCCGGCTTCAGCGGCACGATATCACGTCCGTCAAGGAAGATTTTGCCGGCAGTCGGCTCGTTAAGGCGATTGATGCAGCGCGCCAAGGTGGACTTGCCCGAGCCGGACAGCCCCATGATCATGTACATCGCGCCTGCCGGTACACTCAGTGACACGTCGTTCAGCCCAACGACGGACATCGTCTCGGCCAGGACCTGCTCTTTTCCGGCACCTGCCTTCAAAAGCTCCATGGCCTTTTCCGGCCTATCCGAGAAAATCTTGTACAGATTTTCTATCCTCAGACGTTCGCTCAATGGTAACTCCACTTCGTTCCCGATCGTTAGGATGATCCTCACCCCCGGATTTTTGTTTATTGTTGTTTATCATTTACGCATCCGAGGCATCATTCCGTCTTCCGCCGAACAGGAGCAAATTCTATCCTCAGATCCCTACGAAAGATGGTAGGCTACGCTCGGCAGCCGACTGTCTCGCCTGATGGTAGCGTAGCGAACCCGCCCGCGTCACAGCACGCTTTCGATGGCTCCCACGGTAGCGCGGACGATCTTGTCTGCCTCCTCGCGTGTCAGGCACAACGGCGGCGCGAAGCCAAGGATATCACCTTGCGGCATGGCTCGGCCAATGACTCCCGTCTCCAGAAGCGCCGCCGCGATCTGCGGCCCGATCTTGCGAGACGGATCGAAAAACGCGCGGTCGTCCCTGTCCTCCACAAATTCGATCGCCGCCATCAGCCCATCACCTCTCACTTCGCCGACATTTTTATGACCAGCGACAGCGCCTGCCAACTCGGCCCGGAAATATGCGCCGACGGAACTAGCATTGGCGACAAGATCGAGTTCATCGATAAGTCGTAGGTTTGCGACCCCCGCAGCAGCGCAGATCGGATGCGCAGAATAGGTCCAGCCATGGCCGATCGCACCGACCCTGTCGGCCCCTTCTTCAAGAACTTTCCAGACTCTGTCGGAAATGATCGATCCAGAGAGGGGTGCATAGGCCGAGGTCAGGCCCTTGGCGATGGTGATGATGTCGGGCCGGATCCCGTAGTGATCCGAGCCGAACATCGAGCCCAGCCGGCCGAATCCTGTGATGACTTCGTCGGCGACCAACAGGATATCGTATTTTCCGAGCACCGCGTGGATCTTGCCCCAGTAGCCTTTCGGCGGCGGGACAATTCCACCGGTCCCAAGTATCGGCTCACCGATAAAGGCTGCGATAGTGTCCGGACCTTCCGAAAGGATCAACTCCTCCAGCTTGTCGGCGCAATATTGCGAGAACTGCTCCTCGTCCATCGAACGATCCGGCCGGCGGAAGAAATAAGGTGCTTCTGTATGCAGGATCGGCGCTCTCGGTAGATCGAACAGATTATGGAAGACATCAAGTCCGGTCAGCGATCCGGTCATTACCCCGGAACCGTGATAGCCGCGCCAACGAGAGATGATCTTCTTCTTTTCCGGGCGGCCAAGAATGTTGTTGTAGTACCAGATCAGCTTGATGTTCGTCTCATTGGCATCCGAACCCGACAAGCCGAAATAGACGCGCGACATATGGTCCGGCGCGCGTTCGATAATCATTTTCGAAAGCGTGATCGAAGCCTCCGTACCGTGGCCCACATATGCATGGTAATAGGCGAGGTTCTTCGCCTGATCGGCAATCGCATCGGCGATCTTCTGCCTGCCATATCCGACATTGACGCAGTAGAGGCCGGCAAAGGCATCGAGGCTCGTTCGGCCGCTGGTGTCGGTGACATAAACCCCCTCCCCGCCGGCAATGATGCGGGCCGGGCTTTCGCCGCGAGCATGCATGCCCATGTGGGTCGACGGGTGGAAGAAGTGGTCTCGGTCCCAGGCGTTCATTTCATTGCTGAATTCTGACATGACAGTTCCTTGGTTTTGCGTGAACGACCGCAACTCAGGCGGTAGTATCGATGCAGACGTATTTGAGCTCGGTGAAAGCCTCGAGGCCGTGGCGCGAACCTTCCCGGCCCATGCCCGACTGCTTCCAGCCGCCAAAGGGAATGGGGCTACCGGTAAGCTTCACCCGGTTGATCGCCACCATCCCGTATTCGAGGGCGCGGGAGAGACGCAGCTGACGGGCACCATTTTTGGTCACCACGTAGGCAACAAGGCCGTATTCAGTGTCGTTCGCCAGTCGGACCACTTCAGCTTCGCTATCGAATGGGAGAACGGCTGCAACAGGCCCGAAAGTTTCCTCCCGCAGAATCAGGGCGTCGCTGTGGATGCCGACCAAAAGAGTCGGCTCGAAAAACAGCGGACCAGCTTTGTGTCGCGCACCGCCCGTCAAGCAGCGTGCACCCCGGCTGACCGCGTCCCTCACCTGCTCCTCAACCTTTGCTATTGCCCGCTCATGGATCAGCGGGCCGATCTCGACACCCGTTTCAAGACCGTTGCCAACCTTCAGCGCGGCGACACGCAGGGTTAGGGCGGCCGTGAAGGCCTCGATGATCGATTGCTGTACGAAGATGCGGTTGGCGGCGAGGCAATCCTGACCTGAGGTGGCAAACTTGGCGCTCATAGCGATTTCCACGGCCTCGTCGATGTCCACGTCCTCGAAGACGATTAATGGCGCGTGGCCACCAAGCTCCATGACCAGTCGTTTCATAGTCGACGCGCATTGGGCCGCGATCCGGCGTCCGACCGGCGTCGAGCCGGTAAAGCTCATGCCTCGTATGCGCGGATCTTCGCACATCGCCCCTACGATGGTGTTTGCTTCCCCGGTCAGGACGTTGAACACTCCAGCCGGAAGGCCAGCCCTTTCGCCGAGCTCGGCAAGCGCCAGTGCCGAAAGCGGCGTCTCAGATGATGGGTGCGCAACGACAGTACAGCCGGCGGACAATGCCGCCGCAGCCTTGCGGGTGATCATCGCGGAGGGGAAATTCCAGGGTGTGACGATGCCAACGACACCAAGCGCTTCACGTCGTACGATCATTTCCGCGCCCACCAAATGGCTGGTGACGCTTTCCACATTTACGCGACGCCCCTCCTCCGCGTACCACTCGATGAAGGAGGCAGCGTAGTCAATCTCGCCCAAGGCCTCGGAGAACGGTTTGCCCTGTTCCAGCGTCATGATCAGCGCCAGATCCTCCCTTGCGGCGACAATGAGGTCATGCCAACGCCGCAGGACCACCGCCCGCTCGCGCGACAACATGGACCTCCATGCCGGAAGAGCTTCTTCGGCAGCGCGGATACCATCCAGCGTCTCGAGTGCATCAAGAGAAGTTACCCAGGTCAGTGTCGTCGACGAGGCTGGATTGCGGACCTCAAAAGAGCGGTTGGCACCACTGGCCGTCCATCGTCCTCCGACATAAGCCAGCGACTTTAAGAGGTGCTTGTCCTTTAGCCGTGCCAATGGGTCGTCGTCGGCAAATCGTGCATAGACAGTATTCATGGCCCACTCCTCTGGGATCGATACGGTCTGATTTTGGCAGCTTCACGCGGAGAATTCGTCTAATAGTGAAGCCGATAAACGCTATCCGGTCCAAAATCGCGCCACTACGTGACCGAAACGTCTAATGCGGGTTCGTCCGCCAACTTGGTGGTGAAGTCCAAAATCACCTGTCGCTTAGGGGAAGGCACATGTATGGAACTTCCCTGCCGTCGAGATCTTGTTTGATTAGCGGTGGGTTCATGCCGTCAAGACGAGTACACCGGAGGCCATCGAATAGCTGCGGCACGATGACTCAGTACGGCAGATTCCGAGGGCACCTCGGCTCGGGATTTGGTAGTGTCCGGCGATGCTCGATGTCGCTGACCTACACGATGATGTTGATGATGTTGCCGCCCTCAAGGCGATTCTGATCGCGGCACAAGCACCTGAGATGGCGAAGGAAGTCGCGATAGTCATTAAGGAAGAGCATATCGCCCGTAAGGATGAGCGGATCGAACGGCTTGAGAAGCTCGTCGCAGCCAAGCAGGCAGCCTTCGGACGCAAATCCGAGAAGACCGATCCTGACTAATTCGACCTTGCGCTGGAAGACCTGGAGACGGCTATGGCCGTGATCCATGCCGAGGATGAGGCGGACGTACCTGCTGGAAACAGGATTGCCAGGCCACGCGCGATCAATCGCGGCTCCCTCCCAAAGCATCTCCCGCGTGTCGAAGAGGGGATCGAGCCGGAAAGCCTAATGTGCGACTGCGGCGGTTGCCTGCATTGCATTGGCGAGGATGTCTCCGAGCGGCTGGACGTGATCCCGGCACAGTTCCGCGTGGTCTTCACCCGTCGCCCCGAACATGCGTGCCATGCTTGCACTGATGGTGTAGTTCAAGCTCTGGCACCAGCACGGCTGATCCCGGCCGGGCTGCCGACGGAAGAGACCGACGCGCCTATGTACAACTCGTTGTTCAAAATTACGGTCCCTCTTCGGTGTCCGTCGTCGAATGATTTGAGACTTTTGGGGCTCTGGAAGAATGGAGTTTCCGGCTCGGTTTGCGGGTTGATTTAAGCCGCTTTGGTTTGGTGGTTCAAGCGGCGCTGTCTGATTGTGTCTCGTTTGATCCTTTCAATCGAGCAGGGTGGTCTGGCCACGCCCGAAGTAGACGTCGGCCGGAGTGAGATTGTCGAGGCTTTCGTGGTATCGGCAATGATTGTAGTGCTCGACGAAGGCCGCGATCTGGGTCTTCCCGGAAGAAGTAGTTTTCCAGCAGGATGCGGTTCTTCAGCGTCTGGTGCCAGCGTTCGATCTTACCCTGCGTCTGCGGATGACCCGGAGCGCCATGGACCTGGTCGATTTTGTATTTCTCCAGCCATTCGCCGAGATCAGAGGCGACGTAACACGGGCCATTGTCCGATAGTAGGCGCGGTCGGTGTTCGACCTTGACGTTGTCGCAGCCTGAAGCTGCCAGCGCTAGGTTGAGTGTGTCGGTGACGTCGTCCACTTTCATGGTAGCACATAGCTTCCAGGCGATGATGTATCGGGAGAAGTCATCGAGGATGGTCGACAGGTAGAACCAGCCCCAGCCTATGACCTTCAGATAGGTGAAGTCGGTCTGCCACATCTCGTTCGGTCGGGTTGTCTTGTCCTTGAACTCGTCATTGGCCTTGATGACGATATAGGCTGGCGAGGTGATCAGGTCCTGGGCCTTGAGCAGGCGGTAGACCGAAGCCTCTGATACGAAATAGTTTTCCGTGTCAGTGAACTTCACCGCCAGCTCGCGCGGCGACAGGTCGGCGTGATCGAGCGCGAGTGAGATGATGCGGTCGCGGACATCATCGGGGATGCGGTTCCACACCCGTGACGGCGCGGATGTCCGGTCTTCCAGTCCCTCGACACCGTGGGTCTGGAACCGGTCATACCATCTGTAAAATGTTGGCCTGGGAATGCCGAGCTTGTCGAGGGTTTGCCTGCCTGACAGATGCGACTGCTCAACGATCCGTATGATCTCAAGCTTCTCGGTGGCGGGATATCTCATTCTTCGTCGCCCCATGCCCGATCATGCTTTTTTTGAGCAGGCGATTCTCCAGGGTGAGGTCGGCCAACGCTTCCTTCAGGTCGCGGCTCTCCTTACGCAGCACCTTCACCTCGTCGCTGGTGGCCGAGCGAGCAGTATCACCCGCAAGCCGCTTCTTGCCTGCCTCGAGGAATTCCTTCGACCAGCTATAATAGAGGCTCTCGGCGATCCCCTCGCGGCGGCAGATCGCTGCAATGCTGTCCTCACCACGCAGTCCTTCCAGCACGATCCGTATTTTGTCCTCGGCCGAATGATGCTTGCGCGTGGCGCGGCGGATGTCCTTGATCGTCTTCTCGGCGGCCGATGTCTGCGGCCCGGATTTCTGTCTCATCTTCGCTTCCTTTGAATGAGCTACGATGAGCCGAAAATCCTCTCTTCTCAATTACCAGCAATATGTCTCATGGACGCTGATCCGGGACACCGGTCACCTCATCAAGCCCCATCCGCGGCTAAGGTGCGTCGTTAAATTTTCCGATGTGTCGAGCTCAGCCGACTGAATGTGGCTTAGTTTCGCCGGGTAAGCCGATCGTCACCGGCACTGTGGCCATGTTGTCAGCGTGTCGCCGCCAGTGCGCGCATCGCCCTGGCGCTCAGCGTTATCAGTAACAAGCGGTCCTCGGCGGAAAAGCCGACGAAGCGTCGGGCCACCAATTCGGCGATGCCTGCCCAGATCTGCTGGCCCAGAGCCGCACCCTGTTCAGTCAAGATCAGTCGCACAACCCTGCGATCTTGCGGGTCCACCTCGCGACGCACCACGGAGCGCCGGGACAGCCGATCCACCATCCCAGTGATGTTGGATTTGTCGCAGCCCAATGCGCGCGCCAATTCGCCGAAGGTCGGCGAACTTTCATTGAGCTGACAGAGCAGCTCGACCTGCTGCCAGGTCAGATCGAAGTCGCGCGCGACATGCGCATAGATGGCACTCATCTCTCGATGCAGGAGCCCCAATGCGGTCGCGAGATCTTTGTCGGCTTCACTCATACCGATAAATATAACCAAAACAGTTGACATGGTCAACAATATTAGTTTAGCATCTCAACCATGCATGGAGCGCCGGCCATCATCACGAGGAATGAATTTCGCGCCTGGAGACGATGGCAAGCGCATTCCTCGCGGAGGCCTGATCGAGCAACCTCATGCCCGCTCGATCGGATAACACACGCGTACGCACTCCCTGACCGCGGGCACTCAGCCGGCTCGCGCCGGAAAATTTCACATGTCGAAGGAAGGTCAAGAGAATGGGTATTCTGGACGGACGGACAGCGATCATCACCGGCGCGGCCGGGGGGATTGGTCGAGCGTGCGCGCGGCGCTTTGCTGAAGAGGGCGCTTCTCTCGTGCTTGCAGACATCTCCGCCGGTGGCCTTACAGCAATCAAGGAGGAGATCGCAGCAGCAGGTGGCACCGCGGTCACGGTCTTGTGCGATGTCGCGCAGGAGGATCAGATCGACGAGGTCGTTGAAGCTGCGATCCGCGAGTTGGGCGGCATAGACATCCTCGCCAACATCGCCCAGGGCGCGATGGGAGACATGGCCTACCTTGAAGGGACCTCGAAGAAGCAAGCCCTGGACTCCTACATCACTGGCCCGCTGCAGAGCATGCTGTTCATGCAGAAGTGCCTGCCGCACATGAAGGCACAGGGCTACGGGCGAATCATCAACACGGCGTCTCACTCGGTCGTGCGCGGTGAACCCGGATTTGCCGCCTATGTGATGGCGAAGGGCGCGGTCATGGCACTGAGCCGGACCGCCTCGCAGGAATGGGGTCGGCATGGAATCGTAACGAACACCTTCCTGCCGGTGATCCGGACGCCGGCGTACGACCTCACCGAGCAAGGCAAGGCGGCGGCCAAGATGATCGAGGCACAGAATCCCTCGGGCCGCTTCGGCACTGCCTACGAGGATTGTGCACCCGTCGTGGCCTTTCTTGCCAGCGAAGGAGCCGGTTACCTGAACGGTCAGGTCATCGGGGTCGACGGGGGTATGACGCTGATCGCCTGATCCATTTTTCCGGGCATGCTACGGTGGTCATGCCCAAGCTCAATTCGGTCGATCCGTTGGCCGAATTGACTGCGACACGCACGGCCTCTCCCGGGCACAGGCACATTCGCATCGATGCGCTGCCATGGAATATTCGCGACGAACAATCAGCCATTTTCAAGACAGAAAGTGTGAGGGCGTACTCGCCGAGCTAGCCTTCCGACCCCTGGAGGCATGATCGGTGAACAACCTTCCGGCTCCCGGCCGCTGAACCCGGGCCTTGTTTCAATAGGAGTCTTACAATGACGATAGCACGCGTAGCCAGAATTCACGGTTTCGGCGGCACAGATATGATCCGGATCGAGGATATCGACGTTCCGGCTCCCCGCGCTGGCGAGGCGCGATTGCGGATGAAGACGCATGGCGTTGTTCGTGCCGACATCCTGCGCCGATATGGGATGTACCCTGGGCAGCCCCAACCGCCATTGATCTTCGGATTTGAAGGCGTTGGCGAAATCGAGAGCCTTGGCGATGGCGTCTCCGGCTTCGCAATCGGGGACACGGTCGGCGTTCTGCCCGTGCCGTCTGCCCAATACGGCTTGTGCGGCGAACTCGCGATCATCGATGCCAGCCAGCTTGTCGGCCATCCAGCAGGCGTTTCGCTGGAAAAGGGTGCTGCGATTTGGTCCAGCTATCTGACGGCGTACAACGGTCTGGTTTTTGATGGCGGTCTAAGGCCCGGCGAGACAGTGCTCATTACGGCAGGGTCGAGCGCCGTCGGCATAGCTGCGATACAGATCGCGCGAAAGATCGGCGCCATTCCGATCGCCGTAACCCGCGGCACTGACAAGGTCGAGCGGATCAGAGGCTATGGTGCCGAACATGTCATCGCCACCGATACGTGCGGCGACCTCGCCAGCGCCATCAAAACCGCAACCGGCGGCAAGGGCGCGCGGCTTGCCTTCGATGCAGTCGGCGGATCGCAGTTGCTCAGCCTTCTCGACGCGATGCAAACGCACGGGACGATCGTCAATTATGGAATACTCGATCCGAATCCCCTTGAACTGTCGCTCGTTCCGCTCCTGACCAAAGCCGTCACCTTGCGAGGGTCGAATGTCACCTATGTCCTGCTTGATCCGGCCAAGCGGCAGGAGGCGATTGATTTCGTAATGGAAGGCGTTGAACAGGGCGTCCTGGATCCGCCGGTCGAAGCGGTGTTCGCTCTCGACCAGATCGGCGCGGCGCACCAGCTCGTCGAGTCCAACACGACGGCCGGAAAGGTCGTCATCCATATGGATCTTTAAGCAACAGGATCATCAGGCGTGAAAGCAATCCAGATACGTGAATTTGGTGATGTAAATGCCATCCGCCTTGCAGACGTCGACAAGCCGGATCGCCCGGCAGGACAGCTGCTCGTCCAGGTGGCGTTCTCGGCGATCAATCCGTCCGACTGGAAGCTCACGACGGGTCATTTGCAAGCGTTCGTGCCAGTCGACCTGCCGCTTGTCCTTGGAAACGAGATCGCCGGGATCGTTGTCGGCTGTCCGGACGGAGATGGCGAATTCAAGGTGGGAGACAGGGTCCATGGTATCACCAGCCAATATCATGGACATGCAGAATATGCGCTGCTCGATCCGGCAAGTGCTACCAAGGTGCCAGACTCCATGCCACTTGACGTGGCCGCCGCCCTTCCCATGGGTGCTGTAACCGCTGGCGAAATCCTGGATAAAGCAGGACTGGGCGGCGGCACCCGGCTCCTCGTTCAAGGCGCATCGGGGGCTGTGGGACGTGCAGCGGTGCAGATCGGCAAAGCGCTGGGCGCGACCGTTACGGCAGTAACCTCGCAATCGGGCTCCGCCTTTGTCGCGAGTTTGCCCGCCGACAACACGGTGTTGCGAGAAGAGGCATACGAAGCCGGGATCGGGCTGTTCGATGTCGTTCTGGACTGTGCCGGCCCGGAAGCCTTGCGCCGGTCATGGGGCTTGGTCCGGCCGGGCGGACAACTGATTTCGATCACGGCCCACCCTGATCAAAGCCTTGCCGCGACACACGGAATATCCGCCCGCTTCGATTTCGGGGTCCCGGCGACGCGGCATCTCGACCGAGTCAATGCCATGTGGAGCCGTGGGGATTTCCAGCCGAAGTCCATCAGGATCGTGCCCTTCGAGGCGGCCGCGGAAGCAATCTGGCAGGTCGGCACAGGGCAGGCACCCGACAAGGTCCTGCTGGCCGTCGCCAATCCTCCCGCACACTGACGTTTAGCGCGGCCTGGCGGCTTTTGGCTCCCGCATGCGAAAAGCCGTCAGTTCCGCGTCAATGTGTGGGAATCAGGTGACTTACCCCGCACAGCGCGCTTGCCGCGCTTACCGCATGTTTTGGTCCGTTCTATGTACCGACCCGGACAAAAAAATCTGCCTGAACATCCATAAGGGGGTCGCGGACGGTCTTGTCACGCAATCCGCAGATAAAAGCGTTCGTGACGTTGCTGGCGACCCAGTTCTACGGGTTCTATCGCTTCACCAGCCGCGAGGGGATTTCGATATGGGCGGGATCAAGCTGCCTCGATATGGTGGGCACTACAGGTCACGAGAGCAGTGTCGGCTGGTGCTTTGCTCTTGAAAGGATATGAACCGATGACCCGCCTAACGGATAGCCTAAGGCACTGAAATTCCAATGACTTATCGGCAAGCATCGGGAAGGGTGGCACTGCGATTGATATATATATATACATATGCCCAGCTCGCACTTCTTGTTAGATCCATACCAACGATGCGAATATCATCGACGGTAACGAAAGGAATAGAACGTGCTCCGCTTCCACCGAGCGGATGGCTCTCTGCCTCCATCGAACCGGCATTCGACAATGCGGATCCTTCGTAGGGTTTGTTCGCAACATCGACTGGCGTAGCGGGCGTAGTCGACTATATGCTCGCCCATGAATTGCAGCACACTTCCTCCTACCCTCCCTTGACTGTCAACCGGCGGACGGACAGAAGCAGGTGGGTTTGGATTAAGGTTTGGATCACAAAAAAATGACGCTCGATATTCGGGGAAGCATCAAAAACACCAAGCTCAGCTTAAATCAGTATGTGGTTTTTGAAGAACTTATCGCGAATGCGATCGATGCCTGTCTCATCCGCCGAGCGAATGACCAGTCTGCACCGGCAATGAATGTCACGATCGAAGTCGATTTCTTGCGAGCCGACTTGCTCGAAGACCGCGAACTGATGAACGTGTCATGCGCCGACAACGGATGCGGTCTCGGTGACGATCAGCTCAAGGCCTTTCTCACCAAGGATACGTCCTATAAGGACGACCTTTCCATTTCGGGTATCGGCAAGTGCAAGGGTGCCGGACGCATCCAGTTCTTCCATCATTTCTCGGCGATGGCGATTACCAGCACCTACCGCGACGGTGACAGTTTCCTGAAGCGCGAGTTGCGATATTCCGAGCCACAGAAGCAAATCGAGGCTGATGATTTCAGCACTCGGCCTGGCGTCGAAGCCGATATTGGGACCGTCATCCAACTTGAGCAATTTAAGGAAGCGGTTCGGCCACGCATATCGCATGGTGAAGCCCTTAGCAGCCTTTTCTCCGCTTCGGTGCTGAAAAAGCAAATGCTTGTAGCCTTCCTGCAGCGGCTCGTCGGACTTGGAGAGCGGTTAGGGGATCTTGAGATCCGGTTTATCACTCGCCACTGGAAGGACGAGCGGGCAAAGGACGAAGTGCTGCGGCTCGCCGATTTGCCGGCCGTTACCGCAGAGCGTCCTGTCGATGTCGAAGAGCGCGATCCGGTAACAGGCGACCGTCTCGGCACATGGCAGAGATTCAACCTCTCCCACTATCAGCTCGATGCCGAGCAATACGATCTTCCGCGCAATGCTATCGCCTTCTGCGCCAAGTCAACGCCTGTGAAGGACATTACGGGCCACTATCTTCGTACGCGCACCGAGCAGAATAACCCGGTGGCCGGCTTCCATCATATCGTGTTGATCGAAGCCGATTATCTGGATGCCCGCGTCAACGAACAGCGTGACGATTTCGACAATATCCCGGACGAGATTCCGAGCGGCGATATGTTTTCGTCCGAAAAACTGTCTTACGCCGACATCCACGATGCGCTTGACCCCGTCATTGACGAGATGGTCACGCCGACCGATTGGAAGAAAGAGGAGGTGCTCAAGGAGGCCACCCATCAGTTCGGCATCAGTGAGGCAATGCTCCAGGATACCAAGACCCGCATCGTATATGGTGAATCGGCCCAGTCGGTCGCCGAACGCGTTTTGAGCAAATACCAGAAGGCTGTCATCGATGAGACCGCCGCGATCTTCAGCCTCAAGCAGGAGATCATGATGGCAGAGCCGGATTCCGAAGAGTTTCGCCAGAAAATCCATGAACTTTCCTGGAAATATACCTCCTCGCTCAAAAATTTCGACATGGCCAATCTGTCACAGCTCATCGTGCGCCGCGCCGCGATCGTTGATATTCTCGATCTCGCCTGCGGCCAAAGGCTTGCCATGCAGGCGTCCGCTGACGGCGTTAGACGCAAGGATGAGCAGGTCATTCACAGCATCTTTTTCCCGATGCGAAAGGACAGTACCGAAACGACAGATCACGACATCTGGCTGCTGAGCGAAGAGTATCAGTATTACGACTACATCGCCTCGGACCTGCCGCTCGCGAATATCAAATGGAACGACGATACGAACGTATTCGAAAGCGACATCGACGAGGCACTCCGTAAGGTTCTTGCGAAACGAACGACGGACAATGGCAGCAAGCGTCCCGACATAGCAGTCTTCAGCAAGGAGGGCTCCGCGATCATCGTCGAGTTTAAGGCACCTGGTGTCTCGACCGATGAGCACATTGGCGATCTTTCGGAATATGCCCAGCTGCTTGCCGCGAAATCCGGCGGAAAACTCAGGAAATTCTATGGCTATCTGATCGGTGACAGCGTCAACACACTCCGCCTGAGTGGAAACTGGACGCCGTTCCCAACGGGCAAGGGCTGGTTTCAATCAAGCGAACTGAAGGATCCCGAGACGCGGCAATCGCTTGGTGAGACCTATTTCGAGATACTGCATTTCAGCGATGTGATCGACCGCGCCAAAAAACGCATTGGCGTGTATCAGGATAAGCTCAAACTGGATTTTCGCCGCGACAACAACTGAGTGCCGCCGCTCACGGAATTCACAAGCCAAGGAAGGGGATGGGCATGGTGAAAAAACACGACGTCTTTATCAGTCACGCCTCCCCCGACAAAAACAGCTTTGTGCGCCCCTTTGCTGAGGCCTTGCGCAGACTGGGAGTTAGCGTCTGGTACGACGAATTCTCGATTGGCCTTGGCGACAGTATAGCCGAGGCGATCGAGAAGGGTATTGCCCAGTCTGCATTTAGCATCGTGGTCATTAGCCCCCGGTTTATCGAGCGGAAATGGACGCAGCATGAATTTCGCTCATTGCTAAGCCTTAATGTCGAGGAGGACCGGAAAATGGTCCCGATTTGGCTCGGCGTGACGAGAGCTGAGGTCGCTGCGTTTAGTCCCTCCCTGGCCGACAAATTGGCCATCGACACGCAGTGCGTCGATGCCGACGAGGCGGCGATCCAAATCCTCCGCCTTGTGAGGCCTGATCTTTACAGTCAGCATCCCCGCGCCGAGCTCGAAGAGATGGCTAGCGGCGAGACGCTCGAAAAACTGCAGAGTGAGATTGAAGAACTGCGCGAGCAGATGGAGGATTTGCAGGAGCAAATCGAAGAGTACCAATGCCCGTATTGTGGATCCGGTCTCTCTGACAGGATACAAGCGCCGGCTGACCCTGAAGAAAAACACTGGGACATTAGAGAAACCTTCGGATGTGGCTTTCAGCGCTTCGGCGGGACCGTTGAGAGCCTATGCACAAAAGACCCGCATTTCCCGAATTTCGCGGACTACGAAATAATGTGTTTCGAGCCCAAGACGGAGCGGGATCAATGGCAGTGCCACGCTCGACCGAAGACGGAAATGGCAAAGAAAGCGACGATCGAAAGCTCTTGGGGGAAAACGGAAGACGAGGCCCGCCGAAGACTTGAGCTGAACTATGAATATCGAGCAGGCAAAATCAGCAACAGAGAATGGAATGACCGGCTTTTTGACGCCGGCGACTGATGTCCGCCAGAAGCGCCTTCCTGCAAAGTTGAAGAGTATCGGAGAAATCAGCATAGCGCCGGCCGCCGGTCGGGATTTCGGGAATATGCAGAAGCAAGAACTGGATATAGGCCATGTGAACGGCGCGCTGGTCGATATCGACAGCGGTGACATGAAGGTGTTGCCGGTAGTTGAACCCCGAATCCATTATGGCCTCTGCCAGTGCGATGATCATCGCACCGCTTCCAACGGCAGGTTCCTGCGCGATCAGGAAGCCACGTTCTTCCACGGCTGTTCCGATGAACAAAATCCTCTCGCCGAACGTATTCTTGAGGCAGCTGACTTGCTCTTCGGAGCGTCATTTACGTGCCTTCTTCTGCTCGCGATGCCGCACGACCACTTCAGCCACGAGAACACCGATCTTTGCAAGTTCGGATGCGCTGATGTCCACGGCGGAATTGGAGACGAGGGCGTCGACGACCGAGTAGATCACCGATGTCATGTGAATGAACATTATTGCCATGTCAGGGCTCCTGTTGTTGCTGACAAAAGAACCCTAAAACAGTCGAACCCGTCGTTGCCGACCACCAACTGGCCAGCCACTAGCCACTGGCTAGGTGAACTGCACCTACGTTGGAAATTAAAGCCGCACTATTGAGACATCTGAGATCTAAGCAGACCAAGTCCTGTCCCCAGCAGCTGGGATTGGTGGACGAAAGCTTCTTGCGAGGCGAACCGGTGCTGCAATTGACGATCGTCGGACAAGCGATCGGGGCTCCATGAACGCTTCTGGAGTGGCGGCGCAGCGAATGACAGACGGCCGCGTGTGTCTCGTTAGCTCACTTTTCTGAAAGGGATGCTATCTATGACGTTCGAAGACGATTACTTGCCTCAGCGCTTCGGGTGGAAGATATTGCGCGCAATGAAGCGCCCGTGAGTTTCAGAAGCTCATAGCGAGGCATTAGCCTGCCTGGGGCGTGAACAGCGTCGCTCGCGAAAGGGTCTTTGCGGCAAGCCCCACATACCAAGCATTCATCCGTCTGTCCCAGCTGCGCACCTCGCAGAACGTCTTCCAATCGAATTCGTAGACTGCCAGCAGTTGCCAATCGGGATCAATGCGCACGATGAGCAAATATTCGAACAGCTGCTTCTCCCGATCATCGCGATCTGGATAGACGGTGCCGGTCTTACGCGCATCGAGCACCCCCTTGATCGAATAGCGGTCCCCGCGCCGGGAGAGGGCATCGACGTTCTGCGTGCCCGTCGGGGCAGACTGAAGATTGGGACGGCCCGGCGTGGCGTTATAGAGGGCAATCGCAAGGCTTTCCGCGACCTGCCCGACATTCGACGCCAGCCCGCGTCGCTTGAGCTCCGCCGCGACCCTACCGCGCAATCGAAGAAGCGCGATGTCGCTCAGGTCACCAAGCGCATCCGACGGATCTGCTCGCGGAACCGGCAGGGCTTCACTCATAAAATCTCCTCCGCTGTTGGTGAAATACGATTTTCCGCAATCTCGTCGAACATCGCATCGCTGTTTAAGAAGGCTGTCACTTGCTCCGCGAGCTGGCTTTCCGGCAGGCGGCCGCGGCCCTTGAGCGCGCATTCCCAAATCCACAGGCTGCGCCAGCCGAGATCGTTGAGGGAAGTCATTGCAGCGGCATCGCGCTCACGGTTGACAGCGATCTTAGCTGACCAAAACTCCGTGCGAGTTGCCGGCATACGAAACAGCGAGCAGGCGTGACCATGCCAGAAACAGCCATGCACAAAGACCGCCGTACGAAACCGTGGAAGAACTAAATCCGGCTTGCCCGGCAGGTCCCTTCGATGAAGCTGGTATCGGAAGCCGCGGCTGTGCAGAAGCCGACGTATTGTCCATTCTGGCGCTGTATTCTTCGCGCGGATGCGGCTCATATTGAGCCGGCGCTGCTCCAGGGTAAGTCTATCGGCCATCGCTCCCAGCCGCCTGCTCCAGGGGCACCGCATCGTCCCCAGCTAGGGGCGCACCGATCGCCAGATCAGCTGGCACGGCAGGAAAGGCAGCTGAGAGCGCGTTGAAGGCATCCGACCCTGCTGACACCATGGCCACGCTGTCCCGGAATTCGTTGACAAGGCTGGCAACGATCCCTGCGTGGAGAAGACGCTCGCGTTGACGGCCGATGAACGTCATCAGGATTGGCTGAACGCCGTCATTTCCCGCAACAGACCGCAGCAGCACGAAATCCTTGCTGTCGAGAAAGGCGCAGGCGTTGGCTGTGATCTTGCGGCCGCCCAGCCGCCAGTTCTTGCCGACTTTGCCGATGTTCCTGAGTTCCCGGTTGCCGTAGCCGCCATAGACACAGATCAAATCCATGTCCGCGCCGCCTTTTTCGAACAGCTGCGCGCTCAGGAGCTTTCGCGCTACAGGTGTGGTCAGTGCGATCGCGCGCTGCTTACTGGTGGCGCTCAGACGGTGTGCCGAGAAGAGACCCAGGTCCGATTCCGCAAGTGACCTGACGACGATAATCTCATCGCGCCGGCTCATCAGCGACCTGCACCTGCCACGCGCGGCAGATCCTCTGTTGCTACTCCTCGGACAAGCTGACTGCGCAGGGTTTGGGCGATCGCGCGAGCGAGCAGCGGCGGGACTGCGTTGCCAATCTGACGGAATGCCGGGTTCATCGTTCCGGCAAAGCGGAAGCCATCAGGAAACGACTGCAGGCGCGCTGCCTCGCGTACCGAGATCGGCCGCGCCTGCCGGCTATCGTAATGAATGTGACTGTAGCCATCCTTGCCGAGATGCGCGAGGAGGGTGCGGGCAGGCGTGATTGCTTCCATTTTGCGCCACTTGTTCGGAAACTTCCCAGCATCGTATGGCGGCACGAAAGCTGCCTTGAGCGCGTCCCATTCCGAACTGCCGTCTTCCGGGCGTTTACCCTGGGCATGAAGTCGTTCGAGCTCCGCCTCGAACAGGCTCAGCGCATAGCGATGTGCCTCAGGATACTGATCGCCGGGCTTCAGGCCGGCGAAGATCCGATAGTCGCGCGGGAGGTAACGGATCACATGGTCGCGCACATGCGAACTGCCTTCAAACCCAGGCCAAGTTCGCATCTCCTTCACATAGTCGTTCTGCTGGTTGTGCCCGCCATAAGGGAGCATCGCGTCAAGACGACGCGTGCCGCGCCGAAGCGCCCCTTCGGCAAGTAGTTCCCGCGCCATAATTTCCGGAAGATCACTTATGGCCTGTTGGGTAGAGATCGCGGGCTGCAGGGTCTCATCAGCTTCAGGAGCCGCCTTATATGCGCTGCCGCCGGTTGCTTCGGTGAGCAGATCCCTTCCTGTCGCCAGTTTGAGTGCGACTGCGCGCGAACCCTGATAACCGGACGGCAGGTCGATCCAGTGTGTCGGTGCGGGAAATTCGACATCGTCCGTAAGTTCCTTGCGGATTGCAATGAGGATCATCCGCTCACGCATCTGTGGCACGCCGTAGAAAGCTGCGTTGAGCAGCGTGTAGCGAACGACATAATCCTTGCTCGCCAGGATCTCACCGATCTCTGCAGCGAGGTTATGTCCCCCATGATTGAGCATGTCCGGTACGTTTTCGATCACCACGGCGAGTGGTGCGCAAGCCTCTACGTAGGCCAGATACTCAATATAAAGACGGGCGCGGGAATCATGTCGAAAGGCCTCGGGGTGTTCGGCGATCTCACGCAGCTTTGAGCGCCCGACACGCGCAAATGCCTGGCAGGGCGGGCCGCCCACGATCACATCGAACGCGCCTACCGCGGGGCCGAGGCCGAGCGCCGCGGCAAGGGCGGCTGGCGACGTTGCTGTGATATCGCGTGGGATACTATGGCGGTCCTCGCCATGATGGAAGTTGAGGCCGTGCGAACGGGCCGCGTCGGGATCATTCTCGACCGCTGCGACGATATCAAAACCCGCCGACTGAAAACCAAGCGAGATCCCCCCACAGCCTGAGAAAAGATCAAGCACACGAGGGCGCGCGCCAGCGTTTAATCGCTGAATTTTCTGGCGGATAGCTTTCGGATCAACGCTCATGACCGATCGCTTCCCAACGGCAGCTCGGTTTGGCCGGCTTTCGTGGCAAGATAATGTAGAACTGCCTGCCGAATCACCCAGGCAGCTGATACATCATTAGTAACGGCCAACGCCTGCACTTGGCGATACACGCCTTCTGGCAATAATACTGTCGTGCGGACGGTCTTACCTGTTGCCAACATTGAGATACTCCCTGGCCTCCAGGCTACACCAGAGCGCACCACTATGCACCACTTTTTATCACGAAGGACGCGGTTGTACAGGATCTGATAAGTCACCAAGCTCGCTGGAAGAAGGGCGAAAATCGCATCTTTAATCTCCGCATTTCCAACTTGTTGCAAGTCGGCGTAAATGCGTTCCACTGTCTGCCACCGGAGGCTGTCTGTTGCGTACTATCGAGATCACGCCATCACCCCAGGCACTGCTCAGATCCCTGCGAGGTCTTGGCTATTCGCCAGAAACAGCGCTCGCTGATCTGGTCGACAATTCGCTCGCCGCTGGTGCTCGACAGGTCCGCATTCACCTTGATTGGGGCGATGGCAATCCGCTCGCTGAAATTCTCGACGATGGTGCCGGAATGAGTTTCGACCGACTCGTTGAGGCAATGCGCTTTGGGGGTGCCGGACCCGATTTTAAACGGCAAAGTAGTGACCTCGGCCGGTTCGGACTCGGATTGAAGACCGCCTCACTCTCGCAGTGTCGCGAACTGACCGTGGCGTCGCGCTGCGAAGGCTTTGTCGCGCGGCTGACCTGGGATGTCGATCGCGTTAGCCAAGGATGGTCCGCTGCGGCGCCCGATGCATCGCCGTCAGGTGCGTTGGCGACCGAATTCCAGTCGTCAGGCAGTGGCACGTTGGTGAGTTGGAGCCGAATGGACCGACTCGGTGGCCTCTGGGGCCTCGATCGCGATACCTTTAATGAGCGGATCTCTAACATATGCGCGCATCTCGCGATGACCTTTCACCGCTTTTTGAGCGGCGAGGCACGGCGGCTGGCCATCAGTGTCAACGGCCGCCCACTCGCCGCCTGGGATCCTTTTTGCAGATGGCATGATGCGACCATGGCATTACCGCGTGATATCATTCGCGGTTCTGACGGCACTATTACAGCACGGCCCTATATTCTCCCTCATCGAGACCGGTTCACCAGCGAGCGTGAATGGGAAGACGCAGGAGGGCCGGGCGGTTGGGTCGAACGACAAGGATTTTACGTTTACCGTGGCGACCGTCTCGTCTCGGCCGGCGGCTGGCTTGGGCTCGGGGGCGCTCGGGCTTGGACCCGAGAGGAATCGAGCCGCCTCGCCCGCATCGCACTAGACCTACCCGCCTCAATGGATGAGGCTTGGCGGATCGATATCCGAAAATCTGTTGCTCGACCACCCGCGTGGGCTCGGGGGCGCTTAGCAGGTCTTGGTACAGACTGCCGGCGGCGCGCTCGCGAGGTCTTCGCCTGGCGCGGTGTCGGGGCGGTTGGCAAAGGCCGCCGGAGCAGCGCTGACGGGGAAGCATGGCCATGGGAGGCGCGCAGCGCCAAAGCTGTACCACGGTATCGCATACGACGGGACCATCCTGCAGTTTCTGCTGTGGTGCAGGCGCTTGGCTCCGAATCGAAGCTGCTCGAAGGACTCCTCTCTGCCCTTGAGCTTACCGTTCCGGTTGAACGTATTTGGTTGGATGTGGCCGAGCAGGGTGGCGCAGAGCTTGTGCAACCGGCAGCCACGGAGATTGCAGAACTCGCAGCACCGCTTGCAACCCTAGTACGCAGCATGGATAACATGGACGACACTGGAGACCGACTCGACTCGGTGCTGCGCTCCCTTGGGATCATGCAGCCCGCGCTACGCGCCGCAGTCATCCGAAAATTGGGGGAGAATTGAGCTTATGGATCCGGTCACACAGCTTGCGAATACCGCCCGCGTTGCACTTGGTCCACGAGCCGGCGACCGCACGCTGGGCACGGATGAAATCATGGCGGTAGTGCGCGCTTCGGCCCCGCTTGTAGGGTTGACCAGCGGACACAGTTTCACCGAAGACGAGATTCAAGCAGCGACGCGCGACCTAGAGGCCCTTTTCGTGGTTGCGCAGGGACCGTCGATCCGGCTGCTTGGTGAAACGCAGCCGCCACCGTGGTATCTTGGCGAACGCCGTCGGCCGGGCGCCTTCTTCTCACGTTATCTGCAGAAACTGAGCGAGAACGGGTGGGCGCCGCGTGCGCTTGAGGCGCTTGAGGAAAGCACGGCTGATGTGCTCGAGCTGATCGATGATCCAAACCGGGATGTGCCATGGAATTGGCGCGGCCTTGTAGTCGGCAATGTGCAGTCGGGCAAGACCGCACACTATGCGGGGGTTATCAACCGGGCCGCTGATGCCGGCTATCGCGTAATCATCGTCCTGGCGGGCATGCACAATATCCTGCGTCGCCAGACCCAGCTACGTCTCGACCAGGATTTTCTCGGCTTCGATACCGCCGGCGTTGCCGGAAGCGGAGGGCGCCGGCCAGTCGGCGTCGGCCTGTTGCCGGGACCGGTACAGCTGGTCGACAGTCTGACTACCTCCCAGTTGAACGGCGACTTCAACCGAACTGTCGCGCAAAATTCCAACTTCGCGCCGGCCAACCGGCCGTTCGTGTTCGTCGTCAAGAAGAACGGCGCAGTGCTCAGGAACCTCAATCGGTGGATCGCGCGGCTGCCCGAGGAATCGCGCAACGCGCCACTGCTCGTGATCGATGATGAGGCGGATCAGGCATCGCCTGACACCGGCGATCAGGGTTTCCTCCCGGACGGCAGCTTCGATGAAGACTATGATCCGAAACGCATCAACGGCGAGATCCGCAAGCTGCTCGGCGGGTTCAGGCGCAGTGCCTACATCGGCTACACCGCGACTCCCTTTGCGAACATCATGATCCATGATGAGCGTGCGGCTGAGGATTATGGTGCCGACTTGTTTCCTTCCTCCTTTATCGTGTCCCTGTCCGCTCCGGACGACTATTTCGGACCACTGGCGGTGTTCGGTCGCGACGACGACGCCGACGCAGTGGGGTTGCCAGTCATTCGCCATCTCGACCAGACCGCTGAGAACTGGATTCCTGACCCGCACGATAAGAACTGGCAGCCGATATACCGGGGCGAGGCACGCATCCCGCCGAGCCTCGTGGAAGCGATCCGCAGCTTTATCGTCTGCTGCGCGGCACGGGCAGCGCGCGGCCAAGCCAATGCGCACAAGACCATGCTGGTCCATGTTTCGCGTTTTCAGGATGTTCATGACCCGGTTCATGCTCAGGTCGAAGGAGCGCTTCGCTCGATCCGCAATGCTATCGCTGCGGCCGATCCGATCGAAATGGCGGAACTTGAACGGCTTTGGTGCGAGGATTTCGAACCGACAACTGAGGCAATGGCGTCCTCCGTATTCGCGCGTTCTGTTCGACAGGTCGGCTGGGATGAGGTCGCACTACAGCTTGGAGATGAGGCTGACCGCATTCAGGTCGTGGTATCCAACGGCCGCAGCCGTACGGGCATTGATTATGATGCTGCCGACGCTGCGGGACAGAGCCTCTCGGTCATTGTCATCGGTGGTGACAAGCTGTCACGAGGGCTGACGCTTGAAGGTCTTTCGACCAGTTACTTCCTGCGCGTCTCCCGTCAGTATGACAGTCTGCTGCAGATGGGGCGCTGGTTCGGTTACCGACGCGGTTATGCCGATCTCTGCCGGCTGTACACCACCACTGATATGGAGACTTGGTTCCGGCACCTTGCCACGGTTAACGAAGACCTCCGCGCGCAGCTGGCACATATGCGCGTCACCGCGGGCACGCCCAAACTCTACGGTCTCAGCATCGCTGACCATAGTATCATGAACGTGACGGCGGCGAACAAACGGCGACATGCTGCCCTCCGTCCCGTCACCTATGCCGGCGAAGGCAAGATCCAGACCGTGCTATACCGGGACACCGATACAACGATTGCGAACGCTGCGGTTGTCAACGGTCTACTCGAAGAACTGGGAGAGCCGGAGATCGATCCGGCCCGGCCGGGAGGCCGCCCGCCGGCAGCCGGGTTCATCTGGCGGAATGTACGTGGCAACCGCGTCGCCGCGCTGCTTGAGGCCCTGGCGTTTCCGCCTGAGAGCAGCGACGTCGATGGGAAACGTATGGCGGCCTATATCACCACGCAGCTTCAGCTGGGCGAACTGAGCGACTGGGCGGTGTTCGTACCCGCTGGTGTCGGAGCCAATGTTCAGGTGGCAGGGCGCGACCTGCGCAGCGTTCGTCGCTCGCCGATCGCCCGTTCTACCACTGCGCGCTTTATCACCAAGTCGATCCTCAGCCCGCTCGACGAGGCCATCGATCTGAGCGACGACCAGTATCGCCGCGCGCAGGAAAATACCGATCAGGTGCTGGCCGACGAGGGGGAGCCGCCCGCTGACCGTCCGTCCGGCCCTTGGATCCGAAGAGCCCGTGGTGAAGATCCGCGTCGGGGTCTACTCCTTCTCTATCCAATCGACCCGGCAGGCGCTGGCCTGGAAGCTGGAATCCCGCTCTGGGGTGTAGTCGTGAGTTTCCCGACCTCCCCGACAGCTTCGGCCGAGTGGCGCTTGGAAAATACCGTCCAGCAGCGGGCGATGTCATGAGCGTCACTCCCGATGCGGCGGCGTTACTGAGGGAATGGGATGAGCTGGCCGCCGTAGCTCCGGGGGACCGGCTATATCGCAGCCGAAGGCTTTCTCGCCCGGTGCAGCTCGATCTCCGCGCGGGTCTGCGGGAAGCTGACGGTGCACCTTGTCTCGTTGCGTTGCCGGGTGTCACTGGCAATTCCATCGCTTCTTTCGAGACCGCGGGCCTGCGGCTATCCCGAACGGCTGATCCCGGTGGCTCCCTGCTGGTCCTTTCACTCGAGGAGACCTCCCGACGTGATCTTTTCGCCGAGATCTGCAGCGACTGCGTCCGCTCCGTCCTGCGCGCTGAGGATGAAGGTGAAACTGAATTGGTCACAGTCTTCGCCGCCCGTCTCGCTGCGTGGCGAGCGTTTCTGCGCGATCAGGTCGCTGGCCTGTCGAGAAACGAAATAGTTGGGCTGATCGGTGAACTCCTCGTCCTCGATCGGATGCTGGATGAAAACGCTGAAGCGGTCGCCGCGTGGAAGGCACCCGATGACGGGTTACATGACTTCGTGCTCGCGGGTCAGGGGCTTGAGGTCAAGACCGCTCTGGGAGCGGCGCGGCGACTCCATATTTCGACGCTCGATCAGCTTGACGACGCCGGTCTTGTCTCCCTCCACGTCGCGCACGTCCGTCTGGTGGAGTCGGTTGCCGGCGAGACGCTCGGCCAGATCACCGCACGGATCGAACAGCGGCTAAATGGCGAGCGGGCGCGTGGGGCTTTTCGCAACGCGCTTTTGCGTCGCGGCCTTGCACCCGGAGTCGATACGAACTCCGGGCCGCGAGTCGCCCGCGCGGGCATTGATTGTTACGCGGTAAACGATGGCTTCCCGCGGCTTCGAAGGAGCGATGTAGCGCTCGGGATCGCGGAGGCGACCTATCAGATCGAGGTGCGCGCGCTCGTCAGCTTTGCCGTCGATGCGGCAGCGGTATTGGACACGTTCGGGGGGACGGGCGATGAGTGAGGATGCGACGTCGGAATTCGCTCGAGCATTGGCGGAAGAAGTCGATGAGGCGCGTGATGACCCGACAATAGACATCCCATCGACTGAAGCGCTCTTCACACGCATCGTCATTGATGAGCTGGAGGAGATTGGCCACTTCGAGGCAGCGTTTGATCTTCCCCAGGAGGGAAAGGTCGGACGGTCGCCGTTCCGGATCAGCGGGTATGCGATCGATGAGGACGCCGGCCAGCTGACGCTCTTCGCAACGCATTATTCTGGCGACGTGCCGCCGCGTCGGGTTCCCGCCTCGGACCTGCTGAAGACTGCGGAAAGGGCCGGCACATATGTAGCCGCGTGCATCGGAGGCTTGGCAGATCGCATCGAGCCGTCCAATACAGAAGCCGGGGACTTGGCGCGCCGCGTGGCAGTGCTTGGCGAGCGCATTGATCGCTTCCGGATCGTCGTGCTGACCGACTGCATTGCCGGTGGCACACTCCCCGCGACGGTCGACAGTCATGGAAAGCCGGTCGAGATCGAGCTCTATGACATGGTCCGGTTGCATAGGGTTCTTGGAGAAGGCCAGACCCGCGCTGATATTGACGTAGACCTCGTTGCTCTGACCGGCCATCGCATCGCTTGCCTGCCGGTCGCCTCGGGCGCAGGGCATTACGAGGCATTCCTTGCCGCTTTCCCGGGAGAGGCGCTGTCGCGCATCTACGATCGATACGGCACGCATCTCCTCGAGCTGAATGTGCGCGCATTTCTAGGACTTTCCGGTCGCAAGTCGGTGAATGCCGAGCTGCGGCGCACGCTGGTCGACCAGCCGGAGATGTTCCTTGCTTTCAACAACGGCGTGGTTGCGACCGCGGACGAGGTGCGACTCGAGCATGAAGGCGGCGCGGTGTACCTGACCGGTCTGCGGGGCCTACAGATCGTCAATGGTGGACAGACGACGGCGTCGCTTCACCGCGCCCGGCGCAAGGAAAGCGTTGCACTTGGCGCGGTGGAGGTTCCGGTCAAAATTATCCGAGTGACAGAGGGCGATCTGGAGCAAATGGTTTCCTCGATCTCTCGCGCTGCCAACCGGCAGAATACTGTGCAGCAGGCTGACTTCTCGGCCAACGATCCGTTCCATCGCGAGGTGGAAACGTTGGCGAACAACGCGTGGCTCGAAAGCGGGCGCGGACGCTGGTTCTATGAGCGCGCGCGCGGATCATGGCTTGCCGCCGAGCAGAAAGCTTCTTACCGCACCACCGAGCAACGCGCCTTCCGGGAGCAGACGCCCAAAGCTCGGCGCTTCGGCAAGCTCGATCTCGCGCGTTATCTGTCGGCATGGGACGGCTTCCCTTGGCGTGTCGCTTTTGGCGGTCAGAAGAACTTTCAGGCGTTCATGCAGCGCCGTAAGGAGCTGACGGCTCCGCCTCCGGATGCAGCCTGGTTTCGCCGCCTGATTGCGCTCACTATCCTCTATCGTGCGACCGAGCGCTTGGTCCGAACCATGAAATTTCCGGCGTATGGCGTCAATATAGTTGCGTACCTGGTCGCCGCGCTGGGAGAACGCACGGGAGGCCGTATCGATTTCGACTTGGTCTGGCGTCAGCAAAGGCTCTCGACCGAGATGGAAGCGCTCATCTCCGCCTGGGCGCCGCTGATCGATCAGGCGCTGCGCGCCAGTGTCGGTAGCCGCAATCCCACTGAGTGGTTCAAGAAGGAAGACTGCTGGGTTGAAGTCCGCAATCACCTTCCGACGCTGACGGATCCGCTCCCGGCGGAGCTCAACGGCACCTCGCCAAACACGGCCGGCGTTGTGGCGGAACGGCACGGACCGACTCTGCAGGTCGCTGACTATGATCGGATCGAGGAATGTATGCGTATCCCGTCGGCGATCTGGGTGGCAACAGCTGAGGCCGGGCAGCGCAGCGGGGTGCTTCATTTCAAGCTCGCTAGCATCTGCATGACACTCGCCAACTACGCCGCGGGTGGCTGGAGCCGTCGTCCTTCGATCAAACAAGCAAAGCACGGGCTAGAAAGTGTGGCCAAGGTGCGCGCCGCGGGCCTGTTCGACGAGACACAACGCGAGCTAGGATAGGAGTAGCGATTGCCGAGGGGTTACCCAACGCGGCTGCAAGGCAGCTAGCTCTTGGCATATGGTGGTGCAGCGTTGCGGCAGAAAATTCGCTATCGAACCAGAGAGACAAATGAAATCTGGAAAAAGTGAAGCTGTGTCCGAGGCTGGCGTCGGATGGCTGAGATTTGCCGTCGCAAACCGGCTCGGCTGGATCTTCAGGGAGCAGCCGAATCAAGACAAAGGTGTCGACGCCCATGTCGAGGAGGTCCTGGATGGGGAAGCGACCGGCCGCTTGATCGGCCTGCAGATCAAATCCGGCACGTCATGGTTCCGGGAACGCAACAAGGCGGGCTACGTCTATCGAGGAGACTTCGAACACCTGACTTACTGGAGAGGGCACAGCCTCCCGATACTTGTTGTGCTATTCGATCCGGCTACGGAGACCGCGTATTGGCAGGCGGTTTCCGAAGCCAACATCCGAGAGGGCGACCGAGGCTGGCGGCTGACCGTCCCTTTCGAAAATCTAGTAAACGCCAATGCCGTTCCAGAGTGGAGCCGGATCTGTGCAGGGGAGGCAAAGAAGGCGTTCGCCAGGAAGCGGCGGCTTTTTTCACGGATCGCGCGCCTGTTCGAAGCAAATCCGTCCGAACGTCAAGCAATGCTTTATGAGGCACTCCATGCGACAGAACACAGCCTGCTTGTCTCGACGCCTTACATCAACGAGAGCATTTTGTCGGTCTTGGACTTCATGGCTGCAAAGTGCCCCGTGCGCCTTCTGGTCCGGCCGGACCAGGGGGATAGGATCATGGATCTCATGCAAGCTCGCCAAGCCAAGACTTTTGAAGTCAGGCTCGTGCCGGACCTCAATGCAAAGCAGATCGTCTTCGACAGCCTGTTGCTTCTGACCGGAAGTGCGAACTTGACGCCGTTCGCGCTGCGCCATCCAGCCGAAAGGTTTAGCCTGATAGTCGACGAGGCGACGTCCGAGAGGGCGCTGCAGCTGTTCTTCGATCATTGGCACGACGCCTGTCGCGAGCCAGCCCTGCCCCGTTGATCGAACAGGAAGAAGGAATGCATTCTTGAAGAAAACCCGGTCTCCTGCTCAAACTCACGCTACTGCGAAACCAACAACCAGCCCCAGGACGGTATATGTTATCGGCGCCGGCTTTTCAGCGGGCTTAGGCTTCCCCACTATTGGAAATCTTCTTCCTCGGATGTGGAACAGGATTGAAGCTGCGGGCTTTGCAAACGAGATGGCATCCATCGTGCGGTTCCACCATCCTAGCTTCAACCCGGCGCGTCCGGACAGCTATCCGACCATTGAAGAACTGCTTTCGGAGATGCAGGCCAACAGCCAGCTCTTCGATTCAAGCCGGCCGGCGACCGGGAACTTCACGAGTGCCGGCTTAGAGAAGTGCCGGCAAATGCTGCTGTTGGAGCTCGCGAAGTGGTTCCACGAGCTACAGCGGGAAGCTCTCGCGACGCCAAAACCTTGGTTGGATGCACTCGTCGACAGGATGAAAGCCGAGGAGGACGAGATCCTCGAGATGGACGAGCTCGCCGTCGATCCAGAGCGAGGCGCAGGCATCTGCGAAATGGGATCGTCCGATCCAGCCGTTTCCGACCTCGGAACGGGCAATGCGCTCGTCGAGACGGGCGAGCGCGACCCCAGCCTCGGAAACGGGCTTTAGCAGGCTCTGGATGGGTAAATTCGCGAGACCGTAAGACATTGAAATCATGGTAAATGATTTCCTAAACGAACTCTATCTATATATTATGGTTCCTCACTGGATATGATCTGTAGTTCGGTCGTCTACCATCGATAAGTACTCCTTATCGATGGTAGATTGATTTCACGGCGCAAATCACCCAGAATCGCAGCAGATCACGGTCTCAGAGGCCGCCGAAACCCGCGATTTTGGAGCGTCCGTGGCCAAAGCCAAGACATCACTGACCGCCGTCGAGCGCCGCGCCGAAGAACTCGACACCATCGCCGCCGTGCTGCCGATCGAACGCCGCGACGAGCTCGCCGAGCTGCTCACCGACCAGGACGTCGAAACGCTGCGCCATCTCGTCAACCAAGGCATGGGCGACAACACGCTCAGGGCGCTGACCTCGGATCTCGCCTATCTCGAAACCTGGGGGTTGGCGGCCACCGGAAAATCCCTGCCCTGGCCGGCGCCGGAGAGCCTGCTGTTGAAATTCGTCGCTCATCATCTCTGGGACCCTGTTGAACGTGCCGAGGATCCGAACCATGGCATGCCGGTCGAGGTCGAGACAGGATTGCGCGCCGAAGGGTTTTTACGGGTCAACGGCCCGCATGCGCCCGACACGGTGCGCCGGCGCCTGACCTCGTGGTCGATCCTGACACGCTGGCGCGGACTAACCGGAGCGTTTTCGGCGCCATCATTGAAGACCGCGCTCCGGCTTGCTGTGCGCGCCGCGCCGCGGCAAAGCCGCCGCAAGAGCAAAAAAGCGGTTACCGGCGATGTCCTGGCAAAGCTCATGGTCACCTGCGCCGGCGCTCGTCTGGTCGATGTTCGCGATCGCGCCCTGCTGCTGACCGCCTTCGCTTCGGGCGGCCGCCGACGCTCCGAAATTGCAAGCCTTCGCATCGAGGATCTGATTGACGAGGAGCCGGTGCATGCCGACCCGCAGAATTCCGCCTCCCCTCTCCTGCCCTGCCTGACACTCAACCTCGGCCGCACCAAGACGACGAATGTAGAAGATAAGGCCCATGCCGTCCTGATCGGCCGTCCGGTCGGGGCTTTGAAGCGATGGATCCAGGAGGCAAAAATTGAGGCAGGGCCAATCTTCCGTCGTATCGACCAGTGGGGCAACGTAGATCGCCGCGCCTTGACACCGCAGTCCGTCAATTTCATCCTCAAGGCCCGCTGCAGGAAGGCTGGTCTCGATCCAGAGATATTTTCAGCCCACGGGCTGCGATCTGGTTATCTCACCGAAGCGGCCAACCGCGGCATCCCGCTTCAGGAAGCCATGCAGCAGTCATTTCATAAATCGGTGGCGCAGGCTGCAAGCTACTACAACAATGCAGAACGGAAGAACGGGCGGGCCGCAAGGCTGGTCATTTGACGGATTGACCCTCAAATCGCACCGTTGGCGCAAAAGTTCTACGAGGCAATTCGGGTCGCCGTCATGGAAGGCTGGAAATGTACTTGGTCTGCATCAACGCCAGCCACTGTCATAACGATAGCCTGTGCCGTCAAAATCGTGATAGCCGGAGTTGTCCTCATGACGCGGACCAACGCTATAACGGTAGCCCGAGTCACCATAGTCGCGATAACCGACATTACCTTCATAGCGCGGGCCGCGGCTGTAGCGATAATCTGCGCCTTCATCATACCGCGGACGGTCCCTGTCCTCGATGAGAGCACCGGCAACCAGTCCGCCGATGAGCCCCGCCGCCAGCCCACCAACGATGGCAGCACTCCTGTCGCCGTGCCGGTGCTCGCGATAATCATGTGCGCTCGCGGAGCCATAGGAAGTGAAGATGCTGCCGGTCGCGACCAATGTAGCAAGTGTCGAGAGAATGAGCTTTTTCATCGGCTACTCCATCAGAGCCTGTGTTGGGAGGTGAGGCTCTTTCTGGTTACTTGATGACATTGGCGCGCTGAACAGGCTGTGAATGTTGCGTTTCGCTGCCGTTCATCGACCGTTGGAGTTAAGGCCCCAGGCCAACGGCCGCGGTAGAAATCAATCCAGTCATCGACCTTGGGTTAAAGATGGCGTTCCGAACAACCGACGCGGCGAGCCTTTAGGCGCACGGCAATGTGAACCACGCGCGACGCGCCAGCGGACGCAGCCGAGCTATCAACATATCGTCCTTGCAATTACGGAATTATACTCCATAAATGCAAGGATGATTGAACGTCGAATATCTACAAAACTGACTGAGTTGATCGATTCGAGCCCCGCCGCTGCGCTCATTGGCCCGCGTCAGGTCGGCAAGACTACGCTGGCTCTCGCCATAGCCGAACAACGCCCATCAATCTATCTCGACCTGGAATCGGATGCCGACCGCGCCAAACTCACCGAGCCGGAGCTATATCTCAGCCAGCATAGCGACAAGCTCGTTATCCTGGATGAGGTTCACCGGCTACCAAATCTTTTTCAGAATTTGCGTGGGCTTATCGATCGGGGCCGGCGAAATGGGAGGAAGGCTGGCCATTTCCTGCTGCTCGGGTCCGCATCCATCGATCTATTGAAACAGTCGGGTGAGACTCTGGCCGGTCGCATCGCCTACCTTGAAATGGGTCCGATCGACGGCCTGGAAGTACCAGTTGATGATCTGAATAAGCTATGGGTGCGAGGCGGCTTCCCTGATAGTTTCCTTGCGGTAAATGATCGTGCAAGCCAGCGCTGGCGGCAGGACTTCATACGAACCTATCTGGAACGAGATATTCCCGTGCTTGGTCCTCGTATTCCTGCCGAGACATTGCGGCGCTTCTGGATAATGCTTGCACATCATCAATCCGGACTTCTGAATGCCGCAGAATTTGCGCGTTCGCTCGGCGTCGATGGCAAGACGGTCGCCTCCTATCTCGATCTCCTGGTTGATCTACTCCTCGTACGACGCCTTGAGCCTTGGCATGCGAATGTTGGCAAGCGCCTTGTCAAATCACCGCGGGTCTATGTTCGCGATAGCGGCATCACCCACACCCTTTTGGGACTGACCACTCAGGAGGACCTGCTTGGACACCCAGTCGCCGGGGCAAGCTGGGAAGGTCTCGTGATCGAGACGTTGATTGCAGCAGCCCCCCCCGGAACTCAGAGCAATTTTTACCGAACATTGGCTGGTGCGGAGATTGACCTCCTTCTGACGCCCCCGGGTGAACGACCTTGGGCTATCGAAATCAAGCGGAGCCTGACGCCGAAAATCGAGAAAGGCTTCTATCTTGCATGCGAAGATCTCGACCCAGCACGACGCATCGTCGTTTACCCTGGGCAGGAAACTTTCCGCCTAAAGCACGATGTGGAAGCAATGCCCCTAGCCTCGATAGGCAAAGCTCTGGTTGACCTTACCTAGCGGGCGTATCGCCTATAGAAGCCCGCTCCAGCATCTCTCTGGGCAACAATGCGCGAACAATGCGATAGCGCTCATTCAAACACACAGTTCTGCGGCATTACGCCGGTGGAAGGCCGCTGACGCGCGTTCCGTGTCGACCGGAAGACGCGCTGGAAGCGCCTCCTCTCTTTGATCATAAAACATACTCGCAGAGGGTCATTTCTTCGCGCATTCCTTATTTGTACAAAGCACCTGAAAAGCAGCCGCAAATACCCATGGCAAAACGACCAGCTTCAAATCAGCCGCCATTACCGAAGCGGCTCGTCGGCTACGCCCGCGTCTCGACGGACGATCAGGTCCATGACGCGCAGATGGATGAGTTGCGCGCCGCCCACCTTCTGCGTTCTATCGACCGCTTCGTCGACCTGTCCGGCCTTGCGGTCCCACTTGCGGCCTTTCTATAGCGAGATCGGCGGCCCTCGATTGATCCAGAACTGATGATCCGCATGCTGATCGTAGGCTACTGCTTCGGCATCCGTTCCGAGCGTCGGCTGTGTGAGGAGGTGCATCTGAACCTCGCCTATCGGTGGTTCTGCCGGCTCGGCCTGGAAGGCGATGTGCCGGATCATTCGACTTTCTCCAAGAACCGGCATGGCCGCTCCGGGATAGTGATCTGTTGCGCGAGCTATTCGAGACGACAGTAAGGCGTTGCATCGACGAGGGTCTTGTCGGCGGCGAAGGCTTCGCCGTCGATGCGAGCCTGATCAAGGCGGATGCGAACAAGCAACGCTGGGCGGAAGGGTCGGAAACGGTCGACTGGAGTGCGATGGCCGAGACCCGTCGCTCGGTCCAGGAATATCTCGACACGCTCGATGACGCGGCGTGGGGTGCGGCCTGTGAGGTGAAGCCGAAGTTCGTATCGAGGTCTGATCCGGCGGCGCAGTGGACCGGAGCGCAGAAGGGGGCCATGCCTTCTTCGCTTACGCCACCAACTATCTGATCGATATGAACAATGCCATCATTGTTGACGTCGAAGCGAGCCGGGCGATCCGACAGGCCGAAGTCGGCGCGGCACGCACCATGATCGAACGCACCCAGGATCGCTTCGACCTTTATCCAGAACGGCTGGCCGCCGATAGCGCCTATGGTTCTGCCGAGATGCTGGGCTGGCTGGTGCACGAGCGGGGATAGAGCCGCATATCCCGGTCTTCGACAAGTCCGAGCGGCGCGACGGCACTTTCGAAAAAGCCGACTTTGTCTACGACCACAAACGCGATCTCTATACCTGCCCTGGCGGCAAGAAGTTACGCTCGCGACAGATCACCTACAAAAATGAGCGTCCGCTTGTCGACGAGGATGGCATGGTACGCTACCGAGCCAGCAAGCACGACTGCGACCCCTGCGCCCTGAAACCCAAATGCTGCCCGAACACCCCGGCGCGCAAAATACCACGCTCCATCCATGAGGGCGCTCGCGACATGGCTCGCGATATCGCCAAAACGGAAGCCTATGTCACTTCGAGGCGGGAGAGGAAAAAGGTCGAGATGCTCTTTGCTCACCTCAAACGCATCCTCAGATTAGATCGCTTGCGACTACGAGGGCCGAATGGAGCTAGAGATGAGTTCCACCTCGCGGCCGCAGCCCAAAACCTCCGGAAACTCGCAAAGCTAATCCCGACGCCGATGCCGAAACCAGCATAAAGGGAGCTACACCTTGGCGCGCCAGCCGCAATCCAGAGCTGCCGCACGATCTCGACGCGACTTTATCAAAGGTATCTGCCCAAAGCGGCCGTTGCTCAAACGGGGGCAGCAACCTTACGGCTCGGTAGGAGATACCAAAAGACAGAAGTCAAAACGACTGCACCGCCCAGAAGGACTGGTAGCGTGATCTCCTCGCTGTAGAAAATCCAGACCCATATTGGGCCAAGGATGACATCAAGCATGGATAATAGTCCGGCTTCACCTGAACCAATCCGGCGAGAGCCAAGCAACAAAAGCACATACCCAATGCCGGTCGTGAAAATCCCATAGAAAGCGCATGCGAGGAGTTGTGTCGATGTCGGTATCGAGTACTGCATGAGCGGAAGGGCGATGCAAAAGCAGGCCAACGCGGCCAAGACCGTCATCATCGTCGAATCCATGCTTGGAAACCGTTTGGCAATGACAATCTGCGTGGCGCATCCAGCCGTCATGATAAAAGCAGCCAGGATGCCAAGAAGGTCGTTTGCCGACATAGCTGCTCCGACCGAAATAGCTACTCCCAGGAAAGCTAGACAGCCAGCGATCACGAAGCGGTATGTCACGCGGTCGTGCAGCCATAAGAAAGCGATCCCCGTCGCTACAAACGGAAGCGTGGCGTACACCGTCATGACATTCGCGACGGTCGTCCACTGCAAAGACGCAATATAGGTGATCGCCGCTACTGTAGAAACGACACATGCAACCACACCGGGCATGCCGAAAGTCCCTTTAACACCTTTCTTCGTCCATCTTCGGCGGATCAATACAAATGCGCCAAGCGTGACGAATGAGAAGGCCGACCGCCAAGCGACCATTGACCAGACATCCATGTCGGCGATGCGCACAAAAAGCCCGGCCGTGCTCCACAAAACAGCAGAAGAAATCACGAGATAGATGCCGACAAGCCTACTGCGTGCTATGCTCATATGAGGTCACTCCGTGGAGAGAGATGTGCATAAACAACCTAGTAGACGATTGGTCTAGTTATGGATGGTCAATCTGCGACGCGTGAACGCCTCATTTCCGAAGGTATGCGGCAATTGCTGGCGCATGGCTATGACGGTGTGGGGATCGGCCCGATCCTGAAGGCCGTCGATGTCCCGAAAGGGTCCTTCTATTATTTCTTTCAGAGCAAGGATGACTTCGTCGTAGCGGTCGTCGAAGCGTATGAGGAGAAGTACCGGCAGGTGCGGGAGAAATTCTTCACTGACATGTCGCTCCGTCCGCTGGCCCGCCTCGATGCCTATTTCGCAGCTCTTGAACAAGAGTATAAGGCGGCCGCCCCATATGCAGGGTGCCTTTACGGTATGATTGCCCAAAGCGCTGCAGGCCGGAGCGCAGTCGTTCTCGATGCGCTCGCCGCTTCATTCGAACGCTGGGAGAAAAGTATTCAAGGGGTGCTGGCCGCTGCGCAGCAGGATGGCGATATCGACAGTGACGAGAACATCAATGATCTAACAGCGAGTATCGTGGACGCTTACGAGGGGGCGCTCATTCGAGCTAAAGCCAAGGATGGTGTGTTGGCATTCACCCGCTTCCGTGAAATCAGGCTGAAACGTTTGATTTCGCCCACGAAGCTAAATGTCCGCTAGTCGCATTCAGCCAATCCGGAAGATTCCAACGATCCTGGCAGGTAATAAAGTGGTATCATTCCAACGAAATTGATTCCGCGTAATCAAGCTGATCGACATCCCCATTCAGAGGCGAAAGGGCATCTGCCTTTTCGGTGGCCAACGCGCCGGTGACGAACGTGTGCTCCCCGTTCCTGGAGTGCAGGACCTTCTTGGGAAGCCACATTCACGGTCGTCTTCGATTAACGCGGTTCCTCGAGAGAACGTGATCTCCGAGGCGATTAGTTCCCACAGATTCCCTCTCAAAACTGCGAGTAGACGATATTGGATCTTTCGCCTATCGATTGCTTATGAAATCGTCGCTCGATCATATGCCGCTTCGCAAGCAACGAGAACTCGGCCGGGTCCTCGAAATCCTCCACGAGGAATTCGGGGACGCGCTGAGGGAGGGCACGGCCGATTTCAAGAAGCGCGGTAGGATCTTGAAGATCATCCTGTTCGGCTCCTATGCCAAGGGCGGCTGGGTCGATGAACCCTTCACCATGAAAGGGTATCGCTCCGATTTCGACCTCTTGATCATCGTCAACAACCGCAAGCTCTGCGAGTTCTCCGAATACTGGTACAAGGCGGCCGACCGGCTGATCCACGAGGCCTCGATCGAAACGCCAGTGAGCTTCATCGTCCATTCCAGGCGTGAGGTGAATACCTACCTCAAGGAGGGGCAGTATTTCTTCTCTGACATTCGCAAGGAGGGCATCGTTCTCTATGAACTGGACGATGAGCCACTGGCGGAGCCCGAACTGCTTTCGACGGAGGATCGGCTTCGCGTCGCGAGAGAGCATTTTGATCACAGATCCAGGGCGGCATCGAAATTCCACAAAGGCGCGATGTTTTATTTGCGAGAAAGTGATTTCAACGAATCTGCCTTCTTAACTCATCAAGCACTCGAACAGGCCTATTCCTGCGTCCTACTCACTCTGACCAACTACGGCCCACCATCGCACAACATCAAGTTCCTGCGCTCGCTCGCCGAGGAGCAGGACCGCCAGCTGGCCGAAGCCTTTCCGCGTGATCAGCACCGGGAACGCGCCTGGTTCAACACGCTGAACGAGGCGTATGTTAAGGCGCGCTATTCGAAACATTACGAGATCAGCGAGGAGGCGCTCACCTGGTTGGGCGAGCGGACGACCGTTCTGCTTGAATTGGTGCAGCTGGTTTGCTCCGAACATCTCGAAAAGCTCAAACAAGACAGCCAGTAGGAGCCGGGTAGCGCGGCACAAGCTACGCAATCGGTGTGGTCGTTAGCCTCAGTTGCCCCCGGATCATTACACGTGGAAGACGGAAGGCTTGATCAGCAGCTTCAAAGATGGCTTCAAGCCCGAGGGTGGAACTGCCGCCGAAGAACCAGCGAGCCGGCCTTGCGAGGTGTATGCGGTCAGTTCCCTGACGGATACGACAGCACCGAACTAGAGCCGGATACCGCCTATTGTGAAACCACCGTCGACAGTGATTTCCTGGCCGGTGACGAAACTGGCATCGTCCGACAGCAACCACGCCACGGTGCCCGCGACGTCTTCTGATCTGCCGTTACGGCGAAGAGGCGTGTGACTGGCGAGGCGAGCCGCGAAGACAGGGTCGATGACGTCATCGGCCATCGGCGTCAGGATGATGCCAGGGTTTATGGCGTTGACGCGGATGTTCCGTGGGCCTTGTTCCACCGCAAGGGTGCGCATCATCGCCTGCAGGGCACCCTTCGTGCCGGCATAGGCTCCGGCGCCTGGCATCACGCCACCAGCCGTCCAGGAGGCGTTGATGAGGATCGCACCATCGGCCAGAAACGGCAGGCATTGCTTGATGGTGAAAAAGGTGCCACGCAGATTGGTGGCGATCAGAGCGTCGAATTCGTCCGCTTCCGTAACAGCCAATGGCTTGAACTCGCCAAGCAAGCCGGCGTTGGCGAAGAGGGCATCCAGTTTGCCAAAGCGGGTTATCGTCGTCTGGACGGCCGCGGCGACCGCCTCGTTGTCGGCGATATCGCAGGCGATCGCGATGGCTGTGCCGCCGGCGGCCTCGATCTCCGACTGCAATTGGCTGATCGGCTCGGGCCGGCGTCCGACGAGAGCGACCTGGCCACCCTCTTCGACCAGTCGAAGGGCGGCGGCCCGCCCCATGCCCGTTCCCGCCCCCGTAATGAGGACCGTTTTGCCCGTGTATCTGTTCTGCGCCATGTCGTGCTCCTTGTTTGCAGCGTCACAGGAGTTGTAATTTCGCCCATACAAATGGATAATCGCGAAAATAATATCATCATTTAAAAGCTGAGCTATCGAATGGGCCTCTTCCGATCCATGCAGGTATTCGTGACAACCGTGCAAGAGGGCTCGATGAGTGCCGCATCCGGCAAGCTCGGGATGTCACCGGCAATGGTTGGGCAGCATGTGGCAGCACTTGAGGAGCGCCTCGGAACGCGTCTTCTGAACAGGACGACCCGCCGTCAGAGCCTGACGGATTTCGGCGCCAGCTATGTCGAACAGTGCCGAGATATTCTGGAGCGCGTGGCGATTGCCGATCAGGATGCCGAGGCTTTGCAAGCAGAGCCTCGTGGCAAGCTGAAGATGACGGCTCCGACGACGTTCGGCGCAGAGATGCTGATGCCGAGACTGCAGCGCTACCGCGCGCTTGCCCCGGATGTCACGCTGGATATTACCTTGACGGATCGCAATGTCGATATTGTCGACGAAGGATTCGATATTGCCTTCCGTATCGGCGAGTTGCCCGATAGCCGCTTGATCGCGCGCCGTCTTGCCCCTTACCAGATGATGATCTGCGCTGCACCAGACTACCTTGCTCGAAGGGGCATACCAGGTCATCCAAGTGACCTGGCCAACCATGATGCCATCGGCTTTGCCCCGGCAGCGCGGTCACCATGGAAGCTGGCGAACGGCGACGTTAAGGTCGAAGTCATTCCGCGGATGTCGATCACCGTCAATAGCGGTCAGGCCGTGCGCATGGCCGCGCGCGCGGGCCTGGGAGTGATCATGCAGCCATCCATTCTGCTGCGTTCAGATGTCGAGGCAGGCCTGCTGGTTCAACTCTTTCCAGACTGGCATCTCCGCGAGCGACCGATGTCGCTTATCTATCATCGCGATCGCCGCATGACGCCGCGCCTGCGCAGCGTCATCTCGTTTGCCATTTCAGAATTCGGCGCGACATCCGAATGGCGGGAAGATCCCCATTCCTAATGACCCGTCGTGGCGGGCTGGTCAGCCGACGGCTATCGGACTGGCGCGCTGCTTTCTCGGACGAACCGATCGACCACCGTTTTCGGCACTGACCAAGCGGCTGTTGTGATAAGCGGAATTCCTCTCGCTCGGCGGGGGCGCCTTTACCTCCGAACAAGAGCCATCGATTGCCCAACGCGACGATCGCCATACAGCGGGAACAGCAGCACCACTTGGAACGTTTAGAGAACGAATTCAGGAGGCCGCTATGAGTGACAATCCGAAAACGAAGACATCATCCAACACAGAGAAAGACCCCAACGATTGGGTCAGCGGCGACGAGCCGATGACCGGCGCGCAACGGTCCTATCTGAAGACCTTGTCGGAACAGGCGCACCGGCCTGAAGCCTATGCCGAGGATCTGACCAAGGCCGAAGCGTCCAAGCGGATCGACGAACTCAAGCAGTCGCTCGATTTGGAATGAGCGGCCGCCTTGTCGTAGCCGATTGATTGAGGCCGAACGCCGAGGGCAGACTTTTGCGCCCCACTGTATTCCGATTGCGAAACGGCAAAAGGGCTGCTGCAACGCGAACCAGTCCGCGTGATTTTTGGTGCACAAGGATTTACGCCGTTGGCCAGCGTGGTGGTCGCTGCGAGCACCCTCGCCGATCTTGGTTCCGGCCGCGGCCCGATAGTAGATCCCAGTGCCCGAAAGCGGCCACCGCCGCATTTGCATTGGCGATGACGTGATCGCGATCTTCAACATCTCACGAACCTCGTATCCCCGGGACTGGGTATTTCCTTCACCTGCACTGCCAGCTGCTCGAAGACAAGCCTGGCATTTCATTGCGCGCACTGAGATGGTGTAGGTGACCCCATCGCGACCGGACTTTGCCTGGTGCGGTCGAACATGCCCGCGAACTGGTTACACTCGAAACCTGGACAAGCCCCATAATCGCATCATCTCAGCTGGAGCCGAGATATCTGCCGGGATCACATAAGGGTCAGCGGATCGTGGTGTTATGACGCTCTTGCGTTTCTTGATCGGAAGCCCGTGGCCCATGTTGCTAACCGAATAGAGGGCCACCTTCACTTCGCCGGTCACTTTCCACGACTGCAAGCTGCCCCATGGTTTTTTCTCCAAGCGGCCGCTGCTTTCTACAATGCCCTGAACTTCGAGCCACTGAGCAACACAAGCGAGCGCATTGGCGGGCTTGACCACCCGGTCTTCCACGCCCTGCCAGATGGTTATCGGGGGCCATGCCCTGACTTCTGGCGAAATCTCGGCGATCGGCCGTCCCCATCCGCCCGGTGGCGGCGTCGCGCCTGACTTCATCGCGCGCAGGGCCGACATCGCGTCGCGGACGGATCCGAATGGCATGCCGGCGATGATCGCGGCGCCGGCAAACAGTGAGGGATAGTTCGCGACAAGTGCGCCCGTCATCGCCGCGCCGGCGGACAGCCCCGCGATGAATATCCTCGACCGGTCGATGCGATGTCGCTCGCATAGGTACTCGATCATCTGCTTGATCGAACGGACCTCGCCGCGGTCTCGCGCGACGGCGCTTGGTCGAAACCAGTTGAAGCAATCTTGCGAATTGTTTGCTCTCTTCTGCTGTGGATAGAGAAGAACGAAACCGCGCTCTTTCGCGAGCTTGGAAAAGCCCGCCGCGGCATCCAGGCTTTCAGGAGTCTGATGGCATCCGTGAAGCAAGACGACAAGCGCAGGGTTCTTAGGCAGCCGCGACGTCGGAAGAAAGGATTTCATCACCAGGGCGCCCGGGTTGCTTCCAAACGCGGTTGTCTCGACCAAAATCGGTTTCGCGGGACGGGGCGTTGAACGTTTCGTTTTGCGTCGGGTCTTTGCGACAGCTTTCTCGATCCGTTTGCTGATTTTCTTTTGAGCTCTGAGGACCTTTAATAGCGATCTGCCGAAACTGAGCTTCATAGGTCGATGTTCTCAACCCGACACAGGAGCGCTCGCAGACCCGGCCGGGCGGCCTCGCGCATGGCATCCTTCAGTGGGAACCAATGTGTTTTACGGATGCTTTTCTCCGGAAACTCGTCCGCGATGCGCGACACCTGGAGAAGATGGACGGACACATGGTAGTGGTTGGGACCCGTGTCCTTTCGATACGAAAAGGAACCGAACACGGTCGTGTCGACGAGGCCCACCACTCCGGCTTCCTCGAACGCTTCTCTGAGCGCCGCAGCGCTGGTGATTTCACCATACTCGACGCGCCCTTTCGGAATGCCCCAGCGACCGTTCCGTCGGCTGCCTACAAAAAGAATTTCAAGTCCACCGCCTTCGGTCCGACGATAGCAAAGAGCACCAGCCTGCGCGACATCGCGACCAGACAGGGTATTCGTAAGTTCCGTCTGGTCGTTTTCGTTGAGCATTGTCCGCCTCCGGTTTCGAAGCCCGCGCACGCTAGCGGGGCAACGTTCAAGAGTCCAGTTTGCTTGATCACCTCTGGTGGCACTCTCGAGTTGCGCTATTCTGGGCTTTTCTGCCAGCGGCATGCACGCGACTTAAATCAATGTTCACGCATGTATTCCATGGTGATTGTGCTTGGCCGGCAGTTTCCCCAACCGGATAATTTCGAAACAGGCCCGGCACGATGCACGAGGCACGCATGACACCCAAGTCGTCTTCAATGAGCAGCTCGGAGCGGCGCATGCCGTTCACGGTGGTGAAATTTGCCGAGGCGACGAAATTATCCCTGATCTCGATCGACAGCCACGGAGATATCGAGTTCGTCAATCCCTCCGCCTGCGCGCTGTTCGGCTACACCAAAGGCGAGATGATCGGAAAGCCCATCACTATCATCATCCCGGAGCGGATGCGGGGCGCCCACATGGCAGGGCTGCAAAAAGTGTCGGCGGGGCAAAAGCCAAATCTCGGTGGCAGGCCGGTCGAGGTGTCGGCGGTCAGGAAGGACGGCACGGAGTTTCCGATCGAAATCACCCTGTCGACCTGGCGTGGCAAACGCGGCTTCTGTGCCGGCGCCGTCATCACCGATATTTCAGAGCGACGGGAGAAGGAAGGGCGACTGTTGCGCCTGGCAAGCCAGGATACCCTGACGGGACTGCTTAATCGTCATCGCTTTTCCGCGCTGCTTGCCGATACGCTTGCTGCGGGAAACGCTGCCGCCATCATGCTCTTGGACCTGGATGGCTTCAAGGAAGTCAACGACACGCACGGACATTTGGTCGGCGATTGCCTTTTGCAGGCCGTCGGTGTCAGGCTCCCATACACGCTGCGTCCTGACGCTCATATTGCCCGTGTCGGCGGCGACGAATTTGCGGTGCTGTTGCAGAATGTAAGCGACCCGCGTGCCGTTTATGCCCAAGCCGATGCTATCCTCCAGGCATTTGCAAAGCCGTTTGAACTCGGCGGACATGTCCTGGAACTCGGCACCAGCATCGGCTTTGCTCTTTCACCGGCCCACGGGGTGGAAGCCGAAGAGCTGATTGCCAGTGCCGACTACGCCCTGTATCGAGCGAAAGCCGCAGGCGGACACTCGATCCGGATGTATGACGCCACCATGCGAAGCGAGACGTCGGCGCGGCGCGAACTGCGCGATGAGCTTCTTGCCGGGATGCGTCAAGGTGAGCTGGAGCTCTTCTATCAGCCCCAGGTCAGACTCTCCGACGGTAAAATCATCGGGCTTGAAGCATTGATCCGTTGGCATCATCCCACCCGGGGCCTGCTGACGCCCGGAGCCTTTCTTCCTGCTCTCGATCAGAGCGCATTGGCTCTGGATATTGGCTGGTGGACGCTTGACGAAGCAGCAAAGCGCGCCAGCGAACTGCAGGCGTCAGGCTACAAAATCAAGATCGGCGTCAACCTCTTCCCGGGGCAACTCCGCGGCCCCAATCTCATCCACAAAGTGGCCAACGCACTTCAAAGGCACTCCCTTGCACCCGAGGGACTGGAGCTCGAAGTCACCGAAACGATCGCACTTGCCGATGACGATCGTTCTCTGGAGGCGATGACGGCCCTGCGGGAGCTTGGCGTTGGCATCGCCTTCGACGACTTTGGAACGGGATATGCTTCGCTCAGTTCCTTGCAGCGCTATCCACTGACGATGCTGAAGATCGATCGCGGTTTCATCCAGCAGATCCGCAGCAGGCCGAACGATGCTGCGATCACACGCGCACTGATCGGGCTCAGCCGAGACATGGGACTGGACACCGTCGCAGAAGGCATTGAAACCCGCGAACAGGAGGAGGCTCTCTTGGCCTTGGGTTGCCCATATGGCCAAGGCTACCTCTTCGGTCGGCCTATGCCGTTCAGCGCGGCCGTCGGTGTCATCGAGCAGAATGCAGCATCCACCCCGCCCAAAGCTGACTGCATTTGATGCTGTCCCGCGATGCATCCGACGCTTCGCCTTGACAGCTATGGCGTGCCGGGAAACCCCGGCGTCAGCAGTTTTGACCATCGCCGCGAGCGATTTTAGTTGCCGCGGCGGCGCGATAGTAGATTTCAGTCACCCGAAACCGACCCTCGAGGCGTTTGCACTGGACGATGACGTCGATCGCGATCTTCAGCATCGCGCGTATGTCGTTTCGCTCCAGGTCTCTCCCACCTTCGGATTCCTTCACCAGCAGAGTCAGCTGTTCGAATGCAAGGTCGGCGGAGTCGGCATGCACCGTTGTGATCGAACCCGGATGGCCTGAGTTCACATTGCGAATGTAGTAGAACGCGGTGCCGTCGCGCAGCTCCTGCAGAAGAATGCGATCCGGCCGCATGCGCAGGCAGGACTCGAGCAGATCCTTCGCCCCGACTTTTGCCAGCCCTTGGCCGCCCTTGGAGTAGAAGAGACGGACGTGGTTCGGCTGCGGGATGACGAGCTCCGGCGTGTCTTCAATCGAGATGATGCGTTCGCTCGACGGGATATGGCGAATCAAGGCTTTCGAGAGCGTCGTCTTGCCGGATCCTGTCGCCCCGGAGATGATGATGTTCTTGCGTGCGTAGACGGCCTCTCGCAGAAATGCCTGGTAGGACCCCGTTCTATAGAATTCCAGAAGCCTACGGTCGGCCGAGGAGATGTCCGCCTCGTGCCTCGCAACCTCGGCGAACAAGCCGCCCTGCTCAAGATCGTTGAGGCTGAGCGACACGGAAGACGGTTTTCTGATCGTGATGCTGACGGTTCCTTTCGTCGTAGCGGGCGGGATGACGATCTGGATCCGCTCGTCGCCGGGCAGCGTTGCCGAGAGGATGGGCCGGGTTTCGTCGATCGACTGGTTGGAAAAGCTTGCGACAGCGCGCGCCAGACGCATCAGCTTGTCGAACGACAGCTCCGGCAGATCATGGGCCTGCCACCCGGCCGTGCCCTCGGTGACCACCTGGGTCGGCCAGTTGACGATGATCTCATAGAGGGATTTGTCGCGCAGGAAGGGCGACAGGGGTGCCAACAGCTCTCGCACGACGCCTGAATCGGCTCCCTCTGTCATGGCGGGCTATTTCGTGACCAGGGTCGAGGCTGGCGCGAAGTCCCCGAGAACCGCCCGATCGGAGACTCGGTTGCGCGGTTCCGTCACGCGGAGGCGATAGACGCTCGAGAAATCGAGATCACGCGCAACGAAGATCGAGACGAGCTCCCCTTGATGCTTCAATAGCGTCGGCGCAATGTTGATCGACTGCTCGACGGCGATGGTCGCGGCCTGCTTGCCGGCGCTCGTCGTGTTGTCTGCCTCGACATCGCTGTCCTGCAGCTGGCTGTTGACGTAGGAGGTGGCGTCGCCGACGATCGACAACAGGATCGCGCTGCCGAAACGCTCCCACCAATGGGTATCGACGTAACCGTCGACTCCGGCACGCCCAAGGGCGTCGGTTGCCGGCGACGCCAGGGTGATGATCACCCCCTTGGGCGTCTTTGCCCGGTTCCAGAGCACAAACACGCGCTTCTGGCCGCGGCGAAGGCCGCCGCGATATTCGCCGACCACCTGCGTGCCCTTCTCCATCAGCACGACCCGGCCGTTATCCGAAAGGACGTCGCGGCTGATGACACAGCTCGTGAACCCGGGTTGGTCCGACGACAGTGCCGTCTCCAGAACGCATGGAATGGAGGTTCCCATGGCGACGATGAAGTCGCGATTCCCAAGCGTGCCGGCGCGCGAGCCCTGCAGCTGGGTCGGCGTCAACAGCCGATTGAAGCGCTGGTCCTCGTTTTCGGCCTGGGCACCGGGACCGCCCGAGTTGCTCCCGAGCGGAACGTAATTTGACGCGGTATCGGCGCTGGCGTCCTGGTCTCGAGAATGAGACGGAGAGGATTGCTTCCCACCATAGGCGATGACCGGCGCGCGTCGGGCAGCGTCGAGAAGCTTCTCGTCCTCGCCCGCCTGTTCGGGCATCCCGGGTGTTGGCAGCAGCGTTTCCGGCGGCGTGGAGACCGGTTGGACCGGTTCCTTCGCCGGCTCGAAATCCGACGTCTGCCGGATGACGACGCGTTCGGGCTGGATGCCATCTACGGGCTTATCCTGGCCGCGCATCGACCAGAGGGCAAAGCCGACGAAGGCGACGATGGCGAGCGCCACCGCACCGCGTCTCACCGTCGGATTGCTGTCGAGACCGCGGCCCGTCGTCGTTTCGGCGCGCTCACCGGGAATGTGGGTGCTGTCTTCCTCGGCCATGGCGTCCTCCTATTGTCCTGCCACAGCCTGCGTCTTCACGACGCGCTCGACAGAGGGTGAGGTCGTATTCGTATCGGGATCGATGCCGATACGGTCATAGGCCTCGTTGAAGACGCAGAGGACGTCGCCTCCCCTGCGCAGGATGAACTTGCGGCTGATCGCGTGCACCAGCACCAGGTTGTTCTCGACGGACTTCGGCACGAGGCTCTCGCTGCCGTCGGAATTTTCCATGTAGATCGCCGGCATTTCCTGGTTGCCGGCAAAGGAAAAGGTCGTGACCTTGCCATTGTCGTAGACGGCCTGCGGTTCAAGTGCCGAGGTCCCTTGAGCCGAATAGCGCCAGTTGCGTGGCCCATAGGCCTCGTGGAGAGCCAGAACCTTGTCAGCTTCTCCGGCCTGAGCTGCTTGCGCGCGGGCAGCGGTCTCCAGCCTCCGGCGTTCGGCCTCGTCGGCGGGATAGCGATACTTCACATAGAAGTAGGTGTTCTGCCCGGCCTCGACGCTGCCATCGCGCACCGTCAGCTCCATCTGGTAGCTGCGGGTCGAGCCATCCCGCCTGGTCGTGACGACCGAGATGTTCGTCACCGGCTGGTTTTCGCGGGGTTTTAAAAACAGGATGTTGCCGGCCGGCGCCACTTCCCACGCGACGCTGTTGCCGAGTGCCACATGGGCGATCTCCTCATCGGCGGCGAACTCTATCTGCACCGAAGACCGCAACGTGCCGACGATCTTGGTGATGTTATAGGGCTGGTAGTCGATGAAACGGACGCGGCTATCCTGCGATGCGCCTCGCGGGATATCGAGCGCCAGCGCGGTCGTGGTGAGTCCTGCGGTCACCGTCAGGGCGATGAGGAAACTCTGCTTCAATTGATGGCCTCCGGATCGGCGCGATAATCGCTGACGGCAAAACCAAGCGGATTGGTCAGCCGGTCGGTCGAGGACATCGGCGCGTTGACATAAGAAAAGGTGAGCGTCGCCACCCAGTGGGTGGTCCGGACGTCGTCACCACGCGTGACGGTCCTGGTATAGCGCACCGATACGACATTGGCGTTGATCAGCGAGATCGAGACGATGTTGACGCGTGCCGTCGCGCCGCGGCCATAGATATTCTGCGGAGAGTCCGGATTGCCGCCTCGGTAGATCGCCGCAAAACGCGTCTGCTCCGGCTGGGTCGAGAGCAGAGCGACGGTGCGAAAATTCTCCTCGGCCTCGCTCCAGACATAGGCTTCCCGCGCACGCACATATTTGGCGGCGAAATACTTGGTCACCGCCTCGTCGTAGCTGCCGGCAGTCGACGTCAGCGCCGAGACGACGTCGACGATGCCGGTCGAATTGTCGACCCGAACGACGAAAGGCTCGACCGTCTTCAAAGGCGTCAGCCCGGCAACGGCGACGATCGAGGTGGCGGCAAGCACGCTTGCGGCAATCGCGATAGACCAGGCGATGCGCGCCGACCGCTCCACCTGGACCAGCCGATCCTGATCGAAGCGGCGTGCCCTTTCGAAATAGCTCTTCAGACTGTCGGTACTCACGATCTCACCCCTCCTCGCATGGCCGATAGGAACCCGCGGCATCGAAATGCGCGAAGTCGGCTGGCCCCTCCGTCAGCGGCTCTTTTCCATAGGAAGACACCTGGCCGGCCGCCGTCGCCGGGACTGCGTCATTGCCGCTTTGCTTGGCGGGCTTGTTGTCCTCCCACTGCCACATGGCGCGGTTAAGCGGCCGGCGCGAATAGCCATCGCATTTGGGCAATTGGGACCTCGATGCGCAGCCGGTGAACTCCAAGGCAAGGAGGATCGAGACGATAATGCGGATCATTGAAATGCAAACCTCTGAAACATTTGTCGTGGAGAAGTCGTCTTCCGGCCCCTCAAGATCTGAGACGGCGGCCGGCGGAACGGGCACCGCGACCAACAGCTCTGGCACCATGCGAGGCGGCCCAGGCGAGCGTGCCCTCATGGGCGTCTCGGGCAGCACCATAGCCGTAGGTCAGCGACGCCCCGCCCGCTGCAAGCGCTGAGGCGATTCCGGGCAGTTGGTAGAAGACGTAAAGGGCAGCAAGGCAGATGGCGCAAAGGGCGACCGGGCGCATCATGACATCGGTATAGCTTTCGACCGCCGTGAAGGTCGTGTCGATACAGCTGATCAGCAGTGAACCGATCGCGACGACCAGGACCTGGAGAATGACGAAATTGGCGAGCTGACCGATCCAGGATTCGGTAAAACGACGGGTGGACTGGAACATCGCCAGCGCCACGAAGATCGGCCCGATGGCCAGCACGATGGCGAGCGCCAGCCGGGCATAGAGCGAGACGATATAGCCGATCGCCGCCACCGTGAAGCTCGCGCCGATGGCCATCATCCCGCCGATGCCGTTGACGATGTCGGCAGGCCAGGTGGCACGCGCCCAGATGTCCTTGGCGCATTTCTGGCCCTTGTCGAGCAGGCTGTCGAAGGTGGAGGCACTCGGTGCGCTACCCGAGTTCAGCGCCTGGGAAATCTCGCGCGGCAGCGTCTCGAAGAAAATCTTGGTGACATAAGTCTGATATTCGCTGGCGTTGCGCACCAGCATGACGATGATCGCAAGTTTCATCGCCCGGAAGGCGAATTCGACAATCGGCTCCTGGACTGAGCCCCGAAGGACGAGGTAACCATAGAGCACGACGTAGAGCGTCAGCGCCGCGGTGAGTGGGCCGCTGATCCAGCTGGCGATGTTCGACGTGCCCGACGAGATGAAACTCTCGAGCGGCGACTTGAACTGACCATCGACGAAGCTGAAGACCTGGTACATGGCTCAGCCTCCAAGCGCCCTGTTCATGCGTTCAAGCCGGAGCTTCCAGTCCGCCGCCTCGGCGTTTTGGCAATTCGGCGTCTGACGCAAGGCGCCAGGGTTGTTGCGGCATTTGCCTGTGATCTTTGCCAGCAGGGCCTGATCAGCCATCAGTTCGTCGACGGTATAGATCCTGTCGACCTCGCCGAAGCAGCCGGAAAGCGCAAGCGCGGCGATACCAGGAACGAGATATTTCATTTGAGCGCCTCTGCCATGGCATCCAGGCGCTTGCGCCAATCCTCGGCCTTGCGCTGGTCGTCGACCTGAACCTGTGCCTGCTGGACCATCTGCAGAGCCTGCATGCGCAGCACGTCGGTTTGCAGAAAGGCGGTTTCGGCCTGCAGGCGTGCCTGAAGGTCGGCGATATCCTTGGCGTCGGCTGCACCCGAGATCTGCTGGCGTAGCTGATCGATGCCGTCGATGCGCTTGGTGGCGGCATCGTAGATCTGCTGGCCGAGGCTCATCTGCCCGGCATTCTGGTTCTGAGCGCGGGCCAATTCCTGCGCATAGAAATCATTGGCATCGGTGCGATAGGTCGAATTTTCTTCGAGGAATTTTGAGGCGGAGGTGGCGAAGACACCGCTGCCCGAGCCTTTGAGCAAGCCTTCGATGGCATTGAAATCCTGCGGCAATGCCTTGCGGATCGAAGGGTCGTTCAGCAGACCGGCGACATCGGCCATGTTGGTAAGCTTGTTCAGCGATGCGTAAAGCTGCTGCGCCTGCTGGAGCTGCTGATTGAGCGTGTCGAGCTGGGATTTCAGCTGAGTGATGCTCTCGATCTGCTTGGCGATCGCCGTCTCATCGATGACCGGAATGCCCTGTGCGAATGCCGTTCCAGCCGGCAACAGTGCAACCATCATCGCCAGAGCAAACTCTATTCTGATCCTCTCCATCAATCCGTCCTCCTTCTTTGCCGAAACACGGGTAGCCAGTCTTCCAGCCGGTCGCCGATCTCCGCCCGGATCGTCTCGGCGAGTTCGACGTTGGCGGTGCGGCCGGACAGGATGTCGAGCTCGTCGTCAAAGCCCCTGAGGTTCAATTCGGCGACGACGCTGTTGTGGCCCTGCTTGACGATGAAGCGCCGGCTTTCGACCGAAAGCTCGCGCGAGAGCAGTTCGAATTCGCGCTCCGTCAGTTTGAACCCGTCGACGTAATCGCCATGGTCGCCGCGCGGATTGGGAAGGAAGATCTGCGTCGGGCACTGCTCGATGATCGTATGGGCAATCGGCGAGACGATCGCGTCGCGCGGGCTTTGGGTCGCAAACAGCATCAGGCCGTTCTGTTTGCGGATCGTCTTCAGCTTGTTCTGCGCGAGGTCGCGAAAGCCTTCGTCCTGCAGCGCCTTCCAGAACTCGTCGATGACGATGATGATGCGCCGCCCGTCGATCAGCTGCTCGATGCGGAAGAACAGGTAGGCCATCAACGGGGTGCGGATTTCCTCATTGTCGAGGAAGTCGGTCATGTCGTATCCGATGAACTTGGCCCCGATCCCGATGTCGTCGGTTTGGTTGTCGAACACCCAGCCGAGCGGCCCACCCCTTTCCCACCGCCTGAGCCGCGCCGCGATGCCTTCGGGGTCGGTATTGTTGAGGAAGGTGCGCAAGGCGCCGATCGAGCGTCCTTCGACCGGCAGGTCCGCCAGCCCGTCGATCGCCGAGGCGATGTCGCGCAGCTCCAGGACCGTCAGTTGACGCTTTGCCGACCCGACCAGCTGGCCGACCCAGCGGGCGAGGAACACCTTGTTTTCCGGGGTGAGTTCAAATGCCTTCAACGGCGCGCAGCCGGTGGCGACACCGTTTCGAAGCGGCAGGTAGGTGCCACCCGCGGCCCGGACGAACAGGTCGGCTCCGCGATCCTTGTCGAAGAAGACCATGTGCGGATCATGCTTTTCGAGCTGGGACAGCATGAAGTTCAAGAGCACCGTCTTGCCCGTGCCGGACGGGCCGCAGACGAAGGTGTTGCCGAGATCGCTATGGTGGAAATTGAAATAGAAGGGCGAACCGGAGGCGGTCTTCAGCATGGCGACGGCCGGTCCCCATTCATTGCCGTCTTTCCTGCCGGCGGGATAGGAATGGAAAGGGGAAAGTGCGGCAAAATTTCGCGAGGTGATGGCGCCCGATCTTGCCCGGTAGCGGAAATTGCCCGGCCCCTGCCCCCACCAGGCCGCCTCAAGGCCAAGATCCTCGCGGGCGACGACCGCACCCCCATTGGTGAGATAGGCGCGTGCCTTGGCCATATTGTCGGTGAGTTCCTTCACCGAGGGCGCAAAGACCGACAGGGCCAGATGATGTTCTCCAAGCACGAAGCGGTTCGATTCCAGATCGTCCATGGCATCGCCGAGCTCTTCGATCTGCGACGCCGCCTTGTCGCCGGCGCTGACCATCTGGTTCTGCTTGCGCCCCATGATCGTGCGCGCATCGGCTTTCGCGACGAAGGCGAAAGATTGCGTCAGGATAAGCTCGAAGGGCGCCGTCAGGATGCCGTCGAGCATGCCGCTGCGGGTGGTCGCCGGATATTCCTTCAACCCGAATATGCCGGCGTAACGGCTTGCGGCCTCATGACGGATCTCGACGGTCTCCCGCCCGAAGATCACCCGGTCCGAATAGATCGCCGAGGATATACGGCCTTCCGTCAGCGGGACGCGCTCGCGCCGGCCGCCGACGATCTGATGCAGAACCTCGCTCGGCTCGGAAAAGACGATGTCGTCCTGTTCGTAGAGGCAAAGCACACGAGGCTCGAAGCGTTTCAGCCCGGCAGTCACGTCGGAGACCTTGTCCCTCAGATGCTTCAGGGCATCCTCATCAAGCTCGACACGGTCGCGGCGCGCCTTGCGCAGGCGGGAGAGAAGATGGGCGGCTTTTTCTGCGGGATCCCGGCCCGGATGCCAGACAAGCGAGAGGTAAAGATCATTGCGAAACAGATCCTCTTCGATCATGCGGTCGCGATATCGAGCGTTCAGACCTTGCGAGAAGGGGTTGGCGAAGGCTCCGTCCGGGTAGGCGTTGTCGCGGCGGCGGATGACATGACTCCAGAGCGCCAGATGGTCGTCGGCGATATTGCGGTAAAGCGTATTGAGATCGCGGTGCAGGCTGTTGAGGTCCATGACATCGGCAGTTTCGAAGGATATGCCTTCAAGCGCGACCATCACCATCAACGCCCTGGATTCGAGCGCGATCGTCGTCTCGTCGACATGACGGACGTATGGAATGAAAGTTTCGGGCCCGAGTTCGCGCGAGCGAAGCGTTGCGGTGCTAGGCAAAGCTCAAATCCTTTTCGTCATAGCGCCGGATGAGCCTCAGGGGCGACAAGCTGGCGCCGCCCCAATAGGCGGCGTTGCGCGACCGGCCGCGGGTCTCGATCCAGGAGATCAGGATGCGGAACATGTTGTGGTCATGCTTGACGAGCGTGCGGAATATGAAATGGAAGACGACGCCGACAAGTGCGTAGGCGATCGATCCCGCGGTGATATAGAGGATGGTCGTCAGCATGACGTTGACGCCCATCGCCTCCATCGTCACGCCGGCAATCATCGCCGGGCGCGTGCAGGCAAGAAACAAGATATCTTCCTCGATAGCGGCGGCTGTTTGCATGATGATCAGCTTCCGACGATCGTATTGACGAGTTCCGTCGCACCAAAGATTCCGCCGATGCCGATAATCCAGAAACCGGCGCGGCGAAGATCCATGTAGCCGAACATCCAGGCGATGCAGATGATGATGACGGCGATGACCGCAAGCAGCCTGGCAATATTGCCGGTCAGCATGTCGACGATGTTCTGCAGGACGGTTTCGACGCCGGCCGCCTGCGCGAAGGCCGGCTCTACCAGGCAGGCGCTGATGACGGCGGCCATCAGGAGAGGGGCTGCGACAGGGCGAAAGTCTGCTCTTGAGATCATTTTCATTGCTCCGATCGTTCGTCTTGAAACACGAGAACCTGGGATGACCGCCGGACGTTGAAGACGTCCCACGATGCGGCTCCGCCGGATTGGGAAAGCAATTGTGTAGCCGGCGATATCTCCCGCCTGGCTGACGGGTCCGCGACAGGGGTTTCTTGCCGCGGCTCGGCGACAGTGAGAGACGCAAGGTCGGAAGGCAGGCGGCTCATTTCCTGGCGGACCTCAGCGTCATATTTGATCATTTCGCCAACAGACGGATCGTCACGCCCGTAGTAGGACTGAAGCATCACCTTTTCGGCTTGCGTCGCATCGGCCCCGGAGCGCAAGGCAAGGCGGTAGTAGCCATCGAGCAGAGTGGCCGTCGCCTTGAGGTTCAAGCAGGGATCGAACGCATCCGAAATCGAAAGCTTCAGTCTGCCCAGCTCCGCCGCCCCAATGCCGCCCAGACCGATCCGGATGTCCTGCCGATCGGCAACAAGGGAGGTCGCGCGCTCGATCGCCTCCGCCTTCGACGCGGGTTGGCGCTCAGGCGGCGGACCGCTGTTGATAGCAATGGCGAGTGGATTGAAGCCGCTCTCCAGACTGACGACGGCGGCAAGCGTCCTGACGTCCGCCACGGGTGCGCAGTTCTGGGCGAGATCAACGAATGCCACAGCCATAGTTCAGTACCAGACCCGTTGCGTGCCCACCCCATCGATGGTGACGTCGACATAGTGGGGCTGCGATCTCACCATCGGGCGAGCGGTCGGATAACCCATGCATTGGCGCCGACCATCGACCAGCTGCCATCGCGGCGCCAAAACCGAATTGTTGCTGGAACTGCTGCTCTCCCCGAGATCGGGGCAGAACGCGTCGCTCACCGGCTGAAGGGCGATCGACACGCAGGTTATTTCCTGCCCGCGCGGACCATAATCGCTTTGCAGCCGGTATCCGCTTTCGCAGTAATACGGCTCATAGCCCGGGCGGGAACTGTGGAAGGTGGCGCCGCTGCAAGTGGGGAACGAATGCCCCTCGGCAAGCTCGCGCCAGAGCTTTTCGATCGGCGGGCGGCATTCTGCAAACTGCGTCGGGCCTCCGGGGTTGGCAAGGCACAGAATAACCTCGCAACCCCACTCATTTGCTTGCGCCCTGCCTGGTGAATTAAGATAGGGTGGCAATATGCAGCAGGCCGCGACAACCGTGTTGAACAGAAGGTTTTTCATGAGCACGACCCTTCAAAGACGTCCCATTGCGGAAGAGGTAGCGTGGTGCTAGTGCGATTTATACTGATTTATATAACACAGTAAAAAGACATGACAAGAGCAATTGCAACCCAGTGGCGTAATCTGGCTTTCTCAGGCCTTATCCTGCATGAGATCCTCGATCACCCCCAGGAAGACGAGACGCCTCAGGCAAGGCTGAAGCAGGTCGGCATGATGACGGTCCTCTACAGCATGAACCAAGCGCACCAGAAGCTAACTCTTTCCAGTATCATGGAAATCACGGCCCTAACGCGCAGCGGCGTCAAGGAGACGGTGGACCTTCTGGTGAGGCGAGGAATGTTGACCGAGACGATCGTCAAGAACTCTATGGGTCGTGGAACGGCGCGTCAGTTCGAGATCTCGGAAGCGCTTCTGGAGAAGCTAAGTTCGTTCGGAAACGAATGAGCAGCGGATTTAAGTGACGTTTTTCAGATCGTCCAGCATTCGGCTGCCATACCCTCCGGCGGATGATCTGGTAAACTGAGCTCATGATGACACCCGATCAATACAGTTTTCGCAGAGCGACACTGAACGACCTCGATTTGCTCATGGAATGGCAATCAAAGCCTCATCTGCGTGAATGGTGGAACTCGGATGAGCCATACGATGAAGAGCTGATCCTCGGGTAGCACGCTGGATTGTTTCATCCTTCGGACTTCCCTTCGCGTTCATGCAGGACTACACAGTCCATGGGTGGGAAGATCACCATTTTGCCAAACTTCCCGAGGGTTTCGCGGGGAATTGACCAATACATTGGCGACCCCGATACGATCGGATTGGGCACGGATCAGCATTTATCGGCGCCAGAATGCAGGCTCTCTTTGATGAGAAGGCGCCGTGATCGCAACCGATCCTCATCCTGGCAACGAACGAGCGATTGCCGTCTACAAAAAACTGGGTTTCGAACCGTTCGGACCGCCTCAGGAAACTCGGTGGGGCCTGATCTTGCCAATGATGGCGAGGCGCTAAGGGTGGCAATCCACGGCAGCTTTATCCTCGGAGCAGAGCTTCTTTACATCGGCCCGATCCGACCCGGCACAGCTTAACAATCCCGAACAGGACGTCTTTGAGCGCGGCTGTCTCCCTGCCAGCAGGCGCCTAGGCTCCTGTTGTATTTAGACTAGAAGTTAGAGTTGAAGTGTCCGTGTTTGTGCAAAGTTGGAATGTCACTCCGCCCGGGTTTCGATGAGGTGGGGATGCCATCTCGATCGAAACTGCATCAAGCCCTTTATGCGAGCCGTCGCATAGCCGTCAGCTGTTTGCCAACGCCTCTCCCCAACGTCCTTCTCGAACCGACGCGTGACATCGACCTGCAAATCAGGCCCTTGGACGGGATCGAGCGGCGGCTCACCGCACAATTCCGGTACCGATCAGTTTGACAACTACAGGTTCGCGCAAGCCAATCTGATTACACTCCTCTTTGCTGGGCAGTGAATTTTCAGAGCGTTGGTTCTTTTCAGAGCCCGGCCAAACAGGCGGTGCAGGCTTCGAAACGCTGAACTTTATTGTATTGGCTAACGCAAGAGTTTTTACATATGACGTCGATTGTTTCCTCCCTTACCAGCAGTCAGATCAGGTCTCTTGCAACGTCCACGGTTGCAGCCTGGACGACGGAAGATGTGGCCTCGCTTACCACCAAGCAGATCAGCGCGCTTTCGTCGTCTCAAATCGCTGCTTTGGACACGGAAGATGTCGATGTTCTCAGCTCGCAGCAATTAAGTGCCATTTCACAAAGTGCCATTGTCGGTTTGACCGTGGATCAACTGGCTGTCTTGAACAGCACTGACATCGAAAGCCTGAGCTCGCTTCAAATTGCGGCAATCACGACCGCGCAGATTGGCGCATTGACGACAGATCAGGCACAGGCCCTGACCTCATCTCAGGTGGGTGCTCTCAGTTCGTTGCAGCTCGCCGCTTTAAGCGCCGCGGATGTGGCGACTTTCTCGACCACCGATCTCGCGGCGATCACCAGCAAAGCCATATCGGGCCTGTCCACGGCCGCTATTGCAACCCTCTCGACGGATCAGATCTCTGCCTTGAGCGCGAGCGCGATCGCGGGCCTCACCACAAGCCAGATCGCGGCGCTGAGCACATCGCAGGTTGCCGCCTTGACGACGGCCCAGGTCGGCGCGCTCAAGGCATCGCAAATCGCGGCCATGGGCACGAAAGACATTGTGGTGCTTTCCACCGCCCAGCTTGTTGCCCTGAGCACAGGTGCGGTTGCGAGCTTGACGACCAACCAGATCGCCGCCCTGAGCACGGCACAGGCCGAGGCACTGTCGGCCACGCAGGTAAAGGCGCTGAGCTCAACCCAGATTGCAGCCCTGGGGTCAGATGATTTAGCCACCTTCTCGACCGCCGATATGGCGGCGATCACCAGTCAAGCCATATTGGGCCTGAGCACGGGCCTTGTCGCCGCCCTTTCCACCGAACAGGTGGCTGCCCTGAGCACGAGCGCGATCGCTGGTCTGACGACCAGCCAGATCGTCGCCCTCAGCACGGCGCAGATTGCCTCGTTGACGACGACCCAGGTCGGCGCCCTCAAGGCATCGCAAATCGCGGTCCTCGACACGAACGACATCACGGTCCTTTCCACCGCGCAGGTTGCCACCCTGAGTAAGGGTGCGATCGCCGAGCTGTCGACCGGCCAGATCGTTGCCCTCAGCACTGCGCAGATTGCCGCCTTCACGACGACCCAGGTCGGCGCCCTCAAGGCGTTGCAAATCGCGGTGATGGACACCAACGACATCACGGTGCTTTCCACCGCGCAGGTTGCGGCTCTCGGCACTTCAGGCATTGCGGGTTTGACGTCCGGCCAGATCGCCGCCCTGAGCACGGCACAGGCCGAGGCATTGACGACGATCCAGGTCGCAGCCTTGAGCTCGACCCAGATCGCGGCCCTGGGAACGGACGACATAGCCACTTTCTCGACCGCCGATATGGCGGCGATCACCAGTCAAGCCATGCCGGGCCTGAGCACGGCCGTGATCGCCTCTCTCTCGACAGATCAGATCGAGGCGCTGAGCAAGGCCGGCATTGCGGGTCTGACGACCGACCAAGTCGCCACCTTGAGCACGGCGCAGGCTGGAGCATTGACGACAAGCCAGGCCGCAGTTTTAAGCTCCAGGCAGATCGCAGCTTTGGGTACGGCTATAGTTGCATCCCTGTCCACCGCGCAGGTTGCCGCCCTCAGCACATCAGGCATCACCGGGCTGACCTCCGACCAGATCGTCGCCTTGAGTACGACACAGACCGAGGTCCTGTCTGCCGCACAGGTGAAGGCGCTGAGCTCAACCCAGATCGCGGCGCTCGGAACGGACGACATAGCCACCTTCTCGACCGCCGATATCGCGGCAATTACCGGCAAGGCGGTCACCGGCTTGAGCACGGGCCTTGTCGCGGCGCTTTCCACCGCGCAGGTCGCGGCCCTTAGCACGAGCGCGATCGCGGGTCTGGCGACCAGTCAGGTCGAGGCCCTCTCGACGGAACAGCTTGTTGCTCTGAACACGAGCGCTGTCGTTGCCCTGACGACCGGTCAGATCGCCGCCTTGAGCCCATCGCAGGTCGCCGCCTTGACGACGACCCAGCTTGGCGCCTTCAAGGCATCGCAAATCGCGGTCCTGGACACGGCCGACATCGCGGCGCTGTCCACCACGCAGCTTGCCGCCCTCAGCACATCAGGCATCACGGGTCTCACCTCCGATCAGATCGTCGCCCTGAGCACGGCGCAGGCCGAGGCACTGACCACCTCACAGGTGAAGGCGCTCAGCGCCGCCCAGATCGCGGCGCTCGGAACGGACGACTTGGCCACCTTCTCGACTGCAGATATGGCGGCGATCACCAGTAAAGCGGTAACCGGCTTGAGCACGGCCGGCATTGCCGCGCTTTCGACGGATCGGATCGCTGCTCTGGGCACGAGCGCCGTCGTTGCCCTGACGACCAGTCAGATCGCAGCGCTCGGCACATCGCAGATTGCCGCCTTGACGACGGAACAAGTTGGCGCCCTCAAGGCGTCGCAAATCGCGGTCGTGAACACCAAAGACATCACGGTGCTTTCTACCGCGCAGGTTGCCGCCCTCAGCACATCCGGTGTCACGGGACTGACCTCCGACCAGATCGCCGCCTTGAGCACGGCGCAGGCCGAGGCACTGTCCGCCTCACAGGTGAAAGTGCTGAGCTCCGCCCAGATTGCGGCGCTCGGAACGGACGACTTGGCCACATTCTCGACCGCCGATATGGCGGCGATCACCAGCAAGGCCATGGCCGGCTTGAGCCCAGACGGCATTGCAGCACTCTCGACCGATCAGATCGCCGCCTTGAGCACGAGCGCCGTCGTTGCCCTGACGACCAGCCAGATCGCCGCCTTGAGCACCAGCCAGGCTGGCGCGCTGACGACGACCCAGGTCGCGGTCCTCAGCTCAACCCAGCTCGGCGCTCTTGGGACGGATGACATAGCCACCTTCTCGACCGCCGATATCGCGACGATCAGCAGTAAAGCCATATCGGGCTTGAGCGCAGAACAGATCGCAGAGCTTTCCACCGCACAGGTTGCGGCCCTCAGCGCGAGCGCGGTTACTGGCCTGACGACCAGCCAGATCGCAGCCCTGAACACCAGCCAGGTTGCCGCCTTGAGCACCGCTCGCGTTGCGGTGCTGAGTTCAACGCAAGTCGCGGCCCTGGGGGCGAATGTCGTCGCATCCCTTTCCACTGCGCAGGTTGCGGCCCTCAGCGCCGCCGGTACGGCGGGTTTGACCACCGAACAGATCTCCGCCCTGAGCACGACGCAGGCGGAAGCATTGACGACGACCCAGGCTGCAGCGCTGACTTCAACACAGTATTCCGCCTTGGGGACGGATGATATCGCGACCTTCTCGACCGCCGATATTGCGGCGATCGGCAGCAAAGCCATATCGGGCTTGAGCACGGCCGTCACGGCAGCCCTCTCGACGGATCAGATCGCTGCCCTGAGCGCAGCAGGGGTTGCAGGTCTTTCGAGCAGCCAGATCGCGTCCCTGAAGCCGGCGCAAATTGCCGCCTTGACGACCGCGCGGGTTGCGGTACTGAGTTCGGCGCAAGTGGCGGCTCTCGACAAGGACGCCGTTGCTTCCCTTTCCACTGCGCAGATCTCTGCCCTGAGCGCGGCCGGCATTGCGGGTCTGACCACCGAACAGATCGACACCCTGAGCACGGCCCAGGCAGCGGCATTGACGACGACGCAGGTCGCCATGTTGAGCTCGACCCAGCTTGCGGCCCTGGATGCGAACGATATCGCCGCATTCTCGACCGCCGATATTGCGGCGCTCGGCAGCAAAGCCATATCGGGCTTGAGCACGGCCGTCATAGCAGCCCTCTCGGCGGATCAGATCGCCGCACTGAGCACGGCCAGCGTCACAGGCCTGACCACCAAACAGATCGACGCGCTGAGCACCGGTCAAATTGATTCCCTGCTCACCAAGCAGGTTGCGGCGCTGAGTTCAACGCAAGTCGCCACCCTCGGTACGGATGTCGTCGCTTCCCTTTCCACCGCACAGATTGCCGCCCTGAGCACATCCGGCATTGCGGGTCTGACAACCGATCAGGTCGAGGCCTTGAGCACGGCGCAGGCAGAAGCATTGACGACGGCTCAGGTCGCCGCGCTGAGCTCGACCCAGGTGGGTGCTCTGGAACCCAATGACGTCGCCACTTTTTCGACCGCCGATATCGCGGCGATCACCAGTAAAGGCATGTCGGGCTTGAGCACGGCTGTCATAGCGGCGCTTTCGACGGATCAGATCGCCGTCTTGAGTGCATCCGCGATCGCCGGGCTGACCACCAGCCAGATCGCCGCCCTCGGCACGTCGCAGATTGCCGCCTTGACCACCGCGCGGGTTGGGGTGCTCAGCTCAGCGCAGGTGGCTGTTTTGAGCACCGATGTCATCGCCGCCCTTTCCACTGCGCAGGTCGCCGCTCTGAGCGCATCCGGCATTGCGGGTCTGACCACCGAGCAGATCGCCGCCCTTTCCACTGTACAGGCGGAGGCCCTGACGACGACGCAGGTCGCCATGCTGAGCTCAAATCAGATAGCCGCCCTGCAGACGGATGATCTGGCCGCTTTCTCGACCAAGGATATCGCCGCGATCGGCTCAAGCGCCGTATCAGGCTTGTCCACGACCGCTATAACAGCCCTCTCGACGGATCAAATCGCGGCCCTGAGCACGTCAGGCATTGCGGGTCTGACCACCGAACAGATCAATGCGCTGAATTCCGGTCAGATCGACGCCTTGCTCACCAGGCAGATTGCAGCGCTGAGTTCGACGCAAGTCGCCACCTTGAGTACGGATCTTCTCGCCGCCCTCTCCACTGAGCAGATCGCAGCCCTGAGCACATCAGGCATCGCAGGCCTTTCCACCACACAGATTGCGGCGCTGAGCACCGCCCAGGCCGAGGCCTTGACGACCACGCAGGTCGGCGCTCTCAATTCCAAGCAAATCGCTGCTTTGAGTCCGGACGACATAGCCACGTTCTCCACCAAGGATATCGCGGCCATCAGTTCGGGTATCATATCGGGATTGTCCACCGCCGTTATCGCGGCCCTCTCGACGGATCAGGTCGCGGCCCTGAGCACGTCAGGCATTGCGGGCCTTTCCACCAAACAGATCGTCGCTTTGAGCACAGCACAGCTTGACGCTTTGACCACCGCTCAGATCGGCGCCCTCAGTTCGACACAGCTTGCTGTGCTGGATGCCGACGACATAGCCACGTTCTCGACCAAGGATATCGCCGCCTTCAGTGCGAGCGCCATAGCGGGATTGCCCACCGCTGTCATAGCCGTCCTCTCGACAGATCAGATCGCGGCCCTGAGCACATCCGGCATCGCACAGCTTTCCACCAAACAGATCGCCGCCCTGAGCACCGCACAGGCCGAGGCATTGACGACGATCCAGGTCGGGGCGCTGAGTGCGACGCAGCTTGCGGCCCTGGATACGGACGATATAGCGACTTTCTCAACCAAGGATATGGCGGCGATCGGTTCGAGTGCGATCACCGGATTGTCCACGACGGTTATCGCCGCGCTGTCCAGTGCTCAGATCGCTGCCCTGAGCACGGCCGGGATTGCCGGCCTTTCCACCAAACAGATCGCGGCCTTGGACGCCGGGCAAATCGACGACTTGCTGACCAAGCAGGTTGCTGTGCTCAACTCGACGCAGATCGCCGCCCTGAGCACCGCTGCGGTCGCTTCCCTTTCCAGCACGCAAGTTGCCGCGCTCAGCACGTCCGGTATTGCGGGTCTGACCACCACGCAGATCGCTGCGCTCAACACAGGTCAGGTTGGGGCCCTGACGACGACACAGGTCGGGGCTCTCAGCTCCAAGCAGCTTGTCGCCCTGAGCACGGATGATATCGCGGCCCTGTCAACCGCCCAGATTGCGGCGCTGAGCACGACCGGCATCGCCGGCCTGACGACCACGCAGATTGCCGCATTGAGCACGGACCAGGCCGAGGCTCTGACGACGCCCCAGGTTGCGGTGCTGAGCTCGACCCAGATTGCGGCGCTCGGAACGGACGATCTCGAGACCTTCTCGACTGCCGATATCGCGGCGATCAGTTCGAGTGCCATTTCGGGATTGAGCGCGGACACGATCGCAGCCTTTTCGACGGACCAGATCGCGGCTCTGGGTACGGCTGGCATTGCGGGCCTTTCCACCGCGCAGATCGAGGCCTTGAGCACCGATCAGCTGGAGGCCCTGACCACAGCTCAGGTCGGCGCGCTTGGTTCCAAGCAAGTTGCTGTCTTGGCGACCGCTGATATCGCGGGACTGACGACCACGCAGATCGCGGCACTCAGCACGGCCGGCATCGCAGGTCTGAGCGCCGCGCAGATTGCCGCATTGAGTACCGATCAGGCCAGTGCCCTGACGACACTGCAAGTCGCAGTCTTGAGCTCGACCCAGATCGCGGCGCTCGGAACGGACGATCTCGAGACCTTCTCGACCGCCGATATCGCAGCGATCAGTTCGAGCGCAATATCGGGATTGACCGCAGACACGATAGCAGCCTTTTCGACGGGCCAGATCGCGGCCCTGGGCACGGCTGGCATTGCGGGCCTTTCCACCGCGCAGATCGTTGCCTTGAGCACTGGCCAGCTTGAGGCCCTGACGACCGCTCAGGTCGGCGCGCTTGGTTCCAAGCAGGTTGCTGCCTTGAGTACCGATGATATCGCGGGACTGTCGACCGCGCAGATTGCGGCTCTGAGTGCCGCCGGCATCACAGGTCTTAGCAGCGCGCAGATTGCAGCACTCAGCACAGGTCAGGTTGAGGCCTTGACGACGACCCAGGTCGGGGCTCTCAGCTCCAAGCAGACCGCGGCGCTCGGAACGGACGATCTCGAGGCGTTCTCGACCGCCGATATCGCAGCGATCGGTTCGAGCGCGCTATCGGGATTGTCGACAGCCGTTATCGCGGCTCTGTCGACTGCCCAGATCGCGGCCCTGAGCACGGCTGGCATCGCGGGCCTCTCGACCGCGCAGATTGCCGCATTGAGCACCGATCAGGCCAAGGCTTTGACGACGAGCCAGGTTGCCGTGCTGAGCTCAGCCCAGATTGCGGCGCTCGGAACGGACGATCTCGAGACCTTCTCGACCGCCGATATCGCGGCGATCAGCTCGACTGCCATATCCGGTTTGAGCACGGCCACCATCGCAGCCTTATCGACGGGTCAGATCGCGGCCCTGGGCACGGCTGGCATTGCGGGCCTTTCCACCGCACAGATCGAGGCCTTGAACACCGATCAGCTGGAGGCCCTGACCACCGCTCAGGTCGGCGCGCTTGGTTCCACACAGGTTGCCGTCTTGACGACCGATGATCTCGCGGCCTTGTCGACCGCGCAGATCGCGGCTCTGAGCGCCGCCAGCGTCGCCGGTCTGAGCAGCGCGCAGGTCGGTGCTTTGAGCATCGAGCAGGTTGAGGTGCTTTCCACCACACAGATTGCCGGGTTGAGTTCGGCCGGCATCGCGGGCCTCGCCACCGACGACCTGGCAACCTTCTCAACAGCCGATATCGCAGCGATCAGCTCGGCTGCCATACAGGGATTGTCTACCGACTTTATCGCCACTCTCTCCACGGCTCAAATTGCCGGCCTGGGCACGGCAAGCATTGCCGGTCTGAGCAGCGTTCAGGTCGCAGCCCTCAGTATCGAACAGGTTGAAGCGCTTTCCACCACCCAGATTGCAGCATTGAGCTCGGCTGGCGTCGCAGGCCTGACCACCGAGGATCTGGAAAGCTTCTCGACAAAAGAACTGGTGGCGATCAGCTCGAGCGCCATATCGGGATTGTCCACAGCCGTTGTCGCCACGCTTTCCAGCGAGCAGGTCGCCGCTTTGACAAAAAGCCAGGTCGCCTCGCTGGGTTACAAGCAGGTGGCGGCCATGAGCGCCGATCAAATCGCGGCCTTGTCGACGGCGCAGATCAGTGCCCTGAATGCAGTGCAGCTCGCCGCACTGGACACGGACGACCTCGCTCTCTTCTCCACCGACGACATCATCGCCTTGGGTTCAAGTGCGATTTCGGGACTGACCACCAGAGCCATCGCCGCCTTGACGACAGATCAGGCGGAGGCTTTGACCTCAAGCCAGGTCACCGGCCTGACTTCGGCCCAAGTCGCGGCACTGACCACCGAGGAGCTGGCAACCTTCTCGACCGCCGATATCGCATCGTTCAGCTCGACCGGTGTGGCTGGATTGTCCACGGACGATATTGTGAGCCTGTCGAGCGAGCAACTGAATGCTCTCATGGAAACCCAGATGGGCAATCTGAGTTCGGACCAGATAGCGGCAGTCATTTCGGTTTATCTGAATGCCTGATCGCACGGCGGGAGCGCGAGCGAGCAGCGCAAGGATTTCGGCCATCGCAAGGGTCGCAGTCCCACGCTGATTTCAACAGGCGTCTGCCCGACATGTTTAGAGCAAGCTATCGCCGTTAGCTATCGTTAGCCTTTCGCAAATGGTAGCAATGCCGGCCGTCAATTCGTGGGATGTCCATGGTCACCAATGATGCATCAGCGCCAATTCCCGTTCCGTCACTGGCTGGGCTCCTGGAGCTCGCGCGCACTCAGCGCCTTTCTTTCACGGACTTGTTTCAGTTCGCCGAAAGTCGCAGCGCCGTCGGGCAAAGACTCGAGGCTGCAGAGGTCTACAAGGTCTGGATCGCCTTCAACGAGACTCATCCTTTCCTGCATCTCGTCTATTTCAATTATTCGGTCACCCTGCGGCAGTTGGGCGACGTGGCAGGCTCGATCCACGCATTGCGCGCCTGCTTGAAACTTAATCCGCGCTTTGGACCGGCGCACATCAATCTTGGACGGGCGTTGGAAGACAGCGGCGTTGCCACGCAGGCCATTCTGCAATGGCAGAGTTTCGTGGAGATGACTGCGGAGAGCACAGCCGACGGGCTGCTGCATCGCCTGTTGGCGCTTCAGCACATCGGGCGCGTCATGGAAAACGCGGGTCTCCTGGAAGACGCGGAAACCGCATTGTGGCAGGCAATGGAACTGCGGCCCGACAAGACGGAAGCCGGGCAACATTGGAGCGCGCTCCGCCAGCGCCAGTGCAAGTGGCCGACGCTGGTGCCGTCCGACCATGTCTCCATGCGTCACCTGCTCGATTCCATGTCGCCGCTGGCGCTCGCCTGCTTTTCCGATGATCCATTATTCCAGCTCGCCAAAGCCTACCGCTACAACAAGGCCTTTGTCGGACGTCCGGATACCAGCGGCTTCTCACGCAAGGTGCCCAAGCAGAAGACGGGAACCGGCCAGCGCCTTCGCGTCGGCTATGTCTCCTCGGATCTGCGCGACCACGCGGTCGGTTTTGCGCTCAGAGAGGTGCTGGAGCTGCATGACAAGAAGAGCCTCGAAATCTACGCCTATTATTGCGGCGAGCCGGTTGCAGGGGATGCGACCCAGGCACGCATGAAAGCTGCCGTTGATTGTTGGCGCGATATTGCCGCGCTGAGCGATGCCGACGCTGCAAGGCAGATCGCCGACGACGACATCGACATTCTTGTCGATGTCAACGGCTACACCAAGCATGCACGAACGAAAATCTTTGCCTACCGGCCAGCGCCTGTGGTGGTCAACTTTTGCGGTTATCCCGGCACCATGGGCAGCCCGTTCCATCACTACATCATCGCCGACGAACACATCATCCCGCCCGAGAACGAGATCTATTATTCGGAAAAGGTGCTCAGGATTGCCTGCAACCAGCCGATCGATCGCAACAGGGTGATCGCCGAAAGGCCGTCGCGAGCAGAAGCCGGACTGCCGGAAGACGCCTTCGTTTTTGCCTGCTTCAACGGCATGCAGAAAATCACGCAGGAAACCTTCGCCGACTGGATGAAAATTCTTCTTGCGACGACGGGCAGCGTGCTCTGGCTGCTCGCTGGAAACGACGATGTGGATCAACGCCTGCGCCAGGCAGCGGAGAAAGCCGGTGTCGCGCCGGAACGGCTCATTTTCGCGCCCAAGGCGCCGAATGCGAAGCATCTCGCCCGCATCGCGCTCGCCGAGCTGTTCCTCGACACATTTCCCTATGGAGCGCATTCCACGGCAGCCGACGCGCTCACCATGGGACTGCCTATCCTGACATTCCCCGGCAAGAGCTTTGCCGCGCGTTTCTGCCATAGCATCGTTGCCGCCGCCGGCGTCCCGGAACTGATCTGCTCGGGGCCGCAGAGCTACATCGAAAGAGCCATTGGCTTTGCAAACGATCCCAAGAGCCTGAGAACGATCAGGGAATCCTTGCAGGCAAAACGGGAGAGCTGCACGTTGCGCGACATTCCAGCTCTTGCCGCCCGCCTCGAGGCGCTTTTCTGGCAAATGCAAGCAGAATCCGAAGGCGGTGAAACACCGGTGCCGGACTTGCGCAACCTCGACATTTATTACGACATCGGGGTGGAACTCGTTCAGGACAATATCGCGTTTTCGGACGATCGGGCTTACAGGCAGGCTTACCGCAACAAGCTGGCCGAATGGCACGATTATGCGCCTTTCCCCTACGACAGCCGCCTGGCGACGGAAGGGTTCACCGCCTCGACAATAAGCGCCACCGGGAAGAGCTGATCGGCAATGCCGCGGATTGAAAAAATTGCCGTCGTCGGCGCGGGCCTTTCAGGTGCAGTCATCGGGCGTGAACTGGCCAAGGCAGGTCACGAGGTCGACGTCTTCGAAACGCGAAACCATATTGCCGGCAATTGCCACACGGAGCGCGACGCGGCGACCGGCGTCATGGTTCATGTCTACGGGCCGCACATTTTTCACACCGATGACAAGGACGTCTGGGACTATGTGAATGTCTTTCAGAATTTCCTGCCCTATAAGAACCGGGTCAAGACGACCAGTTCCGGGCAGGTCTATTCCCTGCCCATCAACCTTCACACGATCAATCAGTTTTTTGGCAAGGTGTTCAGGCCTGACGAGGCGCGCGCTTTCATCGACAGCTGCTCGGACAAAAGCATAAGCGATCCGAAGACCTTCGAGGATCAGGCGCTGCGCTTCGTCGGCAAGGACCTGTATGATGCCTTCTTCAAGGGATATACGCAGAAGCAATGGGGATGTTCGCCGGCCGAGCTTCCGGCGTCCATCCTGAAACGGCTTCCAGTCCGTTTCAACTACGACGACAATTATTTCTTCCACAAATACCAGGGCATGCCGGAGCACGGCTATACCGAGATGATCGGGCGAATTCTCGATCACACAAATATAACAGTCCATCTGGAAACGCGCTTCGATAGCGGTCTGCGCAAGAGCTTTGACCACATATTCTATTCCGGTCCGCTCGACGGCTATTTCGAATACGAATATGGCCGTCTGGGATATCGCACGCTGGATTTCGAGCGCTTTACCTATGAGGGCGACTACCAGGGCTGCGCGGTCATGAATTATGGGGATGTCGCCGTGCCCCATACGCGGGTGACGGAACACAAGCATTTTTCCCCATGGGAAGATCATGCCGGCTCGGTCTGTTATCGCGAATTTTCCAGGGCCTGCGGTCCGGATGACATCCCCTACTATCCGATCCGCCTGATAAAGGAAAAGCAGCAGCTTGGCCAATATGTCAGGCGCGCCTTACAGGAGGCTTCCGTCACCTTCGTCGGCCGGCTCGGGACCTACCGCTATCTCGACATGGACGTCACTATTCGCGAAGCGTTGGACACCGCACGGCTATATCTCTCCACGAGCGCCGGTGAGACGCCCATGCCTGCATTCTTGCATCCGCCGCTCCAGATGCCTTGATTGGCGCCGGAACGAGGACGCGAACCCGCCTTTTGACACCCGGCCGAGTCCGGCGTTGAAGTCATTTCAAAAATTTGCAGCATGCTTTTTTGGCAGTGCTCGTCCCAGTCGTTCGAATCCCGCTGCGCCGGGCGAGCGAGGGTGGCGATACGCGTTAGCGAAGTCTTTTCCGGACACGGAGGCCCTGTCGGCTCAGCCCCGGGAGCGGTCAAAAAAGCCGCAGTTCTAGAATTATTTTCTCCGATCATAGGAGTTATTTGGAATCGATCGGAATAGTCATCTCCGTTTACCGCTTATATAGTCTATTAAATTAATAGACTATAAACATGCCCCCCGCCGAATATGCGTCGCAAGAGGACCCATTTTACGGATGATCGCAATGGCCAAACAGGTGATCGAATATGCCGGCGTTCCGGTCGGCATCGTCGTTCCAGACAAGGACCTGCTGAAGTTCATCGCCGTGAAGTTTCATGTGCATGACCTCGACGGCCAGCACTTCGCCGCGCCATCGGATGTGCAGCGGGCAATCCACAAATTGATGTCGGCATCACAAGCCGGCATTCATCGCGCCGCCTGATCGGAGAAACACCATGGGCAGGCTACGCCAATTCTTCCGGCTCTCTGCGTTGCGCGACGAGCTCGAAACGAGGTTGCTTGCTCGAGAGTATCGCTCCCTGCTTCTCGACGACCATTTCGAAGACGGCACGGATAGGGAACTCCAATCGACATACGCGGAGCTCACCATCGAAATCTCTTCGCGCCAGTATCGGCACCGCCATTGAAAGCGCTCCCGCTGTTCACGCCATCCTGAACAGCGCCGTCAGCCCTCAAGAAGTGACTGTCAACACCATCATCGACCTGTCGACCGCTTCCATTATCGATCGGCTGGCGTTGCGACCCAATCCCGAGCCGGGTTTTACCGGACCTCAAATTCGGGATCCGGCGGGACCTGCAAGGCCAGCGCAAGATGATTTGTCTGCGCCGCAAGCCCGATGATCGTTAGAAGTTCGCCATGCTGTGCATCCGTCATGCCGCGCGAACGGGCCGCTGCGGTATGGGATTGAATGCAGTACTGGCAAGCATTCGCCGTCGACACCGCTATGTAGATCATTTCACGTGTCAATGGATCGATCGCACCTTCCACGGTCATGACCGATTTCAGCGTTTCCCATACCCGCTTGAGGTTTGCGGGATCGTTCGCAAGCGCACGCCAGAAGTTGTTGATGAAGTCGGTCTTGCGCGTTGCCCTGATGTCGTCGAACACGGCTTGAACGGCCGGAATGGCCGCAGCCTCTTGGTCAGACAGGAGCTTGACTGTTGCCATCGAAAGTTCCTTTCCGGCGGCCTCCATGGACGGCCGTAAACGTGATCTTTTCTTCGGTTGCGTCGGCAGGCGAGAATTCACCGACAAGAGGAAATATCTAACGCAGCCGTTTCGGGGAAGCGGGCAAAATTAGAATTATTTATCTATAGAATTTATAGATTATCCTGTTCCCTAGCCCTGTCGAGTTTAGCGATGAGATTTTCGATCGCCCGGTGGATGCCCATCGGGTGCATGTGACTTGCCGTCTTCTTCCAAGACCAACCAGGAGCTTTCCATGAGCAATCCAGTTCTCGTCAATCAGATCATTCCCGAGTCCGATGTCGTGCCGCTGACCGGCCGTGTCGGCGCCGAAATCAGGGGTATCCGCCTTGGCGGAGAACTTTCCGACGCGACGGTGGCAGCCATCAACCAGCTTCTCCTGAAACACAAGGTCATCTTCTTCCGCGACCAGCAACATCTTGACGATACCGAACAGGAAGCCTTCGCACGCCGCCTGGGCGACCTTGTACCGCATCCAACCCAGGGTCCGGTGGCCGGCACGGCTTCCATCCTCAATCTCGATTCCAGCCGCGGCGGCGGCAGGGCGGACCAATGGCACACCGATGTCACCTTCGTGGATGCCTATCCTAAATTCTCGGTCCTTCGCGGCGTCGTCATTCCGGCAGCTGGAGGCGATACGATCTGGTCCAACACGCATGCCGCATATGAAAGTCTGCCGGCGCCGCTCAAATTGCTGGCGGACAATTTATGGGCCATTCACAGCAATGCCTATGACTACGCAGCCGTGCGCCCTCGCGCCACCGCTGAAGAGAAGAAGCATTTCGAGGAAGTCTTCACCTCGACCATCTACGAGACCGAGCATCCAGTCGTGCGTGTCCATCCCGAAACCGGCGAAAGATCGCTGCTGCTCGGCAATTTCGTTCAGCGTCTAGTCGGCCTGTCGAAGAGCGACTCCGCGAAACTTTACGAGGTGTTCCAGTCCTACGTGACCGCCCCGGAAAATACCGTGCGCTGGCGCTGGAGAGCCGGAGATGTCGCAATTTGGGATAACCGCGCGACCCAGCACTATGCGGTCAACGACTACGGCGACCAGCACCGGGTCGTGCGCCGCGCCACCGTCGATGGCGACGTCCCTGCCAGTGTCGACGGTCGCCGCAGCGTCACCCACGTTAAGGCTGCCCGGCCGAAAGCAAATGCCGCATGAGCGCGGCCGGACAGTGGAAGGACATGAAACTCGCAAGCGCTTGCCGTGCTGATCGCCTCGGCTGGCGCAGGCTCCGGAATCCACTTGAAGTCGGTTGCTGCAAAATTCCTTAAATCGGCATCGATTGAAGGATAACATCATGCAGTATGTCAAAGTCGACAGCGCCCTCTGCGTATGTGGAAATACGCGCGGCGCTGTCGTGAGATTCCAAGAGCGCACTATCGATGACATTGAGGCAGAAGGGAGATTAGCAATGAGGCGGTTTGCGACACGCGTTGCCATGATTTTCGGGATGACATTTTTCTCGGCCGTTGCGGCCGCTCGGGCCGACGAGCCGGGGCTCTGGAAGGTTTACAACGACGCCTTCAAGGGCGCGAAATATGTGGATCTGACCCATACCATCACTCCGAAAATCCCCGTTTGGGCGGGCTTCGGCAATTCAAGCTTTGCACCGGCAAAGGCGGGTGCGAATTTGGAAGGCTTCGCCAAGCAGGGCGATGTCTACACCTACGACAAGCATGGTTTCGAAGCGACGAGCTACCTGCTGACGACAGATCAGCTCGGCACGCAGCTCGATCCGCCGGCCCATTGGGCACCGGAATATGCCGCAATCGACGAGTTGCCGGCGACCTTCGCGGTCCGCCCGCTCGTCGTCATTTCTATCGAGGACAAGGTGAAGGCCGATCCCGGCTATCACCTGCAGGTCTCCGACATCAAGGATTTCGAGGCGAAACACGGAACGATTCCCGAAGGATCGGTTGTCTTCGTCCGCTCGGGCTGGTCCAAGACATGGCCGGACCCGGCGCTCTCGACCACCACGCCTTTTCCGGGCGTCAGCCTGGATGCGCTGAAATTCCTCCATCTCGAGCGCAAGATCCTGTTTCATGGCCACGAGCCGCTCGATACCGACACCACGCCCAACCTCGAGGGCGAATATTGGCTGATGCATAACGGCTTTGCGCAGGCGGAAGGCGTTGCCAATCTCGATCAGGTCCCGGAAACGGGTGCTTTGGTGGCGATCGGTTATCCGAAATTCGGGGGTGGGCTTGGCGGCTATGCCCGCTATATCGCCATCTGCCCTCCGGATTGGCCGCATGGCGTGACCATCGGCTCGGTGCCGGAAGCGCCGCTCGCAAAATTTGACAAACCGCTTCACTACGATGAAGCGGCAGGCATGCGCATTCGATAAATCGGGCGGCGACATCAAGTCCGCTCGGAGAGGTCATTGCCCTTTCGCACACGCCGATCATCCACATAAGGAGGATGTTCGCGTTTGGCGGCCGCCGATGGCACGACATCGAGCTCGATGACAATGATCGAGCTCGTTTGGTCGTGGGATCGATGAGCGGTTGTAAGGGCGTCACGGCAAAGGCGCGGTCGGCAAGCAGGCACGGTCCGGATGGCGAGGCCCAGTTTTCGAAGCAAATCCCTGATACACCGAGGAAAAATCAGAAGAGGAACACATCCATGACCGCTCAACCCGTTGCCACCCGCATCGTTCTTGCATCGCGCCCATCCGGAAAGCCGGTGGCGGCCAATTTCCGGCTCGAGCGGGAGACGGTTCGGGATCTCGCCGAGGGCGAGGTTCTTCTTGAGACGCTCTATCTTTCCCTGGACCCTTACATGCGGGGCCGCATGGACGACGCCAAATCCTATGCCAAGCCGGTCGACGTCGGCGGCGTGATGGAAGGGGGCACGGTCGCGCGGATCGCACGCAGCCGCAACGCGGCGTTCAAGGCAGGGGACATCGTGCTTTCGCATTCCGGCTGGCAGAGCCATGCGATTTCAGATGGTGCGGACTTGCGGAAGCTCGATCCGCAAACCGCACCAATCACAACGGCACTCGGCATTCTCGGAATGCCCGGCTTCACGGCCTATGCCGGGCTTCGCAATATCGGCAAGCCCAAAGAAGGCGAAACGCTTGTGGTCGCCGCGGCGAGCGGCGCGGTTGGCTCGGCAGTCGGGCAGATGGCAAAGATTTCCGGGGCACGTGTCGTTGGAATTGCAGGCGGGCCTGAGAAATGTGACTACATACGCCAGGCGCTCGGCTTCGATGTCGCCATAGACCATCATGCAAGCGATTTTCCGGCACAAATTGCAGCCGCTTGTCCGAAGGGTATCGATGTCTATTTCGAGAATGTCGGTGGCCACGTCTGGAGCGCGGTGTTTCCATTGCTGAACGACTTCGCACGCATACCGGTCTGCGGGCTGATCGCGCATTATAACGAAGGATCCTCTGCCTTGAGCGGACATGATCAGCTTCCTGCGGTGATGCGCGCCATCCTGCGCAAAAGCCTCACCATCCGCGGTTTCATCCAGCGCGAATTCGCCGATCAGCGTCCTGACTTCTATCAGCAGGCTGGAGCGTGGATCACCGAGGGACGGCTCAAATACAAGGAGGACATCGTTGACGGACTCGAAAACGCTCCAGAGGCTTTTCTTGGCCTTCTGGAAGGGAGGAATTTCGGAAAACTGATCGTGCGCGTCGCGCCCTGAAACATCGCCTTGACGTTTTCTATTTCGCGGCGCGGTTCTTTTTGCTCGTTGTCGCAACAGAACAAAAAAGCCAATCCCTAAGAAGCGGATGCCGGAGCACGTATATTCTATGAAAAAGATAGAGACACTTTAATTTAGCCTCATCCTATTCCGGAGGCTATGATGAAGATTACAAGACGCGCTTTCACGGCGGTGGTGGCAGGCGCCATCGCGACACCTTTGACGCATGTTCGACTGGCTGGCGCAGCTGACAAGGTCGTGCGTATCGGCTACCAGAAATATGGAACTCTGGTGCTTCTCAAAGGCAAAGGGACCCTGGAGAAGAAGCTTGAATCGGTCGGCTACACGGTTGAATGGACCGAGTTTCCAGGCGGCCCTCAACTGCTCGAGGCGCTGAACGCCGGTGCCGTCGATTTCGGATCGACCGGCGAAACGCCGCCGATCTTCGCCCAGGCCGCCAACGCTCCGCTCGTCTACATCGCGCACGAGCCCCCTGCCCGGCGCGGCGAAGCCATACTTGTCCCGAAGGACAGCCCCATCAAATCGGTCGCGGAGCTGAAGGGCAAGAAGGTCGCCTTCAACAAGGGCTCGAACGTGCATTACCTGCTCGTCAAGGCGCTCGAAGAAGCCGGCTTGAGCTATGAGGACGTGGAAGCATCCTTCCTCGCCCCGGCCGACGGTCGCGCCGCCTTCGAAAAGGGCGCGGTCGATGCTTGGGTCATCTGGGATCCCTTCCAGGCAGCGGCGGAAGTGGCGGTCGAAGCGCGAGAACTCAGAAACGGCGAGGGCATCGTTCCCAATCACCAGTTCTATCTCGGCACCAAGGCGCTGGTCGACGGCCACGCCGAGGCGATCGATGTCTTGATCGAGGCCATTTCCGAGATCGACGAATGGACGAAGTCCGATACCGCGGCTGCGGCGGCCGAGCTGTCACCGTCGGTCGGCATCCCCGAACCTGTGCTCGTCAAGGCGCTCGAGCGTCAGTCCTACGGGGTCAAGAGCCTGGATGACACCGTCGTCGCGCAGCAGCAGAACATCGCCGACACGTTTTTCAAACTGAAGCTCATTCCCAAGCAAGTGAAGATTGCGGACGTCATCCGCAAGAGCAAGGCGTGATCCCCACCTGAGATCCTGGTCCCAGCGGGAAGGTCTGGCCAACCTTCTCGTTAGGAGCCGCGTTGTGAGCCTGCCGAGTGTAGCAAACCTCCGGCACGTGAGACGTTATGCGTCATCATCCCTAGAGCCCGAAGGAACGGAACGACTGATGCGGTTAGTTGGCGAGGCCCCCGCGCACTACGCCTTTTGGACGGATATCGCCGTGCTCCATCCGTCGCTACAATCCTCGCGCGAAATGACGGGGATGGGGGATGCGTCAGGGTTATCGCAATCCACAAAAGAGACCGGTGCTTCTCAAGTTTCCGGGTTTGGTCATCGGCGCGCTCGCGTTTGGTGCGGCCGGCGGCTGGACCGCGAGCGACTTGCTGGCCTCATGGAGCGCTTCTGGCGGCTCCGGACAATCGTGCAGGATCAAGGGCAACATCTCCATCAACACGGGCGAGCGTATCTTCCACCTGCCGGGGCAGCGACGCTACGCAGAGACGAAGATCAGCCCCCAGTTCGGGGAAAGATGGTTCTGCTCAGAATTCGAAGCGTGGGCCGCCGGCTGGCGGAAATCGAAATCGTGATGCTTCGGCGTGGGGCCGGAGAAGCTTTGGCGCGGGCATGCCGCAGAGACCGGGCCGCATCGACTTAACACGTTCTCTGGGAAACGATGGTGCTACGGATCGGGGACTAACCCAGCCCCGATCCGTCAATCCAAGTTGACGTGAGAATCCTCGATAAGCCTTTAACCGCGCTCGCACCGGCGCCCGTCGTGGGACACCGCGAAGTCGCAGCAGTATCGGCTGCTACTCTCCCGTTTGGGGGTTCCTTGCAATTCGTTCGCCGGTTTGGGGGTTTCTTGCCCCTTCGCCCTGCACTTTCCCCGAGCCTGTCGGACCACTCTCCTTGGAGCCAGGCGCTTCGGCCCCGTTTTGCGGCCCGCCCAACCAATCATCGGTCTCGCCGGTACGCTGCTCATTCCATTTAAGCTGGCCCCGAAGATCTTGAGATACAGGCTGGGGAGGCTTTGCCGTGCCAGACGAGTTGGAAGGAGCGGCTTGGCTGGGGTCTTCGGGCGCAGCCGCGTATTCTGGGGGGTCTTGGATTGTCTTCTTGGCGGGAGGCGTCTTAGAGTTATCGGTCATCACGATCTCCACTGTTGCGCCTTGTTGGATTGGGTAAGGCGGACCAACGAAATTATCAGACCAACGAATTGAAAACTACCGTAGGATTTAATGGTAGATTTTACTGTCTCAGGTTGTAAACTTAGATCAACCGGCGAGAGCGGCGGAGAAGATTTCCCTCTAAGATCTCACAGAGGACATAGCGCCGCGGATTGCTGACCAGCCTGAATGCTCGCCCGCAGACGCTTTTACGTGCTATGATGGGCCTGCACGGCTCAATCTCGACGTCGACAATATGGCAGATGGCCGAAAGCTACTTTGCCCCGGCGTAGAGAGTTTGCGCCCAGCACGGGTTCGAGCCCCGGAGCGCTGGGTGTGTTGCCTTTTTTGCTGATCCGAGGCGAGGAGGTTGTTCATGTCCACGAGTAGTGTCGACCGCCCGCTGCAACCCGGCGACCGGGCACCGAATGTTGTATTCGACGCGATCTCGCGCGAAGGCAAGATCGCGCTCGATGATTTTCGAGGCCGCAGCCCGTTACTGATCGGTTTGTTTCGAGGCCTACACTGTCCGTTCTGCCGGCGTCATCTCGCGGCGATGGCGCAACTCAACCCGGCCCTGAAGGAGAAAGGCATCGAATGTCTCGCAGTGGTCAAGACGCCAGTCGAGCGGGCGCGGCTCTACTTCCGCTACCATCCGCTACCCGACCTTCTTAGCGCATCCGACCCGGTGGGGGCTTCACATCGCGCCTTCGGTTTACCCATCCTCGAGTTCACGGAGAACGAAACCGAATGGCCGCACAAGCTCGGAATGGACGCGGTCATGACAATGCGGATCGATCTGCCGGGGGAGTTGCCCGTGCCGATGAACCCGGCTGCGGCGGGCGACTTTCTTGAGAAAAAGGACTGGTATGAAATTACGGCGGCCGACCGGCAGATTATGATCGCCGGTCACATGCCGCTTATCGGCGAGTTCCTGCTCGATCGGGAAGGCACTGTGCGCTGGAGTTTCACAGAAGCCGAAGAGGAAGGCCAAAATCTATGCCGGGCGCCGAGTCCCGAAGAATTGATGTCCGCAGCTTCCCAAGTCGCACATCTATAAGATGCTGAAAATCTCGACGACCACCGTCCTCAGACGGTCGGCAGCCTTTACCAATACTCGGCGGACTCGCAGGGCTTCCCGTTGTTGACGATGATCAGCAGGTCGAAATCCGCCCGATAGCCCTTCGTTGTGAAGGGTTCATCCACCCAGCCACCTTTGGCCTAGAAGCCAAACAGGATGATCTTCAGGATCCGGCCACTTCCAACACCGCGCCTAATTTAACTGTTGGCGAAATGATGTAGGGCCAAGCCGGATACGCGCCTAAGCTCCTCGGCCGCGTGCATCTGCCTGTGGCTGATCGGGTCCGTATGACTGCCGCCGGCTAACGGCTCGCGGCCGTAGTCGATGGCGCTTCCCATAAGGCGGGGAACCTCGTCGCAGCTGCGAGCTGAGCGGCGTCGATCCGGCCGCGCGAGGCCAGCATCGTGATGTCGCTCTCCTTGATGTTGATGATCGCTGGGACCGTGCGCGGTTCGTCGCATCTGACGGATGTCGAACCAGCGACCCCTTGACCCCAGGAATTGGAGCCGTGATCGACGGTTTTGCCGCCGATCGCGACGCCTTCCAGCATTGTCAATGTCCGGACCTGGACTTGGGCCTCAGATATGCAGGGCACTTCCCAAAGCTTTCAGCGCCGCCTCCATCACCGCTTCGCTGCGGGTCGGATGTGCATGGATGGTGCCTGCGATGTCTTCCAGACGCGCACCCATCTCGATGGCCAGCGCAAAAGCCGCCGAGAGCTCGGAGACCCCGGCGCCCACCGCCTGCAGGCCGAGCACGAGATTGGTGTCGGCGCGGGCCACCACGCGCACGAAGCCCTCTTCGGATAGCATCGTCATCGCCCGACCGTTGGCGCTGAACGGAAACTGGCCGGTGCGGATTTCATAGCCTTGCGCCTTCGCCTCTGCCGGCGACAGGCCGGCGCTGACGATCTCCGGGTCGGTGAAGCAGATGGCGGGAATGCATCTTTTGTCCCAGGCCCGCTTCTTGCCCGCAATGATCTCAGCCACCATCTCGCCTTGCGCCATGGCCCGGTGGGCAAGCATCGGCTCGCCGGTCACGTCACCGATCGCATAGATGCCGCGCATCGACGTGCGGCAACGATCGTCGATCCTCAGATAAGGGCCGGCACGATCGAGATCGAGCTCTTCGAGACCCGACCCAGCCGTTCTCGGGCGGCGGCCGACGGTGACGAGGATGCGGTCCGCCGGCAGGCTTTGCTGACGGCCATCCGGTGTTTCGACGATCAATGCGTCGCCATCGTCGGCAAGGCCGATCGCCTTGGCGCCGGTCAACACCCGGATACCGCCTTCGGCCAACTTGCGCATGACGGGCCGCACCAGCTCGGCATCATATTGGGGCAGCACCTGCGGCGTCGCCTCGACGACCGTCACATCAGATCCCATCTTGGAAAAGGCCGTCCCGAGCTCCAGCCCGATATAACCGCCGCCGACCACGACGAGTTTGTTCGGCAGCTCGGTCAGCGACAGCGCCTCTGTCGAGGACATGACGCGGCCGCCGAAAGGCAGATCGGCAAGCTCCACCGGATCGGAACCGGTGGCGATCACCACGGTCTCGGCCCGGATGATCTGCTGGCCGGTTTCCGTCTCCACCTCCACCGTCTTGCCGTCGCGGAAGCGGGCCCGACCGTGGACGATCTTGACCCGCGCCTTTTGCAGCAGTCCCGAAACACCGCCTGTGAGCCGGCCGACGATCCCGTCCTTCCAGGCAATCGTTCTGCCGAGATCGATCGAGGCGCCTTCGACGCGGATGCCCATCGGGTTCCTGCCAGCCAGCATCTTTTGCGTCGCGTCGAATTCCTCGGCCGCATGGATCAGCGCTTTGGAGGGAATGCAGCCGACCGTCAGGCAGGTGCCACCCGGTTTGCCGGCCTCGACGATGACGGTATCGATGCCGAGCTGTCCGGCGCGGATGGCGCAGACATAGCCGCCCGGACCGGCGCCGATGACGAGGAGCTTGCAGAGGATCTCTTTCATGGATCTCAGCCTTCGATGAAAATGAGCGCCGGCGTTTCGATCAGCGTGCGGATGCGCTGCACGAAGTTTGCCGCATCCCAGCCGTCGATGATGCGATGGTCGAAACTGGAGGAGAGGTTCATCATCTTGCGCGGCACGAATTGCGCGCCGTCCCAGACCGGTCGCGTGGCGATCTTGTTGACGCCGATGATCGCCACCTCGGGATGATTGATGATGGGTGTCGAGACGATGCCGCCGAGCGCGCCGAGCGAGCTGATGGTGATGGTGGAGCCGGAAAGCTCATCGCGCGTCGCCGTCCCGGATCGTGCTGCTTCCGCCAGCCGGTTCATCTCGGCGGCGCAATCCCAGATGCCGCGGGCTTCCGCATGTCGCACCACCGGCACGGTCAGGCCGGCCGGCGTCTGTGTGGCGATGCCGATATGGACGGCACCGTGGCGGGTGATGATGCCGGCATCGTCGTCGAAGGTGGCGTTGACGTCAGGCTGCTCGGAAATCGCCTTGACCAGTGCGCGCATCAGGAAGGGCAGAACAGTCAGCTTCGGGTGGCCTGGCCTGCGGTCGCCGTTCATGGTGGCGCGAAGCTCCTCAAGCGCGGTCATATCCACTTCCTCCACATAGGTGATGTGGGGGATGCGCGAGGCGGAAAGCACCATCTTCTCGGCGATGCGGCGGCGCAGGCCGGTCAGCTTGATCTCCTCGGTCGCCGTCTTCCTGGCAAAACCGTTCTTCACTGCTGCGGGAGCGGCTCCTGGGGTCAGGAATTGCTCGATATCCTCGCGCAGGATACGCCCGGCCGGTCCTGTCCCCTGCACCTGCCTGAGATCGACACCGCTTTCCCTGGCAAAAAGCCGCACCGAGGGCGCGGCAAGCGGCTTTTCCGCCGATGCAGCCGCCGGCACTGGCGCTGGCGCAGGAGTTGGCGCTGCGGGGGTAGGTTTTACAATTTCGGCCCTGGGGGCTTCGGCAATTGGCGCCTGCCCATTCACCACAGGCTGCGCCTCGCCGACATCTCCCGCCGTCTCGATCCGCACCAGCGGGGCCTTGACCGCGATCCGGTCTCCGACCTCGCCGGCAAGCCAGATGACGGTGCCATGGACGGGCGACGGAATTTCCACGGTGGCCTTGTCGGTCATGACGGCGGCGATCACCATGTCCTCGCGGACGGGATCGCCTGTCTTCACGTGCCATTCCACAATCTCGGCCTCGGCGACCCCTTCCCCGACATCGGGCATCTTGATGATGAATTCGCCCACGGCTCAAGCCTCCATGACTTCGGCAAGCGCCCGCCCGACACGGCCGGGACCGGGGAAATAGTCCCACTCCTGCGCATGCGGATAGGGCGTGTCCCAGCCGGCGACACGCACGACCGGCGCCTCGAGATGATAGAAGCAATGTTCCTGCACCAGTGCTGCGACCTCGGCGCCGAAGCCCGACGTCAGGGTTGCCTCATGCACGACGACGCAGCGCCCCGTCTTGGCGACCGATTTGACGATCGCATCGAGATCGAGCGGCAGCAGGCTCCTCAAATCGATCACCTCGGCATCGATGCCGGCATCTTCGGCTGCGGCAAGCGCCACATGCACCATGGTGCCGTAGGCAATCACGGTCACCGCCGATCCGACGCGCCGCACCTCGGCCTTGCCGATCGGAATAGTGTAATGGCCATCGGGCACCTCGCCGAGGTCATGCTTCGACCAGGGCGTCACCGGCTTCTCGTGATGGCCGTCGAAGGGGCCGTTATAGAGCCGCTTCGGCTCCAGGAACATGACGGGATCGGGATCCTCGATCGCTGCGATCAGCAGGCCTTTGGCATCGTAGGGATTGGAAGGCACGATCACCTTCAGCCCGCAGACGTGGGTAAAAAGCGCCTCCGGGCTCTGGCTGTGCGTCTGGCCGCCGAAGATACCGCCGCCGGTCGGCATGCGCACGACGATCGGGCAGGTGAAATCGCCGTTGGACCGGTAGCGGATGCGCGCCGCCTCCTGCGTCAGCTGGTCATAGGCCGGATACATGTAATCGGCGAACTGGATTTCGACACAGGGCTTCAGCCCGTAGGCGGCCATGCCGATCGCCGTGCCGACGATTCCGGATTCGCTGATCGGCGTATCGAAGCAGCGTGTTCTGCCGTATTTTGCCTGCAGGCCCTGCGTCGAGCGAAAGACGCCGCCGAAATAGCCGACGTCCTCGCCGAAAACGACGACATTGTCGTCCTTCGCCATCGAGACGTCCATGGCGCTGCGCACCGCCTCGATCATCGTCATCCTGGCCATGTCAGTACCCCGCCTGCTGCCGCTGACGGCGGATATGCGGCGGCATCTCGGCATAGACGCCCTCGAAAATGTCGCGCACCGAGGGCCTGCCGCCGGCATGCAGGGTGCCGTGCGCCTCTGCCTGGCGCTGCGCCTCGATCACCTCATCCATGATTTCGGCTTCCGCCTGCACATGCCGCTCCTCCGACCAGACACTCTTGACGATCAGATGTTTCTTCAGCCGCAGCACGGGATCTCCGAGCGGCCAGGCCTCCGATTCCGTCTTCGGCCGGTAGGCGCTCGGATCGTCGGAGGTCGAGTGGGCGCCGACGCGGTAGGTCACATATTCGATCAGCGTCGGGCCGAGATTGCGCCGCGCGCGCTCGGCCGCCCAGCGGGCGACCGCATGGACGGCGAGATAATCGTTTCCATCGACACGCAGCGCCGGAATGCCGAAGCCAAGGCCGCGGGCGGCGAAGGTGCCGGAGCCGCCGCGGGCGATGCCCTGGAAGGTGGATATCGCCCACTGATTGTTGACGATGTTGAGGATGACCGGCGCCTTGTAGGTCGAGGCAAAGACCAGCGCCGAGTGGAAATCCGATTCCGCCGTCGATCCGTCGCCGATCCAGGCCGCGGCAATGCGGCTGTCGTTCTTGATCGCCGAGGCCATCGCCCAGCCGACGGCCTGCACATATTGGGTAGCGAGATTGCCCGAGATGGTGAAGAAGCCGTGCTCCTTGGAGGAATACATGATCGGCAGTTGCCGGCCGCGCAGGGGATCGCTCTCGTTCGAGTAGATCTGGTTCATCATCTCGACCATCGGATAGTCGTCGGCGATCAAGAGGCCCGCCTGGCGATAGGTCGGGAAATTCATGTCTCCCTTCTCGAGCGCCTTGCGGAAGGCGCAGCTGACGGCTTCTTCGCCGAGATGCTGCATATAGAAGGAGGTCTTGCCCTGCCGCTGCGCCATCAGCATGCGGGCGTCGAAGGCCCGCAGTTTCATCATGTTGCGAAGCCCGGTCAGCAGCTCCTCATCGGAGAGCGACCCGGCCCAGGGGCCGACCGCCTCGCCGTCGCGGTTCAAAACACGGATGATGGAATAGGCAAGATCGCGGATGTCTTCCGACGCGACATCCACCTCCGGCCGCGGCACCGCGCCGGCCTTGGCAATCCTGACATTGGAAAAATCAGGCTGGCCGCCAGGTCGGACGGCGGGTTCGGGGACGTGCAGGCTCAAACGAGCAGAATCCACCATGTCGTTTCTTTCCTCCCTTGCCGGCCTTGCCCCTCTCCTCCGAGAGCCGGGCCGGATGTCGTTCTATAGATTGCGGGCGATCACCATGCGCTGCACGTCGCTCGTTCCTTCGTAGATCTGGCAGATGCGCACATCGCGGTAGATGCGCTCGACCGGATAGTCGGCCATGTAGCCATAACCTCCATGGATCTGGATCGCATCGGAGCAGACACGCTCGGCCATCTCGGAGGCAAAGAGCTTCGCCATCGAGGCTTCCGACAGACAGGGCAGCCCCGCCTCCCGGAGCGAGGCGGCATGAAAGACGAGCTGCCGCGCCGCCTCGATCCGCACCGCCATATCGGCAAGGCGGAAGGCCACGGCCTGGTGCTCAAAGATCGGTTTGCCGAAGGCCGTGCGCTCGCGGGCGTAGTCGCGCGCCGCCTCGAAGGCCGCCCGCGCCATGCCGACGGCCTGCGCCGCAATGCCGATCCGCCCGCCCTCGAGATTGGCGAGCGCGATGCGATAACCTTCACCTTCCGCACCGAGCCTCAGCCCGGCCGGGATGCGCATGTTGTTGAAGGCGATCTGGCAGGTATCGGTGGAATGCAGCCCAAGCTTCTCTTCGACGCGGATCACCTCGTAGCCTGGCGTCTCCGTCGGCACGATGAAGGCGGTAATGCCTTTCTTGCCGGCGTCGGGATCGGTGACGGCAAAGACGATGATGACATCGCCGTTCTTTCCCGAGGTGATGAATTGCTTGGAGCCGTCGAGCACATAGTGGTCACTGTCACGCCGCGCCCGGGTCTTCAGGTTCGAGGCATCCGAACCCGCCTGCGGCTCGGTCAGCGCAAAGCCGCCAATCCATTCGCCGTTGGCCAGTTTCGGCAGGAAACGCTGCCGCTGCTCCTCGGTGCCGAATTTCAGGATCGGCACACAGCCAACGGAACTGTGCACGCTCATGATCGTCGAACAGGCTCCGTCGCCGGCGGCGATCTCCTCAAGTGCTGCGGCATAGGCGACCACGCCGGTATCCGAGCCGCCATAGGCTTCCGGCACCAGCATGCCGAGCAGCCCGAGTTCACCCATCTCCTTCAGTTCCTCGCGCGGAAAGAGATGCTCCCGGTCGCGTTTGGCTGCCCCCGGCGCCAGCCGGTCGCGGGCAAAGTCGCGGGCGAGATCTGAAATCTGCTGCTGGAGGTCGGAAAGGATCATCTGTTCTCTCCTCCTATTGCCGCTCGATGGCGACGGCGGTCGCCTCGCCGCCGCCGATGCAGAGCGCCGCCATGCCGCGCTTCAGATCGTAGCGCTCCAGTGCCGCAAGCAGCGTCACCAGGATCCGGGCCCCCGAAGCGCCGATCGGATGGCCGAGCGCGCAGGCGCCGCCATGCACATTGACCTTCTCATGCGGCAGGTTGAGATCGCGCATCGCCGCCATGGCGACGACGGCAAAGGCCTCGTTGATTTCGAAAAGATCGACCTCCGACAACGATAAGCCGGTGCGATCGGACAGTTTCTGCAGCGCACCGATCGGTGCGGTAGCGAAAAGATTGGGCGCCTGCGAATGGGTGGCATGGCCAAGGATGGTGGCAAGCGGCTTGAGGCCGCGATGCTCCGCCTCGGAACGGCGCATCAGCACGAGGGCTGCCGCGCCATCGGAAATCGAGCTGGAATTGGCGGCAGTCACCGTGCCGCCGTCTCGGAAGGCCGGTTTCAGCGTCGGGATCTTGTCGAGCTTCGCCTTGCCGGGCTGTTCGTCGCGGCTCGCCACCTGCTCAGTCCTGCCGGATTTCACCGTAACCGGCACGATCTCGCGGTCGAAACAGCCTTCGGCAATCGCCTTCTGCGCCCGCGTCAGCGAGGCGATGGCGTAGCTGTCCTGCGCCTCGCGCGTGAACTGATAGGCCTCGGCGCAATCCTCCGCGAAGCTGCCCATCAAGCGCCCCTTGTCATAAGCATCCTCCAGCCCGTCGAGGAACATATGATCCACGACACGCCCATGGCCGAGCCTGTAGCCGCCACGGGCCTTGTCAAGGAGATAGGGCGCATTCGTCATGCTTTCCATGCCGCCTGCAACCGCCACCGAGGCGCTGCCTGCGGCGATCAGGTCATGCGCCATCATCACGGCCTTCATGCCCGAGCCGCACATCTTGTTGACGGTGCTGGCCGCCGTCGCGAAAGGCAGGCCGGCATGGATCGCCGCCTGGCGCGCCGGCGCCTGGCCCTGCCCGGCCGGCAGGACACAACCGAAGATAACCTCCTCGATCGCCTCGGCCGCGATGCGGCTGCGCTCAAGCGCTGCGCGGATCGCCGTCGCTCCAAGCTCCGGCGCTGTCGCCTCCTTCAGTTCTCCTTGAAAGCTGCCGATCGGGGTGCGCGCTGCACCGACGATGACGATGGGGTCGTGCAAAACCATCTTTCCTCCTTGGGGCGACGCGTTCACCGCGCGCCCATCCGCAATGCGCCGTCGAGGCGGATGACCTCGCCGTTCAGCATGTTGTTTTCCAAGATATGGCGCACCAGCCCGGCAAATTCCGCCGGCCGGCCGAGCCGCGGTGGAAAGGGCACGCTCTTGCCGAGTGCGGCCTGAACCTCGGCGGGCATATCAGCCATCATCGGCGTCTCGAAAATGCCGGGCGCGATCGCGACGACGCGAATGCCGTGACGGGCAAGCTCGCGGGCGATCGGCAAGGTCATCGCCGCCACCCCACCCTTGGAGGCGGCATAGGCTGCCTGGCCGATCTGACCGTCGAAGGCGGCGACCGAGGCCGTATTGACGATGACGCCGCGTTCGCCTTCGGCATCCGGATCGGTCTTCTGGATCGCTGCGGCGGCAAGCCGGATCATGTTGAACGTACCGATGAGATTGATCCCGACCGTGCGGGCAAAACTCTCCAGCCGATGCGGCCCGTCGCGGCCGATCACCTTTTCGGCCGGTGCGACGCCGGCGCAATTCACCAAGCCGCGCAAGCCGCCGAAGGCGTCGACGGCAGCGGCAACCACCGCTGCTCCCTGCTTCTCATCGGCCACGTCGGCCTTGACGAACTGTGCAGCGCTTGCGAATTCCCAGGCGACATGTTCGCCCGCTTCGACATTGAGATCGGCGATCGTCACGCGCCCGCCTGCCTCGACAAGCGCGCGCACCGTGGCAGCACCGAGGCCGGAGCCACCACCGGTGACGATGAAGCTTGCTCCTTGGATCAACATGAATCTGTTCCTCCCTGCCGGCGGCGACCGCCTCCAAGCGCAACCGACGGGTACGATTCTATTCGCTCCACCTATTGCAAGCGATGACAGAAATGCTCCATTATTTCGGCCAGTTTTGCCATAGCGAGGGTGGGGTGGCCGAAATCGAGCGACGGATGATTGCGCCGGCCTTTGTCGAGGAGGCGCTCGACAGCCTGCGGCGACTAGATAAGCCGACGCAGCCTATTCTTGCGCGCGTGGGACTGCCCCGGGTCGACCAGCCGGTCTCGGCAGAAACCTACGGCGCGCTGTGGCTGGCCATCGCCGCCGAGCTCGACGACGAATTCTTCGGCATGGGCGGCCGACCGATGCGCAGCGGCAGCTTCACACTGCTCTGCCACTCTGTGCTGCATGCGCCGACGCTGGGTCATGCGCTTCGTCGGGCGCTGCGTTTCCTTGATATCGTGCTCGACGATCCCAGGGGACAGCTCGTCATCCGCGACGGTCTGGCCGAGGTCGAGCTTCGGGATGCCGGCGGCCCGCGTTCGGCCTTCGCCTACCGTACCTATTGGATCATCCTGCACGGCATCATCTGCTGGCTGGTTGGCCGGCGCATTCCGATCCGGCGCGTCGATTTCCGCTGCGCCGAGCCTAAACAGGGCGCCGACTACCGGCTGTTCTTCGGTGCGCCGGTGCGTTTCTCGCAAGCCATCAGCCGGCTGGGCTTTGACAGCACCCTGCTCGACCTGCCGATTTCACGCAGCGAACAGGCGCTCAAACAGTTCCTGCGCGGCGCGCCCGCCAATATTCTGGTGCGCTACCGCTATGATGCCGGCATCGCCGCAGCCGTGCGCCGCCGCTTGAGTCAGGCAACACCTGCCATGTGGCGGAGCTTCGCCGAGCTCGCCGCTGATATGCGCATGCCGCCCTCCACGCTCCGCCACCGCCTGCACGACGAGGGACAAAGCTATGCCGCCATCAAGGATGACATCCGCCGGGATCTCGCCGTTGACCTGCTGCTGAACACGCCGAAGACCATCGGCGAGATCGCCGTCCAGCTCGGCTATTCCGAGCCGAGCGCCTTCTTCCGGGCCTTCAGGAAATGGATAGGCAAGAGCCCTGAGGCCTTTCGGCGGGACGAAAATCGAGAGGATGTCAGTCGAATCGATTGACTCGTTCTGACCGGCCCCGCGCGTTCGCGAACATGACGGCAATCTTCATCACGAAGGACTTGCTGAAGCGACCAAGAACCTCCTGATGAGGCTCGATGTACCAGGAACGCTCGACGATATCGTAATTGTATTCGTCGACGACGATCCAACTTTGTTTGAGATCACCGAGACCAGCACGCCGACGTTCGATATCGGGAATTTCCAGCGCAGCCCTTCCCGACGGCGGCGGTTGCGTGGTGATTGCCAGAAGGGCGAGATGCGTATTTCCATCGCTCGCACTGCGGATCGCAATGATGACACAGACCGGGCGCTGTTTGCGCCCCTCCGTCTCACCACGCTGCTGCTGCCATGCCCAGAGAAAGGGATAGGTTATCACCTCGCCAGGGCGAAACTCATGGTTCATCGTCGTAACTTTCCCCGCGCGCCAGTCGCTCAATCGCCTCGCCGAACAATTCGGCATGCTCATCCGGCATCTCCGAAATGTGATGCGCGCGACGCGGGTCCTCGCCGCTGCGCATCCGCTGATAGTGTTCATAGCTCATCAGCACGAAACGGGGCTTGTTGTGGCGGGTAAGAATAACCGGCTCGCGGCTCGCGACATCGGTGACATCACCAATCTGTTTATTGAGATCACCTGTCGTGAACTGTCGCATGACTATACTCTCCGGTTTAATTTCCATATATTCCATATTTTCCATCTTTTCAAGAAAATGGCGTTCACGCGCCCTCGACGAGAATTCTCAAGGCTCTCCACCCGTATCATTCAAGGGCACTTTGACCCCGCCGCAACCCGCGCTACATATTTCAGCGGGAGGAGTGCCATGTTTGATTTTTCGCTCGGCGAAACCGCGGACGCGATCCGTGAAACGACGGCGCGGTTTGCTGCCGCTCATATTGCTCCGCTGGCTGCGGAAATCGACGAAAGCAACACGTTTCCACGCCAGCTCTGGCCTGAGATGGGCGCCCTCGGCCTGCATGGGATTACCGTCGAGGAAGAATTCGGCGGCGCCGGTCTCGGTTATCTCGATCATGTCGTCGCCATGGAGGAGATTTCACGGGCCTCGGCTTCCGTGGGCTTGAGTTACGGTGCCCATTCCAATCTCTGCGTCAACCAGATCCGCCGCTGGGCCTCGCCGGAACAGAAACGCCGTCATCTGCCGAAACTGATCTCCGGCGAACATGTGGGTTCTCTTGCCATGTCCGAGGTGGGCTCCGGTTCCGATGTCGTCTCCATGCGCTTGCGTGCCGAGAAAAAGGGGGACCGCTATGTTCTGAACGGCGCCAAATTCTGGATCACCAACGCGCCGCATGCCGATGTGCTGGTCGTCTATGCCAAGACCGATCCCGCAGCCGGCCCGAAAGGCATTTCCGCCTTCATCGTCGAAAAGGGCCTGCCGGGCTTCAGCGTCTCCAAGAAACTCTCCAAGCTCGGCATGCGCGGCAGCGATACCGCCGAACTGGTCTTTCAGGATTGCGAGGTGCCGGCCGAGGCGCTGATGGGCCGGGAGGGAGAAGGCGTGAAGATCCTGATGTCCGGCCTCGACTACGAGCGCGCCGTGCTCGCCGCCGGGCCGCTTGGCATCATGCAGGCCTGCCTCGACGTCGTGCTGCCCTATGTCAGCGATCGCAAACAGTTCGGTAAGCCGATCGGTGACTTCCAGCTGATGCAGGGCAAGATCGCCGACATGTATGTCGCGCTGAATTCGGCGCGCGCCTATGTCTATACCGTTGCCCGGGCCTGCGATGCCGGCCGCGCGACGCGCACGGATGCGGCCGCCGCGATCCTCTTTGCCAGCGAGAATGCCGTGAAGGTCTCGCTGGAAGCGATCCAGGCACTCGGCGGCGCCGGCTATACCAAGGAATGGCCGGTCGAACGCTTTTTGCGCGACGCCAAGCTCTACGATATCGGCGCCGGTACCAACGAGATCCGCCGCTACCTGATCGGCCGGGAGCTCATCGCATCATGACGGTGATTTCGACTGCGATCGACCGCGATAGCGAGACCTTCAAGGCCAATACAGCCAAGAACAAGGGCCTTAGCGACGAACTCCACGACCGCTCGGCGAAAGCGCGCCAGGGTGGATCGCAGGCAGCGCGCGAGCGCCATACCGGCAAGGGCAAGCTCCTGCCGCGCGACCGGATCCAGCTGCTCATCGATGCCGGCAGCCCGTTCCTGGAGATCGGCACGCTGGCGGCCAACGGCATGTATGATGATGAGGCGCCCGGCGCCGGCATCATAACAGGCATCGGCCGTGTTTGCGGCCGCGAGGTGATGATCGTCGCCAATGACGCGACGGTGAAGGGCGGCGCCTATTACCCCCTGACGGTGAAGAAACATCTGCGGGCGCAGGAGATTGCTCTGCAGAACCGGCTGCCATGCCTCTATCTGGTCGATAGCGGTGGCGCCAATCTCCCGCATCAGGCCGACGTCTTTCCCGACCGCGACCATTTCGGCGCGATCTTCTACAACCAGGCCCAGATGTCGGCCGAGGGAATCCCACAGATCGCCTGCGTCTTGGGAAGCTGCACCGCCGGCGGCGCCTATGTGCCCGCCATGTCCGACGAGACGGTCATCGTGCGCAATCAGGGCACGATCTTCCTCGCCGGTCCGCCGCTGGTGAAGGCCGCGACCGGCGAGATCATCTCGGCCGAAGAGCTCGGCGGCGCCGAGACCCATGGCCGCCGCTCCGGCGTCGTCGATCATGTCGCCGAGAACGATGAACATGCGCTGCTGCTCGTGCGCGATATCGCAGCCACCCTCAACAGTGTGAAATCAGTCGATATCGACCTCCAGCCGCCGCGACCGCCGAAACTCGATCCCGAAGATCTCTGCGGTCTCATTCCGGATGATGTGCGCTCACCCTACGACGTGCGCGAGGTCATCGGGCGGATCGTCGATGGCTCGGAACTGCACGAGTTCAAGCCGCTCTACGGCACCACGCTGGTCTGCGGCTTCGCCCGCATCTGGGGCATGCCGGTCGCCGTCATCGCCAACAACGGCGTTCTCTTCTCCGAAAGTGCGCTGAAAGGCGCCCATTTCATCGAGCTCGCCTGCCAGCGCCGCGTCCCCTTGCTCTTCTTGCAGAATATTTCTGGCTTCATGGTCGGCGGCCGCTATGAGGCTGGCGGCATCGCCAAGGACGGGGCCAAGCTGGTGACGGCCGTTGCAACCGCCACCGTGCCGAAGGTCACGGTCATCATCGGCGGCAGTTTCGGTGCCGGCAATTACGGCATGTGCGGCCGCGCCTATCGCCCGCGCTTCCTCTTCACCTGGCCGAACAGCCGCATCAGCGTGATGGGCGGCGAACAGGCGGCCTCCGTGCTTGCCACCATTCGCCGAGATTCCATGGAGGCGCGCGGTGAGAATTGGCCCATGGAAGAGGAGGAAGCCTTCAAGGCGCCGATCCGCGCCGGCTACGAGGCCGAGGGCAATCCCTATTATGCCACCGCCCGCCTTTGGGACGACGGCATCATCGATCCGCGCCAGACGCGCGATGTGCTGGGCCTTGCCTTTTCCGCCTGCCTGAATGCGCCGATCCCAAAAGGGCCGCGCTTCGGCCTGTTCAGGATGTGAGGCGTCGATGATGGAAAGCCTGCTCATTGCCAACCGGGGTGAAATCGCCCGCCGCATCATCCGCACGGCTAGGATGCTCGGCATCCGCACCATTGCGGTCTATTCTGAAGCCGATGCCGGGCTGCCCTTTGTCAGGGAGGCGGACGAGGCGATCGCCATCGGCCCCTCGCCGGCCCGCGAAAGCTATCTTTCGCCGCAGCGCATCCTGGAGGCTGCCCGCAAGAGCGGCGCCGCTGCGATCCATCCGGGCTACGGCTTCCTGTCGGAAAATGCCGATTTTGCCGAGGCGGTGGAGAAGGCCGGCATCGTCTGGGTCGGCGCGCCGCCCGCTGCCATCCGGGCGATGGGGCTCAAGGATGCCGCCAAGGAATTGATGCAGGCAGCCGGCGTGCCCGTGACCCCCGGTTATCTCGGATCGGACCAGGGCGAAGAGAGGCTGGCGGCGGAAGCCGAGGCCATCGGTTATCCCGTACTCATCAAGGCGGTTGCCGGCGGCGGCGGCAAGGGCATGCGCCGCGTCGACCGCGCGCAGGATTTCGCCGAACGTCTCGCCTCCTGCCGCCGTGAGGCGGCCGCCGCTTTCGGCGACGACCGCGTTCTGATCGAACGCTATATCGCCAATCCGCGCCATATCGAGGTGCAGGTTTTCGCCGACAAGCTCGGCAATTGCGTGCATCTCTTCGAACGCGATTGTTCGCTGCAACGCCGTCATCAGAAGGTGATCGAGGAGGCCCCTGCCCCCGGCCTCGATGCCGCCACCCGGGCGGTGATCTGCGAGGCGGCGGTCAAGGCCGCAAGAGCGGTCAACTATGTCGGCGCCGGCACCATCGAATTCATCGCCGATGCCTCCCAGGGCCTGCATCCTGACCGTATCTGGTTCATGGAGATGAATACGAGGCTGCAGGTAGAACACCCCGTCACCGAGGCGATTACTGGCGAGGATCTGGTGCTCTGGCAGTTGAAGGTCGCGAGCGGCGAGCCCTTGCCGAAAAGCCAGGACGAGATCGCCATGAATGGCTGGGCCTTCGAAGCCCGGCTCTATGCCGAAAATCCGGCCGCCGGTTATCTGCCTTCGACCGGCCGGCTCGACCATCTGCGCCTGCCGCAGTCCGTCCGCGTCGACAGCGGCGTCGAACAGGGCGATGAGATTACCGCCTTCTACGATCCGATGATCGCCAAGATCATCGCGCATGGACCGGACCGCGAGGCAGCCCTTTCGAAACTTGCAGCCGCCTGCGCCGGCATCGAGGTCTGGCCGGTCAGATCCAATGCCGGCCTGCTTGCCCGCATCGCCGTCGATCCGGATTTTCGCGCCGCTCGGATCGATACCGGCTTCCTCGACCGCCATGGCGATAGCCTTGTGGCGAGGGAGCCGAGCGAAATCGCGATCGACACCGCAGCCGCCGTGCTTTCAAGAAATACCGATGATGATCCCTGGGCCGCGCTTGCCGGATTCCGCATCGCCGGCGCGGATGACAATCGAGTGCGCATCCGTATCGGCGATCACCTCTTCTGGGGGCAATCACGTCGGAAGCCTGAGGCAAATATCGTCACGATTGGTGAAACGACCGTGCTTTTCGACGCCGGCAATACCTGGCCGATCAGCCTGCCCGTCGCCAGCGAAATCGAGGCGAGCCAAGGTGCGGGCGATGGCGCGATCCTTTCGCCGATGCCCGGCCTCGTGATTTCGGTGGATGTCGCCGAAGGCGATCATGTCGCCAAGGGGGAGCGTCTGCTGACGGTCGAAGCGATGAAAATGGAGCATTCGCTGCGCGCGCCTTTTGACGGCATTATCGGAAAACTGCAGGTTTCCACCGGCGCCAGGGTCTCGGAGAACCAGCTGGTCGTCACCGTCACGAAGGAGCAGGATTGATGGCCGGCCGCTATTTCGACGAATGGACGCTCGGCGACCGCATCGCCCACGAGATCCGCCGCACGGTCACCGAGACCGACAACCTGCTGTTTACGACGCTTTCCCACAATCCGCAGCCGCTGCATCTCGATGCCGATTATGCGGCCGGCACCGAATTCGGCCGGATCGTCGTCAACGGCACCTTCACCTTTGCGCTCACCGTCGGTCTTTCGGTCGGCGACACCACGCTCGGCACGCTCGTCGCCAATCTCGGTTACGACAAGGTGACGATGCCGAAGCCGGTCTTCATCGGCGACACGCTGCGGGTGGAAACGGAGGTGACGGAACTGCGCCGCTCGAACTCCCGCCCCGACGCCGGCATCGTCACCTTCCGGCACATCACCCTGAACCAGCGCGGCGAGATCGTCTGCCAGTGCCTGCGCACCGCCATGCTGAAGGTAAAGCCGTCATGAGACTTCGCTCGCTGCTCTTCGTGCCCGGCGATCGGCCGGAGCGTTTCGAGAAAGCACTCGCCTCGGGCGCCGATGCCGTCATTCTCGATCTCGAAGATTCGGTTGCACCCGCCAACAAGCCACGCGCCCGCCAGGCCGTCCACGAATTCGTCCTGCGCCAGACCGGCGAAACCAATCTCCTGATCCGCATCAATCCCCTCTTCTCCCCGGAGTTCGAAAACGACCTTGCCGCTCTGAGTGGCCTCCATCCTTTCGCGATCATGCTGCCGAAGGCCGAGGGGGCGGCTTCGGTGCTGAAGCTCGCAGGCTCACTTGCACCTGAAATCCCCATCTTGCCGATCGCAACCGAAACGCCGTCGGCGATCTTCGAGATCGGCAGCTACCGGGACGTCGCGGCCAGCCTCTGCGGCCTTACCTGGGGTGCTGAGGATCTGCCTGCCGCGATCGGGGCTGCGACCGCGCGACGGACGGATGGCCGTTACACGCCGCCTTACGAGCTTGCCCGCTCGCTGACGCTATTTGCCGCCCATGCCGCCGCCGTTCCGGCCATCGACACCGTCTATCCCGATTTCCACGATCATAGCGGTCTCAGGGCCTATGTCGGCCGCGCGCGGCGCGACGGCTTTTCCGGCATGATGGCCATCCATCCGAGCCAGGTCGAAACGATCAACCACGCTTTCACGCCTGACGCTTCCGAGATCGCCTGGGCGGAGAAAGTCGCCGCCGCTTTTGCCGCCAGGCCGGACGCAGGCGTCATCCAGCTTGAGGGGCGCATGCTGGATATGCCGCACCTCAAGCTTGCCCTCCGGCTCCTGAACGCCGTCGGACGTTAGACAACCGCTCCGGCGGGCCTGGAACGATGCCAGCTCAATCGTAGGGGGAATAACATTGCCTGCGCGGTCCCCTGGAGGGCTGAAAGCTATTGTCATAGGCTGAATACGACCGGTACCGGCGCGCGCACCAAGCATAGTGTCTCCCGTCATATTCATTCGAATATTCCTCCGATGGCGGAGGAGCATCGGGCGGTGGCGGCATGACAACGGTTGGGAGCCCCGGAGGGCCGGGAATCAACGGGATGGGGGGCGGAACTTGCGCCATGGCAACCGATTGCGCTGCCAGAAACAGCGAGACCGTGGCGAACACCAGTAAATAATTCATCGGAAACTCCTCATGTTGCGGTGCATCTCTGAAAGGTGCCCGCCTGACGTCAACGGCTGAACTTCAGATCCGGCTTGTCGCCGTCCCAGCCCTGAAGCCCTCCGGGAACCGAGCGGAATCGAAGACAGTGCGTACCCATCTTGCCGGATATGCACATCGCATCGTCCTTGACCGTCCAGGTGACGGGGAGCGCAAAGGGCATCGGACCGCGAATGCTTCCGGTGCCGTCCTTCTCCAGGGTGACTTTGAGTGCCTTGCCATCCGGCGCCAGTGCCGACCAGGGAATTCCATCGGCGAGGATTGCGGCCGCCTTCTCGGACGGCAGGAACTGTTCCTGTGCTGGGAATGCCGGGCTCGCCGCGAGTGCTGCCATCACCGCCCCTGCAAGCCGTAGATATGTCTTCATGTCGATGTCCTTTCTGCTGGTTTTTGAAATGCCACAGCCGCCATGCCGCGCGTGATAGATGACCGCCGCCTGGCTGCTATTGAGAGACCGCCGCGCCCTTATCGCTCCAGCTCGGCGGCAGACCGAGCTGACCGGCGACCGCCCCTTTGATGCCGGGCGCGGGTCCGAAGGCCTTGCAGGCGTCGTCTTTCGGATCGCTGTCGAACGACGCCTTGATCTTCTGCATCAGCCGGATGGACGATGTTGCCTTGAACGGATCCTGACCCTTGATCAGCATGCGGCTGAAATCGGCGCCGAATGCCGATGACAGGGAATAAGCATCCCCGACCGAGGATATCCGTGCCTTCGTCGTCAGCATGTTCGCGCCGCGCGACCAGATCATCGCCGCCTGCTGCGTACCGTCCTGTCCGACCGCCTCGGCTTCCGCCGACAAGCCGCCGAGACCGATCGGAATCCTCGGGATTGGAACCATTGCCACCGAAGCGCCGAGTGTGGCGACGGTGGAGGTCGCGGCAACAGCACGGTTCGTGGCGACGATGTCGGTGACGGTCGCATGGACGACGAGATCCGCCGGCTGGTTTGGACCCACGACCTTGAAACGGTCGCTGAGACCCCTGCACAGCGCCCGGTCGATCGCATTGGTCAGGAGTGCCAGGTCTTTCGGTTCGAAAGAACCGCCGCCGGCATTCTCGACCCTCGTCGGAGCGATGCGCACCGTTTGCGCGGCAAGAACCGCCGGCGAATTCACCCGCAATTTTGCGTTGGTCAGAGAACCGCCCGAGACCGCCATTCCCGCATAGGAGCCAAGCGAGCTGCCCTGCTGCAGGGGTACGTTCGTGCAGGAAGAGAGCAAGGCGAGGAGGACGGCGCAAACGGCCGCCTGCGTCGGCATTTTCACGGGTTGAATGTTGGAAGCCATCGGCGAATCTTCTGAACCGGGATCATCGATTCAGCTTTTAGAGAGGCCAGCGTTAATGGCGGTAAAGCCAGTGTAAAGTTGGGTAAAATATAGAAATATAACGGCCGCGGGCAGCATTTGACCGGCACCGCCGCGGATAGAGCAATTCCGTTTTTCTTCGAATCATGGAATTGCTCTATCTCTTTGTTTTCACGCAATTCCGGGCGCAAAACCGCTGCACACTTTTGCTGGAATTGCTCTAGCCGGGCGGCCGATCAGCCCGACTTCGCCACTCGCTTCGAGGCGACAGGCTCTTCTTGGGTGAGGTAACCGGCGCCGACGGCGACATAGAGATCCACATAGTCCTTGGCAACCTGCTGCACGGTAGCGGCAAGGCTTGCCTGAGCATCGGAGACCGACCGCTGGGCGTCGAGGACATCGAGCAACGACGAGGCGCCGTCCTTGTAGCTTGCGGTCGACAGTGCCAGGGATTCCTCCGCCGTCTGCACCTGCCTGCGCAACGGCGCCAGTGTCTGCGTGTCGCGGCGAACTGCCGACAGCGCGTTTTCCACCTCTTCGACCCCGTTCAGCACCGCCGCTTTCCAGGCGAGATACTGCGCCCTCGCATCCGATTTCTCGATATCGACATTCGCGCGCAATTTGCCGCCGTCGAAGATCGGCAGGTTGAGCGTCGGTCCGAAGGACCAGCTGGTGAGGCTCGAGCCGCCGGCACCCGAGGATTTGACCCAGCTCGGCGAGATCGAACCGGAGAGCGAGATCGACGGATAAAGCTGGGCTTCGGCAGCACCGATATCGGCGACGGCCGCCGCCAGCTCGCGTTCGGCCTTTCTTATATCAGGACGGTTGCGGATGAGATCGGCCGGAATGCCGGCGCGAATATCGCCGCGGAAAACCGGCTGACCGGCGCTTTTCTGCAGCTCGTCCATCAACGAGGCCGCCGGCATCCCGAGCAGCGTGGCAATGTGATGGGCCGATTCGGTGAAGCTCTGTTCGAGGCCGGGAATGTCGGACTTTGTCGACTGCACCAGGCCCTCGGCCTGAACGACGTCGAGGCGGGAGGCCGCACCTGCCTTGAGCTGCAGCTGCGTGAGTTCGTAAGTTTGCTGGCGGGATTTCAGGCTCGCCCGTGCAAGCGCGATGCGCTCCTGGTAATAGCGGGCGTCGATATAACTCTCGACCAGGTCTTTCAGGAAGGTGAGCTTTGCATTGTCGGCCGTCGCATAGGCGGCTCCCAGCGAGGCGATGGCACTCTCCTTGGAGCGACGGTACTGGCCGAAGATGTCGAGCAGCCAGGAAAGGCTGGCCTCACCGCCTGTGGTATTCGTGGTGCCGACCGTCGTGCGCAGCCGCCCCTTTTCACCGGATACCGTGTGCGAAGCGTCGACACTGAGGCTCGGCAGACCGCCGGCGCCGGCAACCGTGACATTGGCGGCAGCCGAATTGATGCTCTCGAGCGCCTGCAGCACATCGAGGTTTTCGCTGAGGCCATGGGCCACCAGGCCGTCGAGCCGCTTGTCGCGATAGGCCTTCCACCACTCAGCCGTCACGACATTGCCGTTGCTTTTGGTGGTACCCTCTTCGAATTTGGCGGGAAGCGGCATCTCAGGGGGAACGTGATCCGGACCGCTGACGCAGCCTGCGAGCAGCAGCGTGAAGGCGGATGCGGCGTAGCGGAGGGATGATAGTCTGGTGCGGAGCGACGGACTCACTGGCAAGCTTTCTGAACCGGGATCGGAGATCCAGGCTTAGCGAGGCCAGCGTTAATGGCGGTAAAGAAACTGTAAAGTTAGGTAAAATCCCGGGATGCTTGATCATCAACCGAACCATAGGGCGTCGGCCGTCTCGGAAGTTCCAGCGTGATCGCCAGGCCTCCGGCGTCAGGCAACGACGCATGCGCACGCCCGCCATGGCGCTCGATGGCCTGCCGGGTGATGGCAAGACCCAGGCCGTATCCGCCTCTTGGCACCGCCTCTTTCCCGCGTGAGAACGGCTGGAAGATGCGTTCGAGTTCGTCGCGCCTCACGCCTGGCCCCCGATCGGTGACGCAGATTTTGAGGCGCTCGGCCGCCGCCTCGCAAGACACGGATATGTGCGAATGTTCGGCCGTGTATTTGACGGCGTTGCGCACGACGTTTTCGAGTGCCCGGTAGAGCAGCTCGCCTTCGACCTCGGCGCGGAAGCTGCCGTCGACGCTTGTCGTGATCGACACATCTCGTGCCTGGGCTTCGAATGCGGCGTCGCCAAGGATTTCATTCAGCAGTTCGATGACATCCAGGGGCTGGGTCTTCAGCGGCAGGCCGGAGCCGGCGGTGAGCCTGGCAAGGGTCAGAACTTCGCCGACCAGCGCGTCGAGCCGTTCAACCTCCCGGTCCATTCGGTCCAGCATGGCGCCGAGTTTGGCCGGGCTCTGCCGAAGAACGCCGACGGCAGCCTGCAGGCGGGACAGGGGCGAACGCAATTCATGGGAGACATCATGGAACAGCCGCTGCTGCGCATCCTGAAGCTCCTGAAGCCGCGCGGCGGTGGAATCGAAGTCATGCGCCAGCGCAGTGACTTCATCCTTTCGGCCGGCCATCTGGTCGCCGATACGGAAGTCGAAGCGGCCATGGGCGAGCGCGCTCAGGCCGTCGCGCAGATGCACGACGGGTCGAATGAGATAGCGGGCGAGTGCTGCGGCAGCGACCGTACTCGAAACGAAAATCGAAAGCCAAGGCACCAGCAGCGCCAGGTTATCCACCACGTTGAGAAGGAAGTTCGCTTCCGGCGCCACGGAGATCCGGTAGCAAATTCCGTCCTTCAGAATGGACTTCGTCTCTGCCCTACCCCCGTCTCCGCACGCAGGCGACTCCATGGTTTTCGAAAGCGTCAGGCCCAGCGGCACCGTATCTTCACTTGTGCGGATGAAGCGCTCTGCGGCGTCCTCCCCATCCCTTGCGAGGACGTTCGCGGTCAGCTTCAGAATGATCGCTCGCTCCTGGTATTCCCGATCGCGGCCAGGCGGCGGGATCTGAAAGAGGTTGACGATCACGATGATAACAGTGAGCGTCGTTGCAAGCGTCAACCAGATCGTCGCGAAGAATTTCCAGAAAAGCCTAGGCATGGTCAATCCACGAGAAGTTGATAGCCCTGGCCGCGAACGGACTGGATCCAGGATTGCCCGTCCTCCCGCAGTCCGAGCTTCTGGCGCACGCTGCTGATATGGACGTCGATACGGCGATCGAACGGGGTCAGCGGCTTGCCGAAGGCCCGTTTCGAGATGTCCTGCTTCGACACGAGCTGGCCGGCACTGCGGGCAAGCACTTCGAGCAGGCTGAACTCGGTGCCGGTCAGCTCCAGGCTTTCTCCGCGCCATTCGGCGATCCTGCTGCCCGGATGGACCACGAGCTGCCCCGCCCTGATCGTGTCGGTCGACGCGCCGGCTGCCGGCTGCGCCGCCCGGCGCAGGATGGCGCGCAGCCGCGCCGCCAGTTCGCCCGGCGAGCATGGCTTCGGCACATAGTCGTCGGCACCGAGATTAAGGCCCGATATCCTGTCCACGTCATCGCCCCTTGCGGTCAGCATCAGCACCGGAACCTGGCTGAGCTTCCTGATCCTCTGCAGAACCTCGATCCCGTTCATCCGAGGCATCATGATGTCGAGCACGATGATATCGACCGTATTGCCGGCAGCAGCGGCAATGGCAGCGCGACCGTCCGTATCCGTTACGACGTCATATCCCTCTTCAACGAGATATTCCTGCAGAAGCGTCGTCAGCTCGGCATCGTCGTCGATGAGGAGAACCTTGTTCATTCACTTCGTCCGTCATTAATTCGATGAAGCCATACAGCACAAACACCGTCGCGTGAGCGAGTTTTACCTATCTTAACACTAACTTGACCGCACTTAACGTTCGCCCCGTTACTTATCCTGCCATGACATGGACGCGCGTCGAGGCCGGTTGCCGCGCATGAGTGGCAATCATCCGCCAAGTTGGCGCGGACCGGGAAAGGGCAGCGATGCCTTTGACCACAAGGAGTGCATCGTTGAGAAAACCATCTGGAATATTCGCCACCGCTCTTATTGCGGTAGCGCTTCTGCTGCCGCTGCGCAGTGCCGTGGCGGATCAAGCCGCCGCCCCCGCCCTGACCGTCTCGCTGATGGCGCCGGCTGAGCGGGACTGGCCGGAAACCGTTCCGGCAAGCGGCTGGCTGAAACCCTGGCAGGAAGCCATCATCGCCTCCGAGACGAGCGGACTTCGCATCACCGAAATCCTGGCCGATGTCGGCTCCGTGGTTAAGAAGGGGCAGACCCTCGTCCTGATGTCGCAGGACAGTGTGCAGGCCGATCTTCGCAAGCAGGAGGCGGCCGTCGTGACCGCGAAGGCAAACCTCACAAAGGCAAAGGCCAATGCCGATCGCGCTCGCCAGCTTCAACCCTCCGGCGCCCTCTCGGACGAGAAGATCGTCGAATATCTTGCCGACGAACAGACCGCGGCGGCAAGTCTCCAATCCGAAGAGGCAGCGCTCGACAGCCAGAAGATCAAGCTAGACCAGGCAACCGTCACGGCCGTCGACGACGGTCTGATAACCTCGCGCTCGGCCGAGCTCGGCGCCGTCGTTTCCTCCGGCAGCGAATTGTTTCGCATGGTCCGCCAGCAGCGGGTCGAATGGCAGGCCGAGGTTTCCGCCCGCTACCTCTCGCGCATTTCGGAAGGATTGCGCGTCGACATCGACGGGCCGGACGGACGCCGCATTCAGGGCAAGGTGAGGCTCGTCGGACCTTCGATCGACACCAATACGAGCCGGGCGATCGTCTATGTCACCCTTCCCCAGGACGTTCAGCCGCGCACCGGTCTTTATGTCACCGGCACCGTCGAACTCAGGACCACGCCGGCGCTGACGGTTCCCGAGACCGCGATCGTTTTCCGTGACGGGATCAACTACGTCTTTGCGGTCGGCGAGGACAAGCGGGTAAAACGGGTGCGGGTCGAGACCGGGCGCCGCAATGACGGCGAAGTCGAGATCATCTCGGGCATTGATAAATCGGCGAGAGTGGTGACGTCGGGCGGAGCGTTTCTGTCGGACAACGATCTCGTGAAAGTCGCGGGAGAAGGCTGATGAACTTTTCCGCATTTTCAATCCGCAATCCCGTACCGGCGATCCTGCTCTTTGCGATGCTTGCCGTCGGCGGCCTGCTGGCCTTCAAGCATCTGGCGGTGCAGAACTTCCCTGATATGGATCTCCCGACCATCAAAGTGACTGCGACGCTCGACGGCGCCGCACCTTCGCAGCTGGAAACCGAGGTCGCCCGCACGATCGAGGACAATCTTGCCTCGCTGAGCTATCTCGACCACATCACGACAACGATTACCGACGGCTCGGTGTCGATCAGCGTCTCCTTCAAACTGGAGAAGGACAGCGAGACCGCCTTGAACGAAGTGCGCAATGCCGTGGACAGCGCAAAGTCCGATCTGCCGGCGCAGATGCAGACGCCAAGCGTCAGCAAAGTCACCGTGCAGAATTCGGCGCTGGTCACCTATGCTGTCCGGTCTTCCGTCCTCAACGAAACCGAGCTCTCCTGGTTCATCGACAACGATCTGACCAAGGCGCTGCTCTCGGTGCCGGGCGTTGGACAGGTCAATCGTATCGGTGGTGTCGATCGCGAGGTTCACGTCGACCTCGATCCGACGACGATGGCCGCATTCGGCGTCACGGCGACCACTGTGTCGGCGCAGTTGAAATCGGTTCAGGCCGATACCTCAGGTGGCCTCGGAGAGATTGGCGGCACCCGTCAGACCTTGCGCACGCTCGGCGCCGTTGCCTCGGTCGACGCGCTGAAGGAACTGCGAATTCCCCTCGCCAACGGGCAGCAGGTTCGCCTCGACGACGTCGCATCCGTCACCGACAGCTTCGCGGAGCGATCTTCGATGGCCTATCTCAACGGCAAACCGGTGGTGGCGGTCGAGATCAAGCGCTCGAACGGCTTTTCGGACAGTGGTGTCGCCGCGGACGTCGACAAGGCAATGAAGGAGTTTGCGGCCAAGCATTCCAACGTGCAGATCGAGGAGGCCTACAGCACGATCGGGCCGATCCTCGACAATTACGACGGTTCGATGCACATGCTGTACGAAGGCGCGATCCTGGCGATCGTCGTCGTCTGGCTCTTCCTCCGGGACTGGCGTGCGACGATCCTGTCGGCCGTGGCGCTGCCATTGTCCGTCATACCGACCTTCCTCGTCATGTACCTGGCCGGATTCAGCCTTAATATCGTCACCCTGCTTGCGCTGTCGCTCGTCGTCGGCATCCTCGTCGACGACGCCATCGTCGAAGTCGAGAACATCGCCCGCCATTTGCAGATGGGCAAGCGGCCGATCGACGCCGCTCTGGAGGCGGCCGACGAGATCGGGCTCGCCGTCATCGCCACCACCTTCACCCTGGTCGCCGTCTTCCTGCCGACGGCCTTCATGAGCGGCATACCGGGGCTCATCTTCCGCCAGTTCGGTATCACCGCCGCGGTCGCCGTCCTCGTTTCGCTCGTTGTCGCACGCCTGCTGACGCCGATGATGGCCGCCTATTTCATGAAGGCCCATCCGAAAGAGGAAAAGGACGGCCGCATCATGCGCGCCTATATGGCAGTCGTGAAAGCCGCCATGAACCACAGGAAGATCACGGTGGCCGTGACCGCCGTCGTCGTCGGGCTTTCGCTGGCCACGATCCCGCTCCTGAAATCCGGTTTCCTGCCCGCTTCCGACGACGCGCGGGCCCAGATCACGCTCACCATGCAGCCGGGCGCCACCATCGAGCAGACGGACGCCACGACCAGGCAGGCCTCCGATATCGTCGGCAAGCTCCAGGACGTGACGCATGTCTTTTCCGCGGTCGGTTCCGCATCCTCGGGCGGCGGCCCAGATTCCAGCACCTCGAGCAGCGTCGGATCCGCGACGATCGTCGCCGTGCTGCCACCCATCGGCGAGCGCGACCGCAAACAGTCGGAAATCGAAAACGACATCCGGCAGGCTCTCTCGGTCCTTCCCGGTGTGCGGATCGCCGTTGGCGGCGGCGGCAACGGCACGAAGCTCGAGATCACCCTTGCCAGTGACGACGCCAACGCGCTCGACAGCGCCAGCACGGCGCTTGAAGAACAGCTGCGCACGCTTCAGGGCATCGGCGCGGTGACATCGACCGCGGCCAGGCAGGCGCCGGAGATCCAGATCACGCCCGATTTCGCCCGCGCAGCAGCGCTCGGGGTGACGTCGAGCGCCATCGCCGAGGCCGTGCGCGTGGCGACGGATGGAGAATATTCCGCCGATCTGCCGAAGCTCAACCTGCCGCAGCGCCAGGTTCCCATCGTCGTCCGCTTCAGCCCCGAGACGCGCACCAAACTCGACGACATCAAGAACATGCGGGTGTCTGGGACGAACGGCAATGTCGATCTCGGGTCGATTGCCGATATCCGGATCGGCGGCAGCCCGTCGGAAATCGACCGCATCGATCGGATGCGCAATGTCACTCTTTCAGTCGAGCTCAACGGCCGCATCCTGGGCGACGTCAACCGCGAGGCGCAGGCGCTGCCGGCGCTTCAGCATCTGCCATCGGGCGTCACCCTTGTCGAACAGGGCGAACTCCAGCGCAGTTCGGAGCTGTTCCAGAGCTTTGGTCTGGCGATGGCAATCGGGGTTTTCTGCATCTACGCGATCCTCGTTCTGCTCTTCCACGACTTCCTGCAGCCCCTCACGCTTCTGATGGCTCTGCCGCTCTCGCTCGGCGGCGCGCTGGTGCCGCTGGTGGTGACCGGAACCAGCTTCTCGATGGCGGCCGTCATCGGGCTGCTCATGCTCATGGGCGTGGTGACGAAGAATTCGATCCTTCTGATCGAATACGCGATCATGTCGCGCCGCCAGGGCATGCCGCGGTTCGATGCTCTTGTGGATGCATGCCACAAACGCGCGCGACCGATCATCATGACCACCATTGCCATGGCATCCGGTATGCTGCCGGTGGCCCTCAGCCTGACAGGCGGCGATTCCAGCTTCCGGCAGCCGATGGCGATCGTGGTGATCGGCGGGGTGATGATGTCGACGCTGCTCAGCCTCGTCGTCATCCCTGTCATCTTCACCTTCGTCGACGACTTGAACGAGGCGCTCAGGCGCCTCGTTCACCGGACCGACCCGGAAACCGCCGAGGCCGAACCGCATCCATCCAACGATCACACGACGATCACCTTCAAGCCTGAGCTTTCGAAGCGGGGGCAAGGTCAGAGATGACTGCTCTCGCCGGGTTATTGGCCAGAAGGTCCCGCGCCCGATAAGGGCGACGCCTGGCGATCGTCAACCTCTTCGGTCGAGTTCCTCTCCCCCGGAACGAGACCGCGGGACGTAATGCCCCCGCAGGCGGCATCGTGCCGCCTGCGCGTCCTGCACCGTGTGGACAGTCCAGGCACGCATCGCCTTGGTGGCAACTGCCCTCGTCTGAATCTTTACCAAACTTTACACTTCCTTAACCGCGCTTAACATCCGAACAGCTATTAGAGTTCTACCTCAGCCCAATCCGGAGTGTCGTGTGTCCAAGGCACATCGAAATATTCTGCGTTGCCGCTTCGCGGAGCGGAAAGTCATACTTGCCGAGGCCTCGCGGTGCATTCTCAAGTTTAAATCAAGTTATGAGTATTGTTATATTTTATTGAGCGCACGCGTTATTATGGTAGTTCGGTTTTGTATTTCAAATCAGTGCGACACAGCGCCTCGTTTCTTAAGACTTAGGAGCGAATCAGACCCAATGCAAAACGCTCGAAAAGGGTGTGATGCTCTGTCGGAAGACATTTCAATTGGTGGAACGGGGTGATTGATGACATGCTCCGGATTAGATCGAGTTCAATACCCTCTTGGACGCCAGCACTCCCTGGCTATGGCGATCGCGGTGACCGGTGGGCTGTTGATGTCGATGCTGCTCAGCCTCATCGTCATCCCTGTCATTTTCACACACGTCGACGACCTGAACGAGCCGGAAACCGCCGACACAGAAGCGCATTCATCCAACGATCACACGACGATCACCTTCAAGCCCGAACTTTCCAAGGGAGGGCAAGGCCAGCGATGGCTGCTTTGGCGCGCACTGCGGCAGAGAAGATCGGCGGCGTTGCAATGGCAAGAGGGTCGCAACCCGATACGGGCGATTCCTGCCGATCTCAGTGACAACCTCTTCGGTCGAGTTCCTCTCCCCGGAACAAGGCCGCGGGACGTATTCCCCCCGCAGGCGGCGTCAGCCGCCTGCGCGTCCTGCCGTCGTTGACCCGGCTTTCGGGATCGACGGACGGGTCGCGGGCGAATTGAAAACCACCCCCATCCCTGAAAATCGCCAGGTCTAACGACCATGCTTGGCACGCCAGGCGGCAAAATCCTCGATATTGCCCGGCTGTGTTGCCGGATAGAGGCCGATGATCGATTGACCGGCCAGCACCCGTTCTGTGACGAAATCCTCGTAAGCCGTCATTTCCACCGCCTCATCGGCAATCTCGTCGGCCAATTCGGCCGGAATGACGATCACCGCTTCATCGTCGCCTACCATGATATCGCCGGGCCACACCGCCACATCGCCGCAGCCGATCGGCACATTGATGTCGAGCGCCTGATGCAGCGTCAGATTGGTCGGCGCAGACGGCCGGTTGTGATAGGCGGGGATCCCCAGCCCGGCAATTTCCGGGCTGTCGCGAAACCCGCCATCGGTGACGACGCCTGCCACGCCCCGCACCATCAGCCGCGTCACCAGAATAGAGCCGGCGGATGCGGCGCGCGGATTTTTGCGGCTGTCCATCACCAGCACGGCCCCGGCCGGGCAGCTTTCGACGCAGGCGCGCTGCGGATGCTCCGGATTGCGGAAAACCTCGAGCGTGTTCAGGTCTTCGCGCGCCGGAATATACCGCAGCGTATAGGCCGGGCCGACCATGTTCCGGCCTTTGCCGGCGACCGGCTGCACATCCTGAATGGTCTGGTTGCGCAGGCCGCGCTTGAACAGCGCGGTGCTGATGGTGGCAACGCTGACCTTCATGAGTTTGTCGCGCGTGCTGTCCGAAAGTGTCGTCATGCCTGCATGTCCTCCTGGAAAATGTCTGGCTAGAAAATATCCGGTTCCCCTGCCGCCGGGCCAAATTCCGGCAGCAGATAGTCGAAATCGCAGCCCTTGTCGGCCTGGCTGACATGCGACGCGTACATCCAGCCGTAGCCACGACCGAAACGGTCGGCGGGCTTCACCCAGGCGGCACGGCGCCGCGCCAGTTCGACCTCGTCGACCAGCATGTCCAGCCGGCGGTTGGGAATGTCGATCCTGACGATGTCCCCATTCTGCAAAAGGGCGAGCGGGCCGCCGACATGGGCTTCGGGCGCCACATGCAGCACGCAGGCGCCGTAGCTGGTGCCGCTCATGCGCGCATCCGAGAGCCGCAGCATGTCGCGATACCCTTGTTTCAGCAGTGCCTTGGGCATCGGCAGCATGCCCCATTCCGGCATGCCGGGACCGCCGAGCGGCCCGGCGTTGCGCAGCACCATCACATGATCGGGCGTCACATCAAGCGTCTCGTCCTCGACTGCCGCCTTCATGTCGGGATAGCTGTCGAAAACCAGGGCGGGACCTTGATGGACATGGAAGCGCGGGTCGCAGGCCACCGGCTTGATCACCGCGCCATCGGGCGCCAGATTGCCCTTGAGCACGGCCAGGGATCCCTCCGGGTAGATCGGGTTGGAAAGCGGCCGGATCACATCGTCATTATAGACCTTCGCGTCGGCCAGCGCCGCGCCCAGGGTTTCGCCCGAAACCGTCATGGCGCTGAGATCCAGCCGCTCCCTGATCTGCGACATCAGCGCCACGAGGCCGCCGGCATAGTAGAAGTCTTCCATCAGATAGGTCTTTCCGGAAGGGCGGATATTGGCCACGACAGGCGTGGTGCGGCCGAGCGCGTCCAGATCATCCAGCGTCAGCGCGACCCCTGCCCTGCGCGCCATCGCCAGCAGATGGATGACCGCATTGGTCGAACAGCCGGTCGCCATGGCGACCGTCGCCGCATTGCGCACCGCCGCCGGCGTCACGATCCGGTCCGGCGTCAGATCTTCCCAGACCATGTCGACGATCCGGCGTCCTGACTGGGCCGACATGCGGATATGATTGGCATCGGGCGCGGGAATGGATGATACCCCCGTCAGCGTCAGACCCATCGCATCGGCAATCGCGGTCATGGTCGAGGCCGTGCCCATCGTCATGCAATGGCCGTAGGAACGGGCAATGCCGGCCTCGATGCCGGCCCATTGTTTATCGGATATCGTTCCGGCGCGCCGTTCGTCCCAATATTTCCAGGCATCCGATCCCGATCCAAGCTGCTGGCCGGCATAATTGCCGCGCAGCATCGGCCCCGCCGGCAGGTAGATCATCGGAACCCCGGCGCTGAGCGCCCCCATGATGAGGCCCGGCGTGGTCTTGTCGCATCCGCCCATCAACACCACGCCGTCGACCGGGTGGGCCCGGATCTGCTCTTCGGTCTCCATCGCCAGAAGGTTGCGATAGAGCATGGTCGTGGGCTTCATGAAATTCTCTGACAGCGCCAGCGCCGGCATTTCCACCGGAAAGCCGCCGGCCTGGAGCACGCCGCGCTTCACGTCTTCGACGCGATGCTTGAAATGGGCGTGGCAGGGATTGAGATCCGACCAGGTCGACAGGATGCCGATCAGCGGCTTGCCGGCCCAATCGCCGGCGTCGTAGCCCATCTGCATCAGGCGCGAGCGATGGCCGAAGCCGCGCAGGTCTTCGGATGCGAACCAGCGCGCCGATCGCAGGTCTTCCCGTGTCTTCGTCACTTTCAAAGACATGCCGACATGCCTCCATCCACGTAAACTATGTGACCGTTGACATAGCTTGAAGCGTCCGAAGCGAGAAAGATACAGGCGCCCGTCAATTCCTCAAGCCTGCCCCAGCGGCCGGCCGGCGTGCGCCGTTCGATCCAGCTCGAAAACTCCGCATCGGCGACGAGCGCGGCATTGAGCGGGGTATCGAAATAGCCGGGGGCTATGGCATTGACCGCCAGCCCATAACGCGCCCAGTCGGTCGCCATGCCTTTGGTGAGATTGCCAAGCGCACCCTTGCTTGCGGTATAGGGCGCAATTCCCGGCCGGGCGAGCGCCGTCTGGATCGAAGCGATGTTGATGATCTTGCCGCGCCCGCGCTTGATCATGTGGCGGGCGACGGCTTGCCCGACATTGAAGGCGCTGGAGACGTTCGTGCGCATCAGCAGCTCGAACATCTCGGGGTCGAACTCCTCCAGGGGCGCGCGATGCTGCATGCCGGCATTGTTGACCAGAATATCGATCGGCCCGCTGGCTTGCTCGAATGCGTCGATGGCGGCACGCACGGCCTTGGCGTCGGTCGCATCGAACAAAAGTGTCCGCGGCGGCGTGCCGGCACCGCCCAGGCCCTCGGCTGCAGCGGCGAGCTTTCCAGCATCACGGCCATTGAGGACGATTTCGGCGCCTGCCGCAGCAAGGCCCTGAGCCAGGCTGAAGCCGATGCCCTGGCTCGATCCGGTGATAAGCGCCCTTTTGCCGGACAGATCGAACAGTTCAATACCCTTTGGCACGGCAGCACTCCTCATGACAGCGGCGTCATCGCTTCGAAATCGGGCAAGGCGCCGCTCGCATAGCCGACGGCCCCGAGCGAAGCGATGGCGATCCGGCCGTCGCGGATCGACAGCAGCGGTTCATCGGAACCCTGCTCGTAGAGATCGGGATGAGCCGCGGCAAAGCGCGCCTTCTCTGCCTGCGGCGCGCCCTGCATGCCGGCGACATAGTGATGACCGTTACGCTCGACATGGGAGAGGCCAAGCAAGGACACCAGCGCCAGATCCTGCTGCACGGCAAGCCCGGCCTGGCAGGTCAGATCCTCGCCCGAGAGGAACAGTCCCGGCACCGCTCCGGTTCTGATGCGGATCGCCTTCATCAGCGAGCGGTAAATGCCCTTGCAGGTTTTCGAGGAGACGCCGGTGTAACCGAGCCCGCGGGCGCGGGCGAAGGCCTCGTCGCCATCGTCGCTCTCATCGATCAGGAAGGGCAATTGCGCCGCGAGACCCCCGAGCGGCGTTTCCATGGTAATCGCGCGTGAGAACGGCTGTTCGACAAAGGCGATGGCCGCGCGCAGCCTGGCGAGCCGTGGCGCCGCCTCGATCCGCGCCAGCAAGGCGGCAAGCTGTTCGGCAGAGCCGAACTGTTCGTTGCCGTCGACCGTCACCCGATAGTCGGGCACCCTCTCCAGCACGGCGGCGATCCGCAGCAGGCGGTCGATATCGGCCTCGATAGCGCCCGAAAGCTTGATCTTGAACCAGCGATTGCCATAGCGCCTGATCACCGCCTCGAGGCTTTCCGGCAGGCCGTCGTGAACAGGATGGATGACATCGCCCTCGGTGATCGGGTCGAGAAGCCCGATCGTATGCCGAGCCGAGATCGCGCCGGCAGGGCGAAGATCGGCCAGCATCGCCGAGGCGGCGTCGGCGTCGATATCACCGGGCAGCATCGGGCCGCCGATGCCGATCCAGTTTTGACGTACCGCCTCGAAGAAGGAAATGCCGGCAAGGCGGCAATAGGCATCGAGCGCAGCACGGGCGATCAGCGACGGGCCGAAACCAGCGGCGAGCGGATTACCAGGCAGGCGCCGCACCGTTTCCACCTCGTTCAGACGGGCGGCGGCAAACAATGTCGTCGGCTGAGACGATTCGAGCGAGGCAGCGGCAGCCGCACGGATCGAAGTGCGCAACTGATCGACATTTTGCGCCGGCGTCAGCGCCGGATCCTTGTCGAACCATTTCGGCACCATCAATTCGGCGGCGCCGCCAATGGCGGTTCGCCCCTTTTCGTCCTCGACGCGGACCCTGAGGAAGGCTTGCGGCGCCTTTTCAAGGGTGGCCGCGCCAAAGCGGAACGGCAGACGCAGGCTGATATCGCGCTCGAAGGCGTCGATCTCGATGATCTTGATGCGTGGGGCAGTCACGGAACCTCCAATACTTCTGTCCACCGTCACGCCATCCGGTCGAGCATGGCGCGGGTCACTTCATGCCGGAGCGGTTCGCGGCGAAGCAGCCGGCCGATCTCGTCCACCATGGTCTGTCCCTGCGCGAAATGCGCCTCTTCAGTATGGCCGGCAGCATGCGGTGAAATGGTGACATTGGCCAGGGCCGGATCGCGGAACGGGCTATCCGGAGGCAGCGGCTCGTCGTCAAAGACGTCGAGCGCCGCCTCGATACGGCCGGAGCGGATCGCGGCGAGCAGCGCTGCCTCGTCGACCAGCTGCGAGCGCGCCGTATTGATGAAGAGTGTGCCGGGGCGCAGCAGCGCCAGTTCGTGGGCGCCGATCATCCGGCGCGTTTCGGGCAGGACAGGCGCATGCAGGGAAATCACGTCGCTTTGCACGAGCATATCGTTCAGCCCGGCGCTGACAACGCCGAGGGCTGCGGCCTCGCTCTCATCCAGGAACGGATCGACGACCAACACGCGGCAACCGAAGGGAACGAGCAGACGCATCACCGCCCGCCCGACATAGCCGGCGCCGACGATGCCGACCGTTCTGGCGCCCAGCAATCTCTGCGGCACGGCGGCGCGGACGTCGAGCCATTCACCGCCATTGCGCAAGTGATGATGCAGCCGATGAATGCCGCGCATGGCGAGCAGCGCTTCGGCGACGACAAATTCGGCAACCGAGGCGGCAATTTTCGAGGCGGCATGGGTCACGCGAAGGCCATCGTCGAACAGACGCGCCGGGACCAGTGTGCGGACACTGCCTGCCGAATGAGCGACAAGGGCGAGCTGCGGATGGCGGGCGCGCACGGCGGGGTCGAAGGGCGGTGTGCCCCATCCGGTGAGGCATGCGGTGGCGCCTTGCAGCAGGTAGTCGACATCGCCGGCGTCGATTGTGGCGCCGGCCGGCCAGCGCACCGCGCCAAGGGCGTTCAATTGGGTTATCGCCGCATCGTCCAGCATCATCCGGCGGGTCTTTTCGGTCAGCAATACGGCAATGACGGGAGCCTGTTCGTTCATGGTTCTACTCTTTCACTGCGGCGACCAGGCGCCTGAGATGGGCGAGATCGGCGCGGACCTTGTCGAGCGCCTGTTGCTGGGGAACCCGGTATTGCGAATGCACCGACAACACACCGGTAAATCCTGTCGTCACCATATGCGGAACGATGTCGCTCCACGGCACCATGCCTTCGTCGAGCCCGTACCAGTCCGAATGCCATGCGCGCTGGCCGCGGGCTCCGTAAGTGCCGGGGAACCAACCGCTGTTCTTGACGCCCATGCAGCAGAACCACGGATCAAGAATGTCGAGGGTCAGACGCCAGTCTTCGCTTCCCTCGCGAATGATCTGATTGGCCGGATCGACATAAGCGCCGATCCTGACGGGATCTCGCCCGGCCAGCAATTGCACCGCCAGCGCGCCCGAGCTGTGCAGGGTCCCGCCGTGGAGCTGGATGGTCAGCGTGACGGCGAAGCGTTCGGCCAGGCGCTCGAAGCCGTCGAGATCACGCCGCGCCTCATCGAGCTGAACCTGCCAGCGCCGCAACGGGTCGTAACGCCAGAAGCCAAGCCTGATCTGGCCGATGCCGGCCTCGCCGCAACAGCCGAGAAGCCGGGATGCGGCATCGTCGGGCCGTGTGGAATCGATGGTCGCCATCGGGGCACGCACCCCGGCTGCGGCAAAGAGTTTTACGGCCTTGACGATCTCGTCCGGCCTGTCCGGGGAAACGGCATGGCCATCTCGAATGAGAAGATCGGCACAATCGAATCCCAGGCCGGCAGTGATCTCGGCCGCCCTCTTGAGCGGCAGGCCGTCCAGGGTCTTGGTGAAATAGGCGATATCCATGGATCAGATCCCAGAGAGAAAGGCGCTGTTCATGAGCGGGCGATACAAAGCTCGCTGCGGCGGCCGAATGCATCGCGGGCGCAGACCGCGTAACGCACGCCCTCCGGCGGCGACATATGCAGGAATGCGGTCGAGATCAGCGGCGCGGGACTGACCTTTTCAAACGTCCCGCCATCGGCGCTGGCCAGGACATCGTAGAAGATGGCAGGGCCGGCATCGCCGGCAGCCCAGAACAGCATGCGCTCCTCCCGGCCGCCGAGACCGAGGTAGCGTTCGACGACAAGGCCGGTCGGTGCAGCCGGGGCCGCGCTGGTGTCGGGAACGACAAGCACCTGCGTCAGTGACGGCAGCGGCACATCGAGATCGACACTGATCCGGCCGTCGTCGCAGGCGACGACGCTGACTGGATGCAGCAAGGCGGGCTCCTGTGCCCGGCGCAGCTCGGCAAACTGCGCTTCACTAGGTGCCGGCGGCGCGCCGACCGGCTCGAAGGGGCCGCGCGGGTTGCTTTCGTCGCGCTGGGCTTCCCAGACCTCCATCGGATTGGTGAATTCCTCGTCGATGCGCAGCAGGCAAAGCGCATGGCGGCCAGGAACCAGGCCGCTCACCTCGAGGCGGACGGCGGTCCGGCCCGAACGGTTGATGGCATCGACACTGTGGATGAGGCTGATGGAAACACCGCCGCCCGGCAGCCGTGTCGGCAGGATCGCCAGGCCATCCTGGTCGGGAGCAAGCGGCGGTTCGGCCGTCACCTTGCAGACGGTATCGCCAAGCGTTGCGAGCAGTTCCATCGATGTCAGGCCGGGCTTCTTGATGATGTCGAAGGGCGGCGCCCGATCGACATCCGTCACCACAGTGCTGAGATCGGTCTTGTGCTCCCATTGCGCCTTGGTGAAATTGCGCGGGCCGAAATAGGCAAAGATGGTGCGCTGGCTCCAGCCGCCGATAAAGGCATGGTCATTGCTGAGGAAGGTGAAATTCGCCGCTTTCGGGGCGATGATGCGGCGGTCGTGCTGTTCGATGATGCGGGCGATGATCCCGGCGTAATAGGCTTTGCCGTGCCAGCTATGATGATCGCTCCAGCCGAGCTGCGGATCGCATTCGTCGTTGATCACGGGCAGGCCCGCGAGACGCGGGTGATTCTCCTTGAGATAATCGACGACGAGAAGCGTGCGGTCGACGATGCCGTTGGTTTTCGGGGTCAGATCTTCCTTGCTGCCATTGACGCCCTTTTCGTGGATCGAGATGTAGTCGAGGCGCGGCGGGCCGTTGCCGGTCAGGCAGCTCGTGCCGCTGTCGCAATGCGCCATCAGGGCGCGAAAGATCGGCGAGAGCGTGCGGGCGGTGCCAGGCCCGCCCATCGGCAGGCTGGGATCGACGGCATCGAGGCCGGCGACGCAGGCGTCGTAGTAATTGGTGTAACCCTTGATCCCATAGGTCCACCAGCCGGAGTCGGCCTCGTTCGTCGTTTCGAAATACCATGTTCGCAATTCGTCCATGCCGTAACGTGCGCCATAGCGATCTGCCGTCACCGTCACGAGATCGCGCCAGCGCTTGACCTGATCCATATCCTCATAGTCGGTGAACACACCCGACGGGTTGCCCATCAGCTCGAAGAACGGCTTCAGGCGGTGTTCGATCATCACGTCGAGCGCGCGGTCGAGCAGGGACCAGTCGTAGCCAGCCCCGCCCTTTGCGCTCAGCAGATTGTAGAGATAATGCACACGCAGGAACTTGATGCCCTCATTCGGCAGGCCGCCGATATAGGCGAGCATCTGGCGCATCTCGGGCTCGAGCAGCAGCTCGGCCGGCGAAAAGCCGGTACCGCGCCAGAACCGGTTGAACGGGCGCACCGCTTCACCGGCATCAATATTTATTCGCGTACGTTCACGCATGAGTCGTCTCTCCTTGGGCGGAAATTTGGCGGCGCGCCGCAAAGCCGGCACACGGGGCCAGGAGCCGGATTATTTGAACTTGTCGCGCATCGCATCGATGCCGGGGATGGTTTTGGTCAGATGCTGATGGGCGGGGTCGAAGCGCTGGATCAGACCTCGGCGATGCTTGCCGACCAGGATGGTGAAGATATAGCCGCGATGCCCCGGAGAGGTGACCGTCGGGTGGTAACCCCGGTCGACCAGGACAGTGTCGCCATTGCGGGTCATCAGGATCTTGACCGGACCGTCCTCGTCATAGGTGATCTGGCTGCCGAAGCCGGTCTCCGGCTGGAAGCGGTAGTGATAGAGTTCTTCGTGCCGGGTCTCGACATCGCCGTCTTCGGTATCGTGCTTGTGAGGAGGATAGCCGGACCAGCAGCCTTCGCCGGCATAGAGTTCGCTCACCAGCAGGTTGCCGCAACGTCCGTTCTGCCGTTGGCCGAGCAGATGGACGATCCGCCGCTGGCTGTGCGTGTCAGACGAACCGACATTGACCGCATCGACCTCATCCGGCGTCACCCGAAACGGGGCGTAGCGGGTGTCGCAGAGACCGCCGGCAATGGCGACTTCCGCTGCGGCGCCACGAGCCGATATCCGGATATTGGCGCCGACGGGCGCGTAAACCGAGTCCGCATCGCCTCCCCAGATATCGGCTCGCCGGCCCACAGCTTCGAACATGATGCCATCCACCTCGATATCCACCTGACCCGACAGCACGACGTAGAGGCTTTCGTGCGCGGGCAGCCGCCGGATGTCCTGCTCGTTGGAGGCGAGCGTGACGAGATCGAAGTAGATGAGATCGAGCGTCGCGGAGGAGGTATCCACGATGGGACGCTGCTCGGAGCGTGGAATGAATTCAGGCATCAATTGAACTCCGGAACGGTACGGTCGGCGAAAGGATTAAGCGACAGGGATTCGGCGTGGTGACAGGCCACGGCGTGCCCATCGGCGGTGACGGTGCGCAAGCCCGGCACCTCCTGCTTGCAAAGGCCGGTGGCGTAGCGGCAGCGCGGATGAAATGCGCAGCCGGGCGGCGGATGAGCGGGGTCGGCAACCTCGCCCGCCAGCCGGATGCGTTGACCGTGGCGGCGCATCCTCGGATCGGCGATCGGCACCGCCGAGAGCAGCGCTTCGGTGTAGGGGTGGAGCGGGCGCGAGAAGATCTCTTCCGTCGGCGCCTTTTCGACGACCCGGCCGACATACATGACGGCAATATTGTCCGAGATGTGCCGGACGACCGAGAGGTCGTGGGCGACGAAGAGATAGGTCAGTCCGAACTGCTCCTGCAGATCCTGCAGCAGGTTGATGGTTTGCGCCTGGACGCTGACATCGAGCGCCGAGACGGCCTCATCGGCAATCACCAGGCGCGGATTGGACGCCAGCGCCCGGGCGATGCCGATGCGCTGGCGTTCACCGCCGGAGAAAGCATGGGGATAGCGGTGCATATATTCCGGCCGCAGGCCGACGCTCTGCATCAACTCGGCGACCCGATGTTCGAGTTCACGACCCTTGGCGATGCCGTTGACAGCAAGCACCTCGCCGATGATGTCGATGACGGGCAGGCGCGGATTGAGCGAGGATTGCGGATCCTGAAACACGATGCGCAGGTCGCGATGGATTTCGTCGAGGGCGGAACCGGACAGCGTGGCGAGATCGACCGTGCCACCGCTGCGGCTACGATAGCGGATTTCGCCGCTCGTCGGCTGATAGATGCGCAGGACCGTGCGGGCAAGCGTCGACTTGCCGCAGCCGGACTCGCCGACAATCCCCAGTGTTTCGCCATCCTCGACGCGAAGCGAAACGCCGTCGACCGCCTTGACGTGGCCGACCACACGCCGGAATGCGCCCTTGCGAATGGGGAAATGCATCCTGAGATCATTCAGTTCGAGCAGAGGGCTTCGTTGGATCATGGGATCGGCCATCATCGTCCTCCTTCGTAAAGCAGACAGCTGGCGACATGCCGGTTGCCGATGGCGACGGGCTGCGGATCCCTTTGGTCGCAAAGGCCGGCCCTCGCCTCTTTGCATCGAGGATGAAAGCTGCAGCCCTGGGGTCGGTTGAAACGCGAGGGCACCATGCCGTCGATGATCGCCAGCCGTTCGCTGGGTTGTCCATGCATGCGCGGCACCGATTGCAGCAGCGCCTTGGTGTAGGGGTGGGCCGGAGCGTGGAAGATCGTGTCGACATCGCCTGCCTCCACGACCCGGCCGACATACATGACGACGACTTCATCGGCGATTTCGGCCACCACGCCGAGATCATGGGTCACGAACAGCACCGAGAGCCCGAATTCGGCCTGCAGCGAGGCAAGCAGATCGAGGATATTGGCCTGGGTGGTCACATCGAGCGCCGTCGTCGGCTCGTCGGCGATCAAGAGCTTGGGGCGGCAGGCGAGCGCGAGCGCGATGCAGACGCGCTGGCGCATGCCGCCGGAAAACTGGAAGGCATAGCTTTCCATACGCTCGGCCGGCCTGGGAATGCCGACCAGAGCCAATGTCTCGATGGCATGCTCGCGCGCCTCCTTCTTTCCCATCTTCAGATGCAGGCGGATCACTTCCACCATCTGGTTGCCGATCGTATGAACGGGGGAAAGGGCCGCCATCGGCTCCTGGCTGATCAGGCCGATCTGGGCACCGCGGATCGCCCGCATATCGCGGCCGCGCGGATCGAACGCCGCCAGGTCGACGGAGGGTGCTGCGGGATCCGGCCGGTAGCGGATTGCTCCCGAGACGATCCGCCCTCCGCGCGGAACCTGGTTGAGAATCGAGCGGCCGGTAATGCTCTTGCCCGAACCGGATTCGCCGACGACGCAGACCGTCTTGCCGCGCGGAATGGAAAAGGAGACGCCGTCGACCGCCCTGATCGTGCCCGCACCGCTGAAGAAATGGGTCCTGAGATCGTCGACCTCGATCAGCGGGTCGCGAGCACCGTGCCGGTCGCCAGTGGCGGCGAAATTGGGATCAGTATTCATAGGGATCTGCAGCATCGCGTAATCCATCACCGAGGAAATTGAGGGCGAGCACGGTGACGATCACCGCAAGACCGGGAAGAAACAGCCAGGGCGCGCTCGTGACCGCGAGAATGTTCTGCGCCTCCTGAAGGAGCACGCCCCAGCTCACGACAGGCGGGCGCAATCCGATGCCGAGGAAGGAGAGCGCAGTTTCCGCGAGGATCATCGTCGGGATGGCGAGCGTCACCGAGGCGATGATGTGGCTCATGAAGGACGGCACCATATGCCGCCAGATGATGCGCATCTGCGAACAGCCATCGAGACGTGCGGCAATCACGAAATCCTCCGTCTTCAGCGACAGGAAGCGCCCGCGCACCACCCGTGCCAGATCGGTCCAGCCGATCAGCGACAGGATGACCGTGATCCAGAGATAGACCAGGATCGGATCGGCACTGATCGGAACGGCAGCCGCAAGGCCCATCCACAGCGGGATGGTCGGGATGGAATTGATGAGTTCGATGGAGCGCTGGATCACATCGTCGACCCAGCCGCCGTAGAGCCCCGAGATGCCGCCCAGGATGATGCCGAGGATGAGACTGATTGCGACCCCGATCAGTCCGACGGACATCGAAACGCGGGTGCCGTGGACCGTCCGGCTGAAGACATCGCGACCCAGCCGGTCGGCGCCGAACAGGTAGAAGGGTTTGCCCATCTCGGTCGGGCCGATCAAGTGCCGGTCCAGATTAAACAGGCCCCAGAGCCGATAGGGTTCGCCTTTCACGAAGAAGCCGATGGGAATGACGACGGCCGGATCGGCCACGTAATTGCGGCTGAGCGCGATCGGATCGACCTTCATCGAATAACCGTTGACATAGAGGGGATGAAACTGCCCCGCCGCGTCGTGGCCGGCGAATCTGATCTGCTGCGGCGGCGCATAGGTGTAGCGGGAATCATAGGTCTGCGATGAAACCGGAGCGAGAACCTCGGCAAACAGGGCGACCATGTAGATCAAGAAGATGACGACGCCAGCGGCCAGCGCCAGCCGATGGCGACAGAAGCGCCGCCAAATGAGCTTCCACTGCCCGGCGACCGCGTCGGAATTCTGGATCAGTTCAGGTGATAGCGCGATGGCTTGATCGGTCATATCTCTCGTCCTTCAGCCGTTGCGAATGCGTGGATCGAGCCAGGCAAGCAGCAGGTCCGAGATCAGCGTGCCGATCAGCGTCAGCATGCTCATCAGCAGGATGAAGGTGCCGGCCAGATACATGTCCTGGGCAAACAGGGCGTTGAGCAGCAGCGGCCCGGTGATCGGCAGGCTGAGAACGATGGAGACCACCACCGAGCCGGAGACGAGGTGCGGCAGCACCCAGCCGACGGTCGAGACGAACGGGTTGAGCGCCACCCGCACCGGATATTTCAACAGCAGCCGGATTTCACTCAGGCCGCGGGCCCGGGCCATGTCGACATAAGGCTTGTTGAGCTCGTCGAGCAGGTTGGCGCGCATGATGCGGATCAGCGCTGCGGTGGCGCCAGTGCCGAGAACGACGACCGGGATCCACATATGCGAAATGAGATCGCCGAGCTTGGCCCAGCTCCAGACGGCGTTGATATAGGCGGGCGAAAACAGCCCGCCGGTACTTTGGCCGAAATATTGCGCCGAAACATACATCAGCACCAGCGCCAGCAGGAAGTTCGGGATGGCAAGGCCGAGAAAGCCGAAGAAGGTGGCGACGTAATCGCCCGCCGAATATTGCCGCACGGCCGAATAGATGCCGATTGGAAAGGCGACCGCCCAGACAAACAGCAGCGTGGTGACCGATACCACCAACGTCAGGCCCATGCGGGCCCAGATCAGCTCGCTAACCGGCTTGTTCCAATCGAGGGACTGGCCGAAATCGCCGCGCAGCAGGATGCCGCTGATCCATTTCCAGTATTGGACCGCCCAGGGCTGATCGAGGCCATAGCGTTCGCGCAGGCCGGCGATGACGCCGGGATCGATCGTTTCGTTTTGGGAGGCCAGACGCGCGGTCATCGCGGTCAGGAAGTCGCCGGGCGGCAACTGGATGATGATGAAGGTCACGACTGAGATCGCGAACATCATCGGGATCATATAAAGCAGACGTCTGATGATGAAGCCGGCCATGGTCAAGCTCCTTCAATCGGCGATCGCCGCCGGATGATTGGGACTGGGCTGGTATTGCTGGGATGGCGCCCGGAGACGCCATCGCTGTCGGTCGCGTGCCGTTACTGCTGGTAGTAGAAGGTCTCCGGCTTTGCCGGTCCTGGCGTCATGTAGAATGACGTGCTGGGGATGACCTTCGGGACATTGCGCATATTGGTCTTGACGATGCCGACGCGGTCCGGCTCCAGGTTGGTGCCGATGACGTAGAATTCGTCACGGGTGATCGCCAGCAGTTCCTTCATCGCCGCCAGCTGCTTTTCGAGCGTCGGCGCCTCCTGTACCTGCCGGTAGAGATCCATCTGCTTCTTGGCAGCGGGGCTCGGCTCCTCAGCGTTCGGATCCTTGGGGTTCTGGTAGTAGAGGCCCCAGGCCGTCGCGAAGCTCGATTCATATTCGTGCGGGAAATACCATTTGGGATCGAGCAGGCCGAGGAAATCGTAGCCCCCGCCGCCAACCCATCCCAAGCCGTCGTTTTCATTGTTCTGCAGGCGGGAGAAAATCAGCGAACGTTCGGCCGGGCGCGGCTGCATGTCAATGCCGACGGCCCGCCAGTAGCGCTGGACCATCTCGAGAGCGTCCACCTGGATCGGGCTTCCGGTCAAAGCGTCGATCGCAAAGGTAATCCGCTTGCCGTCCTGGCCGAGGCGATAGCCTTCGGCGTCATGTTTGGTCAGGCCCGCCTTGTCGAGATATTGATTGGCGAGATCGACATTATATTCCAGATACTGCGTCGCCATCTTTTCGTCGTAGAGCGCGGTGCCTTCACGTGGCGCTGCCTGATAGGGTTTAGCCTGTCCGGCATAGATCAGCTGGTTGAGCTCTTCGCGGTTGATGGCATAGCTGAGGCCGATGCGGAAATCCTTGTTGGAGAAGACGGCGCGCAAGGCCGGATTCTTGTGCGTCTGGTTGAGGGTGATCAGCAGGGCGTTCGACCACGCCGGCCGGGCGATAAACAGGCCGTAGCCGCCCTTCTCCTGGTTCTGCACGATCACGGTTCGGGCGTCGGTCGTCTCGATGAAGCGATTCTGCATGTCGATTTCGCCGCTGATCGCCTTCAGGATGATTGCCTGGGTATCCTGCATCACATCGATGGTGATCCGATCGAAGTAAGGCAGCTGGTTTCCTGCCGTATCCACCTTGGCATAATATGGATTGCGTTCGGCAACGACCTGCGTGGTCCCGTTATAGGGCGCGGTCAGCACCCAGGCATCGAGTGTCGGGCGGCCGAGATCGCGCCAGCGGCCGGGAAAGCCGATCTTGTTGTTGAAGAGCTGGACCCAGTCGGTTGCGCCGGCTGCTTTCACCAGGGCGTCGATACCGTCGGGATTGAAATCCTTGTGGAATTGCTTGAGGTAGTGCGCCGGTGCGGCTGCCAGAATATCGGAGCCGCGCACAGTGGCCATGTTCATCAGGAACAGGCCGTTCGGTGCGGCAAACTTGAAGACGACCTTGTCGGCGGCGAGCTTTTCGACCTTGACGGTCTCCCCGCCTGCGGTCAGCCAGTCGGGCGCTGCAGGCGTGATCTTGGTGTTGCGCAGCACGTTCTCGTTCCACCACACCAGATCGTCGGCGGTGAAGGGCTCGCCGTCCGACCAGCGCGTGCCTTCGCGCAAGGTGAAGGTATATTCGGTGGCATTGGCATTGACCTCGACGCTTTTGGCGATATCGGGGATCACCTCGGTCCATTCCGGGTTCCAGCGGACCAGTCTCGTATAGCCGATCGAACGCTCGATCTCGCTGTCGCCACCGCCAAAGGTGGCCGTGCGCCAGGTGCCGCCATAGGTACCGACCGATTCAAGCGGCGTGAGCACCAGCGGCTCCTTGGGCAGCCGTTTTTCCACAGGCGGCAGCTTGCCGGCATCGACCAGCGCCTTCAGTTCCGGCGATTCTTCAAAGCCGAATGCGGCGCCGGCCCAGCCGGCGCCAATGAGGATCGCCGCGGCAACGGTCGAGACAACCTGCTGTCTTAAGATTCTGACGTGTTGCATTCTTTCCTCCCAATATTCCGCTCTAGGTTATCGTTAACGTATTCTCCTCTTTCTCGAACGTTATCGTTACCGTACAATCTTGTCAAAGAGATTCTCCCTGCCTTGCATTGAGCCGGAGTTGCCTTGGCTTTCCGGGAAATTATGCTAGTTATCGTTATCGTAAGTTTCTAACCCCTCCGAGAGACAGTCCCGTTGAGCCGCCCTAAAGAGCCAGAATCCAAAATAACCATCGCCGATGTTGCCCGCGCCGCAGGAGTGTCGCCGATGACGGTGTCGCGCGTGCTCAATGACCAGGGCGGAGCCAGTGCGGAGACCAGTCAACGGATTATTCTGGCGGCGAGCGAACTCAACTACCGGCCCAATCCCTTTGCGCGCGGATTGCGGTCCGATCGATCGAAGGCCATCGGCCTTCTCGTTCCCGACATCACCAATCCGTTTTTTCCCGAAGTCATCCGGGGAGCCGAGGATGCCGCGAGCGCTGCCGGCTACAACCTGCTTCTGTCCAATGTCGTCGAGAACAGCAAGCGGGAGGAAGAGCTCATCGAAACGCTGCTCAGGCATCGGGTCGACGGGATCATCGTCTGCAGCCCGCGACTGCCCGATGCCGCCTTGCATAAGGCGCTTGCGCCCCACCGGGCCGTGGTACTCATCAACCGCGAGGCGCCCAACGAGGTCGCCGGGACGATCGTCACCGACTACGAGACAGGAGCATCGCGCGCCATCGACCATCTGGTCGAGCGCGGACGCCGCAAGATCGCGATCATCGCCGGGCCGCGCAGTTCGTTTGGCGGCAAGAGCCGTCTTGTCGGAATTCGCAAGACGCTGGCGGCCCACGGGCTGAAGGCGCAAGGCATCGTCTATTGCGACCCCACCGCCGCCGGCGGCCAGACGGCGGCCGCGCAATTGCTGGCGGAAGCGCCCGGCATCGATGCGCTTGTCTGCTACAACGATCTTAATGCGATCGGCGCCATGAAGGCCTGCCGGGCCGCCGGCATTTCGATCCCCGGGCAGATTGCCCTGATCGGTTTCGACGACATTCCGACGGCCGAACTGCTGTCTCCGGCGCTCACCACCTTGCGGGTGCAGAAGCGGGAAATGGGGGAGGAAGCTGTGCGTCTGCTGCTCAGCCGCATCGCCACCAGAAACCGCCAGCACGGCATCGTCATCGTGCCGGAGCTCATCATCCGTGAAACGACCTGAACGCCCCGGAGCATGATGCCGAAACGTGTGAGCGGTCTTCGGACGACATCATGCTCCAATCTTAAAGTTTGGAACGGGAGGAATATCCGATGGATATCGACAATCTGCAGTCACTGGCCCTGCCTGAGGAGAAGAAGGCCTGGTTCGTTCACGACCGGTTCGGCATGTTCGTGCATTGGGGGCTGTACGCGCTGCCGGCACGCCATGAATGGGTCAAGAGCCGCGAAGAACTGAACGACGCCGACTACCAGAAATATTTCGATCACTTCGATCCCGATCTCTACGACCCACGCGAATGGGCGAGGCGCGCAAAAGCCGCCGGCATGAAATATGTGGCGCTGACCACCAAGCACCATGAAGGCTTCTGCCTCTGGGATACCCAGGCCACCGACTTCAAGGTGACCAACACGCCTTATGGGAAAGATCTGTTGCGCCCCTTCGTCGACGCCTTCCGCGCCGAGGGCCTGAGGATCGGCTTCTACTATTCGCTGATCGACTGGCATCATCCCGACTTTACGGTCGATCCGCGCCACCCGCAGCGCAATCATCCGGATGCGCTGAAAATCAACGAAGGCCGGGATATCAGCCGCTATGCCGCCTTCATGCGCGAGCAGGTGCGCGAGTTGCTGACCGAGTTCGGCCAGATCGACATCATGTGGTTCGATTTCAGCTATCCGCAGTGGAAGCTCGGCGAACTGGTTGGAAAGGGCCATCAGGATTGGGAAAGCGAGAAACTCGTGCGCCTGGTGCGCGAACTCGCCCCTGATATCATCATCAACAACCGGCTCGATCTCGCCGGCCTGCAGCCCGATATCGTCACGCCGGAGCAATATATGCCGCGGGCCTGGCCGCTACGCGACGGCAAGCGCGTCGTCTGGGAAGCGTGCCACACGCTCAGCGGCTCCTGGGGTTATCACCGCGACGAGGACACCTGGAAAAGCACGGAGCAACTGGTGCAGATGCTGGTCGGCACCGTGGCCATGGGCGGCAATCTGCTGATGAATGTCGGGCCGACGGCGCGCGGCACGCTCGACCACCGCGCGATAGCTGCCCTTGCCGCTTATGAAGAATGGATGGCGCTGCACGAGCGCAGCATTGTCGGCTGCAGCCAGTCCGACTTCACCGCGCCGGCCGATTGCCGCCTGACCCAGAATGGCGATCGTCTCTATATCCACCTCTTCAACTGGCCCTATCGCCATCTGCATTTCGATGCGCTGGCGGGCAAGATCGAATATGCGCAATTCCTGCATGATGGCAGCGAGGTCACCTGGCTGCGCCCGTCCGCCAATACGTTATGGGCAAACACCCAGTTCCCCGTCGGCGAGGATCAACTGACATTCGTCCTGCCGGTGCGCCGGCCTCAGATCGTGGTCCCGGTCATCGAAGTCAAGCTCAAGGCAGGGAGCGCCCCTGGTATTTAGCACGGCAGCGCTGCTGCGTGTTTTCGGACGCGCAAAGGACGCTGCAGCACCTTGAGTTGCTCTTGCGTAAACGCTTCCGCCCGTTTCGCAATCCCTGACCGACGCGCAGAATACTTCCTTATATTTGTCCATCTCGCAGCAATCTGCCTGTGGCTGAAATGAATGTGGATTCGTCCTGGCGGGAGCGCTGCTCGGACATGAGGAGACGTTCGGCAAGTATATGAAGGCAAACGGCAAGATATTCGGACTGGGCTATCCAGTGTTCGAAGTCTTGTCCGTATTGCGTCGCAAATGGCGCCTCCCAAAAACGAGGCCAGAATCTTGTTAACCTTTATGCGTGACTAATTGTCTCACGCCAATGCGGCGTCGGGTTTGGTCCTTCCGGGCAGATAATGCCGCCAGACTTGCATTTCCGGCCGGAATGAATCGCGGCACTCCTTCCAATTTTGAACAGCCCCAAGCGGACTCAATTGCGTCTCCGCTAACGCCCTCGCATGGAGACCGACCGTCACACCCCATTCCTCTTGCTGAAGTTTTTCACACGCCGTTTCATCCAAACAACCGGCCAGCGCCAGACCCTTCCTAGGCCATCGCCCGCAAGCAGGCCCCGGCAATGGAACCATCCCCCGGAGTAATTCATGCTGTCTTTTTTCAACAATATCAAAATTCTGGGCAAGATCGCCCTCGTATTCTTCCTGCTGCTGGCAGTCAGCACCACTGTCAACCTCGTGAGCTATAATTCTCTTGCCTCGCAGGAGAAGGCGGCCACCTGGACCGAGCATACCTATACGGTGTTGGGTACGGTCAATAGTATTGTAGCCGCCATGGTTGATCAGGAAACCGGGATGCGCGGTTATCTCGTCTCCGGCGATAACAACTTCCTCGCTCCACAGAAGGCCGGCGCCGAATCCTTTACGGCAAGTCTCCAGAAGGCGAAGCAACTCACCTCCGACAATCCAGCTCAGCAGAAGCGCTTGGACGAGTTGGAAGCCTTGGCCAATGGCTGGAGCGCGGCCGTGGTTGCACAGGAAACGAAGCTGATGGCCACAAAAGAGACTATGCAGCAGGCGCGTGACCTGGAGGCCTCCGGCGTTGGCAAGAAGTGGATGGACGGTATCCGTGCCAAGGCAGCCGAGATCATGGATGTCGAGGAGAAGCTGCTTGCAACCCGTTCTGCAGAAGCAGCGGACGCCGCGGCGAGTGCACGCTTTACCATCATTGCTGGCTCTATTGGTATGATCGTATTCGGCCTTCTCGTGCTGCTTGCGCTGAACACTGCCATGATCCGTCCGTTGGCCGCGATCACCGGCGTCATGCGCAAACTGCCGAAGGCGATACGTCAATCGCAGTTTCCGGCGCCGAGCGCAGGGACGAAATCGGCGCAATGGCAGCCGCGGTGGAGGTGTTCCGCCAGGCTGCCGTCACCAACAGCGAACTTGAGGCCGAAGCTGCCGTGACAGGCGAACGGCGGGCCAAGGAGCAAGAGGAAATCAACCGCATCAAGGAGACCGAAGCCGGACATTTGGCTTTTGCCACGCAGAACATCGCGACCGGTCTGAAGCGGCTTGCCTCGGGCGATCTCGCCTTCCAGCTCACCGAGGCCTTCGCCCCCAATTTCGAGGCTCTGCGTCACGATTTCAACCAGTCCGTACGTCAACTCAGCACCACACTTTCGGAAATTTCCAGTTCGATTTCCGCCATGGACAACGGAACCCGCGAGATTGCCGCCGGTGCGCAGGACCTTTCCAGGCGGACGGAACAGCAAGCCTCCTCACTGGAAGAAACGGCGGCTGCCCTCGATCAGATCACCACGAACGTGGCGAATTCCACAAAGCGAACCGACGAGGCCCGTGCCGTCGCGGGTCGTGCAAATCAATCTGCCGTCAGATCCGCCGAAGTCGTTTCCCATGCCGAGGAGGCTATGCGGAAGATCGAAGAATCTTCCCAGCAGATTTCCAATATTATCGGCGTCATCGACGAGATCGCCTTTCAGACGAACCTTCTGGCGCTCAATGCCGGTGTCGAAGCCGCCCGTGCAGGTGACGCCGGCAAGGGTTTCGCGGTGGTCGCGCAGGAAGTGCGTGAGCTTGCCCAGCGCTCGGCCAAGGCCGCCAAGGAAATCAAGGAACTCATTCATAACTCTTCGAGCGAAGTGGAAAACGGCGTAAAGCTGGTCCGCGATACGGGGGAGGCACTGAAGACGATCGGCGGCTTTATCGTTGAAATCAATGGTCACATGGAATCGATCACGATCTCAGCCAGGGAGCAATCAACAGGGCTTGTCGAGGTCAACACGGCCGTCAACTCAATGGACCAGACGACGCAGCAGAATGCCGCGATGGTGGAGCAGTCGACAGCCGCCTCGAACACACTCGCGCAGGAGGCTGCCAAGCTGCGCAACCTTGTCAGCGAATTCAAGCTCGAAGGCGCTCAAACGAACGCGCCGAGGGCGGCGGCACCCGACAGCAGGCCGGTTGCCTCTCCAGCCCGGGCGCTCGGCCAGAAAATTGCTGGCGCGTTCTCCGGCAGAACCGCTGCGGCCACTGCGCCCACCGCAGGGGAATGGGAGAGCTTCTGATGGAAAGCTGGTCCCCGGCAACGCTCTGAACGGCGACGTTGCGCTGGAAACCGGCCTTTACCTTCGACCAAAGGTTCTGCTCAAGACATCGTCAATCCGGGAAATCCCAGCATGGGCAGCGGCAACGCCGCTGCCCATGCGACATATGTATCTGGGGTCTGAGCAAGCAAAGGTCGTGCCCGTCCAGAATGGCTCGGCCGGTCCCGCTGCCGGATGCCGACAACGGGCTCAGGGATTGGCTGCGGTAGTCTCCACGAAGAACTGGTTGAGCTGCTTCATTTCAAGCGCATGAGCGCGCTTTCTAAGAGCGACGGCCTGTTTGAGCGTCTCAAGCTCATCCGTTATGTCAATGAGATGAGCCTCGGCGACGAGCATCTCGGCTTCGATCCTTCCCTGCTCTCTCAATTGCCAGGCATCTCGGATGCGGAATTGAACGATGATCGTGCCGAAAAGCGCCGCGAGCGCCGAGCTCATCATAGGAAGCCATTGGGGAACGGCCGTGCCATAGGCCGAAAACAACGAAGAGAGGCCGCTCAGAACGATGATCCCCATTGTGAGAAAATTCCAGAGATACTGGTTGACCCTGGAGGATCGCGCATACCAGTTTCGATGCGTCCGCAGGTCACGCAAAGCCTGCCTTTTGATCTCCACCGTATCCGATGGAAGCATCCTTTCCGCTCTCTCTCGAGCAAACTCCCGTCTTGCTGCCAAAATCACGTTGATGACAACGATGGTTATCCCGAAGGTAATCATGAACCAGGAGATGTAGCTCAAGGGAATTTGGTCGAGGATGACGTTCGGAGGAAATTCCGGCTCAAAAACCTCAATTAAAGCGCCAAGCGATATCAAGAATACAGATAAAACAACAACCGCTATAGAAAGCATCCCTAATATATTTCTATATCGTGATGGCAATGGCATTTGCTGCTGCAAAGCAGGGTCATCGTCCCTCTTCCTGAACAAATCCATCACCCTATCCTCGGGGTTGGAGGTTTGACCACAGTCAAACTTGCAACACACGAAAAATCAAGTAACGTTTACTAATGATACTTGATTAGGCGATCGCCGGCGGCTCTATCGCTTGCTTCAGGATATGCTGATTGCCACCGGCCGGTCGAGATCGCGAGCGATATAATCCTGGATCTGGCGGACGATCTGCCCGGCGTGAGCGATCGCCAGCTGATCGGCCCGTTCGGCGTCGCCGGCCTCGATCGCGGCGATCATCTCCTCATGTTCGTCGACATATTGGCGCGGCAGGCGGTCGTCGAAGGTCGAATAATACAAGCGAAGAATGCGCCGGCCCTCGTCGAGCAGCCTGGCGAAGAAGGCCGTATAATAGGAATTGCCGGCCAGTTCGGCGATCGCCACGTGAAATTCGCGGTTCGCCTCGATCATCGCATAGGCGTCGCGCGCGGCAACGGCATCGGCGAAGTCCCTCTGATGCGACCGGATCACCTTCATGACTTCGGGGTTACGCCGCTGGGCGGCGCCGCGCGTCGTGACCCGGTACATCAGCGTCAACGCCTCGAAATAGGTGGGCAGGCTGGCGAAATCGATCGTCGCGACGATCGTGTTCCTGTTCGGCAGGGTCGTGACCAGCCCATCGGCGGCGAGCCGCAACAGCGCCTCGCGAATGGGAGTCCTCGACATCCCGAACCGTTCAGACAGCCGCACTTCATCGAGCGGACTGCCGGGCTCCAGCGCCATCGACAGGATTTCCCGGCGCAGCGTGATATAGACGCTCTGCGTGCCGGAACCGCGCACCCGCACATTCTCCGCCTCGTTCTGCATCCGCGCCTCCGCTGTCATGAGAGCCTTGTATTGCGTTTCGGCCGATTCCCGCAACGGCAGTCTTCCGCCTGCAAATTTTAGGATCGCGCCGGATTGAGTCTTGTCGACAGTTTGTATATAACGCAATCAAATTCAAGGAGGTCGATCGATGACAACAGGATGGAAGGGCGTATTTCCCGCCGTAACGACACAATTCAACGAAGATCTTTCCGTGGATCTGGCTGCGACCCAGCGCGTCCAGGACGCGCTGGTGAACGACGGCGTCAACGGGCTGATCGTGATGGGCACCTGCGGCGAGAACAATTCGCTCGATCCCGAGGAGAAGCGCACGATCCTGAAAGCCGCCGTCGAGGTCGTCAACGGCCGCGTTCCCGTTGTGACAGGCGTCTCCGAATTCGACACGCGCCGTGCCGTCGCCTATGCCCGCGACGCCGAAAAACTCGGCGCCGATGGCCTGATGCTGCTGCCGGCCATGGTCTATGTGCCGAAGCCGGAAGAGCTGATCGCGCATTTCCGCACCGTCGCCGAGGCGACCTCGCTGCCGATCATGCTCTACAACAACCCGCCGGCCTACCGCGTCAATATCGGCGCCGATGTGCTGAAGGTGCTTGCCGACGTGCCGAATATCAAGGCGGTCAAGGAAAGCGCCCCGGATCCGCGCCGTTTCACCGATCTCATCAATGAATTCGGCGATCGTTTCGATATCTTCGCCGGCCTCGACGACGTCGCGCTCGAAGGCCTGATGCTCGGCGCCAAGGGCTGGGTCTCCGGCCTCACCAGCGCCTTCCCGGAGGAATCCGTGCAGCTGGTGGCCGCCGCCGAACGCGGCGACTGGGAAGAGGCCCGCAAGATCTATCGCTGGTTCATGCCGCTTCTGCATCTCGATGCCGAACATGATCTCGTGCAGTCGATCAAACTCGCCGAGCAGATCATGGGCCGCGGCTCCGAGCGTGTCCGCCTGCCGCGCCTGCCGCTTTCTGGCGCCCGCCGCGCTGAAGTTACTGCGATGGTGGAGAAGGCCGCGGCCACGCGCCCCTCGAAGATCCGCCAGGCTGCCTGAGACAACGGGGCCGGCAAACGCCGACAAGCGGTTGCCGGTCTTTCCATTCTCGCTACTTTTCAGGCGAGAGCCCGTTGTCGCCCGGCCGCGGCAGACCTTCTGGCTTTCGTTCCTATCTCGTGTTCTTGGAGTTTCCGGAACGGATCAGGCTGTTTCGGCTGACGAGCGACGGTATCTGGAAAATATGCTCGGCAGCTGTGCGGCCTTCTATTCTGGAAATGAGGGTTCGCGTTGCGATCTGACCGAGTTCCCTGCCCGACTGGTCGATGCTTGCGAGATTGACGAGACCGAGGGCTGCCGTGGACGAGTTGTCGTATCCGATGACGGCGAGATCTTCGGGCACGCGCACACCCATTTCCATCGCTAGGCTCAAAAGGGTGATCGCGTCGAGATCGCTCCAGCAGAATACGGCGCGCGGCCTGTCTTTCCGCGATAGGAATTTTCGCATCGCCTCTTCCCGCTTTGGCGAAGCAATGGGAATTTTGCCGATCGCTGGCGAGGAGCCGAGCCCGCCACGCTGCATGGCCCGGCGGAACCCGATCTCACGCTGGCGGACCACGGAGACCGCGTGCCCCTGGCGCTCGCCAAGGCTGAGCATTTCGATATCGCGATAGCCGCAGGCCAGAAGCGCTTCCACGGCGATCTCCGCACCGCGCTGATCGTCTGCATTGATGGTATCGAAAGCCGTGGCGTTGGCATCGTGGTAACCGACCGCGACGATCGGTATCTGGACTGCGAATTTTGCCAGGATCTCCGAGGGCAAACGCGGCGCAACCAGGATAAGGCCATCCATCTTGTAGTCGATCATCGACTCGATCAACGACGTTTCCAGTTGCACGCGCGCATCGCTGACGCCGATCATCGCCTGATAGTGCGAGGGCGCCAGCACCCCGTTGACGCCGGCAATCACCTCCGGAAGAAAGGGATTGCGGATGTCGATCAGGAGCACACCGATGGTGAAACTCCGGCCGCGCAGCCCGCGCGCCGCCCGCGAGGGGCGATATGCGAGGGCCTCGATGGCATCCATCACCCTTGCGCGCAGTGCGTCACTGACGCCGTAAGCATTTCGCATCACCTTGGAAACCGCTGCGACCGATACGCCTGCATGAGCTGCTACGGTCCGGATCGTTACACGATCGTTTCGTTGCGGCTTTTGTTTTTCTTCGACTGACATGAAATCTCTGACTTGCGGCTGCGGGCCGCCAACATTGCCCGCAGAACCACCATGACAGACTGGCAACGAAAATTCTATTGCGCTTCAGAAGAAAATGTAGAACGTTATATGGAGAACGTTCTACAACTCGTCGGGAGGACTTGATGAACTTTCAGCCGGCAGCCATCAGCGGCAACCTCGTTTTGCGTGCCTGGTCCGGGGATATGATCGCGCCACTATCGGATAGCGGTCAGGGAACGGCCGCAAGCTTCGTCTCCAAGACTTTTGAACATGATGGCGCCAAGCTTCCCGTCGAGCTCTTTATCTCCGCACTTGGCCTCTACCGCTGCTTCATCAACGGCGTTCGCGTCGGCGACGACCTGTTGACACCCGGCTGGACCAACTACGACGATCGCCTTGCCTATCAGCGATATGATGTCTCGGATCTGCTCAAGCCGGGCCAGAACCGCATCGAAATCTGGCTTGCCGACGGATGGTATCGGTCGCCTTTGATGTGGGGCGCCCAGGCGATCCCGAATTGCTGGGGCAACAGGATCGGCGCCATCGCCGATCTGCTCGGACCGGATGGCAACCTTCTTTCCACCGACACCACATGGCGAAGCGGTCTTCTGCCGATCCTGAAGTCCGGGATCTACTTCGGCGAAATCTATGATGCCCGCCAGGAAAATTACGCCGAGACCCATGGCACCGAGAAGCTGGACTTCGACAGGGCGCTGCTTGTCGCGCATGAAACGGCTGCAGTGCGCGAGTTGCGGCCACTCACCCCGGTTGACAGCTGGACCGACGATAACGGCAGGACCGTCTACGATTTCGGCCAGAATGTCGGCGGCTATGCCAGATATACGGTCCGCGGAACCGCCGGTGCCGAAATTCGGGTGGAGCATTCGGAGGTTCTCGGCCCCGGCCGTCATTTCGATAATCGCAACTATCGCACGGCGGCCGCCCATACCGTCTACACGCTGCGTGGCGACGGCGACGAAACCTACGCGCCGCATTTCACCTTCCATGGTTTCCGTTATGCGCGAGTGACCATCACAGGCGACGCAAAGATCCTGTCGATCGCATCCGTCCCGATCTCGTCGGTCCCCGATCCGGCCGGCGGTTTCACCTCGGGCAATGCGCTGGTCAATCGCCTCGTCGAGAATACCATCTGGTCGCAGCGCGCCAATTTCGTCGAAGTACCCACCGATTGCCCGCAACGCGACGAACGTTTGGGCTGGACGGGCGACGCCCAGGTATTTGCCGCAACCGCTTGCTGGCTGAGCGACAGCCAATCCTTCCTGAGGAAATATCTGCGCGACGTGATGGCCGACCAGCGCGAGGACGGCGCCGTCTCGCATTTTTCGCCGGATCCGACACGTCTGCATCCGGCCAACTTCCCGGGCTATGCCGGCTCGACCGGCTGGGGCGACGCGATTGTCGTCATCCCCTGGGTACTCTATACCCATTACGGCGACCGGGCAGTCCTGGCGGAATGCCTGGATTCGATGGTGCGTTGGGTCGATTTCGTCTGGTCGATCTCGGATGGTCCGCTGGTGCGCCCGCCGTCGCATTGGGGTGCCCGCGGCTTCACCTTCGGCGACTGGCTGCAGCCGGTCGGCGACAACCGGAAGCCTCGCCCGACGATCGCCGACGATTGCGCGGCGACGCTCTACCACTTCATCTCGACCGACCTTCTGGCAAGGATCGCAGCCACGCTCGGCGAGCATGCGCTTGAAGAGCGAATGAAAAGCCGCGCCGACGAGATCCGGCGGGCATTCACCAACGAATTCATCACGCCATCGGGACGGCTCGCGCATAACGACCAGACGTCCTATGCGCTCGCCTTCCTCCACGAGTTGATACCGGCCGAGCACAAGCAAGCCGCGCAGCAGCATTTCCGGCAGGTGATCATCGATGCCGACTACAAGATCGGCACCGGCTTCATCGGCACGCCTGCCCTGCTGCCGGCGCTGACGAAGCTTGGGATGGACGATCTGGCCGAAAAGGTCTTCCTGCAGGAAGATGTACCGGGCTGGCTCTATCAGGTCTCGAAGGGAGCGACGACGATCTGGGAGCGCTGGGATTCCATGGCGCCCGACGGCACCATCTACGAACCCGACATGAACAGCTACAACCACTATGCCTATGGCGCCGTCTGCCAATGGCTGTTCGAAAGCGTCGCCGGGATTTCGCCGAGCCCGCGCGCACCGGGATTCGCCGAGGTGATCGTCGATCCCGCACCGATTCCGTCCCTTTCGCCGGTTTCAGCCCATCATGACGTGAGCCAAGGGCGCATCGAGGTTGGCTGGCAGCGCAACGGCAACGAAGTCACCTATGTGCTGACGCTTCCGGAAGGCTGCATCGGTCGTTTCCGGCCCGGAAAGCGACATCAAAACCCGTCGCTCAATGGAGCGCCTGTGGCCGAGGAAGCCGTTCTTCCCGCCGGAACACACAGACTGGTCTTTTCCCTACCCGAATCTTGAGGAGCATACACGTCACACCGTTCAGAGGAGGAACGTCATGACACATCGGATAAAGCTCATTCTTGCCGGCACGTCCGCGCTTTTGGCATTGGTCGCGGCCGGTCCGTCGCATGCGGAAGTCACGCTGTCATTCCTGATCGACAATAACCCGGACACAGTCGCGGCGGCCGAGGCACTGGTTGCCGCCTATCAGGCAAAGGCACCCGACGTGACGATCGAAATCGAGCCGCGGGCCGGTGGCGGCGAAGGCGACAACATCATCAAGACGCGGCTGGCGACCGGCGAGATGTCCGATGTGTTTCTCTACAATTCCGGTTCGCTCTTACAGGCGCTGAAACCGACGCAGACGCTTGTCGATCTGAGCGGCCTGTCGTCGCAAGCGAAGGTCGACGAAAGTTTCAAAGCGGTCGTGCGTGCCGATGGCAAGCTCTATGGCGTTCCCTTCGGCACGGCGATGGCAGGCGGGATCCTCTACAACAGGAAAATCTACCAGGACCTCGGCCTCTCCGTCCCGAAGACATGGGCCGACTTCATGGCGAACAACGCGAAGGTCAAAGCTGCCGGAAAGGTCGCCGTGGCGCAGACCTATCGCGACACCTGGACCTCGCAGCTGTTCGTTCTGGCTGACTATTACAACCTGCATGCGGCCGTGCCGAACTTCGCCGCAGACTATACCGCCAACAAGGCAAAATACGCCGAGACGCCTGCGGCCCTGAAGGGCTTCGAACGTCTGAAGGACGTTCACGACGCCGGTCTGATGAACGAAGATTTTGGCGCGGCAAGCTACGACGATGGCCTGAGAATGGTCGCAACCGGCGAGGCGGCGCATTATCCGATGCTGAGCTTCGCGGTCGGCGCCCTCAAACAGAATTATCCGGACAACCTCAACGATGTCGGCTTTTTCGCGCAGCCGAGCGACGACGCTGCGACCAACGGCTTGACGGTCTGGATGCCGCCAGCCCTTTACATTCCGGTGACCAGCCAGCACGCCGAGGAAGCACGGAAATTCGTCGATTTCGCGGGAAGCGTCGAGGCCTGCAAGATCATGGTGGAAACCAACGCCGTTCAGGGGCCTTCCCTGATCGACGGCTGCGACCTGCCAGCTAGCGTACCGCCTGCGATCAAGGACATGCTCCCCTATTTCGAGGCCAAGGACAAGACGACGCCAGCGCTGGAATTCGTTTCGCCGATCAAGGGACCGGCTCTCGAGCAGATCACCGTCGAGGTCGGCTCCGGCATTCGCCAGCCCGCCGAGGCAGCGAAACTCTACGACGACGATGTCCGCAAGCAGGCCAAGCAGCTCGGCCTGCCCAACTGGTAGCGGTCTTTCGGGCCAGTTATCCTCGCTCCTGACGGAGCGAGGCTCCACCCGATCGAAGAGATTGAGATGACCGAGACACGCCGCCGCTCGCGCAAATCGCCCTACCCGCTCTGGTTTTTCATTCCCGCCGCCGTCATCTACGGCGTGCTGTTTCTGTTTCCGACGATATCGTCTCTCTGGTTCAGCCTGACGCGCTGGGATCTTTCGACGGCCGAATTCATCGGGCTTGAAAACTTTCGGCAATTCTTTTCCGAACCGTTTCTGGTCAAAGGGCTCGTCAACACGCTGATCTACGCCGTGACGACCTCCGGCCTGAAGACGGTCTGCGGACTGCTGCTGGCCGTGCTGCTCACCAGCAATATCTTCGCCCGCGGTTTTCTGCGCACGCTGGTCTTCTTCCCCGTCCTGGTCTCGACGATCGGCATTGGCATCACCTTCACGGTGATGATGCATCCGACCAAGGGCATCATCAATGTCACGCTCGAGACGCTCGGCATTCCGGGACCTGGATGGCTCACCAATCCGGCGCTCGCGCTTTTTTCGGTGGCTCTGGTCGATGTCTGGAAGGGTGTCGGCCTCGCCACCCTGATCTTCATCGCCGGTCTTGCCGCAATCAGCCCCGATTATTACGAGGCGGCGAGAATTGACGGCGCCACGCGTCTCCAGCAATTTTCCCGGATCACTCTGCCGCTCGTGCGTCCGGCCACCGTCATCGTGGTGACATTGTCGCTGATCGGCGGGCTCCGTTCCTTCGATCTGATCTGGGCCATGACCCGCGGCGGGCCCGGTTTCTCCTCCGACGTGATCGCCTCGGTCATCTACAAGCAATACCAGGCGGGTTTCTATGGCCTGTCGACGGCCGGAAACGTCATCCTGTTTGCGCTGATCGCGGCAATCATCCTGCCCTTCACCCTGTGGTTCAACCGGCGCGAGGTCGGGGAATGAGAAACGTCCGCCCTTATGTGACCGGCGCGATAGCCCTTGCGGTGGCTACCGTGATTTTCGTCATGCCGTTCGCCTTCGTCGCTCTCCAGGCGGTCAAATCGAAATCCGAAGCGTCCCGGCTCGATTTCGAATTGCCCGAGCATTGGCTGTTCTGGGATAATCTGGTGGCCGTCTTCAAGGCCCGCGACTATCAGCTTGCGCTTGCCTATTTCAACTCCACCCTGATCACGGTCGTCTCGGTCACCATCCTGATCCTGCTGTCGGCGATGGTCGGATATGTCATGCAGCGCCGCAAGACCGTCTGGAACAGGGTGGCCTCTATTGCCCTCTTCATGGGCCTGATGATGCCGCCGGCCGTGGTGCCCACCATCGGCCTGTTGCAGGATATCGGCCTGTTCAAGACCATGACCGGGATGATCCTGATCCAGGTCGCCTATAATCTCTCGTTTTCAGTATTGCTTTATCGGTCATTCATCTCGACCATACCGCGCGATCTCGATGAGGCGGCGCTGATCGACGGCGCCAAACCCCGGCAGATTTTTTTCAGAGTGGTCCTGCCGCTTCTGAAACCGGTGACCGTGACCAATGTCGTCGTGCAGTCAATCGCGATCTTCAACGATTTCACCAATCCGCTCTACTACCTTCCCGGCAAGGAGAACGTCACGGTGCAGCTGACGCTCTATAATTTCCAGAGCATGTATACGAGCCAGTACAATCTGCTCTTCATGAACATCCTCCTCGTGACGATCCCGCCGCTGATCGTCTTCATCTTCTTCAACCGGCAGATCGTCGCGGGTATGACGGCCGGCGGCGTAAAGGGGTAGCAAAATGGCTGAGCTCACTCTGAAACAGGTTCGCAAGAGCTTTGGCGCCCTCGAAGTCATCAAAGGGGTTGATCTCGAGGTTGCCTCCGGCGAGTTCGTGGTGTTCGTCGGTCCGTCAGGATGCGGGAAGTCGACGCTGCTGCGCATCATCGCCGGCCTGGAAGACACGACCTCAGGCACGTTGACCATCGGCGGCAAGGACGTGACCTATGCCGAGCCCTCCGAACGCGGCATTGCCATGGTGTTCCAGAGCTACGCGCTCTACCCGCATATGACCGTCGCCGAAAATATCGGCTTCGGCCTTTCGCTCGCCCACCGTCCGAAGGCGGAAATCGCCGCCAAGGTCGCGGCGACGGCGGAAACGCTGCAGCTCACCCAGCTCTTGGAGAGAAAACCGAAAGCCCTCTCCGGCGGCCAGAGGCAGCGCGTTGCCATCGGCCGGGCGATCATCCGCGATCCCAAGGTCTTCCTGTTCGACGAGCCGCTCTCCAATCTCGACGCTTCGCTCCGAGCCCAGATGCGCCTTGAAATATCAGATCTGCACGCCCGGCTGAAATCGACGATGATCTATGTCACCCACGACCAGGTCGAAGCGATGACGATGGCAGACAAGATCGTCGTCCTGAATGGCGGGGTGGTCGAGCAGATCGGCAGTCCGATGGAGCTCTACCGTAACCCCACGACACCCTTCGTCGCCGGCTTCATCGGCAGCCCGAAGATGAACCTGTACGGCGGCGAGACGGCACGGCGATTGAACTGCACGACCTACGGCATCCGCCCCGAACATATCAGGCTTTCGCAAGGCGCCGGACAATGGCAGGGCAGGATCCGGCATCTGGAGCGGCTTGGTGCCGACGCGATCCTCTACCTCGAGGTCCCCGAACTCGGCGAGATGGTCGTTCGCGCCGAAGGCGAGACTCCGTTTGCGCCCGGTATGACGGTCTGGGCAAATCCGGTCGAGGGAGCGGAGCATCGGTTCTGAGGCGCGCGCCGCTTGGCATCGATCCAATTGAGTGTCAGACGAAAAGCGCCGGCCAACATCTCGCTGAAAAGTCTGTGGAGTGTCAGGCGAGAAGTCGCGCGGGTTGGCCTTGGCGGACTAGCAGTTCGACGGCCTGCTTGTCGAAAGACACGACGGTCTCGCCGCCAAGCCATGCTCCTTCATGGGCAATCACGCCATCTGCGAAATCGCCACCCGCTTCCAACATCTCCAGTCCTGCTTCGACCGCAGGGCGGTTCATTGCCACATTGCCCGCGTTGAGCAGGTCGTGAACCGTCTGGGCAACATCTTCCTTCGATAGCTTGGCGCCTCGATGCAGTATCCAAGCCAGCTCGCATAGGCTCGACAGCGAAACCGCAATCAGCGATGCTTCCTTGAGGAGTTTTGCCGCTGACTTTCCCTGCTCGGCATCGTCCTGCAGGACGGCCCGAACAAGAATGTTGGTATCCACTGAAACTTTCATTCCTCGCCGGCCCAGCCTGAAGCTGCGATTTCGTTTATCTCTTCGTTGGTCAACGGCTTTTTCGGCTTGCCAGCACGCCGGCCCTCTTGCCGCGATCGACGCCCTCGGCGAGGCCGTTTATCACTTTCATGCCAAGGACACGTTTCTCAACGCATCTGTCCAGGCGACGACGAGCCGGTTGCAGAGCGGCTCGATCGTGAACATCGCCGCTCCCTCGTGGAGCTACATCAAGCTCTGCTACGGCCACGGCGAGAGCTGCTAGCGCGAGTTCTGCTACCGTCTCAGCATGAACGATTACGGCTGGCTGTCGATCGCGCACGAGGACGTCATAACTGTCGAGCACGGAAGGTCTGGTTCGTTCCGTCAACCTTCTCCAAGCCGTCGCTCCGACGGAGCCGAGCGACTACGCACCGCAGGCGATTTGACGAGCAACGATTGCGCGGCGCTGGAAGTTTGAGACGATGCGCTTAGGACTCGTCGGCTATGGAACCCGAGGGCAGCATTTCCATGCTCCGTTCATCCAAGCGGCAAGGGCGTGGAACTGGCGGGTGTCGTCGCCCGCGCGCCCGAGACGATCTCTCGTGTTCGAGCCGACCTGAGCGACATTCCCGTCTTACACATCCATTCTCGGCGGTGATGGCTGGAGCTCCTTCCGCGCACGCGGCAATAGCTCGATGAATGCCAACACACTACCTCAGTCTATTGCGATATTCCGAAGATGTGCTCGGAATAGTGCCTTGAAGTCTCGGAAGCAATTGAAACCGAACGCATGTGCAAGGCGCAGAACCGTCTGCGGTGCGACCCCACACGAGACGGAGATCGACTTGATGGTGCCGAAGGCCATTTCCTCGGGACGCTCGAACGCGAACTGTGCAACCTTTTTAAGTTGATCCGGCAGGACCACTGTCCGGGATACTACCAGACCTTTGAGGTCCTTGATTGTCGTCGGCCGCGCCGATCGCTCTATGTCAATCATGTCCATAGCTCCGGATTGATCGCGGCCGAGTTCGTTGACATCACTTCACGGGCACGGGGGCGTTCTTCTGGACCGACTCGATGCAAGCGAGGGCGATCGCCAGCGCCTGGCGGGCGTCGTGCCCCGTCGCACCTCCGGAGAGCTTGCCTTCGCGAACCGTCTTCGCGAACGAGGCGAGTTGGGCGGTATAGCCGTGGATGAAGTGGTCGGTGTCGCGACGCCATGTGTCGTTGGACACGCCGTCCTTATCGAACATGGTCATGCTGGAGCGGCGGACGTCTCCCATGGTGATCATGCCGCCTGAGCCGAACACCTCGCCGCGGATGTCATAGCCATACATGGCGCAGAAGTTGGCTTCCGCCACGGCCACGGAGCCGTTGTCGAACCGGATGGTGACGACGGCGGTATCGAGAAATCCTTCGTCCTTGGCGTCCGGGCGGACCAACGCGTCGCCAACGGCGTAGACCTCGGTGACCTTCGCACCGGGGTTCAGCCACAGCAGCGTGTCGAAGTCGTGGATCAGGGTCTCGTAGAAGATGGTCCAGAGGGGAATGCGGTCCGGATCGGCACCGAACGGGCCGGGATCACGGGTAAGCGAGCGGATGAGCTGGGGAGTACCGACCTTCCCGGCGTCGATTGCTGCCCGGCCTTCGGCGAAAGCCTGATCCCAGCGTCGATTGAAGCCGACCTGGAGAGGGACGCCAGCCGACTTGGCGGCGGCAACGGCACGCTCGGCGTCTTCGAGGGTAAGAGCCATCGGCTTCTCGCAAAACACGGCCTTTCCGGCCTCCGCCGCCTGAACGACGACATTGGTGTGGAAGCGGGCGGGCGTGGCGATGATCACGGCGTCGAGGCCTGGATGGGCGAGCAGCTCGGCGACATCAGTATAGGAGGCGTCGACGTCAAGCTTGGCGGCTAGGTTTGCGGCGGCACCGGGAGCCGGGTCGGCAATGGCGACGAGTTCGGCATCGACCAGACGACGGGCGACGGTCTCGCCATGGAAGGAGCCGATGCGGCCGGCTCCGATGAGGCCGATGTTGACGGGTTTCTTAGGCATTGTCTTGTTCCTGTTTTGGGAGACTTGAACTGTCAGAGAGTGAAGGCTTTGCGGAAGGCTTCGAGAGCGACGTCGGAGTCTCCGGATGCCCAGGCCTCCATGCCGATCGGACCGGAATAGCCCATGGCGGCCAGCGCCTTGGCGATGCCACTCCAGTTGACCTCGCCTGTGCCCGGTTCAAATCGGCCGGGAACGTCGGCGACCTGAATTTCGCCGATCCAAGGTAGAGATTTGCGGCACAGCTCGATCAGGTTCCCTTCGCCGATCTGCGCGTGATAAAGGTCGAGATTGAGCCTCAGGCGCGGATGATCAATGCTGGAGACCAGCGCCAGCGTGTCCTCGGCGCGGCCGAACGGGACCCCTGGATGGTCGACAGGGAGGTTCAGGTTCTCGAGCGTAAATGTCACGCCTTCCTCTTCGGCGAGGTCGACGATGCGGGATAAGGTGTCGCGGGCCTTGAGCCACATGGCTCCTGTCACGATCTCGATCGGCTGAACCGGGAGGCGGCGGTCGCCAAGTCCGGTGCCGTGAAGGTTCAGGCGTTGAACGCCGAGGCGCTTGCCGACCTGTGCGGTCTCGCGGGCCGTCTTGAGCAGCTCGGCGGCACCATCGTCATCGGTGAGCCGGCCCGTCAGATAGCCATTCATGATCGTGAACGTCGCTCCGGTCGCTTCGAGCTTGCCGATGTCGTGCTCTGGCCAGTTCCAGAGACCCACACCGAAACCGAGTTCTTTGAGACGGGAGGCGCGCCATTCGATCGGCTTGTCGCGCCAGATCATCTCGGCGCAGGCTGCGAGCGGGAACGAAGAAGTCATGTCATTACCTGGTCCGGTCGTCGCCGGACTCCTCTTGGCTTGTTTCTGGATCGAGCCGATCATCGATCGGAGTGAGGTGTGGCTCCGGACTCCGGGGCCACGGAGCGGGCTAGATGGTGCCTCCGAGTTCCTGCGAAACGGACTGCAGCTCCTTGCCGCCGGCCATCAGGTTCTGAAGCTCGTCGATGCTGATCTCGCCCTTCGTGAAGGTGCCGAGCGTCTTGCCGCGGTTGAGAACCGTGAAGCGGTTTCCGACTGCGTAGGCGTGGCGCACGTTGTGGGTGATAAAGATTACGCCGAGGCCCTTCGCGCGGACCTGGTTGACGTATTTTAGCACCATCGAGGTCTGGGCCACGCCGAGGGCCGACGTCGGCTCGTCGAGGATCAGGACCTTTGCGCCGAAGTAGACCGCTCGTGCGATGGCGACGCACTGGCGTTCGCCACCGGACAGCGTACCGACGGCCTGCTGCGGATCGCGAACATCGATGCCGATACGGTGCATTTCGTCGCGCGTGACGTTGTCGGCGAGGTCCATGTCCATGGTCTTGAACGGGCCGAAGCCTTTCAGGGGCTCCCGGCCCATGAAGAAGTTCCGGGTGACCGACATCAGCGGGATCATGGCGAGGTCTTGGTAGACTGTGGCGATGCCCGAATCGAGAGCGTCGCGCGGGCCTGAGAACAGCCTCGGCTGGCCATCGACAAGGAATTCGCCTGAGCTGGGTTTGTGCACGCCAGCGAGCGTATTGATCAGCGTGCTCTTGCCCGCGCCATTGTCCCCTAGCAGGCACAGAACTTCGTTGGAATGCACCTTCATCGACACGCCGTTGAGGGCGATCACGGAACCAAAGTGTTTGACGAGGTCCTTGACCTCGATGAGGGGCGTCTGGGAATTGCTCATCACCGTTCTCCCGTAACGCGCTTGCGGATGACGTTGTTGAAGATGACCGCGATCAGCAGCATGCCGCCGAGGAAGACGAGATACCAATCCTGGTCGATAGAGGTGTAGGTCAGGCCAATCAGGACCATGCCGAACACGATGGAGCCGAAGAAGGCACCGATCGCCGAACCGTAGCCGCCCGTCAGGAGGCAGCCGCCGATCACCGACGAAGCCAAACGCAAGATCATGGAGGCGGCGGAGAAACTGAACTATTCGCCCAATCTGCTCGCGCGCAGCCTTTCGACGAATGTGACCCATCAGGTCGCCGTGCTCGTCGACGACTTCGCCAACCCGCAGAAACTTCCGTTTCTGGAATCCCTGACCGAGCGCCTGCAGGCCGCGGGTCTCGTGGCAATGCTCATCAACATCAACAATCACTTCGACCATGTACATGCGCTTCTCAATGCCGACCAGCGCCTGGTCGATGCCATCATTCTTCTCGGCACCGCATTTCGGGACGAGACGTTGAACGACCGTCGCTTGGGACCGGGCATGCCGCCCATGTTTGTCCTCGCGCGCGATAGCCAGATCGAAGGTGTCCCGGCGGTCGTCTGCGACTCGGAAGTCGGCCTGAGGGATATCGTGGACCACCTTTATGAACGGGGCTACCGGCGGCCAGGCTTCATGACCGGGGCCTCGGCGCTGTCGACCGCATTGAAGCGGAGGCACCACTTCGCCGAGTTTTGGAGGCAGAAGGGTGTCGAACACATCGTGGACATCTCAGCCGAGCGCTACAGCCGGGAGGACGGAGGAGCCTCGGCCCGTGAATATTTGAAGAAGACCTCCCCTGAAGACCGGGTCGACGTCCTGATGTGCGAGAACGACATCCTGGCGATCGGCGCGATGGAGACGATCCGCAGCGAGTTCGGTGTTAGCGTGCCGGAGGACATCGCTGTCGTCGGCTTCGACAACTACGAACTCGGCGCGACACCCGCGTTCGGCCTCACGACCTACGAGCAGCCGTGCCGCGAGATGGTCGACCTCATCGTGGAAATGGTCACTGGCAAGCGCGAAGGAGAGACCATTTCCCTTCCGGGCAAGCTCGTCGTCCGGTCGTCCACGTGATCTGAAACCTGTCATTCGAATCTGCGCCCTGCGGCGCGGGATCGAGAACCCATGCGCAAAATTTGGAGACGCAGATGAACCAGTCCCTATCCTCCCTCCCGCCAGGCGTCCGTCTTGGAGTGAGTCCGTTGTCCTGGGCGAACGACGTTCTTGAGGACCTGGGCGCGAACATCCCGCTCGAAACCTGCCTGGATGATGCGGCCGCAATCGGCTACCAGGGGGTCGAACTCGGGCGCAAGTTTCCCCGCGACGCCGCCGCTCTTCGACCGCTTCTGGATTCGCGTGGTTTGGCCTTGGCCTCGGGATGGCATTCAGGCGAACTGGCCGAGAGGGACGTCGAGGCCGAGATGGCTGCGGTAGCTCCTCATGCCAGCCTTCTTCGCGACATGGGCAGCTCGGTCATGGTCTATGGCGAGGTGGCGATGATGACCCCTGGAGCGCCGCTCGACGCCCCGATGTCAAAAAGGCTTGTCATGCCCACCGACGAAATCGCTGCGTACGCGGTCCGGCTTACGGAATTCGCCAAGCGCCTCCAAGATGCCTATGGCCTCCGGCTCGCGTATCACCACCATCTCATGATGGTCACAGAGACCCTTGACGAAATTTCCACATTGTTCGACCGAGCTGGAGGTGATGTCGGCCTTCTTCTGGACACCGGACACGCGGTTGGCGGCGGCTTCGACTACAAGCACCTTATCGATCGCTTCGGCGACCGGATCGCCCACATCCATCTCAAGGATGTTCGTGGCAAGGTAATGGAGGTGGTGAGGGCGGTTGATCTCAGCTTCAATGAGGGCGTGCGCCGGGGCATGTTCACGGTTCCCGGTGATGGCGACGTTGATTTCGCCCCCATCGCCGATTTCGTGCTGAATGGCCGCTATCGCGGATGGTTGGTCGTTGAGGCTGAGCAGGACCCCGAATTGGCTCCGCCTAAGCCTGCCGTGACAGACGCATTTGATCGCGTCCGTCGGCTTTTCGCTTGAGGATCTCCGCTTTTGGCGGATTGTGTTGAAAAACGCGGCAACGGATCAGCGTCTCATTTTGCCTCAAATGATGTTGCGCGAGTACGGCTTGCACAGGCTACAGTTGGAATTGTATTCCTCGCGCTTCGCGTGAAAATTACTTCGAACGCGGTCTAGTGGAGTCTTTCAACACAATCTGCGCCAAGCGGCCACGAGCTCCGTTCGACCGGTGACACTTGCTGACGAATTCGTCCGTTGCCCCAATCCTCTCCCGCACAGCGGAAACGATGATAGCCCTCATTGGCCCCGAGCCGTGGCGCGCGCCATCCCATGGCCGGGCGAGGCCTTCCTTGATCAAAACAACGTCTAGCGAATTGCCCGCACGACACACGGTTCGAAGTTTGCGTCCATACTTATCTTCGTCGCGGAATCCGGTTGTCAGGGGCGTTGAGCAGCTTCAATAGGCGGGATTTCGCCGCTTCACCTTTTATCCGTTCAGCCTCGCAGCGGGGCGGGCTGAGTTCAGGCGTATCGATATCGGCCATACGAATTTTCTCGTCCAGAACCAGAAGGTGTCGCCATTGACGACGCAGTGTAGCTGTCGGCGCAGAACACGAACGACACCGACAGCGCGTCTTGTGCAGGCGCTTTGACGAAAGCGGCAGTGTTGTCGAGATGGCCGTTGCTATCAAGATACAGCCAGCTGGCGGCACCGATCACCACGGCGCAGGCGATGGTGATCGCAATGCCTTTGCCGCGACCGGGACGGCGACGACCTGCGATACCGGTTGGGACGCACCTACCGACTGGTCCGTTGCCATGAAGGAAGTCGGACCACCATCGCCGCATGGAACTGTTGAACTTCGAATTCCAAAGCTACGCACTGGCAGCTACTTTCGGAGCTTTCTGAAGCCGCGCCGCATGGCTGAGAAGGCACTAACCGCGGTAACGCCACCGGTTCAGACCCTCAAGTGTTCCGATCGTGTAGGGCGGGGTCACCGGTTCCAATCTGGTCAAGAGCCGTTGGGTTTGCGGTTTCACACGGAACCGGCCCGCTACGGAGGGCCTGGGCAAGACCTGCGTCAATCGCCCGAAGATGCCGCAGCGTGTTTGCCCACCACGATCCGGTTGAGTTCCGTTCGAAGTGAGGCTACGTTTGCTGCTCCGTTTAGGTTCGAGAACTCTTGCTGGGCGGCCAGCCACAGGGGCGACGCCCTGTCGTGCAAAAGACGTCCTTCAAGCGTAAGTTCGATGACCCGGTAGCGGCCATCGATCGGTGAGGGGTTCATGGAGACAAAGCCGTCTCTCTCTAGGAACCCGACCATCTTGCCCATGGCCGTGCGTTCGACATCGAGGCGCTCGGCCAGCGCGATGACGGTCGCGCTTTCAGCCTCAGCCAGAGCGGCGAGGATGAGGAACTGCGTGATGCGGAGCCCGACCGGCTCGAGGTGAGCGTCATAGAGGCGGGTGATCTGCCGGCTCGCCTTACGCATGGCGTTGCAATTGCACTGGTCGATTCCCAGAGGCTGATTGACCGACAACATTTCCATTCCTTTCAATTTTAGTTCCGGGGCGCCTTCACGCTTGCTGCAGAAGACGCCCGTCTCTCGCGAAGTCTTAGAACAATCCCGGCGGGGGCGTGATGTAGCCGGGGATCTCGTCCGCCAGCGTACTCTTTAGCAGAGCCGTGCCCTTGTCGGCCATGACCTCGCTCTTTCCGGCGGCAAGTGCATCATAGGTCTGGATTGCCACGTCCGTCGGGCTGGTTTTCGGCACGTCGATACCGTTTGTCAGATCGGTGTCCAGGAAGCCAACGTGAAGACCGAGGACCTGGATGCTGCGGTCCGCAAGGTGGAACCGTAGCTGGTTCGTATAGCTCCAGGCCGCGGCCTTGGAAGCGGCGTACGGCGTCAGGTAGGGTCGTGGCAGCCATACGATATCAGAAAGGACATTGATAATGGCGGCATGGGGCGCCTTTGACAGGCCAGGCTCGAACGCTTGTGTGACCCGCGCCACGCCATAGTAATTGGTGTCGAACAGCGCCTTCGACTGCGCCTCGAATTCGGCCGCCAAGGGATTGTCGATCAGAGCGGCAATACCAGCGTTGTTGATCAGGATCGTTGTGTCTTCTGCAGCCTCGGCTGCGGCGGCGACCGACGTCGGATCGGTGACATCGATGCGGACTGGCACGACGCCGGGTTCGTCGAAGCCATTTGTGTTGCGCATGCCTGCGTAGACCTTCTTTGCTCCGCGCCGGGCGGCCTCCCGGGCGAAGGCCAGGCCCAGGCCACGATTTGCACCTGTAATGAAGACCGTTGCGTTGTTGATTTCCATGACACGTCACCTTCCTAGATAAGTGGCCGATCCGCTACTGCGGCGGAGGCCAACCGGGCTGTTGGATTCAAAGGAAAAGCTGCTCGGGCAACTGACCGGATAGCGTGCTTTTGAGGTGGCCGGCGAGCGACACGACGGCATCGACCGGGGCCATACGGACGCTTACGCGCGGTATGGAGCCATCCGGGTCGCGATCGATGATGACGGCCGCATTCAGGCGTTCGCCGCTGGTCAAGATCGCTTCATATTCCAGAAGCGTCCGCGAACCGACGATCTCCATAAAGGTCGGGGTTTGCTTGGCGTAGAAAGTGCCGACGGCATCAACGACACGCCGGATTTCGTCGCGACCGACCACCGGTCCGCGCAGCACGGAACTGATCAGCTCGGCGTCGTTCGCAAGGTCGTCGAGAAACGGATGACGTTCTTGATGAGTGTTGGGCATCGTCGTTGATCCTGGTCCTGGATTTCAGTGGAAGGCGTCGCGGTTCTTGGCGACGAATTCCGGGATCGAGAGGGCAGGGGTTCCCGTTATCCGCTCGACGACGTCGTTGGTGCCAGAGAAGATGCCCTCGCGATAATTCTGGGCGACCTCGACAAGGTGCTGCACCAGAAACGGCGGGAACGTGTAGAGCGTCTCCATCTTGTCCTTAAAGGCTTCGATCGAGGTCGGCGCGTATTCGATCTTGGCTCCTAGAACATCGCTCATCGCTGCGGCGATCTCGGCGTGGTTCATTTCCACGGGGCCGTGAAGGGTATAAATCTTGCTTCCATGACCTTCCGGCTTCGCCAGCAGGTGGGCGATCACGCGGCCCTGGTCATCGGAGCTGATCGGTGCATGTCGGCCGTTCTCGAACGGAAACTCGATCTTCTTAGACGCCCAGATCTCCCTTGCAAAATGCGGATAGACGAGCCAATCGGCGAAGAAGGTGGGACGCAGATGCGTAGTCGCGACGCCGGACCAGTCGAAAACGCGCTCCGAAATCCAATGATCCTGCGCCGCGTGGCTGGTGGATTGTCGACGTGCCGAGATCTGCGACATGTTTACGATCGCGGAGACGCCCGCCTCCTTCGCCGCCTGCGCAAAATAGGCTGCGGCGCCGAGAATTCCCGGCGCGATGGGGTGCAGAAAGTATGCAGACCGAATGCCCTCCATGGCCGCACGGATGTCATCGATGTCAGTGAAGTCGCCGACCGCGACTTCGACGCCGCGCTCACGCAGCGCTTTGGCACGGTCGTCGTCCGAGCGAACATAGGCTCGAACCTTCCTGTTCATCTTGAGAAGCTCGTCGATCGCGGCGCCGCCGGTCCGTCCAGTTGCACCACTTACCAGGATGTCAGTCTCGCTCATTGCCATATCTCCTTGAATGAAAGCATATGCTCTTACTGCCAACCAAATAGGAGCATATACTCGTATTGTCAAGCCGAACTAATCTGCGAGAGGCTTTCAGCGCACTATGGCGGCTCGATCGAAATCCGTATCCGGTTGCTGCGGGAGGCCACTGAGGCGGTGGCCGATGCGGGCGGCGCCGGCCGCGTGGGCGTGCGGGTCTCTCCCAACGGCGAAACGCAGGGCGTCCGCGACAGCGATCCCTTCCCCTTGTTCACGGCGGTCTTGGAAATGCTGCCGAAGATCGGGATCGCCCATCTGGCGCTGATGGGACCGCCGAGACGGCACCTTCGGTGTCGGCGAGATGGATCCTTTGGCGCCGCAATTGCGGCATGCGTTCAAGGTCCGTTGATCCTGAACTCCGATTTCAACTTCGTGCGGTCGCAGGCAGCGATTGATGACGGTGTCGGCACGCGGTCCGGGCCTGCCGAAACGTTTCACGGAAAAGATCCCGCCCGCTCCGGATGATCCCACAACGTGGTCCAGTCAGGGCATCCAAGGTTACGTCGATTACCCGTGGCCCAGTGAATTCTCCGGCAGGGAATAACGTTCCTGCTCGGGTTTCGCGAAGGCGATGCCTCGAGCTCATCGTTAGCCCGCCTGTCTATTACGAACCTTGCATCTTCAGCAACCGGAGGTCCTGTCACCCTCTCCGAGGTCACGGGGCGAGCGATTGACGGGAACCTGAATCCTCACGGAATGCAAACGGTAGGGATGGCATTGTCGCCGTACGATTTTTTTATCCGGTCAACGTGCGAACTATGCAGTCTTACGGAAAGCATAGGCTTGGTGCTCTGTTGCGCGCCCAACCTTGAACTGACCAATCAACTCGCGCAGCGTGGCGCTCTCGTCGGCAAGCGATGCGGAAGCTGCGCTCGCTTCCTCGACCATTGCGGCATTCTGCTGGGTCGTTTGATCGAGGCTGTTAACTGCCGTGTTTATCTCGGCGAGGCCCACCGACTGCTCGCGCGACGATGCAGCAATCGCGTCGACGTGTTGATTCATCGCCACCACGAATTCACCGATCTGCTTCAAAACCCCGCCGGTTTTCGAGACCAGCTCGACGCCTGTGGCCACTTCACCGCTCGATGTGTGAATGAGCGCCTTGATTTCTTTTGCCGCCTTGGCTGAGCGCTGCGCGAGCTCGCGCACTTCTTGCGCCACGACCGCAAAACCCTTACCAGCCTCGCCGGCGCGTGCAGCCTCAACACCTGCGTTCAACGCAAGAAGATTCGTCTGAAACGCAATTTCGTCAATGACACCGATGATATTCGATATCTCGTTGGCGGATTGCTCAATCCGGCTCATCGCGTCGACCGCCTGCGCGACAATTATGCCGGATGTCGTAGCGCTGGCGTTGGCCTCTGCCGCCACCTTGCGGGCCTCCTCGGCGCGTTTGGAGGATGAGGCGACGTTTGCGGTGATTTCATCCAGGGCGGCGGCCGTTTGTTCCAAAGCAGCCGCCTGCTGCTCGGTGCGCCTTGCGAGGTCATTCGCACTGTGGGCGATCTCATTCGATCCGGTGTCGATGCCGGCTGTCGAGCCCGCCACTTTGTTCAGCGTGCGGCAGAGTTGAGCGACGGCGCTATTGAAGTCACGTCGAAGCGGCTCGAAATCAGGATCGAACGGTTCGATGATCTGGATTGTCAGAGCGCCTTCAGCGAGTTTCTTCAAACTTCCGGCCAGTCCATTCGTCGCCTGACCCATCGCAGCGGCTCGCGCACGGTCGATTTCCGCACGCCGCTGGCGCTCTCCTTCTGAAAGGACGCGGCTTGCCTCGATTTCCTTGTCGGCTTTGATTTTAGCCAATGCTGTCTGCCTGAACGTTTCGACCGCTCCAGCCATCGAACCGATTTCGTCCGTTCGGCTTGCGTAGGGGATGGCCGACGCCGTGTCGCCTCCCGCAAGCCTGGTCATCGAACTGGTAATTGCCTTGACCGGCTGGGAGATTTGCACAGCAACATAGGCAATGGCTCCGGCGACAATCCCCAAGACTAAGGCAATAAGCGTCCATGTGCTCCAAAGGATCGTGGCGTAGGTCAGTTTGCTGCTGTCAAATGAAGCATCCGAACCCTTCACGTTGATGTCGAGTAGCTCGCTCGCACGGCTTTCGGCTTCCTGGATAATCGGCTCCATGTCCTTGTAGAAAATGCTCTTGGCTGCGTCGTTGTCATTCTTTCGGGATTTCACGAGCATCGGCTCGGCCGCATTGGCGTATGCGGCGGCGGCATTTCCGATCTGGTCAAGCAGTTCTTTTTCGTGAGGGGACGATATCAGCGCCCGATAGGCTTCGACGGATTTCGCCACTTCCTCCCTTTGTGCGATAACTTGCTTTTCCGCCGCCGCTATTGCCTCATCGCTGATGGACATGATGTGATTGGCATATGCGAACTTCAGCTGCTGAAGTTGGAGTTGCATATTTCGCACGACGGAGACACTCGGCAGCCAGTTCTTGGCGATCGCAGCGGTGTTCTCATTTACCGCGCGCACGCTACTCAGGGAGAACAGAGCGAATGCGAGAAAAATTGACGCAAACATCAGATTGATGACAATCAGGGAGGTTCGGACAGTGAGCCTGCGCATTTCTTCTCACTCCTTCGGAACGATGACAGACCAGGTCAAATGGATCTGGCGCTTGCGAAGCAATTGATGAAATTTAGCCCTTTCTGTTTAATTAAACGTCAAGCTCGCAATTGGTGTGCCAGCACTTTTGCGCTCGTCGATAGGCGCTTCAAGGCAGGCGTAGAGCCACCAACCGAAGGCAATTCGGCCGGCAAAGGCGCAACATGGGCGAAGTCCTGCGGAAGTAAGGGCGTGGTGGCCATTTCCTGCAATACAAGGCAACACTTCGGTCCGGCCTCGATCTGGAAGCGGTGGGTGTCATCGAGCGTGACGAGACCGGACTCGTTCGGCGCGTGACGATGATGTTTGCGCCTTTAGACGCTGCGCTGTCACTGTCGGCAGGACTGGGCGGAATCGTCGGGGAGGAGTTTGCTGACGATCTCTTTTACGATGCGTCGGTGAACGAGATCGCGTCGGTCTGATGCCAGACTCGCATAAGATCGCACGCAAAAGGGCCGGGGCTAAGCCAGGCCAGCCCCGGCCCTTGCACGCCATCAGTGGCGAAGGAACGCCAGCAGGTCGGCGTTCAAGCGGTCCTTGTCGACATGCAGCAGCCCATGGGAGCCGCCTTCGTAGACGATGAGCTTGGCATGTGGTAGGAGCCCGGCGGTCAGTTTCGCGGAAATCTCTAGCGGGACGATCTGATCGTCACTGCCATGGATCACCAGTGCGGGCACGGTGATTTTCTTAAGGTCATCACGGAAATCGGTTTCCGAGAAGGCGCCGAGCGCATGGTAGGCGGCAAGAAAGCCTGTTGCCTGCCCCTGCCGCCAGTAGCTCTCCCGCAGGCCCTCCGAGATGTGCGCCCCCGGCCGATTGAAGCTGTAATACGGCATGGTGACGTCGAGATTCCACTGCGACCGGTTTGCCTGCACGGCGGCGCGGAACGTATCGAACAGCTCCTTGGGAGCACCGTGAGGATTGGTCGCAGTCTTCAGCAGGAAGGGTGTCACCGAGGAAACGAAAGCGACCTTGGCGACGCGGCTCTGGCCATGGCGCGCGATATAGCGTGCGACCTCGCCACCGCCCATCGAATGACCGGCGAAGGTCGCCTCACGCAGATCGAGCGCCTCGACCAGTTGCGCCAGATCATCGGCGAAGGTGTCGTAGTCGTAACCGCTGGACGGCTGGCTCGACCGGCCAAAACCCCGACGGTCATGGGCGATGACGCGATAGCCGTTCTGCAGCAGGAAGAACATCTGGTCTTCCCAGGCGTCGGACGACAGCGGATAGCCATGGCTGAACACCACGGCCGGCCCGGTGCCCCAGTCCTTGAAATAGAGGCTGGTGCCGTCTTTCGTGACGAGGCGGTCGGCTGTGGCCTTGCCGGCGCGGGCAGGCGCGGGGGTCTTTGCATCGGCGACGGTTGCGGCGGCGCCAGCCGCCGCAAGTCCGACGCCGGCGACGGCCACGCCTTTCAGCAGACTGCGCCGGGAAGCGCTGTTGGGTGTTGAGATCGCGGACATGAAGAAACTCCGTGAGGTTATGCCGCCTGGGCGGCGCGAGTGGCGAATGTGGCTGGGCGTGTCGGTGCGGTGTTCGCACCGCTTTCCTGCGGGTGATTAGAAGCCGAGCCTGCGCAGATCCTCGACGACGAACATCTGGCCGCTGCGATTCTTGACGCTTGGGAGTTCCGAGACCTTTGCGCGCCAGGACTTCAGCGCAGAATGATCGTCAGTGATGGCAATGCCGGCGGCGTCCGCGAACATCAGCCCGGCAAACACTGTGATGTCGGCCATCGAGAATGCATTGCCGGCGACGAACGACCGGTCCTGCAACACCGTGTCGAAGTACCTCATGCCGGCGACTGCCTTATCGCGCTGGCGATTGCCCCAGTCCTGACGGCCAGCCCATTCCGGGCTCTTGAACACCTGCAGCTCGGCGCCAAGGCCCGGCGTCGCGTGATGGAAGTAGTTGCCGACGGCATCGAGCAGCTCGGTCTCGGCCCGCTTCTGCATCATGTGGATGACGGCCTTTTCCTTCGGCGTCTTGCCGGTGAGCCGCGGATCGCCGTCGAGATTGTCGAGATATTCAGTGATGGCGGTAGCCTCACTGATGTAGGTGCCGTCTTCGAGCTGGAGGACCGGCAGCACGCCCGAGGGGTTCTTTTCGAGGAAGGCGGGTTGCTTATGTTCGGCGGCGATGAGGTCGACGGAGACGAACTCTACCTGCGGCTCGAGGCCCTTCTCGGCGAGCACGATGCGGATACGGGCTGGATTGGGAAAGCCGGGGCGATCGAAGATTTGCATGGGAGACTCCTTTTATCTGTCTATCGATAGATAGGTTTCGATCCACGCTTAGCTCTTCCCTTTTGCGGCGTCAACAACTATCTATCGAGTGATAGGTATGGAACGGCGATGGCTAGAACGAAGAACGACATGCGTGAGGCGGTCATGGTTGCTGCTAAGGCGACGGTGCAGGCCCACGGCTACAATGCCCTCAGCTTTCGTGAGCTCGCGAAAGAGGTCGGCATCAAAAGTGCCAGCGTGCACTACCACTTCCCCACCAAGGGCGACCTCGGCGCGGCATTGGCGCGTCGCTATACCGAGGAAGGGGCGGCCTATCTGGCGGAGCTGCTGGCCACTTCCAACGATGCGAGTTGGTGCATGGACAGATACGCGGATATCTTTCGCGCCGCCCTGGCCAACGATAATCGCATGTGCCTGTGCGGCATTATGAGCGCGGAACTCGACGACCTTCCCCCGGAGGTCCGGGCCGAGGTCGATAAATTCGCCGCGATGAACGTCGGCTGGCTTATCAAGGTGCTCTCACGGGCAAAGCCTTCCGCGAGCGAGCAGGATTTGCAGGAACACGGGATGGCGATCTTTGCTGCCATCGAGGGGGCCCAATTAGTCGCGCGCGGCTGCCAGGACATCAGCATTTACGATCGTACGATCCGGGCCTATCGGACTACGGGCCTTATTCTGTGAAGCCCTCGTCCGGCGGGGCTTCGGCCAAGAAATATGTTCGTGCCCTTATGCCGAATTCGGCATAAGGGGACTTATCCCGAGCCCGATACTATGGCGAGCCCATTCCCTAAAGCCCGAGATTTCCGGTAGTCCAGGAATGAAAGCTCGGCAGAATTGTCGCGCAGTGAACATGCCAATTCGGCCGAAGCGGACATTTCAGTCGAGTCCGGTTCGGCCAAAAATGACATCTATTTTTTGGACAGTAATGCTTCGATCAGGGAGTAGGTCGCCTTCACGCGGGCTTCGTTTGGGTAGTTCTTGTTAGCGAGCACAACAACGCCGATGTCCTCGCTCGGCACCATAGCGATGTAACCGCCAAACCCGTTCGTCGAACCGGTCTTGTTCAGGATCACATTCTTCTGGGGAGGAAGCGATGGGCTGATTTTTTCGGCTGGCTGTGGCTTCATGATGAAATCATAGCCATTGCCAGACGTCATGGTCTGCAGGTCGGTGGGCCACGGGTACTGCTCCCAAATCATATCCTGGGTGAAAAAGGCAGTTTTGTACTGACCTTCATGGGTTCTCTCAACCGCCTTGCGCAATTCGTCGGGAGCCTTCCCGTGCCCCAACTCCACATCAAGAACTGTTAGCATGTCTCGGACACTCGACTTCACGCCATAGGCCTCCGAGTCCAAGACCCCAGGGCTCACCCGAATTGGCGCATTGGTCTTTCGGTCATAGCCGAAAGCGTACTGGCTCATGTCACTCTTAGGAACGTCTATCCACGTATGGCGGAGCCCGAACGCAGGGAAGAGCACGTCCTGCAAGGCCTGCTTGTAGTTGGAGCCCATGGCTTTGCCAGATATGTAGCCGAGCATCCCGATGCCGACGTTAGAGTAGCTTCGCGTTCCCGGTTGCGGCGGGTGCCAATCCTTCAGCCAGCTCACCAACCCATCTACGTTCGAAACGTTGTCCGGCACCTGCAATGGCAGTCCGCCCGAATGATGTGTTGCCAAATCCATGAGTGTAAGCTTGTCGCCAATTGAGCATGCGTCGACACAGACGTGATGTGCCACCGTATCACTGAGGCTGAGCTTTCCGCGTTCTTCGGCCAATGCCGCAAGCGTCACGTTGAAAATTTTGCTTATCGAGCCAAGCTCAAACAGCGTATCAGGGGTGGCCGGACGGTTGTCGGCACGCGATGCCAACCCGACCGCATAAAACTCATGTTTGCCGTTCCTGGTAACTCCGACGACGAGTCCGGGAATATCGTATTCCTTTACCACGGGTTCGAATGAAGCTTGCGCCTTCTCAGCAAACCCGTCGGCCTTCGCAATTGAGCCACTTGAGGCGAGTACCGCGATAGAAAACGCCACGAGGTACGAACACTTATCCATTCTATATTGCTCCAAATCCACATTCCCCGACAGGGTCTCGCTGGGATCAGTCATCGTTGGGGCAAAGTTGTGGCGCGGCCAGACTTCGCGCTTCCAGCGAAGGAACCTTGAAGAGGAATTGAATGGACGTCACGCCATGGCACGCGTGGCATATCTTAATCGGGAAATAGCCGCATATGGCGCGCTTGCTGTTGAGGCGATAAAGCAGCGGCTTCGAGCTTCATTCCAGCCGTCGAATCCTGGAGAGACGAACGGCGCTCGATTACGGCCCGCTGCTGGCCGCCTATGTCAAGCGCGGTGGGACATACGAAAGGCTGACTGAGAGCTTGATCGACAACCTTGTAATGCGCCGCTCAGCTTGAGAGTGGGCGGCGAAGCCAGGGGTAGCCTGCGCTCATCGTGACGCAGGCAATTATGGCGATCAAGCCTCAAAAAAAGCCGAAAAGACTCGCTTTGGGTTGCGGTTCTCTAAGCAGATCGGAACTCGGGACAAGGTCTAGAGTTTCGTCAGCGCGGTCAAGCTCGATTTCGATTTCTGACAAGACGCGCTTTACGTCCGATCGGCCATCGCCGACGCCGAAATCCGCGGGATGCCTAAGTTTCGCAAATGCAGGACGAAACAACTGGACCTGCCAGTGTCATCCGCCAGTTTGCGACCTATATCAAGAGCGGCCCCTCATGCTCCAGGAGTCAACACGAAACGAGGCTCTAGCTTATGATATGACATCGGCCTCGCGATAAAATGACGCTGAACCCATGCTGCCGAAACACCGCCTCATCCTTCTGCGCCACGCCAAATCCGCTTGGCCCGACGGTGTGGCCGACCGTGAACGGCCATTGGAGGATCGCGGGCGCAAGGCAGCACCCGTGATCGGCGCCTATATGGCGCGCGAGAAGCTGATCCCCGATCTCGCCCTCGTCTCGCCGGCCCGCCGGGCGCGGGAAACCTGGAAGCTCGTCCGCGGGGCCTTTTCGAAAAAGGTCTCCGAACGCGAGGCGGCGGATAGCTACGAGGTGTCGGCCGAGCGCATCCTCGATGTGATCCGGGCCGTCGAACCTGGCATCCGCACGTTGCTCATCGTCGGCCACAATCCCGGCATGGAGAATGCTGCTTCGCTTATCGTGGCGGACGGCGATGCCGATGCCGTGCGACGAATGCGGGAGAAGTTCCCGACGGCGGGACTTGCCGTCATCGACCTCGATCTCGACGGATGGGACGAGATTGCGGCGGGCACCGGTTATCTCGCACGATTCGTAACCCCGCGATCCTTGGGATAATAAGGTCACTTTCCGGTTTGAACTTGGTGGATATGGTGCACAGCGCTGATTCTACCCTTCGCCGGTTCCGAACGGGCCGTTCACGGCAGATGGTTCGACAGCGCCGAATTGGCCCGATTACCCGTCTTCAGCCCTGGTGCCCCGTCAGGATGGAATGAGCGAGTTACCCCTTTTGGATAGATGTTCGCCATGCGCCAACACGATTACGATCTTTTGCGCGAAATGGCGGAGATTTGGGGGCATGCGTCAGTGTTTTCGCAATCCGCAGAAGAAATCGGTGCTGTTTAAGGCGCCGGGTTTGCTCATCGGTGCGCTCGCGTTTGGTGCAGCCGGCGGCATGACCCTGAGCGACCTGCTTGCGTCCTGGAACGTTTCAGGCGGCTCCGGACACTCATGCAAGATCAAGGGCAACATCAGCATCGAGACGGGCGAGCGCATCTTCCACGTGCCGGGGCAGCGATACTACTCACAGACGAAGATCAGCCCCCAGTATGGAGAACGGTGGTTCTGCTCGGAGTTTGAAGCTTGGGCGGCCGGCTGGAGGAAATCGAAGGCCTGATGCATTGGGGATATTAAGGGCACACACACTATGGTCGGTCGAAATGGCTCGGGGGTGTGAAAGCGTGAAAGCGCAAAAGCTTAATGGCAAGTAGTCCGCAACGCCCCTCCTTCTGCAGGAGCGCTTCGAAGCGTTTCGCACCGCCGGCAAAACCTCGAGCATCCGCGTCAAGCGCCTGCCCGAGATGGCTTGGATCTATCTAAGCGAATAACCTCGCTTGGGCGCAACGGCTGGGGGCACCCATGCCACCGAAAACTCGAACGATGGACTGGTCCGTCTCCCTTATCCTCTGGTCGCGATGGCTACATTCGCCATTTCCTGGACTGTAGTGACTAGGTAAACCGAACCGATCTTGCCGCAAGCGGCTTTCGAGAGGGAAGGGGCTTTATCGGCTTTGGGCAGCCGGCGCCGATCCGGGTTGACAACGAGTTGCGGCACCCGCTCAATTTACGTTCAGTCTGCATTCCCAGCGTGCAAATCCGAGGTGAAGAATCCGAGACGTCCCGGAAATCCTGAACGCAGAATTTTGGCACGAGCTTTGCTTTCTGTCTTGTATGCAAGATAGCCAGACATCCGAGACCACGCAGAAGACCATCGAAGAAACGATCGTTTCCGGGATTCTTTCAGCCAAGATCCGGCCTGGGACGCGTCTCAGTGAAAACCAGCTGGCAGCCCTCTTCGGCGTGTCCCGCACCCGCGTTCGTGAAGCCATGATGCGCCTGGAAACACGCGGCATTGTGCATGTCAGTCCGAGACGGGGCTGGTTTGTCATTGAGCCGTCCGCCGAAGACGCGATCGCGGTCTATGAGGCACGGCGCGTTATCGAGGCCGGATTGTTGCGCAGCATGTGCGCACTGACGGACGAGGGGCGTAGCGCTCTCGATGCGCATTTGAACGAGGAAAAGCGAGCGCTGGCTTCGGGCGACCGGCAGCGCCTCACCTATTTGATGGGCGATTTTCACATCCGCATCGCAGAATTGAGCGGGAACGCCATCATCGTCGATATCCTGCGCGATCTCACCGCGAGGACGATCCTCATCTCGATGCTCTATCAGTCTGAATTTCATGCCGCACAGTCCCACGATGGGCACTGCCGCATCTTCGAGGCCATGCAGGCGGGCGATTTCGTCAGAGCCGCGGAACTTTCTGTCGAACATCTGGATGAAGTGGAAATGGGCCTTGACCTGACCACGCGCCCGGACCCGCTTTCGGAATTGCGCAGTTCCCTGTCACTCCCTCCCAAGACCGTGTCCTCCGGCCCAACTGTCAGACCCAAAAAACCACTACTTCAAAGGAGCAGTTAAAATATGCTTACAAGACGAGTCTTCTTCGCAATCGCGACCCTGGCTGCAACCTTCGGCTTCGGCTCCGCGTCTCACGCCGATGCTCTCGCCGACATCACGGCGCGCGGTACGCTGCGTGTCGCCGTCCCGCAGGATTTTCCGCCCTTCGGCAGCGTCGGCACCG
>Ga0102591_1000080_pt1 | contig 241314 bp, 197 predicted proteins | sample AraplaCol_mCL_r2_2_FD_76860 | JGI IMG/M metagenome (GOLD analysis project Ga0102591, IMG submission 76860) | Arabidopsis root microbial communities from North Carolina, USA - plate scrape MF_Col_mCL_r2 (SPADES assembly) (version 2) | ecosystem: Host-associated > Plants > Roots > Endosphere... | reverse complement strand
CGACGCTGTTGATGTGGTCGAAGACGATCTCGGTCTGGAAGCGCTCGGCATGCTGCTGGAAGCGCTGCATCAGCTCGGGACCCTGCACGCCCATCACGTCGGCGGGCCAGTTGTCGACCTCGGTGGTGGTCATCAACTGACCCCCTTGCGCCATGCCGGTGACCAGCAGCGGCTTGAGGTTGGCGCGGGCCGCATACAGGGCGGCGGTGTAGCCGGCGGGGCCTGAGCCGAGGATGAGGAGGGCGGTGTGGCGGGTGGCGGTGCTCATGGGGTGTCCTGTCGATTCACAGCTTGGCGCGGTCCAGGCGCTGGGCGAATTCATCGGCCGGCAGGAAGCCGATCGTGCGCGCGGCGGCGAGTTCGCGGCCCTGGGCGTCGAAGAACAGGATCCCCGGCGGGCCGAACAGCTGGAAGCGCTTGAGCAGGGCCTTGGCGTCCGCGCTGTTGGCGGTGACGTCGGCCTGCAGCAGGCGCGCCTGGCGCAGCCGGGCGGCGATCGCGGGATCGGCGAAGGTCAGGTGCTCCATCTCCTTGCAGGCGACGCACCAGTCGGCATAGAAGTCCAGCATCACCGGCCGGTCCGTCGAGGCCAGCGCCGCGTCCAGCTGCGCGACAGTGGTGATGCGCTCGAACGTGGGCGTGGCGGCGGCCGCCTCCGCGCTGGCCATCGGCAGCGCGGACCCGGTGCCGCGCGCCAGGTGGCGCAGCGGCTGCAGCACGCTGTCGCCGCCCGAGAGCGCGCCGCCGATCATCGCGATGGACCACAGCGCCACCAGCGCGCCCCCGGCCTTCAGCGCGCGGGGCTTGCCGGCCTCGAACGCGCCCAGGCAGATCGCCAGGATCAGCGCCGCGGCGCCGATCAGGAACATCAGCGCGCCGGTCGGCAGCACCGGCGACACCAGCCACAGCGCGACCGCGATCAGCACCACGCCGAAGAAGGTCTTGACGTGCTCCATCCAGCGGCCGGCGCGCGGCAGCAGCGTGCCGGCGGACAGGCCCAGCAGCAGCAGCGGGACGCTCATGCCGCAGGCCAGCGCGAACAGCGCCGAGCCGCCCAGCACCACGTCGCGGGTCTGGCTGATGTAGACCAGCGCGCCGGCCAGCGGCGCCGCGACGCAGGGGCCTACCAGCAGCGCCGACAGCCCGCCCATCAGGAACACGCCGATGTGGCGGCCGCCCTTGAGCTGGTTGGACGCGTTGTTGACCCTGTCCTGGATGAAGCCGGGCATCTGGAATTCCCAGACGCCGAACATCGACAGCGCCAGCACCGACAGCAGCAGCGCGAAGGACCCCAACACCCACGGGTTCTGCAGCGCGGCGGCGAAGCCCGAGCCCAGCAGCCCGGCGACGACACCGGCCGCGGTGTAGACCATCGCCATGCCCATCGAGTAGGCCAGCGCCAGCGTGAAGCCGCGGGCGCGCGAGACCGGCGCGCCCTGGCCGACGATGATCGACGACAGGATGGGCAGCATCGGCAGCACGCAGGGCGTGAAGGACAGCAGCAGGCCGCCGAGCAGGAACATGCCGATGACGCGCAGCAAGCTGCCCGACTGCAGCGCGGCGGCGCTGCGGTCGACGGGCGCGTCCGCCGAGGCGGCTGCGGTGGCCGGTGCGGCTCCGGTCGCCGTCGCCGTCGTGGCGCCGGACGGTGCGGGCGACGCCGAAGCGGCGGGTGCGGCTGACGTGGAAGGCTCATCGACCGGCGCCGTCAGCGCATCGGGTTGCGACTCCCAGCGGGCCGTCACTGTGCCATCACCGCCGCGCGTCAGGTGCACCAGCGCCTGCTGCGGTGGATAGCAGAGGCCGCGGTCGGCGCAGCCCTGGAAGCGCACCGTCAACGATGCGGGCAGCGCGCCGGCGGGCAGCGGCTGTGCGATGCGGACCGCGCCGGCCCACAGCGTCATCGTCTTGTTGAAGTTGGGATCGAACTCGGCCTTGCCCTCGGGCAGGCGCGGCGCGGGCAGCGCCGCGCCCTCGGCCTCGATCGCGAAGCGCTCGCGGTAGAGGTGGTAGCCGGGAGGGACGTCGAACTGGACCAGCAGCGGGCCGCGCCCGGCGTCGTCGACGCGCGCCTGGCCGGGGAAGGCCTGCACGACGTCGAGGAAGGGCGGCTGATCGGTGGCGGCGCGGGCACTGCCCGGCGCGGCGAGGACCAGCGTGATCGCGGTCGCGGCGCCGGCGAGGAAGGAGGCGAGGAATCTCATGACGGCGTGGAGAAAGTGGAGGAAGGGAGGGAAGTGGCGTGCAGGGCCGGCGCGGACGCGTTCGATGGCGGCGTCGCCAGGCCCGCGGCCGGGGTGTGGAGGAGCTGCTCCGGATCGTGGGTGTGGCGGTGGCCGTCGGCATCGATCAGCAGGAAGCCCACGCCCGGCGTGCTCAGCCGCGTGGCGGCCGGCGCGCCGATCAGCATGGCCATCGTGGCCAGGGCGCCGGCGGCGATGCACAGCGGCGCGACCACGCTGACGGCCTGCCAGTGGCGCACCGGCTGGCCGGTGCGCGGATCGAGGATGTGGCAGCAGCGCCGGCCGTCGGCCGCGATGAAGAAGCGCTCGTAGTCGCCGCTGGTGGCCAGGGCGCCGCTGCCCAGCGCGATGCGCGCGCAGACCTCGTGCTCGCGCCGCGGATGCCGGATGGCGAAGACCCAGGGCTGGCCGTCCGGACGCGGGCCGAGCACGCGCAGGTCGCCGCCCAGGTTCACGAAGCCATGGCGGAAGCCGAGTTCGCGCAGCACGGCGACGGCGCGGTCGGCGGCGTATTCCTTGCCGATGCCGCCGAAGTCGATCTCCATGCCGGCCTGCGGCAGCGCGATCGCGCGGCCGTCCCACTGCACGCGGTGCCAGCCGATGCGCGCGAGCTGCAGGGCCAGCGCGTCGGGCGAGGGCTCGCGGCCGGCCTTGAAGTCCCAGGCGCGGCGCAGGCAGCCGCTGGTGAGGTCGAAGAGGCCGTCGCTCTGGCGATGCAGCTCGGCGGCGAAGTCGAGCAGGTGCGCGGTCTCGGCGTCGACGGTCACGCCGCCGCGGCCCGCGCGCGCGTTGATCGCCGAGATCACGCTGTCGTCGCGGTAGCGCGAGTACTTGCGCTCGATGCGGCGGACCTCGGCCTCGGCGAAGGCGCAGGCGTCGGCGGCCTGCGCCGGCGGGACGCCGGCCAGCACGATCTCGTTGGGCGAGGCCATCGCCGTGAAGGCGTGGCGATGCTCCCGTTCGGCGGGACCGTCCGGCGGCAGGGGAGCCGCCGGGGCAGCCGCCGAGGGCGGCGAGGTCGTGGCGTCGCGCAGCATCGTCGTGGCCTCAGAACTTGTGCGAGAGGCCGATCTGCAGCCAGTCGGCCTGGAAGCGGTCCAGACCCGGCGAGCCGCTGCCGCCCAGGCGCCAGGCGGCGCGCTGCTCGTAGTGCTCGAGGCTGAAATCGGCGGTCCAGCGCGGCGCGAACTCGTAGGCGACCTTGAGCCCGGCGGTGATCGCGCCGAAGGCCGACAGGCGCTGGTCGCCGGACAGGTACTGCGGCGAGGTGGCGGTGTAGCCGGGCGGGAAGGGCGCGCCGAGCGCGGGGTCGTAGACCGGGTCGTAATAGAACTTGGCCGCGCGCTGCGTCGTGTAGCGCAGCATCGGCGTCAGCGTCCAGCCGCCGGCGAGCGGCTGCACCCAGGCGGTCTCGACCGTGTTGGCGCGCACGCCGAAGCTGTCGGCGTAATAGCGCCAGCTGCTGCGCAGCGTCGCGCGCCAGTCGCTGAAGTGATGGTTCCAGCGCGCCATCACCGTGTACTGCTCGCGCCGGTCCGGGCGGCGGTCCGGGAACTTGTAGGGGTCCGAGTACATGCCGTGGCCCCAGCTCGCGCCCAGGCTCAGCTGCACCAGGTCCACCGCGGTCCAGGCCTGGGTCACGCCGGCGGTCAGCTGCGTGGTGTTGCGGCCGCGGCTGAGCGTCGGGTCGTTGGAGGAGCCGATCCAGTCGTCGCCGAAGGCGGCGCCGATGTTCCAGGTGGTGTTGTTGTCCTCGCTGGAGCGCCGGTAGTCGGCCGAGACCGTGCGCGAGCGGTAGTCGTGCTCGGTCGAGTAGGCCGCGCCGACGGACCACGCGTCGCGGTCGTTGTAGCGCGTGACGCGGATGTCGCCGGCCTTGCGTTCCTCGTCCAGCCGCGAGGCGCCCGAGACGGCGCTGTGGAAGCGCGGCGAGGCACCGGAGACGCTGTCCGTCACCAGCGAGCCCTCGACCGACCAGCGGCCGGCCACTGGCACCATCAGGTAGACCGACGGCGCGGTCACCTTGATGCGGTCGAAGCCGGGCTGGCGGTCACGGTAGGACAGCAGCTTGACGGCGACCTCGGCCTGTTCGGGCGCGGTTTCGGCCTGCGCCGCCGGCTGCAGTCCCGGCAGCAGCAGCGCCGCGGCGAGCACGCCGCCCCAGGCGCCGGCGCGGGCCGCGGTCGTGTCGGCAGCGGGGCCGCCGGCATCGCGCGTCGCGGGCGCGTCGACGGCTCCCGCAGCAGGGACGCGTTCGAACTCAATTGCAGCCACAACCGCCTCCTCCCACGCCGTTGCCGCCGGAGGCGTTTTCCTTGCTGGTGTAGATGTGCTGGGCGAAACGGTCGCCGAGCACGTCACCGCCCATCGTCATCTCGGGGCGGGCGAGCGCGCCCTTCTCCCAGGGCTTGGGGGGCTGGATCGCGCAGCCGGTGGTCGCGAACGCGAGCAGCGTCGCGCCGGCGACCAGGGCGGCCGTCGCCAGCGGGGCGCGGCGGCGGGGCGTCGGAGGCAGGGACATCGTGGGACTCCAGGGTGAAAGCAAGGGGGAGCGGCGGAGCGCGGGTGGCCGCGCCGGTGGGTGTCGGGACGCGGCGCCGGGTGCGCCATCGCGCGCTCAGGACGCTCGGGAAGCTCGGGCGCTCAGGGCGGCATTCATGGCGCTCAGGGCGCTTTGGCCGCCTTCAATGCGGCGGCGATGCGGGCCTCGAGCTCGGCCTTGTCCTCGGCGCGGAAGCCGGCGTGCTCCATCAGCACGCGGCCGTCGGGGCCCAGCACCACCGAGCTCGGCATCGCCCGCACGCCGACGCGCTGCGCGGAACCGCCCTTCGGATCGAAGGCCAGCGCGACCTTGGCGGGCACCTCCTTGAGGAAGGCCTGGGCGTCGTCGCGGCGGGCGTCGAGGTTGACCGCCACGATGCGCAGGCCCTGCGCGCCGTACTTGGCCTGCATCTCGTTCATCCAGGGGAAGGACTCGCGGCAGGGGCCGCACCACGAGGCCCAGAAGTCGACGTAGGTGAGCTTGGCCTTGCCGTCGTACAGCGGCACCGGCGCGCCGTCGGCGCCGGGGACGCTCGCGACCGGCAGCGCCTGGCCGACGTCGGCGGCGTGGACCGGCGACAGCGTCATGAAGAGCGCGGTGCCGAGCGAGGCGATCGCGGTGAGGGCGCGCGACGACGCGCCGCGGCGCTCGGCATCGTGGGAGGGAGTTGGGCGAGTGGACATCGGGGCTCCAGGGCGTTGAGGGTGGGAGAGCGCGGCCGTGTTCAGCGGCGTGCGCGACGGCGCCACAGGATCAGTCCGGACAGTCCGGCCATCAGCAGCAGCAGCGGATCCGCCGCGCCGGTGCCGGCGCCGATCGTGCAACCACCGCCGCCGCTGTTGGACATCGCCGTGTTGCCGGCCGAGCCGCTGAGCGCGACGGTGGCCGTGGCGGGCGACATGTCGCCCTGCAGCGTCAGCGTGGCGGTGTCGGTGGCCGCCGCATCGGAGGCCGCCGCGCCCGCGCCGAGCCAGCGCACGGTCACCTGGCAGTTCGCGCCGGGCGCGACGGTGAACGGTGCCGCGCCGCAGCTGCCGGTGCCGCTCGTGTCGATCGAGAAACGCGCCGTGCTGATCGCCAGCGAGGCGATGTGCAGCGCCGCGTTGCCGCTGTTGGTCAGCGTCAGCGGACGGCCGGCGGTGTCGGCCGCGCTCAGGTCGATCGAGGTCGCCGACAGCTGCAGCGCCGGCTGCGGCGCGCCTTGGCCGGTGCCGCTGAGCGCCAGCGCGGCGGGCAGCGTGGCGTTGTCGGCGACGACGTTGGCCGTGGCGGCGCGGGCGCCGACGGCGCGCGGGCTGAAGCCGATCGCCAGGTCGCAGCTCGCGCCCACCGCCAGCGAAGCGCCGGCGACGCAGGTGGAGGCGGTGTCGACGCGGTAGTCCGCGGCGGCGGCGCCCGCCAGGCTGAAGCTGCCCAGCGTCGCGGCGGCGGTGCCGGTGTTGCTCAGCGTGAAGTGCTTGAGGCCGCCGTCGGCGCCGACGGTGACGGTGCCGAAGTCGGCGCCGGCCGCGGGACTCCAGCCCAGGATCGCCGTGTTGGCGAGCGCGCCGGTGCCGGCCAGCGCCACGCTCTGCGGCGAGCCGGCGGCGTTGCTGGTCAGGCTCAGCGCGCCGGTGGCCGCGCCGGCGGCGGTCGGCGTGAAGGTGACCGACACGGTGCAGGTGCCGGCGGCGGGAATGCTGGCGCCGCAGGTGTGGGTGGCCGCGAAAGGACCGCTGGCCGCGATCGCGCTGAAGCTCAGCGCGGCGCTGCCGGTGTTGGTGACGGTGAGGGTCTGCGCGGCGGTCGTGGTGCCGACCGTGGCCGTGCCGAAGCTCAGCGAGCTGGCCGAGAGGCTGGACACCGGCGCGGCGGCGATCTGACCGGTGCCGCTCAGCGCGAGGTTCACGTTGGCGGCGGCGCCGCCGGCGGCCGGCGCGGTGGCGGCCACGGCGATCGAGGCGGAACGGGCGCCCGCGGCGGCCGGCGAGAAGGTCGCGGTGACGGTGCAGGTCGCGCCGACGGCCAGCGGCGTGCCGACGGCGCAGCTGCCGCCGCGGGTGAAGTCACCGGCGTTGGTGCCGCTGACGCCGATGCTGCCGAAGTCCAGCGAGGCGGTGCCGGTGTTGGTCAGCGTGACGGTGCGCGCGGCGGAGGCGACGCCCACGGTCTGCGTGCCGAAGTCGACGCTGCTGGCGTCGGCGGACAGGCCGGCCTGCAGCGCGCCGTTGGCGGTGCCGCTGAGCGCGATCGGGATCGCCGTCGAGATGCCGTTGTGGGTGATGGTCAAGGCGCCGCTGCGCGCGCCGGCGGCGGTCGGCTTGAAGACGACGCCGACGGTGCAGCTGGTGCCGGCGGGGACGCTGGTGCCGCAGCTGCCGCTCTGGACGGCGAAGTCGCCGCTGGCGACGGCGGTGAGGCTGCTCAGCGCGGTCAGGCGGCTGGCGCTGATGGTGACGGTGGAGACGGCGCTGGTCTGACCGACGGTGGTCTGCGCGAAGCTGATCGAGGCCGGCGAGTTGCCCAGGTAGGCGGCGATGTCGGCCAGGTCCGTGGCGCTGACGTTGCCCGAGACGGCCGCGGTCATCGCCGGGATCGTGTTGATCGCGTTCTGGATCATCGCGGGGTTGTTGCGCCCGCGGTCGACCACGGCGGTGGAGGCCACGGTGTGGCACGCCGCGCAGACCTGCGAGAACCGGGTCTGGCCGGCGACCGGGTCGGCGGCGAACGCGGGCGCGGCCAGCAGCGCGCCGGCGATGACGGCGAGCGTGGAGGAAGTGGCGACAGCGGAGCGGGCGCCGGGGAGGGCGCGGGAGCGGGGCAGGGTCATCATGGCGCGAGCCTCGTCAGGAGGTGGAGAGAAGCGGAAGGACCACGGGCGCCGCGAGCAGCAGCCAGCAGGCGTTGAAGAGCAGGTGCCAGGCGATGCAGCGTGGCAGCGAGCGATGGCGGCGATAGCCGTGGCCGATCCACCAGGCCGGTGCGGCGGTGGCCAGCGCGAGCAGCAGCGCGGGGAGCGTCGGCCAGGGGCCGGGCGCCGCGGCGACGAGCAGGGCGAGCGCGTGCGCGGCGCCGAAGGCGAGCGCCGTCAGCGTGACCGCGTGACGGCGCGCCGCGAGGGCGCGGGAGTTGGCCAGCAGGTCCTGCAGGCCGAGCCGGAAGAGGATCTCCTCCAGACACGGCGCCAGCAGCAACTGCCGCAGCAGCGTCTCCCAGGGGGGCAGTGCGAGGAGGAAGGTCGGCATGGACACAGGCGGAAGTCGGTGACGTTCTGCGTGTGTTCCGGGGGGCTCGAAAAAGGTTGTCGTAAAAAAATGAATCAGACGGCCGAGCACCGCCATGGGGGCGACGCCGCAGTTCGCGTCGGCGCACGCTGCGCGCTCGACGGCGTCAGTCGCGCGTCACGCCGCGCGACGACCCGCGGGAGTGGCCTGTCAGGACCAGCGGCGCGTCACCCGCCGTGTCGCAGCGCCTCGTCGCCCATGCGGTCCGCTTCGGCCTCCAGCCCGGCGTCGTCGTTGATGTCGACGCCGGCCATCTGCATCGTCGGCTGCACGCGGCCCTCGCGCTGCTGCACGACGTGCCAGGCCTCGTGCGGCAGGTGATGGTCCTGGCCGGGGCCGAGGTGGATGTCGTTCCCCTGCGCGTAGGCCAGCGCGTTGAGCTGCGCCGGTTGCGCCGAGTTGCGATGCACCCGCACGTCCGACAGGTCGGTGCCCGACAGCGCTTCGATGCCGGCCTTGAGGCCGTCCGGCATGCCGGTGCGGTTCTCTTGCCGCTGTACCGGCGCGGCCTTCGCCTGCGCGGTGTCCGCTTCGTCTTCCTCCAGCGCGTCGGTCGCGCGCTGCGCCACCGGCCCGAAGGTCGCGTCGATCCGCCGGCGCTGCGCCAGTTGCCGGGGCGATGCGTCGATGGCCTCCGACAGCTCACCGCCCTCCATCCCGGCGCGCCGCTGCGCCGTCGTCGTCGCCGCGGGCACCTGCTCCCGCGTGCCGCTGTCCGTGGTCGAGTCCTTCATCGTCTGCTCCCCATGAGGTGATCGATGCGCCGCGGGACGGCGCGCCTGGCGTGGCCGGTGTTTCCCGTGCTTCCCGCGCTGCCGGCGCCCGCGGTGTCCGTCGCGCTCACGGCGGCTCCACCCGCGGCTTGAAGGTGACGACGAGTCCGCCCACCACCAGGATGAGGATGATCGCGACCAGCAGCGTGTTGCCCTTGCGCAGCTCGTTGAGCGACGGGTCGCAGGAGAAGATCGCGAAGGCCACCGCCAGCGTGGCGATCGCGCCGGCCCACAGACCCATCAGGATGACGCGGCCCATCCGCCGCACCCGGCAGTTCCAGCCGTAGACCAGCAGCGCCGTGCCGACCAGCACCATCAGCGCCTCCAGCGCGAGCCGCAGCGGCATGCGCATCGGGCAGACGATGCGGCAGAAGCCGGTGTCCTGGTCCAGGAAGGACCAGAAGCGATGGTCCAGCGCCGTCAGCACGCTCTCGCCCGCGCCCATGCCCACGATCGGCAGCGGCCACAGCGCGACGCCGCCGAAGGACCAGCCGATGTAGACCAGGTCGCGGTCCAGCGACTCCTGCTCCTCTGGCGCCAGCGCCTCGGGCTTGCCGCCCGGGTGCAGCAGCACCGGCACCACGCTGCCCAGCACCGCCATGCGGTCCTGGCCGGCCAGCTCGTCGTTGAAGTCGGTGCGCGAGCGCAGCTGCATCTTGCCGATGTCGGAGCCGGTGCCCAGTGGCGCGAGGAAACTCACCGTGATGTCGCTGGTGCCGACGTAGTCCGGCGAGGACTTGTAGGTCGCCGCCGCGGCGCTGCGTTCCTTGCGGCCGCTGTCGTCGCCGACGCCGCGCTGGCGCTCCGCCGCCTTCATGATGGCCAGCAGGTTCCTGAAGCGGAACGCGGTCGACGTCTCCCCCAGCAGGTGCTGCGGAATCACCAGGTTGAGGTGGAAGGCGCGCGTGCCGCGGGCCTGCATCGTCTCGGTCAGGCGATGCAGGTAGGCGAGCAGGAACTGCTCGAAGCGCGGGTCCGCGGCCTCGTCGTCGGTGGGTTCGAAGAACACGGTCAGGCCGTCGTAGACATGCGCCTCCTCGCGCCAGCCCGGCGGCAGCAGCGCCTCCAGCCCACCCTGCAGGTCGCCGTGGCGCAGGTCCAGCATCTCGCCGACCTGCGCCGCGGTGGTGTCCAGCACCGTCTTGCGCTCCTCGTCGGTGAGGCGCATCAGCGCGCGGAAGTCGCGGCGGTAGAGCACCAGGTCCAGGCCGACGCCATGCTGGTCCACCCGCCGCGCGAAGCCGCCGCCGGGGCTGTCCCAGCCCGCCGGCCGCAGGTACTCGCCGTTGTTGCGCAGCAGGACGCCCATGTACTGCAGCCGGGTGAACTTGTCGAAGCGCACCGGGATGGGCGCGTCGGTCTCGCCGCCCATCCAGTAGGGCAGGAAGCCGAAGACGTCGTTCTCGATGTCCTGCAGGCTGCAGCCGCAGCCATCGGGCTTGAGCCGCAGCGGCCGCGCCTGCGACAGCGGATGCTCGGTGCCGGCGACGTCGGTGATCTCCTCCAGCAGATGCGGCGGCATCAGCATGTCCAGGAAGGTCATCACCGGCAGGCTGCCGGGGGCGAGCGCCGAGTTGGGCATGGTGGGCGAGGTGGGCTTGGCCGCCTTCGTCGCCTTCACCGTGGCGGCACTGCCGCTCGCCGCGAGGTGCGGTCGATCGGTCTCGGCGAGGTCCTCCCGGCGCGGGCAGCGACGGATCGCGTCCTTGTGCTGCTCCAGGGCCAACGCGTTGACGTGGCGCAGGAAGTATTCGCACTGCCGCGCCCGCAGCGAGTCCTGGAACACCGCGCGCGTCGGATGCTCCACGTCCTGCAGCGGCGTCAGCATCTCGCGCAGCTGGTCCAGCGTCGGGCCGAGCACCGGCGGCTTCACCGCCAGCGGGCGGGGCGCGGACGCCTCGTTCCCGACGGCGGTCCCGTCGGTGGCGTCGGCCGCGTTGGCGGCATTGGCCGCGGTCATCAGCGACTCGCCCATCGAGGCCTCGGCGTTCTTGAAGATCGTCTCCAGCTTCGCGGCCGTCAGCACATAGGTCATCGGCAGCGGCGGATCGCGCGGCACGGTGAGGTTGGTCTGGTCCTCGGTCACCGACTTCAGCGTGTTGTCCGGCCGGCTCTTGGCAGGACGCGCCGCAGCGGCCGCCGGCTTGGTCGCCGGTGGTGCGGCAGGCGTCGCCGTGGCCGGCTTCGGATCGACGACACGCAGCACGTACATCGCCTGGTCCAGGTGCGGCGGCCGGGAGGCGTCGCGCACCGTCAGCAGGAAGCGGAAGGTGCCGGTGGCGGTGGGCGTGCCGGCCAGCACGCCGTCCTCCTCCAGGAACATGCCCGGCGGCAGCGCGCCGTCCACGCTGAAGCGATAGGGCGCGCGGCCGCCGCGCACCACGTCGCGGGCCTTGTAGGGCTGGTGGAGCCGGGCGTTGGGGAGCGGCACCGTCTGGTAGACCAGCCACATCAGGTCGTCGCGAGCGGGCGCCGAGGCCACCGTCGGGCTTGGCGCCGAGGCCTTCGCCGCTGGCGCGTCCGGCATGGCCGTCGCCGTCCAGGGGAGCTCGGGGCGCTCGGGCAGCGGTCGCGGCGTCGCGACGTAGAGCGTCGCGTCGGAGGTGGCGGAGGCTGTTGATGCCGTTGATGCCGTTGATGCCGGCGGCGCGGCGGGCTTGGCCATGTAGACCGATGAGCCCTTGCCGCCATTCTTGCCACCGGCCTTGTCGGCGGCGGCCGATGCAGGCGTCGCGGAGGCCGATCCACCAGCCGGAGCCTGCGCCGCCGCGTGCAGGATCACGAGCCCCGCCGCGAGCAGCGAGCCGCCGACGAACCAGCGCAGTCGCGCGCAATGGCGGCAGCTCGCGCCCGCGGCCGGCGCGGCGCGTGTCGCGTCGACCGCCGCGTCGACCCTCGCGCCGAGGCCCGCATCACCGGCAGCGTCGGCCCATTCATCGGTCGCGCGCCACGCGCGCGGGAGTCGTGGGATTCTGAAGAAGGAGCGTGTCCCCATGGCGGCTACACCGTGCGTCCTTCCTTGCGCAGTTCCTTGGCGATGCCCTTGCGCAGGTCGGCGGCCAGGATGCGTTCGCGTCCCGCCTGCATCGCGTTGATCGCGCCGAAGCGCACCACGTTGGCGATCGCGCCGCCGGCCAGTTCGTGCCGCTCGGCGAGCTCGCGCAGGTCCACCTCGGCGTCCAGCCGGCCGGTGTGCCGCACCATGCCTTCCCACAGCCGCAGTCGCTGCTCGGCATCGGGCATCGGGAAGTACACCGCCGACTGGAAGCGCCGCGCGAAGGCGTCGTCGATGTTGCCCTTGAGGTTGCTGGCCAGGATCACCGTCCCGGGGAAGTCCTCCACCCGCTGCAGCAGGTAGGAGACCTCCTGGTTGGCGTGGCGGTCGTTGCTGCTGGAGGTCGCGGTCCGCTTGCCGAAGAGCGCGTCGGCCTCGTCGAAGAACAGGATCCAGCGCCGGTGCTGCGCCTGGTCGAAGACCTGGGCCAGGTTCTTCTCCGTCTCGCCGATGTACTTGGACACCACCATCGACAGGTCGATGCGGTAGACGTCCGCCTGCACCTGCCGGCCGATCAGCGTCGCCGTCAGCGTCTTGCCGGTGCCGGGCGGCCCGAAGAACAGGCAGCGGTAGCCGGGCTTGAGCGACTTCTCCAGGCGCCAGTCGCGCATCAGCGTCTCGCCATGACGGGCCCAGGTGGTGATCGCCTGCACCTCGTCCATCACCTCGGCGTCCAGCACCAGGTCATCCCAATCCAGCCGCGTCTCGATCAGCTTGGCGGGGAACTGCGCGCTGTAGTCGGGCTTGCGCGCCTCGCCGGTGCACAGCAGGTCCAGCGTGTCGGCGCCGGCCACCAGCGCCGCGCCGTACCACGGCTCGCCCGGCGACTCGTGCACCAGCCTCACCAGGCCCAGCCGGCGCAGCGGCGCGGCCTCGTCCAGCATGCGGCGCAACTCGAAGCGCCGCGCCAGGTCCTCGCCGGCGACCAGGAAGGCCGCCGTCTCCACCGTCGGCAGGAAGCCGCCGTGGTGCCGCCCCTTCCAGCCGCCGAATTCGCAGAAGCCGCGATCCAGGTTGCGGTTGCTGACGAACAGCAGGTCCAGCAGCTGCGGCCGCAGGTGCGGCGCCAGCGCCAGCGCCAGGACCAGCCGCTCCGCCGGCCCGAGCCCGCCCTGGCGGATCAGGCGCGCGAGGTCGTGGTCGTCGGCCGCGCCGTCGCGGGGCAGGGCGGGAGGATCGGGAAGGCGCGCTGTCGCGGTGGTCGCGCCGTTCGTGTCGATCGAGCCGGTCGCTCCGGTCGTGGCGACCGGGAGCAGCGTCCCGCCTGCGGCCTCCTCGTGGCCGAAATGCCCGGCCAGTCGCAGCTGCAGCGCGCGGTCCAGCCAGCGCAGCTCGGCCTCCAGGGCCCGCGCGTTGATGGCCGCGCGCGGCGACGGGTCAGCGCCAGTCCACATGAATCACCCTTTCCATCCACGGATGCCGCAGCGTCGCGTAACCCCATGGCAGTTGATCGATCAGCATGTCGAAGGGCCCGGGCTCGACCGCGAGCTGCCAGGCGTCGTCGCGGCGCTCCAGGCGCGCGGCGCGGTGCAGGAAGGTGTCGCGCAGCCCGGCCGGCGAGGTCGACCCCAGGATCCGCCAGTGCTGGATCACCGCGCCGAGCAGGCCGTCGATCGCCGTGCGCTCGGCCTCGGTGAGCGCGATCTCGCGCGGCAGCGGCGCGTCCAGCGGGACGCCGCACAGCAGCTTGTTGAGCACCAGCGCCGGCTCGTGCGCCGCGGCCTCGCCGGTGGCGAGCGCCTGCAGCAGCAGCGCGGCGCGGGCGGCGGCCTCGGGCCCGGTGAAGGCCTGGTCGTCGGCCAGCGCCAGCATCGAGAACAGCCGCGGCAGGTAGGGCGACAGCAGCACGAGTCCGGCGTTGTCGACGGCGATCACTTCCGGCAGCGGCTCGGTGGTGGCGGTCGCGGGGGAGGCGGCTTGGGTCGCCGTCCCGGACGCCCCGGCCGTGGCCGTGGCCGCGGGCGGCGCGGCCTTGCGCCAGGGCAGGCGCAGCGCGCCGAGTGCCGCGGCGAGCACCGCGGTGGCCTGGCGTACGACGCGGTCGTACCAGCGTGCCGGCGGCTCGGTGCCGGCGCCGGCATGGCGCGTCAGGTCCTCGCGCACCTGCGTCTCGTAGCGGATCGCGTCGAAGCTCGCGGACGAATGCCGGGCGGCGTGGCCCAGCGTCGCCTGCCACAGACGACGCCGCCGGGCCGCGACGACCGTCGCCGTGGCGGTCGCTGTCGTCGTCGCCCCGGCCGCCATCGTCCCGGGCGCGTTGCTCGCACCTGTCGCGCTCGACGCGCTCGACACGCTTGCGGCCATGGACATCGCTGCGGTGTCGCCGGCCGCCACGGCGGCGATCCAGTCGGTGACGGCGCTCACTTCGGGCTCGGTCATCCACAGGGCGAGCAGTCGCGGCAGCAGCGCTTCCGGCAGCGCCTGTGACAGGCGCTCGCGCAGCGTCACCGTTTCTGCTGCGCGCTGCAATGTCGCGCGCAGCCAGTCCCGGTCCTCGCGCAGCAGCGGTGCCCAGGCATGGGCGACGCCCTGCAGCGGATCGCTGCCGGCCGTGGCGTTGCCGTCCGTGTCGAGCGCCGCGAGCAGCTGCGCCCGCAGCAGCATCAGCGCCGCCGGACGTGGCGCGACCGCATGGTCCATCGCCTGGCCGAGCACCGATTCCCACAGCGCGGCGAGCGTGCGCGGCGATCGACCGTCGCGGCGCGCCTGGGCGACGATGGCCAGCAGCCGCGCCGCGGCGGCGGGTTCGCCGGGCATGCAGGCGTGGGCCAGCGCGGCCAGCGTGTCCTCGTCGAATTGCGCGGCGAGTCGCCGCAGCAGCGCGGCGCGGTCCGGCGCGGCGCGCAGCCCGGCGGCGAGGGCGGTCGGGTCCTCGCGCAGCGCGTCGCGCATCAGCGCGGCCGGGTCGTCGCCGCGGCCCTGCCAGGGCAGGCGACCGTGGCGCAGGAAGTGCAGCAGCGCGTCCAGCCGCGCCTGGGGCCGCGTGCGGACCCGCAGGCCGGTCGCGCGGCCGCTGGCGCTGACGCCGCCCGGCGCGCGGAGCTCCTCCAGCACGCGGCGCAGGCGCTCGCGCAGCAGGCGCGGCGCCTCGGTCTCCCAATCGGCGGCGGGCAGCTCGCCCAGGTCGATCTCCAGTTCGTCCAGCCGCCATTGCTCGTCTGGCGGGCAGCAGGCATCGAACACCTCGTCGATCACGCGCAGCAACGGTCCCTGGGCGCAGGCGACCAGGCGGGCCTCCGCGTCGCCGGGCGCGATGCCCGCGCCGAAGCCGGCGTCGACCGTCAGGCGCTCGACGAGGTGCGCGGTGGGAGCGGTCGAGTCACGCATGGCCTTGCACCACCGGTCCGTCGCTGTCACTGTCGCCGCTGCCGCTGCCGCTGCCGCTGCCGCTGCCGCTGCCGCTGCCGCTGCCGCTGCCGCTGCCGCTACTACCGCGCCCGCGACCGCTACTGCCGTTGCCGTTGCCGCGCGCGGTGGCTGCTTTTTCATCGGGCGGCAGCGGCAGGCACTCGATCACGCGGCAGGCCGCCTCGTCCGCGAGCGCCTGCGCCGATGCCGCCTCGGGCGACGCGACCCAGGCCATGCGCGCCTCCAACCAGGCGGCATACGCCTCCTCGAAGCGCTGCATCGGCGCCGCGTCAAGCCACAGGCAGCGCAGCGTCAGGTGAGCGGGGCAGCTGATGCGCAAGGTCTCCTCCGCGAAGTTCCGGAACGCCGGCTGCGAGCAGCGCTGCGTCCAGCCGGGCAGCACCACCGTCACGCGCAGCCGGTGGAAGTCCTCCGGCAGGTCCAGCCGCGCATGCGCCGGGCCGCCCGGCTGCGTCGGTCGCAGCAGCAGGTGCTCGACCACGTGCAGGCCTTCGCTTTCCTGGTCCAGGTGGCGCAGGTACAGGCGCAGGCTGGCCGCGCCGCGTCGCGCGGCGTCGGCATCCGGAAACTCGCCCAGCAGCCACCAGCGGCCGTGCTCGTCAGGACCCAGCGCGAGCCGACGCGGGCCATGCTCGCCGCTGCCGCTGCCGCTGCTGCCGACACCGCCGACACCGCCGACACCGCCGACACCGCCGACACCGCCGCCCGTTCCCGGCAGCAGGCGGTAGCGCGCGCCGTGCTGCCCGGCGCGCAGCAGGCCGGCCGGCAGCGGCAGCCGCAGCCAGGGCATGCGCTGCAGGTCCGCCAGCACCTGCGCCCGGTCGGCTGGCTGCACCGCCTGGCCGGCCGCCGGCGCCAGGCGCACCGCGTCGTCGTCCGGATCGAGCAACCACGGCTGGTGCGCCGGCCCCGGATGCTCGACGAGCGTGAAGCGCTGCTCGCGCAGCACGCGCGTCAGCGGCCGGTCGTGCCACAGGCGGAAACCCAGCAGCAGGCTGGCCCGGCGCTGCAGGCCGCCGCAGTTGTCCGGCGCGTCCCAGGACGGACGCCCCGGGTCGAACCCGCCGGCGCGGTCGCGCGTCAGCGTCACGATGTCGCGTAGCCAGGTGGCCTTGTTCTCGAGCAGCAGCGTCTCCGCCTCCTCGGGCCCGAGGTGGCCCAGGAACTGCCGCATCGAGTTCTGCGTGTAGGTCTCGCCATGCAGCGCGAGCAGGTGGTCCAGCGCCCGGTTCTTGCGCTTCGCGGAGCGGTCGAAGGGCCGGTAGACCGTGTCCATCACCGCCTGCGGCGGCTGCCGGTAGAGCCGGTCGATCGCCGGCACCGCGTCCGGTCCGATCAGCTGCGACCACAGCCCCTGGCGCGCGCCCGGTGCCACCGAGAACAGCGCCCGCAGGTGCTGCAGCTGGGCCAGGCCCTGCGCGATCGCCTGCTCCTGCATCACCAGGTAGGCCTTGAGCTGCTTGGCCCGCGCCTGCCGCTGCGGCGGCGCGGAGGCCGGGACGCCGTAGCGGCCCAGGCCGTAGATCGCCGGCAGGTGGTCCTGCACCGACACGTAGGTGTCCAGCCGCCGGTGCACGCCCAGTGGCAGCAGCGCCGCCGCGCGCGCCGCATGCCCGGCCTGGCCGCGCGCCTGGTGCGCGCGGCCGGCGGCGCGCAGGTCCTCCAGCCGCCGGCGCAGGTCGTTCCAGGCCACCGGCACCGCATTGCCGCGCCGGCGCACGGTGATCGTCGAGGGCTGGTCGCGGTCGGGCAGCCGCAGCGCCAGCGCCCAGTCCTCGCCGCGCCACTCGACCGAACCCGCCGTCGCCTCGCGCCCTTCGGCGCGCAGCGCGATCACGCGCGCGTCGACCACGCCCGGCACCGCCAGCACGACGGCGGTGAGGTCGGACAGGAACAGCCGCTCGGCCGCGTGGCCGGCCTCGGAGGGCGGCGCGTCCTCGATGAAGCCATGGCGCGGCGCCGGACCGGTGTAGATGTCCTCCAGCGACCGGCCCTCGCGCAGCAGCTCGTCCAGCGTGCGCGAGACGGCGGCCCGTGCGATGTGGCGCGCGCAGCGGTCGTAGACCTCGGCCAGGATGTCCACGCCGTCGCGCGGCCCGGCGATGTCGATGTCGGCATGCAGCTCGCAGGGCACGTCGCGCAGGCGCACGATGTCCGGCGCCAGGTCCTCGCCCAGGTTGCGACGGGCGAAGTAGGCCGCGCGCGCCGCCGCGATGCGGTCCGCGGCCGGCGACGGCGCCGTGCCGGGCGCGCCGCCGCCGTCCTGCGACAGCTTCAGCCGCAGCCGGTAGAGGCCGCTGTCCGCGTCCGGCATCAGCGTCGCGTCATCCAGCCCGGGCACGGCGTCGAGCAGATGGCGCCGATGGTCCGCCGGCGTCGTCGGCCGGCAGGGAAAGACCTCGGCCGGCGGATGCAGCGACAGGCCGGCGTAGTCGATCGTGCCGTCGGGCCCGGTCAGGTGGTCGGCCACCGGGAAGCCGGCGCGGTAGACCAGGTCGGTGAGGCCGAAGCACAGCTGCTCCAGCAGCGTGATGCCGGGGTCGTGGAGGTTGTGGTCGGTCCACACGCCGCCGCCGAGCGCCTGCAGCCACTCCAGGCCGCGGGCGCGCAGGCCGTCGAAGCCGAGCTCGCGCTCCTCGCCGGTCGGCGGCGAGAGCCGGACCGGCATCTCCGGCACGGCGGGATTGGCGACCGGCCCCGGCAGGTCGGACGGGAAGACCGGGTGCTTGCGCATCGCGCCGCCGCTGCTCATGGCGTGCCTCCGGTCATCTCGGGGTCGAACCACAGCTGCGTCACCGCGGCCTGGATCAGCTTGTCCTCGCCGTAGTCGCACTGCGTGCGGATCTGCAGCCGGTAGCTGGCGCGCCGGCCGTGGTCGCCGGCCCAGCGCAGCTGCAGCCGGTCGCAGCGGCGGCCGTACCAGGCGTGCTGGCTGCGGATGCGCTTGCGCGGCGAGAGGAACTCCAGCCAGCCCGGCAGCGGGTTGTAGGTGTTCATCGCGATCGCATGCAGCATCGCGAAGCGGCCGCCGTCCTTCTGCCCGACGCCGGCCATCACCTCGAAGGCCTGGCACCCGCCCAGCGGGCCGGTCAGGTCGTGCCACTCGCCGTCCGCCTTGAGCGGCTGGCCCTTCTGGTCGGCGCGCCGCAGGTCGCCCAGCCGCCCGGACGAGGCCACCACGCCGGCCACCTCCAGCGTCTGGCGCGGCCGCGCCGTGCCGATGCCGACGCGACCCGCGGTGTCCAGCGCCAGCACCGGCGCCTGCGCCGCGGCGGCGCGCGCGTCGCCGTGATGGAACATCAGCTGGTCGCTGTCGCCGCCGTAGTTCATCGACCAGATCGCCTCGCGGCCGCTCTGCTCGCGGTAGAAGCTCAGCAGCGCGTCGTGGCTGACCGGCGCCGAGACCTCCAGGCCGTTCTCCGGCGTCTTGCGGAAACCCTCGTCGCTCATGTTGAGCATCGAGTCGATGAGGTCGCCGAAGTGGTCGCTGGTGGGCAGCCGTCCCTCCTGGAAGAACTGCTTCAGCGTGTCGCGGTTGCGGGTCGTCATGGCGCGCCCCTGCCGATCACGAAGGCGGGGCCGGCCGGAACGCCCGAGGCGTCCTGTCCGGCCGGTCCGCCGATGACGAAGGTGCTGCCGACCGCCAGCCGGTCCACGCCGGTGGCGCTGGGCGCCACCGTCTGCGGAAAGCGGTCGACCGCGGTGAGGATGTGCTGCGGCATCGGCAGCGCGATGCTCCACGGCAGCCGCGCGTGCGCATGGGCCGCGCCGATGGCCGGCGGCTGGTCGGGCCGGTCGGCGACCATCTCCGCGCGCGCCGTGTCGGCCAGCGTGTAGACGCCGTGGTCGTCGCAGGCCACGGTGATCAGCGACAGCCGCGTCACGAAGCTCACGCCGTCCAGCCCGCGCAGCCGCGCCTCCAGGTCCTCGCTGCGCACCAGCCAGTCGAAGCGCGGCCCGTAGCCGTCGTCGAACCAGGGCGAGAGGAACTCGACGATCTCCTGGTTCACGCGGCGCAGCGTGGCACCTTCGTGCGCGCCGCGCGCCAGGCCGATGGTGGCGCGCAACTGCAGCCGGTCGTAGGCCGGGTTGCGCACCTGGAAGCGCGCGAAGGGCGAGCCGATCTCGCGCAGCGCGCTGGCCATGCGGGCCAGCTCGATCGCGTTGAAGCGCGGCGCCGCGCAGGCGAGGGCGGGCAGGTTGCGCGGCAGCGTCGGGAGGACCACCGCCGTGACGCCGCCACTGCCGTCCTGGGCCGGCAGGCAGCGGACCTTGAGCACCTCGGGGAAGCGCGCCAGCAGCAGTCGCTCGACGTCCCAGCCCAGCGAGGCGCGACCCTTGTGCTGCAGGCGCTCGCCGGCGCGGGTGATCAGCGCGCGCTCGTCCTCCGCGGCGCGCAGCCCGAAGGAGCGCCCCACCTGCGCGACCGACGCGAGCCCGGCCAGCGTCGCGGTGGGGCGGGTGATGACGCCGTCCACCAACGGCTGCGGCGGCGCGGCCGGCGCGCCGGTGGCGCGCGGCGGGGCGCCCGCGTCGCCGGGCAGCTCGCGACGCAGGCGCAGGCCCTGCGTGCGCACCGAGACCAGGCCGCCGAAGCCGTCGAAGTCGCTCGTCGCCGAGAGCCGCAGCCAGTACAGCCCGGCCGGCATCACGGTGTGGGTGGTGCTCATGTCGCGCGGCAGGTCCAGCGTGACGATGCCGGAGGTCAGGCCGCCATGCGTGGTGTCGCCCAGCACGCGGGTCGGTGGCAGCGGGCGCCAGTCGTCGTCGGCCAGCGTCCACCACTGCAGCGCGCGCGCACGGGCGCCGTTGAGAGGGCCGCGCGCGGAGGACTCGCGCAGCTGGAACAGCAGCGTCAGCACGCCGCCCGGGTCCGAGCCGCTCAGTCCGAGGTAGAGGTTGCCGTCGGCGCCCAGCCGCGGCAGCAGCCCGTGTCCGCCGCCGGAGACGGCCGAGAGCAGCGTCTGCAGGCCGAAGGGATGCAGGTGGAAGAGGCGCTCGCCGTCGACGCCCTCGGGCGGGTCGTCGTCGCGGTCCAGTGCGATGACGCTGGCCGCCTCGTAGTTCAGCGAGAGCCGCTCGATCACCGGCGTGTAGGGCGGGTTCGGCAGCGGACGCGGCCGCCGCGTGCGCGCGTTGGCGGCCACCGTCGCGCCGAGCTCGATCGGGTAGGCGGTGTGCCCGAAGGCGGCGCGCGGGCCGCTGAGCTGCAGCCGGCACAGGCCGTTGCGCGGCATCGCCATCGTCGACCAGTCCTCCTCGGTGGCGCGGCTGAGCTTGCGCACCGAGCCCGGATCGAGCTCGATGTGCTGCGTCGCGATCAGCTCGCCGGCGGCATTGGTGCCGGCGAACAGCGGCTGCCGGGCGGAGCGGTTGGCGCAGTCCTGCCACTGGCCGTCGCGCAGCCAGGCGATCTCGACGCTGAACTGGCCCTGCCGCAGCTCCTTGCCGGCCGGGCCGGCGTAGCCGGCGTAGTGGGTGTCAAAACCGCCCGGCTCGTTGGGCAGGCCGCCCCATTCGAGGTCCAGCGAGAGGTGGTCCAGGGTCTTGCGCGCGGCCTCGGGCGAGCCGACGACCAGGTAGGACGACAGGCCCGGCAGCGGGCCGAAGGGCGCGAAGGCCTTCGAGGGATCCAGCCGGCCGAGGTTGTTGGCCAGCCGCACGTCGCGCACGCCGCGCGCCTTCACCCGCAGGTCGACCTCGGCCAGCGGCAGCCGGGCCAGCAGCGAGTAGGGATAGAGCCGCGCCTGCGTGGCCAGCTCCAGGCGCAGCACCGGCAGCCGCGTGGGCCATTCGGCGCCGTGCACCGCCGGGTCGCAGCCGGTCACCGGCGGCGCGTCGGCGCGCAGCCGGATGAACAGCGACAGGCCGGCGCCGGCGGCGCGTTCGAGCCGCGCCTCGACGGCGTGCCAGCCCGACGGCGTGCTCAGGCTCACGCGGAAGGCGCCCTGCAGCAGCCGGTCGAAGACCAGCGCGCGATGAGGCCGGCCGGGACCGTTGAACAGCGCCGGCAGGCCGTTGCCGGTCAGGCGATGCGCGGTATGGCGCAGCGCGGTCCAGTCGGCCTCCGACAGGTCGTCGACGTCCATCTCGATGCCGCTCACGCCCGTACCGGTCGTGGCGCTCGCGCTGCTCGCGCTGGCCGCCGGGCTGTCCGCGCCGTCGGCCAGCAGCCATTGCGGCAGCAGGTCGCCGAAGGCGTCGCGGAAGGCCGACGCCGACTCGGCCCGCAGCGCCGCGTCGCGCAGGCCGCGCAGGTCCGGCGCGGCGCCGGAGGAGGTCTGGCGCAGGATCACGCGGATCTCGCGATCGCCCTCGCGCAGCGCCAGCAGCGGCGACGCCACCGCCAGCCCGATGCGCGCGTCCTCCGCGCCCGCGCCGCCGGCGGCGCCGAAGAGCGGCCAGACGGTGCGGCCGTCCGCGACCGGACGCGCCACCTTCGCGCGGGTGACGTAACGGAGGTCGCGCTCCGGCGCGATCAGCGGGTCCCGCTCCAGCCGCAGCGTGCACAGCGCGGCCACCCGCGTGTCGGTGACGGCGATCGGCGCCTCGCTGACGAAACGCACCGGCCGGCCCGCGGCATCCTTGCCGGCCTCGAAGGCGGTGCCGGTGGGCAGCGTCAGGTCGCCCGGCGCGCGCGGGTCGCGCTGGCAGGCCAGGTGGACGCGGTCGGCGTGCGCCGGCGCCGGGCCGAAGCCCAGGCAATCGCCGTAGTAGAAGGCGGTGTGGCGCGCCGGCAGGCGGTTGACCTCGCGCTGCGCGGTCTCGCAGACCTTCAGGAAGGCGATCAGCAGCGCCGCCGCCGGCTCGTGGTTGGCGGTGGCCATGCTGTCGGGCAGCAGCTCGCGCGCCAGCCGCCGGACCTCCTCGACCGCGCTGAGGAAGGCGAAGAAGCGCTCCCGCAGGCGCTCGCGGTCCTCGCGCTCGGCGGCGGCATCGGCCGCCGGCTCCTCGCCGATCGTGCGATGCCACATCCGCGACAGGTCGCGCTCCACCGGCCCGGTCGGCCGGCTCGCGGCCGCCTCGTCGCCGCGCCGCAGGAAGCGACGTTCCACCCAGCGCAGATCGGCAGCGAGCTGCTGCTCCACCAGTTGCTGGATGCGCTCGCGCAGCACGCGCGGCGCGTCGTCATGGATGCCGGCGAGCGCGCGCCACCAGTGGTCCAGCCGCGCCGCCAGGCCCAGCACCTGGCGCGCCAGCAGCTCCAGCGGCGCCGAGTCCGCGTCGCGCCCGAACTGCTGCTGCAGCGGCCAGGGATCGAGCGCCGCGATGCCGGCCATCACCAGCGTCGGGTCGGTGGCGAAGAGCCCGCGCCAGTCGCCGTCCTCCTGGTCGTCGAGGTCGATGAAGCGCAGCTGCTCCGCGAGCCGCGCCATCATGTCCACGCGCTGCTCGAAGCTCAGGTCGTCCGGCCTGAAGTAGCCGGGCTCCAGGGCCATCGGGAAGCGCTCGCGCTGTTCGGTGCCGGTCGTCATGCGGGTTCGCTCCCCAGCACCTCGCCCTCGCGCAGGTAGAGCGGGAACACGAGGTTGTGGCGGCTGTTGCTGCTGCGCAGCGTGTAGTCCAGCCGGATGCGCAGCACGCCGTCGTACAGGCCCGAGGTGTCGATGTCGACGGCGTTCAGCGCGATGCGGGCCTCGAAGAACAGGATGGCCTTCTCGATCAGGCTGCGGATCTCGGTGAGCGTGCTGTCGTTCATCGTCTCGAAGACCATGCGCCGCAGGCCGCAGCCGTAGCTCGGATGCATGACGCGCTCGCCGGGCGTGGTGGTCAGCAGGATGCGCAGGCTCTCCTCGACGTCGGCCACGCCGGAGACCATCACCGCGCCGCGGGTGCGCCGGTCGAAGGCCGGCGGGAAGGCCCAGCCGGTGCCGAGGAAGTCGAGTTCGCCGTCCATGTCGAGGTCCGTGAGGGGTGGGGCGGTGAAGGGGCGTCGTGGGGCGCGTCAGCCGCCGATCAGCACGGTCGGCAGGCCCAGCGCGACGTTGCCGCCGTGCGCGGTGGCATCGCCGACGCGCGCCGCCGGCCGGCCGCCGATGAGCACCGTGGTGGAGCCCATCACGATCGCGTCGGGCGGCCCGACGCAGGTCGCGTTGTCGCCCTGCACCGCGGCGGGCAGCAGGCCGATCAGCACGGTGGGCACGCCCGGGCCGATGACCGGGCCGCCGACATGCGGCACCGGCGGCAGCCCCGGCGTGACCAGGGGGCAGACATGCAGGTCGGTGAGTCGGGCGGCGGGGGGCATGGTGGCTCCTTGCTCAATTGATCATGACCATCGCGCCCTTGACCACGGTCTGGCCCGAGGCCGAGAGCTCCGCGGCGGCATTGCCCTTGGCGGTGAAGCCGATCCGGGCCTCGCAGTTGACGTTCAGGCCGGTGGCCTGGACGTCGGCCTGCGAGCTGATGCTCACCGCGCCGACCGCGTCCAGCGCGATGCGGCCCTGCGCGGTGACGGTGATGTCCTTGGGGCTGTCCAGCGCGATGCCGCCGGGCTTGAGCTCGACGGTGTTGCCGTTCTGGTCCTCGAGCCGGATGGACTTGTCCTTGTCGCTGAGCACGATGCGGTTGTTGGCCGGCGTGGCGACGGTGATGACCTGGTCCTTCTCGTCGAACTCCAGCTTGTGGCCGCAGCGCGTGACGAAGGCCTTGGTGTCGTTGGGCGCGGCCAGCGCGTAGGGCGGCGTGCGGCCGCTGCTGTAGAGGCTGCCCAGCACGACCGGGTGCGAGGGGTCGCCGGCGAAGTAGCCCAGCACCACCTCGTCGCCGACCTCGGGCAGGAAGAAGGCGCCGAAGCCGCTGCTCGCGTGGCCCTGCAGCAGCCGGGCCCAGACGCCCTCGGTCTCGGCCTGCAGCACCGGCACCTTGACCTGGATGCGGGGCTCGCCGGTGGGGTCGCCGTCGAGCTTGAGCACCACGCCGACCTGCAGGCCGGGCACCGGCGGCAGCAGGCCCGCCGCCGGCTGCGCCGGCACGTCGGGCCGCGCGCTGAACCAGTCGGGATCGAGGCCGAACTCGGCCTCGGTGGTCCAGGCGCCGTCCTCGATGTGGTGGCGCAGCCCGGTGACGAAGACAGTGCCGCTGAAGCGGGCGCCGACGCCCTGCAGCGCGATCAGCCCGCCGACGCGCGCCTTGGCGCTGCCCTGGAACTTCAGGTGGCCGCGCATCCGCGCCAGGCCGGACTTGACCTGCTGCGCCTTGGCCCACTGGGTCAGCATGTCCTTGGACTGCGGCGCGCCGGCCTGCAGCCGGAAGCTCTCCAGGCCGATGACGGCCGACAGCGTCGCGCTGTCCAGGTCGCCCTGCGCGGGCAGCGTGGCCGGATCGGCGGCGCTGCCTTCGAGCGCGGCCTGCGCCTTCGGGTCCCAGGAGACCGCCATCGCGCTGCCGTACTGGTGGCGCGCGTCGACGTCGCCCTCGAAGTCGATCAGGTCCATGCCGTAGGTGACCGCCAGGGCCGGTTCGCCCTCGGCCGCGGGCGCGGTCACCGCCAGCGCGCCATCGGTGGCGATCACCAGCAGGCCGTTGGCGTCGGCCCGCGTCAGCAGGAAGTCCCAGTCGCTGCAGAAGTGCTGGACCAGCTCCGGATGGGTGACGGTGGTGGCGTCGACCTGGGCCGACAGGCCGTGCGCGCCGGCCAGCGTGCTCATGATGTCGCTGTCGAGCTGGTCGATGTAGTTGGCGTTGCGGCGGCCGATGGTCATCTTCACCGCCGCGTCGCGGCAGTCCACGACCAGGCGCGCGTCGTTGTCGCCCTGCACGCGCAGCCCGTGGCGCACGACCAGACCTTCGAAGATCGTGTCCTCCTGCTGGCCGTAGCCGGCCCGGATCGTCAACCGGGCGCCGGGCTTGAAGTGCGCGGAGTCGCTGAGCGGGAAGTCGCGGTCCGGCATGTCGCCGTCGTTGAACACCAGCCGCGCCGACGGCACGGTGTTGGCCGCGCGCCGGATGGTCACCGACATCAGGTCGGCGCTGGCCTCGAGCCGCTGCCCGTCCGCGAGCACGGCCAGGGTGACGACGCCGACGGTGTCCTGGTTGGGGGAGACGCCGGGCATGTCACTTCTCCATCGGCGGGAACCGCAGCACGGTGCCCGGCGGGATGTTGCGGAAGTCGGTCAGGCCGTTGAAGCGGGCGACCTTCATGAAGACCGAGGGATCGCCGTAGATGCGCTCGCAGACCTGGCCGATCGATTCGTTGCCGTACATCCGCACGGTGCGCGTCTGCTCGGAGGTGCTGGCGCGCTGGGTGACGCGGCGTTCCTCCTCCTTGCTCATCGCGCCGACGAAGCTCAGGTCCACCTTGGCCCGCAGCGGGTCGCCGCCCGGCTTGAACAGGGTGTACTGCGCCTTCAGCGATTCCAGCCGGCCGAAGAAGATCAGCGTGCCCCACAGCACCCGCACGTAGGGCGGCTCGCTGCGCAGGTCCACGTATTCGTAGACCACCTTGCTCAGCTGCGCCAGCTGGCCCTTCACGTCGGGCGGCTGGCCGGGCACCGGCGGCACGACGCCGGTGCCGTCCAGCACGATGTTGAAGGCGACGCGCTCGTCGTCCATCGTGCTGAACTTGGGCTCGACGCCGGACGAGCCCTGCGCCTTGGTCTTGTCGTAGCGGATGCCGAAGCTGTGGCTGAACTCGGCCGGATTGATCTGCGCCTGGAAGCTGGTGGCCTTGTCCAGCTGGACCGTGCCGGTGCGGCTCAGGCTGTAGCGGGTGAGCAGCAGCCGGGTGAGCTCGGTGGAGGCGCCGTCGGCGCCGCCGCCCGAGGCGGAGGGGGAGGAGGCCGGCATCTCAGCGCTCCCGCTGCGCGCGCAGCCGGTCGACCAGCCAGGCGCGGCATTCGGCCAGCAGCTGCTCGCGCAGCCGCAGCAGCTCGCGCTGCGCCAGGGCGGGCGCCGGCGGGGCCGGCGCGGGCGTCACCTGGGAGCGGATCAGCAGTTGTCTCACTTCGATGCTCATGCTCGTCGTCCTCGGTCCTGGTCCTCTGTGACGCTCACACCAGCCGGCTCGATCCCGCGTAGGCCAGCTCGATGCGCTCGATGGCGACCTCGTTGCGGGTGGCCTGGAAGGCCTCGACCGACCACTTCACCGGATACGCGTTGCTCACCGCCCAGACCCGCAGCGGGGCGCCATCGCCGTCGAGCAGGAAGACATGCAGCTGCTGCGTCGCGATGGGCTGCGCGAAGCCGCCCTCCAGCACCGCCTGGCACCACAGCAGCAGTCGCGACTCCATCGTCGCGATGCCGCGCGAGAGCACCAGCTTGGGATGCTTCGCCGCCTTGGGCAGCAGGTGCACGAAGGCGTTCTGGCCGCCTTCGACCACCGTCTCGGTCTCCAGCTCCGGGCCCAGCCCGGTGACCTCGCGGAAGGCGCCGTCGCGGTCCTTCGCGTTCGACCCGAAGGTCACCGCGAAGTGGAAGGCCGGCGGCGGATACAGCAGCTGCGCCCGCAGCGCGTCCGGCGCCCGGTCCGGGCCCGACGCCGACGCGGAACGTGTCACGGGCGGCGGCATCAGGCGTTGGCGATGGTGAGGCCTTCGTGCGCGATGACGATGGTCTCGATCGCCACCTCGTTGCCGGTGGACTTCAGGTCGGTGCTGGTGATCTTGGTCGGCCAGGCGTTGGCCAGGGTCCAGACCATGGTCGGCTTGCCGGCTTCGTCCAGGAGACTGATGGTCACCGGCTTGCGCTTGATGGTGTTCATCTTGATCTCGTTGAACCAGTCCCAGAACTTGTTGTCGCCCTTGAAGACGCCCTTCTTCATCGTGACGTCGCTGTACTTCTTCATGCCCGGCATCTTGAGCACCGAGAACGCGGGGCTGTCCCCGTGCCGGTACTCGATGGGCTGCGCTTCCACGTCCAGGCCGGACACTTCCTGGAAGGACATCACCGCCGAGTCCCACTTCACTTCGAAGCGGAACTTGGGGAGCGGCCACACCGTGGTCGATTGCGCTGATCCGTCGTCTGCCATTGGCTGCCTCCGCGAGGGTTATGGATGGAAATCGGGGTCGTGGGTCGGGACGCCGGCCGCGGGCCGGGCCGGCCTCACGACTTCTGCATCTGCTGCTGGAAGGTGATCTCGATGAACTCGGCCGGGCGGCTGATGGCCACCAGCACGGTCACGCGCAGGACGCCTTCGAGGATGTCCTCGGGCGTCATCGTCTCGCCCAGGCCGACGTGCACGCTGAAGGCGTCGTCGGGGACCGCGCCGGCCAGGCCGCCGCGCTTCCAGATGCCGGTGAGGAAGCTGGCGATCATGCTTTTGATGGTCACCCAGGTGTTGGCCACGTTGGGCTCGAAGACCATGGCCTTGGCCGCCAGGCGGCAGGACTCCTCCAGCATGATCATCGTGCGGCGCACGTTGATGTAGCGCCAGTCCAGGCTGTTGCCGTCCAGCGTGCGGGCGCCCCAGACGAGCACGCCCTCGCCGATGAAGGAGCGGATCGCGTTGATCGACTTGCCCTGCGTGGTGACGTTCAGGTCCTCCTGGTCCTCGTGCGAGATCGACACCTGCGGCGACACCACGCCGTTGAGGCTGACGTTGGCCGGCGCCTTCCAGACGCCGCGGCTGTTGTCGACCATGGTGTAGACACCGGCCATCGCGGCTGAGGGCGGCAGCAGGTTGAGCCGGTTGCGCGCCTCGGTCATCACCGCGTTGTAGAGCGGGCTCATCGACACCAGGCTCTTGTGCAGCAGCGACTTGTGGGTCTCCACAGCGACCGCCAGCGCGGCCGGCGTGAGCGCCTTCTGCTTTTCCTCGTCGGTCTTGGTCGAGGCGTTGACCAGGCCGGTGACGTACTGGGTCCAGTCGTCGTCGGTCTTGAGGATGTCGGCCACCGCCTGGGCCTGCTGCGCGATGCGCGGCGGCGTGGTTCTGGGGTCGACGTTCTCGGGCAGCGACAGCTCGGCGCGCAGCAGCGTGGCCAGCAGCGCGGGATTGGCGATGCGGGTGTAGTCCAGGTCCTTGTCCTGGACCACCGTGGTGTTGACCCACGGGTAGTAGGCCGCGGCGAAGTCCAGGTAGTTGACGCCCAGGTCGTTGCGGAAGGCCTCGACCGGATCGCCGGCCGGGTCCTTGCGGTCCAGGTAGCCGCCCCAGACATCCAGGATCGCGATGCGGTTGCGCATCTTGCCGCCGCAGTGCTGCAGCATCGCCTGCTGCACCGAGACGCAGTCGGCGCGCGGCAGCAGCACCGCGTCGGGGATGACCAGCATCGTCGGTTCCTGTTCCTTGATCAGGGCCTCGATGCCGCCGGCCAGCGCCGACGCCTCGACCTGGCCGCCGTAGCCGCCCACCGACACGATGTAGCAGGGGCCGCCGCCGTTCTGGAAGAAGTGCACCATCGCGCGGTACAGCAGGAAGCGGCCGCCGTCGGCGCCGTCGGCCTGCGTCAGCGCGTAGTCCTTGCCGTCGGCGCGGAAGTCGGACGAGGCGGGGGCGGGCGCCTCGGTGATGGTCAGGCGCGGATCGGGCCCGTGGCCGAAGTAGGTGTGGTACTCCGCCATGGAGCTGATGCGCCATGGCTTGTTGAGCAGCGACTTGCCGCCGTTCTCGGCGCGGCGCGTGTAGCCGACGAAGGCCGGCACCGCGGTGGCCACCTCGACGATCGAGTTGGGAAACGCATTCTTCTCGACGATATAGACACCGGGTGTCTTCATAGCCATGGCGGCCTCCTCTGCGGGTTATCGATGCACGTGGATCTCGGAGACGATCGTCGGTTGGCCGTCGATCGTTTCGCGGGCGAGCAGTTGCGCCGCCGCGGTGGGCAGGCGGCGGATCAGCACCTTGGGACTGCCGGCGCCGTCGGGACGGCTGCGCAGCTGGAAACGTCGCGGCGAGCGCTGGGCCAGCGGCAACCGGACGCGGGAACGGATGGCCAGCATCGGCGTGCCGTTGTCCAGGCGGTCCGGGGCGGGCGCGCTGAACTCGGTCTCGCCGGCCAGGTCGACGACGGCGAGCGCCGGTTCCGGCCAGTCGCCGAACAGGCAGTACTTCCAGACGGTGGCGCGCGGCGCCAGCGGCCAGCGGAGCTGCACTGGCCATGCGGTGGCGTTGTCGGCCGGGCCATGCGCCGGCAGGCTGGGCAGCGGCAGGTGCAGCAGCGCGAAGGGCGGCAGCCAGCGGTCGCCCGGCGCGAGCAGCGCCGTCACCTCGGGCACGTCCAGCGCCTTGGGCGAGGCGACGAGCGTCGCGTCGTCGGCGCCGAGCGCTCCCGGCGCCGCGGGCGCGACCCACAGCAGCTCGCGCGGCCGGTCGGCGGGGTCCTCGGTGCCGCAGGCGAAGTCGTCGTCGGTCGCATGCACCAGCCAGTCCAGCGCGGCCTCGCCGTCGTCGGGATCGGTGTCGGCGCGCAGCCGCTCGACCGCCTCGGCCGGGCCGTGCACGAGCAGCGTGCCGCCGTCGGCCCGCACCAGCGCGTCGGCGCGGCGCAGCCGCTCGGCGGTCGTGCCGGCGGGGACGAAGCGCAGGCCGCGGCAGCGTCCATCGGCGTAGTAGCCGTGCTCGACGTCGATGCGCAGCAGGGGAAGGTAGGGGCCCATGAGGTGCTCCTTCGCGGTCAGCCGCGGGCCCCGACGCCCACGCCCGGCGTGCGCACCGACGGCAGTTGGGCATCGGACTGGCGGGCGTCGATGGTGAGCAGGCGCACCCGGTACAGCACCGAGGGCAGGTAGCGCCCACCGAGCACGCCCCACAGCGTCGCCATCTCGTTGAGGTTCAGCGGCTCGATCGACAGCGTGAGCTTGTCCAGGCGCGGATCCAGGCCGGGCGAGTTCTGCGTGTCCAGCACCGGCGTGGCCTGGAAGCAGGCGATGGTGCTGGCGATGAGCTTGAGCGCTTCCGGGTAGGTGGTGCCGCCGTAGTTGGCGGCGAACATCACCAGCAGGTTCAGCTGCACCGGCGGGGCGGAGCGGGCCAGGCGCTCGCCGCTGCCCAGCGCCTGGGCCGGCAGGCTGGCGACCGGGTCGCGTTCCAGGTTCACCAGGAAGGCGGCGAGCCGGTGCGAGGCGCCGGCCGCCGGTCCGCCGTCGGCCTCGTGCAGCGCGGTCACCGCGACCAGGTCCTCCGCCGACTGGTGCGAGCGGCGCAGCACGGCGTTGAGGTGGCCGGCGAGGTGGAGGAGGACGGCGTCGATCATGGTGGGGGCCGAGGGCGGGTGGGAGGTTCGGACGCCGCGAGGCGCCGGAGGGTCGATGGGATGAACGATAGGAGCGCGCCCCGTCGCGGCCCATCCGGCGGATGCGGATGTTGGCCGTCGCGATTGCCGAGATCCGCCTCGGTATTGGCATGTCGATGCGGGCGCGGCTGTCAAGCTGTCAACCCTGCCGGGGCGCAGGGGCTGACGCGCGCGGCCGGCGCTCCTAGACTCCGCGCCATCACACGCCCGCAGAGGCGTGTCGCAGGGAGCAATCACCATGGACAGGAGCAGCGGCGGGGGCCGGGTGCCCGCGATGCCCGCGTTGGCCGCGCCATCGCGGCCGAAGGTCGCCGGTGCGGACGGATCGGTCGCCGGTGCGGACGGATCGGTCGCCGGCGGCGTGCTTGCCGCCGCGCCGCGCGAGTTCCTGCTCGGCGACTGGCGCGTGGAGGTGCGGACCCGGCGGCTGAGCCGCGGCGACGAGACCGTGGTGCTGGAGCCGCGGCCGATGGCGGTGCTGGTCGCGCTGTGTCGCCAGCCGGGCGAGGTGGTGTCCGCCGAGGCGCTGCTGCAGGACTGCTGGCCCGAGGCGACGACGCTGGGCGACAACCCGGTGCACAAGGTGGTGGCCGGCCTGCGCCGCGCGCTGGGCGACAGCGCCGCGACGCCGCGTTACCTGGAGACCATCCGCAAGGAGGGCTACCGCGTGGTGGCGCCCCTGGGCGTGCTGTCGGCGCAAGGGCCGCGCAGCCATGCCGGCGGCTGGCGCGGGCAGTCGCCGTTCCGCGGCCTGGAGCCGTTCGACGCCGCGCATGCGAGCGTGTTCTTCGGCCGCGACGAGGCCGTCGCCGCGCTGCATGCGCGCCTGACGCGGCAATGGCGGCTGGGTCATCCGCTGGTGGTGCTGCTGGGGCCGAGCGGCTCAGGCAAGACCTCGCTGGTGCAGGCGGGACTGGTGCCGGCGCTGGCGCGCCCGGCCGTCGACGAGGGCCGCGGCAATGGGGGCGGCAATGGGGACGGCGACGTGGACGGCGACGTCCCCCGCCTGCGCGTCTGCGCCGCGGCCAGCGTCGACCTGGGCGCGCTGGGCGGCCTCGATGCCTGGGCGGGCCTGGCCGGCGCGATGCTGGACTGGGACTGCCAGGGCGTGCCGCTGCTGTCCGGCCACAGCATCGACACGCTGTCGGTGGCGCTGCGCGAGGCGCCGGAGGAGGTGCTGCGCCAGCTCGCGATCGGCCTGGACGCGACGCGCGCGCTGCGCGGCGGCGCCGAGGCGCCGCCGCTGCTGGTGCTGGACCGGCTCGAGGCCCTGCTGCAGGAGGACGACGCGCGCACCGCGGCCTGGTTCGACGCGCTGGAGCGGCTGGTGCGCAGCGCGCGGCTGGTGGTGCTAGCGGTCTGCCGCAACGACTTCTACCCGGCGATGGCGCGGCGGCCGCTGCTGATGCGCGGCAAGGAGAGCGGCGCCCACCTGGACCTGGCGCCGCCCGCCGCGTCGGCGATCGCGCAGATGATCCGGCTGCCGGCGCGGGCCGCCGGGCTGAGCTATGGCGCCGACGCGAGCGGGCTGAACCGGCTCGACGACCGGCTCTGCGCCGACGCGATGCAGGCGCCGGACGCGCTGCCGCTGCTGCAGTACACGCTGCAGCAGCTCTACCTGCACCGGGCGCCGGGCGAGGTGCTGGCCTGGTCGGCCTACGAGGACCTGGGCGGCCTGGAGGGCGCGATCGGCCGCCGCGCGGAGGCGCTGCTGGGCGAGCTGCCGGCGGACCAGCAGGAGGCGCTGCCCCGGCTGCTGCCGCGGCTGGTGGCGCTGGCCGGCGAGGAAGCGTCGCCGACCGGCCGCTGGGTCGCCGCGGCGGCGTTGAGCGACGCGCCCGAGCGCGCGTTGGTCGCCGCCTTCGTCGAGGCCCGGCTGCTGGTGGCGGACCACGCGGGCGGCGTCAACGGCTACCGCGTCGCCCACGAGGCGCTGCTGCGGCGCTGGCCGCGGGTCACCGCCTGGGTGGCGCAGCACCGCGCCGCGCTGGCGGCGCGCGACGAGTTGCGCCCCTGGGTCGCGCGCTGGCGCGAGGCAGGGCAGGCCAGCGCGCTGCTGCTGCCGCGCGGCACGACGCTGTGGAACGCCGCGCGCATCCTGGCCGAGGCGCCCGGGCTGCTCGGCGACGAGGCCCGCGACTTCATCGCGCGCTCGCAGCGCCGGCTGCGCCTGCGACGCTGGGGGCTGGGCGCGGCCAGCGCTGGCGCCTTCCTGCTGGCGGCGGTCGCGGGCGTGGCGGCGATCGGTTATGCGCGGCAGGCCGAGGTCGCCGCGGAGCGCGAGCGCCAGAGCCGGCAACTGGCGTCCTTCATGCTCGGCGAGCTGGCGGACGGCCTGCGGCCGATCGGCAAGCTGGACCTGCTGGGACGCATCGGCGAGCAGGGTCTGCGGCTGCTCGGTCCGGCCGAGGGCGGCGAGACGGAGGCCGAACTGGCGACCGCGGCGACCGCCGCGACCGTGGCCAATGGCGCCGACACGCTGGGACGCGCGAAAGCGCTGGTGGTGATCGGCGAGGTCAACAGCAGCCGCGGCAAGGGTCGCACCGACATCGCCATCGACGCGCTGAACGCGGCACTGCGCCTGCTGGCGCCGCTCGAGCCGCTGGAGCGCGTGCCGGGCGTCAGCGCCGGCGACTACTACCGCACCCTCGGCGCGGCCTCGTTCTGGCTGGGCCAGATCGCCTTCGACGCCGGCGACTTCGACGCGGCGGCGCGGGCGATGGACCGCTACCGCGTCGCCAGCGAGCGCTGGCGGCAGCAGGCGCCCGAGGACGCGACCGCGCAGGGGGAACTGGGCTACGCGCTCAACAGCCTGGGCTCGATCGCGTTCCGGCGCGGGGCCTGGGAGGACGCGCAGCGCTGGTTCCAGGCCTCGCTGGCGCTCAAGCTCGAGGCGCTGGCCCGTTCGCCCGCGGACGCCGACCTGCGCGACGGCGTGGCCACCTCGCGGACCTGGCTCGGCCTGGTGGCGCATGTGCGGGGTCGGCCGATCGAGGCCCTGGCGGCGCTGGACGCCGCGCGCGCGGAGCGCCTGGCGCAGGCGGCCGCCCACCCCGACGAGCAGCTGCGCCTGCGCGACCTGGGCACGCTGGAGCTGCGCCGCGCGGAGGCGCTGCGCGCGGCGGGGCGTCTCGGCGAGGCGGCGGCGACGATGGCCGAGGGCGTCGCGCGGCTGCGCCAGGCCGAGCGGCACGATCCGGAGAACCGCTACTGGCGCGCCGACCGCCAGCACGCCGAGGGCAGCCTGCTGCTGGCGCGTCTGGACGCCGGTCAGGCCGTCGACGCGGCGCTGGCGGCCTTGCGCGATCAACTGGCCGGTGAGCCGGCCACCGCCGGCAGCGATCCGGCGCGGGACTTCCTGCGGCGCGAGGCCCTCATGCGGGTCGCGCTGGCCGAGGCCGGGACCGCCGCGCGCGCCGGCGACTGGGCTGGCGTGCGCACGCGGCTGGCAGCCACCGAAGAGGCGATGGCGACGCTGCTGCGCCTGCGGCCGCATCACTGGCAGAACCATGAACTGCAGGCGCGCCGGGCGCTGCTGGGCCTGCGGGCCGATGCGGCCGGCGCGGCGCCCGATCGCGCGCGCTGCGCGCGGCAACGCGACCAGATCCAGCCGGCGGTCGACGCCGGGCAGGCCGGGCTGGTGCTCGAGGCCTGGCTGGCCTTGCGCGCCTGCGCGAGCCCGCAGGCGCCGGACGACGGCTGGACCCGGCGGCTGACGGCGGGCGGCTATGTGCCGGCCCACGCGGCCCTTTTCGCTGATGTCCCAACTCCCTCCCTGAAAGGAAGGCGACCCTCATGAACGACCTCACTGCCGCTGCGCTCGCGCGCGCCGACGCCGAAGAATCGACGCTGTACTTCGTCGTGCCCCTGATCGGGCCGGCCGACAACGTGATTCCCTGCGCCTACTTCAATGCGCGCTGGGAGCGCATCCCGAGTCCCAAGCCGCTGGATACCGTCAACACCAACGCGATCATGTTCGCGCAGCAGTCCATGGGGCTGTCGCCGGACGTGCTCGCTCAACTCGGCAACAGCAAGCCGGACACCAGCGTGACGCTGTTCGTCGCGGTGGCCAAGACCCTGGAGAAGCCGAGCGGGCTGCCCAACACCTTCGTCGCGACCGGCCTGGACCAGGCGACCACGGTCACCGTGCCGGTCGGGCCGGGCACGCGGCGCGGCGTGGTGCTGGTGTTCCGCCGCCCGGCCTCCGGCAACGCGCAGACGCTGATCGCGACCTCCGATCCGGAGATCCGCAACGGCAGCAGCAGCGACGACTGATCGTCGCGCGGCCATCAGCGCAGGGGCGCCGCGCCAGGCCGCGATGGCGACGACGACGGGGCATCGGCGCTCCACCGGGCATCCCAGCGCTGCATGTGGGCCAGCGCGTTCTCGATCGGCGTCGCGCTGACCCGCCCAGCGCCGAGGAAGGGCCGGTCCATCGCCACGACGACAGGCAAGACCAGGCCCGGCACCAGCGCCAGCATCACGATCGCGCCGCGGCTGCCGGCGCTGACCGGCAGCGCCGCCACCGGCGCCAGCGTCAGCAGCGAGCTGGCCAGCAGCACCGCCCACAGCGTCGCCGGCACCTGGCCCCGGGCGGCCGCCAGCCGCGCGCGGCGCTGGCTCAGCAGCTCGTTGGCCTGGGTCCAGATCTGCGCGAGGAGGGCGGCCTCCGAGGCCGCCGCGGGATGCAGGTCGCCCAGCGTGCGGTAGAGGTCGTCGAAGGCATCCAGCGTCGGCAGGCTGGCCTGGTCGCGCTGCATCGCGATCCACTCCTTGCCGATCACGCTGCGGCCGTAGCCGCGCAGCCGCTCGCGGGCCAGGTGCGACTCGGGCGTGCCGTAGACCGCCAGCGAGCGTGCCAGCTGCGCCATCGCCGTGGCCTCGCGCTCGACCGCCTGTTCGGCGGCGCTGAAGGCGTCCCGGACCGACAACGCCGAGACCGCCAGCAGCAGCACGTTGACCGTCACGATCACGGCCAGCGACGCGAGCGCGACGCGGTGGTCGGTCGCGGTGGCCCGTTCGCGCCAGCGGCGCGGGAACAGCGCCTGCGCGCCCAGCCCGATCGCCATCCAGGCCAGCACCAGCGCGCCGCCCAGGACCCAGGCCGGCCACGCGTGGACGATCAGCGGCATGACCCGGCTCCCTGGGGCGCGCCGTCGCTCAGGCCCTCGCCCAGGGCGTAGCGGGTGATGCCGGCGACGCCGCGCACGCCCAGCTTGCGGGTGACGTTCTCGCGGTGGGTGGCGACCGTCTTCGCGCTGAGCTTGAGGCGGTCGGCGATCTCCTGCGTGCTCAGGTCCTCGGCGAAGAGCTGGGCGATCTCCCGCTCGCGCGCGGTCAGCGCGGGACCGGCCGGCGCGGACGCGGCGCCGTCGGGCAGGCGCTGGCGCGTGCGGATCTCGTCGACCAGGCCGCCCATCAGGCCCGGGCTGAGGTAGATGCGGCCGGCGGCCACGTCGCGCACCGCGCGCAGCAGTTCCTCGCTGGACGCGTCCTTGAGCACGTAGCCGGAAGCGCCGGCCTGCAGCGCGGTGACCACGCTGCGCTGGTCGCCGTGCATCGACAGGCAGATCACCTGCACCGCCGCATGCTGCGCGCGCACGCGCCGCGTCGCCTCCAGGCCGTTGAGGCCGGGCATGGCGATGTCGGTGATCAGCAGGTCCGGTTGCAGGTGGCGCACGAGCTTGACGGCGGCGGCGCCGTCCTCGGCCAGGCCGACGACGTCCAGCGCCGCATCGCGGGACAGGAGCGCGCGCAGGCCTTCGCGCACGAGTTGGTGGTCATCGGCCAGGACGATGCGCAGGGACATGGGAGTCTCCTCGGTGAATGGGGAAGGCAGGGGATGGCGACGGGGCGCGGGCGTCGTGGCCGCGCCCGGCGGTCGCCTCACTTGGGTGCGAGCGGCAGCAGCAGCGTGGCGCTGGTGCCGCGGCCCGGCTCGGAGCGCAGCACCAGCGCGCCGCCCATCGCCTGCAGCTGCGCGCGAGCGCCGCCCAGGCCGAGGCCGTGGCCATCGGCGGCTCCGTGCCAGTCGTCCTCGCGGGCTTGCTCCGGACGGTGAGCGCCGCGCGGCGCGGCCGGCAGGCCGCGACCGTCGTCCCGCACCCGCACGCTCAACCAGCCTTGCCGGATCTTGGGCGTGATCTCGATCCGCGTCGCCCGGGCGTGCTTCTGCACGTTCAGGCAGAGCTCGCGCACAACCCGGCAGGCGGCGGCGCGCTGCGCATCCGGCACCTCGACGGTGTCGGCCGCCGACAGCGCGCGGCCGTCGATGCGCACCTCCAGGGTGCCGCGCAGGCCCAGTTCCACCGCCACCGCTTCCAGCGCCGTCGGCAGGTCGCCGTGCCAGTCCGGCGGCGCCAGCGCGAAGGCCAGCGTCCGCACCGTCTCGGACAGCTCGCCGAGCAACTCGCCGAAGCGCGTCGCCGGGTGCGCCGGCGCGGCGTCACGGCCGCCGAAGCCGCCGAGGCCGCCTAGGCCACGGACGGCGCCCGAGGCCGCGTCCGCGTGGGAGCCCGCCACCGAGCCCGGGCCCGAGCCCGAGCCCGAGCCCGAGCCGCAACTCGCATCAGCACCGACTCCGTCCGCTTGCGTCCTGCGCCAGTCGCCCAGGGCCAGGCGCAGGCGGACGATCAGTCCGCCGACCTGGTCGTGCAGCAGCTGGGCCATGCGCTCGCGCTCGCGGCGCTCGGCCTCGGCGTGGGCTTCGGCGAGCGTGGCCTGCAGCCGGGTGAGGCGCTGCAGCCGGTGCTCGGCGGCCAGCCGGGCCGGCAGGCCGCCCTGGCGGGGCCGGCCCGCGGGGGGCGAGGCCGGCGGTGGAGGGCAACGGTGCGGGGTGAGGTTCATGGGAGCTCCCTGTGCGCCATGGCGGCGTCGTCGTGTCGAAGAGGCGATCCGGGGATCGGTGCCGTCAACGGTAGGCGGGACCGGGGAGCGCGACCTTCCGGAAACCTTCCGGAGGCCGGCGGACCGCCTCGCCGCGTCCGGCGCGACCGCTCAGGGCGGCGGACATCGCGCCATCTGGTCCGGATGCGCGCGGCTGAAGGCGTAACAACGCTTCAGATAGACGATGTTGGCGCCCAGATCCGGCAGCGGCCGTCCGGGGCCTTTCCAGTTGTCGGCCAGCGCCTGGCGCAGCGGCTCGACGGCCGCCAGGTAGTCGTCTGGGAAGGGGATGACCTCGTAGACCAGCGGGAACTCGATGTACTCGAGCTTCACCAGCGCGCCGAGCTGCTCGTAATGGAAGTGGACGGCGGCGTAGTCCTCCATGTCCTGGCTCAGGTAGAGGTCCTCGCCGGAGCCGGCGCGCCGGATCAGCTCGTCCAGGCGCGGCAGGATTTCCGGCAGTCGCTCCTTGAGGAAGGCGCGGGCGCGCAGGCGGATGCGCTCGTCGCGCTCGAGCAGGTGGGCCACGTGCTGCAGCGACTGCAGGCGCCCGGTCAGGTTGGCGCGTTTGCTGTCGTCGACCCATTCGACCAGCTGCGTCACCGAGATCAGCACGCCGGCGATGACGCTCAGGCCGGTGGCCACGCCGACCGTCCCCTGCCAGAAGCCGAGCACCGCGGCCCGCCGCCCGCGCGGTGGCGGGCCGTCCAGCGCGGCGCTCATGGCGGGGCTCCCTTCTGGCGCAGCACGACGGTCCAGGGCCGCTCGGGCGTGGGCACCAGCCTGCCGTCGGCGTCCAGCGGCGTGCGGGTCCAGGTGACGCTGTCGCTGACGTTGCCGCCGATGGCACCGAGCTCGGCACCGTCCACCTGCACGACCAGGTCGCAGTGCCAGGGCCAGGCGCGGGCGCGCAGCGGGCGGGCGAGGGCGCTCCACTGGGCGAAACCCGACGGCGCGTCCGGGGCCGCGTCGCGCGGCGCGCAGATCAGGTCGCCGGGGCGAGGGGCGGTGGCGGCAGCGTCGCGGGCCTCGAAGCCGGCGCGGACGCCGCTGTCCAGCGCGGCGCGGATGTACTGCCAGTGCAGTTCGGCGGCTTCGAACTGGCGCTCGCCGAAGCCGGCGCCGCGCATCAGCCAGGAGATGAAGACGGCGCTCCAGGGGCGCAGCGAGCCGTCCTCGTGGCGGGTGCGCTGGACCGGGAAGTCGCCGCCCTTGACGCCGAGCCAGTACAGCAGCACCCGGGCGTGGAGATAGGGCTCGGCCTCCAGGCCGCGGGGCTCGTCGAGACGGCGTTCGGTGAGGTTGGTGGCGGCGTCCCAGCGGCCCCGGCCCCAGAGCTGCCATTCCTGCAGCGCCAGCGCCAGCAGGCGCTCGGTCGAGGCAGGGTCGGGCGCGAGCTCGCCGCCCAGGCCGGGCGCGGGGCGGATGTCCTCGACGGCGTAGATCGGCGCGGGATCCGTGGCCGGCCATCGCTCGGCAGGCGGCGGTTGCAGCGCCGCGCAGCCGGGCAGGATCGAGATGGACAGCGCGGCCAGGAGCCGCAGCGCCAGGCCGGCGATGCCGGGGCGATCAAGGAGGCGAGGGAAGCGAAGGATGCGCGAGGACATGCGGGCTCCTGCGTCCGCAAGGGCGGCGTGGAGCGCTCATCGTCGGGGCGCGGCGGCGATCAGGGCATCGGCGCGGGGCTGAGCTTGGGGGGAGGAATGTCGGAGGCGGGCATCGTGCTTTCGCTGGCTGGTCTGGTCTTCGCGAGAGCCGCATGCCTGTGATGCCGTGGTGAGACCTGCAACTGTCCGGAGCGATTCCTGCAATCGACATCTTCATCATGGAGAATCGCCGCCCTGAATCAGGGAGTGAGACCGACCTGGCATTGAGCGCGACAGACGCTTGCCGGTTGGACCATGGCGTAGCCGCAGGGGTTTCCCTGGGGCGTGTGCGACTTCCTGATGGCTTGCCAAACTACATCAGGGAGTTCTCGCGTGAGCGACCCGACGCATCCATTCTTCTCGGCCGCGAAGGCCATCCGGCATCTGCTGATAGCCTTTGGGCTCGGCCTCTGCGCACTGCCGGCAATGGCGGCCAGGGACTGCTGGGTCGTCTGGGACACAGAGGGCATTCTTCGATGGGCGGACGATGCGCTGAACCCGCTCCGCTTTGAATGCAAGGATTCCCCTGCAGAGGCTGTTGCGCCGGTCCAGTCGATTGCCGAACCTGTTCTTGCCTCGGTAACGGAGCGGTATAGCTCCGTGTACGCGCTCAGCTTCACGGGTTGCGTCAGCAGGGGCTTGTGGGGCAGCAGTCCTTGGATGACTTGCAAGTACAACTACACCGCGACATTCCATTGGAACGACGGTCGGGTGACCTCGGAAACGGGCCAAACGTCCGTGGACTTGCAGATGCCCTGCGGCGCGGCACTCAACACAACGCCCATTGGATCCTCCCCTGCGACTTGCAAAGGCATTCGCACGAGAACGCCGCCTGGTCCGCCAAGTTGTCCGCGGTTCGGCAATCCCATCGAGCCACTCACCGGCATCAAGCGGCAGCACGAGCAGTTGCTGACCTGGGGTCGCGGGCACTCGCTGTCCTTGACCTACGTCAGCCGCCCGAAGCCGGATAGCAATCCGATCGAGGATGGCGGGGCACAGTCCTTCGGACGTTGGTGGTCCAGCAATCTGCATCGTCAGATGATGGCGTGGAGAACCGACCCCTCGCAGCGACTCTTTCAGCGCGGGGACGGCGTCTGGAAGCAATTCCCGAGCAACGGCCCCAGTACCGACCTCAGCGAGCGAGATCCGCCCCCGCGATGGGCCGACTCCTCCCCATACATCCTGTATCGCGACGAGGCCGCGAGAGCCATCGAGATGTATCGCGAGGACGGCAGTCTGGCCTCGATCGTCTATGCCGATGGGCGTCGGCTCGATTACACGAGCGTCGCCATGCAAGGCAATGGCTACCCGCTGGCCTACGGCCGACAGGTGAATGCCATCCAGGACGAGAGCGGCAGGATCGTCTCGTTCGAGTACACGAAGATCGACGACAAGTACATTGCCATCCGCTCGGTTACTGATCCTGCGGGGCGCGTGCTGTCGATGGACTATGACGCAGGCGGCCACCTGGAGACGCTGACCTTCACGGACCAGTCGAGCGTCGGGTTCGTTTACGAGGATGCGCAGAGGAAGCATCTGCTGACGGGCCGCATCGATGAATCGGGCCGGCGGGTGGGTACCTACGCGTACGACGATTCGGGGAATGCGGTGCTCACCCGGACAGGCTCCCTTCCCGGATGGACGGCGACCTGGGGAACGGAGAGGCCGAACATCGCGCCCAACGAGTATTACGACCCGCAACTCGATGTCGTGATTCGCGAGTACCCGCGGCCTCTGCCGCTTCGTGCGCGGGTCACCGCACCCGACGGACGGGAGATGGACCTGGACAGCGTCGTTGTGGGCAGTTCCGCGTACCTGGCTGCGAGTTCGCAGCCCGCTGGCGCGGGTTGCGAGCCCGCGACGTCGACAGTGGTCCACGACGCAGCAGGCAACGCGACCCAGCGAGACGACTTCAACGGCAACCGCAGCTGCATGGCCTATGACCCGGCGCGAAACGTGGAGACGCAGCGCATCGAAGGCCTGTCATCAGCAACGGCGTGCGAGTCGGTGACAGTGGCGTCGCTGCCGGCAGGCGCACGGATGGTCAGTTCGCAGTGGCACCCCGATTGGCGAATGACCATCCGGACCGCTGAGCCTCGCCGCGTCACGACGCTCGTCTACAACGGACAGCCAGACCCGTTCAATGGCAACGCGGTGGCGAGCTGCGCGCCTGCCAGCGCCTTGCTGCCCGATGGCAAACCCATCGTCGTGTTGTGCAAGCGCGTGGAGCAGGCAACGACCGATGAGACGGGCGCGCAAGGCTTCAATGCGACGCTGCAGTCCGGCGTACCGGCCCGCTCGACAAGCTGGACCTACGACGCCACCGGCCAGGTGCTCACCGAGACCGACCCGCGCGGCAAGGTCGTCGTGACGAACGAGTACTACACCGACACGACGGCCGACCATACCAAGGGCGACTTGAAGTCCTCGGTGAACAGCGCCGGCCACCTGACGCAGTTCCCCCGCTACAACGCCTATGGCAAGCCGCTGGAGGTGGTTGACGCCAACCTGGTCTCGACCACCTACGCCTATGACGCTCGTCAGCGCTTGACCTCTGTGTCCACCGCCGGATCGACCACCAGCTACGAGTACTGGCCTACCGGGCTTCTCAAGAAGACGACACAGCCTGATGGCGCCGTGGTGACCTACGAGTACGACGATGCGCATCGCTTGATCGCTGTGGCCGATGGCCAGGGCAACCGCATCGAGTACACGCTGGACCAGAGCGGCAACCGGACCGCGGAACAAGCCAAGGACCCGCAAGGCACGCTCAAGCGGACGATGAGCCGCGTCTTCGACGCGCTGGGCCGGGCACAACAAACAACGGGCAGGGAGTAATTCATGCAAGGCAAGAAATGGCACTGGCAGTGCCGGAGCGCACTCGCGGCTGCGATAGCCGCGTGCTTGGGGATCGGCGCGCACGCAGCGACGCTGCCGCCTCCGCCGGTGTCCCCGGCACCCGTCACCGACTACGAGTACGACGCCAAGGGCAATCCCACCAAGGTCATCAAGGCCAAAGGCGTGGCGGGTTTCGGCTTCACCTCCAGCACTGCCTACGACGCGCTGGACCGCGTCAAGACCAACACCGACGCTCGCAGCGGCGTGACCACGCTGGGTTTCGACGGCATCGATCAGCTCAAGCAGGTCACGGATCCTCGCAACCTGGTGACGAGCTATCAGCGCAATGGGCTGGGAGATCTCACGCAGCTCACCAGCCCCGACACGGGAACCGCCACCAGCACCTACGACCCCAACGGCAACCTGCTCACCCGGCTGGACAGCCGCGGCGTGCTGGCCACCTACACCTACGACGACCTCAACCGGGTGAGCTCCGCGATCTACACGCAGAGCGGCCAGGCAGCGCTGAACTACAGCTGGACTTACGACCAGACCGGCGGGGAGTTCACCAACGGCATCGGCCGGCTCACGACAGCCACAAGTCCATCGGGCAACACCAAGTACGGGTACGACGCGTTCGGGCGACTGACAACGGCCATCCAGACGGTGGGCACGGCGGTGCTGACCACGCGCTACGGCTACGACCCCGCCGGCCACGTCACACGGATCACCTACCCCTCGGGCCGCGTGCTGACGATCCAGTACGACGCGGGATTGCCGGTCAGCATGAGCCTGGCCAAGGACGCCTCAAGCGCCGCGCAGCCGCTGATCAGCGGCATCCAGTTCGAGCCCTTCGGCGGCGTGCGCAGCTGGCAGATGCAGATGAACAGCGGCACGAAGCTGCAGGAGCGGGTGTACGACGCCTACGGCCGCCTGGTCCGTTATCCGCTGGGCGCCATCGTCCGCGACATCACCTACGACGCGGCTGATCGGATCGTCAGCTACACGCACCTGGATGCGAGCACCGGTGAAGCCACCGCCGCCGCGCAGGCGATGAACCAGAGCTTCGGTTATGACGAGCTGGGTCGCCTGACCAGCATCGTCACGCCGGCCAACTCCTGGACCATCGGCTACGACGCCAACGGCAACCGGACCAGCGTCAAGCTGAACGCCACGACGCGGACCTACACGACGGCCAGCACCAGCAACCGGCTCACGAGCATTGCCAATCCCACGCGCAGCTTCGGCTACGACGCGGCGGGCAACACGCTCAGCGACACGGGCCTGGCGTACACGACGACATACCGACTGGACAACCGGCTGGGCACGCTCACTAGGAACGGCCTGACGACGACTTACCAATACGACGCCGGTGGGCAGCGGGTGCACAAGGAGCACAGCGCGGGGCTGAGGGACTTCGTGTACGACCAAGAAGGGCATCTCCTGGGCGAGTACAACGCCTCGGGCGTCGTGCAGGAGTTCGTCTGGCTGGGCGACCTGCCGGTGGCGGTGATCGTTGGATCGGTGGCGTCACCGCTGCCGCTGCTCGCGTACGCGGATCACCTGAACGCACCGCGCGTGCTCATCGACAAGACCGAAGCCGCGCGCTGGCGCTGGATCAGCGAGCCCTTCGGCACGACGCAGCCGGAGCAGGCGCCAGCGGGCCTCTCGCCGATCACGTTCAATCTGCGCTTCCCCGGGCAGTACTATGACAGCGAGTCCGGGTTGAACTACAACTACTTTCGGGACTATGACGACACCACCGGGAGGTATGTCCAAAGCGACCCGATTGGGCTGCAAGGCGGCATCAACACCTATGCGTACGCCGCAAATGATCCCTTGTCGTATTCGGACTCAATGGGATTGCAGGCGACGGCGCCGCCCATCCCAGTTCCATTTCCTAATACCGCACCTGGAATCCTGAATCCTGCCTGGGGCCTTCCGCTTCTCTTGGCTGGCGACACTGCGCAGGAGAAAAAATGCGAATGCAAGGGAAAAATGGTTTGGCGCGGTGACCGTTCGACTCGCCCCCCGGAAATGGTTTTCTCCTCCGGTTTCGCGCCCAAAGGGACAAATATGGACTTGGCCGCTCACGTGCGCGGAAGCCCGGATAGCGGATACGTCGCAACGAGCAAAAGCTATGAAATTGCTTATGCATTCGCGGGGAAAAATGGTTACGTGTATGGAATCTGCCTGCGCACGGGTGGCATTGATGTGAATGCTGCAATGGGCGGGAAATCGCCTTACCCTGAACAACAAGAGATTGCCGTTCCAGGTGGCATATCGGGTGGTCAAGTGAATATTGCAATATCAAAAGCCACCAATACAACGACGCGCAACAAAAATTGCGAATGCGACTAATATCATGGAATCAACTGAAATTGACGAACCGGTCTTGTACTCTCTACGCGGCGCTCCAAAGGCTTGGGGAAGAATAGTTGGCATTGAGCGCTTGAGCGATGACTCGGTTGCTTTGAAGTTCTTCGATGCTTCCGGCGAGTTATTGGCTGAGGCTGCCTCGGACTTCAGCTTTTTCAAAGCGTTCCTGGAAATGCGAATTGCTTTGGAGCAGAAAGATATTGCCATCTACTGTCGCGGATGCGAGGTAGATGTTTACCCATCACCGATGCAAGAAAGCATGGGAGCTCCGCTGCTTGCTTATAAGAATTATCTTGGCCGGCAAGCTTTAAGTTGCGATATTGTGAAAATATTCGAATGCGATGAATCTATAGTTCCTGCGACGGTGGCGGAGCAAAAGTCCTTTCACGGTCGATGGCTAGAAAGTCTTTAGACTCCGGCAATTGTCTGATACTGCACTTCAGCTGTGACCTTGCCGATGGGACGTATTTCCAAAGCGAACCCATTGGGCTCGCGGGGACCTATGCCTACGTGGGTGGCCGACCCACGATGCTGGCCGACCCGAAAGGTCTTGAGCCAGAAGGTGCCTCCGCTTTTATCAAGACGCTATTCCCGAATTCGAGCACTCCGATGCACCCGCCTGCTGACTGCTCGCCCAAGTGCCTGGAACCCATTGCTGTGACCTTCCAGGGGATGAATGTTTGCCCCATGGGCAACATGACATATGTTCAGGCCATGGGCGCGGCTGGTTTGATTCCTCCTCGATTGCAAGTCAAGTACTCGGGGGTATGCTTGGCAGCTCTTGGGTTAGTCGGCAAGGTAGGCGGTGTCAAAGCGGGTAACGCTCTGGTCGGCAAGGCAGGTGCAGTCGCAGCTACTGCCGCAGAGACCGCTCAAGGTTGGGCGAGGTTGGCTCTGGGTGGGATTGTCGACTTCGCCGAGGTTTACAAGCACCCGGTCACAACTGCGGTGTTAGCTCCGTTTGCTGTGCAGAAGTTGTTTGAGGAATGTGAGTGCCACGAGGATTGACTCCGTGAACTTCAAAGTCGTCTTCATCTTGGTTGGAGCGGTACTGGTCTTCCTTTACCGCTTTGCGTTTCCATGGACTCCGTTCTGGGTAGATGTGTCAGTCATCGCTGCTGCGGGGTTAGTCGCGCTATGGCAATGGGGCTCCGAGAACGGGAAGAAACCCGAGCAAGACAAAGAGAACTCACCACGCGTCAACACCGAGGAAGAATCGAGTCACTGACCCAGTCTTCGTAGCGCCGCCGAGTCCAGGCTGGCAGTCAGGCCACCCGCAGGACTCGGCCTTGACGCGGTGGCGCAACACCTGACGCTCGCCGTTCGGCGGGGCTTTGCCAGACGACGTGGCAGGCTCTGGTGACGGCAGAGGGCGACTCGCTCCCTTCTGAGAAGCGCGGGGGGATTGGGGTTGGAGCCGCTGCCGTGAGGACAGCGGGCAGAACAGGCAGGCGCCTGGCCTGACGCGAAGGCGCACCCGCCCCCAGGCGGGTTGCCGCAGCGCTGCAGGGGCCGACTTTGTTCAGGCGCGGTCCAAGCGCCGATTCGCGCCGATGCGAAGAACGAGGTTGGGGGGCAGGGAACGCCCAGCGACCGAAGCCCGCCGCTGACGGAGCAGCGCAGGAAGCCACCCGGGATGGCGGCGAAGCGACCAGCGCAGAGCCAGCGCAACGGCATGTTGCACAGGCGCCCGACGGCCGCGGCGGCTTCCTGCGCGTGCCGCCGACGTCCAGGCCGGTGGTTGGTGCAGGCAGCGGCGCCCCCAACGGGCGACGATGGGCGTCCAGCTAGCGAGTGCGCGGGCGGCCTAACGCAGTGAGCGCACATTCGACAGCCCGCAGTCCCGGCCTTGAGCTGGCAGCGTCTGCTGCGAGCGTGCCGGGGTTGCAGACGCATCGGCAGATGCGTCATCGCTACACCTCGCATCCCCGATGCGAGGTATTCCATGCGAGTCTCATCCGATGCCCTGGCGGGTGTGCTGCGCCTAGATCGGACCAGAGTTGCCTCTGTATCACCTACCCATCGGGCCGCGTGCTGACGATCCAGTACGACGCGGGACTGCCGGCCAGCATGAGCCTGGCCAAGGACGCCTTGAGCGCCGCCCAGCCGCTGATCAGCGGCATCCAGTTCGAGCCCTTCGGCGGCGTGCGCAGCTGGCAGATGCAGATGAACAGCGGCACGAAGCTGCAGGAGCGGGTGTACGACGCCTACGGCCGCCTGGTCCGTTATCCGCTGGGCGCCATCGTCCGCGACATCACCTACGACGCGGCTGATCGGATCGTCAGCTACACGCACCTGGATGCGAGCACCGGTGAAGCCACCGCCGCCGCGCAGGCGATGAACCAGAGCTTCGGTTATGACGAGCTGGGTCGCCTGACCAGCATCGTCACGCCGGCCAACTCCTGGACCATCGGCTACGACGCCAACGGCAACCGGACCAGCGTCAAGCTGAACGCCACGACGCGGACCTACACGACGGCCAGCACCAGCAACCGGCTCACGAGCATTGCCAATCCCACGCGCAGCTTCGGCTACGACGCGGCGGGCAACACGCTCAGCGACACGGGCCTGGCGTACACGACGACATACCGACTGGACAACCGGCTGGGCACGCTCACTAGGAACGGCCTGACGACGACTTACCAATACGACGCCGGTGGGCAGCGGGTGCACAAGGAGCACAGCGCGGGGCTGAGGGACTTCGTGTACGACCAAGAAGGGCATCTCCTGGGCGAGTACAACGCCTCGGGCGTCGTGCAGGAGTTCGTCTGGCTGGGCGACCTGCCGGTGGCGGTGATCGTTGGATCGGTGGCGTCACCGCTGCCGCTGCTCGCGTACGCGGATCACCTGAACGCACCACGCGTGCTCATCGACAAGGCCGATGCCGCGCGCTGGCGCTGGATCAGCGAGCCCTTCGGCACGACGCAGCCAGAGCAGGCGCCGGCGGGGCTCTCGCCGATCACGTTCAATCTGCGCTTCCCGGGGCAGTACTATGACAGCGAGTCCGGGTTGAACTACAACTACTTTCGGGACTATGACGGGACGACGGGGAGGTATGTTCAAAGTGACCCCATCGGGCTGAACGGCGGCATCAACACGTATGCCTACGTAGGTGGCAACTCCCTGAGCTATGTCGACGCGACTGGCTTGGCCCCCGATGGTGCATGCGTTGCACAGGCTGCAGTCATCGGTGCTACAGGTGGCGCAGTTCTCGGGGGTGTTGCAGGTGGTACCGCAGGTGGAGTGGGTGCTGGCGCTGCATGCACGCTCGTGGCACCTGGTGTAGGCACTATTGGATGCGGTGCTGCTGGAGCGACTGCTGGCGCAACTGCAGGCGGAGCTAAAGGCGCTGTGATTGGCGGTGCAGTAGGCGCTGCAGTTGGCAGTTTGATGTGCAGTGCAGCGAAGCCTTATGTGAATGACCCGCAGGCACAAGCGGAGCACGATGCGTACAAGCGAAACTACAGCTCGCCACCTCCCCCGTTCAATGACATCTGTGAGGAACTCCGGTGGCGCCTGAAGCGGGAGGAAGATTTGCTCAAGGCTCGCCAAGCGTGGGACGCGAAATGGTTGCCAGGCAGACATGCCGGGATGTATGGAGAAGACCAATCCAACAATGCAATCCGAAAGCTCAAAGACAAGCTGAAGCAGCAAGGGTGTGATTGCTCATGAAACTCAATGAAGCGCAGGTCCAGGAGCTGCAAAAGAAGTACAGCTACCTGACCAACTATGAGGCAGATGAGCCAGACGCTCCCATCGACCCTCTGACCTACGTTGACTCGAATGGCGATTCCCTGCTGCACATCGCAGCACAGGGAGGCGACCTGCATACGGTCGAGCTTCTTCTGGACGCCGGCCTTGATGTGAACCAAACGGGCGATATGGGGAATACCGCGCTGCACTACGCAAACGATGAGAACTTGGCGCGCCTGCTGCTGAGTCGTGGTGCATCGCTGGATGTCTATAACGAGTTTGGTAAGCAGCCTGCGTGGAAGGCCAGTTCCAGCCAGTGAGTTGGTGCCACGCTGTGGTTTGGTGATTGCGAAGCCGAGTCCAGGCTGGCCAAGCCACCCGCAGGGCTCGGCCTTGACACGGCAGCGCAATGCCCGACGCTCGCCGTTCGGCGGGGCTTGCAGACGAAGTGGCAGGCCCCGGTGACGGCAGAGGGCGACTCGCCCCTTCCCTGGGAAGAGCGGGGGGATGGGCTTGGAGCCGCTGCCGGCGCAGCGCGGGAAGCCACCCTGGATGGCGACGAAGCGTCCAGCGCAGAGCCGGCGCAACGGCACGTTGCACAGGCGCCCGAAGGCTTCCTGCGCGTGCCGCCGACGTCCAGGCGGTGGTTGGTGCAGGCAGCGGCGCCCCACCAGACGATTGCGCGCAGCGCAATGCAGACGTTCAGCGAGCCAAAGACCGAGTAGGCCGCTTCCAGCCAGCTGCTTGCCTTCCTGGAATGCCGCGTTGGGGCTTGGAGGCACGAGCTCAAGCGTGGCTCGACTTGGCCGTTGCTCGTGCCTGTCAAGACGAGAAATGCTGGGCCGGAGGCGACGAGGGACATCAGCAGGCACAGGCTTCCGCGTGGTCTCACGTTGCTCGATGCACCGCACTCATCAAATGAACATGCAGCAACAGATTCACGAGGCCTTCGCACATCGGGCGCAGCCGACGAGGCTCATCGAGAGTGGCACATCGACGACACCTGAGCAGTCGGATGCGCTGTGGTTCGGCCGCGACTGGCGTTCCATCACGCGTAGAGACTGGGAATTGCATCCGGACGCTCTCTTCGCCTTCACACCGGAAGCTCTTGCCTATTACCTTCCAAGCGTTCTGGCGACGACATTGGACTCGGAGGGCCAATGGCTGCAAGTTGCTGACGCCCTCATAGGTGCGTTGGACAGGTCCCCTAGGGTTGATTTCTGGGATGCGTTCCTCTCAAAACGCCTCGTGGGGCTGAAGCCCGCCGAGTACGAGGTGCTGCAAGCGTGGCTGCTGTGGCTGTCAGGCCTCAATGACGCGTGGGAAGAGGACACCCTCACTCGGGCCTACGAAACGGTCGAGCTTCTAAAACAAGAGACGGAGCGCGTTCGGCGCTTGGTTGCGACAACTTTCGGAGGATAGTCAGTTGGCCTCAGAACTGTCGTTCCCGAACAAGCCGACAGAGCTGCTCATTGCGAAGGTGCGAGCAGAGTGGCCTGAGGTGGCGGAACTAACGGCCAAAGTGCGGTGCGTGAAAAGCTTTCTTCTCCATCGCGTACGAGGGCGGCAAGAGCTACTTCGAAGAGGCTGCTGGCATGGATCCGGCTCGCCGGCATGACCATTGCCCCTCCCAAGCTGCCGGCGAAGTTGCCGGCGTGCTCAACATGGAGATCACCATGGCCCAGCAACCCAACACGAAGTCATCGCCGCAACCCCAGGGCGGTTCCAGCCAGCAGAACCAGCATCAGCAGGGGCAGCAAGGGCAGCAGAACCAGCCTGGCGGGCAGCAGGGCGGCGGCTCGCAAGGCCAGCGCCAGCAGTCCCAGCAGAGCCAGTCCGGCGGTCAGCAGGGACAGCTGAACCAGCGCTCGCAGCAGCCGTCCAGCCAGCAGTCGCCCGGCAGCCAGCGCAACCAGGCGTCCCGTGACGACCGCAGTGAGGACAGCGATTCCTCCCGCGAGGACCGCTGACCCTCGTTCTCAATGATGGGCCGCGCGCGCCGCCGCATTGCGCTTGCGGGTCGCCGCGGCCTTCTTCGCGGAGGCTGAGCGCTCCGCCGCCGTGCGGCTCGCCGCGGCCTTGCCGCCCAGGCGCCCGCCCTTGCGCGAGGGCTCGTGGTTCTCGGCCTGGCCGCGGCCCGAGCCCGACTTCTTGCCGCCGCCCGTTTCCTTGTTGACCGTGGCCCAGGCGCGCCGTTCGGCTTCGTCCTTGGGCACGCCGCGGTGCTCGTAGCCGCTTTCGATGTGCTCGGCCTGACGCTTCTGCTTGTCCGTGTACGAGGATTTGTCTCCGCGAGGCATGGCGCTCTCCTGAAGTGGGATGCACCGGTGCGGCAATCGCCGTACCGCCGACGCCCGTGGCTGCTCGCCACGCCTTGCCGCACCGGCGGTTCCTGCCGCTGCCGCCGACAGGGCATGCCCCTTGCCGCTCAAGGCGTGATGCATCAGTCGTGCGCTGCCCTCCGCCGCGCGATGAGGCGGTGGTCTCGTCGCGCCGGAGGAGGGCGGGCGAACATCACCCTTCAGGAGACTTCTCATGAATACCTCCCCCTTCAGCACCGCTGCGCTGGTCATCGCCTGCGCGGCCTTGAGCGTCAGTTGCGCTTCCGACCGGCAGCAGCGTCGTGACGACGCCCGCAATGCGGCCGTGGGCGCGGTGGGCGGCGCCGTCATCGGCGCGGCGACCGGCGGCAACGCCCTCACGGGCGCGGCGGTCGGCGCGGTCGCCGGGGCGCTCATCGGGCGGCTGGTCGTCGACGGCCGCGAGCGCCAGGTCTACTCGGATGGCCAGGGCGGCCGCTACTGGGTCGACGAGGACGGCCGGCGCCATACGGTCCGTTGATCCGACGGACCGACGGTCCGGCGGTCCGGCGGTCCGTCGACTTGTCGATCTCTTGACTGGCGCCCTCCGCCTCAGGCGGCGAATCCGCCGTCGATCAGCAGGTCGGCGCCGGTGACGAACCCGGCTTCCGGCCCGGCCAGGTAGGCCACCATCGCCGCGATTTCGTCCGCCTTGGCGTGACGCGGCACGGCCATCAGGCCATGCAGGCCCGCGCCGAAATCGGTGTCGGCCGGGTTCATGTCGGTGTCGACCGGCCCGGGCGCCACGTTGTTCACCGTGATGCCGCGCGGCCCCAGGTCGCGCGCCATGCCCTTGACCAGGCCGATCAGCGCCGACTTGCTCATCGCATACGCCGCGCCGCCGGCGAAGGGCATGCGCTGCGCGTTGGTGCTGCCGATGTTGATGATCCGGCCGCCTTCACGCATGTGCCGGGCAGCCGCCTGCGAGGCCACGAAGACCGAGCGCACGTTGACCGCCAGCGTGCGGTCGAAGTCCGCCAGCGAGAAGTCTTCCGTCGGCGCGACGTGCAGCACACCGGCGCTGTTGACCAGGATGTCGAGGCGGCCGAAGCGCTCGGCCACGCCGTCGATCGCGGCCGCCAGGGCCTGCGCGTCGGTGGCGTCCGCCTTGATGGCGACCGCCCGGCCGCCCGCGGCCTGGATTTCTTCCGCCAGCGCCTCGGCCGCGATCGCCGAGGACGCATAACCGATCGCGACCGTGGCGCCCTCGCGCGCCAGCCGGCGCGCCGACGCGGCGCCGATGCCGCGCGAACCACCGTGGATGAAAGCGACCTTGCCGGCCAGCGGCGTGGAGGTGGAAGCGGAGGTGGAAGTCGAGGTGCTCATGGCGTCGTCCTTATGAAAAGGGAGTTGGGATGAACGAAGTCTGGTCGCTGCCACCTGATTCCGGTAGTCTCGGAACGGGTCGTTCAGCTTCAACCATTCCTATCGAATCCCATGTCCACCGAACTTCGCAGCCACCTGGACGCCTTCATCGCCGCGGCGGACGACGGCAGCTTCTCCGCAGCCGCGCGCCGCCTGGGACTGACGCCCGCGGCCGTCAGCAAGAGCGTGGCCCAGTTCGAGGCTCGCCTGGGCGTGCGCCTGTTCCAGCGCAGCACGCGCCGGCTGGCGCTGACGACCGACGGCGAGCGCTTGTACGGCCAGGTCCGGCTGCCATGGGCGGAGATCGGCGATGCGCTGACCGACCTGCGGCAGGGGGCCGGCAAACCGGCCGGCACGCTGAAGGTCGCGCTGGCCTACACCGTGGGGCGCGAGTACTTCGTGCCGATGATGGAGAGCTTCGTCCGGCGCTATCCGGACGTGGTGCCCGACCTGCATTTCGACAACCGGCAGGTGGACCTCGTCGCCGAGGGTTTCGACGTGGCCATCGGCGGCGGCATCGAGCTGACCGATGCCTTGATCGCGCGCGAGCTGGCGCGCTTGCGCATCGTGCTGGTGGCCTCGCCGGGCTACCTGGCGGCGCACCCGGCGCCGACGCATCCCTCGGAGCTGGCGCGTCATCGCGGCCTGCTGCGCCGCTCGCTGGGTTCGGGGCGGCTGCTGCCGTGGGCCTTGAAGAGCCGCGCCGGCGAGGAGGTCGTGGCCAGCGTGCGGCCGGTGATGGTGCTGGACGATCCCGAGGCGCTGGCGCGCGCGGCGGCCAGCGGCATGGGCATCGCCATGCTGCCGCGGCCGCATGCCCTGCCGCTGCTGGAGCGGGGCGAGCTGGTGCGCGTGCTGCCCGACTGGTCCGCGGATTCGCGGCCGCTGTCCATCTACTACACCAGCCGCAAGCTGGTGCCGGCCAAGGTGCGGGTGTTCGTCGATCACCTCATCGAGGAATTCCGCACGCGGGGTCACGCCGAGCGCTTCGCCGCCGGCTGAACGCGAGGCGGCGACGAGGCAGGGCACTGGCCTGCCGAGGCCGCGGATCGTCGCGGCCGAGGGATCAGCGGGCCGAGACGCCTTCGGTGGCGGCGCCCTTGGCGTCCTTGGCGGCGAAGCGCTGCACCAGCTCGGCGTACTTGGGCGAAGCCTTCAGCGCCGCGTAGCGGGCCTCGGCCTGGGCGCGCTGGCCGGCGTTCAGCGCGAAGTCCTCGGTGCGGTCGACAGCGGCCAGGCCGGACTCGCGATAGATCGCCAGGTCGGCCAGCACTTCGGCGCGGCTCTTCTGGCTCGGGGTGATGGGATCCAGGTGGCTGTAGCTCTGCGCGAAGGCCGGCACGGCGGCGGTCGACAGGGCGATCAGGGCGGAGGCGATCAGGGTCTTGGCATTCATGATGGTGTCCTTCCAGGAGAGCGGTGGATCGGGGTGTCGTCGTTCGGTTCGCTGTTGCGTTTGCCGATGGACGAAGAGTAGGCAGTGCCCCGGATCGCATAAATGGCGGACTCCGGAATGTGCCGTTGTGCGTGGCGCAACAATCGTGGCGCGCTGCGGTCCTCCGTCATTTGTCCCTGCCGGTTCCGCCGATCGCCGATGGCCGCGGGCGCGTGGCCTTCCTACGCTGGCGGCCATCGACATCCTTCGCGAGGCCCCCATGCCGCTGTGGCTCTATCACCTGCCGGTCTGGCAGTTCGGATCCTTGCTGCTCGCCGGCTGGATCATCCCGGCGCTCGCCAGCTTCGAGCTGGTGCACCGCCTGTGGAAGCCGCGCTTCGATGACACGGACAAGGGCCTGGCCCTGACGCTGCTGGCGCTGGTGGCGACGCTGAACTCGCTGCTGCTGGCCTTCTGCGCGGTGTCCGTGTGGGAGTCCTTCCGCAGCGCCGACTCCGCGGTCAGCAGCGAGGCGGTGACCTTGAGCGCGCTGTCCCGCGACCTGGCCGTGATGGGCACGCCGCCGGCGCTCGAGGCGCGCGAGCGGGTCCGCGCGTACACGCGGTCCATCCTCGACGAGGAGTGGCAGGACATGCAGGGCACGCCCGGCGGCACTGGCATCGCCGGCGGCGGCCTGCACGTCAACCGCATCTTCCGCGCGGTGCAGCGCATCGAGCCCGGCACCGCCGCCCAGCAGGCGCTGCTGCACGAGATCTGGGCCCGCACCAACGAGATGCTGAAGTTCCGGCGCGAGCGGGTCAGCGCCAGCGAGTCGACCGTGCCGGCATCGCTCTGGTTCGTCGTGATCGCGGGCGGCGTCATGTCGCTGATCCCGCTGCTGGTGCTGCCGGCCACGGTGTTCAACCGGGCCGCGGTGATCTTCCTGTCCTTCTCGACCGGGCTGGTGTTCTTCTTCATCGCCCAGATGGACCGGCCCTTCGTCGGCGACCTGAGCATCAGCCCGAGGCCCTACGAGCGGACGCTGTCGGGCATGGAGAGCTGGGACCAGGGGCCGCGCTGATCGGCCCGGGCCGCTCTCAGGCCGCGGCCGGGCGCCGGAACACGAGGTCGCCGTCGTCGTAGGTCAGCAGCGGTGGCGCGGTCGTCGGATCCACCGGCACATAACCGCAGCGCGTCAGCAGGCGGGCGCTGCGTGCGTTCTCCGGCAGCGTGGTCGCCCAGCATGCGACGCCCGGACTGACGCGGGCGATTTCCTCGTGGAGCCACCGCAGGCCTTCGGTCGCGTGGCCGCGGCCCCAGTGCGCGGTCCCCAGCAGGAACGCGACTTCCGCGATGCCGTCGTGGACCGTCGCTTCCAGCCGGCCGATGAGCTCGCCGGTCGCCGCCAGGCGCATCGCGTAGTTGAGCCAGCGCTGGTCGGCATGGTCCTCGGGCGGTCCGGCCAGGGCCCGGCGCAGGCCGAGCGCGACCAGCGCCGGCGAGTCCGGCAGGCCGCCGATGTGCTGGTAGACGCGCTCGTCCCACAGCAGGGCGGCCATCGCGTCGAGGTCGGTGTCGATGAGCGGCGACAGGCGCAGCGGGCCGCGCAGGGTCGACGCGGTGGACTCGGGCGATGGCGGTGAAACGGGCATTCGGGAAAAGACGCAAGCCGGGACCGGCAGCGCGGATTTGTCAAAGCGGCCGACAGTATGGCTCGCGCGCCGGCCGACAATCGCGGCATGACTCCGCCGTCTTCCGCCGATTCGCCGCGCCCTTCGACCTCCTCCGCGACCTCCTCCGCGACTTCATCCGCGACCCCGACCGCCGCGCCGGACCCGCAGCATCGTTTCGACGACGCCGAGCGCGCCGCCGTCTATCGCGCGATCGCCTTGCGTCGCGACATGCGCCACTTCACGCCGTCCGCGCCTTTGCCCGACGAGCAGCTCGAGCGCCTGTTGCAGGCGGCGCATGCGGCGCCGTCGGTCGGGCTGATGCAGCCTTGGCGATTCATGCGGCTGAGCACGACCGCGTGGCGCGAGCGTCTGATGCCCATCGTCGAGGCGGAGCGCCGGCGCACCGCGCAGGCGCTGGGCGAGCGCGGCGCGGAGTTCCTGCGGCTCAAGGTCGAAGGCCTGCGCGACTGCGCCGAGCTGCTGGCCATCGTGCTGGCGCCGGACGACGGCACCGTCTTCGGCCGCCTGAGCCTGCCGCGGGAGATGGCCTGGTGCTCCGCGGCCTGCGCGGTCCAGAACCTGTGGCTCGCCGCGCGGGCGGAGCACCTGGGCCTGGGCTGGGTCTCGATGTTCGACCCCGCGGCGCTGCGCCAGGCGCTGGCCCTGCCCGAGGGCGCGGAGCCGCTGGGGCTGCTGTGCCTCGGCCCGGTCCCCGACTTCTACGAGCAGCCGATGCTCGAGGCCACCGGCTGGCGCCAGGCACGGCCGCTGCGCGAGATGCTGATGGAGCCGCCGGCGCCCTGAGGCGCCGGCCCGAGCCTGCTGCGAAGCCGTCTGCGAAGCCGTCCGCCGAGCGTTCTGCCAAGCGTCTGCCAAAGGGGACAGGCGCCGCGCCGCAAGCCCCTGTAGGCTTGCGCCTTCCCATGACTGGACGGCCCCATGACCACTGATACCTGCCAGCAGCTGCGCCGCGCGCTGCTCGACCTCCACCGCGCGCTGGTCGACCTGGAGCGCGGCGACTTCGAGAAACAGCATGGTCCGCAGAGCGCGGGCGAGTTCCTGCAGGTGATGGCCTTCAGCGAGGACATGCGCTGGCTGGAGCCGCTGAGCCGGCTGATCACCATGCTGGACGAAGCCATTGACGGCGCCGCCGACGCGGCCGCCACGCCGCGGGCGGTGGCGCAGCGCGCGCGCGACCTGCTGGGACTGGACCGCGACAGCGCCGATCCGTTCAAGCAGCGGTATGCGCAGCGCTTCGACCAGTCGCCGCCGCTGGTGCATGCGCATACGGCAGCCATCGCGGCGCTCAAGGCGGTGGGGACGGTCGCGCCGGGCCCGCGCGCGTGATCGTTGGTAAGTGCGCAGTAAGACGTGCCCTTCGAGGATGCGGCCTCCTTTCACCGCCCTCTCGGGAACCCTCATGCTCACGCAGAAACGACTCCTCTCGCTCGCCCGATCGCTTGCAGGTCCGCACGTTCGCACGGCGCTGTTGCGCGCCTCCCTGTCCTCCGCCGCGGTGATCTGCGCCGCGGCCCCGTCGGGTGTGCTGGCGGCGGGGCCCGGCGGTCCGGCGGGCCAGGAGGGCGAGTCTTCCTCCTGGGGCCTGGGCGTGGGCGTGGTGAGCACCCAGAAGGCCTACAAGGACATCGACCGCGAGAACAGGGCGCTGCCGATGATCCAGTACGAGAACCGCTGGGTGCGCGTCTTCGGTCCGGGCCTCACGGTGAAGCTGCCGCGCTGGCAGGTCGCGCCGGGCCACCAGGTCGACTTCGGCCTCGTGGCCAAGTGGGACGGCAGCGGCTACGAGGCCGGCGACGCGCCCATCCTGAACGGCATGGCCGAGCGCAAGGGCGGCCTGTGGGCCGGCGCGAAGGCGAGCTGGAAGAGCGACATCGCCGAGTTGGGCGCCGAGTGGACCGCCGATGCCTCCGGCCACAGCAAGGGCCAGCGCCTGGCGCTGACGCTGGAGCGCTCCTGGCGCCTGGGCCAGCACGTCATGCTGACGCCGCGCCTGGGCGCGCAGTGGGTCGACAAGAAATACGTCGACTACTACTACGGCGTCCGCGCGAGCGAGGTCACCGCGACGCGGGCCGCCTACCAGGGCAAGTCGACCGTCAACGCCGAGCTGGGCCTGCGCGGCACCTACCTGTTCAATCCGAAGAACGCGGTCTTCGTCGACGTCGGCGTGACGAGCCTGGGCAGCGGCATCAAGGACAGCCCGCTGGTGGATGGCTCGACCGAGAATCGCGTCTTCGTCGGCTACCTGTATCGCTTCTGATGCCGCGCCGCGCGCGACCGGGGGCCAGGCGTCAGCCCGCATCGATCGCCGAGGCGCATGGCTGGACGCTGTCGGCGGAGCCCGAGGATCCCGGCCTGCGCCTGGTCGTCACCCGCGCCGGCCCGGCGTTGCCGTAGCCGGCCCGACGGTCATGCGGGCGGGTGTCGATGCCGGCGCCGGATGCACCGTGATGCCCGGTCGACGCGCTCCCTCGCCGGCCCAGCGCCAGAGCGCCTGCGCCATCGCCTCGGCCGCCGCCGAAAGCGCGCGGTCGCGGCGGCGGATCAGGTAGATGTGGCGCTGCAATCCGGTCTCGGCGATCGGGCGGGCGACCAGGTCCGGATGGGCGAAGTGGAACAGCGTCAGCGCCGGCACCAGCGTCACGCCCAGTCCGGCGATCACCATGCCGGCCACCGAACTCAGCTGCTCGAGAGTCAGTACCGGGGTCAGCGGTCGGCCCGGCAGCGCCGCGTCCAGCGCCTGCCGCACGCTGCTGTGCCGCGCCAGGCCGATGAGCGGCTGGCCTTCGAGCTCGGCCAGCGACGGCCTCCGGCGGCGGGCCAGCGGATGGTCGCGCCGGCAGACCAGGAAGAAGACATCCGACAGGAAGGGCTCCACGGACAGCTCCGGCGCGGTGGCGCGCAGCGCGGCGAGCGCCAGGTCGGCGCGGCCGGAGCGCACCCGCTCCACGCAGCTTTCCGACAGCACGTCGGCCAGGTCCAGCTCGATGCCGGGATAGGTGCGGCGGAAGGCCGCGAGGTGCGGCGGCAGCCAGCCCGCCGCCAGCGCTGGCAACGCGGCCAGCGCCACCCGGCCGCGGCGCCGCGCGACCTGGTCGCGCAGGTCGTCGGCCGCGAGCCGCATGTCCTGCAGCAGGCGCCGGGCCGGCTCCAGGAAGAGGGCGCCTTCGGCGGTGGGCTCCACCGTGCGCGTGGTCCGGTCGAACAGCCGCGCGCCCAGGCCGTCCTCCAGCGTCCGGATCAGCGCGCTGAAGGCCGGCTGCGACAGATGGCAACGCGCGGCCGCGCGGGTGAAGCTGCGTTCCTCCGCCAGCGCGACAAAGGCCGCGAGCTGCCGGGCTGACAGGTTGGCCAGCGGAAAATCCGGCGCGGAGGGCGAGAGCGGGTCGGGCTGATTCATTGGCAATCTCGATGAATGAATCCAAACAATCGAATTCTCCGATAAGGCCGGCACGACTAGAGTCGCCCACATGGACACCCGCCAGGACACGACCAGCGCCACCGATCCGACACTCTCGACCGCCGCGACCTCCGACGCTGGTGGCTTGCTGGTCGGTTGCGCGGCGGGCTTCTCGGGCGACCGCACCGACGCCGCCCGGCCGGTGGTGGACACCTTGATCCGGCTGGGTGGTCCTGCCGTGCTGATCTTCGAGACGCTGGCCGAGCGCACGCTCGCGCTGGCTCAACTCGCGCGCCAACGGGATCCGGAGGCCGGCTACGAGCCGCTGCTGGATGAGATGCTGCGGCCGGTGCTCGCCGACTGCCTGGCGCATCGCATTCCGATCGTCGGCAATTTCGGCGCGGCGAATCCGCCGGCGGCGGCCCGGCGGGTGGCCGCGATCGCGGCCGAGCTCGGCCTGCGCCCGCCGGTCGTGGCGGTGGTGGCCGGCGATGCCTTGGTGTCGCCGGACCAGCGCGCGCGGCTCGCCGCGGCGCTCAAGGAGGACGGCCCGCCGCTGCCCGACGGCGCCATCGCCAGCGCCAATGTCTATCTCGGTGCCGAAGGCATCGCCGAGGCCTTGCGGCGGGGCGCTGACGTCGTGGTCACGGGGCGGGTGGCCGATCCGTCGCTGACCGTGGGGCCGGCGCTCGCGCATTTCGGCTGGGCGCTGGATGACTGGGACCGGCTGGCCGGCGCGACGATGGCCGGTCACCTGCTCGAGTGCGGCGCCCAGGTCTGCGGCGGCTATTACGCCGATCCGGGCTTCAAGGAGGTGCCGGACCTCAGCCGCGTCGGATTCCCGATCGCGAGGATCGACGCCGACGGCGCCTGCACGATCTTCAAGGCCGATGGCACGGGTGGTCGCCTCGACACGCACACGGTCAGGGAGCAACTGCTGTATGAGCTGCACGATCCGGCCGCCTACCTGACGCCGGATGTCGCCGCCGACATCAGCGCCGCGAGCGTGACGCCGGTTGGCCCGGACGCGGTGCGGTTGGCTGGTGTGCGGGGTCATCCGCGCCCGGCGACCTTCAAGGCGAATGTCTTCTTCGCCAACGGCTGGTTGGCGGAGGGTGAGATTTCCTATGCGGGGCCCGGTGCCGAGGCGCGCGCGCGGCTCGCCGGCGAGGTGCTTCGAGCGCGATTGGATGCACGCGACCGGCAGGGCCCGTTGCGGATCGACCTGATTGGAGTGACGAGCGTGCTCGGCGATGACGCCGGCGATGCCTTGCGGCGGCGCGCGCCGGGCGACGCCAGCGACGTGCGCCTGCGTGTCGCCGCGAACCATCCCGACCGTGCCGGAGCCGACCGCCTGACCCGCGAGGTCACCGCGCTCTACACCTGTGGTCCTGCGGGCGGTGGCGGTGTCCGCACGAATCTCCGCCCCCGCCTCGGTCTGCGTTCCTGCCTGTTCCCCCGAGAACATGCGCCCGCCACCGTCACGCTGTCGTCCGATGGCAACGAGGGCGCCGTCACGCAGTCTCCCGATGGCAGCGAGGGCGTGATCACGCGGTCTTCCGCTGGCAGCGAGGGAGGGTGGGGCCGGAATGGGGCTTGGGGGTCCAGGAGGGATCCCCCATGCCCCGTGGAGAGCCCGCGCTTGGCCTCCCGACCTGCGGCCTCCGCAGCGCCCACGTCACACGCAGCACACCCAGCACCGGAGCCCTCAACCCCCACCCGCCAAGTCGAACTCCGCGCTGCCGCTCACGGCCGCACCGGCGACAAGGGCGACCGTTCCAACATCAGCGTGATCGCCTGGCACCCGGCGCTGTATCCGCTGCTGGTTGAGCAACTGACCGAAGATGCTGTCGCGCGCCAGTTTGCGTCCCGCCGCCCGACGCGGGTGACGCGCCACCTGTTGCCGCGCCTGGGCGCGATCAACTTCGTGTTGGATGGCGTGCTCGACGGTGGCGTCAATGATGCGCTGAACCTGGACAGCCACGGCAAGGCCTTGTCCTTCGTCGTGCTGGCGATGCCGCTGATGGTGCCGGAGACGCTGGTCCCGTGGCTGCGAGGCCCGGGCATGGATCACAACGAGACGATGGAGACTGCTTGATGACTGTCTTGAAACCGACGACCCGCCGCCGGGCGGTGTTGGTCGCCGCCGCCACATGCGCCGCGACCCTCGCATGGACCAGCCTCGCGCAGGCGCAGACCGGCGCCGCGGCCTATCCGAGCAAGCCGATCACGCTGCTCGTGCCCTTCGCCGCCGCCAGCGCGACGGACCAGTTGGCGCGGGCGCTGGGCCAGGCGATCACCGAGCAGACGCGGATTGCCGTCGTCGTCGACAACAAGGCCGGCGCCAGCGGCATGATCGCGGCGCAGCAGGTCGCGCGCGCCGCGCCCGACGGCTACACGGTGCTGATCGCCACCAACACCACGCAGGCCGCCAATCCGCATCTCTTCCGCAAGCTGTCCTACGACCCGGTCAAGGACTTCGCGCCGGTCACCGGCCTGGGCAAGGGCGGCCAGGTGATGGTGGTCAAGGCCGACGGCCCGTACCGCAGCGTCGCCGATGTCATCGCGCGCGCCAGGCGCGAGCCGGGCAAGGTCAGCTTCGGCAGCGGCAGCGCCTCCAGCCGCGTCGCCGGCGAGCAGTTCCAGCAGCTGTCCCACACGCAGCTGCTGCACGTGCCCTACAAGAGCAATCCGCCCGCGTTGACCGACCTGATCGGCGGCCAGGTCGATTTCATGATCACCGACACGGCCACCGGCCTGCCGCAGATCAAGGCTGGCAAGGTGCGGGCGCTGGGCTTCTCGATGACGCGCCGCTCGCCGCTGCTGCCCGATGTGCCGACGCTCGACGAAGCCGGCGTCAAGGGCTACGACATGAGCTACTGGTTCGCCGCCTACGTGCCGGCGGGCACGCCCGCGGCGGTCGTCCAGCGCCTGCGCGAGTTGCTCGGCGCGGCGCTGCGCAGCGCGCCGGCGAAGGCCTTCTTCGAGAGCGCCGGCGTCGATGCGTGGTCCAGCACGCCGGAAGAGCTGCGCGCCTTCCAGGAAACCGAGACGCGCAAGTGGGGCCAGATCATCAAGGCCGCCGGCATCGAGCCGGAGTAAGGCGAGGCGATGGGCGCGCCGATCGCGGCGCCCTCAGCGCGCTGGCGCCTGCTCCGGCCATCCAGGGCCGGGCAGGTGCTGCAACTCCAGGCTGATGATCAGGCAGCAGGGCCGTCCCATGTACTCGAGCGGCTCCGCGTTGAGCACCGCCGGATGGATGGCGCCGGCGGCGTCGCGCAGCCGCACCACCATGTCGGTCACGCGGCCCTGCGTGCCCAGCACGCGGTAGAAGACATCGCGGTCCTCGGCGATCACGCCGTAGGCATGCGAGGCGGTGGTCGTGCCGGCCACCTCCTGCACCGTCTTGCCGTAGCGCCGGCACAGCGCCTGGTTGGCCTCGACGATGCGGCGGTCCTCCACCGACACGATCGCCATCGGCACTGGCGCGGCGTCGAAGAGGCGCTGGAAGCGGTCCCGCCCGGCCTCGATCTCGCGCAGCGCGGCCTCGCGCGCGCGGCGACTGTCCACGCTGTCCAGCGCGAACGACAGGTCCGCGCCGAGTTCCTCGAGCCGCGCCATCAGCTCGTCATCGAAGAAGTCGGGCACGCGCGCGCACAGCATCAGCGCGCCGGCGACCTCGCCCGCGCGGCGGATCGGGATCCAGGCGATCGCCCGGATGCCCTGGGCGACGGCCTCCTCGCGCCAGCGGCCGGCCTGCGCGTCCAGCACGTAGTTGTTGCTGACGGCGCTGCGGCCGTCGCGCAGCACGCGCGCGGTGTACGTCCCCTGGACCTCCGGCAGGCGCAGGTCCAGCGGGTCCGGCACGTTGCGCAGCACCTGCGCCGCCGGGCCGGCGAAGGCCACGCGGTGCGCCAGCTCGCCGTCGCGCAGGTAGACGGCGGCCAGGGCGGCGTCACCGGCATCGACGCAGATCTGGCAGGCCTCGTGGAAGAGGGCGCGTTCATCGTCGATGCGCAGCACCAGGCGATTCGCACGCGCCATGGTGAGCAGCACGCGGCCCATGCGTTCGGCCTGGGCCAGCGCCGCACGGTGTGCACGGCGCTGACGCGCGAGCCCCCACAGCAGGCCCGCGATGCAGGCCGCCAACAGCAGGACGAGGAGTGACGCTGCACTCATGGGATTCCTTCGGAAGCGGGCAGGGCGGGCGACCGCCACCGGTGATTCACCGGCTCGCGGTCGCCCGTCGAGTATCCCTGTCCGTTCCCGGTGCGCGGCATCCGCGCGTCACCCGATCCCGGGATGGACGCGCGTGGCGGCCGGGTGGCCTGCCGCCGCGCCGAGGAGGCTCCCGCCGCCGAAGCCGCCTCAGTACGCGAGCCGCAGCGAGACCGAGTAGTTGGCCGGCGCGCCGTAGTAGGTGTTGTCGTACTGGTCCAGCACGAAGTACTTGCGGTCCAGGAGGTTGTTGCCGTTGAGCTGCACCGACACCTTGGGCGAGACCTGGTAGCGCGCCATCAGCGACAGGTTGGTCACGCTGCCCTGGCGCAGCGTCGTGCCGCCGCTGGGCGTGCCGACGGCCGCCGAGCTGGACGACTGCCAGTTGACACCGCCGCCCAGCGTCAGGCCGGGCACCCAGCGGGCCGCGTCCCAGGTCGCGAACAGCCGCACCATCGTGCTCGGGATGAAGGTGCGGATGGTCTGGTCGTCGCCGTCCTTGGTGATGTAGCGCGTCCAGCCCAGCGAGGCCTGCACGCCGTCGACCACCCGGCCCGACAACTCGAACTCGAAGCCGCGGGTGCGCGTGCCGTCGATGGCCTGCGAGGCGATGGTGCCGTCCGGCAGCAGCACCGGCGCGCCGGTCACCGGGTCGAGCACCGGCGCCGCGACGTTGTCCTGCTTGGTCTTGAACAGCGTCAGCGAGGTGTTCAGGCGCTTGTTGAAGTGCTCGCCCTTGATGCCGACCTCCACCGAGTTGCCGTCCATCGGGTCGAGGTAATGACCGTTGATGTCGCGGCTGCTCTGCGGCTTGAAGATGCCGGTGTAGCTGGTGAACACCGAGAGCTCGGGCAGCACGTCCCACACCAGGCCGGCGTAGGGGATGGCCTTGGTGTAGTCGTACTTGGACGTCGTCGGCGAGTCGTAGACGTAGAAGGAATCGATCTTCCAGCGGCCGTAGCGCGACCCGCCGATCAGCTTGAGCGAGTCCGTCAGCGACAGCCGCGCGGCCGCGTAGACCGCGTCCTGGTCGGTCTTGATGTTGTTCAGCGGCGTGGGATCGGCCCAGGCGGGTTCCGGGTAGCTGCCGTTCCATTCGAAGAAGTTGCCCACCGGCGCCAGGTCGCCGGCCACGGCCTGCTCGGTGCCGGTGTTCTTCGCGCGCGAGCCGTTGTAGCCGAGGACCAGCTCGTGCTGACGGCCCAGCAGCTCGAAGGGGCCGGAGGCGTGGACGTCGAGCGCGGTCTCGGTGATCTTGCCCTTGCTGCGGTAGGCCCAGGGCGCCAGTCCTTCGCCAGTCGTCGGATCCGGCCAGCCCGAGACGTAGAACAGCTTGACGTCCTCCTTGTAGACGCGGCGGCTCAGCGACGATCGCAGCGTCCAGCCGTTGGCGAACTGGTGGCGCAGCTCGCCGAAGACGGTCTGCGTCTTGCGGTCCCAGTAGGACCAGTCCGGCGCCGTGGTCACCGAGGTCGGCCAGTCGGCCTGCGTGCCGTCGGAGAAGAACTTCGGGAACGAGCCCCAGGTGTTGCCGCGCGGCTTGTTCTCCAGGTATTCGAAGCCGGCGGACACGCGCGTGGCCGGCGTCAGGTCCGCGTCGACCACGCCGTAGAGCACGTTGCGGCGCTTGTGATAGAGGTCCTGGTAGTTGTCGGTGCTCTCGACCACCGCGACGCCGCGGGCGCGGATGCGGCCGTCGGCGGTCAGCGGGGTGGAGGCGTCGAGTTCCGCGCGGCGGTTGCTCCAGGAGCCGGCGGTCAGCTTCAGCGACGCGGTGGTCGTGCGGCTGTCCGCGTGCTTGCGCACCAGGTTGATCGACGCCGCCGGATTGCCGGCGCCCGTCATCAGGCCGGTGGCGCCGCGCACGACCTCGATGCGGTCGTACAGCGCGGTGTCCAGGGTCTCGTCCACCGACCCGGTGCTGAAGTTGGTGTGGGCGGGCACGCCGTCGTGCATCAGGGTGTCGACGAGGAAGCCGCGTGCGTAGAACAGGACGCGCTCGGTGTCGTAGGCGTTGGAGTAGACGCCGGGCGTCACGTCCAGCACCTGCCGCAGCGAGGTCAGGTTCTGGTCGTCCAGGCGCTGCCGCGTCATGACCGTGATCGACTGCGGCGTCTCGCGCGGCGACAGCGTCAGCTTGGTCGCCGAGGCGGTCTCGGAGGCGGCATACCCTTCGGCGCGCTGTCCGCTGACGGTCACCGGGGCGATGGTGACGGGCTTGTCGGCGTCATCGGCGGGCGCGGCCGATGCCGTCGAGGCGGCGGCGCCAGCGGCCGACCCTTGGGCGGCGACGGCCGCCGCGAACAGGGACGCCGCCGCGGCGATGCCGGCATGGCGGAAGCTCGAACGCGCAGCAGGACGCCGGACCAGGCGCGGGAGGGATCGGATTCGCATGGCAACAGGAGGCCTCGCCAGCCTTGTCGGCCGGCAGGCGTCAGGAAATGGGGAAGTTGTTGATAGTAGTTCCTATTTGAGAACATTCTCATTTGGGGCGTGCGCAGCGCGTGACGAGGCGTGCGAGCTGTTGTCGAAATGGCACGCGGCCGCTCGTCGTGGGGGAGGAGACGAGGCCTCGCCAGGGGTATGCCGGTTGCCCGACCGACCGGCGCCGCGGACGATGTCTCGCCGATCCTCGTTGCAATCCCTTGATGGAGATCCCCATGCTTGCGAAGAACACCATTTGTGTCTGGTACGACCGCGACGCCGAGGAGGCCGCGCGCTTCTATGCGAAGACCTTCCCCGACAGCCACGTCGGCCGCGTCACGCGGGCGCCGGGCGACTTCCCGTCGGGGCAGCAGGGCGACGTGCTGGTCGTCGAGTTCACCGTCTGCGGGGTGGCCTGCATCGGCCTGAACGGCGGGCCGCAGTTCAAGCAGACCGAGGCCTTTTCCTTCCAGATCGCGACCGACGATCAGGCCGCGACCGACCGCCTCTGGCATGCGATCGTCGACAACGGCGGCGCGGAGAGCGCCTGCGGCTGGTGCAAGGACAAGTGGGGCGTGAACTGGCAGATCACGCCGCGCGTGCTGACCGACGCGCTGCACGATCCGGACCGGGCCGCGTCGCAGCGCGCCTTCGCCGCCATGATGGAGATGGGGAAGATCGACATCGCGAAGATCGAGGCGGCGCGGCGCGGGTGAGGCACAGCTGCGCCTCCTACGCCTCGGTCAGGTGTTTCCCTAGATAGTTCGTGGGGTGCATGAATTAGGATGCCACCGGGATTTAGCGCTAAATCAACTCCGAAGTGATGGCGCGTTGCGTTGAAAGGTTTCGAGACATGACCGGTCATCGTGGTTCAGTCCGGGCGATGGCGCCCCCGCATTTCCTTCGTCTGGCGCTGATGGGGATGGCGTTCTCCTGCAGCGCTTCCGTCCTGGCCGCCACCGGCAACGGTGACCCCACGGACACCAACATCAACTACGTCGGACGCTGGGACAAGAGCAGCAGCGCCACGTATCGCAGTTACTGGAACGGCTCGTACCTGTCCACCAGGTTCACCGGCACCACGGTGAAGGTGAAGCTGGCCGAGAAGACCGTCTTCATGGCCATCGTGGACGGCGTTCCCACCACCTACTGGGATGCCGTCGGCACCATCAACCTGACGCCCACGCCGCTGGCCAACGGAACGCACTCGCTCAAGATCGTCGCCAAGTACGAGAAGACGGAATTGCCGTTCCAGGGCCTGGTGCTGGACGCCGGCGCCGTCACGGTGCGGCCCGACGCTCTCCCGCTCGTGGAGTTCGTCGGCGACTCCATCACCTCCGGCGTGACGACGACCGACGTCGCGGTCTCGGACTACGCCTGGCTCACCGGCGAGCGGATGGCCGCCGATCACACGCAGGTCTCCTATCCCGGGATCACCCTGTCGGACGGGTATCACTACTCGGACAACACCTTCCCAGGCATGGAGTCGCTGTACTTCAAGCTGTGGCAGGCCAACCGCTGCCCCGACGTCGCGTGCACCGGCAACCCGGCCTGGAACTTCGCCAACTACACGGCCAGGCTGGTCGTCGTGAACCTGGGCAGCAACGACTCGTTCAACTCGGTGCCCACGGCCACGTTCCAGAGCCGCTACACCGGCTTCCTGCAGAACATCCGGGCCAAGTATCCGAACGCGGACATCTTCGCGCTGCGCACCTTCGGCGGCTTCTACCAGGCCGAGACGCAGGCGGCGGTGACCGCGCGCGTCAATGCGGGCGATGCCAAGGTGCATTACATCGACACCACCGGCTGGCTGGATTCGTCCAGCGGGTCCACCGACTTCACCGACGGCCTGCACCCCAGCGACACCGGCCACGTCAAGGTGAGCAACCGCCTGCTGCCGATCCTGCTGCCCTACCTGGGCCGGGTGACGCGCAACGACACGAGCTTCAGCTACGACAACACCGCCAACTGGCCCAGTGGCAGCCAGACCGGCGCCTACCAGAACGACAACCATTGGTCCGGGCTGACCAGCGCCTACTACCAGGTGCCCTTCAACGGCACGCAGGTCAAGCTGTATGGCGGTCAGGCGCCGGCGCACGGCATCGCCGCGGTGTCCATCGACGGCGGCGCGGAAGTCGCCATCGACACCTACTCGGCCGCTCGCAAGGATGACGTGCTGCTGTGGAGCAGCCCCGTGCTGGCGGCGGGCGGCCACACGCTGAAGGTGCGGGCCACCGGCATGAAGAACGCCAGCGCGTCGAACACCTTCGTCACGGCCGACCGCGTGGACGTGATCGACGGTGGCGTGAACCTGCTGAGCAACGCTGGCTTCGAGAACGGGCTGGGCGGCTGGTTCACGGGGTCGCAAGGGGGCGCGGTGTCCACCGCCACGACGCGGCCCAATTCCGGCGCATCCCACCTGGTGCACAGCGGCACGGGGGCGTATTGGGCCTACACCGCCCAGACCCTCACGGGCCTCCCGAACGGGCTGTACACGGTGAAGGCCTGGGTGCGAGGCACGGCCGGACACCAGCTGTACGTGAAGAACTTCGGCGGCAGCCAGGTGGCCGTCGCCACGGTGGCGTCCGATGGCTACACGCAGCTCACTCTCAGCAACATCAACGTGAGCAACGGGAACGCCGAGATCGGGTTCTGGACGAGCGACTCGACGGGCACCGGCTGGCTCAACGTCGATGACGTGACCTTCTACAAGCAGTAAGGCGAGTCGCGAGCGCGGTCCCGAGGGGGCGATCGGCGCGGGGCTCCTGAGGCGACTCGGGGGCCCTTCCACCTTTCATCGCTCGAACCGGTATCCCACCCCATAGATCGACCGGATGCGGTCCGTCCCCGCGCCGGCCTTCTCGAGCTTGCGGCGCAGGTTCTTGATGTGGCTGTCGACCGCGCGCTCGGTGACCTCGCGGCCGTCCACGTGCAGCAGGTCCAGCAGCTGGGTCCGCGCGTAGACGCGCCCCGGCTGCGTCGCCAGGATGTGGAGCAGCCGGAACTCGATCGGCGTGAGGTCCAGCGGCTGGCCGCGCCAGCTCGCCTTCCAGCCGGATTCATCGATGGACAGCGGCTCGCTGCCCGCCGCGAAGGCGGCCACCGCGGCCGCCGTTTCCACTTCGTGCGCGCGGCTTCGGCGCAGCGCCGCCTTCACCCGCGCCATCACCTCGCGCGGGCTGAACGGGTTCTTCGCGATGTAGTCGTCCGCGCCGGTCTCCAGGCCGGCCAGCCGGTCCGACTCGTCCGCCCGTGCCGTCAGCATCAGGATGGGCACGCTGCTGACCGCGCGCAGTTCGCGGCACAGCGTCAGCCCGTCGATGCCCGGCAGCATCAGGTCCAGCAGGATCAGGTCGTGCCGCCGCGCCGTCCAGGCCGGGATCACCTCGCGCCCGTCGGCCACGCATTCGGGCTCGTGCCCGGCCGCGCGCAGGTAGTCCGCCAGCAGCGCCGCGAGCTTGGGCTCGTCCTCCACCACCAGCACCCGCGAGGGCCCCGGTTCCATCGGCATCGGCGCCAGGCCTGCCGCGCGCTCAGCCATGGACCGGCAGCTCCACCCGCATCCACAGGCCGCCCAGCGGCGAGGGACGCGCCTCGATGCGGCCCTCGTGGGCCTCGGCGATGCGCTGGCAGATCGACAGCCCGAGCCCGGAGCCGCCGCCGCGCCGGCTGCGCGAGGCATCGACGCGGAAGAAGCGCTCGAACAGCCGCGGCAGGTGCTCCGGCCCGACGCCGGGCGAGGTGTCCTGCACGTCGATCACCGCATGCTCGCCGCTGCGCCGGGCGCTGATGCTCAGCGCGCCGCCGGCATCGGTGTAGCGGCAGCTGTTCTCGAAGAGATTGCCCAGCAGCTGCCGCAGGCGGCGCTCGTCGCCGAAGACCCGCAGCGGCTGCTCGGGCAGGTCCAGCCGCAGCGACAGGCCGCTGCCGTGCAGGCGCTCGCCGAAGGCGCCGGCCGTCACGCCGATCAGCTCGCGCAGGTCGACCTCGGACTTGCGGTAGGCCAGCGCGCCCACGTCCGCCATCGACAGCTCGTGCAGGTCGTCGACCAGCTTGTGCAGGATGGCGACCTCGCCCTGCAGCGAGCGCAGCGCCTGCGCGTCGAGCTTGCGCACGCCGTCCTCCAGCGCTTCCAGCTCGCCGTGCAGCACGCCCAGCGGCGTGCGCAGCTCGTGCGAAACGTCGGCCAGGAACTCGCGCCGCATCGCCTCGTTGCGCTGCAGGGTCAGCGCCAGCTGGTTGAAGTCGCGCTGCAGGCCGGCGATGTCGTCGTTGCCGCGCGTCTCCCTCACCCGCACGCCGAAGTCGCCGGCGGTCAGGCGGTGCGTCGCGTCCGCCACGCGCCGCACCGGCTGCAGCAGCCGGCGCGAGATCCAGTACGCCACACCGGCCGCCAGCAGCACCGCCGCGCCGCCGACCACCCAGGCCGAGCGCAGCTGCGCGTCATAGAAATGCTTCTCCGCGCCCGGGCTCACCGATTCGATCGGGGTCAGCGCCAGCCAGCCCACGGTCAGGCCGTCCACGATGATGGGCCGCTCGATCGTCGGCTCGACCGGGCCGGCATAACCGGCCACCCGCTCGCGGTTCTCGTCGAACAGCGTGAAGCGCCGCGTCGCGCCGGTCAGGTCGGCCGGCCCGTGCTTGACCGCCGGCATCTCCGCCTCCGGCACCAGCGGCCGCAGCAGCCGGCCCCACAGCTCCGGCTTCTGGCGCAGGAAGTCCCAGCTGCGGCCGTTCTCCCGATAACCAGCGGTGACGCTGGTGCGCGCAAGTTCCAGCCGGTTGACCGCCTGCTCGTTGAGGTAGCCGATGAAGTCCCGGTTCAGGTTGATGTGCGAGAACACGCCCATCGCCAGCGCGACCGCCATGGCGGTGCTGAAGACGGCGATGAACAGCCGGGCGGTGAGCGTGAACGGGAGCTTCATCCAGGAGAACGGGGCGGCGAGTGGAGCAGGGCGGGCCGCATGATGACCGGCGCCGCGTGCGGCAGGCAAGCCGTCTGGGCGGAGCCCGCGCGGCGGATGCGATCTTCAAGGTGTCTCCACATTCGTGGGCCAGCATCCGCCGCCATGCCGAAGATTCTGACACCCTGCGCGCGGGCGGCCGGTCCGCGCGCGTCGATGCCGCGTCCCGCCGCGCTGTCCCTGCTGGTCGCCTTTGCGGCCGTCCTCGCGGCTGTCCTGACCGCCGGCTGCGGCGAGAAGAAGACCGCCGCCGCCAAGCCCGCGCCGCCCGAAGTGGGCGTGGTCATCGTCGCGACGCAGGACGCGCCGCTGGCGCTGGAGCTGCCCGGCCGCCTGTCGGCGAGCCAGGTCGCCGAGATCCGCCCGCAGGTGAGCGGCATCGTCCAGAAGCGGCTCTTCGAGGAAGGCACGATGGTGCGTGCCGGCCAGGCGCTGTACCAGCTCGATGCCGCCAGCTACGAGGCCGAGCGCGCGCGCGCCGCGGCCGCGCTGCAGAAGGCTGAGGCCCAGGTGGCCGTCGCCCGCACGCGCGCCGAACGCGACGCCGAGCTGCTCAAGGCCGACGCGCTCAGCCGCCAGAGCGCCGACGACAGCGCCAGCGCGCTGCGGCAGGCCCAGGCCGACGTGGCCGTGGCCCGCGCCGCGCTCGACGCCGCGCGCGTGCAGCTGGACCGCACCCGCATCGCGGCGCCGATCTCCGGCCGCATCGAAGTCTCCACCGTCACCGCCGGCGCCTTGGTCACCGCCAACCAGACGCAGGCGCTGACCACGGTGCAGCAGCTCGATCCGATGCATGTGGACATCGTCCAGAGCAGCGCCGAGATCCTGCAGCTGCGCCGCCAGCTCGAGGGCGAGGGCCCGAACGGCCAGGGCAGCCGCCAGATCCGCGTCGTGCTCGAGGACGGCACCGTGTACGCCCGTCCCGGCACCTTGCAGGTCAGCGGCGTGACCGTCGACCGCGGCACCGGCGCGGTGACGCTGCGCGCGGTCGTGCCCAATCCGCAGGGCATGCTGATGCCCGGCATGGTCGTGCGCGCGCAGCTGCTGGCGGGCGTCGACCGCGACGCGATCGTCGTGCCGCAGCAGGGCGTCACCCGGTCGCCGACCGGCGAGGCGACCGCGCTGGTCGTCGGCGAGGGCAACAAGACCGAGCTGCGCCGCCTCGTGCTCAAGCGCGCGATGGGCAACCAGTGGGTCGTCGCCAGCGGTTTGAAGCCGGGTGACAAGCTCGCCGTCGAGGGCCTGCAGCGCGTGCGGCCCAACCAGGTGGTGACGCCGGTGCCAGCCGGCGCCGGCAAGAAGAAGGGCGGCGAGCAGCCGGGCGCCCCGGCCGGCGGTGCGGCCAGCGCGGCGTCCGTCCCCGCGTCTGTCCCCGCGTCCATGGCGGCTTCGGGCCCGGCGTCGGGCGGGAGCCTCTGATGGCCGCCTTCTTCATCGACCGGCCGATCTTCGCCTGGGTGCTGGCCATCGTCGTGATGCTGGCCGGCATCGCCGCGGTGCTGGGCCTGCCGCTGGAGCGCTATCCGGACATCGCGCCGACGCGCATCTCGATCAACACCAGCTATCCCGGCGCCTCGGCCAAGGCGATCGAGGACTCGGTCACCCAGGTCATCGAGCAGAACCTCAAGGGCATCGACGGCCTGTTCTCGATCGAGTCCACCAGCAATGCCTCCGGCGGCGCCAACACGCAGCTGAGCTTCGTCGCCGGCACCGATCCCGACCTGGCGCAGATGCAGGTGCAGAACAAGGTCTCGCAGTCGCTCTCGCGGTTGCCGCAGGCGGTGCAGGCGCAGGGCGTGCGCGTCACCAAGGCGGGCTCCGAGCCGCTGATGGTGGTCATGCTCACGAGCGACGATCCGAATGTCAGCTCCGCCGACCTCGGCGACTACCTGTCCAGCACGCTGCAGGACATCATCAGCCGCATCGAGGGTGTCGGCGACATCAACGTCTTCGGCTCCGGTTATGCGATGCGCATCTGGCTGGACCCGGCGCGGCTGCAGCGCTACGCGCTGGTCCCGGGCGACATCCGCAACGCGCTGCTGGCGCAGAACACCGAGGTCTCGGCCGGCCAGCTTGGCGCGCAGCCGGTGCCCGAGGGCCAGCGGCTCACCGCGATCATCACCGCGCGCGCCAAGCTGCAGACGCCGGAGCAGTTCCGCAACATCGTGCTGCGCGTGCAGCCGGACGGCTCCGCGCTGCGGCTCAAGGACGTGGCCCGGGTGGAGCTCGGCCGCGACAGCTACACCACCAACGTGCGCAGCAGCGGCGTCACCGCCGCCGGCATGGCCATCGTGCCGGCCAGCGGCGCCAATGCGCTCAAGACGGCCGAGCTGGTCAAGGCCAAGTTCAAGGAGCTCGAGCCCTTCTTCCCGCACGGCATGAAGGTCACCTTCACCTACGACACGACGCCCTTCATCAGCGTTTCCATCGAGGGCGTGGTCCACACGCTGATCGAGGCGATGGTGCTGGTGGTCGTGATCATGTACCTGTTCATGCAGAACCTGCGGGCGACGCTGGTGCCGGCGATCGCGGTGCCGGTGGTGCTGCTGGGTACCTTCGGCGTGCTGGCGCTGGCGGGGTACTCGATCAACACGCTGACCATGTTCGGCCTGGTGCTGGCCATCGGCCTGCTGGTCGACGACGCGATCGTGGTGGTCGAGAACGTCGAGCGCCTGATGCGCGAGGAGGGCCTGAGCCCCCGCGACGCGACCCGCGCCAGCATGAAGGAGATCAGCGGCGCGCTGGTCGGCATCGCGGTCGTGCTGTCGGCGGTGTTCATCCCGATGGCCTTCTTCGGCGGCTCCACCGGCGTGATCTACCGCCAGTTCTCGATCACCGTGGTGAGCGCGATGGTGTTGTCGGTGCTGGTGGCGATGAGCCTGTCGCCAGCGCTGTGCGCGACCTTGCTCAAGCCGGTCCACAAGGGCGAGCATGCCGCGCACGGCGGCCCCTTCGGCAAGCAGCTGGACTGGTTCTTCGGCGGCTTCAATCGCGGCTTCGACCGCTTCACCGAGCGGTATGTGTCGCGCGTGCGCTGGCTGACGGCGCGCGGCGTGCGCAGCTTCATGGTCTACCTGCTGCTGATCGCGGGGCTGGCGGCGCTCTACAAGACGCTTCCGACCTCCTTCCTGCCGGACGAGGACCAGGGCGGCCTGCAGATCCAGGTGCGCATGGCGCCGGGCGCCACGGCGGAGCGGATGGAGGCCGTCGCGCAGAGCATCGAGGCTTACCTGGCCGACCAGAAGGAAGTCCAGTTCTACAACATCGTGCGCGGCGCCGGCGGCGACCAGGGCTCGGGGCAGGGCTTCATCCGCCTGACCGACTGGTCCGCGCGGACCGGCAAGGCGCAGGGCGCCGGCGCGCTGGCCGAGCGCTTCAGCCGCGAGCTCGGCAAGCGCGTGCGCGACGCCAACATCTTCGTCGTGCAGCCGCCGACGGTGCGCGGCCTGGGCGGCAGCGCCGGCATCCAGCTGTTCCTGCAGGACCTGGGCGGCGTCGGCTCGGAGGCGCTCATCGCCGCGCGCGACCGCCTCATCGACCTGGCCAACCAGCGGCCCGAACTCAGCCGCGCCCGCACCAACAGCCTGACCGAGACGCCGCAGCTGCAGATCGACATCGACGACCACAAGGCGGGCACGCTGGGCGTGACGACCTCGACGATCAACGACACGCTGTCGATCGCGCTGGGCAGCAGCTATGTGAACGACTTCCTCGACCGCGGCCGCGTCAAGCGGGTGCTGGTGCAGGGCGAGGGCGCCTACCGCGCCGATCCCGAGGCGCTGCGCTTCTGGTACGTGCGCAACGCCAGCGGCGAGATGGTGTCCTTCAGCGCCTTCGCGAAGGCGGGCTGGACCAACGGTCCGCGCCAGCTGGTCCGCTACAACGGCAGTGCCGCCTATGAGATCCAGGCCGACGTCGCGCCGGGCGTGAGCTCGGGCGCCGCGATGGCCGCGATGGAGCAGGTGCTGCGCGAGATGCCGCCGGGCATCGGCTTCGAGTGGTCCGGCCGCAGCTACCAGGAGCGGCTCTCCGGCGACCAGGCGCCGATGCTGTATGCGGTCTCGGTGCTGTTCATCTTCCTGTGCCTGGCGGCGCTGTACGAGAGCTGGTCGGTGCCCTTCAGCGTGATGCTGGTGGTGCCGCTGGGCATCATCGGCGCGCTCGCGGCCAGCCACCTCGGCGGGCAGATGAACGACGTGTTCTTCCAGGTCGGCCTGCTGACGACGGTCGGCCTGTCGGCGAAGAACGCGATCCTGATCGTCGAGTTCGCCGAGACCCTGCTGGCGCAGGGCATGGGCCTGCTCGATGCCACGCTCAAGGCCTGCCGGCAGCGATTGCGGCCGATCCTGATGACCTCGCTCGCCTTCATGATGGGCGTGCTGCCCCTGGCCTACGCCAGTGGCGCGGGCTCGGGCTCGCAGCGCGCGATCGGCGTGGGCGTGCTCGGCGGCATGGGCAGCGCGACGCTGCTGGGCATCTTCTTCGTGCCGCTGTTCTACCTGTGGGTCAAGCAGCGCTTCAGCCGCATGACGAAGACCGGGACCGCCGGCGACGCCGGGACGAGGCCGACCGACGAGGGCCATCACGCCGCTGGCGATGCGGCCGGGCCGGAGGCGCGGACATGAGGCGCGCGCGTGCATCCATGAGCTTGACGACCCGATGCGCGGCGATCGCGCTGCTGCTGGGCCTGGGCGCCTGCGGCAGCCTGGTGCCGTCGACCGATACACCGCGTCCGCCGCTGCGCGAGGACTTCCGTCCCGCGTCCGCAGCGTCCGCCCCGACATCCGCGGCATCGGGCGCCGGCTCGGCCTTGGCCTCGGCCGCGACGCCCACCGCGACCCCGACCGCGAACGCGGCCTCGACCGAGGCATCGACCGCCGCCGCGCACGAGTGGCGCGGCTTCTTCGCCGACGCTCGGCTGGACGAGGTGGTGGCGCTCGCGCTCGACCAGAACCGCAGCCTGCGCGCGAGCGCGGCCGCCGTCGAGCGGGTGCGGGCGCAGTACCGGATCACGGCGGCGGATCGCCTGCCGGAGATCGGCCTGGGCGCTTCCGCGACGCGCCAGCGCACGATCAACGGCGAGGGCGCGACGACCACCTACGGCGTCAACCTCGGCCTGGCGAGCTACGAGATCGACCTGTTCAACCGCTTGGGTAGCCTCGAGGGCGCGGCGTTGTCGCGCTTCCTCGCCGAGCAGGAGACGCAGCGCAGCGCGCGGCTGAGCCTGGCCGCGGAAGTCGCGACTGCGTGGCTGTCGCTGGTGGCGGCGCAGCAGCGACTGGTGCTCAACCAGGCGCTGCGCGACAGCCAGCAGCGCTCCCTCGACCTGGCGGAGCGGCAGTACGCGCTGGGCGCGGCGTCCGGCCTCGACCGCGCGCGGGCGCGCACCGCCTTCGAATCGGCGCGGGGCGATGCGGCGGAAAGCGTCGGCGCGGTCACGCAGGCACGGCTGCAGCTGGAGCTGCTCGTCGGGCAGCCGGTGCCTGATCGCCTGCTGCCGACCCCGCAGCCCGCGTTGCCCACGGTGACCGCGCTGCCGGAGCTGCCGGGCGGCCTGCCCGCCGAGGTGCTGCTGCAGCGCCCCGACCTCCGCGCCGCGGAGCAGCGCCTGCGCGCGGCGGCCTTTGACGTCGGTGCCGCACGCGCCGCGCGTTTCCCGCGCCTGACCTTGACGGCCAGCGCCGGCACGCGCAGTCCCGACCTGGATGGCCTGTTCAAGAGCGGCAGCGGCGTGTGGAGCCTGGTCCCGCAGATCGACCTGCCGCTGTTCGATGGCGGAGCCCGGCGCGCTCAAGTCGAGGTCAGCGAGGCCAGCCGGCGCGAGGCGCTGGCGAACTACGAGTCGGCGCTGCAGTCCGCGTTCCGCGAGGTCGCGGACGCGCTCGCGGTGCGCGATCAACTGGCCGAGCGGCTCGATGCGCAGCAGGCGCAGGTCGACGCGGCGGTGCAGTCGCTGCGCCTGGCCGAGCGCAGCTACCGGCTCGGCGGCAGCAGCCAGCTGGAGCTGCTGGACGCGCAGCGGCAGTTGACCACCGCCCAGCGCGTGCTGGTCACGCTGCGCCAGACCGAGCAGGTCAATCGCGTCGCGCTGCTGCGCGCGCTCGGCGGCCGGTGGACGCCCTGATGAGGTGACGCGGTGACGCGGTGGTGATGCGGTGGTGACGCGGGCCCGGTCGTGTCGATCACGACCGAGGCTTTTCCCTCATGGATCGACCCGGTGCCGCGCCGGAGCGAACTGGCCAAGAATGCGGGGACACGAACCACACCATTCTTGTTTCAGGGAGCGAGGGATGAATCGAATTCGCGCAGGGCGGCTGACCGCCTGGGCGAGCCTGTGCGCGCTGGCCGCGCTGGGCCTGATGGGAACAGCGGCGCAGGGCGCGCCCGCAGGGCAGACCACGGCGGCCACGACCGCCGCCTCACCACCGCCGATCGCCGACTTCTTCCGCGACCCGCAGGTGCGTCGCCCCAAGCTGTCGCCGGACGGCCGCGCGGTCGCGATGATCGTCAGCAACTCGGAGAGCGAGCGCAGCGCGCTCGCGGTGATCGAGCCGGACCAGGGCAACCGCATCACGCTGGTGGCCAGCTTCACCGACTCCGACATCGCCTTCTTCGACTGGGTGGGCAGCGACCGGCTGGTCTACACCTCCGGCAAGGACGAGGCCGGCAGGCGGCGCGACGGGAACAGCGCCGGCCTGTGGACCGTCAAGCGCGACGGCAGCGAGCGCCGGCAGCTGATCCTGACGCGCTACGCGCAGGAGAGCCGGCTCGAGTCGCGCATCATCACGCGCGCGCTGCCCTTCGAATGGTTCCTCTATGACGTGCCCGATGACGACAGCGGTGAGGTCATCGTCGGCTACGGCCGTTACGACGCGCGCTGGGACCTGAAGTCGGTCCAGCTGGCTCGCCTGAACATCGAGACGCAGCAACGCCGGACGCTGGAGGCCAAGTCGCCGCCCAACGTGGTCCGCTGGGAGCTCGACCCCGGCGGCGAGCCCTGGGCGCTGCAGACCCACGACGAGGACCGCGAGGCGCTGTACTTCAAGACGGCCGAGGGCGCCTGGACGCTGGCGCAGTCCGGCGACTGGGTCAACTCGCCCACGGCGGAGCCGCTGGCCTCCGACGGCCGCGGCCTGCGCCTGGTGGTGGCCGGCACGCCGGCGGGCACGCAGGCGCTGTACCGCATCGATCCCAAGACGCTGAAGCAGGAGGACGAGCCGCTGGTCTCGGTGCAGGGCTACGACTTCCAGGGCGAGGCGGTCTTCGACGCCGAGAGTCGGCGCCTGCTGGGCCTGCACTATGAAAACGACGCGCCGTCGACGCACTGGTTCGACCCGACGCTCAAGCGCATGCAGGCCGAGGTCGACGGCGCGCTGCCGGGCCGCATCAACCGGCTGGCCTGCCGGCGCTGCCTCAAGACGGGTCGGGTGATGGTGACCTCGATGTCGGACACGCAGCCGCCGGAGTACTTCCTCTACGACCAGGGGACCCACAAGCTGCTGGCCTTCGGCGCCGCGCGGCCGTGGATCCGCGCCGCGGAGATGGCGCAGGTCGACCTGTCGCGCGTGCGCGCCCGCGACGGGCTCGAATTCCCGGTGATGGTCACCAAGCCCCGCGGTGCCGCGGCCGGCCCGCGTCCGGCCGTCATGCTGGTGCACGGCGGGCCCTTCGTGCGCGGCACCTCCTGGGGCTGGAACGCCTTGCCGCAGTTCCTGGCCTCGCGCGGCTATGTCGTGATCGAACCCGAGTTCCGTGGCAGCAGCGGCTATGGCGACCGGCTCTTCCGTGCCGGCTGGCGGCAATGGGGCGAGGGAATGATCGACGATCTCAGCGATGCGCTGGCCTGGGCCGTCAAGCAGGGCCTGGTCGATCCGAAGCGGGTCTGCATCGCGGGCGCGAGCTACGGCGGCTACGCGTCGATGATGGCGCTCATCAAGGACCCGGGGCAGTACCGCTGCGGCGTGAGCTGGGCCGGCGTGACCGACCTCGACTACCTCTTCACCCTGGACTGGAGCGACGCGAGCGATGCCTCGCGCCGTTTCGGCATGACCGCGATGATCGGCGACCGCGTCAAGGAGGCCGAGCGGCTGCGGCGCACCTCGCCGCTGCGCCGCGCGGCCGACCTGAAGGCGCCGGTCCTGATCGCCCACGGCATCGACGATCGCCGCGTGCCGATCGACCACGCGACCGACTTCCGCCGCGCGCTCGAGCGGGCCGGCCACAAGGACGTCGAGTACGTCACCTACAACGGGGAAGGCCACGGCTGGCGCATGCTGGCCACGGACGTCGACTTCTTCGGACGGATGGAGCGCTTCCTCGCCAAGCACCTCGCCACGAGGGATCCCGCGACCCCGACCAGCGCGCAGTGAGACGCCCGGCCTCGCCGGGAGGCGAGGCCGGTGCCCGCGCGGCGCGGCGCGGCTTACCAGCCGATGGTGCAGGTCACCGTCGTCGGCGCGTTCGTGTGCGGCGAGGGGCTGAAGCCGCCGACGTCGTCGTAGGCGAAGCCATCGGCCAGTTCATGGCCATTGGCGTGGCCCTCGGTGCGCAGGGCTGTGCGATGTCCGGGCGGCCGGCGCGGGACGGGCGAGTGGCGGCATCGGTGCGGACCGACCTCGCTTATCGTCGTCCCGGACCTCGCAGCACGTCTCCGCCATGCCGCCCACGCCCACCCCCAACGCCGATCCCGCCGCCAGCTTCTCGTTCCGACGGATCGCGGTGCCGGCCTTCGGGCCGTCGCTGCTCTTCGGCCTGGGCGAGGGCGCCATCCTGCCGATCGTGCCGCTGATGGCGCGCGAGCTGGGCGCCTCGGTGTCGATGGCGGCCTTCGTGGTGACGCTGATCGGGCTGGGCTCGCTGCTCAACAACATCCCGGCCTCGCTGATCACGATGCGCTGGGGCGAGCGCTGGGCCATCGTGGCGGCTGGCGTGTGGAGCGCGCTCGGCATGGCGCTGTGCGTGCTGCTGCCGGGCGTGGTGCCGCTGGCGATCGGCTGCTTCATGGTGGGCATGTCGCAGGCGGTCTACAACCTGGCGCGGCAGAGCTACCTCACCGAGGCGGTGCCGGCCGTCTATCGCGCGCGGGCGCTGTCGACGCTGGGCGGCGTGATGCGCATCGGCATGTTCATCGGCCCCTTCCTGTCGGCCGCGGCGGTCCACGCCTTCGGGCTGTCGGCGGCCTTCGGCGTGGGCATCGCCGGTGTCCTGGCCGCGGCGGCCATCGGCGCGCGGCTGCCCGACCTGGAGCTGCCGCCGCACCTGGCGGGCGCGAGCGCGCCGGCGCCGGTCACGCTCGGCGCCATCCTGGCCGACCATCGCCGCGTGTTCCTGACGCTGGGGCTGGGCGTGCTGCTGGTCAGCGCGGTGCGGGCCTCGCGCCAGGCGGTGATCCCGCTGTGGGCGGACCACCTGCTGCTGGCGCCGGCGGTGACCTCGCTGATCTACGGCATCTCCGGCGGCATCGAGATGCTGCTGTTCTATCCGGCCGGACGCGTGATGGACCTCAAGGGCCGGCGCTGGGTGGCGGTGCCGTCGATGGCCCTCATCGGCCTGGCCCTGCTGGCGATGCCGTTCAGCACCGGGTTCGTCTCGCTGCTGGCGGCGGCGACGGCGATCGGCCTGGGCAACGGCATCGGGTCGGGCTTGATCATGACGCTGGGCGCCGACCACGCCCCGCGCCACGGCCGCGCCTACTTCCTCGCGGTGTGGCGCTTCCTCTCGGACCTGGGCGGCTCCTGTGGTCCGGCCTTGCTCTCGGCGCTGGTGGCGACCGCGTCGCTGGCCGGCGGCATCGCGGTCACCGGCGGGCTGGCGCTGCTGGCGGCCGGGATGCTGGGCGTGTGGATCCCGGCGCGAAACGCGGCAGCGTCGGCAACGCCTCCGCGCTGAGCCTGGGTCGCTGGCTTCGCGGTGAGGACCGTGGCGCGAAGCCCTACAGTCGCGGCATGTCGTCCGAACCCCAGCCCCAAGCCGGATCGCCGCTCAAGCGGCTGCGCACCGAGCGCCTGCTGATGCGCGCCTCGGCGCCCGCGATGGCCGAGGCCATCATCGATTACCAGTCCCGCAACGCCGCGCACTTCGCGCGCTGGGACCCGACGCGGCCGGCCGATCATTGGGACCTCGAGCCCACTCGCGCACGCCTGGCGCGCGAGGAGGCCGGTTTCGAGGCCGGCACGATCTGGCGCTTCTGGTTGTCGCTGCACGAGGCGCCGGATCGCGTGATCGGCCAGTGCGGGCTCTCCGACGTGGTGCGGGGCGTGTTCCAGAGCGCGATGCTGGGCTACAGCCTGGACCAGGGCTGCGTCGGCGGCGGCCTGATGCAGGAGGCGCTGAAGTGCCTGCTCGACCAGGCCTTCGGGCCGGCGGTGTCGCTGCATCGGGTGCAGGCGTCGGTGAGGCCGGAGAACGCGCGCAGCCGCCGTGTGCTGGAACGCCTGGGCTTCCGGCGCGAGGGCTTCAGCCCGCGCTACCTGTTCATCGACGGCGCGTGGCGCGACCACGAGACCTTCGCGTTGATCAATCCGGGGTGGGGGGAGACGCAGCGGCCGGTGGCGTGAGCGGCAGTCCGGCCGGCGCGCTGTGAAGCGTTGCGTTCATGCCAACTCGCTTGAAATCGACCTGCTGGAGCGTGCCTAGACTGGCCTTCGGTCTCAGGTGAAGCGAGGGCGTGGTCAATGAAGCAGTGGATGACAGACGAGTCGATCAAATCGCTGATCGAGATGCCGAAGGCGGTGCGCAATCCCAGGGCGCGGTGGACGGAGCAGAAGAAGTCGAGGCGACGGACTTTTGACGTCGAGAGCGTGGACGGCCGGCACCGGTTCCGGGTCTATCAGCGTCAGAACATGGTGGATCCGAATGCCTTCTCATGCGGATTGAGCGTGCTCGATGGTGACGGTGAGGATCTGACGCTCGTGCGGTGCAATGGGCCCGATCATCTTCATGGGAATCCGCTGGAAGGGGCCCGCCTCGACTATCGATGCCATGTGCACGTCGCCACCGAGCGATACATCGCCGAAGGAATGAAACCGGAACACTTTGCCGAGCATTGCGAGGCTTATGGCGATCTCGTCGGCGCGACACGGCATCTTGCCGACTTGTGCGCGATTGCTAATCCGCCGCTGGACCTGGATGGCGCAAGCATCGAGCCTGCGGAAGCGCTGCTCGAGAGGGGGCGCTGAACATGAGTCGAACGAATCTTCAGCAGCAGCTGTGCACGATGCTCTGCCGCGAGGTGCAAGTCGTCGAGCGAAGGGGGCAGCTCATGGTGTCGCTGCCGTTTGAAGGGCGGGACGGCGATCACCCCGTCGTCCACCTTTCGCAAGAAGGGGAAGGCTGGCGACTGAGCGATCTCGCCAAGACCTTGATGCGGCTCAGCTACGAGAACGATCTGTCCAAACTTCTGAGCGGCGCGCGCGGCAAGCTCTATGAGCAGGTTCTGCGAGAGTGCGGGGTTTCGGATCAGGACGGGGAACTGGTCGTCAAAGCCGGCGCGGAGGAACTCGTGCAGGGCTTGTTCCGATTGGGGCGGTGCATCTGCCGTCTTGAGGATCTTGGGCTCTGGAGCCGTGGACGAGTCGAATCCACGTTCTATGACGACCTCAACTCCGTCCTGCGTGATGTCGTCGGCGGTGATCGATTGATCAGGGACTATGTGGACCCCGACGTCCCCGCCAGTGAGAACTACCCGATCGATTTCTACGTTCAGGGGGCTCGCGCACCGCTCTACCTGTTTGGAGTCAAGGGGGCGGACAAGGCGCGGTTGACTGCCATCACGCTTCAGCACCTGAAGACCTACGCGGGCAGCTTCGATTCCCTGGTGGTCGTCAATGATCTCGGGGATGTGTCGAAGGCCGACATCGAGCGATTGGCGAGGGTGGCGAACGACATGGTGTTCGGGCTCGACGACACGCGCGCGATCCGCGACAAGATCGATCACAGGCTTCGGGCCTGAGCGCTACACCTCGGTCTTCGCTCCTTGCCTGTCGAGTACTCCCTCGGCATGAGCATCTGCGCCGAGCTTCTTTGTCCGGGCATGCCGGCTCACGCAGGCTACGGAACTGTCTTGATCGATGAATCCTTGAAAGCCCCATGGTCCTTCGCTCGCCATTTCCTTCGCCGTACCGCCACGCCATCCCGTTGAGCGTCGTCGCGCTCGCCGCCATCGCCAGCTTCGCGCCGTCGGTGCATGCTCAAAGCTCGTCGCCTTCGGCGGCGGCATCGGCGGATCAGCTCCAGCAGGTCGTCGTCACCGGCACGCGCCGTGTCAATCGCACGGTCGCCGAGTCCGAGTCGCCTGTCGACGTCCTCAGCGCCGCGGACCTGCAGCGCACCGGGACCACCGAGCTTGCGACAGCGCTCGGGCAGCTGCTGCCATCGCTGAACTTCCCGCGCCCGTCGCTGACCGACGCTTCCGACGCGGTGCGGCCCGCCCAGCTGCGCGGGCTCTCGCCCGACCAGACGCTGGTGCTGATCGACGGCAAGCGCCGCCACACCACCGCGGTGGTCAACATCAACGGCACGCAGGGCCGGGGTTCCGCGCCGGTGGACCTGAACACCATTCCGCTGGCCGCGATCGAGCGCATCGAGGTGCTGCGCGACGGCGCTGCGGCGCAGTACGGGTCCGACGCGATCGCCGGCGTCATCAACATCGTTCTGAAGAAGGGCGCGCGCGGCGGCGGCGTCAATACCGAGCTCGGCCAGACCGATGCCGGCGACGGCTTGCGGCACACCGAGTCCGCCAGCGCCGGATTCGCCCTGGGGCCGGACGGATGGATCCGCTTCGCGCTCGAGAACCGCCATCAGCAGCGGACCAACCGTGCCGGCGTCGACACCCGTGAGGCAGCGACCGAGCCGCGTTTCGGGCAGGTCAACAACCGGCTCGGCGATCCGGACAGCCATCAGCAGGCCGCCGTGCTGAACGCCGAGCTGCCGCTGGCCGGCGCGCTGCAGGCCTATGCCGTCGCCACGCTCAGCCATCGTGACACGGTGTCCGCCGCCTTCTGGCGCACCCGCGCCACCGCGGTGGCCAACAACGTCGCCGGCCTGTATCCCGAGGGCTTCCTCCCGCTGCAGCGCAGCACCACGGTCGACGTCGGCCTGATCGCCGGCGTGCGGGGCGAACTCGCCGGCTGGTCCTGGGATGCGAGCCTCAACCACGGCCGCAACCGCTTCGACATCGACGTCACCGACACCGCGAACTACTCGCTGGGCAATGCCAGCCCGACGCGCTTCGACGCGGGCCGGCTGAGCAACCAGCAGACGGTGCTCAACCTGGACCTCTCGCGCGAGCTCGACCTCGGCCTCGCCGCGCCGTGGACGCTGGCCCTGGGCGCGGAGGCCCGCCGCGAGCGCTACGAGATCGACGCCGGCGAGCCCGCGTCGTACCAGAGCGGCGGCGCGTCGGGTTTCCCCGGCTTCCAGCCTGGCAATGCCGGCGCGCATGCGCGCCGCGACGTGGCGGCCTATGCCAGCCTGGAAGGCCGGGTGACGCAGGCCTTCAGCGCCTCGGCCGCGCTGCGGGCCGAGCATTACGACGACTTCGGCGGCGCGAGTTCGGCCAAGTTGTCGGGCCGTTATGCCTGGTCGCCGGCCGTGGCGCTGCGCGGCACCGTGTCCACCGGCTTTCGGGCGCCGTCGCTGGCGCAGCGGTTCTTCGCCACCACCTCGACCAATCTGATCAACGGCGCGCTGGTGGAAGCGGGCACCTTCCCGGTCGAGTCCGCTGCCGCCGCGGCCCTGGGCGCGAAGCCGCTGAAGCCGGAGAAGTCCCGCAACCTCAGCCTGGGCCTGCTGCTGCAGCCGCTGGCGCAGTGGCAGACCACAGTGGACGTCTACCAGATCGACATCGACGACCGCATCCTGCTGTCGGCCAACCTCTCGTTGCCGACCGCGCTGCGGGACCAGCTGGCCGCGCAGGGCGTGCTGGTGAGCGCCGGGCGCTACTTCACCAACGCGCTGGATACGCGCACCCGCGGTGTCGATGTCGTGAGCACCTGGCAGCAGGACTGGGGCCGTGCCGGCCGCGGCCAGTACACGCTGGCCTACAACCACAACAGGAATTCGGTGCGCCACGTCGACGACAACCCGGCGCTGCTGAGCGCCAACAACCTGACGCTGATCGATCGCGTGACGCTGGCGCGGGCGACGGTCGGCTCGCCCAAGGACAAGCTGGTCGCGAGCGCGGAACACCGCTGGGGACCGTGGAGCGGCCGCGTGGCCGCGAGCCGCTACGGCAGTTTCGTCATCCGCCAGTCCAACGCGGCGAACGACCAGACCTTCGGCGCGGCCTGGCTGCTGGACGTGTCGGCGGGATGGGAGCAGGGCGCCTGGCAGGTCAGCGCGGGTGTCGACAACCTCACCGACCGCTATCCGGACCGGGTCATCGCCGCCAATGCCATCGGCGGGATCCTGGCCTACAACCAGTTCTCGCCCTTCGGCTTCAATGGGCGGCAGTACTACGCGAAGGTGGGTTATCGGTGGTGATCCACCTGGCGCGGAACCGGCCGGCGAGCGCCGGCCGCGGGCCTCAGACCAACCCCTGCTTGCTCGCCAGCACGGCCGCCTCGGCGCGGCTGGAGACGTTGAGCTTCTTGTAGATGGACTTGATGTGGTCGTTGACGGTGAACCACTTGATGCCCATCAGGTTCGCGATCTCCTTGATCGTGAAACCCTTGCTGAGGTAGGTCAGCACCTCGTTCTCGCGCGGGGTCAGGCGTTCCCATTCGGGCACCGGATCCAGCGTCACGCCGCGCCCGCTGGGCGTGGCCGTCGAGGTCAGGCTGCCGAAGCCGGAGTTCAGTCCCATCGGCCCCGAATCGCCAGTGGAGCCCGGCCGGAAATGAGACAGCAGCCGCCGCGCGATCGCCGGCGACAGCGGCGGCTGGCCGCGCACGATGCGCTGCAGTTCCTCGACCAGCACCTCGAAGCGGTCTTCCTTCAGCAGGTAGCCGTCCGCGCCGCGCTGCAGGGCAGGGAAGAGGTGGTCGTCGTCCGAGTACAGCGTCGTGACGATCTTGACCGCCGGCTTGCCGGACAACTCGCCCAGGAACTCCATGCCGTTGCCGTCCGGCAGCTCCAGGTCGATCAGGATCAGCTTGTAGCCGTTGCCGGCGCTGCCGTCGCTCTCGACCTTGGCGAGTTGCCGGCGGGCGCCTTCCAGGTCGCCGGCCTCGGTGATCTCCATGCCATCGCTGAAGCTTTCACGCACCACGCGGCACAGGAAGCTGCGGGCGACGGGGTTGTCTTCGACGATGAGAACTTTGACGGCCATGGTGTGGGGAGCAAAAGCTGCCCGCATCCTAGCAGCGGCCCCCCGGCTTGCATGCCCCGTGAAACAGGGTGTCGACGGGCGGTCAGCCGTTGACGACGACCAGCTTGCCCACCACCTGCCGCGAGGCCATGCGCTCGAAGGCCTGCGGCAGCGACGTCATCGGCAGCACCTGGTCGATCACCGGCCGGATCTTGCCGGCGGCATACCACTGCGCCAGGGTCGCCATCATCGCGGCGTTGCGCTTGGGTTCGCGCTTGGCGAACTCTCCCCAGAACACGCCCACCAGCGACGCACCCTTGAGCAGGGCCAGGTTCAGCGGCAGCGCCGGGATGGCGCCCTGGGCGAAACCCACCACCAGGTAGCGGCCGCGCCAGGCGATCGAGCGGAAGGCCGCTTCGGCCAGGTCGCCGCCGACCGGGTCGTAGATGACGTCGGGGCCGCGGCCCTCGGTGTGGGCCTTGATCTCGTCGCGCAGCGAGCCCTGGGTGTAGTTGATGGTGGCATCGGCGCCGATCTCCCGGCAACGCGCGCATTTCTCGTCGGACGAGGCCGCCGCGATCACCCGCGCGCCGGCCGCCTTGGCGATCTGGATCGCCGCCGTCCCGACGCCGCCGGCCGCGCCCAGGATCAGCACCGTCTCGGCCGGCTGCAGCGCGGCGCGGTCGATCAGCGCATGGTGGCTGGTCGCATAGGTGCAGATGAAGGCGGCCGCGTCCTCGAAGGGGAAACCCGGCGGCAGCGGCATGGCCAGCGCGGCCGGGACCAGCGCCTCGGTGCCGAAGCCGCCGGTGCCGGTGAAGGCCGCCACCGCGTCGCCCGGCTTGAAGCCGCTCACGCCGTCGCCCACCGCCTCGACGATCCCGGCGAACTCGGTGCCCGGCACGAAGGGCAGCGGCGGCTTCATCTGGTACTTGTTCTGGATGATCAGCAGGTCGGGGAAGTTCAGGCTCGCCGCCTTGATCGCCACCTTCAGCTGGCCCGGCCCGGGCGTGGGAGACGGCAGCTCCTTCCATTGCAGCGCCTCGACGCCGACGGGGTTCTCGCACAGCCAAGCCTTCATCTCTCGTCTCCTTGTCCAGGCCTCCGGCGGAGGGTCGGGGCGCATGATAGGCAGCGCGCCGCGCGGCCCGCGTCGCCGGGGTGACGGCCTGCCTACAATGCCGCCCCATGCGCATCCTCATCGCCAACGACGACGGCTACCTGGCCCCCGGTATCGCCGCCCTGGTCCGCGCCTGCGAAGGGCTCGGCACGGTGGAAGTCATCGCCCCCGAGCAGAACGCCAGCGGCACGTCCAACTCGCTCACGCTGCACCGGCCGCTGTCGGTCTACACGGCGTCCAACGGCTATCGCTACGTCAACGGCACGCCGTCCGACTGCGTCCACCTGGCGCTGACCGGCCTGCTCGACTACAAGCCCGACCTGGTGCTCTCGGGCATCAACAACGGCGCCAACATGGGCGACGACACGCTGTATTCCGGCACCGTCGCCGCGGCCACAGAGGGCTACCTGTTCGGCGTGCCCTCGATCGCGTTCTCGCAGGTCGAGAAGGGCTGGGGCCACCTCGACGCCGCGACCGCCGTGGTCCGGGCGCTGGTCCAGGACGTGATCGCCGGCGGACTGGACCGGCCCTTCCTGCTGAGCGTGAACATCCCCAACCGCGCCGACGCCGCCGCGCTGCCGCGCCGCATCACGCGCCTGGGCCGCCGCCACGCCAGCGAGGCCACCATCCAGCAGCGCAGCCCGCGCGGCGACATGATCTACTGGATCGGCCCGGCCGGCGCCGAGCGCGAGGCCGGCGAGGGCACCGACTTCCACGCCACCGGCAACGGCGCCGTCTCGATCACGCCGCTGCAGGTCGACCTCACCGAACACGCGACGCTGGACGACTGGCGCCAGCGGCTGCAGACCGCCGGCCGTCCATGACCTCGCTGCCGCCCCGGCCCAAGCGCTTCCCGCTGTCGCTGGACAAGCTCGCCCCGGCGCGCCCGGGCGCGCCGTCCGCAGCCGCGGCCGCCGAGGCCCGCGAGCCGCTCAAGCCGCAGGGCCACTGGCAGCAGGCTGCCGCCATCAAGGCGCGGCAGACGACGCCGATCGGCCTGGGGCTGGACTCCGCCGGCGTGCGCCAGCGCATGGTGGACCGCCTGCGCCGCGAAGGCCTGACGGACGAGCGCGTGCTGCAGGCGCTGGCGACGGTGCACCGGCATGCCTTCGTCGACTCCGCGCTGGCGACGCAGGCCTACGAGGACACCAGCCTGCCCATCGGGCACGGCCAGACCATCTCCAAGCCGTCGGTCGTCGGCCGGATGATGGCGCTGATGCTGGACGCGCCGGGCGCGCGCCAGCGCGGCCATCTCGGCAAGGTGCTGGAAATCGGCACCGGCTGCGGCTACCAGGCGGCGCTGCTGATGCAAGTGTCGAAACAGGTCGTGTCGGTCGAGCGGCTGCGGCCGCTGCACGACAAGGCCCGCGCGAACCTGGTCGGCCACCACCAGGTGCGGCTGGTCTACGGCGACGGCATGCTGGGCCATCCGCCGTCCGCGCCCTACGACAGCATCATCTCGGCCGCCGGCGGCGACGACATCCCCAAGGCCTGGCTGGACCAGCTCGCGCCGGGCGGCCGGCTGGTCGCGCCGATGACCGCGCCCAGCGGCCGCGGCCAGGTGCTGGTGCTCATCGACCACGTCCGTGACGCGGCGGGCTCGCGCTTCGTGCGCAGCCTGCACGAAGCGGTCCTGTTCGTGCCCCTAAAATCGGGGGTCCTGTAGCGCGGCAGCCTCACGGCTCCCGCGCTTCGGCTTTCGCAACGACAAACACGCGCGCATGCAACATCTCTTCCGTTCTCCGCTGCTTTGGGTCTCCGTGGTGGTGCTGGCGCTCACGGGCTGCCAGAACACACCGCATCGCGCGCCGGTGGAGGACCGCGCCGTCGGCAAGGGCGCGTCCGCGCAGTCCGCGATCCCGGGCACCGCGGTGACGCCCGCGCCGGAATCGAAACCGCTGCCCGGCGCCGAGAACGCCGGCAAGCCCGGCTACTACACCGTCAAGCCCGGCGACACGCTGATCCGCATCGCCATGGACAACGGCCAGGGCTGGAAGGACGTGGCGCGCTGGAACGGCATGGACAACCCCAACCTGATCGAAGTGGGTCAGGTCTTGCGCGTGGCGCCCCCGGGCGTGGATCCGACCGCGGTGACGACCAAGCCGCTGGCGAGCTCGAAAGTCGAGACCCGGCCGCTGGATGGCAAGTCCCCGGCTCCGGCGACGGGCAGCGCGTCCGCCGCCTCGGCGCCCGCCACCGCCGCCGCGACGCCCGCACCCGCCACCCGCGACGACGACGACATCAGCTGGGGCTGGCCCGCTTCCGGCCCGGTGGCCGCGGGCTTCGACGAAGTCCGCAACAAGGGCCTGGCGTTCTCCGGCAAGCCCGGCGACCCGGTGTTCGCCGCCGCCGATGGCCGCGTGATGTACGCGGGCGCGGGGTTGCGCGGATACGGCAACATGATCATCATCAAGCACAGCACGAACTATCTGACGGCCTACGCGCATAACCAGACGTTGCTGGTGAAGGAAGACCAGGTGGTGCGCAAGGGCCAGAAGATCGCCGAGATGGGCAGCAGCGACGCGGATTCGGTGAAGCTGCACTTCGAGGTGCGCAAGCAGGGCAAGCCGATCGATCCGTCGAAGCTGTTGCCCGCGCGCTGAGGGCGCTCAAGGAGGCGCCGCAACATGACCTTGCAACGCGCCTCTTCGTCAGATGGACTCTCGCCCGACGGCCTGGACCGCCCCGGTCATCCAGGCCGTTTCAGATTGCCGCCCGAGCTGGCGGCCGAGTCCGCCGAGCCGGCTGACGACCATGACGCCGCCGCGCCGGCCGAGGGCGATGCGGCGGACAGTCCCGAGGTCGTGGCCGACGAGGACGATGAAGTCCGCGCGCTGCGCAGCGCCGAGTCTGAGGACGGCAAGAGCAAGTCCAGGAACGGCAAGGGCGACCTGGGTCCCGCCGACGGCGACGCGACCAACGCCCTGCAGGCCTACCTGCGCGACATCCGGCGCACCCCGCTGCTGACGCCCCAGGAGGAGTACGACACCGCCGTCAAGGCGCGCGCCGGCGACTTCGAGGCGCGCCAGGCGATGATCGAGCACAACCTGCGGCTGGTCGTCAGCATCGCCAAGAACTACCTGGGCCGCGGCCTGCCGATGAGCGACCTCATCGAGGAAGGCAACCTCGGCCTGATGCACGCGATCGGCAAGTTCGAGCCCGAGCGCGGTTTCCGTTTCTCGACCTACGCCAGCTGGTGGATCCGCCAGGCGGTGGAGCGCGCGCTGATGCATCAGGCGCGGCTGGTGCGGCTGCCGGTGCACATCGTGCGCGAGCTCAACCAGGTGCTGAAGGCGCGTCGCGCGCTGGAGGCGCTCGCGGCGCAGCGCGGCGGCGAAGGCGCGGTGCGCGCCGAGGATGTCGCGCAAGCGCTCGGTCGACCGGTCGACGAGATCGCCGAGCTGCTCGCCTATGCGGAACTGCCCAGCTCGCTCGATTCGCCGGTGGACCGCAATGGCGACGGCGGCGAATCGATGCTGGACCTGGTCGCCGACGAGCAGGCGGTCGACCCGGCCGGCCACCGGCTCAGCCATGAGCTCGAGGACCTGCTCAAGAGCGGGCTGGCCTCGCTGAGCGACCGCGAACGCGAGGTGCTCGCCGGCCGCTACGGCCTGGCCGACCGCGAGCCCGAGACGCTGGACATCCTCGCCGTGCGGCTGGGCCTGACCCGCGAGCGCATCCGGCAGATCCAGATCGAGGCGCTGGCCAAGCTCAAGCGCAACATGATGCGGCAGGGCATCAGTCGGGATTCGATCTTCTGATTCGCGGCGCTCGCCGTGACGCCCGCGCCGGACGTCGCTGGGATAATGCGCGCCCATGACTGATGTATCGGAATGGCTGAAGGTCGAGTCGCTGGACCTTGAAGCGCAGGGCGTCGCCCACAACAGCGAAGGCAAGGTCGTGTTCATCGAGGGCGCCTTGCCCGGCGAAGAAGTCCAGGTCGCCGTCGGCCGCAAGAAGAACAACTGGGAGCAGGCCGCGATGGTCGCGATGCGCCGCGAGAGCGCGCAGCGGGTGCGGCCGGTCTGCCCGCATTTCGGGCTGCATGCCGGCGCCTGCGGCGGCTGCAAGATGCAGCACCTGCATCCCGGCGCTCAGGTGGCGGTCAAGCAGCGCGTGCTCGAGGACAACCTGTGGCACCTCGGCAAGGTCAAGGCCGAGGCGCTGCTGCGCCCGATCGAGGGGCCGGCCACCGGCTACCGCTATCGCGCCCGCCTGTCGGTGCGCTACGTGCCGAAGAAGGGCCACGTGCTGGTCGGCTTCCATGAGCGCAAGAGCCGCTACATCGCCGACATGCAGGTCTGCAAGGTGCTGCCCGAGAAGGTCAGCGCGATGCTGCTGCCGCTGCGCGAGCTGATCGGCGCGATGGACGGCCGCGACCGCCTGCCGCAGATCGAGTTGGCCATCGGCGACAACGGCGGCACGCAGGTGATCGCGCTGGTGCTGCGCCACCTGGAGCCGCTGAGCGCGGGCGACGTCGCCCGGCTGCGCGCCTTCGCCGCCGAGCACGGGGTGCAATGGTGGCTGCAGCCCAAGGGGCCGGAGACGGTGCACCTGCTCGATGCGGACGGACCGGAGCTGGCCTACACGCTGCCGGAGTTCGGCGTCGTGATGCCGTTCAAGCCGACCGACTTCACCCAGGTCAACCACCACATCAACACGGTGCTGGTCGGCCGCGCGCTGCGGCTGCTGGGCGTGCAGGCCGGCGAGCGCGTCATCGACTGGTTCTGCGGCCTGGGCAACTTCACCCTGCCGCTGGCGACGCAGGCGCGCGAGGTCCTCGGCATCGAGGGCAGCGAGGCGCTGGTGCAGCGCTCGCGGGAGAACGCCAAGCGCAATGCGCTCGACCACAAGGCCAGCTTCGTCGCGCGCAACCTGTTCGAGATGACCCCGCAGCTGCTGGTGGCCGACGGCGCCGCCGACCGCTGGCTGATCGATCCGCCGCGCGAAGGCGCCTTCGCGCTGGTCAAGGCGCTGGCGGACCTGGTCCAGGACCCATCGCTGGCACCCGGCTGGACGCCGCCCGAGCGCATCGTCTACGTGTCCTGCGCGCCGGCCACGCTGGCGCGCGACGCGGGGCTGCTGGTCAACGTCGCCGGCTACCGCTGCGTGCAGGCCGGCGCGGTGAACATGTTCCCGCACACGGCGCACGTGGAATCGATCGCCGTCTTCGAGCGGGATCCGCAGGCGCAGGCGCAAGCGCAGGCCCAGGCCCGGACCGCGGCGCAGGGCGACGCCTCGCCGCCGCCGAGCGCTGGCTTCATCGCTTGATGAGGCTGGCGGCGGGCGGCGCGGGCGCAGCATGAGTCCTCGACCCGGGGCGCGCTCGTAGAATCGGCAGCTTCGGTTTCTCGCCTCGGCAGGTTCTCCAGATGTCCGGCAGCACTTTCGGCAGCTTGTTTCGCGTCACCAACTTCGGCGAGAGTCACGGCCCGGCCATCGGCTGCGTGATCGATGGCTGCCCGCCCGGGTTGGCGCTGTCGGTCGAGGACATCCAGCCCGAGCTGGACCGCCGCCGCCCCGGCACCTCGCGCCACGTCACGCAGCGGCAGGAGCCCGACCAGGTCGAGATCCTGTCCGGCGTCTACGAGGGCCTGACCACCGGCACGCCGATCTGCCTGCTGATCCGCAATGTGGACCAGCGCAGCAAGGACTACGGGAACATCCTCGACACCTTCCGCCCCGGCCACGCCGATTACACCTACTGGCGCAAGTACGGCCTGCGCGACCCGCGTGGCGGCGGGCGCTCGTCGGCCCGGCTGACGGCGCCGATGGTGGCCGCCGGCGCCGTCGCCCGCAAATGGCTGAAGCAGGAACTGGGCGTCCGGTTCCGCGGCTGCATGACGGCGCTGGGCGAGATCGACCTGGCCTTCGAGGGCTGGGAGCATGTCGGCCAGAACCCCTTCTTCGCCGCCAACGCCTCGCAGATCCAGGCGCTGGAGGACTACATGGACGCGCTGCGCAAGGACGGCGACTCGGTCGGCGCGAAGCTGATGGTCGAGGCCACCGGCATGCCGGCCGGCCTGGGCCAGCCGCTGTTCGACAAGCTCGATGCCGACATCGCCTACGCGATGATGGGCATCAACGCGGTCAAGGGCGTCGAGATCGGCGCCGGCTTCGACAGCGTGCGCCAGCGCGGCAGCCAGCATGGCGACGAGCTGACGCCGGCGGGCTTCGCCAGCAACAACGCCGGCGGCGTGCTGGGCGGCATCTCCAGCGGCCAGGACCTGCGCGTGTCGATCGCGATCAAGCCCACCAGCTCCATCCGCACGCCCAAGGCATCCATCAACCGCGCCGGCGAGCCCACGACGGTCGAGACCTTCGGCCGCCACGATCCCTGCGTCGGCATCCGCGCGACGCCGATCGCCGAGGCGATGCTGGCACTGGTCGTCATGGACCACGTACTGATGGACCGCGCGCAGTGCGGCGACGTCGAGCTGCCCATCCCTGCGATTCCTGCAATCGCCGCGGTCGCTCCGCGTCACCCCGACGCCGGCTGAAGCCGCGACCGCGCCCGCACGCCGGCGCGGTCCCCGTCCGCCCCCCGACTGCCTCATGGCCCGATCCATCGCCCCGTCGGCCGTCCCGGCGACGCCGGACGACGCCCGCGTGCTGCGCGCGAGCGCGCTGCTCGGCTGCGCCTATTACGGCAGCATCGGCCTGTTCAACCCATTCGCGCCACTTTGGTACAAGTCGCTTGGCCTGCCGGTGGTGGCGATCGGGCTGCTGGTGTCGATGCAGAGCTGGACCCGGCTGTTCGCGCCCTACCTGTGGGGCCTGGTGGCCGACCGCAGCGGCCGGCGCGTCGAGCTGATCCGGGCCGCGGCGCTCGCCTGCTGGATCAGCGCCTGCGGCCTGCTGCTGGTATCGCCCAGCGGCGCCGGCGCGTCGGTGCTCGGACTGACGCTGGTCGTGTTCCTGATGTACTTCTTCAACGCCTGCGTGACGCCGCTCAACGAGGCGCTGATCGCGCATGAGCTGGCCGCCAGTGGCGGCATGGATCCGAAGCGCTACGGCCGTGTGCGGCTGTGGGGCTCGGTCGGCTTCCTGGCGACCGTCGTCGGCGGCGGCTGGTGGTTCGACGCGGCCGGCATGGCGGTGTTCCCGTGGACCATCGTCGCGGGGCTCACGACGCTGGTGATCGCCGCCTGGCGGCTGCCGCGCAGAGCCGCCGTCCAGCACGACGCGGCGGCGCCGGTCTCCATCGCCGCCACGCTGCGCCGACCGGAAGTCGGCTGGTTCTTCCTCGGCATATTCTTCACCGTGCTGGCGCACACCGCCATCTACGCCTTCTACAGCCTCTACCTGGACCGGCTCGGTTACGGGAAGGGGCAGGTGGGGGCGCTGTGGGCGGTGTCGGTCGCGGCGGAGATCGCCTGGTTCGCCTTCCAGGGCCGCTGGGTCCGGCAGCAGCACCTGCATCACTGGCTCATCGTCGCGGCGCTGCTGGCGGCGTTCCGGCTGGCGGGCACCGCCGGGCTGGGCGCGAGTCTCGTGGCGATGGTCCTGCTCCAGTGCTGCCACGCGGTCACCTTCGCCGCGCAGCACACCGCCTGCATCGGCCTGATCGGGCGCTACTTCCCCGGCCGGCTGCAGGGCCGCGGCCAAGCGCTGTACGCGGTGCTGGGCTACGGGGTCTCGGGCGTGCTGGGCAGCCTGGGCGGCGCCTGGCTCGCCGAAAGTCATGGCTACGCGGCCTGCTTCTGGGCCGCGTCGGTCGCCGCGCTTCTCGGCGCGGCCTGTCATTGGCGCTGCGCGAAACGCGATCCGCTGCAGCCGGCCTGAGCGCCGCCCGCCCGGTCCGGCGCTATGGCCGCACCGGTTCCGACAGCCAAAAGGCAATCGGGCGCCATCGCCTTCTTCTGCGCTTTCGTCGCTCCGACTAGCAATCTGTCGTTGAGACGGCCGATTTCAGTCCCAGAGATAAGCAGGCCATGACGCACAAACAGCAGTTCGTCGCGTCTGGCTCACGCATCAATTTGGGGATTCCTACACTGCGCCGCATTCAAGGATCATCGAACCGGTGATCCCGTGTCGACGGATGGGGGAGATCATGCGCAAGCAATGGTGGTTGGGTGGCGTGGCGGTGGCCGTCCTGGCGGGCGGCGCCGGCGTGTACGCCACGAGCGGGAGCAGCGCTCCGGCGGCGAAGAAGGACGCGGCCAAGCCGGCCCTGGAGTTCCAGGCGGGCGAGGTCATCAAGCCGACGATGGCGCCGATGCCGGGCCTGATCGAGTTCTCCGGCCCGCTGGTCGCGCCCAATACCGTGATCGTCCGTGCCAAGGCCTCGGGCAGCCTGGACCGCCTGACGGTGGGCGAGGGAAGCCGGGTCAAGGCCGGCCAGTCGCTGGGCCAGCTGGACCTGGAGGAACTGCGCCACAAGGTGGCCGAGCGCAATGCCAGCGTCGAATCGGCCCGCGCCATGTACGAGCAGTCCGAGCGCCAGTACAAGGCCAACCAGGGCCTGGCCTCGCAGAACTTCATCGCGCCGACGGCGCTGGACAACTCCCGCGCGCAGCTCGAGTCCGCGCGCGGCCAGATGCTGTCCGCGCAGGCGCAGCTCGGCACCAGCGAGGTCCTGCTGCGCCAGGCCGCGCTGATCTCGCCGATCGACGGCATCGTCGCCAAGCGGCACACGCTGCCCGGCGAGAAGGTCGCCGCGGAGCAGCAGGTGCTGACCATCGTCGACCTGTCCAAGCTGGAGCTCGCCGGCCTGGTCGGCACGCACGAGGTGGGCAAGCTCTCGCCCGGCATGACGGTGCAGGTCAAGGTGGAGGGCAGCGATGAGCCGGTGACGGCCCGCATCGCCCGCATCGCGCCGGCCGCCGAGCCCGGCACCCGCTCGATCGGCGTGACGCTGACGCTGGACAACACCGGCGAGCGTTTCCGTGCCGGCCAGTACGCCGTCGCCCGCGTCGAGCTGCCCGACGACAAGCCGCGCCTGACGGTGCCGTCCACGGCGGTGGGCGCGGTGTCCGGCCAGGAACATGTCTGGTTGATCGAGAAAGGCATGCTGGTGCGCCGCATCGTGACCACCGGCCGGCGCGATCCGCGCGAAGGGCGCGTGGAGATCCTGGCCGGCGTGACGCCGCAGTCGCAGGTGCTGGGCGCGCGCTTCGACAACCTCAAGGAAGGCGAGCGCGCCGAGATCCGCGCGCCCAAGGCCAGCATGGCCAGCGTCGCCGCGAGCGGCGCGACCGCCCAGTAATCGCCGCCCGGGCCCAGCGGCGGCGGCGCTGCCGCGCCCGGGGCCTGGCGGAAAGAACGACAAGAACGGCCGACCGCCGGTGCCGCGCGCGTCTGCCTGGCCCGACCGGCCCGACCGGCCACGACCGAACCGAACCCTCGAAGGGAGCTTCCCATGTGGATGACCCGTGTCTCGATCCGCAACCCCGTCTTCGCCACCATGGTCATGGTCGCGTTGTGCGTGCTGGGGCTGGTCGCCTATTCCAAGCTGGGCGTCGAGCAGTCGCCCGACATCACCTTCCCCGGTGCCCAGATCGACATCCAGTACCCCGGCGCCTCGCCCGAGGCGGTGGAGCGCGAGGTGGCCAAGCCGCTCGAGGAGGCGCTCAACACCATCGCCGGCGTGGAGCGGGTGCAGTCGCGCAGCTTCGAGGGCCGGATGCAGGCCTCGGTCGAGTTCTCGCTGAACGCCGACATGAACCGCGGCATGCAGGAGATCCGCGACCGCGTGGCGCAGGCCCAGGCGCAGTTTCCGCGCGACGTGAAGCCGCCGATGGTGCAGCGTTTCCAGACCGAGAACGCGCAGCCCATCATCGTGGCCGCGCTGATGAGCCCGGACCGCACGCTGCGCGAGCTGTCGATGATGGCCGACCTGACCGTCTCCAAGCGGCTGGGGCGCGTCGAGGGCGTGGCCAAGGTGGACGTCGGCGGCATGGCGGTGCGCGAGGTCCGCATCGACCTGGACCCGACCCGCTTGCGCGCCTTCAACATCACGCCGGCGCAGATCTCGGCGGCGCTCAACGCCGCCAACACCGACGCGCCAGTGGGCCTGATCTCCAACCGCTTCGATGACGCGATGCTGCGCGTCGAGGGCAAGGTCAAGGATCCGAAGGAATTCGCCAATGTCGTTGTCGGCCGCCGCGGCGACCTGCCGCTGACGCTGGGCGACCTCGGCACGCTCAGCGAGCGCGAGCGCGAGCTCGACAGCATCGCCCGCATCAACGGCCAGCCGGCCGTCACCTTCAACATCTTCAAGCAGCAGGACGCCAACATCGTCGCCACCGGCGAGGCGGTCAAGGCGGCGGTCGAGGAGATGCGCAAGACGCTGCCCAAGGACATGGAGCTGCGGCTGGTCTACGTCAACAGCGACTTCGTGAAGCATTCGCTGGACGGCCTGCGCCACACGCTGATCGAGGGCGCGCTGCTGACCATCGCCATCGTGTTCCTGTTCCTGCACAGCTGGCGCTCGACCATCATCACCGGGCTGACGCTGCCGATCTCGGTGATCTCCAGCTTCATCGCGATCTATGCCTTCGGCTTCACGCTGAACTTCATGACGATGATGGCGCTGAGCCTGTGCATCGGCCTGCTGATCGACGACGCCATCGTCGTGCGCGAGAACATCGTGCGCCACGTCGGCATGGGTAAGGACCACCACCGCGCGGCCGAGGACGGCACCAACGAGATCGGCCTGGCGGTGATGGCCACGACCTTCGCGATCTGCGCGGTGTTCGTGCCGGTCGCCTTCATGGGCGGCATCGTCGGCAAGTTCTTCTATCCCTTCGGCATCACCGTCGCGGTGGCGGTGCTGGTGTCGCTGTTCGTCAGCTTCACGCTGGACCCGATGCTGTCCTCGGTCTGGCCCGATCCGCCGAGCACCTACATCAAGAAGGTGCCGGTCATCGGCCACCTGGTGCGCGCGACCGACCGCGGCATGGACCTGCTCCACGACGTCTACGAGAAGACGCTGCGCTGGGTGTTCTCCGGCCGCCGCTACCGGATGCTGGTGCCGCCGCTGCCGGCCTTCGGTCGCCCGTTCGGGCCGGACGGCCAGCGCCTGACGAGCGCGCCGCGCCGCCTGCGGCTGGCCACCATCACGCCGCGCGGCATCGTGACCGGCTCGGGCGTCGGCAGCTTCGTGCTGGCCCTGCTGCTGGTGCCGGCGGTGGGCAGCGAGTTCCAGCCGCAGATCGACCAGGGCTTCACCCACCTGACGCTGCGCATGCCGGTGGCGACCAGCCTGGAGCGCGGCGAGGCCAAGGTGCGCCAGGTCGAGGAGATCCTGGCCACCTTCCCCGAGATCAAGACCGTCGCGACCGTCGTGGGCAGCAGCGGGGAGGGCATGGCCACCGGCCGCAACCAGGCCAACCTGGACATCGCGCTGGTCGACCGCAAGCTGCGCAAGCGCACCCAGATGCAGGTGGAGGACGCGATCCGCGCCGAGATCGCGCGCATCCCCGGCGTCGAGGTCAGCGTCGGTTTCAACCGCCCGGTGTGGGTGACCATCCTCGGTTCCGATCCGGAAGTGCTGACCCAGGTGGCCAAGGACTTCGCCGAGAAGGTCAAGAAGATCAAGGGCGCGGTGGACGTGGACACCACGGTCAAGCCGGGGCTGCCGGCCTACGCGGTCAAGCTCAAGGACTCGGCGGTGCGCGAGCTGGGGCTCAACGCGGTGCAGGTGGCGTCCTCGCTGCGGGCCTACGTCAACGGCGACATCGCGACCTACTGGACCACGCCCGACGGCAACCAGGTCGAGGTGCTGCTGCGCCTGCCCAAGGCGCAGCGCCAGAGCATCGAGCAGATGCGCAACCTGCCGGTGGCCTTCGCCCGCGACGGTTCGCCGATCGCGCTGGAGCAGGTCGCGACCATCGAGCCGGTGTTCAACCCCGAGGTGATCCGTCGCCAGAACCTGCAGCGCCGCGAGGCCGTCTACGCCGGCGTGCAGGGCCGCCCCGGCGGCGACGTCAACGCCGACGTGCAGAAGCTGATCAAGGAGACGCAGCTGCCGCCGGGCATCAGCTTCATGGTCGACGGCGACGGCAAGCAGCAGGCGGAGGCCTTCAACGGCCTGCTGATCGCGATGGGGCTGGCGCTGATCTTCATCTACATCGTGCTGGCCAGCCAGTTCGGCAGCTTCGTGCAGCCGATCGCGATCATGGCCTCGCTGCCGCTGGCGATGATCGGGGTGATGCTGGCGCTGCTGCTGTGGAAGACCACGCTGAACGTGTTCTCGATGATCGGCCTGGTGATGCTGATGGGCCTGGTGACCAAGAACGCGATCCTGCTGGTGGACTTCGCCAACCATGCGCGCAAGGACCAGGGCCTGTCCGTGCCGGAGGCGCTGCTGCAGGCCGGCCTGACGCGGATGCGGCCCATCATCATGACGACCGCGGCGATGGTGTTCGGCATGCTGCCGATGGCGATCGCGCTCAACGAGGGCGGCGAGATCCAGGCACCGATGGGGCGCGCCATCATCGGCGGCGTGATCACCTCGACGATCCTGACGCTGGTCGTGGTGCCGGTGATCTATTCCTACCTGGTGAAGGGCCGCAAGACCTTCGCGGCGACGTCGGCGCCGTCCGATGCGGACCTCGACGCCACGGCGGACGACCGCCCGGCGGGCCCGGCGATCGGCCCAGGCACGCCGACGCCAGGCATCGCCGACTGAGGCCGCACGCGCGACGGGCCAGGCGCCCGTCGTGGATGGCACGGACGCCGGATCGGCAACGATCCGGCGTTGTCGTTCATGTCGGCGCCTAGCAGCTCTCGCGCAGGACCAGCTCGAAGCCCAAGTCCAGGCAGGGCTCGGGGACCGCTTCGTTGCGCATCAGCGCGACCAGCATGCGCGCGGCCTCCAGGCCGATCTCGCCGCGAGGCGTGCGCACGGTGCTCAGCGGCGGCAGCATCTGGCCGCCGCCGGTGAGGTCGTTGAAGCCGGCGACGGCGACGCGCTCGGGCACCCGGATCCCCAGCCGCAGCGCCTGCAGCAGCGCGCCCTGGGCCAGGTCGTCGTTGTTGAAGAAGATCGCGTCGACATCGGGCACGGCCTGCAGGACGCGCTCGAACATCGCCGCGCCGAGCGCGAACGACGACGGTGCCGCGTCCATGAACTCCAGCGTCGGATCGTGCGCCGCGCCCAGCGCTTCCCGATAGCCCTGCGCGCGCTGCAGCGTGCGCGGGTCCAGCTGCGCCGCGGCGAAGGCGATGCGGCGATAGCCGCGCCGCATCAGCTCGGCCGTCATCGCGTGACCGGCCGCCTGCTGCGAGAAGCCGACCGAATACAGCCCCGGCTCGCCGCGGTTCTCCATCACATGGACGCAGGGCACGCCGCTGCCGTGGATCAGCGCCCGGGCCGCGTCGGTGCGGTCGAAGCCGGTGACCAGCAGCCCCGCCGGGCGGTTCATCAGGTAGGTGCGCAGCAGCGCCTCTTCTTCCTCGGGGTGGTAGTGGGTCACGCCGATCAGGCTCTGGTAGCCGGCGGCCAGCAGCGTGCGCTGCGCCGCGTCCAGCAGGTCGACGAACAGCGCGTTCGACAGCAGCGGGATCAGCACCACCACCTGGTTGCTGCGCGAGGATGCCAGCGCCCGGGCCGCCGGATCCGGCACGTAGCCGAGGTGGGCGACGGCCGCGGTGACGCGCTGCACCAGCTCCGCCGCCACGCTGCGCTCGCCGCGCAGCGCGCGCGAGGCGGTGATCGGGCTCACGCCGGCGGCCAGGGCGACGTCTTGCAGCGTGGCCCGGCCGGTGGCGCGGCGGCGTTTGGAGGAGGGCGGGTTCATCGGCGGGAGGATAGCGCTATCCCCCTGCGTCGCCAGCCGGGTCGGACCCGAGGCCTGTGGCCCGGCGAACCGCGGCCGCGCATCGATCGACGCGCCCCGAAACTACGCGTAATCCCTCTCCTGGTGCCTGGATGCACCACCTAAGATAGCGCTATCCCAACCGTCGGACGGCCCACCGTGGCGCCTGCCGGACCGGGAAATTTCCTTGCGTGACGAGGACCGACGGCGATACCGGACCACCGCTCGCCGTCTCTTTTCAGCCAGTGGGATAGCGCTATCCAATGACTTCGCCGACCGCCACCGCCGCCTCGATCCCGGGCCCGATCCCGGCCACGGCCCTTGTCGTCATGGGGGTCGCGGGCTGCGGCAAGACCAGCGTCGGCGAGGCGCTGGCCCGCGCGCTGGGCTGGGGCTTCATCGAGGGCGACGCGCACCACGCGCCGGCCTCCATCGCCAAGATGCAGGCCGGCAAGCCGCTGGCCGACGAAGATCGCTGGGGCTGGCTGGACCAGCTCGGGCAGATGCTGCGCACGCAGGCGCCGGTGGTGCTGAGCTGCTCGGCGCTCAAGCGCGCCTACCGCGAGCGGCTGCGCGCCGCCTGCCCGGCGGTGCGCTTCGTCTACATGGACATCGACAAGCCGCTGGCGCTCGAGCGCGTGGCGGCGCGGGCCGACCGCCATTTCTTCTCGGCGACGCTGGTGGACAGCCAGTTCGCCACGCTCGAGCCGCCGACCGGCGAGCCGGGCGTCGTGACCGTGCCTGCGGCGCTGCCGCTGGACGAGCAGATCGGGCGCGCGCTGGCGCTGCTCGCCATGCCCCCCTCCCAAGAGACCGACGCATGAGCCTGTCCGACCACGATCCTTCCTCCGCGGCCGGCGCGGACGCCACCGCGCCACGCTCGCGCCTGCTCCTGGCCGGCGAGGCCGCGATGGCGCTGTGCCTGGGCGTGATGGCGCTGGCGGTGTTCGTCAACGTCGTGCTGCGCTACGGCTTCGGCGGCGGCATCGCGGCCAGCGAGGAGCTGTCGCGGCTGCTCTTCGTCTGGATGGTCTTCATCGGCGCCACCGCCGCCTACCCGCTGGGCGAGCACATGGCCTTCACCAGCCTGCTGCTGCCGCTGCGCGGCAAGCCCGGCGCGCTGCGGGCGGTCACCGGGGTGATCCGCCTCGCGGTCATCGCCGCGGCGGGCCTGGTGGGCTGGGGTGCCTGGCAGCAGGTGGTCGTCGGCATGGACAGCCGCTCGGTGGTGCTGGGTTATCCGACCGCGCTGCTGCCGCTGCCGGCGCTGCTGTCCTGCGCCGCCATCGCGGCGATGGCGGCCTGGGAACTGGTCCGCGGCAAGCCGCTGGACCTCGAGCACGAGTCGGACGTCGAGTAAGGGCAGGGCAGGTCGATCATGAGCAACGAGGCACTGTCCTTCATCGTCTTCGTCGGCGGCATGGTGCTGCTGATGGGCATCGGCATCCCGATGGCCTTCGCGCTGGTGCTGACCGGCGCCGGCATGGCCTGGGCGCTGGAGTTCTGGGACACCCAGCTGCTGGCGCAGAACCTGGTGGCCGGCATCGACAGCTTCCCGCTGCTGGCCGTGCCCTTCTTCATCCTGGCCGGCGAGCTGATGAACGCGGGCGGCATCAGCCGCCGCATCATCCAGATGGCGCAGGCCTGGGTCGGCCACATCCCCGGCGGGCTGGGCTTCGTGGCGATCGGCGCCTCGGTGCTGATGGCCAGCATGAGCGGCTCGGCGCTGGCCGACACCGCCGCGCTGGCCACCATCCTGCTGCCGATGATGCGACGCCATGGGTATCCGATGGCGACCTCCGCCGGGCTGATCGCCTCGGGCGGCATCATCGCGCCCATCATTCCGCCGTCGATGCCGTTCGTGATCTACGGCGTGACGACCAACACCTCGATCTCGGCGCTGTTCCTCTCGGGCATCGTGCCCGGGCTGGTGATGGGCCTGGGACTGCTGGTCGCCTGGAAGCTGCAGCTGCGCAGGATCGACCTGCCGCCGGGCACCGCGCTGCCGATGCGCGAGCGGCTCAAGGCCACCGCCCAGGCCTTCTGGGCGCTGCTGATGCCGCTGATCATCATCGGCGGCATGAAGACCGGGGTGTTCACGCCGACCGAGGCCGCGGTGGTGGCCGCGTTCTACGCGCTGGTCATCAGCTTCGTCGTGCACCGCGAGATGGGCCTGCGCGACCTGCACGGCGTGCTGGTGCGGGCGTCCAAGACGACGGCGATCGTGATGTTCCTGTGCGCCGGCGCGCAGGTGGCGAGCTACATGATCACGCTGGCGGACCTGCCGGGCGTGCTCACCGGCTGGCTGGGCGGGCTGATCGAGTCGCCGCGGCTGCTGATGGCGCTGATGATGCTGATCCTCGTGGTGATCGGCACGGCGCTCGACCTGACGCCGACGATCCTGATCTTCGCGCCGGTGATGCTGCCCATCGCGGTCAAGGCAGGCATCGACCCGGTGTACTTCGGACTGATGTTCGTGCTCAACGGCGCGATCGGCCTGATCACGCCGCCGGTGGGCACGGTCCTCAACGTGGTGGCCGGCGTGGGCCGGCTGTCGATGCACCAGGTCATCAAGGGCGTGAATCCGTTCCTGCTGACCTACGCGCTGATCCTCGTCCTGTTCACCGTGTTCCCCGAGCTGGTCATCGCGCCCGTCAAGTGGATGCGCTGACCGGCCGCGACCCTTCCCTGATCCTCAGCGACCCTCGTACCCAGGAGACAACCATGAGCTTCAAGACCCGCCGCAACACCCTGGCCGCCGCCGTCGCGCTGGCCGCCGTCGCGCTGAGCGCGGCGCTGCCCGTGTCATCGGCGCGGGCCGCCGACATCAAGCCGCGCCTGATCCGCTTCGGCTACGGCCTGGCCGAGAACAGCAACCAGGGCCGCGCGGTGAAGGTCTTCGCCGACGAGGTGGCGCGGCTGTCGGGCGGCAAGATGAAGGTGCGCGCCATCGGCGGCGCCGCGCTCGGCCCGGACACCCAGATGCAGCAGGCGCTGATCGGCGGCGCGCAGGAGATGATGGTCGGCTCGACCGCCACGCTGGTGGGCATCGCCAAGGAGATGGCGCTGTGGGACACGCCCTTCCTGGTCAACAACGTGCGCGAGGCCGACGCGCTGCTGGACGGCCCGGTCGGCGACAAGGTGCGCGGCAAGCTGGCCGACAAGGGCATGGTCGGCCTGGTGTACTGGGAGAACGGCTTCCGCAACCTGACCAACAGCAAGCGCGCGGTCAACCGGCTGGAGGACCTGGACGGCATCAAGCTGCGCGTGATGCAGAACAACGTCTTCCTGGACAGCTTCAAGCAGCTGGGCGCCAACGCGGTGCCGCTGCCGTATTCGGAGCTGTTCTCGGCGCTGGAGACCAAGGCGGTCGACGGCCAGGAGAACCCGTACAACACCATCCTGTCGGCCAAGTTCTACGAGGTGCAGAAGTACCTGACGGTGACCAACCACGTCTACAGCCCGTGGATCGTGACCGTGTCGAAGAAGTTCTGGGACGGCCTGTCCAAGGACGAACAGGCGGTGCTGCAGCAGGCGGCGATCAAGAGCCGCGACTTCGAGCGCAAGGACACCCGCGAGGAGGCGGCCAAGGCGCTGGCCGAGCTCAAGGCCAAGGGCATGGCGGTCAACGAGCTGAGCCCGGCGGAGACCGCCCGCATGCGCGACAAGCTGACCCGCGTGAATGCCGGTGTGGCGACGCAGGTCGGCATGGACCTGTGGAACGAGACCCAGGGCCAGTTGGCCAAGCTGCGCGGCGGCAAGTGAACGCCACGTGGGCAGCGCGTGAGCGGCGGGTGAGCGGCAGCTGAGCGCCCAAGGACGGCTCGCCACGGTATAGGCTGCGGGTTCCGACGCGACCGGCGTCGCTTCCCGACCGCTTCATCCATGACGACGTCTTCCCGCCCGCGCCGCCGCGGCTCCCGCGCCTTGCCCGCCGCCGTTCCTGGCGGCAGCGACCCTGCCGGCGGTGCCGGCGCCGAGGGCGTCCTCGAGGTCCCGATGCCCACGCGCGCGCCGGTCCCGGCCCAGGAGGCGCCGCGTTCCATCGACCTCGCGCTGCAGGGCGGCGGCTCGCACGGCGCCTTCACCTGGGGCGTGCTGGACCGGCTGCTCGAGGATGGCCGGTTGCGCATCGACGGCGTGTCGGGCACCAGCGCCGGCGCGATGAACGCCGCGGTCATGGCCACCGGCTTCGCCCACGGCGGGGCGCTCGGCGCGCGCCAGGCGCTGTCGCGCTTCTGGCAGGACGTCTCGGGCGTGCCGGCCTGCTTCGGCGTCGTCGGCGAGACCAAGGGCCCGGAGGAGGCCGCGCGGCGCGAGACGCCGGCCTGGGTCTTCAACCGCAGCGCCTGGCCCGGCATGGCGGCCTGGGACGCCTGGCTGCGGCTGTGGAGCCCTTACCAGCTCAATCCCTTCAACCTCGATCCGCTGCGGGACATCGTGCGACGCCATGTCGATGTCGACGCGCTGCGCGAGGGACCGATCAAGGTCTTCGTCACCGCCACCTCGGTGCGCACCGGCCAGCCGCGGGTGTTCAGCGGGGAGGACCTGGGCATCGAGGCGCTGATGGCCTCGGCCTGCCTGCCGCACAGCGCGCAGACGGTGGTGATCGACGGCGAGCCCTTCTGGGACGGCGGCTTCTCGGGCAACCCGGCGCTGTGGCCGCTGGTCTACGGCACCCACTCCGACGACGTGCTGCTGATCCAGATCAATCCGCGCGAGCACGCGGGCATTCCCCGCACCGCGTCCGAGATCGACGACCGCATCAACGAGATCACCTTCAACGCCAGCCTGGTGGCGGAGCTGCGCGCGATCGCCTTCGTGCAGCGGCTGCTGCGAGACCGGCGCATCGATCCGACGCGCTACAAGCAGATGCGGCTGCACCGCATCGCCGACGAGGACGGCCTGGCGCCCTTCGGCGCGTCGAGCAAGCTCAACACCGACCCGCGGCTGCTGACCACGCTGTTCTTGCTCGGCCGCGAGGCCGCCGACAAATGGCTGACGACCTGCGCGCGGCACGTCGGCCACGACAGCACGCTGGACATCGGCGAGGTGTTCCTGGCCAACCGGGTGCGCAACGCGCGGCCGGCGGTCAAGGCGCCAGTGAAGGCGCCGGAGAAGGCAGTGGCGAAGGCGCCGGGCAGGGCGGGTAAGGGCGGCAAGGCCTGACCCTGGGACGCAGGGTCGACGGTCGACCGGCGGCGGCGGACTTTGCCGTCCGCGGCGCGACACCGCGACCGCCGCGTGGCCTTCGAGATCAGCTCAACCGTCGAAAGCGCAGTTCCTCGATCAGCGTGTCGTTCCCCACCGTCTTGACGCGCTGCTCGACCACCTCGACGCGGCCGTCGGCGGCGAGCTGGCGGATCTCGCGCGCGGCGCTGTCGAAGACCAGCGGATGCTCCAGGCCGGAGCCGGCGTGCGGCAGGTCGACAAGTTCCCCGGGGGACGAGTCGAGGAACACGGTCATGGCGATCGAACTCATGCTGGACCTCACGAGCTGGACGAACACGGCGCGACTTTATGCGGCATCGCAGCAGGGTCAAGAGCCGGCCCCAGCTTTTCATGAGTTCGGTTCAGCGATCGCACCCACCTTTGGAATGCACCGCGGTGGCGCATCAGCGGGCAATGAAAACGGGAGCCGCGAAGGCTCCCGTTCAGGTTTTTTCGACAATCGTGGCGTCTGGCTCAGGCGCCCGCGATGCCGCCCCGCACCTTGAACCGCGCGATCGCCTCGGTCAGCGCCAGGGCCTGCTGCCGCAGGCTCTCGGCCGCCGCGGCGCTTTCCTCGACCAGGGCCGCGTTCTGCTGCGTGCCGCGATCGATCGCCGCCACCGCCTCGTTCACCTGCACGATGCCCTGGGTCTGCTGCTCGGTGGAGGCGTTGATCTCGCCCATCAGGTCGGTGACCTTGCGCACCTGCGACAGCACCTCGCCCATGGTGCGGCCGGCCTCCTGCACCAGCTCGCCGCCGGCGTCGACCTTCTCGACGCTGTCCGAGATCAGCGTCTTGATCTCCTTGGCCGCCTGGGCGCTGCGCTGCGCGAGCGCGCGCACCTCGCTGGCCACGACCGCGAAGCCGCGGCCCTGTTCCCCGGCGCGCGCGGCTTCCACCGCGGCGTTCAGGGCCAGGATGTTGGTCTGGAAGGCGATCCCGTCGATCACGCCGGTGATGTCGCCGATGCGCTTGCTGGAGCCGGTGATGGCCGCCATCGTGGTGATGACCCGGTCCACCACCTCGCCGCCCTGGCCGGCGACCTGCGCGGCGGCGTCCGCCAGGCCGGTGGCCTTGCGCGAGGTCTCCGCATTGACCTGCACCGTCTCCGTCATCTGCGCCATCGAGGACGCCGTCTGCTGCAGCGCGCCGGCCTGCGATTCGGTGCGGCTGGACAGGTCCTGGTTGCCGGTGGCGATCTGTGTCGAGGCGGTCGCGATGCCGTCGGCGGCCTGGCGCACGTTGGTGACCATCGTCGACAGGTTGCCGCTCATCGCCTTGAGCGCCGTCAGCAGCTGGCTCAGCTCGTCGCGGCCCTCGACCTGGATCTCGTCGCGCAGGTCGCCGTCGGCCACCGACTGCGCGACCTGGATCGCGCGGTTCAGCGGCCGGGTGACCGCGCGGCTGATCAGCCAGCCCAGCAACCCCGCCACGCCGGCCGACAGCAGCGCGGTCGCGATCAGCAGCATCCGGTCCTGCGCGAACAGCGCGGTCGCGGCCTGGGTCTCGGCGGTCGAGCGCTCGTCCTCGTAGCGGATGAAGTCGCCGGTGGCCGTCAGCAGCGCCGCCAGCAGCGGCCGGCATTCCGCGTTCATCTTGCTGATGGCCTCGTCGCGCTGGCCGTCCTTGGCCAGGCCCACGATCGCCAGCGCGACCCGGCCGTACTGCTGCTCGATCGCATCGACCTTGTCGAAGAGCGCCCGGTCCTGCGCGGTCGCGTCGGCCGCGGCGGCCAGGTGCCGCTTGAGCCGGTCCAGCGACTGCTGCACCGCCTCATGGGAACGAGTGACCGCCTCCAGCTCCAGCGCGCGGTCCTGCGGCGTGCTCACCAGCACCAGGTTGCGCGCCGAGATGGCCCGCGACTTCGCTGCGGATTGCAGCTCGACGACCAGGCGCTCCCGCGCCGCCACGCCCTGCAGGTAGGTCTCGACGCGCGAACTGGACTGGTTCAGCCAGTGCAGCGCCGCGCCGGCCACGGCGGCGACGATCACCGCCATCACGCCGAAGCCCGCCCACAGCTTGGTCTTGACCTTGAGATCTGAAAGGTTCATTGGTGTTCCCCCTGAAAGATGCCCGGGCCGTCATCGCAGCCTGTCTGATCTTCGGCGTTGGGTCGCGACTTCTCAAGAAGCACCCGGCGCAAGGCGGTGTGCGGCGATTGCCTACACGGCGAAGGCGTGCGCCAGGCCGGCCACCTCGCGCTCGAAGACCATGCGCTCGCGCAGCACCGCCTGCCGCGCCGGGCGAGACAGCTCCAGGTAGAGCTCGAAATCACGCATCAGCCCGGCTGCGCCGGCAAACACCTGGTCCACCTGGTCGGGCTTGAAGTAGCACTCGTCGGGCAGCGCGTAGTCGCGCGCGGCGCCCACGTCCAGTGCGAAGACGCAGCAGTCGCGCATCAGCGCCTCGCGCGCCAGCCGGTCCTTGCCCGGGAAGGTGCCCAGGTCGATGAAGAGCTTGCTGCGCCCCAGCGCCTCGTAGACCTGGGCCCGCGTCAGGCCGCGGATCAGGTGGACCTTGCAGCCGTTCTCGCGCTCCAGCCGGGCGGCGATCGCGCCCACGTCGTAGACCACCTTGTGGTTGGCGTTGAGCGCGATGTCGGTCTTGGCGGCGGTCTCGAAGACCGCCTCGCCCGCGGCCGGCACCGGCTTGCCGGGCGTGTAGTCCGACAGCGGCAGCGTGCGGGTGCAGCCCAGCGCCTGGATGACGTCGCGCGCGTAACCCGACTGGTAGGTGTGCAGCACGCGCTCGCTGCGCAGCAGGTTGAGGTTGATCTTGTTGACCGACAGGTACTCGAAGGCGTTGTCGATGCTCAGCCACCAGACCATCGGCTTGCAGGGCTGGAAGTAGCGCAGCCAGTGCACATAGGTCTCGGCCAGGACGACGCAGGTGTCCGGCGTCATCGCGATCTCCTCGGCCAGCCGCACCTGGTACTTCTCGTAGTCGGCGACGGTGTTGGGCCGCGGCTGCAGCTTGAGCACCGTGCCGGCGCCCAGGCCGTTGCGGCGGAACAGGTCGTCGACGGCCGGCAGGTCGGTGGGCAGCACGTACCAGACGCGCGCGTCGTGGCCCTGGCGGATCAGCGAATCCGACAGCTGGTGCAAGGCCTCCGGCCCGCCGGTCTGCACGCCGTGGGGAATCAGGATGACGATCTGCTGCTTCGCGTTCATCGGTGGCCTTGTGGGTCTCGTGTCGTTCTTGGAAAGAAGGGGCGGGGCTGGGCGCGGGCGTTCAGGACACCGCGTTCAATGCCGCCAGGCGCTGCTGGAGCTTCTCGGCCGTGGCCGGGGACACCGACTGGAAGCCGGGCAGCAGGAAGCCGCTGCGCGTCTTGACGATGCGGTCGGAGAGGTGGTCCAGCAGGAAGTCCGGCATCTCGCGGTAGACCGTCGGCAGGTGGAAGATGCCGTGGAAGCCGAAGGTCGGGTAGGGCACCGCGGGGAATTCGACCGAGAAGTGCGAGGCGATCGCCTTGGGCGCGAAGCGGCAGCCGGCGCGCTCCAGCGTCTCGCGCATCGTGCGGCAGATGTAGAGGTCCTCGGCCTCGGTGGGGTCCGGGTAGTCCAGCTGGGCGACCGCATGCACCAGCCGCCGCGAGCGCCACGAGAAGCCGCCGTTGCCGACCTCGTTGACCTCGTAGTTGGGCCAGGGCGCGCCGATGTAGTCGTAATGCAGGAAGTGCGGCGAGAACTGGTCGGCGTTGAGCACGAAGCCGTCGTACTGGATCACCAGCACATGGTCGGCGCTGAGGTGCTTGGCCAGCTCCCGGGTGATCAGCAGGTTGTACTCGGCGATCGAGCGCAGCGTCGGCACCGGGATCACCGGCAGGCCGGGCCAGAGCTCCGGCTTGTCCGAATAGATCAGCACCTGGCTGAAGGGCAGGCCCTGCAGCTCCATCTGCCGCATGCTGTGCAGCAGCGCCTGGCGCGCCAGGACATGCAGGTCGGTGTCGACGATGGCGACGGCGATGCTCGGCTTGGCAGTGCTCATGTCACATCAGGTCCAGCAGCTGCTTCGTGACCGTACCCCAGGAGAAGCGCTGCGCCAGCCGCTGGCGGGCGGCCTCGCGGCGCGGCGCCGGCGTCAGGCGCTGCTCGACCACCTGCAGCATGGCCTCGCGCAGGTCGTCCAGGTCGGGCACGACGAAGGCGCCGACCGGCTGCGGCGCGTCGGCCGCGGTGCCGGGACGGCTGTGCAGGCGGTGGCAGAGCTCGGGCGGGGTGAAGTCGTCGGTGGCGCCGCCGCCGCTGACGATCACGTGCGTGCCGCAGCCCATCGCCTCCAGCACCGGCAGGTTGAAGCCTTCGGCGCGGTAGGGGGAGACATAGGCGTCGGACAGCGCGTACAGCGAGCGCAACTGCGGCAGGTTCAGGCTGGTCGACAGGATGGAAATGCCGTCGCGCACCTGCGGCGCGTTCAGCGCCGGCGCCCGCGTGGCCAGCTCGGCGAAGAGGCGCTCGACGCCGATGCCGTACAGCCCCTGGTGGTCCTTGAGGATCAGCCGCACCGGCAGGCCCTGCAGGCGCAGCTCGGCGAAGGCCAGCAGCAGCAGGTCGATGCCCTTGTTCCAGGTCGCCACGCCGACGTTGCTGAACACCGTTTCGTGCGGCTGCATGCCCAGCGCCGCGCGGGCAGCCTGGCGCTGCTCGGGCGTCATCGGGAAGAAGGTGTCGGTCTTGTAGCCGTGCGGCACGACCAGGACCTTGTCGGCCTCGAAGCCGTAGTCCACCAGCCGGGCCTTGGACCAGCGGGTCGGCGTGACGACGAAGTCGTCGCCCTGGGTCAGCGCGGCGGGCGGCATCTCGGGCGGGTCGAAGCTTTTGCCGGACAGGCCGAACTCGGTGACGACGAAGGTCGCGTTGCGGCGCGCGGCGGCCGGATCGCCCAGCCGCACCGGCGAGGCGATGCGCAGCCGCACGTCCATCACCCGGTCGCCGGGGTCGGGCAGGGCGTCGATGATGGCGCGCTCCTCGGGCGCGAAGCCCGAGTCCAGCTTGCCCTTGTCCCAGTGCGGCATGAAGAAGGGCGCGTCCCGGTGGAACAGCTCGAACCGCGGGTCCTTCACCATCTCCAGGATCTGGTTCTGGTTGACCATCGCGATGGAGTGGTTCACCCCCCGCCAGCCCTCGATGCAGAGTGTCTTCATCCGGCCGATTGTGTCCCCTCGTCCCGGGGGCCATGCGCCGATAAGGGGGATGGCTCCGGCCCAGTCCCGCGCTCAGGGGTCAGAGCAGCGGGACCGCGCCGTCCTCTTCCAGTCGCCGGGCGGTGGCCTGCAGCGCCGCCATCGCGGCGTGGTGGACCGTGGCGGCGGTCTCGTCCGGCGCTGTCGCCGCGCCTGGCGCGACCGTCGTCGAGCTAGCCGCAGCGGCGGCCGCGGCCGTGTGCGCGGCGTCGGACAGCAGGGCGGTGGTGGACGCCGAGGGCGCCGCCAGCAGGTCCTCCGCGGCCAGGTGGGCCCGGGCGGCCGAGCCCGTGGCGTCGGTCGCGGCGTCCGCCGTGCCGTCGCTGGCCTTGGCGAACCAGACGTCGCCCATCTGGTGCGTCACGCCGTCCGCGGTCTTGTAGCCCGAGATCAGGCCCACCAGGTTGCCGTGGTCGACGGTCGTGCTCGAGCGGGCGGCCAGGTCCAGCTCGACGATGCCCAGCTCCGACAGCGACTTCAGCTCGCCCGCGTCGGTCTTGCCGTTGCCATTGGCGTCGGCCCAGATCCGCAGCTGCGAGAAGGCGGCGTCCTGCGCATTGAGGACGTGATCCGCGTTGGCGTCGAGCGCCTGCATCGCCTCGTAGCCGTTGGCCGCGCGATGGCCGTTCGCCAGCAGGGTGCCGCTGCCGAAGAGCTCGCCGCCGGAGTCGATCTGGCCGTTGCCGTTCAGGTCGCGGGCCAGCAGCCCGTTGCCCTGCGCCATCCAGCCCCACTGCTGGGCATGGCCGGTGTTGTTCATGTCGAAGCTCACGCCCTGCGCCGCGGACACCGTGCCCAGCCCGTGGCCGTCCAGGTTCAGCAGGATGGGCGTGGCCAGGAACAGCGCGTCGAGCTGAGCGCCGCTCATCGCCTGCAGCGCCTCGGTGCTGAAGGCCAGCACCTGGTCCATGTTCAGCGCGGCCAGGTCGCGGGTCTCGAAGCCGACGATCGCGTCGGTGCCGATCGCATGGATCTGGTCCAGCGTCAGCGCCCGGGCCTGGTCGCGGCCCAGCGCGGCCAGGTCCTCGCTGGACATCGCCGCGAAGCCCTCGGACGAGATCGCCGCCACCTGCTGGGAGCTCAGCGCGGCGACCTGGTGGCTGTCCAGCGCCGCGATCGCGTCCGAGTTCATCGCCGCGAGGGCCTCGGTGTGCAGCCCGCGCAGCGTCTGCGTCGACAGCCCGTGGACCTGGTCCGAACCGAGCGAGGCGAAGACCTCGGTCGACAGCGCGTTCAGCGTCGCCGTCCCCAGCGCCCGGAAGGCCGAGGAGCTCAGCGCCGCGTAGTCCTCGGTGCCGAAGCCGGCCAGCTGCGCCGTCGTCATCTCGGCCAGCTGCAGGCTGGTCATGGCGTGGACCTGATCGGTGGTGAGGCCGGCGAAGTCGCCGGCGTCCATCACCCGGATCGCGCGGCCGGGCAGCAGGGCCACGTCCTGCGCGTCCAGCGCGGCGATCTGGTCGCTGGTCCAGGCCAGCACCTGCACGTTGGTCAGGCCCAGGATCTGGGCGGTGCCCAGGGCCTGGATCTGCTCGGTGGTCATGGCCGCCGCCTGCTGGTAGCTGAGCGCGCCGACCTGGTCGGGCCGCAGCGCCGCCACCTGGTCGACGCTCAGCAGCGCGATCTGGTCGGAGCCCATCGCCTTGAGCGCCGTCGTGTGCAGCACCGCCAGGTCCTGGGTCTCCAGCGCCGCGAGCTGCGTGGCGTTCAGCCCCGCCAGCTGCGACGAGCGCAGCGCCGCGAACTGCAGCGTCGTCAGCGACGCCAGCGCGGTCGGATCCATCGCCGCGATCTGCAGCGAGTTCAGCGCCGCGATCTGCTTGACCGACAGCGCGCCGATCTGGTCCAGATCGAGCGAGCCGAACTGGTCGCTGCTCATCCCCAGCAGCGCCTGCGAGCCCAGGCTGGCCAGCTGCGCCGTGCCCAGCCGGTCGATCTGGTCGGCCGTCAGCCCCATCAGCTGCCTGGAGTTCAGCGCCGCGAGCTGGGCGTTGCTCAGCGAGGCGATGCTGTCGCCGTTCATCGCGGCGATCTGGGTCGAGCTCAATCCGGCGAGGGCGCGGGTGGTCAGGCCCACCACGTCCTGGAACTCGAGGTTGGTGATCTGGTCGGTGGACAGCGCCGCCAGCTGCCGGGACGAGAAGACCGAGAACTGCGCCGAATCCAGCGCGTTCAGGTCGGCCTGCTCCAGCGCGGCCATTTGGGTCGTCGTGAGCGCGGCGACCTGGTTGGTGCGCATGGCCGCGAACTGGTCGGGCACCAGGGCGTTCAGCTGCTCCGTCGTGAAGCCCTGCAGGGCCTGGACGCTCAGGCCGCGCACGCCGTCGGTGGACAGCGCGTCGATCTGGGCGGGCGTCAGCGCCGCGACCTGGCCGGTGCCCAGCAGCGCGGTCTGCGCGCTGCCGAAGGCGCCGACCTGCTCGCGGCTCAGCAGATGGATCTGCTCGGTGCTCAGCGCGCTCAGGTAGACCGGCTTGACGGCGGCCAGCAGCGCCGGATCGAGCGCGCCGATCTCGTCGGTCGAGATCGCCGCCAACTGGAAGGAGGTCAGCGCGGCGAAATGGGTGCCCAGCGCATTGAGGCTGTCATGGTCCAGCGTGCGCACCTGCGCCGTGCTGAGCGCGGCGAGCTGACCGTCGCGCAGCGAGGCCAGGCCGGTCGGGCCGAGCGCGTCGAGCTGGTCGGCGCTCAGGCCACGGATCGCCAGCGTGCTGATGGCCTGCAGCGAGGCCGGGGCCAGCACCTGCAGCTGGGCCGGCGTCAGCGCCGCCACCTGCGCCGCGGTCATCGCGCCGGTCTGCCCAGTGCTGAAGGCGGCCACCAGGGTGACGTCCAGCGCCTGCACCTGCGCGCTGCTGAGCGAGCGGATCACCGTCGCGTTCAGCGCGCCGAAATCCTCGGGCTCCAGCTGCGCCACCTGGTCGGTCGTCAGGCCGCGGAACTGCGCCGAAGTGAGCGTCGCGAACTGCGCGGTGCTCAGCGCGTTCAGGTCCTCCGGGCTCATCGCCGCGAGCTGCGCCGTGCCCAGCGCGCGGATCTGGCTGCTGGTCAGCGCCTGCAGCTGGTCCGAGCTCAGCACGCCGAGCTGGTGGTCGGTCAGCGTCGCGATCACGCGGGTGGACAGCGCCTGGATCGCGCCGGTGCCCAGCGCGGCGAGCTGTTCGTCGCTCAGGTCGCGCAGCTGCGCCGTCGTCAGCGCGCCGGTCTGCGCGCCGCTCAGCACGGCCAACTGCTCGGAGCTCAGCGAGGCCATCTGCGCCGGTGTGAGCCCGCGCAGCGTCGCGCTGCTCAGCGCGGCCAGGTCCTCGGTGCCCAGCGAGTGGAACTGCTCGGTCGTCAGCGACTGCAGCTGCTTGGAGCTCAGCGCGGCCAACTGCGCGGTCGACAGCGCGGCCAGGTCGTCGGTGTCCAGCGCGGCCAGCTGGCGCGTGGTCAGCATCGCGATCTGCAGGGTCTTGAGCGCGCCGAGCTGCTCGGCGCTCATCGCGCCCAGCACCTCCGGCTTCAGGCCGATCAGCGCGCTGCTGCTGAGCAGGCGCAGCTCGTCGGTGCTGAAGGCGGGCAGCTGCTCGCTGCCCACGCCGATCAGCTGGGTCGAGGTCAGGCTCTGCACCTGGCGCGAACTGAGCGCGTCGAACTGGTCGGACGACAGCGCGCCGAGCTGCGCCGAGTTCAGCGCGCGCAGGCCCTTGGTGCCGATGGCCGCCAGGTCCTCGCCCTCCAGCGCGGCCACCTGGGCCGTGCTCAGCGACTTGATCTGCAGCGTGTTGAGCGCGCCGGCCTGCTCGGTGGTCAGCGCCACCAGCGCGTCGGTGCCCAGCGTGCGGAACTGCTGGCTGGTCATCGCGGCGATCTGGCGGCTGTCCAGCGACTGCACCGCGTCCGAGGACAGCTGCGACACCGCGGCCGTGGTCAGCCCGCGGATCGCGCCGGTGCTCAGCGCCTGCAGCGCGTCGGTGCCGAGCGCGCTGAGCTGGTCGCCGCTCAGGCCGCGGGTCTGGTTGCCGCGCAGCGCGCCGATCTGGGCGGTGCTGAAGGCGTTGAGCTGGTCGACGCTGAGCGCGCCGATCTGCACCGTGTTGAGCACCTGCATCGAGGCGGTGCTGAACACGGCCACCTCCTCGGTGCTCAGCAGGCCGATCTGCGCGCTGCCCAGGCCGCGCACCTGCACCGAGGACAGCGCCGCGATCTGCGCGCTGTCGAGCGCGCTGAACTGGTCGCTGTCCATGCGGCGCAGCCGGTCCACCGTCAGCGCCGGGATCTGCGCGGTGGTCAGCGCATGGATCTGGTCGGTGGTCAGCGCGGCCAGCGAGGCGGTGGTCAGTGTCCGCAGCGCGCCGGTGTTGAGCGCCTGCACGTCCTGCAGCTCCAGCGCCGCGAGCTGGCCCGAGGCCAGATAGTTGAGCTGCCGCGCGGTCAGCGCATGCACCTGCAGCGTGGTCAGGCCCACCACCTGGGCGGCGCTCAGCATGGCCCACTCCGGCCCGGTCAGCGTGGCGAGCTGCGCGGTGGTGAGGGCTGCGATCTCCTCGGGAGTGAGCGATCCGACGTCGAAGGTGGCCATGGGGGTGGGAGGGGACTGCTGGAACCTGGCGGTCTGTCGTTTGCGGCCCACGCCGGCGGGGCGCGCGGGCGAGGGCCGCAAACGGCAAACCGGGGGCGCGAGGCCCCCGGTTCCGGACTGCCGCTTAGATCAGCGGAACAGCGCCGTTCTGGTCGTCGTCATGCAGCTTCTTGTAGGCCGCGCTCAGCACGTCGTGGTTGACCGCGTCGGTGGACGCCGCGGTGGTGGCCGCCGTGGCCGCCGTCGCGGTGTGCGCCGTCGCGCCGCCGAGCAGGTTGGCTTCCGGCTGGGCGAGCAGGTCGCCCAGCTGCGGCGCGGCTTCCCGCGTCGTGCCATGGAACTGCTGGGTCGCGCCGTCCTTGGCGAACCACACGTCGGACATCTCGCTCGTCGTGCCGTCCGCCTTGGTGTAGCTGGACACCAGGCCGATCAGGTTGCCGTGATCGACGTCCGTGCCCTTGGTCGCGCCCAGGTTCAGGTCGACGATGCCCAGGTCGGTCAGCGACTTGAGTTCACCCGCGTCGGTCTTGCCGTCGTGGTTGGCGTCGACCCAGACCTGCAGGTGGTTGAAGTCCGCGTCCTTGGCGTTGACGTGGCCGTCATGGTTGGCGTCCAGCGAGGCGAGGGCGGCGAAGCCGTCCAGGCCCTTGCGGCCGTTGACCGTGGTGCCCGAGCCGAAGAGCTCCGCGCCGCTGTCGATCGTGCCGTTGCCGTTGCGATCCATCACCAGCAGGCCGTCGTTGCCGCCGACCCAGCCCCACTTGTCGTTGTGACCGGTGGCGTTGAGGTCGAAGTGCACGCCGTCCTTGGCCGCCAGCGTCGTGACGCCGTTGCCGTCCAGGTCCAGCACGATCGGGGTCGACGAGAACAGCGCGTTGCTCTGCTCACCCGTCCAGCCGGCCATCTGCTCGGAGGTGATCGACAGGGACTGCTCCATGTTCATGGAAGCGATGTCCTGCGTCTCCCAGCCGATGAACTGGTCGGACGTCATCGCCATCAGCTGCTCGGTCGACAGGCCGTGCACCTGGATCGAGGTCAGGGCATGGATGTCGCTCGAGTCCAGCGCCAGGATCTGGTCCGTGGTGAAGGCATGCATCTGGGCCGAGGTCAGCGTCGCGAAGTGCGTGCTGGTCAGCGAGCCGATGTCGTCCGTGGTGATGGCCGCGATCTGGTCCGTGCCCAGCGCGCGCAGTTGCGCGGTGCTGAATTCATGGATCTGGTCGCTGGTCAGCGCCGCGATCTGGTCGGTGCTGAAGGCGTGGATCGCCGCGGTGCTCAGCGCGTGGATGCCGGCGGTGGAGATCGAGGCGATGTCGGCCGTCTCGATGCCCGCCACCTGCGTCGCGCTCACCGCGCTCCACTGCTGCGAGGTCAGTGCATGGATCTGATCCGAGCTGAAGGCCTCGAAGTCCGCCGAGCCGAAGGCCACCAGGTTGCCGCTGGCGATCGCCGCCAGGTCCCCGGTGTCGATCGCCTGCACCTGGTCGGTGGTGAAGGCGCTCAGCTGGGCCGAGCTCATCGCCACGACCTGCGTCGAGGTCAGCGCCTGCACGTCGTCGGTGGCCAGCTGGCTCACCTGCAGCGTGCTCAGCGCGGCGACCTGCTGCGTGGTCAGCGCCGCGATCTGGTCGGAGCCCAGCGCTTCCAGTTGAGCGCTGTCCAGCGAGCGGATCGCCAGCGTGCTCAGGCTGCGCAGGTCGGCCGACTCGAAGGCCGCCATCTGGTCGGTGGTCAGGCCGTCGACCTGGGCCGAGCTCAGGGCCGCCGCCTGCGACGAGCTCAGCGCCTGGATCGCGTCGGTGCTCAGGGCGCCGATCTGGGCCGAGCCCAGGGCCTGCAGCTGCGCCGAGCTCAGCGCGGCGACGTCGTCCGTCGTCATCGTCGAGATCTGCGTGGTCGTCAGGGCCTGCAGCTGGCTGTTGCCCAGTGCGCGGATCTGGCCGCTGGTCAGCGCGTTCAGGTCGTCGCTGCTCAGGTTGGCGATCTGCGCGGTCGTCAGCGCGGCGACCTGGACGGTCGTCAGCGCGGCGATCTGGTCGGAGCCCAGTGCCTCGATCTGGTCGGTGCCCAGGGCGCGCAGGGCGACCGTGGACAACGAGCGCAGGTCACCGGTCTCCAGCGCGGCCATCTGGTCCGTCGTCAGGCCCTTGACCTGGGCCGAGCTCAGCGCGGCCACCTGGACCGAGCTCAGCGCGATCACCGCCTCGGTGCTCAGCGCGCCGATCTGGGCCGAGCTCAGCGCCTGGACCTGTTGCGAGCTCAGGGCCGCGACGTCGGCGCTCTCCATCGTGGCGACCTGCGTGGTCGTCAGCGCGGCGACCTGCTGCGTCGTCAGCGCGCGGACCTGGGCGCTGGTGAGCGCGTTCAGGTCGTCGCTGGCGAGCGTGCTCACCTGGCCGGTGGTCAGCGCGGCGACCTGCGTCGTCGTCAGCGAGGCGACCTGGTCGGAGCCCAGGGCGCCCAGCTGGTCGCTGGTCAGCGCACGCAGCGCCACCGTCGACAGGGCCTTCAGGTCACCCGATTCCAGGGCGGCCATCTGGTCCGTGGTCAGGCCGGCGACCTGCTTGCTGGTCAGCGCGGCGACCTGCGTCGAGCTCAGCGCCACGACCGCTTCGGTGGTCAGCGCGCCGACCTGGTCGGAGCTCAGCGCGGCGACCTGGTTGGTGGCCAGCGCGGCCACGTCGGCGGTCTCCATCGTGTTGACCTGCGCGGTGGTCAGCGCGGCCACCTGGGCGGTGCTCAGCGCCTTGACCTGCGCGCTGGTCAGCGCGTTGAGGTCGTCGCTGGTCAGGTTGGCGACCTGGCTGGTCGTCAGCGCGGCGACCTGCTGGGTCGTCAGCGCGGCGACCTGGTCGGAGCCCAGCGCTTCCAGTTCGGCCGAGCCCAGCGCGGCGATCTGGCCGGTGGTCAGGGCGCGCAGCTGGCCGGTCGTCAGCGCGGCGAAGTCGTCCGTCGCCAGCTGGCTGACCTGCGTGGTCGTCAGCGAGGCCACCTGCGCGGTGGTCAGCGCCTGGACCTGGTCGGAGCTCAGCGCTTCCAGCTGGTCGCTGCTGAGCGCGCGCAGGGCGAGCGTCGACAGCGACTTCAGGTCACCGCTTTCGATCGCGGCCATCTGGTCGGTGGTCAGGCCGGCGACCTGCCTGCTGCTCAGCGCGGCGACCTGGGCGGAGCTCAGGGCGACCACGGCGTCGGTGCTCAGCGCGCCGACCTGGGCCGAGCTCAGCGCGGCGACCTGGTTGGTGGCCAGCGCCTGCACGTCGGCGGACTCCATCGCGGCGACCTGGGTGGTCGTCAGCGCGGCGATCTGCTGCGTGGACAGCGCCTTGATCTGGCCGCTGGTCAGCGCGTTCAGGTCATCGCTGGTCAGGTTGGCGACCTGGCCGGTCGTCAGCGCGGCGACCTGCTGGGTCGACAGCGCGGCGATCTGGTCGGAGCCCAGCGCTTCCAGCTGGGCCGAGGTCAGCGCCTGCAGGGCGTTGGTGGACAGGGCCTTCAGGTCGCCCGTTTCCAGGGCGGCCATCTGGTCGGTGGTCAGGCCGGCGACCTGCTTGCTGTTCAGCGCGGCGACCTGGGCGGAGCTCAGGGCCACCACGGCGTCGGTGCTCAGCGCGCCGACCTGGGCCGAGCTCAGCGCGGCGACCTGCGCCGAGTTCAGCGCGGCGACGTCGTCGCTGGTCATGGTCGAGACCTGGGTGGTCGTCAGCGAGGCGACCTGCGCGGTCGACAGCGCCTTGATCTGCGCGCTGGTCAACGCGTTCAGGTCATCGCTGCTCAGGCTGCTGACCTGGGCGGTCGACAGCGCGGCGACCTGCTGGGTCGACAGCGCGGCGATCTGGTCGGAGCCCAGCGCGTCGAGCTGGTCGGTGCCCAGCGAACGCAGCGCGGCGGTCGACAGCGACTTGAGGTCGCCCGTCTCGATCGCGGCCATCTGGTCGGTCGTCAGGCCGGCGACCTGCTTCGTGGTCAGCGCGGCGACCTGCGCCGAGCCCAGCGCGACGATCGCGTCGGTGGCGAGGGCGCCGACCTGGGCCGAGCCCAGGGCCTGCACCTGCGCGGTGGTCAGCGCGGCGACGTCGTCGCTGGTCATGGTCGAGACCTGCGTGGTCGTCAGCGCGGCGACCTGCTGCGTGGTCAGCGCCTTGATCTGGCCGCTGGTCAACGCGTTCAGGTCATCGCTGGACAGGTTGCTGACCTGGCCGGTCGTCAGCGCGGCGACCTGCTGGGTCGACAGCGCGGCGATCTGGTCGGAGCCCAGCGCATCCAGCTGGTCGGTGCCCAGGGCCCGCAGCGCGACGCTGGACAGCGACTTGAGGTCGCCGGTCTCGATCGCGGCCATCTGGTCGGTCGTCAGGCCACCGACCTGCTTCGTGGTCAGCGCGGCGACCTGCGAGGAGGTCAGCGCGACGATGGCCTCGGTGCTCAGCGCACCGACTTGCGACGAGCTCAGCGCGGCGATCTGGTTGGTGGCCAGCGCGGCCACGTCGGCCGTTTCCATCGTGTTGATCTGGCCGGTCGTCAGCGCGGCGACCTGCTGCGTGGTCAGCGCCTTGATCTGGGCGCTGGTCAACGCGTTCAGGTCATCGCTGGACAGGTTGCTGACCTGGGCCGTGGTCAGCGCGGCGACCTGCTGGGTCGTCAGCGCGGCGACCTGGTCGCTGTTCAGCGCGTCGAGCTGGGCGGTGCCGAGCGCGGCGACCTGGGCGGTGCCCAGGGCGCGCAGCTGGCCGGAGGTCAGCGCGCCCACGTCATCGGTGGCGAGCTGGCTGACCTGCGCGGTCGTCAGCGCGGCGACCTGCTGGGTCGTCAGCGCCTGGACCTGGTCGGAGCTCAGCGCCTCGAGCTGGTCGCTGGTCAGGGCGCGCAGGGCGACCGTGGACAGCGCCCGCAGGTCGGCCGATTCCAGCGCGGCCATCTGGTCGGTGGTCAGGCCCGCGACCTGCTTGCTGCTCAGCGCGGCGACCTGGCCGGAGCTCAGGGCGATGATCGAGTCGGTGCTCAGCGCGCCGACCTGCGACGAGCTCAGCGCGGCGACCTGCTGGGTCGTCAGCGCCGCCACGTCGGCGGACTCCATGGTGTTGACCTGGCCGGTGGTCAGCGCGGCGACCTGCTGGGTCGACAGCGCCTTCACCTGCGCGCTGGTCAGCGCATTCAGGTCGTCCGAGGACAGGTTGCTGACCTGGCCGGTCGTCAGCGCGGCGACCTGCTGGGTCGTCAGCGCGGCGACCTGGTCGGAGTTCAGCGCATCGAGCTGGTCGGTGCCCAGGGCCCGCACGGCGGTCGTGGACAGCGCCTTCAGGTCACCCGTTTCCAGGGCGGCCATCTGGTCGGTGGTCAGGCCCGCGACCTGCTTGCTGCTCAGCGCGGCGACCTGGTTGGAGGTCAGCGCGACCACCGATTCGGTGCTCAGCGCGCCGACCTGGGCCGAGCCCAGCGCGGCGACCTGCTGGGTGGACAGCGCCTGCACGTCGGCGCTTTCCATCGCGTTGACCTGGGCGGTCGTCAGGGCGGCGACCTGCGCGGTGCCCAGCGCCTTGATCTGGGCGCTGCCCAGGGCGTTGAGGTCGTCGCTGGTCAGGCCGGCGACCTGCGCGGTCGTCAGCGCGGCCACCTGGACGGTGCTCAGCGCGGCGACCTGGTCGGAGCCCAGCGCATTGAGCTGGTCGGTCGACAGGGCGCGCAGCGCGGCGCTGTTCAGCGCGCGCAGGTCACCGGTCTCGATGGCGGCCATCTGGTCGGTGGTCAGGCCCGCGACCTGCTTGGTCGTCAGCGCGCCGACCTGGGCGGAGCCCAGCGCGACGATCGCTTCGGTGCTCAGCGCGCCGATCTGGGCCGAGCCCAGCGACTGCAGCTGCGCCGTGGTCAGCGCGGCGACGTCGTCGCTGGTCATGGTCGAGACCTGCGTGGTCGTCAGCGCGGCGACCTGCGCGGTCGACAGCGCCTTGATCTGGCCGCTGGTCAGCGCGTTCAGGTCGTCGGAGGACAGGTTGGCGACCTGGGCGGTCGACAGCGCGGCGACCTGCTGGGTCGACAGCGCGGCGATCTGGTCGGAGCCCAGCGCGTCCAGCTGGTCGGTGCCCAGCGCGCGCAGCGCGGCGGTGGACAGCGCCTTCAGGTCACCCGTTTCCAGGGCGGCCATCTGGTCGGTGGTCAGGCCGGCGACCTGCTTGGTCGTCAGCGCGCCCACCTGGGCGGAGGTCAGGGCGGCGACGTTCTCGGTCGACAGCGCGCCGACCTGGGCCGAGCCCAGCGCGGCGACCTGCTGGGTCGACAGCGCCTGCACGTCGGCCGATTCCATGCCGTTGATCTGGCCGGTGGTCAGCGCGGCGACCTGGGCGGTCGACAGCGCGCGGATCTGGGCCGAGCCCAGCGCGTTCAGGTCGTCGCTGGCCAGCGCCTGCACCTGCGCCGTCGTCAGCGCGGCGACCTGGGCGGTCGTCAGCGCGGCGATCTGGTCGGAGCTCAGCGCGTCGATCTGGGTGGTGGTCAGGGCGCGCAGCGCGTTGGTCGTCAGCGCGCGGACGTCCACCGTCTCGATGGCGCCGACCTGGTCGGTCGTCAGGCCGCCGACCTGCTTGGTCGACAGCGGCGCGACCTGCTGCGAGCTCAGCGCGGCGATGTTCTCGGTGGACAGCGCGCCGACCTGGTCGGAGTTCAGCGCGGCGATCTGCTGCGTGGTCAGCGCCTGCACGTCGGCGCTTTCCATCGTGTTGACCTGGGCGGTCGTCAGCGCGGCGACCTGCTGCGTCGACAGGGCCTTGATCTGGCCGCTGGTCAGCGCGTTCAGGTCATCGCTGCTCAGGTTGCTGACCTGGGCGGTCGACAGCGCGGCGACCTGCTGGGTCGACAGCGCGGCCACCTGGTCGGAGCCCAGGGCGCCGAGCTGGTCGGTGGTCAGCGCGCGCACGGCGGCCGTGCCCAGCGCCTTCAGGTCGCCGGTCTCGATGGCGCCCATCTGGTCGGTGGTCAGGCCCGCGACCTGCCTGGTCGACAGCGCACCGACCTGCGAGGAGGTCAGGGCGACGATGTTCTCGGTCGACAGCGCGCCGATCTGGTCGGAGCTCAGCGCGGCGATTTGGCCGGAGCTCAGCGCCTGCACGTCCTCGCTGGTCATGTTGGCGATCTGGGTGGTCGACAGCGCCGCGATCTGGGCGGTGCCCAGCGCGCGGATCTGCGCCGAGCCCAGCGCGTTCAGGTCGTCGCTGGACATGGCCTGGACCTGGCCGGTGGTCAGCGCGGCGACCTGGCCGGTCGTCAGCGCGGCGACCTGGGCCGAGCCCAGCGCGTCGAACTGGTCGGTGGTCAGCGAGCGGATCGCGGCGGTGGACATGGCGCGCAGGTCCTGCGTCTCGATCGCGCCCATCTGGTCGGTGGTCAGGCCCGCGATCTGGCGGGTCGACAGCGCGGCGACCTGGGTCGAGCTCAGCGCCGCGACGTTGTCCGTGGACAGCGCGCCGACCTGGGCCGAGCCCAGCGCGGCGACCTGCTGCGTGGTCAGCGCCTGCACGTCGGCGCTTTCCATGGTGTTGACCTGGGCGGTCGACAGCGCGGCGACCTGGGCGGTGCCCAGCGCGCGGATCTGGGCCGAGCCCAGCGCGTTCAGGTCATCGCTGGACATCGCCTGGACCTGGCCGGTGGTCAGGGCGGCGACCTGGCCGGTCGTCAGCGCGCCGACCTGGTCGGAGTTCAGCGCGTCGAACTGGTCGGTGGTGAGCGAGCGGATCGCGGCCGTGGACATGGCGCGCAGGTCGCCGGTCTCGATCGCGCCCATCTGGTCGGTCGTCAGACCCGCGATCTGGCGGGTCGACAGCGCGGCGACCTGCTGCGAGCTCAGCGCCGCGACGTTTTCCGTGGACAGCGCGCCGACCTGGGCCGAGCTCAGCGCCTGCACCTGCTGGGTGCTCAGCGCCTGGACGTCGGCGCTTTCCATGGTGTTGACCTGGGCGGTCGACAGCGCCGCGACCTGGGCGGTGCCCAGCGCGCGGATCTGGGCCGAGCCCAGCGCGTTCAGGTCATCGCTGGCCATCGCCTGGACCTGGCCGGTCGTCAGCGCGGCGACCTGGCCGGTCGTCAGCGCGCCGACCTGGTCGGAGCTCAGCGCGTCGAACTGGTCGGTGGTCAGCGAGCGGATCGCGGTCGAGGACAGCGCGCGCAGGTCGCCGGTCTCGATGGCGGCGATCTGGTCGGTCGACAGACCGGCCAGCTGGCGGGAGGTGAGGGTGGCGACCTGGGCCGAGCTCAGCGCGACGATGGCGTCGGTGGACAGCGCGGCGATCTGGGCCGAGCTCAGCGCGGCGATCTGGGCGGTGGTGAAGGCCTGGACGTCGGCGGACTCCATGCCCTGGACCTGGTCGGTCGACAGCGCGGCGATCTGGGCGGTGCCCAGGGCGCGGATCTGGCTGCTGCTCAGCGCGTTCAGCTCATCGGTGGACAGCACGGCGACCTGGCCGGTCGTCAGCGCGCCGATCTGGGTGCTGGACATCGCGGCGACCTGGTCCGAGTTCAGCGCCTGGACCTGGTCGGTCGACAGCGCGCGCACGGTGGCGGTGGACAGCGCCTTCATGTCGTCGGAGCTGATCGCGGCCATCTGGTCGGTGGTCAGGCCCTTGACCTGGGTCGAGGTCAGCGCGCCGATCTGGCCGGAGCTCATCGCCTCGATGGAATCGGAGCTCAGCGCGCCGATCTGGGCGGAGCTGAGCGCGCGCACCTGCGCGGTGGACAGCGCCTGCACGTCGGCGCTGTCGACGCCGGCCAGCTGGTCGGTGGTCAGCGCGGCGATCTGCTGCGTGGTGATGGCGCGGATCTGGTTGGTGTCCAGCGCGGCGATTTCATCGCTGGCCAGCTGGCGGATCTGCTGGGTGGACAGCGCGTTGATCTGGGCGGTCGTCAGCGCGGCGACCTGGTCCGAGTTCAGCGCGGCGACCTGGTCGGTGCCCAGCGCCTTGACGGCGGCGGTGCTCAGCGCATGGACGGCGTCGGAGCTCAGCGCGGCGGCCTGGTCGGAATTCAGCGCGGCGGTCTGGGTGCTGGTCAGCGCGGCGGCCTGGCCGGTGCCCAGAGCGGCGACGCCCTCGGTGGCGAGGGCGGCGACTTGCTGGGAGCTCAGGGCCTTGATCTGCTCGGTCTTGAGCGCCTGCAGGTCATCGGAGGCCAGGCTGTTGATCAGGCTGGTGGAGATGGCGGCCACCTGCTGGGTGCTCAGCGCCCGGATCTGGTCCGAGGCCAGCGCGTTCAGGTCGTCGGACTCCAGGTTGCGGACCTGCTGGGTGGTCATCGCGCCGACCTGGCGGGTGGTCATCGCGCCGAACTGGTCGGAGCCCAGCGCATTGAGCTGCGCGCTGGTGAAGGTCTGGACCGCGGCCGTCGACAGGGCGCGCAGGTCGTCGGACTCGATGGCGGCGATGTTGGTCGTCGTGAAGAACGACACCGCCCGGGTGCCGAGCGTCGCGAACTGCGAGGTGGTCAGCGCCTGGAACTGTTCGGTGGAAAACGCTGCCCAGTCTTCGCTGGTCAGGCGCGCCAGGGTCGTCGACGTGAGGGCGGCGATCTGGTCGGTCGTCAGGTTGGTAATCAGCGATGCCATCTTTGGAACTCCGTGAACCTATGGGGGCGGATGCGCCCACAGGCGCGAGGGGATTTGGGTCAGCTTTGGCACCCGACTTCCGGATGCCGTCATCCGGTTTTCGGACGCGGAATGACGAACTTGAGCTAGCCCAGAAATGTTATTTGCCCCCCGCTTAACCTGAACGGAACAAAAGGGCCGGGAGTCGGCCTCAGTTCACGGTTACAGACGGCGCGTAAAGCCCGTGAACGCGGGGGATGGGATGCTTGCCGGGGCAAGGTTCCGGCGGCCAATGAGCGAACGGTCGTTCACTTGTCGCGGCCGGGACATCCAATGGTGATCGGCACTTAGGTGCGACTCTGAAGCACGCGGAGCCCGGGTTTGCCGCGGTGGTGAGGCCGGCGTGAGCCTCGTGGGTGGCTGCAACAAGATGTGAGTCGTGTGAACGAACACCGCTGCCGGGTGGGCCCGGGCGGGGGTGCCGAGGACGCGGAAGGTGTCGTCCGTGACAAGTTCACGGGTTTTCCGAGGGCCCGGAAAGGTGGTTTTCGGGGGTTATCTCAAATACACCGGGAATATCGCCGGTGAATTAATGCCGAGGGATTTTCACGGCGGCCCCGCGTTCGCGCGCGCGCCTAATCGGCAGCGCGGCCGGTGGCCTTGAGTCCATTGTCGAAGTGACACCGGACCAGCCGCGCCGCCCGCTCCGGGTCGCGGGCGAGCAGGGCGTCGAGCATGTCGCGGTGTTCCTGCAGCGATTCCTGCAGTCGACCCTGCTTGAATAGCGAGTGGTGGCGGTTGAGCTTCATCACCCGGCGCAGGTCCGTGATGATCTGCATCCGCCAGCGGTTGCCGTCGATCTCGATGATGCGCAGATGGAAGCGCTCGTTGGCGGCGAAGAAGTGCTCCCGGCCGGCCTCGCCGGCGGCCAGGCTTTCCTCGAGCGCCTGGTGCAGCTGGCGAAGTTCCGCCAGCTCCGGGTCGGTCGCCGTGCGGGCCACGACGGCGGCGGCGTCGCTCTCCAGCAGGGACAGCAGCTGGTAGGCCTCGCGGACGTCGCGCTCGGACATCTCGGTGACGTAGGCGCCGCGGCGCACCCGCATCGTGACCAGCCCTTCGGAGGCCAGCACCTTGAGCGCCTCGCGCATGGGGGTGCGGCTGATGCCGAGCTCGGCGCAGAGCTTGAGCTCGTCGATCCAGCTGCCCGGTTCGAGCTCCTTGGCGAAGATGCGCTGGCGCAGCCGCTCGGCGACCTCCTCATAAAGCGGGGCGCGGGGAGCGAGCGGGGCGGTGAGCGGGCCAGTGACAGGCATGGCGCCGGAGTGTAGCGAATCCGAAATTCATAATTATGAATTCGCGCCACGCTATGATCCGCCGCTTCCAGGAGTCCCCCATGTCGAACGAACACAAGGTCCCCTCCGCCGCGCCGTCCGCCACAAGCGGGACGAACACTCCCCCGGAGTTCGCGCCGGCGACGCTGGAGCAATGGCACAAAGCGGCGGCGAAGTCCGCGCCCGGCGGGGACCCCGCCAAACTGAACTGGCACACCCCCGAAGGGCTGGTGGTCAAGCCGCTGTACACCGCGGCCGACACCCGCGACCTGCCGTACGCGGACACGCTGCCCGGCTTCGAGCCCTTCCTGCGCGGCCCGCAGGCCACGATGTACGCGGTGCGGCCCTGGACCATCCGTCAGTACGCCGGCTTCTCGACGGCCGAGGAGAGCAACGCCTTCTACCGCAAGGCGCTGGCCGCCGGCGGGCAGGGCGTGTCGGTGGCCTTCGACCTGGCCACGCACCGCGGCTATGACTCGGACCACCCGCGCGTGACCGGCGACGTCGGCAAGGCCGGCGTGGCGATCGACTCGGTGGAGGACATGAAGATCCTGTTCGACGGCATCCCGCTGGACAAGGTCTCGGTCTCGATGACGATGAACGGGGCGGTGCTGCCGGTGCTGGCCGGCTACGTCGTCGCGGCGGAAGAGCAGGGCGTCGCGCAGGCCCAGCTCAGCGGCACCATCCAGAACGACATCCTCAAGGAGTTCATGGTCCGCAACACCTACATCTACCCGCCCGAGCCGTCGATGCGCATCATCGGCGACATCATCGAGTACACGGCTTCGCACATGCCGAAGTTCAACTCGATCTCGATCAGCGGGTACCACATGCAGGAGGCGGGCGCGAACCAGGCGCTGGAACTGGCCTTCACGCTGGCCGATGGCAAGGAGTACGTCAAGACCGCGATCGCCAAGGGCATGGACGTGGACGACTTCGCCGGCCGGCTGTCCTTCTTCTGGGCGGTGGGGATGAACTTCTATCTGGAGATCGCCAAGATGCGGGCCGCGCGGCTGCTGTGGTGCCGGATCATGAAGGGCTTCGGCGCGAAGAACCCCAAGAGCCTGATGCTGCGCACGCACAGCCAGACCTCCGGGTGGAGCCTGACCGAGCAGGATCCCTACAACAATGTGGTGCGCACCACCATCGAGGCGATGGCGGCGGTGTTCGGCGGCACGCAGTCGCTGCACACGAACTCGCTGGACGAGGCCATCGCGCTGCCGACCGAGTTCAGCGCCCGCATCGCGCGCAACACGCAGCTGATCATCCAGGAGGAGACCCACATCACGAACGTGATCGACCCCTGGGCCGGCAGCTACATGATGGAGTCGCTGACCCAGGACATGGCCGACAAGGCCTGGGCGATCCTCGAGGAGGTCGACGCCATGGGCGGCATGACCAAGGCGGTGGACTCGGGCTGGGCCAAGCTCAAGATCGAGGCCAGCGCCGCGGAGAAGCAGGCGCGCATCGACAGCGGCAAGGACGTGATCGTCGGCGTCAACAAGTACCGGCTGGCGAAGGAAGACCCGGTCGAGATCCTCGAGGTCGACAACGTCAAGGTGCGCGACAGCCAGATCGCGCGCCTGCAGAAGATCAAGGCCACGCGCGACGGCGCGAAGGTGCAGGCCGCGCTGGCGGCGCTGACCGAGGCCGCGCGCTCGGGCACCGGCAACCTGCTGGACCTGAGCATCCAGGCGATCCGGCTGCGGGCGACGGTGGGCGAGGTCTCGGACGCGCTGGAGGCGGTCTTCGGCCGGCACCGCGCCGACACGCAGAAGGTCACCGGCGTCTACGCGGCGGCCTATGACTCGGCCGAAGGCTGGGCCAAGCTGCAGGACGAGATCGCCGCCTTCGCCGAGGAGCAGGGCCGACGGCCCCGGGTGATGATCGCCAAGCTCGGACAGGATGGGCATGACCGCGGCGCGAAGGTTGTCGCCACGGCCTACGCGGACCTGGGCTTCGACGTCGACATGGGGCCGCTGTTCCAGACGCCGGAGGAATGCGCGCGCCAGGCCATCGAGAACGACGTGCACGCCGTCGGCGTGTCGACGCTGGCGGCCGGCCACAAGACGCTGGTGCCGGCCATCATCCAGGCGCTCAAGGAGCAGGGCGGCGATGACATCGTCGTGTTCGTCGGCGGCGTGATCCCGGCGCAGGACTATGACTTCCTCTACGAGGCCGGCGTCAAGGGCATCTACGGGCCCGGCACGCCGATCCCGGCGAGCGCCAAGGACGTGCTCGAGCAGATCCGCAAGACGGTCGCGGCCTGAGCGGAGCGGATCGCGTGAACGCGCCGCTCCCTTCCGACCTCCCGGAGCACCCGCTGGCCGCGCCGCTGCTGGGCGAGCCCGGACCGGCCCAGCGCCGCGCGATGGCCAAGGCCATCACGCTGCTGGAGTCGACCCGCGCCGACCACCGCGCGCAGGCCGACGCGCTGCTCACCGGGCTGCTGCCGCGCACGGGGCGCTCGCTGCGGCTGGGCATCTCGGGCGTGCCGGGCGTGGGCAAGAGCACCTTCATCGAGGCGCTCGGCCTGGACCTGATCGCGCGCGGCCATCGCGTCGCGGTGCTGGCGGTGGATCCGTCGAGCACGGTGTCGGGCGGCTCCATCCTGGGCGACAAGACGCGCATGGAGCGGCTCTCGATGGACCCGCGCGCCTACATCCGGCCCAGTCCGTCCAGCGGCACGCTGGGCGGCGTGGCGGAGAAGACGCGCGAGGCGATGCTGGTCTGCGAGGCCGCCGGCCATGACATCGTGATCGTCGAGACGGTCGGCGTCGGCCAGAGCGAGACGGCGGTGGCGGGCATGACCGACATGTACTGCCTGCTGCAGCTGCCCAATGCCGGCGACGACCTGCAGGCGATCAAGAAGGGCGTGATGGAGCTGGCCGACCTGGTCGTGATCAACAAGGCGGACCTGGACGACGCCGCGGCGACGCGGGCGCAGGCGCAGATCACGTCCTCGCTGCGGCTGTACGGGCTGCATGGCCGGCCCGACCACGCCCATCACGACACGGCGATCTGGCATCCGCGGGTGATGCGGATGTCCGCGCTCAAGGGCGTGGGCATCGAGGCCTTCTGGAGCGCGGTCACCGAGTTCAAGGCCCTTCAGCAGGCCAATGGCGCGTTCGACGAGAAGCGCCAGCAGCAGGCGCTCGCGTGGATGTGGGAGCGCATCCAGGCGGGGCTGAAGCAGCAGTTCAAGGCGGCGCCCGCGGTGCGCGCGGCGCTGGGCGACATGACGGCGCGGGTGCTGGACGGGCGCCTGGCGGCGTCGACGGCGGCGCGCGAGCTGCTGGCGAGATTTTCCGGAGACAGGAATCCCGAGGATTCAAAGGACCAACGACATGCATGACATCCAACAGATGCTCGAGGACAAGCGCGAGCAGGCGCGCCAGGGCGGCGGCGAAAAGCGCATCGCGGCCCAGCACGCCAAGGGCAAGCTGACCGCGCGCGAACGGCTGGACCTGCTCTTCGACGACGGCACCTTCGAGGAGTGGGACATGTTCGTCGAGCACCGCTGCGTCGACTTCGGCATGGCGGACAACAAGATCCCGGGCGACGGCGTCGTCATCGGCTACGGGATGATCAACGGCCGGCTGGCCTTCGCCTTCAGCCAGGACTTCACCGTCTTCGGCGGCGCGCTGTCCGAGGCCCATGCCGAGAAGATCTGCAAGGTGATGGACCAGGCGATGAAGGTCGGCGCGCCGGTGATCGGCCTGAACGACTCGGGCGGCGCGCGCATCCAGGAGGGCGTTGCCTCGCTGGGCGGTTATGCCGAGGTGTTCCAGCGCAACGTGATGGCGTCGGGCGTGATCCCGCAGATCAGCATGATCATGGGCCCCTGCGCCGGCGGCGCGGTGTACTCGCCGGCGATGACCGACTTCATCTTCATGGTGAAGGACAGCAGCTACATGTTCGTCACCGGGCCCGAGGTGGTGAAGACCGTGACGCACGAGGAGGTGACGGCCGAGGAGCTGGGCGGCGCCTCGACGCACACGGCGCGCAGCGGCGTCGCGGACCTCGCGTTCGAGAACGACGTCGAGGCCATCCTGATGCTGCGGCGCTTCTTCAACTACCTGCCGCTGAACAACCGCGAGAAGGCGCCGTGCCGCCCCAGCGGCGATCCGGGCGCGCGGCTGGACCATTCGCTCGACACGCTGGTGCCGGACAACCCGAACAAGCCCTACGACATGAAGGAGCTGATCCTCAAGGTCGTGGACGACGGCGACTTCTTCGAGCTGCAGGCCGAGAACGCGAAGAACATCCTGACCGGCTTCGCGCGCATGGAAGGGCAGACGGTGGGCATCGTCGCCAACCAGCCGCTGGTGTTGGCGGGCTGCCTGGACATCAAGAGCAGCATCAAGGCGGCGCGTTTCGTGCGCTTCTGCGATGCGTTCAACATCCCGGTGATCACCTTCGTCGACGTGCCAGGCTTCATGCCGGGCACTTCGCAGGAGTACGGCGGCATCATCAAGCACGGCGCCAAGCTGCTCTACGCGTATGCGGAGTGCACGGTGCCCAAGGTGACGGTGATCACGCGCAAGGCCTATGGCGGCGCGTATGACGTGATGAGCTCCAAGCACCTGCGCGGCGATGTCAACTTTGCCTGGCCCAATGCCGAGATCGCGGTGATGGGCGCCAAGGGCGCGGTGGAGATCATCTTCCGCGAGGACAAGAACGATCCGGCCAAGCTGGCCGCGCGCGAGGCCGAGTACAAGGCGCGTTTCGCCAATCCGTTCGTGGCTGGGGCGCGCGGTTTCATCGACGACGTCATCCAGCCGCACGAGACGCGCAAGCGCATCTGCCGCTCGCTGGTGATGCTCAAGGACAAGCAGCTCGAGAACCCGTGGCGCAAGCACGGGAACATCCCCCTCTGACCGGCGCGCAGGAGACGCAAACATGTTCAAGAAGATCCTGATCGCCAATCGCGGTGAGATCGCGTGCCGCGTGATCAAGACGGCGAAAAAGATGGGCATCGCCACGGTGGCGGTGTATTCGGAGGCGGACAAGGACGCCCGCCACGTGGAGCTGGCCGACGAGGCCGTGCTGCTGGGCCCGGCGCTCTCGCGCGAGTCCTACCTGGTGGCCGACAAGATCATCGCCGCGGCGAAGCAGACCGGCGCCCAGGCCATCCATCCCGGCTATGGCTTCCTGTCGGAGAACGAGGACTTCGCGCGCCGCGTGGAGGAGGAAGGCCTGGTCTTCATCGGGCCCAAGCACTACTCGATCGCGGCGATGGGCGACAAGATCGCCTCGAAGAAGCTGGCCGGCGAGGCGCAGGTCAACACCATCCCCGGCCACAACCAGCCGATCGAATCGCCCGACGAGGCCGTGGCCATCGCCCATCGCATCGGCTACCCGGTGATGATCAAGGCGAGCGCGGGCGGCGGCGGCAAGGGGCTGCGCGTCGCGTTCAACGACAAGGACTGCCACGACGGCTTCACCAGCTGCCGCAACGAGGCGCGCGCGAGCTTCGGCGACGACCGCGTGTTCATGGAGAAGTTCGTCGAGTCGCCGCGCCACATCGAGATCCAGGTGCTCGGCGATGCGCAGGGCAACGTGGTCTATCTGTGGGAGCGCGAGTGCTCGATCCAGCGCCGCCACCAGAAGGTGATCGAGGAGGCGCCGTCGCCCTTCATCAGCGAGGCCACGCGCCGCGCGATGGGCGAGCAGGCGGTGGCGCTGGCCAAGGCGGTGAAGTACCAGAGCGCGGGCACGGTGGAGTTCGTGGTCGGCAAGGACCAGTCCTTCTACTTCCTGGAGATGAACACGCGGCTGCAGGTCGAGCATCCGGTCACCGAGTGCATCACCGGGCTGGATCTGGTCGAGCTGATGATCCGCGTCGCCGCGGGCGAGCCGCTGCCGTTCAAGCAGGACGAGATCCGGCGCGAGGGCTGGGCGATCGAATGCCGCATCAACGCGGAGGATCCGTTCCGCAACTTCCTGCCGTCGACCGGCCGGCTGGTGAAGTACCAGCCGCCGGAGACCTCGATGGAGGCGGCCGGCGAGGCGCGCTTCGGCGTGCGCGTGGACACCGGCGTCTTCGACGGCGGCGAGATCCCGATGTTCTACGACTCGATGATCGCCAAGCTGATCGTGCACGGCCGCGACCGCGACGACGCGATCGCCAAGATGCGCGAGGCGCTCAATGGCTTCGTGATCCGCGGCATCTCGAGCAACATCCCGTTCCAGTCGGCGCTGCTGGCGCATCCGGACTTCCGCTCGGGCGACTTCAACACCGGCTTCATCGCGCAGCACTACGGCAGCGGCTTCCACGCCGAGGACGTGCCGCACGACGATCCGGACTTCCTGGTGGCGCTGGCCGGCTTCATCCGCCGCAAGGCCCGCGAGCGCGAGGCCGGCATCACCGGCCAGCTGCCGGGGCATGAGGTCCGCATCGAGCATGACTATGTCGCCGTGGTCAGCGAAGGGCAGGGCAGCTTCCGGCGGTATCCGCTCAACATCACCGAGTACGTCGGCGCGCAGGGCGAGGCGTTGATCCACGTCGGCGCCGAGGGCGCGGATGGCGTCGAGGGCCGCGGCCAGGCGCAGGGCGGCGGCAAGTCCTACCGCATCGTCAGCACTTCGCGGCTGAACGACACGCGGCTCTTCGGCACCGTGAACGGACGGCCCTTCGTCGCCCAGGCCGAGCGCGGCACGCCGAGGGCGCCGCTGGCCTATCGCATCCAGCACAACGGGCGCGCGATCGAGGTCACGGTGCTGTCGCCGCGCGCGGCCGAGCTGCACCGGCTGATGCCCTACAAGGCGCCGCCGGACACCAGCAAGCTGCTGCTGTCGCCGATGCCGGGGCTGCTGGTCCACATCGCCGTGCAGCCGGGGCAACTGGTGCAAGCCGGCGAACGGCTGGCGGTGATCGAGGCGATGAAGATGGAGAACATCCTCACCGCGACGCAGGACGTGAAGGTCGCCGAGGTGCTGGCCAAGGTGGGCGAGAGCCTGGCGGTCGACCAGCCGATCGTGCGTTTCGAATGAAGGGGCAGGCCATGACCGCATCCGCAACGACGACCGCAACGACCACCGCATCCACGACCGCCGCGGTGAAGCCCTACCGCATCCTCGGCATCCAGCAGATCGCGATCGGCGGCCCGGACAAGACGGCGCTGCGCCGGCTGTGGGTGGACGTGCTGGGGCTGCAGGTCACCGGCAACTTCGTCTCGGAGCGCGAGAACGTCGACGAGGACATCTGCGCCATCGGCAGCGGGCCGCACAAGGTCGAGGTCGACCTGATGCAGCCGCTGGATCCGGAGAAGAAACCGGCCGTGCATGCGACGCCGCTGAACCACGTCGGCCTGTGGGTCGACGACCTGCCGAAGGCGGTCGAGTGGATGACGGCCAACGGCGTGCGATTCGCGCCGGGCGGCATCCGCAAGGGCGCGGCCGGCCACGACATCTGCTTCATCCATCCGAAGAGCAATGACGAGTTCCCGATCGGGGGCGAGGGCGTGCTGATCGAGCTGGTGCAGGCGCCGGAGGACGTGGTGAAGGCGCTGGGAGGGGGCTGAGCGCGGCGGACCCGGCCGGCCCGGCGTCAGCCGGAGCGACTCAATCGACCAGGATGTTCCGGTTCTTCAGCGTCAGGTGGATCTTGTCGCCGACCGTGTCCTTGTTGAACGGCTTGACGATGTAGCCGGTCGCGCCGAGCTGCGCGGCGCGGATGATGTCTTCCTTGCGGCCCTCGGCGGTGACCAGCAGCACCGGGATCGTGCGCAGCGCGTCGCCTTCGGGTTTGGTGCGCAGCGCCTCCAGCAGCTGGAAGCCGTTCATCACCGGCATGTTGACGTCGCTGAGCACGAAGTGCACCGGCTCGCCGGATTCGGCCGACAGCTCCAGCTGCCGCAGCGCCGCCTTGCCGTCCTCGGCCTCCAGGATCTTTTTGAAGCCGAGCTCGCGCAGCAGCCCGGAGATGATCCGGCGCATGGTCGAGAAGTCGTCGACCACCAGGAAACAGAATTCTTCGCGCTTGATCGTCGTGACCATCTGACACCTCTTCAGGCGGGGAATCGTAGCGCGGCAGGATCCGCGCCCGAGCGCCCGGCGCGCGTCACGCGACCTCGTCCAGCAGCGCGCCCAGCATCGACGTCGCCGGCGAGCGCCGGCCCACCGGATCCTCCTCGGCGCGAGCCGCCGTCGGTGCCGTCGGCGGGGCGCTGCGGGCCGCGGCCTTCGCCTGGGCGGCTTCCGCGGCCGCCTTCTGGATCTGCGCGATCTGCTCCATCACCATCTGCATCTGCGTCTGGAGCAGCTTCTGGCGCTTGTCCTTGGCGGACGCGTCCATCGTCGAATCGGTCGCCAGGTCCTTCATCTGCTTCTGCAACTGCTTGAGCTGGGCCTGCAGGCGGGCGATCTGCGCATCGCTGCCCGACCCCGAAGGCGCGGACGCGGACGATCCGGCGGGGGCGGCGGCGGTGGGAACGGCGACATGCATGGAAACTCCTTCGGCAACCCTCGGGATATCGACCGCCGGGGGCAGGTCTTGAGCGTCGTCCGGGCGCATGCCGCGCAGCGTGCCGGCGCGCCTGTCGCCGCGAGGGGCAAGCCCGTGCGGGTAGCATCGCCGGATGAGCGCCACCCGTCCCGATCCCGTCGCCGAGCTGCTGCGGCACGCCGCCACCACCTACATCGCACCGCGCTTCCGCCGCCTGGCGGATGGCGACGTGATGCAGAAGGCGCCCGGGGAATGGGTCACGACGGTGGACCGGGAGGTCGAGGCCTTCCTGACCCCCGAGCTGCGCGCGCTGGTGCCCGGTTCGCGCGTGGTCGGGGAAGAGCAGTGCGCGGAGACCCCGGAGCTGCTGGACCAGCTCGATGAGGGTCAGGTGTGGCTGGTCGATCCGCTGGATGGGACCTTCAACTTCATCTCGGGGCGCGAGCCGCTGTCGTCGATGGTGGCGCTGCTCGAGGATGGCGTGGCGGTCGGCGCCTGGATGCTCGATCCGATCGGCGGCGTGCTGCATCACGCGCGGCGCGGGCAGGGCGCCTGGCGCGAGGGCGAGCGGCTGAAGGCGGCGCCGGGACCCGGGCTGCGCCGCGCGGTCGTCAAGACGCGTTTCCTGCCGCAAGAACACCAGGCCCGTGTGGCGACCTGGCAAGGCGTCGAGATCCTGCCGGGCTTGAACTGCGCGGGCGCGGAATACCCCGCGCTCGTCGAGGGCGCCTTCGACGCGACGCTCTACTGGCGCAAGCTGGCCTGGGACCACGCGCCCGGCACGCTGTTCGTCACCGAGGCCGGCGGCGTCGCCGCGCGGCTGGACGGCACGCCGTACCGCGCGGGCGACCGCGAGCCCGGGTTGCTCGTGGCGCGCAGCCCCGAGGTGTGGGACGAAGCCGCGGCGGCCTGGAAAGTCTGACCGAGCCTGCGCCGTCGAACACCCCGAGCGGGGAACGCCGATTGCCGCATCACCCGTCGATGACGGCCTCGCTCGCTTCCCTGGACATCGCCCGCCGGCTCGATCGGCTGCCCTGGTCACGCTGGCACTGGCGCGTGGTGCTCGCGCTGGGCGTGGCCTGGGTGCTGGACGGCCTGGAGGTGACGCTGGTCGGCTCCGTCGGCGCCGTGCTGGAGCGACCTGACACGCTGGGTCTGTCCGCGGTGCAGGTCGGCTGGTCCGGCTCGCTCTACCTGGCCGGCGCGATCGTCGGCGCACTGGTGTTCGGCCGCCTGTCCGACCGGCTCGGTCGCAAACGGCTGTTCCTCGCCACGCTGGCCGTCTACGCCGTCGCGACGCTCGCCACCGCCTTCTCGACCGATTTCGCCTTCTTCGCGCTGTGCCGCTTCGTCACCGGCCTGGGCATCGGCGGCGAGTACGCCGCCATCAACTCCGCCATCGACGAGCTGGTGCCGGCCCGCGTGCGCGGCCGCGTGAACCTGGCGATCAACGGCAGCTTCTGGATCGGTGCCGCGCTCGGCGCCGCGGCCAGCCTGCTGCTGCTGCATCCGGACGTGCTGGGCCCGGTGCGGGGTTGGCGCGTCGGCTTCGCGATGGGCGCGCTGCTGGCGGTGGCCATGGTGCTGGTGCGCCGTCACGTGCCAGAAAGCCCGCGCTGGCTGCTGCGCCACGGTCGCGTCGAGGAGGCGCAGCGCATCCTGGCCGACATCGAGGCGCAGGTCGCCGCCCAGCACGGTCCCTTGCCCGAGGTGCCGCCGGTCGCGCGCCGGGAGCACCGCCGCGCGGTGCCCGACCTGCGCGAGGTGCTGCACGTGCTGCTGCGGCGCTATCGGACGCGCAGCGCCGTGGCGCTGGCGCTGATGCTGGCCCAGGCCTTCTTCTACAACGCGATCTTCTTCAGCTATGCGCTGGTGCTCACCCGCTTCTATGGCGTCGAGGACCACCGCGTGGCGCTCTACATCTTCCCGTTCGCGCTGGGCAATGTGCTGGGACCGCTGCTGCTGGGGCCGCTCTTCGACCGCGTCGGCCGGCGGCGGATGATCGCGCTGACCTACGGATTGGCCGGCGTGGGCCTGGCCGCCACGGGCGTGGCCTTCGTCGCGGATGTGCTGGACGCGCGCTCGCAGGCGCTGTGCTGGTCGGCGGTGTTCTTCTTCGCGTCCGCCGCCGCGAGCTCCGCCTACCTGACGGTGAGCGAGGTCTTCCCGCTCGAGATGCGCGCGATGGCGATCGCGATCTTCTATGCGGTGGGCACCGGGGCCGGCGGCTTCGCGGCGCCGCTGCTGTTCGGCTGGCTGGTCGAGAGCGCCCAGCGCGGCCAGGTGGCGATCGGCTACGGCATCGGCTCGGCGCTGGTGATCGTGGCCGGCCTGCTGGCGCTGCGTTTCGGTGTCGACGCCGAGTGCAAACCGCTGGAGGACATCGCGCCGTCGATGGACGACGCGCACGATGGGGGCGACGGGCTCGAGGGCGTGTCGCGCGACGCGGTCGCGCGTCGTTAAGCCGCCGGGCGGATCAGCGCTGGCCGAACCAGCGCCGCACGCGGCGCTTCCAATCCAGCCACTGGCGATGGCGCGAGCGGTCGATGCGCTTGACGTCGATCAGCGTGAGGTCCCCGCAAGCCGACATCGTGTGCAGGCCGCTGAGGAACCCGGGATGCGCGAGGTTGCCGGTGAAGGTGGCCGGCAAGGCGCGCACCTCGACGGCCTGCGGCGTGAGCCGGTCGAAGCGCAGCCAGCGCGTCGCGCCACCATAGCTGGTGCGGCTGTCCTGCACCGGCAGCGTCACCCGGCCGTCGGTGTCGACGAAGGGCGTGCCGGCCGGACGCGCGCCGTCGTGCGCGGACCTCACCGGATTCGCCGGGTGAGGCGTCCAGGGGCCTTGCAGCGCGTCGGCCCAGGCGACGTGCAATTCGCGCTGGTCGCGCTTGTCGGGCCCGATGACGGCATAGAACATCCACCAGCGCCCCTCATGCCGCAGCAGCGAGGCATCGACCGCATGCACGCCGGGCAGCAGCGCGCAGACCCGTTCCCAGCGTTCCCAGCGCTCGGCGCCATCCACCGCGCGGTACAGGGCGACCTCGGCGGCCTGGCTGGACTCCGGCACCATCCAGACCTGGCCCTCGTGCTCGAAGACGAAGGGGTAGGAAAGGTGGAAGGGCTGGCGCAGCACCGGCTTGGGCGCGCTCCAGGCGCCGTCGGCCAGGTTCAGCGTGAGGCGCTGCAGGTCGGCGCGCTTGGTCCGGTAGTCGAAGTGCTCGACGAAGACATGGAGCGCGTCGCCCTCGCGCAGCGCGAAGGGGTCGGCGTAGTAGCGCCAGTCGCCGGCTTCCGGCATCCAGACGATGCGGTCGCGCAGCTCGCGCAGGCGCTCGGGGCTGAGGCGGTCCAGGCGCTCGGGGACGACGCCGACGGTCCAGAAATCCGACTTCGGCCGCTTAACCACGGGCGTCTTCCACGCTCAGTCCCGCGAGGTCGTGGATCTTGACGCCCTGGCGCGCGAGCGCCTCCTGGTACAGGCCCAGCGTGGCCCGCACCGCGCTGGAGCGGTCGTAGCGGTCCATGTCGTAGTCCACCGGGCGGCGGGCATGGCGGGCGCGCTCGGCCAGCGCGGCGGCGATCGCCTGGCCCATCGCCACGGCGTCGTCGACCGGCACGATCGCCGACTGCGCCGGGTCCAGCATCTCGCGCGCGCCCAGCGTCGCCGTCGCCACGATCGGCAGCCGTGCGCGCATGGCCTCGAGGATGGCCAGCGGGAACTGCTCCTCGCGCGACGAGGACACGTACAGGTCCATCTCGCCGAGCAGCTCGTCGACGTTCCAGCGGAAGCCCAGCAGGTGGATGCGCCGGTCGTCGCCGCGCAGCGACTCGAGTTCCGCGCGCTGCGGGCCTTCGCCGATCAGCACCAGGTGGGCCTGCGGCGGTGCATGGCGCTGGAAGGCCTCGATCAGCGTGTGCATGCCCTTGGCCGCGTGCAGCCGGCCGACGCAGCCGATGACCGGCGCGGTCGCCGGAATGCCGAGCTCCTGCCGCAGCGAGCCCGAGGGCGCCTTCGCCGCGCAGGACGCGGGACTGCGTTCCGGCGCCCAGTTGTAGATGACGCGATGCATGCCGCTGAAATCCCTCAAGTGACCGACCTGGGCCGAATTGACGCACACCAGCGCGTCCATCCGCGCATGGTGGTGCGCCTTGTAGCCCACGTGCAGCGTGCCGACCCGCACCCGGTCCCGGGCCGCCGCCACCGCCTTGCAGGCCGGGCCCAGGTGGCCGTGGACGATGTCCGCGCCCAGCCGGGCCGCCAGGCGCCGCACGCGCGCCCCGCGCAGCACCGGCAGGCGCAGGCCGTGGAAACGCACGCGCTGGTCGAGCGCATGCCGGACGGCCGAGCCGGCCGGGCCGATCACATGGACGGTGTGGCCCAGCGCCGCCTGGGCGTTGGCCAGGTCGACGCAGTGATGCTCGCCACCGGCGATGCGAGACGAGAAGACCACGTGGACGATGGAGAGTGCGCGCATGACGTCGAAACGGCAAAAAAGCTAAGAAACGTTTCGAGTCTATTTCTTAACAATCAGCAATATGGACGGCACTTCCCCTAGTCGTGGGGTGTACGGGTAGCGGATGTGCAGCAGGTGTGCGCAATTCCCGGTGGGGCATTAACGGCTTGTGAACACCTGACCCTCGGTCGGGCGGCGGACGGGGCGTCGCGATGAAACCTCAGGTAACCGGCGCCGGCGGTTCCCGGGCAGCGGGGACGGCGCGACGAAGCGCTGTTTCCCGGGGATGAACTGCAGGGGGTGACCACCTGCATGCAGGGTCATTGAAGTTAAGCTAGCGCGCCCTTTTTGCGGCTTGCGCACGAAGGACATTTTTTTACGACCTCGTCTTCTCCGCTGGAGCCCGCTTCATGTTGCGTTTGTCGCTGATCGCCGTTGTCGCCGCGTCCCTGCTTGCCGCCTGCGGCAAGCCTTCCCCCGACAAGCAGGCATCGCCCGCCGCCGCCGCGGCCAGCGCGCCCAGTTTGCTGGTGGCGCCGGAGGACGTGCAGACGCTGGGCGTGAGCGAATACGCCAGCGGCCCGGTCATCACCGGCTCGATCCAGCCGGAACGCCGGGCCGACCTGCGCGCCGAACTGCAGGCCGTCGTGCTGCAGGTGTTCAAGGAGAACGGCGAGCGGGTGAAGCGCGGCGACCTGCTGGTCCGCCTGGACGACACCGCGATCCGCGACACGGTGCAGTCCGCCGACGAAGCCGCCCGCGCCGCCTCGCAGAGCTTCGAGCAGGCCGAGCGCCAGTACCAGCGCCTGAAGACGCTGCAGGCCCAGGGCATGAGCTCCATCCAGGCGATGGAGGACGCGGAAATCCGCCGCAACAACGCCCAGAGCGACCTGGTGGCCGCCCGCGCCCGCGTGGCCACGGCGCGCCAGCAGCAGCAGCGCACCGAGGTGCGCGCCCCGTTCGACGGCGTCGTCAGCGACCGCAAGGTCTCGCCGGGCGACTCGGCGCAGATCGGCAAGGAGCTGATCAAGGTGATGGATCCGGCGTCGATGCGCTTCGAGGGCCTGGTTTCCGCGGACCGCATGGCCGAGCTCAAGCTGGGCCAGACGGTCTACTTCCGGGTCAACGGTTATCCGCAGGTCGACTTCCAGGGCAAGGTGCGCCGCATCGCGCAGGCCGCCAACGCGAGCACCCGCCAGGTGGAAGTGCTGGTCGACTTCGCCGGCGCCCAGCAGCCGGGTGTGGCCGGCCTGTACGCCGAGGGCCGAGTGCAGACCAACAGCGTCTCGGCGCTGATGGTGGCCGACGGCGCGCTGGTGCGCGAGGGCGACAAGGCCTTCGTCTGGCGCGTGGACGGCGGCAAGGTCGGCAAGTCCGCGGTCCGCCTGGGCGCGCGCGACGACCGCCAGGGGCTGTACGTCGTCGCCACCGGCCTGAAGCAGGGCGACCGCATCCTGCGCCATCCCACCAGCACGCTGATCGACGGCCAGCGCGTCGAGTTGACCAAGGCCGCCGTGCCCATGGCCAGCGGCGCCGGGACCAAGTCCGCCGCGCCCGCCGGCGCGGCGCCGGACTTCGCGGCCTCCGCGGCCTCGGGCATCTGACGACCGGCCGGACTCGAGGAGACTTCCGCCATGTTCCTGTCCAATTTCTCGGTCAAGAAGCCGATCTCGATGGTGGTCATCATCATCGGGCTGATGGCGCTGGGCCTGCTGGCGCTGTCCAAGCTGCGCGTCAACCAGATCCCCGACGTCGAGCAGCCGCTGCTCGTCGTGGGCATCACCTACCCGGGCGCCTCGCCCGAGACCGCCGAGCGCGAGATCATCAACCGCATCGAGAAGTCGCTGAACAGCATCTCGGGCGTGACCGAGGTGCGCTCGACCGCGAGCGAGGGCTACGCGCAGCTGCTGCTGATCTTCAACTTCAACAAGAACATGATCGAGGCGGCCGATGAGGTCCGCAACGCGATCGCCGCGGTCCGCCACAAGCTGCCGCTGGAGATGCGCGAGCCGGTGCTGCAGCGCATCGATCCGTCGGCGCAGCCCATCATGCAGCTGGCGCTGTCGTCGAGTTCGCAGACCCACGCGGAGATCTCCCGCCTGGCCGAGGACCAGCTCGCCGACCGCTTCCGCGCCATCTCCGGCGTGGCCACGGTGACGGTCAACGGCTCGTTGAACCGGGAGCTGTCAGTGCTGCTGAGCGCGCAGAAGCTGCGCGAGTTCAATGTGTCGGTGACCGAGGTCGTCAACGCGCTGAAGATGCAGAACACCACCGCGCCGGTGGGCAAGGTGCGCGGGCTGATGGAGGACCAGTCGATCCGGCTGCTGGGCCGCATCGAATCGCCGAGCGACTTCAACCAGATCGTGGTCAAGCGCTCCGGCGGCGAGCTGATCCGCCTGGGCCAGGTCGCGACGGTGCAGGACGGCTTCGCCGAGCAGACCGGCTTCTCGGTGCGCAACGGCCATCCCAACGTGGGCCTCTCGGTCACCCGCTCGCGCGACGCATCGACGGTGACGGTGGCCGACGCCACCCGCAAGCTGGTCGAGGAGATCAACGCCACGCTGCCCAAGGGCACCAAGCTGGAGGTGACGCAGGACGGCGGCCGCGACGCGCAGGACAGCCTGAACAACGTGATCCACGCGCTGGTCTTCGGCGCCGGCCTGACGGTGTTCGTGGTCTACGTGTTCCTCAACTCGTGGCGCTCGACGCTGATCACCGCGCTGTCGCTGCCCACCTCGGTGATCGCGGCCTTCATCGCGGTCTGGCTGTGCGGCTTCACGCTGAACTTCATGAGCCTGCTGGGCCTGTCGCTGGCCATCGGCGTGCTGATCGACGACGCCATCGTGGTGCGCGAGAACATCGTGCGCCACATGGAGCGCGGCGCCGACCGCCGCACCGCCGCGCTCAAGGGCACCGCCGAGATCGGCATGGCCGTGGCGGCGACGACCTTCTCCATCGTGGCCGTGTTCATCCCGGTGGCCTTCATGCCGGGCGTGTCCGGCGAATGGTTCCGGCCCTTCGGCCTGACCGTGGTGGCCTCGGTGCTGGTGTCGCTGTTCATCTCCTTCACCCTGGACCCGATGCTGTCGGCCTACTGGGGCGACCCGCCCGGCTACCACCATGCGAAGAAGACCGGCGTGTCGCGGCTGCTGCAGCGCTTCAATGACTGGTTCGACCACCAGGCCGACCGCTACGGCCTGGTCATCGAGTGGGCGCTGCACCACCGCCGCTGGATGGCCTTCTTCGCGGCGGCGAGCTTCGTGCTGGCGATCGTGCTGCAGTCGACGCTGGGCGGCTCGAGCTTCCTGCCGGCCTCGGACTCCGGCACCATCGCCATCGAGGTCCGCACGCCCGCGAGTTCCAGCCTGGAATACGCGCGGCTGAAGATGGCCGCCGGCTCCGCGCTGGCGCGCCAGCTGCCCGAGACCAAGGCGACCAACGAGTACGTCAACGTCAGCGGCGGTCGCATCTACGTGGACCTGGGCAAGAGCACCGAGCGCAAGCGCAGCGCCGCCGAGATCGCGGCGGACCTGCGCACCCGCGTGGCCCGCCTGGTCGGCGCCGAGTACGTGGTGCTGGACGACCTGAACAACGGCGCGCAGAAGCCGGTGCAGATCCGCTTCCACGGCGCGGAGTCGCGCAAGCTGATGGAGATCACCACCGAGTACATGGCCAAGCTGCGCAATGTGCCGGGCGCGGTCGACGTCGGCCTGTCGGAGCAGGATCCGCAGGACGAGCTGCAGATCGAGATGAACCGCGGACTGGCCAACTCGCTGGGCATCTCCGTCGGCGACGCGGCCAATGCGCTGCGCGTGGCCTTCGCCGGCGTGGAGGTCGGCGACTGGGTTGACCCCAGCGGCGAGACCCGCGACGTGGCGGTGCGCCTGGCGCCGGAGGACCGCGTCGACGCGAGCAACATCGAGCGCCTGCCGATCGCGGTGAGCGGTGCCGGCGTGATGGTGCCGCTGGAGCAGATCGCGACGGTGTCGATGGGCAAGGGCCCGGCCAAGATCCAGCACTCGGACGGCAAGCGGATGATCGCGGTGTCGGCCAACGCGCATGGCCGCTCGCCCGGCGAGGTGACCAAGGACGCGGTCAAGCTGGCGCGCTCGATCAACTTCCCGCAGGGTTACGGCATCGAGCTGGCCGGCGCGTCCAAGGACCAGGAAGAGGTCTTCGGCGCCATGTTCATCGCGCTGTTCTCGGGCATCGGGCTGATGTACCTGATCCTGGTGATGCAGTTCGGCAGCTTCTCGGCGCCGATCGGGGTGATGTATTCACTCAAGCTGTCGCTGATCGGCGTGGTGGTGGCGCTGCTGCTGACCAAGGGCACGCTGAACCTGATGAGCTTCATCGGCATCATCATGCTGGCCGGCCTGGTGGCGAAGAACGCCATCCTGCTGCTGGACGCGGCGCGCCAGGAGGAGGCCGCCGGCGTGCCGCGCGAGGAAGCGCTGATGCATGCGGGCCGCAAGCGCTTCCGGCCCATCCTGATGACCACCTTCGCGCTGGTGGCCGGCATGCTGCCGGTGGCGATCGGCGTGGGCGAGGGCGGCGAGTTCTACCGCCCGATGGCGGTCGCCATCATCGGCGGCACCATCACCTCGACCTTCCTGACGCTGCTGATGGTCCCGTGCTTCTACGACAGCATCCAGCTCTTCTTCGATCGCCTGATCGAGCGCTTCCCGCGCCGCGTCGAGCGCTTCAGCGCCGCTGGTGCCTGGGCGATCAGCATCTTCCAGACGCTGCTGGTCGGACTGGCCTTCCTGACCTGGGTGCTGTTCGTGTTCTGGGTCCTGGAGTGGCTCTACCGGCGCGTGAAGCCGGCGCCGCGCGCCAACGCGGTGCCGGTGGGTGCTGACGACTGATTCGCGTCAGCCGCGTCGAACGCGGCGCCACCATGGGCCGCGGGAGACCGCCGGCCCGGCGTCGCCGGCGCCTTCGTAGGCGCGGGCGGCCGGCGCGTGGAGCTCGACCTGCGTGCCGATGCCGGCCTGCGAGTCCAGCCGGTACGCGACGCCCGCCAGTTCCGCGCGTTCGCGCATGCCCGACAGGCCCCAGTGGCCGGGGCGACCGCCGCGGGCCTTCACCTCGTCCGGCACACCGACGCCGTCGTCGCGGACGAACAGCGTGAAGCCGCCGTCGCCATAGCGGAGCGCGACCTCGATGCGCCCGGCCTGCGCATGTTGGAAGGCGTTGAAGATGGCCTCGCGCGCGATCAGGCAGATCGACGCCGCCAGCGCCGGCGCCAGCGGGCGCGGCGTGCCCTCGACGGTCAACACGAACGCCGCGCCGTGGGTGTGGGAGAGCTCGCGCCCCAGCGCCTCCAGCGTCTGCTCCAGCCGGTTGAGGTCGGGCGGCGGCAGGCGCAGGTCGGTGACGCGGTCGCGGCCTTCGATCAGCAGCGCGTCCGCATCGACCAGCACGCGCTCCATCGCGGCGCGTTCGGTGCCGGGCAGCCGGCGCGCGATCGCCTCGAAGCGCAGGATCAGGCCGTAGACGCCCTGCAGCAGCGTGTCGTGCAGGTCGCGCGCGATGCGCTCGCGTTCCTGGATGCGGGCGGCGAGGCGGTCCTGCTCATGCACGCGGCGCTGGCGGGCGCGCAGCGCGGCCAGGCCGGCCAGGAGCGCGATGCCGATGGCGACCGCCGCGACGCGGAAGCCCGCGTGCTGCGTCAGCGTCGGCGCGATTTCGAAGCGCAGCACGGCCGGCGTGGCGCTCCAGGGACCGCGGTCCTGGGACGCTTCGACCCGGAACTCGTAGGTGCCCGGGCCGAGGTTGGTATAGAACGCGCGGCGCCGCGCGCCCGCGTCCTGCCAGTCGCGGTCCTGGCCGACCAGCCGGTAGCGGAAGCGGGTGCGCTCGGGCTGGGCCAGGCTGATCGCGGTGTAGGCAATCTCCAGGTCGCGGGTGCCGGGGGCCAGGCGCAGCAGGCCGTCCGCGCGGGCCGTGCCGTTCACGCCGGCCGCGACGGGCTCGCCATGCACGGACAGCTGGTGGATGTCCACCGCCGGGGGCGCGGCCTCGCCCTCGGGCAGGCGCCGCGGATCGATGCGCACGACGCCGTTGCTCAGCGAGAACCACAGCAGCCCGTCCGGCGTGCGGGCCGCGGTGCGCAGCGGCCAGGACTGTTCGGCGCGACCGGTCAGGCCGTCGAGCAGGTCGAAGCGGCGGCCCGCCGGGCGCTGCGCCGCCTCGGTGGTGCTGGCCAGCGCGCGGCGCACCTCGTCGGCGCGCAGTCGCGTGATGCCGTTCGCGCCGTTGATCCAGAGCTCGCCCTCCGGTGTCTCGACGAGGCCCGACACGCCCTCGAGCGCGTCCGCATCGGCCAGCCGCAGCCGAGGAAAACCGGGCTCGGAAAGCAGTTGCACGCCGCGTTCGCCGCCGACCCACAGGTGCGCGCCCTGGCGCGCGATGACCTTGATCGCGCCGATCGCCAGGCCGTCGGCCGCGGTGAGGCGGGTGGTCTGGCCGGCCTCGTGACGCAGCAGCGTGCCGTCGGAGTAGCCGATCCAGACCCGGCCCTGCGCGTCGCTGGCGATCGCGTCGGGGCCCTTGCGCGGGAAGACGCCCGAGCCCGACAGGCGCGTGGTCTTGCCGTCGGCGTATCGCATCAGCCCGTAGCGATGACCGTTGAACCACAGCGCGCCGGTGGCGTCCTCGGTGATCTCGAACACGGCGGCCCGCCAGGGCTCGCCATCGGGCGTGGGGACGGGCACGAAACGGCCGTTCTCCTGCGTCCACAAGCCGGTGCGACCGCCGGCCCAGAGCCGCTGGCGGCTGTCGACGAAGACCGAAGTGAAGGTGGTCATGCCCGGGTCGGTGGGCACGGCGCGGGGCGTGGTCTCGCCGGGCGCGAGGCGCTGGATCGAATCGCCGGCGGCGACCAGCAGCCCGCCGGACCCGTCGACCGCCATCGCGATGCTGGCGCCGCGGTTGGGCAACTCCACGCGATCGACCGCCGCGCCGCGGAAGCGGTCCAGCCCGCCGTTGGTGCCGACCCAGATCGCACCGTCCCGGTCCTGGAAGACACGCATCACCAGCGGGCCGGACAAGCCCTTGTCGGTGCCGAGGAACTGGGGCCCGGCGTCGTCCGCCGGATCGATCCGGTTGAGCCCGTCCTTCGCGCCGTACCACAGCCGGCCAGCGCGATCGAAGGTCGGCACGAAGAAGCTGCGGGGCACCGGCACCGGCGTGGTGGCCGTCCCGATCATGTCGGTGGTCACCACGGCGGCCGAGCCGGCCTTGGCGCCGCCCGCTCCGGTCATGGCGCCGGCGCCTTCACCCGGCAGGGGCAGGCGGAAGAAGCCGCGTACGGCGGGCGAGATGTCGTTGGCCCAGGCGCGGCCATCGGGCCCGATGGTCAGCTGGGTCTGACCCAGCGACGGCACGTCGGAGGCAACGAAGCGGGCGCGGCCCGCGGGCCGGACGAAGACGGTGCGATCGGTGACGCACCAGACGTTGCCGGCCGCGTCGACCGCCACCGACAGCGCGATCGGCGCCTGTCCGTTGCCGTCGTCGAAGCCGGAGCCCGGATCCATCGCGACCCAGCCGGCGCCCTGGCGCTTGAGCAGCGAGCGGCCCGTGGCGACCCAGAGCGTGCCGTCGCGCTCGGCGGCGAAGGCGCGGGTGGAGGTGACGAAATGGCCGGTCGCCGGCTCGACCTGGACGATGCGCCCCTGGCGCACCAGCGCGAGGCCGCCCTCGAGCAGGCCGACCCACAGGCCGTTGTCGGCGGTCGCGAAGAGCGACAGCACCTGGCGGCTGGGCAACTGCTCGCCGGCGATCGCGTCGAAGCGCTCGAAGCGCAGGCCGTCGAAGCGGAACAGGCCGTTGCCGGTGCCCAGCCAGAGGTAGCCGTCGCTCGTCTGCGCGATCGCCATCACCGGCCCCGGCATGCCATCCTTCAGGCCCCAGCTCGTGTGCTGCAGATGGGCCAGGGGCTGCTCGGAAGGCGTCGAGGACTGCGCCTGCGCGGCCGGGCCGGACAGTGTGAGGGCCAGAGCCAGGGCCAGCGCGATGGCGTGTGGCCGGCAGACGCGCGCGGCGGACAGCGAGCCACGCGGGCGCGGCGATGGCATCAAGGGCGGGTTCGGGACGGACATCGAGACGGAGAGACGGGAAGGCACGCGCAAGCGCGAGGATTGTGCCCGCGCGGCCAGCACGATCCGTGCAAGCGCCGGTGACTGGCCTCTCTAAAGGAAAGCGCTCGCCGAAAGCGCCCGGGGGAAAGCGCTCGGGAGAAGCGCCCGGGGGAAGCGCCGCGCGCCTTCAGACCACCCGGCCGGGATTCAGCAGCCCGCGAGGATCCAGCGCCTGCTTGATCTGGCGCATCAGCTGCAGGGCCACCGGGCTCTTGCGCTGCGCGAGCTCCTCGCGTTTGAGCTGGCCGATGCCGTGCTCGGCCGAGATCGAGCCGCCGTGCGCGGCCACCTGGTCGTAGACCAGCGCGTTGACCGCCGCCTCGTGCGTGCGCAGGAAGTCCGCGGGCGCGACGCCCTCCGGCGCCTGGACGTTGTAGTGCAGGTTGCCGTCGCCCAGATGGCCGAAGTCCACCAGCCGCGAGCCGGGGAAACGCTCGGCCAGCAACCGGTCGCAGCCTTCGACGAAATCGGGGATCCGCGACACCGGCAGCGCGATGTCGTGCTTGATGTTCAGGCCTTCCTCGCTCTGCGCCAGCGGGATGGACTCGCGCAGGTGCCACATCGCATGGCTCTGCGCCAGTGTCTCGGCCACCGCCGCGTCGTCGATGACGCCGCGCTCCAGCGCGTCCTCGAGCAGGGCCTCGAACTGCGCGCGGGCATGGGTCTCGCCCTCGCTGTCCGACAGCTCCAGCAGCACCGTCCACGGCCGCGGGCCCAGCGGCTGCGTCAGCTGCGGGAAATGCTTGCCCACCAGGGCCAGCGACAGCGCGTTCATCACCTCGAAGCCGGTCAGCGCCGCGCCGCAGCGCGCCTGCGCCAGGCCCAGCAGCGCGACCGCGTCGCGCAGCGTGTCGCAGGCGGCCAGCGCCGTCATCCGCGCCAGCGGCAGCGGATGCAGCTTCAGCGTCGCGGCCGTGATCACGCCCAGCGTGCCTTCCGAACCGATGAAGAGGTCGCGCAGGTCGTAGCCGGTGTTGTCCTTGCGCAGGCCGGACAGCCCGTCCCAGACGGTGCCGTCCGCGGTCACCACCTCCAGGCCCAGGCACAGCTCGCGCGCGTTGCCGTAGCGCAGCACCTGGGTGCCGCCGGCGTTGGTGGCCAGGTTGCCGCCGATGGTGCAGCTGCCTTCGGCGGCCAGGCTCAGCGGGAAGAGCAGGCCGGCGTCGCGCGCCGCCTGCTGCACCTGCTGCAGCACGCAGCCGGCGTCGACGGTCATCGTCAGGTTGGCGGGATCGATCTGGCGCACGCGGTTGAGCCGCTGCAGGCTCAGCAGCAATTGCGTGCCGGAGTCGTCCGGCACGCCGCCCCCCACCAGGCCGGTGTTGCCGCCTTGCGGGACCAGCGCCACGCCGTGCTCGCGCGCCAGCGACACGATGGCCGCGACCTGCGCCGTGTCGGCCGGCCGCACGACCGCCAGCGCGCGGCCCGCGTAGCGCTTGCGCCAGTCGCGCTCGTAGCCGGAGAGGTCGTGCTCGCCGGGCAGCAGGACATGCGCCTGGCCCAGGCAGGCGCGCAGGGCGTCGATCAGCGCGGCGCTCATGCGGGGTCTCCCGTCGATCCGGCCTCGGCCGCGCGGGCCTGCGCCAGCCGCAGGCGGATCTGCGCCGCGCAGGCGATGAAGATCGTCAGCGACAGGGCGACCTCGATCCACGCCAGCGCCATGCCGGCGCCGCCCTCGGAGGTGCCGCGCACCAGGCCCTCGGTCATGTAGAGCCAGATCATCAGGCTGACCCAGCGGTAGGTGTAGAGCCGGTAGCGCCACAGGCCGGGCAGCGGCAGCAGCAGCGGCAGGGCCTTGATCGCGAGCGTGCCGCGGCCGGTCGGCGCGAGCCACAGCTCCCAGGCCAGGCAGACCAGCGCCAGCGCCAGCGTCGCGAGGAACGCGACCTGGCGGCTGCCGCGCTCGCGCGCGGTCGGCTCGGTGCGGGCGGTCGGGGGGCGGGCGGTCGTCGCGGTCGCGGGCGGCGCGGTCGGTGTCATCGCGAGGCGATCCGCGGGGCGGCGGCGAGGGTTGACATGGCTGGCATCATAGCCAGCATGTTGAGGGAACCTAGCAGTGATCAGGCGCCGCCGCAGAGCTGGCGCGAGGGCATCCGCGAGCTCGCGCGCGAGCTGTTGACCTGGCCTTACGCACGCACGCTGCGCCTGTTCGTGCAGCGCTTCCGGGAGGAGCGCCTGGGCCTGACCGCGGGCAGCCTGACCTTCACCACGCTGATCTCGCTCGTGCCCCTGCTGACGGTGGCGCTGGCGCTGTTCACCGCGTTTCCGATGTTCTCCAGCTTCCAGTCGGCGCTGGAGAAATACTTCCTCAAATCGCTGATCCCCGACAACATCGCGCGCCCGGTGCTGATGTCGCTGACGCAGTTCGCGGCCAAGGCCAACCGGCTCGGTGTCGTCGGCCTGATCGTGCTGGCGGTGACGGCGCTGTCGCTGATGCTGACGATCGACCGCACGCTCAACCAGATCTGGCGCGTGCAGCGGCCGCGTCCGATCGCACAACGGGTGCTGGTGTACTGGGCGGCGATGACGCTGGGCCCGCTGCTGCTGGGCGGCAGCCTGACCGTCACCAGCGTGCTGATCACCTACAGCCGGGACCTGGTCGACAACATGCCGCGCGGCCTGGTGGTCCTGCTCAACAGCGTGGACCTGGTGGTGCTGTGGGGCGCGATCGCGGCGCTCTTCCATTACGTGCCCAACACCGACGTGCGTTGGCGCCACGCGCTGACCGGGGCGGCCTTCGTCGCGGTGGCCTTCCACCTGGCCAAGCAGGCGCTGGCCTGGTACGTGAAGCAGGTGCCGACCTATTCGACGCTCTACGGCGCCTTCGCGGCGGTGCCGATCTTCCTGATCTGGATCTACGTCGGCTGGTCGATCGTGCTGCTCGGCGCGATCCTGGCGGCCAATGCGCCGGCGCTGGCCGGCGGCGTCAGCGTGCGCCGCAACCGGCCCGGCATGCAGATGGCGCTGGCGCTGGACGTGGTGCGCGAGCTCGAGGCCGCGCGCGCGGGCGGGGAGTCGGGGCTGTCGATGCTCGCGATGTCGCAGCGCATGAGCGTCGATCCGCTGCAGCTCGAACCGGTGCTCCAGCAGCTGCAGAAGCTGGACTGGGTCGGCCGCCTGGAGGAGGAGGGCGCCCAGCGCGTGGTGCTGCTGTGCGAGCCGGCCTCGACGAGCGCCGAGCCGCTGGTGCGCGCGCTGCTGGCCGAGCGCCAGCCGGGGCTGGCGGCGCTGTGGGAGCAGGCCGGCTGGGGGCGCGCCACGCTGGGCGCGCTGATCGAGCGGCCGGTGCCGGTGGCTAGCGCCACAGCGTGACGGCCGCGCCGCCGAGCACCGCCAGCAGGGCCACGATCGAATAGACCGCCCGCCGGTAGGGCGGCTTGGGCCGCGTGGCGCCGGTGGGCTTCATGCCGTACTTGGGCGTCGCGCCCAGCGGCAGCGCGGCCTTGTCGATCAGCGGCTGCGCGCGGTGCTCGCGGGCGCGCTGCTCGGCCACGCGCAGGCGCGCCGAACCATCGAGCAGCTGGAGCTGCTTCGCCTGGGTCTCGGTGTCGACGGTGGCCGGCTGGGTCGGGGTGGGGATGTGGGGATGCTTCTCTGAAAACGAGCGTTGCTGCATGTGGACTGCCTTGACTGCAATACGCTCCCTCGCCTCCGCGAATCGGGCGATTGTCTCGACCACGACGCGCGGGTCAAGTAACAGGAGGTGATCCGGGGCGTTCGCCGCGATCAGGCGTGCAGCACCACGAGCAGCGCCGTCGCCGCCTTCTTCGACAGGTTGCGGATCGCGTGCGCGCCGTCCACGGCGTAGCGCGCGGTCTCGCCGCTCTTGACGAGCTGGCGGCTGCCGCCGGCCGTGACCTCGAGTTCACCGGCCAGCACGCTCAGGTGCTCGCGCGAGCCGGGCTCGTGCGCGGCGGACTCGAGGGCGCCGCCGGGCTGCACCGTCAGCTCGTACCACTCGAAGTTGCCGGCCAGGTCGATGGGACCGAGGATGCGCAGCCGGCACAGGCCGTCCGGGCTCGACAGCGCCGGCGTCGCATGCGAGGCGACCACCTCGATCGGCGGCGCGGCGGGCCGCTCGCCACCCAGCAGCTCCGACAACTCCACCCGCAGCGCATTGGCAAGCCGCCACACCACGGCCACCGTGGGATTGGCCTGGTTGCGCTCGATCTGCGAGAGCATGGACTTGGAGACGCCCGCCCGCCGCGACAGCTCGTCCAGCGACAGGCCCTGGGCTTGCCGCAGCGCCTGCAGCGTCGCGCCCACGCGGGGAGGTTCCAGTTTTTCGGAAGGATTGGCGGACATGGGCGGCGGGCGAGGGAATTGGGGCGCGGAAGACGGCGCCTTGACCGGCCTCCGCTCTTCCTTGATACTGCACGGCTGTTCGATATAGCGAACGCGTTCGATTTAACGGATTGTGCCGCAGGAGCACCGCATGACCAACATCGCCTCCCCGTCCACCGACGACTTCTATCGCCACCTGCAGAACGAGCTGCAGGGCATCCGCGACGCCGGCCTCTTCAAGAGCGAACGCATCATCACCAGCCCGCAGGGCGCCATCGTCAAGACGCGTGACGGGCGCGAGGTCCTCAACCTGTGCGCCAACAACTACCTGGGGCTGTCCTCGCATCCGAAGGTGGTGGAGGCCGCCCACGAGGCGCTGCGCACCCATGGCTACGGGCTGTCGTCGGTGCGCTTCATCTGCGGCACGCAGGACATCCACAAGGAACTCGAGCAGCGCCTGGCGCGTTTCCTCGGCACCGAGGACACCATCCTCTATGCCGCCGCCTTCGACGCCAACGGCGGGCTGTTCGAGCCGCTGCTGGGCGAGCAGGACGCGATCATCAGCGACGAGCTGAACCACGCGTCCATCATCGACGGCATCCGCCTGTGCAAGGCCAAGCGCTTCCGCTACAAGCACAACGACATGGCCGATCTGGAGGCGCAGCTGACCGCGGCCCGCGCCGCCGGCGCGCGTCACGTCATGGTCTTCACCGACGGCGTGTTCTCGATGGACGGCACGATCGCGCAGCTGGACAAGATGCGCGAGATCACCGATCGCTTCGGCGCGCTGCTGGCGATCGACGAATGCCACGCCAGCGGCTTCATGGGCAAGACCGGCCGCGGCACCCACGAGTACCGCGGCGTGTTCGGCAAGGTCGACATCATCACCGGCACGCTAGGCAAGGCGCTGGGTGGCGCGTCGGGCGGCTTCACGACGGGGCGCAAGGAAGTGATCGAGCTGCTGCGCCAGCGCTCGCGGCCCTACCTCTTCTCCAACACGGTGGCGCCCAGCATCGTCGGCGCGTCCATCGCGGTGCTGGACCTGCTGGAAGGGAGCACCGCGCTGCGCGACAAGCTCGAGGCCAACACCGCCTTCTTCCGCGAGGCCATCCAGCAGGCGGGTTTCCAGATCAAGCCGGGCACGCATCCGATCGTGCCGGTGATGCTGTTCGACGCGGTCAAGGCGCAGCAACTGAGCGCGCGGCTGCTGGAGCTGGGCGTGTATGCGGTCGGCTTCTTCTATCCGGTGGTGCCCAAGGAGCAGGCCCGGGTGCGGGTGCAGATCTCGGCGGTGCACGAGCGCGAGCACCTGGAGCGGGCCGTCGCCGCGTTCGCGCAGGCGGGCCGCGAGCTGGGACTGGTGAAATAAGGCGCTGACAAGAAGATTCCCATGACGACCAAGATCCTGTTGATCGGCGCGAACGGCCAGATCGGTTCCGAACTGGCGGTGGAGCTGGCCAAGCGCCATGGCAACGCCAATGTCATCACCAGCGACGTCGCCCCGCAGGGCCGCGTGCCGCAACTGACCCACGAGATGCTGGACGTCACCGACGCGGCGGCGCTGGCGGCGGTGGTCAAGCGCCACGGCATCACGCAGATCTATCACCTGGCCGCGGCGCTGTCCGCCACGGGCGAGAAGCATCCGATGTGGGCCTGGGACCTGAACATGAGGGGCCTGCTGAACGTGCTGGAGCTGGCGCGCACGGCGAAGCTGGAGCGCGTGTTCTGGCCGAGTTCCATCGCGGCCTTCGGACCGCAGACGCCCAAGCGCGAGACGCCGCAGACGACGGTGATGGACCCGACGACGATCTACGGCATCTCCAAGCTGGCCGGCGAGGGCTGGTGCCGCTGGTACCACGCCAACCACGGCGTCGACGTGCGCAGCCTGCGCTATCCCGGCCTGATCAGCTGGAAGACGCCCCCGGGCGGCGGCACGACCGACTACGCGGTGGAAATCTTCCACGAGGCGCTCAAGCACGGCCGCTACACCTGCTTCCTGAAGGAGGACCAGGCGCTGCCGATGATGTACATGCCGGATGCGCTGCGCGCGACGATCGAGCTGATGGAGGCGCCGGCGGAGCGCATCACCGAGTGGGGCAGCTACAACCTCGCGGGCGTGAGCTTCACGCCGGAGCAGATCGCCGCGTCGATCCGCCGCCGCATCGCGGGCTTCGCGATCGACTATGCGCCGGACTTCCGCCAGAACATCGCCGCGAGCTGGCCGCAGTCCATCGATGACAGCGTCGCCCAGCGTGACTGGGGCTGGAAGCTGGGCTACGACCTGGACGCGATGGCCGACGACATGCTGGCCTCGCTGAAGGCGCAGGCCGAGCAGGGCGCCTCGGCCGTCCAGGCAGCACAGGCCTGAGGACGTAGAGTCGCGGGCTGTCTTCGTTGCCCTGAACACGCCGTGTCCCGACTCACCGCTGAATTCCAACGCCTCTACGCCGCCGGTTCCGACGGGGCCTCGCGCGCGCTCGTACTCGACGTGGGGCGGCCGTCGGATTGGGAGCTGCTTGCCAACGTGTGGCGCGGCGTGCAGCTCGACCTCGCGCTGCCCGCGCCGGGCATCGCCATCGCCGGCGAGAACAGCTACCAGCTGTGGTTTTCGCTGGAGCGCGGCTGCGCGCCTGAGGCGGCCGCCGCCTTCTTCGAGGGCCTGAAGTCCCGATACCTGGCCGGCATCGCGGGCCCGCGCATTCGCTGCCTGACGGAGCCGCCGGTGATGCCGGCCGAAGTCCGGGAAGGGCAATGGTCGGCGTTCGTCGCACCGGATCTCGCGCCGGTGTTCGTCGAGGCGACATGGCTGGATATCCCGCCCGGCGCCGAAGGGCAGGCGGATCTGCTGAAGTCCTTGAAGTCGATCACGCCGCAGGCGTGGGAAGCGGCGCTGGCGACCCTCGCGCCGCGCGGCCCACAGGACGTCGCGCGCTCCGACGGGCGCTCGGACCGCGTATCGACCGGCGAGGCGACGCCGGAAGCGCCGCGGGTGACGTCGGCGCCTGCTGTTCCGTCAGCCATCCCGACGAACTTCACCGACCCCCGCGCCTTCCTGCTGCACGTCATGAACGACGCGACGCTGCCGATGGCGATGCGGATCGAGGCGGCCAAGGCCTTGCTGCCTGAATCGGGCAAATCCTGACCGGCTGCTGGCAGCGCCGGTCCGATGTCGGCATCGACAGGTCAATGACTCGGGCCTCCCACCGCGACAGAGTTGCAGCTCGGCTGCAACTCATCGAGGAAGGAGATTCAGATGCCTGCTAGGTTCATCGTCAGCGAGTACAACTTGCTCTGGGAGGCGCTGAAGCTCTACGAGCGCCATCTGCAGCAGGCGTCCTCCGAGGCGGAGAGTGAAGATGCGCAGATCCTGGCCGACGAGAAGCTGATCAAGCTCGCGGCCATGTTCAAGGACGTGCAGGCCGGTGCACAGGACGATTGGGGACTGACTCTGAGTTGATCTTCATGTGCCGGGCGCCCTTGGCCGTGCGAGAACCCTGCGTTCAGAACCGGATCTTCCCGGTCCAGATGTCCTTGTACATGACCCAGTCGCCCATGAAGCTGTAGAGCGGGCGCTTGAACGAGGCGGGCTTGTTCTTCTCGAAGCCGAAGTGCCCCACCCAGGCGAAGGCGTAGCCGCACAGCAGCCCGACCAGGATGAAGCCCCAGCGCTGCGTCGCGAGCGCGTAGGCCAGGAACGCCAGCCCCAGCGTCGAGCCGACGAAGTGCAGTCGGCGGCAGGTGCGGTTGCGGTGCTCGCCGAGGTAGAAGGGATAGAACTCGGCGAAGCTGCGCATCGCCTTGACGCGGTCCGCGCCGGCGTCCGAGTCGCGCGGCGCGTGGGGCAGGGGGCTGGTGCTCATGGGCGTCTCCTGGCGCGGCCCTCGCGGGGCCGTCTGCGGGTGAGGGACTCACCGTACGGCGCTCAGCCGAGCGCCGCCTTCAGCGCATTCAACATCCCTTCCGGCGCCTCGGTCATCAGTGAATGCCCGGCCGGCAGCGTCTGCACCCGCGCGCCCAGCAACTCGGCCAGCTGCTTCGCCGCCTTGGGCGGCGTCATCGCGTCCTTCGCGCCAAGGATGAGCTCGGTCCGCACGCCGGCGGCCGTCAGCTTCGCGGCGGCCTGCGGCGCACCCTGGTAGCGATCGCAGACCAGGAAGTCGTGCTCGAACAGGTTGCCCCGTTCGCCGTAGCCATCCTGCATGCGCTCCATCAGCGCGAGATTGCCGCCGTGCAGCCACGCGCCCGGTCCCGGGTAGGACGGCTTGCCGGCGGTCGTCGCATGCGAGAACGCGTTGACCATGGCCATCGCCGCGCGCGGCCGCTCGCGCGAGGTGGCCAGCAGCGCGTCCGAGACCTTCATCGGCCAGGCCGTGCCGACCATCGCCAGCCTGGCGATGCGCGCCGGGCGCCGTGCCGCGGCCTCGAGCGCGATCAGCGATCCCATCGAGTGCCCGACCAGCGAGACCGCGCCGTCGGCCGTCACGCCGGCGGTGTCCAGCAGCGCGTTGATCCAGTCGCCGAGCGCCTCGACGTCATCCAGCGCCGGCCCTGCGCTGCGGCCGTGGCCGGGCAGGTCCACCGCCAGCACGCCGCGCCCGTGGTGGGCGAAGTAGCGGGCCAGCAGCGTCCACACGCTGTGGTCGTGCAGCGCGCCGTGGATGAACACGACGACGGGCAGCGTCGCATCGAAGCGCTTGCCGCCGGGGTAGGCGTAGGCCGGGCGGCCCTGGACGTTCAGCTTCATCGCGCTCATTTGGCGGCCACCTTCAATGCGGACTTGAGATCGGCGATCAGGTCCTCGGGATCCTCCAGGCCGATCGACAGCCGGATCGTTCCTGCGCCGATGCCCGAGGCGGCGAGCGCCGCGTCGTCCATGCGGAAATGCGTCGTCGAGGCCGGATGGATCACCAGCGAGCGCGCATCGCCGACATTGGCCAGGTGCGAGAACAGCCGCAGCGATTCGATGAAGCGGCGGCCGGGCTCGCGGCCGCCCTTCAGGTCGAAGCTGAACACCGCGCCGGCGCCCTTGGGCATCAGGCGCTGCGCCAGCGCGTGGTCGCGGTGCGAGGGCAGGCCGGGGTAGTTGACGCGTTCGACGATGTCCTGCGATTCGAGGAACTCGGCGATCCGCTGGGCGTTGCTCACGTGGCGCTGCATGCGCAGCGGCAGCGTCTCGATGCCTTGCAGCATCAGCCAGGCGGTGTGCGGGCTCATGCAGGCGCCGAAGTCGCGCAGGCCTTCGCGGCGCGCGCGCAGCAGGAAGGCGCCCACCGTGCTTTCCTCGCTGAACACCATGCCGTGGAAGCCGTCGTAGGGTTCGCAGAGTTCGGCGTAGCGGCGGCGGTCGCCGCTGGCCGCGTGGGCGCGGTCCCAGTCGAAGCGGCCGCCGTCGACCAGCAGCCCGCCCACCACGGTGCCGTGGCCGCAGAGGAACTTGGTCGCCGAGTGATGGACCAGGTCGGCGCCCAGCGCGATCGGCTGCTGCAGATAGGGGGTCGCGAAGGTCGCGTCCACCAGCAGCGGGCGGTGGGCGTCGTGGGCGATCTGGGCGATGGCGGGGATGTCCAGCACGTCCAGTCCCGGGTTGCCCAGGCTTTCGCCGAGCAGCAGCCGGGTCTCGGGCCGGATCGCCGCGCGCCAGGCGTCGAGGTCGCCGGGCCGGACGAAGGTTGTCGAGATGCCGAAGCGCTTGAGCGTGTAGTGCAGCAGATTGTGCGAGCCGCCGTACAGCGCGCTCGAGGCCACGATGTGGTCCCCGGCGCTGGCGATCGTGGCGATGGCCAGGTGCAGTGCGGCCTGGCCGCTGGCGGTGGCGATGGCGCCGACGCCGCCGTCGAGTGCGGCGATGCGTTCCTCCAGCACGGCGGTCGTCGGGTTGGACAGCCGGGAGTAGACGTGTCCGCTGCGCTCCATGTTGAACAGGCCGGCGGCCTGTTCGGCGCTTTCGAACACGAAGGAGGTGGTCAGGTGCAGGGGCACGGCGCGGGCGCCGGTGCTGGGGTCGGGCGCGGCGCCGGCGTGTAGCGCCAAGGTATCAAAGCCCGGGTCGGAAGGACCTGACATGGGTGGTCTCCTGCTTGTCATGCGGTGGGGTGAGGTCTGGCGCCGGGCATTGTGTGCTATGTTGGCGGCCAACTTTTCCTCACGTTTTTCTCAGGCGACCATGAAAGTCTCCGACATCCTGCGCGTCAAGGGCAGCACGCTGTTCACTGTCTCTCCGGACACGCCGCTGGCGCAAGCGGCCGAGACCATGGCCGAGCGCGACATCGGCTCGCTGGTCGTGATGGAGTTTGGCGACCTGGTGGGCATGCTCACCTTTCGCGAGGTCATCCAGGCGGTGGTGGGCAACGGCGGGAGTGTCGGGACGCGGCTGGTGCGCAGCGTGATGGATGATGCGCCGCTGACTTGCACGCCGGAGACCGAGATCGACGAGGTGCGGCGGATGATGCTGGGTCGTCACGCGCGCTACATGCCGGTGCTCAATGGCAAGCAGTTGATGGGCGTGATTTCGTTCTACGACGTGGCCAAGACGGTGGTGGATGCGCAGGATTTCGAGAACCGGATGCTGAAGGCCTACATCCGGGATTGGCCGTCCGAGGACGGCGCCCAGCCCTCCTGACGCGACTCGCGCACAAGAAAAAACGCCCCGCTTCCACGGGGCGTTTGTCTTTGCCCACCGCGCCCTCGGTCAAGGGGCAGTCGTGCGCGGCGAGACAGATGTGATGCCTGCCGCGGTGTCCGGCTGGGATGCGGGGCTAGGCGCAGACCGGAGCCATAGCGGCGCTATGGCGAGGATCTGCAACACCGCCCCGCGCCCAGCCGGGCGCCGCGGCGGGCGTCACATCCAGGCGACGCCGTAGTAGTCGTAGACCTTGCGGCCGTACTCGTCGGTGTACTCGGGGCGATCGGTCTGGGCGTAGCGTGGGGCTTTCTCGAGCTGGTCTTCGCGCAGGGGCACGACGTAGCCGTCGAGGCTGGTGTCGTACTTGAGCATGTTCCAGGGGATGGGATAGCGGTCGGTGCCGATGCCCATGAAGCCGCCGAACTCGAGGGCTGCGTAGCGGACGAGGCCGGAGCGCTTGTCGATCACCAGGTTGTCGATGGTGCCGAGCTTGTCGCCGTTGCCGTTGTAGACCTTGGTGCCTTCGACGCGATCGGAGGCGATGGTGGTGCTGGCCATGAGGGGGATCTCCTAGTCAGTTGCGATAAGGGGAAGGAGGCAAATCGCGTGCCGCACTGCTCCGCGCGGCGCGCCCGCTCGTACGCAACTCGACCGGGAATTTCCCTTGCCTGAACAAGGGAACTCTTCACCGCCGCGCCGCGGCCCTCCCGCATGCCCAAGCTGCCCACCGCCGTCCGTGAAGCCGTCGACATCGTCAGCGAGGCCGCGCAAGGCTGGAGCGACGACAACGCGCCCAGCATGGGCGCGGCGCTGGCCTACTACACGCTGTTCTCGATCGCGCCGCTGCTGCTGATCGTCATCAGCGTGGCCGGGCTGGTGTTCGGCGAGCAGGCCGCCCGCGGCGAGGTGATGGCGCAGCTCTCCGACCTGCTGGGCACGCAGGGCGCGATGGCCGTAGAGGACCTGCTCAAGCGCGTGAACCGGCCCGACGAGGGCGGCTGGGCCGCCGCGATCGGGACCGTCGTGCTGCTGGTGGGCGCGACCTCGGTCTTCGCCGAGCTGCAGAACTCGCTCAACCGCATCTGGAAGGCGCCGCTGGTGAACAGCGGTCCCGTCTGGAAGAGCCTGCTGACGCTGCTGCGCAAGCGGCTGCTGTCCCTCGGGCTGATCCTCGGCCTGGGTTTCCTGTCGATGGTGTCGATGGTCGCCAGCGCCGCGCTGGCGGCGATCAGCAAGTGGTGGACCGGCTGGCTGGGCGCGGAGTTCGTGCTGCTGGCGCAGGTGCTGAACGCGACGCTTGCCTATGCGCTGATCACCGTGATGTTCGCCGTCATCTACAAATGGGTGCCGGACGTGCCGGTGCGCTGGCGCGACGTCTGGGTGGGCGCGCTGATCACCTCGGCGCTGTTCAGCCTGGGCAAGACGCTGATCGGGCTCTACATCGGCCGCAGCGGCGTCAGTTCCGCCTACGGCGCGGCGGCCTCGCTGGTGGTGATGATGCTGTGGGTCTACTACTCGACGCAGGTCTTCCTGATGGGCGCCGAACTCAGCTGGGCCTTCGCCAAGCGCCACAGCCTGCGGGAGCAGGCGGCCGCCACCGCGGCGCGGGCGCTCCAGGCTCGCTGAAACCTTTCTCGGCGCGGTGCCGATGCCGCGCCGACGTCCCGCAGCCGTTCCCCTGACGACCCGTGGATGCCCGATGAACACGGGGATCCCGGCCATCAGGTCCGTCGACGCCGGCATGAGGTTTGCCTTGATCCCTTGTGGATTCGGCGGCATGGGCCGCCGGGTTTGTACAACCGGCGAAACGCCTGAAAGGAAGTGCCATGAACCAGTATGGGCAACGAGGCAGACAGGATCAGCGTCAGGACAACCAGTGGGGCCAGGGCGATCGCGATCGTTCGCACTACGGGGCGCAGACGGGCAGCCAGCGCGGCCAGGACCGGTCGCGGGAGGACCAGCAGGCGGCCTACCAGGGCTCGAGCTTCCAGGCCGACCGGGATGACTCGCGCGGCGGCACCTACGGCGGCGGTTACGGCGGCAGCTACGGCCAGGGCCGCGACGAGCGCGACGACTACCGCCAGGACTACCGCAGCCACGGCGACTTCCAGAGCCAGGGTGGCTACCGCGGCGGCTACGAGAACGAAGGTTGGGGCGGTGATCGCGGGCGCTCGATGAGCGGCAACTACGGCGGGGGCAGCCAGGGCGACAGCGGCGGCTACGGCGGCTACAGCGGGTCCGGCGACTACGGCAGCCGAAGCTACGGCGCCTCCAGCGGCTACGGTCGCGACAGCACCGGCTCGGGCGGCTATCGCGACCAGGGACCGCGCCATGAAGGCTGGCGCGAGGACGCCGGTCGCCGCGGCGACTATGGCGGCATGGCCGGCTCCAGCTCGAGCAGCAGCTATGGCGCCTCGCTCGGCGAGCATTACGGCGGCAGCCAGGACGCGCAGGGCGGTGGACTCGAAGGTCGCGGTTATCCGGGCAGCCAGCGTGGCGGCTATGGCGGCCAGTCCGGCGGCTACGGCGGGCAGTCTGGCGGTTATGGCGGCCAATCCGGCAGCTATGGCGGTTCGGGTGGTTCGGGCAGCTACGGCGGTTACGGCGAACAGGGCGGCGGCTACGGCGCCCAGTCGCAACGCCGGCAGCATTACGACCCCGACTACGAGCAGTGGCGCGCCGAGCAGATGCGCAGCCTCGACAACGACTATCACGGCTGGCGCCAGGACCGCTACCAGAAGTTCTCCGAGGACTTCAACAAGTGGCGCTCGGAGCGCTCCTCGCGGCAGGGCTCTTCCAGCGGCACCGGATCCTCGTCGGGGCAGTCCATGAGCTCGCAGGACACCAGCGACTCGACACGCTTCGGGCAGGGCGGCAACACGCTGGGCAGCGGCACCGGGACGCACGAGAGCGGCCAGTCCACCACCAGCGGGTCGTCCAGCCTGTCCAGCGCCTCCACCGGCGCCACGCCCGGCGCGTCCAGCAGCGCGACGCCGGGCTCGTCCTCCGGTTCTTCCTCGGGGTCGTCCTCCAGCAAGACCAAGTGAGGCCGCGATGAGCCGCGCGTCGCGGTGACGCGATCAGCGCGGCGGTACAACGGAACGGCAGCCGAACGCGAGCGGGCGATCACGCGGCAGACCGCGTGGATGCTCGTTGTTGGTCCGGCATGCCGCTTGCCGCGCGAGCCTCATGATCGCGACGAGCCTCGAACAGCGCGCCCGCCCGCCCAGCCCTCCGGGACTGGGCGAGGCGGGCGTTCCCGTGCTCGACGGCGCGGCGCCGGTCGACGCGCGCTCGCTGGCCGAGGCGCGCCATCGCCGCTGGTGCAACGTGCGCCGCGTGCTGCTGGTGCGGCTCGACGGCGTCGCCGGCGTGCTGGCTTCGACGGCCGCCTTCGCGGCCCTGCACGAGACGATGCCGTGGACGCAGCGGACCCTGCTCGCCGCGCCGGAAGCCCTCGTCCTGCGGCCGCACCTGCAGGCGGTCGACGAACTGCTCACCTTCAACGCGCCCTGGACCGCCGACGGCGCCGCCGCGCTGAACGCGGAACCGTCCACCATGCGCGGCGATGCCGAGATGCACCTGGTGCGCAAGCTGCGCCGCAGCCACTTCGACGCGGCGGTGCTGTTCGCGGCCTCCTCGCAGGCGGCGTTGCCGGCGGCGCTGCTGTGCCGCATGGCCGGCATCCCGCTGACGCTCGCCCAGGTGCGCGAGCCGGCGCACGGGCTGCTCAGCGATGAACTGCTGGGCGACGACACCGCCCAGGACGACACGCGTCGCCAGCTCGATCTGGTCGGCCATGTGGGCATGCGCACGGCGGACGAGCGGCCGCGGCTGCGCCTGCTGCCCAAGGACAGTCACCAGATGCGGAACGCCTTGCAGCAAGCGGGGTTGCGCTTCGGTCAGCGCTACCTGCTGGTGTGCCCCGGCGGCGGCGGCGCGCGGCACTGCCCGGTGGCGGCCTATGCCGCGGCCGTGGATGTGCTGATCGACACCTGGGCGGACGACACCGCGGTAGTCCTGTGCGCGCTGCCCGGCGACGAAGCCGCGCTGGCGGAATTGCGCGCGGCCATGCCCGCGCGGGGACAGGTCTTGCCGCCGGTGGCCTCGATCGGCGAACTGGCGGCGCTGGCCGCCGACGCGCGCGTGATGATCGCCGCGGACGACCTGCCGCTGACGGTCGCCGCCGCCGCGCGGGTGCCGGCGGTGCTGCCCGGTCAGGCCTTGCGACGGGAGATGAGCCCGCCCTGATCGCGGCCGGGCTGTCCCGTGTTCGGAAGGTCGGCGGCGGACCGTAACGCCACCCGCCGATGTCCCGAAAAACGGTGCGAAATCGTCACCGAACGTTCCGCCGGGCACGGCGCTTGCCCTTGTCGCGGGCCGCGCGCGGACGTGCGGCGCCTGCGCGGCCGGACGGATGTCCGCGCCGCGCTCGATCCCCGGATCGCCCCCCCGTTTTTCCATCACAGGAGGTTTTTCATGCACCTGCGCAAGCTCGCCTGGGCGATGCCGCTGATGCTGGCCGCGACCGCGGTCCAGGCGGACAGCTCCGGCAGTTTCCTGGAGGGTGCCAAGCTCGCGGCGCTGAGCCGACCGGAGGCCGCGGCCCCGGCGCACAGCCCCTCCCACCGCCACCCGGCCGCCGTCAGAACCGCTGCTCCAGCCCAGACGCCGGTCTTGCAGACAGTCCCCGCGCCCGGCCCGTCCTCCGCCATCGACACGGACGACGAGCCCGCCGACGCCACCTTCGAGATCCGCAACTTCCTCACCCTGGTCGTCGCCTTGGCCTTGGTGGGATGGATCCAGCGTCGCCGCCGGGATGTCTGACCCGACCTTCCCTTGGCCGGCACCGGCGCGGTCCGCGGACCGCTTCCCGGTGCCGTTTTCATGCGCCATTGTTCGAATGTCGTGCGTGCTTGGTCGATGATCGCCAGGTCGTCACCGGAATTTTTTTCAAATGAGTTGGAGCAGGGGCTGGCAAGCCGGCCGCTTGCTGCAAGAATGAGTTATCCGGGTTCGACGGACATTCATCACGAATCGTCGAATCCCCACGCCCAGGCGTGTTCCCTCCCACACACAAGGATGTACCGGTGACCCATGCGTTGATCGTGGATGACGATGTCGATTCCGTCGCCACCCTGCAGGAACTGATTGCGAGCGAGAAATTCACCGTGTCGGTGGCCCACACCTTGCGCGATGCCCGGAGGCACATCGCGCTGCAGCAGCCCGATGTCGTGCTGCTCGACCTGCAACTGCCCGACGGCAACGGGATGGAGCTGTTCCAGGACCCGCAACTGGTGGCCAATTCCGAGGTGGTGCTGATCACCGGCCACGCCAGCCTGGACACTTCCATCCAGGCGCTGCGCATGGGCGCCGCCGACTACCTGGTCAAGCCCATCAACATCACGCAGCTGCAGGGCGTGCTGTCGCGGGTGATGAAGCCCGCCGCGCTGCAGGCGGAGGTGTCCGAGCTGAACGCCAACCTCGCGCAGAGCGGCCACTTCGGCCTGCTCTGGGGCCGCACCCAGCCGATGCAGCGGATCTACGAGCAGATCTCGCGCGTGGCCGGCACCAGCGTGTCGGTCTTCATCAACGGCGAAAGCGGCACCGGCAAGGAGTTGGTGGCGCAGACCGTCCACGACCTCAGCCGCCGCCGCAAGAAGCCGTTCCTGGCGGTCAACTGCGGTGCCATCTCGCCCAACCTGATCGAGAGCGAGATCTTCGGCCACGAGAGGGGCGCCTTCACCGGCGCGGACAAGCAGCACGAAGGTTTCTTCGAGCGCGCCAGCGGCGGCACGCTGTTCCTGGACGAGCTCACCGAGATGCCGATGGAGCTGCAGGTCAAGCTGCTGCGCGTGCTGGAGACCGGGCGCTTCATGCGCGTGGGCTCGACGACCACGCTGGACGCGGACGTGCGGGTGATCGCGGCCTCCAACCGGCCGCTGCTGCAGGCGGTGCAGGCGGGCAAGCTGCGCGAGGACCTGCTGTACCGCCTCAACGTCTTCCCGATCGAGATGCCGCCGCTGCGCGACCGCCTGGACGACGTGCCGCTGCTGGCCGACCACTTCCTGCGCCAGATCGCGGCCAAGGAAGGCAAGAACAAGCGCTTCACCGCCAAGGCGCTGGCGCAGCTGCAGACCTACCACTGGCCCGGCAACGTGCGAGAGCTGCGCAACGCGGTCCAGCGCGCCTACGTGATGGCCGCCGGCGACATCGTCGACGAGCAGTGGCTGCCCAAGGGCGAGGGCGCCGAGATCCCGGCCACGGCCGCCTCCGCGGCGGCGGTGACCAGCTTCGGCGCGGCGCCGGGGCAGCCCGCCGCGGCGCCCGCGGTCCCGACGCTGGTCGCCGGCTCGGGCGAGTCGTCCGGCCCGTCGATCACGATGCCGCTGGGCAGCTCGATGGCGCAGGTCGAGAAGGCTTTCATCCTGGCCACGCTGCAGCACTACAAGCATCACAAGGAGCAGACGGCGGCCGTGCTCGGCATCAGCCTGAAGACGCTCTACAACCGGCTCAAGGAATACGCCGCGGAGGACGCGGCGGCGGCCGACAAGGCCGCGCAGTAACGGGCGGTCGCACGCGCGATCGCCGTTCGTCGCGCGGCCCGGCATGCGCCCTGCCTGGGGAAGGCAGGAGGACGAGCCGATGGGACTGCGCTGGGTCTGTGACGATGAACCGGGGCTGCGCCGCGTGCGCGCGGCCCGCGGCTTCCGGTATGTCGACGCGGACGGACGTCCGGTGCGGGACGAGGCCACGCTGCGGCGCATCCGCGCGCTGGCCATCCCGCCGGCCTATGTGGATGTCTGGATCTGTCCCCGCGACGACGGACACATCCAGGCCACGGCGCGCGACGCGCGCGGACGCAAGCAGTACCGCTACCACGCCGACTGGATGGCGCTGCGGGGCGAGAACAAGTTCGGCCTGCTGCTGGACTTCGGCCATCGCCTGCCGCGGCTGCGGCGCCAGGTGCAGCGCCGACTGCGCGACGGCGGCCTCGATCGCGAGCGGGTGCTGGCGGCGCTGGTGCGGCTGCTGGACCGCACCTGGATGCGCATCGGCCATCGCGAGTACGCGCGCAGCAACGGCTCCTACGGCCTGAGCAGCCTGTTGTCGCGCCATGTGAAGGTCAAGGGCGACGCGCTGCTGCTGAGCTTCCCCGGCAAGAGCGGCGTGCGGCACCAGCTCGCCGTGCGCGACGACCGCGTGGCCGCGCTGGTGCGGCGCTGCCGCGACCTGCCGGGGCAGGAGCTCTTCGGCTACGAGGATGAGGCCGGCATCGCGCATCGCATCGATGCCTCGGACGTGAATGACTGGCTCGCCGAGGCGGGCGGGCCCACCTGCAGCGCCAAGGTGTTCCGCACCTGGCATGCCAGCGTGCTCGCGCTGGACCTGCTGCTGGCGCATGCGCGCGCCGGCACCGCGCCGGTCGACGCGCAGAAGCAGACGGTGAAGGACGTCGCCGCGCGCCTGGGCAATACCGCCGCGGTCTGTCGCAAGTCCTACATCCATCCCGCCGTGCTGGCCTGGGCGCAGTCGGACCAGCTGGCCGAGCTGCCGACGCAGCGCTGGATGCAGTCGCCCCCGGCGCTGGCCGGACTGAGCGTCGCCGAGCGTCGACTGTTGGGGTTGCTGCGGACGCAGCCGCGCGTGGCGATCGCTACGCCGATGCCGGCGCCGTCGGCGCGGGCGCCGCGCCCGGGGGCCTCGACGGCGACATCGGCAGCGACGACAAGCCCTTCGGCGCGCCCGCAGCGGCCGCCGCGTCGAAAGGGTCCAGCGGCGGCGGCTCCTGCGCGTCAACGGTCCACGCGGACGCGTGCGCGCGCAGCAGGTGATCGCACAGCGACGGCCAGTCGCTGAAGACGCCGTCGGGCTCGCGCAGTGGCGAGCGCCGCCAGGTGGTTTCGCCGCCGGTGTCCAGCAGCAGGCCGGACGCGCCGGCGCGATGGCCGGCCTCGACGTCGTCGAGCAGGTCGCCCACCATCGTCGACCGCGCCAGGTCCAGGCCGTGCGCCCGCGCGGCGCGGGTGAGCATCCCCGGCGCGGGCTTGCGGCACAGGCAGCCCGGCCGGCCCTGCGCATCGGGCGCATGCGGGCAGACCGCCACATCGTCGAGCGTCACGCCGAAGTCGTCCTTCAGGCGCCGCACCAGCGCCGCCTGCAGCCCGGCGAACTGGACCCGCGTGAACGCGCCGCGGGCGATGCCGCTCTCGTTGGTGACCAGCACCAGCGCCAGCCCCGCGGCCTGCAACCGGGCGAGCGCCTCGCCGGCGCCCGGCATCAGGCGCAGCCGCGCCGGATCGGTGATGGCGCCGTCGTCCGGGACCGTCAGCGTGCCGTCCTTGTCGAGGAACACGGCGGGACGCAGCCGCGCGCGCGCCGGCCTGCCGGCAGGCGCGCGGGAGAAGTCGAGGTCGTGGAGGGAGAGGGTGGCGAGGGGGGCGTCGAGCCAGACAGTCACGAGGGCAGCCTCCGCGGCGCGTTCAGCGCATCCAGCCGTAATCGGTCTGGCGCGGGGCCAAGGACTGCTTGTGCCGCGCCATCATGCCGGCCTCGCGGCGCGGGCTGTCGGCGGCAGGGTCGATGACGACACCCGCCTGGGCGGACGGCGCCGTCCGTTCGGCGCCCAGGTGCTGCCCGCCACGCGGCGGCGGCAGCAGCTCGGCCAGGCGGTCCAGCGTCTTGCGCACGTCCAGCGGCTTGGCCCAGAGCTCGAGGAAGCCCGCGCCGAGCGCGTCGAAATCGGAATCGGCGGTCACCGCGATCGCCGGCACCTGCGCCCAGCCGCGCCGCATGCGCAGCAGCTTCAGCAGGTCGGAACCGTGGCAGTCGGGCAGGTTCAGGTCCACCAGCAGCAACGAGGGCTGCAGCCGCGCGCTCAGGCGCCAGGCCGGCATGCCGGCCTCGGCCACATGCAGCCGCAGGTCGCGGCGTTGCTCGAACATCGCCTCCATCACGATGACGTTGAGCGGGCTGTCTTCGATGTACAGCACCGACGTGAGACCGTCGTTCATCGTTTCGCTCCTTCCCTGGTCCTTCAGTTGGTCGCGAAAAAGGGCAATCCTCGTGCCCGGATGCGTCCCAATCCTTGGGGATGTCACGCATTCGGCTCCAGCGGTGTAACCGCCCCACGGCCGATCCGTCAACGGCCCTGACACGATGTCGGGGGCTTGGGATTTCGTGCTTCGCCATCGGGAAAGGCGAAGCGCGCGATGGGTACGAGGTTTGCCTTGCCGAGGAAGACTCGCCACCCCAAGGAGCCCGTCATGGCCACGAGTACCCGAGCCGGCGCCGCCGGCGGCAGCGACGACGACCGTCCCACCAGCTTCGGCGTCCACAAGCCGGTGGACCACCTGGTGATCAGCTTCCCCGGCGCCGCCGAGGCGGGCCAGGCGCGCGCCGCGCTGGCCGCGCACGGCATCGCCGAGACCGACCTGCACGCGGTGGACGACCGCGAGATGGTGAAGCTGGTCGAGCGCGACCTGCGCCACGCCAGCCCGCTGGCGGCGATCGGGCAGGAGATCAACCTGCTGCGCAGCCACGGCGAGTTGGCCGAACGCGGTTACCACTTCCTGGTCGTCAAGGCCAAGGACGATGCGCAGGCGCGCGAGATCGCCGAGATCGCGCGTCGCAACCGCGCCGAGCGCGCCCAGTATTACGGGCACTTCATCATCGAGGAGCTGCTCGAGCCCGAAGGCGGCCGGCCGCAGGTGGCCGAGTCGCCGCATCGCGGCCTGGACGCTCATCCGAAGCCGCCGCTGCCACGCTGAATCGCGCCTGCGAATGACGGCACGCGGCTTGCCGTCACCCCGATTACTGTCCCGGCACTCCCGCCGCCCTCGTGCACGACGAAAGGAAATTTCCCATGAGCACCACGCCCAACAACGAGAAGAGCGACAAGTCCGTGCCGTTCACGACGGCCGACGACGCCGCCAAGATCGCCAACGGCAGCGCGCCGTCCAGCACCGCCGCGGTCGACCTGGTGAATCGCGTCGCCGACAAGGCCCACGCCACCATCGACCGCCTGGCGACGACCGCCGCGCCGAAGGCGCAGCAATTGCAGAAAAGCCTGGAAGACACGAACGAGCTGCTGCACGAGCGCGCCGACCGGCTGCGCACGACCGGCAACGAGTGGTGCGACAGCCTGCGCGCGAATGTGCGCGAGCATCCGCTGATGGCCGTGGGCACCGCGCTGGCGGTGGGCCTGCTGATCGCGCGTCTGACGCGCTGAGCCCGGCGCGCCCATGAGCGACGTGCCGCACGGCTCGCCGTCCTTCCCGCCCCCGTTCCCGCCGCCATTTCCGCCGCCGCCGTCGCCGCCCTCCGGGACGCCGCCGGGCAGCGCCGCCGACGCCTCGCCGGGCGCCGCCGCGCCGCCGGGCGGGCAGGGCTGGATGGGCGAGCTCCAGGGCATGGCCCGCGCCGCGCGCGGCATGCTCTCCGGCCGCTTGCTGCTGCTGGCGCTGGAGCTCCGCCGGGCCCGGCACGGGCTGGTCAGCCTGGCGATCCTCGGCGTCGTGGCCGCGATCGCCGGCGCGACCGCCTGGCTCGCCCTGTGGGCGCTGCTGGCGGCACTGGCGGTGCACCTGGGGCTGAGCTGGCCCTGGGCCTTCGCCGGCATCCTGGCCGTCAACCTGCTGCTGCTGCTGTGGGTGGTGGCCGCGATGAAGGCGCTGGCGCCGATGCTGGCGCTGCCGGCCTCGCGTCGCCAGTTCCACTGGCTGTTCAACGATCCGATGGATCCCGAGGCACCGAGCGCCGATGGCCACACCTCAACCCCGCCCTGATCCCCGCCGCATTCCCGATGTCCCCGATCGCGAGCTCGCGACGGAGACGATCGACGACCTCAACCTGCGCATCGAGATGGCCGAGTTGCGGGTGGTCCGGCGCGACCTGGAGTTCCGCCTGCATTGGGAGGCGCTGCAGCAGCGCGGCAGGGCCGTGATGGTGCCGAGCCGCTGGCTGCTGCCGGCCCTGGGCACCGGCGCGAGCTGGCTGTTCTGGCGGCTGGTGCGGGGCAAGCGTCGCCGCCACGCGCGACATGAGCGCGGCGGGCGGCACGACGCGACCGCGCGGGCCTTCCACGCCCATGATCGCGACGCGGCTCCCGGCCCGGCGCACGAGGGCGGCGGCGGCCGGCCTGAACTCGGCATGCTGCAGCTGCTGACGGTGCTGTGGGGCCTGATGCCGACGCGCGTGCGCGGCCGCCTCGGGCCCGAAGTCACGCAGCTGCTGCTGGGCGTGATCGCCGGATTCCTCCAAGGCCGCAAGCAGCAGCGCGAGGAGGCGCGGCAGGCGCAGGGCGTGGCGGCGGGCAGCGCGTCAGACCGCGACGCGGCCCAGGACGAAGCCGCGGCGCCGTCTCACGGTCGGCGCCAAGGCCCTCGCCAGGACCCACGCTGAAAGGACGAGGAGCGCGCCAGCGGCGCGCTCCCGTGCGGTCCGGGGAGGGCTTACACCTTCTCGGCGTTACGCGCCTGATCGCGCAGCAGCTTGATCTGGTCGTGGTTGCGCAGCACGCCGGCCAGCTGGCGCTGCACCACTTCCAGCACGCCGGCCGGCAGGGCCTTCTGCGCGGCCTTGCGGTAGCGGCCCACGGCGGCGTCCTCGCCGCGCTCGCATTCCTCGAGCATGGCCTTGTCGCTGTAGCCGGTCAGGGTGCCCTTGACCGCGACCCAGCCGCGGTGCATCGCGCCCGTGGCGCTGCCGTCATCCTCGGGAGTGCCGCCGTGCTGCCGCACCAGTTGCTGCAACTCCGAGCAGGCCTGGCGGCAGTCCGCCGCGCGCTGCGCGAAGACTTCGCGCAGGCTGGTGCTCTTGACGTGCTCGGCGCAGCTGAGGAAGCCGTATTCGCCGTCCTTGCAGGTCTCGATCAGGGTGTTCAGCTCGTCGATGACATCCTTGTTGTCCATGGCAGTCCTTCCGTTGGGGAGTGGAGATGCCTGGATTCAGCAAGTCACATACCCGTGGGCAGGCCCATCGCGCGCCGCAGCGCCTCCAGGATCTGCGACGGCGAGGCCGGCTTGCGCAGCACGATGAAGGAGGACTCGGCGGTGAGCGCCTCGCTGTAGCCGCTGATCAGCACCACCGGCAGGCCCGGCCGGCGCTTGCGCAGCTCGCGCGCCAGCGCCTGGCCGTCCATCGAGCCAGGCATCACCACGTCCGACAGCACGACGTCCACCGCCGCGCCGCTGCCGAACAGCTGCAGCGCCTCGTCGGCGTCCTTGGCCGTCAGCACCTGGCACGAGAAGCTGCGCAGCAGACTGGCGGTGACGCGGTTGAGCTCCTCGTTGTCCTCGACCAGCAGTACCCGCGCGCCGGCCAGCGCATTGGCGCGCGCCTCCGGCAGCGCCACCTCGTCGCGGGCACCGCCGCCGCCGGCGGACGCGCTGCTGCGCGCCGGCAGCAGCAGGGTCACCGTCGTGCCGGCACCCAGCTGGCTGGCGATGCGCGCGGTGCCACCGGCCTGCACGCAGAAACCCAGCACCTGGCTCAGGCCCAGGCCGGTCCCCTTGCCGACCGGCTTGGTGGTGAAGAAGGGCTCGAAGACGCGCACCAGCAGGTCCTCGGGAATGCCGGGCCCCCGGTCGGAGACGCTGATGGCGACGTACTCGCCGGGCGCCAGGTCCTGGACGTCGCCCGGCGCGGCGCGGCCGGCCTCCAGCGTGATCTCGCCCATGCCGTTGGTCGCGTCGCGCGCATTGAGCGCGATGTTGATCAGCGCGAGCTCCAGCTCCGAGGGATCGACGCGCACGCTCGGCAGGTCCGGCGCCATCGTCATCGTCAGCTGCATGCGCTTGCCCAGCACGGTGGCCAGCAGCTCGTTCATCTCGCCGAGCGTGGAGCGCAGGTCCACCACCTGCGGATGCACCGGCTGGCGGCCCGCCACCCGCAGCAGGTGCTGGGTCAGCCGGCTGCCGACGTCGACCGAACGCATGATCGCGCCCAGCGGCATCGCCAGCGATTCCGCATGCGGGCTGCGCTGGATCAGGTGGGCGCTGTTGCTGATGACACCCAGCAGGTTGTTGAAGTCGTGCGCGACGCCGCCGGTCAGCCGGCCCAGCGCCGCCGTGCGCTGCGAGCGCGAGCTGAGCTGCTCGGCTTCGCGGGTGCGGTCGATGGCCTCGTTGACGCGGTCCTCGAGCTCCGAGCGCCCCTGCCGGATCGCGACGCTGGCGTCCGCCAGCGCCAGCGCGACCTCGTCGCACTCCAGCATGCCGGTCTTGGGCGCGCGCACCGGCTCGCCGGCGCGCAGCTCGCTGGCGATCGCGCTGAGCGCGTGGATCGGGCCGGAGATGCGCCGGCTGATCCACAGCGCGCCGAACATGCCGACCAGCACCAGCAGCAGCGCGCCGATGGCGATCGGCTGCAGCGCGGTGCGGCCGCCCAGCCCGCCCATGCCGCTGTCGCGCGGCACCGCGGTCACCACCGTCCAGCCCTGCGGCGACTTGGTGAAATAACCGACCACCGGCTTGCCGTCCAGGTTGACCGAGTCGAAGCGCGCTTCCTCGCGCGTGGCCATCAGGCGCCGGAGATCGTCGGTGCCGGGGCGGCCGGCGTAGCTGATGCCGCCCGGGTGGCGGGCGACCACCGTGCCGCGGCCGTCCATGATCGTGGCGGTCCAGTCGGGCGGGAGCCGCTGGGCATCGATGATCTGCTGCATCTCCTGCGGCAGGACGCTGATGCTCATGTTGAGCCAGACATGCCCGCCGCGCTCGATCGGCTGGACGATCTGCGCGCGCAGCTGGCCCGTTGCCGGGTCCGGCCCGAGGTCGCCGATGACGGCCTGCTCGATCAGCGGGACGGCCTCGCGGACCAGCACCGGGCGCGAGGCGGCCGTCGTGGGCAACCCGGGCGGCGCCGGCGTGGCGGCGACGGCCGCCGGGCCGGTCACCGCGAGCCCCGGTGCCGACGCGGCTGCGGCAGCGACTGGCGCCAGCGGCGTGTCGGGCACGCGGCCGCTCGCCAGGCGGGTGCTGAACAGCGTGCGGTCGGGCGCGTTCAACTCGACCCAGCCCGACAGCCCCTGCATCGCGCGGCGCGACTGCAGCTCCAGCATCGCCAGGTCGTCCTGCGGGACCTGGGGCGCGCTGTCCAGGATCTGCGACAGCGACAGCACCCGCGCGATGCCGGCGCGGCGCGCCAGTTCCTTGTCCACCACCATCGAGAGCGCACGCGTGCTGTCGCGCATGTGGCGCAGGGTGGCTTCCTGCTCGTCGCTCCAGGTCCGCCAACTGACCCACAGCGCCGCGATGATGCCCGGCAACATCACGGACAGGACGAGCACGAGCAGGCGGGAACGGATCGGCAAAGGCATGGGCGGTGGGGCGGAGGAACGGTCATGCCGCCGCGGCCAGAGGCCGGCGGCGCGGACGCGGGAGCGTCGCGGCGGCAGATTATGGGCGGTGCTGTTCAAGGGCGTCGGGACGGGCCGCCGGGGCGGCACCGTCGAGGGAAGTCACGGGCGGCGACGAGGAGGGCGGGACCGCGGAGGCGGCGGCCGGCGACAAGGGCGTCGGCGATAGAGACGGTGGCGACAAGGGCGGCGGGCGCAGCAGGCTGCTCAGCGGCGGGCAGGGGCGGTCGCTGCCGCGCAGGTAGACCGCGACGGGACGCATGTGGCGGTTGCGCTGGCTGATGCTGCGCAGGCAGATCAGCAGCGGCACCGCGAGCACCGCGCCCGCAACGCCCCAGAGCCAGCCCCAGAACATCACCGACAGCAGCACCGACAGCGGGTTCATCGACAGCCGCTTGCCAATCACCATCGGCGTCACGAAGTTGGATTCGATCCCATGGATGCAGAGGTAGGCCAGCACCGGCGCGCTCATCGCCGCGAAGCCCGCGTCGCCCAGCGCCGAGGCCAGCGAGGCGGCCAGCAGCAGGCCGCACATGATCAGCGGCCCGAGGTAGGGGATGAAGTTGAGCAGCCCGGCCAGCGCGCCCCACAGGCCCGGGTTGGGCAGGTCCACCATCCACATCGTGCCGGCCACCACCAGCCCCATGCCGACGTTGATCGCGGTGACCGAGGCCACGTAGCGCGAGATGTCGCGCTGGGCGGCGCGCAGTCCTCCCAGCACCATCGCGCGCAGCCGCGGGCGGTGAGGCAGGAGCTCGATGCAGCGCGACAGCACCCAGTGCTCGGAGGCCAGCAGGAAGTACAGCAGGATGGTCGTCGCCGCGGCCGACACCAGGAACTTCAAGCCGCCGCCCAGCACCTGCGCCGTCAAGGCGACGCCCTCGCTGGCCAGGCGGTCGCGCACCGGGTCGGCGGGCGGGGCGGGGGCGCGGCCGGCGCTGCGCCGCTCGACCGGCGGGCCGAAACCCGGAATCGACGCGCGCCACCGGTCGACCCGGTTCAGCGCCTGCGTCACCGCCTCGGGCGCGCGCTGCCACCATTGCGCGGCAGGCTCCGCGAGCAGCGCCACGCTCAGCACGCTGCAGCCCACCACGGTCGTCACCAGCATCGCGGCGCTCACCGATTCGGGCATGCCATGGTGCCGCATCGTCCGCACGGCCGGCGCCAGCACGAAGGTGAGGATCAAGGCCACCAGCACCGGCAGCACGATGGCGCTCGCTTCCTTCAACAGGAAGACCAGCGCGATCAAGAGGAGTCCCCGCGTCGCCCAGCGGCGCATCGTGGTCGGGGGCAGGGTGGCGGCTCGCAAGATGTAAGGATGACGGAGGGACGGGGCTGTCGGACGCTCGAAGCAAGCCCCGGGCCAGCCGTCGTGCTGCCCGCGTCGGCGACCCGAGGGGGCGCTGGACCCGGGCACGGTACGGGTGGTTACCCGCCCACGGGACCGGAATGGCGCGCCAGCGAGCGGGCACGACCACGCCGGCCATCGGTAAACGGTGCCGAAAGCCTTGCTCGATCGAGCCGGTGAAAGAGGGCCCGCGACCTTGCGGGACGCCGCGGACCGGCGCGCGAGCGACGGATCCGAGGTCGCCGTCGCGTCCGGCCAATTCGCCGGCAGGCCCCGTGCCCAGTGGGTTTGCGGCGTTCGGGCAGGCACGCCGGATGACGCCGGCTCCGCGATGTGAAACCGTCGCGGCGAGGTGGCATGGTCCTTGCGCAGAAGGACCATCAGGCCGGTTCGCCGGCACTGCCTGCAACCCGTTCCCGTCCTCCGCGGCGGGGACCTCCGGAACCGGTTGCGGGCAGTTTCATCCTCTACCGGACAGGAGTCTCACAAGTGGGAGCAATGGAACTCAGGCACGAGCACAAGCAGTCGCAGACACTGTCGCCTCGCCTCCAGCATGCCGTGCGGCTGCTGCAGATGTCCTCGCTGGATTTCTCCACCATGGTCACCGACATGCTGGGGCGCAATCCTTTCCTCGAAGTCACCGAGGGCTCGGATGAAGCCCTGCCGCTGGACGCCGACGTGCCGGTGGCGCCGTCGCCGGTGATGGCCGAAACCCCGGAGCCGCTGCCGGACGATCGCGAGATCTGGCGCGCGGAGAGCTCCGGCTCGATGCGCCGGGCCGAAGACGGCGAACTCAGCGCGCTCGAGATGACCGCCGCGCAGACCTGCCTGCGCGAGCACCTGCGCAGCCAGCTCAACGTGCTGCGGCTGTCGCCGCGCGACCTGGTGCTGGCCACCATCGTGGCCGAATCGGTCGACGACGACGGCTACCTGCGCAGCTCGCTGGAGGAGCTGGCCGCGGTGGCCCAGATGCAACCGCCGGTGGCGCTGGAAGAGATGCAGATCGCGCTCAAGCGCGTGCAGGCGCTGGACCCGCTGGGCGTGGGCGCGCGCAGCGTCGCGGAATGCCTGCTGCTGCAGCTGCCCAAGATCGAGGACGCCCGCAGCCGCCGGCTGGCCGAGCGCATCATCACCCAGCACCTGAACCTGCTGGCCTCGCGCGACATTCCGGCGCTGGCGCAGTTGCTGGATGTCAGCGTGGCGGAAGCGGAGGCGGTCTGCCTGAAGCTGCGCCGCTTCGATCCTCGGCCGGGCTGGCGCTACGAGACGACGCAGGCCGCCTACATCGTGCCGGACGTGCTGACGACCAAGGTGCGCGGCCAGTGGCGGGTGCAGCTCAATCCGGCGGTCATTCCCAAGGTGCGGATGAACCAGGTTTACGCGGAGCTGTTCCAGCGCCATCGCCAGCAGGGCCATGCCGAGATGGCCAATCACCTGCAGGAGGCGCGCTGGACGATGCGCAACATCGAGCAGCGCTTCTCGACCATCCTGGACGTGGCCAGCGCGATCGTGCGCCGGCAGCGCCACTTCCTCGAGTTCGGCGCGATGGCGATGAAGCCGCTGGGGCTCAAGGAGATCGCCGACGAGGTCGGCATCCATGAATCGACCGTCTCGCGGGTGACCAACAACAAGTACCTGGCGACGCCCACCGGCGTGTACGAGCTCAAGTACTTCTTCTCCCGCGCGATCGTGAGCAGCAACGGCAGCGCCTGCTCCGGCACGGCGATCCGCGGGCTGATCAAGGACATCATCGAGGCCGAGCGGCCCGAGAACCCGCTGTCAGACGCCGAGATCACGCGCCAGCTGGCCCGCCAGGGCCTGGTGGTGGCGCGGCGCACGGTGACCAAGTACCGCCAGATGCTGCGCATCGACGCCGTTGAGCGGCGCCGCCAGCACAGCTGACGACCGACGATCATTCCCGAGGCGCGATGGAGACAAGGACAGGGCCCGACGAGGCCCTGTTTTCATTGGCGCATGGCGTGGGCGCGCGCGGTGCGCCGTGGAGGCGCGGGGCGGTGGTCAGCCGCCGCCGCGACCCGTGGGGCCGGAGGGCGCCGGTCCGGGGACCAGCCGGTCACGCCGCTCGGCATCCAGGCCGGGCGTGGTGCGCAGGTCGGTGTCGACCTGTCCCTGCTTGAGGTCGTCGCCCGCCTGGCCCATGACTTCGCGCTGGCGCTCGCCCGCGGCGCCGGTACCGTGGCTGCCGGTCGAGTCGCCGCGCACGCTCTGGTCGCGTTCGTGAGGCAGCTGCATATCCTCCTGGTGCTGTGGCTGCGCGTCGGGCGCCTGCGTGCCCGGCGCGACCGGCGCCTGGTCCAGCAGGCGCCGCGGTTGCGACGCGTCGCCGGGCGACGGACGGGTCTTGCTGTCGGCCATGTCGGTCTCCTGATCGTGGAATCACTCCCCGTCCGGCAAGCGGGCGGCCCGGCGTCGGAACGGGACTTGCCGGTCCGGGCCGCATGCAAGCCTGGAAGACCCGATTCAACGTCCTCGATGCCGACCTGCTGTTGTGGGGTCAGTTGTTGCTCGGCGCACTGGCCGTGGTGGCGGGCGCGCTCCTGCTGCACGCGATCCTGCGGCCGATCGCGCTGCGGCTGACCCGCTTCTCGCCGCTGCTGACCGCGGTGGTGAAACGCTGCGACAACCCCGCGCGCTGGGCATTGCCGCTGATCGGCCTGCTGATCGCCGCCCAGGGCGTGCCCGATACCGTCGCCGGCATCGGCGGCGTGCAACACCTGCTGGGCGTGCTGACCATCCTCGCGCTCGCGGCCGTCGGCGCCGGGGCGATCACCGGCGTCGCGCAGGGCGTGGCGCTGATGCATCCGGCCGACGTCGAGGACAACCTCGCGGCACGCCGCATCCAGACCCAGACCAAGGTGCTCGCCCGCGTGGCCAAGGGCGCGGTGATGCTCACCGCGCTGGCCTTCGTGCTGATGACCTTCCCCCGCGCGAAACAGGTCGGCGCCAGCCTGCTGGCCTCCGCCGGCATCGCCGGCCTCGTCTTCGGCCTGGCCGCACGCTCGGTCTTCGGGAACCTGCTCGCCGGCCTGCAGATCGCCATGGCCCAACCCATCCGGCTCGACGACGTGCTCATCATCGAAGGCGAATGGGGACGGGTGGAGGAAATCACCTCCACCTACGTCGTGCTCAAGGTCTGGGATGAACGCCGGCTCGTCATCCCGCTGCAATGGTTCATCGAACACCCGTTCCAGAACTGGACGCGCACCAGCGCCAGCATCCTCGGTACCGTGATGCTGTGGGTCGACTTCACGCTCCCAGTCCAGGATCTGCGGGAGAAGGCCATGGCGATGTGCAAAGCTTCAACCCACTGGGATGGGCGCGTCTGCGGCGTGCAGGTCGTCGAGACCACCGAACGCACCATGCAGATCCGCGTGCTGGTCAGCGCGAAAGACTCCGGGAAAGCCTTTGACCTGCGATGCGAGTTGAGGGAAGGGCTCATTGCCTGGCTGCAGAAGACGTATCCGCAGTCGCTGCCCAGGGTGAGGGCGCTTGTGGAAGACGTGCCGGCGCCGGCGGCGCCCGTGATCAAACCCTCGTTGCCGCCGTCGCCGGCGCCTTGATGGGGCTGGGTCTGCGGAGACCGAGCGCCGCTCAGTCCGACCGGGTCCCCTTTTCTCCATCTCCCTCCTTTGGCGGCCGCCCCGGCCGCCAAATTCCCTCCTTGAGTTCCGAAAAGGGGACCCGGTCGGACTGAGCCCGTTGCACCGACGTCCTGCGACGTCACGTGCGACATCACGTGCGGCGTCAGGGGCGCGCGTAGGAGCTGGAGCTGTCGAGGTGCGAGAGCATCAGGCGCAGGACGTCGTCGATCTCCGACTGCTCCTGCAGGTAGTAGCGCGCGTGGCTGTGGTCCAGGCGAGGACCGATGCGCACGGTCACCCAGTCGTCGCCCGCACGCTCGAAGGCAGGCTCGTCGTTGGTGTCGTCGCCGACGTAGAAACCAGCCTCGGCACCGTAGCGGCGGGCCAGGCGCTGCATGGCGTCGCCTTTGTCCGGCGCGTTCTCGACCAGGATGTTGACCACGCGCTTGCCATGCTCCGCCTCGACGCCCGGCGGCAACTCGCGCATGAGCGTCGCGATCGCCTCGCGCGCCAGCACCGGGTCGGGCGCCAAGCGGTAATGGATGGCGAGCGAGGCGCCCTTGTCCTCGATGGTCGCGCCAGCGTCAGCCAGCATCGGCGCGAGGCGCCGCGCCCGTTCCCGGAAGGCCTCGAGCGTGGTGACCAGGCGCGGGTCCGGGCCGTCGAACTCGTCCTCCGCGCCGTGGTTGCCGACGATGTGCGTGGGCTTGAAGCCGAGCCGGTGCCGGACGTCCAGGACCTGGCGGCCGCTGACGACCGCGATCGGCACGCGCTCCGCGAGCCGCGCGAGCAGGGCCGCCGTGCGCGCCGGGATGCGCGCCTCGTCCGGATGCATGACGATGGGCGCGAGCGTGCCGTCGAAATCGAAACCAAGCAGCGGTCGGCGGGTCATGAGGCGGGCGAGCGCGGCGCGGCCCTCCGCGTCGAGCAGGTATCGCACCGGCTTCATGGCGTGAGGGCCTCCTCGCCGGACTCGCGCGCGCGGCGCTGGACGCGCCGCGTGATGCGCTCGCGCAGGCGCCACTGGCCGGCGTCCGTCAACATGCGGCCGGCCCAGCGGTAGACATTGAACTCGCGCACCGTCATGCGCAGGCTGGCCATGCGCTCGCGCTGCTCCTGCGGCGGCATGGTGGCGGCGCGGTGCAAGGCATCGGTGGTTTCCTCGACGTGGTACGGGTTGATGACCAGCGCCTCCGGCAGCTCGCGCGCGGCGCCGGCGAAGCGGCTGAGGATGAGCACGCCCTGGTCGTCGTCTCGCGCGGCGATGAATTCCTTGCAGACGAGGTTCATGCCGTCGTGCAGGCTGGTGACGACGCACATGTGGGCTGCGCGGTAGAGCTCCATCAGCGCGGAGTGGTCGTGGTGCTCGGCCAGCAGCAGCACCGGCTTGTAGCCCGCGCCGCCGAAGCGCAGGTTGATGCGCTCGGTGACGCGGTGGATGCGGTCCTGGAACTCGCGGTATTCCTCCAGCGCGCTGCGCGTGGGCGCGGCGACCTGCACGAGGACGAAGCGGCCCTGCCACTGCGGGTACTTCTCGAGCAGGCGCTCGACCGCGTGCAGCCGCTCCAGGATGCCCTTGGTGTAGTCGAAGCGGTCGACGCCGACCGCCATGACGGTGTCAGGCGCCAGTCCCAGCCGCTCGAAGACCGCCGCGCGCGCGTCCGCCGGCGAGGGCCAGCCGGCGCGTTCCTCGTCGGTCGGCCAGGCGATGGAGATGGGGTAGCTCTGCACCAGCGTGGGCTCGCCCTGGTAGCTGATGGTGGAGTGCTCGTGCTCGATGCGTGCCTCCAGGTAGCGGTCCACGGTCTCGGTGAAGTTCTTGCAGTGGAAGCGGGTGTGGAAACCGAGGATGGTGCTGCCCAGCATCCCCTGCAGCAGCTCGCGCCGCCACGGGCAGATGCCGAAGGACTCGGGGTTGGGCCAGGGGATGTGCCAGAAGGTGATGATCGTCGCCTTGGGCAGCTTCTCGCGCACCATCGCCGGCAGCAGCGCGAAGTGGTAGTCCTGCACCAGGACCACGGGGTCGTCGCCGCGCGCCTCGGCCACGACGGCGTCGGCGAAGCGCTGGTTGACCGCGCGGTACTGCGCCCAGTCGGATTCGCGGAAGACCGGTCGCACATGGGCGACGTGGCACAGCGGCCAGAGGCCTTCGTTGGCGAAGCCCTGGTAGTAGCCGCGCTCTTCCTCGTCGCTGAGCCAGATGCGGCGCAGCACGTACTCCTGCGTGTCGGGCGGGACGGCGACGCGGTCGTTGGCGTCGACGACGTCCTGGTCCGCGCTGCCGCTGCCGTGCGCGATCCAGGTGCCGGAGCAGGCGCGCATGACCGGCTCGACCGCGGTGACCAGGCCGCTGGCGGGCCGGCTGACCGAGATGCCGCCCGGGCCGCGCTGGTGGATGTAGGGCTCGCGGTTGGAGACGACGATGACCTGGTCGCCGCGCAGCTGCGTGCGCAGCAGGCCGCGCAGGCGGTCGGGGTCCCAGGGCGTGAGCGGGCCGTGCTCGCGGTAGAGGTTGTCCTCGAGCTCGCGGATGTGCTGCCGGATCTCGACCTCCAGCGGCTGCAGCTCGGGCGGCGCGGTCTGCGGGCCGCTGCCGTCGGAAGCGGCGCCGCCCAGCAGCGGCCGCACCAGGCCCTCGCCGCGCAGGATCGCGCGCATGCCGGAGACCCAGCCGCGCCAGCTCAGCTGCGCCACGACCATCGTGATGCCCGCGACCGCCAGGCCCAGCACCGTGATGAAGATGATCATGTAGCGCCGCGTGTCCAGGCTGCGGCGGTCGGGCAGGCTCAGGTCGTGCAGCAGCACGAGGCGGTCGGAGTCGGCCTGCTGCGGATTGACGGGGAAGACGCCCACGTGCACCGCGCCGCTGGCCAGCTCCAGCCGCGGATCCTTGCGCGCGGCGGTGATCTCGGCCTCCTTGCAGCCCAGCGTGTCGGGGAAGCCCTTGGTGCTGAGCACCTGCGTGCCGTCGGCCGCGCACATGGCGATGCCCACCAGCCGCTCGTCGAGCACGCCGCGCTCGAGCAGGTTGCGCAGGCGGTCGCGCTTGGCGGTGGGATCGATGTCGGCGATGGCGACGGAGAGGGTCTTGGCGACCATCTCGCCGCGGGCGCTCAGGTCGCGCGAGAACCAGCGCAGCGTCATCCGGTCCAGCAGCGGCAGCGCCAGCAGCGCCGCGACGGTCAGCGTGATCAGCAGCGGAACCAGGAAACGGATCTGGAGATGCAGCGACTTCATTCGCGGCTGCCTGCGCGTCGGGGCGCAGGGTCTGCCAGGACGTCGAAGTCCTCGTCGTAGTCGCCGTAGTCGCCGTAGTCGCTGTCGTTCTCAGCGTCCGCGCTGGCGCGGGGATGGTCGCGCAGCGCGTGCATGCCGCCCAGCGCCAGGCCGGCCGCGAAGCCGCCGTAGATCATCAGCAGGCTCATCGCCGAAGGCGGGCGCGTGCCGGCGGCGGTGGCGCGTTTGTCGGCGCCAGGGGTGAGCACGCTGGGCGTGACGACGCGGTCGACGCCGACCGCGACGGCCGTGAGCAGCAGCGCGTCGGTGACGGCGTTGCCGCGGGTGGGGCGGTCACGCAGGGCCCGCAGGCGGTCGTAGAGCGCGCCCCACACCAGGCCGGTGGCGGTGTGTAGCAAAAGGTTGGCGGCGGACGATTTCAGCGGCGGACGGCCGACGCGGTACTCGGAACGGCCGACCATGTGGGCATGGTCGGACCGGCTGCCGCGCAACAGCGCCAGCCCCGAGAACAGGCTGGCCAACACGCCGTCGGCGCATGCCCGGCGCAGCGCCGGGAGCAGCAATGCATTCAAAGGCGACTCCTGTGACAGAGGGAAACAAGCCCCTGTCATTGGCAATCGCCGTGCCGCCCGATGCTGGTGCGCGCCTCTCTCCGAACGCGCCGCCCGCGATTCGCCCGCTCGCCCAGCCCGAAGTCAGTTGATGGCGGTGGGCGGCGGCATGTAGGGCGGCTCGCGCACCGGGATCGGGTTCTCGCCGGGGATGGGCGGATCGATGACGTCGGGCGGCTGGTCGTCCGGCTCCGGCGTGGGGCCGTGCGGCGGCGGCGGCACGAAAGGCACCTCGTTCGGATGCGGCGGGCTGGGCGGCACCGTGTGGGCGTGGAGCGGCGGAGCGAATGGCGTCATGAGCGGTCCTTGTGTCGCACGGGTGCCTGCAAGCGGCGCGCCCGGTTTCAAGTGGCGGCTTCGCCGCCATGGAGGCGCGCAGCCCGGTCCGGCGCTTGCCGAATCCCGGCATCGACGACCGTTCCCAAGGAGTACCCCATGACGACGAAGACCGCGAAGGACACCGTGGAGAAGCAGCAGCACGTGCAGCATCAGCAGGACGTCAAGGACAAGGAGAAGCAGGCCAAGGAAGCCGGCAGGAAGTCCTCGAAGGACGAGCCGGTGCAGGCCGGCGCGCGCGAGCAGCCCAGCCGCTTCCCCACGCAACACCTGGACAAGCCGGGCGAGGAGGGCGATCTCGACCTCGCGCCGCGTTTCCTGGCGCCCGACTACCGCGGCAGCGGCAAGCTCGAGGGCATGACGGCGATCATCACCGGCGGGGACTCCGGCATCGGCCGCGCGGTGGCGGTGCTGTTCGCCCGCGAGGGCGCGGACGTGGCCATCGTCTACCTCAGCGAGGACGAGGACGCGCGCAAGACCGCCAGCCACGTGGAGGCCGAGGGCCGCCAGTGCGAGCTGATCAAGGGCGACGTGCAGGACCGGGAGTTCTGTCGGCAAGCAGTGCAGAAGGTCGTGCAGCGCTTCGGACGGCTGGACGTGCTGGTCAACAACGCGGCCTTCCAGGAGCACGCCGAGACGCTGGCCGACCTGACCGAGGAACGGCTGGAGCTGACCTTCCGGACCAACATCTTCGGCTACTTCCACATGGCCCAGGCGGCCCTGCCGCACCTGAAGCAGGGCGCGAGCATCATCAACACCGGCTCGGTGGTGGGCCTGCGCGGCAGCGCGACGCTGCTGGACTACGCCTCGACCAAGGGCGCGATCCATGCCTTCACCAAGTCGCTGGCGCAGAACCTGCTGCCGCAGGGCATCCGCGTCAACGCGGTCGCGCCCGGGCCGGTGTGGACGCCGCTCAACCCGGCCGACTCGCCCGCCAAGAAGGTGTCCGAGTTCGGCGCCACCAGCGACATGAAACGCGCCGCGCAGCCCGAGGAGCTGTCGCCGGCCTACGTCTACCTCGCCTCGCCGGTGTGCTCGGGCTACGTGACCGGCATCGTGCTGCCGGTGACCGGCAGCGTGGGCGCCATTTGAGGATCAGCCCGACGCCGCCTTCCATGCCGCCTTCGACCTTGGCGCCGACGCCGGCTCCCACGGCGCGCTCCAAGCGGCGCGCGCCGGGGTCTGGCCGCAGCCGCCGTCCCCGGACCGGGGACGGCACCGCGATTGCCCGGAGCCTGTCGAAGGCGGTTCCCCGCCCGCGCCACCCGCCCTCCGGAAGTTCCAAGGAGACCCGCCTCATGAACGACAAGGCCTTCGAGACGCCCTGGCACCTGGTGTGGTGCGCCGACGTCGCGAGTCAACGCCTGCTGCATGTCAGCGCCTCGGTGGAAGGGCTGCTCGGCCTGACCCCGCAGTCGCTGCTCGACGACCCGATCCAGTGGAACCACGCGGTGCTGCCGGCCGATGCCGGCGAGCTGCCGCGGCCGTTCTGCGCCGACGATCTGCCGCATGGCGACGGGCATGTGCGCGAGTACCGGATGATCGGCGCCGACCTGCACCTCTACCGCGTGCGCGACCGGCGCTTCCGCCGCCGCGATCCGCTGAGCGGCGAGCTGCGCACCCTGGGCGTGATCGAGGCACTCGGCGAAGCGCCGCTCGATGCCCAGGCGCTCGGGGAGTCGTCCTGGCAGCAGTTGTGGGAGGGGCCGGACGCCGCCTCGCCGCCCGCGCCAGCCCCGACCGAGGCGCCGAAGCGCTCCGAAGAAACCGCGCCCGCGGAGCCGCCCGCGCCCGGCCCAGAGCAGGCGCCCCATGAGCATCCGGACGATCCAGGCGTCCACCCCGACGGCCCCCGGCGCTATCACGACGACCACGCCACGCCGGCCAGGCAACGCCTGGCGCAGCCGCTGGCGGAGTGCCTCGAGCAAGGGGAACCGGCATGAGAGCCCATGTCCTGCCGAGGACCGAGTTCCGCGCCGACCTGATGGCGCGGGATGAGGTCGTGGCCCTCCTGATCGACGACCACCAGCGCGCGCAGCACGCCTTCCACCAGTTCGACCGGCTCTGGGCGCTGGGGGACCACGAGTCCTGCGAGGCGCTGGTGCGCCGCACCTGCGCGCTGCTGACGGTGCATGCGACGCTGGAGGAAGAGCTGTTCTACCCGGCGGTGCGCAAGTGTCCGGAGGTCGGCGCCGTGGAGCGCCGGCTGATCAACGAGGCCGAGATCGAGCACCTGGTCGTGCGCATCCTGATGTCGCAGTTGCGGCGCATGCGCGCGGACGACGCGCAGTTCGCGCCGCTGGTCGGCGTGCTGGGCCGCTACGTCAGCCATCACGCCAAGGACGTGGAGCAGGGCATCCTGCCGCGGCTGACGCATGCCTCGTCGGTGGACTGGTCGTCGCTGTCGACCGCGCTGCGGCGCCGTCGCGACGAGCTGGAACGGCAGTGGCGCGACGAACTCGCCCAGGAGAGCGCGGAGTACGAGCGGCAGCAGGACGCCTGAGCGTCCATGGGCCTCAGCCGGAGGTCGCCCCGCCGCCGGGGCGTTCGGCCATGGGGCCCATCGGTGCCGTTGGTGCCTTTGCGGCGCTGCGTGCCGCGCGGCGCGCCAGCGATGCCACCAGCTCATGCGCCTGGAAGTGCGCCAGCAGCCGCTGCTTCTGCTGCGCGGTCAGCAGGGACGCCTCGATCATTTCGGGCCAGTGCGCGAAGGCCGCCTTGACGCAGCGCGAGATCGCCTGCTCCGCCGGCTTGACCGGGATGCGCAGCCGGTCGCAGAAGGCCTGCAGCAGTGCCGGCGACATCGACTGCGGTGCCGTCGCCGCGCCTTCGGAAGCCCGCGCGGCCCGCGGCAGGTACTCCGGCGGCAGGATCAGCAGCGCATGGCCGCGCAGGCGGTGGTACACCGCGTAGGCGACCAGGTCGTAGGCCGGCGAGAGCGTCGGCGTGAGGCCGTCGAGGTAGCGCACGCCGAGGTTCTTCAGATGCATGTCGGCATTGCCGACCATCTCGTTGACCACCAGCCGGCGCAGCAGCTCATGCACCGCCGGCTGCCCCATCGAGGGCTCGGCCATCAGCACCGCGGCGATGTCGAGGTAGGTCACCGGGCGTCCATCGGGGCCACCGCCGTACTTGTCCTCGGGCATGCGGCCCAGGATCTGGGCGAAGTCCTCGACGTGGATGCGCCCGGCCGGCGAGCGGTCGAAGCGCGTCACCGCGAGGAAGCGGGTCTGCCCGGTCGCGTCGCCGAGGTCGTAGCCATGCGGCAGGCCCAGGCGCTCCAGCGGCTCGAGCGCCGCGTCGCAGGTGTCCACGCCGGCCGCGCGCGCCAGGCGCAGCGTCAGGTCCTCGACCTCCGGCAGCAGCGGCTGCCCGACGACCGGCAGCTTGGCGATGATGTGGGTGTCGTGGTCCTTGGTGCGGCCGACGTAGCGGTCGCCATCGCGGATCACGCCGAGCTTGGGCTGCACGCCCGACAGCGACACGCCTTCCTCGAGCGGATCGGCGGTGACCGACATCTCCAGCGCGTCCTGGCCCTGGGTGACGTAGCGGGCGAGCTCGTCCCGCGACAACGCCACCGGCAGCGCGTGGACCTTGCCGGGCAGATCCTTGCCGCAGGCGGCCAGCATCTCGAAGTGGTCGGTCGGGGCGCACTGGCGCAGCGCGGCGACGTGGTCGCGGAAGACGCCCTCGGGCAGCAGGTTCTGGAAGAAGGCCGGCAGCAGCCAGCCGTTCTTCGCGGAGTGGCGACCGTTGAAGCTGGCGGACCGGATGTCGCGCCAGACCGCCGCCTGCGCCTGCGGCGTGGCCGCGCGCATCGACAGCGACAGCGTGGGCATGACGGCGCCGGCGCGCGCGACCAGGTCCTCGTCGGCGACGAAGCGATTGGTGACCGCCGCACCGGGCAGGGCGTACTGGAACAGCACGCCCAGGCGGAGCTCCCCCAGGTGGATGGCCAGCGCCTTGACGTTCATCGCGGCCCCTTGGCGACGGAGGACCCGGCGGGCGCGTGCAGCGCGTCCAGCGCCTCGGTGACGACGGACCGGACCGGCGGGCCGAGCTCCTCGCCCGCGCCCAGCGCCCGCGCCGCGCCCTTGGGCACCAGCAGCAACTCCAGTCCCAGCCGGTCGGCCAGCGCCATCAGCGTGGTGAGACGGAAGTCCTCCTCGCCGCTGAGCACATGGGTCAGCGTGCGCGGCGACACGCCGGACGAATCCGCCAGGCGCGCCTGCGTCCAGCCGTTGCGCTTGGCCGCGTCGCGCAGGGTGTCGGCGATTTCCGGGAGGGTGAGCATGGTAATGAATTGCTGATCGACGGATAAACCGTAGTTTATTGCTAGATCGGTGTCAAGAGATCAGCAATATATTGCGCATAAAAATGAAAACGGCACAGAAGTGCCATTCTCCAATGCTGCCGTCGAAAGGGAAGGGCGCGACGGCGCGCGATGCGCGGCTCCTCAGCGGGAAGCCGGCGTGCTGGCCGCGCCGGCCGCGGCCGGGAAGGCCGCGCGAGGCCCGGCCGCCCCGGCCGCCGTCACGCGCCAGATCGCGTTGCCGACGTCGTCCGCCACCAGCAGCGCGCCCTGGCGATCGATCGCCACGCCCACCGGCCGGCCCATCGCCTGGCCCTTGGCGTCGAGGAAGCCGGTCAGCACGTCGATCGGCATGCCGCTGGGCTTGGCGCCGACGAAGGGCACGAAGACGACCTTGTAGCCCGCGGGCACCTTGCGATTCCAGGAGCCGTGCTGGCCGATGAACATGCCGTGCGCATAGTCCTGCGTCAGCTTGTTGCCGTCCGCCGAGGCCAGCCCCAGCGAGGCCGTGTGCGCGCCGACCGCGTAGTCCGGCACCAGCGCCTGCTCGACCAGCTCCGGCCGCTGCGGCTTGACCCGCTCGTCGACGTGCCGGCCGTACCAGCTGTAGGGCCAGCCGTAGAAGCCGCCGTCGCGCACCGAGGTGATGTAGTCGGGCACGAGGTCGTCGCCGAGCTCGTCGCGCTCGTTCACCGCCACCCACAGCGCCTTGCTGGTGGGCTCCCAGGCCAGGCCCACCGGGTTGCGCAGCCCCGAGGCGAAGACGCGCGAGGCGCCGCTCTGCAGGTCGATCTCCAGGATCGCGGCGCGACGCTGCTCGTTCTCCAGGCCGTTCTCCGCGATGTTGCTGTTGGAACCGATGCCCGCGTAGAGCTTGGTGCCCTCGGCATTGGCGATCAGGCTCTTGGTCCAGTGGTGGTTGATCGTGCCGCCCGGCAGGTCCGCCACCTTGACCGGCGCGCCGGCCAACCGGGTCTGCCCGCTCGCGTAGGGGAAACGGACCACCGCGTCGGTGTTGGCGACGTAGAAGTTGTTGCCGATCAGCGCCATGCCGAAGGGCGAGTTCAGGCCCTCGGCGAAGGCGAAGCGCTGGTCGGCGACGCCGTCGCCGTCGGTGTCGCGCAGCAGCGTGATGCGGTTGGCGCTCTTGGGCGTGGCGCCGGCCTTCTTCTGGAACTGCTTGGTGATCCAGGCCTTGGGACCCTTGCCGTCGTCGGGGCGCTCCGGCGCGTTGGTCTCGGCGATGAGCACGTCGCCGTTGGGCAGCACATGCAGCCAGCGCGGGTGGTCCAGCTTGTCGGCGAAGCGCGTGACCGCCAGCCCGGGCGCCGCCTGCGGCTTGCCGCCCGCGGGCCAGCCGACCGCCTTGGCGACCTTGACCGTCGGCACCAGCGTCCTTTGCGGCTCGGGCAGCGTCGGGTTGGGCCCGTAGCCGGGCGGCGTGGCGGTCTGCGCCTCGAGCGCGAGCACGGCCTGATGGCCGAGCGCCGCGACGGCGGCGAGGGCCGTCAGCGCGAGGCCGGCGGCGGCTGGGCGCGCGAGGCGCCGGAAGGTGTTGTCGTTCATGCGGACTCCAGGCGGGATCGGTCCGTGCGCGGACCGGGACGCCGCGTCCGGGCGCGGCACCTCGTGCGGTCCAGCAAGCGAGGTGCCTGGACCCGGCGCGCGTCGCACGCCGCTGGCATCCCGATTGCTCCCTCGGGCGCCGGGCCGCGTATCGTCGCGGTCCGTCATTCACCGGGGACTTCATGCGATCGACGAGGGAATGGATGGGCGCCGCGGCGCTGTGGGGATGGGGACTGGCCGTGGCGCAGGGACAGCCGGCCGCGCTGCCGGCGGTGGTGGTCACCGGCAGCACGTCCGAGCGCGCGCTGCAGGACGCGCCTTACGCGGCGTCGGTGGTCGACGCCGACACGCTGCGCGGCGCCGGCCCCGGCATCCATCTGTCCGAGGCCCTGAATCGCGTGCCCGGCCTCACCGCCAACAACCGGCAGAACTACGCGCAGGACCTGCAGCTGTCGACGCGCGGCTTCGGCGCGCGAGCCCCGTTCGGCGTGCGCGGGCTGCGCCTGTACACCGACGGCATCCCGGCCACGATGCCCGATGGCCAGGGGCAGGTGACGCACTTCGACCTGGCCTCCGCCGCGCGGGTGGAGGTGCTGCGCGGGCCCTTCACCGCCCTGTACGGCAACAGCTCGGGCGGCGTGATCGCGCTGGTGAGCGCGCCGGTGCGCGAGCGATTCGCGGAACTGGACCTGGACGCCGGCAGCGCCGGCCTGCGCCAGACGCGGCTCCAGGCCGGCACGCCTTTCGGCGACGGCTGGGAGGCCCGACTGGGCGCGTCCCACCTGGAGGTCGACGGCAGCCGGCCGCACAGCGCGGCCAGGCGGACGCTGGCCAGCGGGCGTCTGGCCTGGACCGGCGCGCGCGACCAGGTGCTGATGCTGCTCAGCGACATCGACCAGCGCGCGCAGGATCCGCTGGGACTGACCGCCGCGCAGCTCGCCGCCGATCCGGACCAGACCGCGGCGTCGGCGACGCAGTTCAACACCCGCAAGAACGCCCGGCAGACGCAGCTCGGCCTGCGCTGGCGTCATCAGTTCGAAGCGGCAAGTCCGCTGGCGGAAGGCGTGCTGACGGCCTATGCGGGCCGGCGCGCGGTGACGCAGTGGCAGTCCATTCCCGTCGCCGCGCAGACGCCGCCGGGCAGCGGCGGGGGTGTGGTCGACTTCAGCCGCGACTACGACGGCATCGACGCGCGGGCGCTGTGGCGCGTCGGCGCGGCGACGCTGGTCACCGGCGTGAACACGGAACGCCAGGAGGACGACCGCCAGGGCTACGAGAACTTCGTCGGCAGCGGCGCGGCCCAGCGCCTGGGCGTCACCGGCGCGCTGCGCCGCGACGAGGGCAACGAGGCGATCACCCGTGAGGCCTACGCGCAGCTGGAACTGCCGCTGACGGCGACGCTGGACGCCAGCGCCGGCCTGCGCGCCGGTCGCGTGCGCCTGGCCGCGCGCGACCGCTTCCTGAGCAACGGCGACGACTCGGGCGCGATGCGCTACCGCTACGCGACGCCGTCCGTCGGACTCGGATGGCGGTTGACGCCGGCGCTGCTGCTGCATGCCGCCGTCGGCCGCGGCTTCGAATCGCCGACGCTCAACGAGCTCGCCTACCGGGCGGACGGGCAGGGCGGCTTCAACGCGGGACTGCGGCCGCAGAAGAGCATGCAGCAGGAACTGGGCGCCAAGTGGCGCGCGGGGACGGTCTCGCTGGACGCCGCGGTGTTCCATGTCGCGACGCGCGATGAGATCGGCGTGCTGTCCAACAGCGGCGGGCGGTCGAGCTTCCAGAACGTCGGTCGCACCCGGCGCAGCGGCGTGGAGCTGGCGGGCAGCTGGGACGCGACGCCGCGCTGGCGCGCCCAACTGGCGCTCGGCACGCTGAAGGCGCGATACCGCGATGGATTCCTGACCTGTGTCGGCACGCCCTGTCCATCCGCGAACGTGGCGGTGCCGTCCGGCAATCGCATCGCCGGCACCCACGGCGGCAGCGCCTACGCCGAGCTGGCCTGGCGGCCCTTCGAGACGGCGCGCGACGGCGAGTGGGCGGTCGAATGGCGCGGCGTCAAGCGCACCGCGGTCAACGACCTCAACAGCGAATGGGCCGCCGGCTACGGCGTGCTCAACCTCCGGGCCCGTCATGGCTGGACCCTCGGTGCGCTGCGCGCCGAGCTGACCGCCCGCATCGACAACCTGGCCGACCGTCGCTACGCCGGCAGCGTGATCGTCAACGACGGCAACGGCCGCTTCTACGAGCCGGCGCCGGGCCGCGCCTTCTGGCTGGGCCTGTCGCTGCGCGCCGCGTCGCCGGGCGGCGGCTGATCCGGCGCCGGGTCGCGGCGCGCCTCAGCCCACGTCCGCGCGGGTGATCTGCGCCACCAGCCGCATCAGCAGCGGCGGCTTGAGCGGTTTGGCCAGGTGGGCGTCGAAGCCGGCCTGCAGCGCCTGCTGCCGGTCCACGTCGCGCGAGAAGGCGGTCAGCGCGATCGCCGGCAGCCGCTCGCCGGGCGGCTCGAGGCCGCGGATGTCCCGCACCAGGTCGTAGCCGTCGCGACCCGGCATGCCGATGTCGCTGATCAAGAGGTCGAAGGCGTTGCCGGCCAGGGCCAGCAGCGCCTCGTCCGCGCCGTGGACCACGGTCACCTGCGCGCCGCGCTCGCCCAGGATCAGTTTCAGCATCGCGCCGGCGTCCACGTCGTCGTCCACGACCAGCACCCGCAGGCCCGGCAGCACGATCGCCGGCGCGTCGCCGGTGGCGGCCTCGCCGAGGGCGCCGAAGGCGCTCAGCATGCCGGGGCCGGTGTCCACGTCGGGCGGCGCGTTGTCGGCACCGGGCAGCCAGAAGCGGAAGGCCGCGCCGCGCCCACGCCCTTCGCTGTGGACCTCCACCCAGCCGCCATGCGCCTCCACCAGACTCTTGACGATTGCCAGCCCCAGGCCGAGCCCGCCGTGCTGGCGGCTGCTGGCCGCGTCACTCTGGGTGAAGCGGTCGAAGACATGGGGCAGGAACTCCGGCGCGATGCCCTGGCCCTCGTCGCGGACCTCCACGCGCACGCCGCCGTCGGCGGCTCGCAGCGTCAGGGTGATCGTGCTGCCGCGCGGCGAGAACTTGGCGGCGTTGCCCATCAGGTTCCAGATCACCTGCTGCACCCGCCCGCTGTCGGCCAGCAGTGGCGTGGCCTCGTCCCGCAGGTCCAGCGCCAGCCGGTGGCCGCTTTCGTCGAGCGTGTGCTGGACCACCGCCGCCGCCTCGCGCAGCACCGCGCCGGCCTCGACGCGCTCGCGCGCCAGCGGCAGCTTGCCGATGTTGAGCCGGGACATGTCCAGGATGTCGGCGATCATCCGCGCCTGGATCGACACGTTGCGGTCGATCGCCGCCAGCCCCTTGACGAGCAGCTCCGGCGGGCTGTGCCGCTGCAGCACGTGCGTCCAGCCCATGATCGCGTTCAGCGGCGTGCGCAGCTCGTGCGACAGCACCGCGATCAGGTCGTCCTTCATGCGCGAGAGCCGCTCGGCCTCCCCGCGCGCGACGCGCTCGCGGTCGAGCAGTTCCTGGCGCTGCCGCGCCAGCAGCTGGCGCTGCGAGATGTCCGAGGCCATCGCCATGCAGATGCCGGGCTCGATCGGCGGCGAGGCGGTCCATTCGACCGGCACCGCGCGGCCGCCGCTCGAGCGCAGCGGGAACTCCGCGCGCGCGCCCTCGCTGCCGAGCATCGCGATGAAGCCGCGCGCGGCGCCTTGGTCCTCGCTGGCGACGAAGTCGGTCAGCGGTCGGCCCGCGACCGCCTCGCCCTGGTCGGCGCCGAGCTCCAGCAGCGCCAGCATCGCGGGATTGGCCTCCAGCAGCGTGCCGTCGCCGGCCCGCAGCAGGCAGATGCCGATCGGCGCCTGCGCATAGACGGCGCGGAACTTGGCCTCGCTGCGCCGCATCGCCTCCTCGGCGTCGCGGGTGCGCACCAGCGCCTGGATGGTGGACACCAGCACCGCCGGCTCGACCGGGTGGGTGAGGTAGGCATCGGCGCCGGCGTCCAGGCCGCGGACCTTGTCCTCGTCGGTGAGGTAGGCGGCGGTCAGGTGGATGACCGGCAGCCGGAAGGTGCTGGCCTGGGCGCGCAGGCGGCGGCACAGCTCGAAGCCGTCGATGTCGGGCAGGTGGATGTCCAGCACGACCGCGGACGGCCGCTGCTCCGCGGCGCGCAGCGCCTCGGCGCCGGTGGCGGCCTCCAGCGTCGGGAAACCGGCCGCGTTGAGCAGCCGCACCGTGGTGTAGCGGCCCACCGGATCGTCGTTGACGACGAGCAGGCGGTGCCGCGAGCGGTCGATGGCGTGGGCTTCGGTCATGCGTCGGGCACTTCCCTGACGGGCGCGGACGCCGCTTCCAACGCGCCCGGCAGGCGCAGCGGCAGGCTCACCGAGAACACCGATCCCACGCCGGGCTCGCTGCTCAGCCCGACGCGCCCGCCGAGCAGCTCCGCCAGCCGCTTGCTCAGCGACAGGCCCAGGCCCGTGCCGCGCAAACGCTTCTGGATCGGCGAGTCGATCTGGGCGAAGTCCTGGAAGATCGCGCCGTGGAATTCCGGCGCGATGCCGATGCCGGTGTCGCGGACCGAGAAGGTGATCTCGTCCACGCCGTCCGGGCCGGCGCCCACCACGGCGCTGACGCGCACCTCGCCCTGCGCGGTGAACTTCAGCGCGTTGGAGATGTAGTTCCGCAGGATCTGCGAGAGCTTGGCGTTGTCGGTGAAGAGCTGCGAGACGCCCTGCGGCTCCTCGAAGACCAGCTGCACCTCCGGGTTGACCAGCACCGGCTTGAACATGCCGCGCAGCGCCGCGAACAGGTCGACCAGCTCGAACCAGGCCGGCGAGATGTCGATGCGGCCGGCCTCGACCTTGGCCAGGTCGAGCAGGTCGTTGACCATGTCGGCGAATTCCTCCGACGTGGTGCGGATGAAGTTGATCTGCCGTTCCTGCTCCAGCGTCAGCGGGCCATCGATGCGGTCGAGCAGCAGCCGCGTCAGGCTGCGGATCGACGAGATCGGCGTGCGGAACTCATGGCTCATGTAGGCGAGGAAGCGGCTCTTGAGCTCGGTCGCCTGGCGCAGCTGCTGGGCCTGCGTGTCCAGCTCGGCGTACAGCGCCAGCACGCCGCGGTTGGTCTCCTCGAGTTCGCTCTGCAAGGCCTCGACCTGGGCGCGGGCCGCGGCCAGCGCGGCCTGCAGCGCGGCAGCATCCGGAGCGATGGTCGTGGTGTCGTTCATGGGCGTCATGCGCGTTCCAACTGTGACAACTGTCCTCACCGTCTCGCTGTCCTCACGGTCCTTCACGGTCCGTCATGGCGGCGCACCACGACGACGGTCGCGTCGTCCCGTCCGCGCAGGTGGTCCCGGGCGATCCATCCGGCGATGACCGCCGGGTCGGCCTGCAGGAGGCCGGGCGTGTCCGCCAGCGACCAGCGGCTGACGATGCCATCGGAGTGCAGCACCAGCACCGCGTGAGGCGGCCAATCGTAGACCACATCCTGCAGGCGTCGCACCTGCAGGCCGAGCGTGCCGTGCTGCGACAGCAGCGAGCGGTCGGTCACGCCGGAGATCAGGCGCCCGATGACGTTGCCGGCGCCGCCGAAGCGCAGCGACGCGCCGCCTTCATCGAGCGCGACCATCGCGGCGGCGCAGCCGCGCGTGCTGCGCAGCGGCTCGTGCGCGCTGTCCAGGAAGGCGGCCGGCGAGGCCAGCAGGCCCGGCGGCGCCTCGCCCAGCAGCGCCATCAGCCGGTCCGCGGCCGTGGCCGCGTCGGGCCCGTGCCCGAGGCCGTCGGCCAGCGCCAGCGACCACTGCGTGCCGTCGCGGCGCAGGGCCCAGGCGTCGCCGCTCACGGATTCGCCGGGCGCAGCGAGCGACAGCCCGGCGATGTCGAAGGCCGCAGGGCGCGCGGGCACGGACGTGCGCTCGCCCCGCACCGCGAAGCGGGCGGCGATGACCGTGCCCCGGCCAGGCGCCGAGAACGCGCCGAAGCGGTCGGCCTGGCGCCGGATCGCGCCCAGGCCCGTGCCGGACGAGCCGCCGGTGCTGTAGCCGTCGCGCAGGCAGCGCTCCAGGTCCATGCCGTCGCCCCGGTCCATGGCCAGCACCTGCACGGCGGGCGCACCCGGACCGCGCGCGACGTCGGGGCCGACCAGCAATTCGGCGTGGCGGCCGGGGCCGACATGCCGGACCAGGTTGGTGCCCAGCTCGGTCACCACCAGGGCCAGCCGGCCGGCCGCGTCCGCGTCGAAGCCCAGCTCGGCGGCCAGCGCCTGCGCGGCCCGCCGGGCTTCGCCCACCTGACTGACGTCGTCGATGGGGAAGCGCCGATGCGGACGCATGGCTACTTCCAGCGCGTGATCGTCACGCGCGTGCCGCGTCCGGGCCCGGACTCGATCTCGAAGTCGTTCACCAGCCGCTTGCTGCCGGACAGGCCCATGCCCATCCCGTTGCCCGAGGTCCATCCATCCTTCATCGCCAGCTCCAGGTCGGGAATGCCCGGCCCCTGGTCGACGAAGGCAAGTTGCAGGCCCGTGCGCACGCCGGCCTGGACGAACTGCCAGGCCATCTCGCCGCCGCCGCCGTAGATCAGCGTGTTGCGCGACAGCTCGCTGGCCGCGGTGATCATCTTGGTCTGGTCGACCAGGGAGAAGCGCAGCTCCTGCGTCAGGCGCCGCACCAGCTGGCGCGCCAGCACGATGTCGGACTCGACGTGGATCGGCAGCGCGCCGGCGGACTCAGCGGCCGGCACCGGGTGGCTCCTCGATGTCGGCGGTCGAAGCGGCCTCGTCCTCGCCCAGCCCGGACTGCGCCAGGGCGTCGGCGCGGCGCAGCAGCGCCATGCCGCGCTCGACGTCCAGCGCGGTGCTCACGCCCGGCAGCGACAGGCCCAGCTCCACCAGCGTGATCGCCACCGCCGGCTGCATGCCGACGACGACCGAGTTGGCGCCCAGCACCCGGGCGATGCCGGAGATGCCGGCCAGCATGCGGCCGATGAAGGAGTCGACGATCTCCAGCGCGGAGATGTCGATCAGCACGCCGGTCGCGCCGGTGTCCTGGATGCGGTTGGCCAGGTCGTCCTGCAGCGCCATCGCGGTCTGGTCCTGCAGGTCGACCTGGATGGTCACCAGCAGCGTCCTGCCCATGCGCAGGATGGGGATGCGGGTCGTCATGCGGCGCCGCCCGTGCCGCCCGTGCCGCTCATGGCGCCCGGGGTGGCCTTGGCCCTGGAGACGACGAAGCCGGCGCGCCGCATCGCCAGCGCCAGCGCGTCGGCCAGCGACGCCTTGGTCGTGATGCCTTCCAGGTCGATGCCCAGGTGCACGATGGTCTGCGCGATCTGCGGCCGGATGCCGCTGATGATCGCGTCCGCGCCCATCAGCCGGATGGCGGTGACGGTCTTGAGCAGATGCTGCGCGACCAGCGTGTCGACGGTCGGCACGCCGGTGATGTCGATGATCGCCAGCGCCGAGCCGGTCTCCACGATGCGCTGCAGCAGCGTCTCCATGACCAGCTGGGTGCGGCCGCTGTCGAGCGTGCCGATCATGGGCACCGCCAGCACGCCGTCCCACAGCTTGACGACCGGGGTGGAGAGCTCCAGCAGCTCCTGCTGCTGCCGGGCGATGATGTCCTCGCGCGTGCGCTGGTAGGTGCTGACGGTGTGCTGCGCCATGTGGTCCAGCAGCGAGGACACCTCCCAGGTGACGTCCACCAGCACGGCCGGCTGGTCGCCGAAGCGGCGTTGCAGGCCGGCGAACAGCGGCTTCTTGAGCGCCAGCACGAAGCGGCTGGTGTCGGCGGCCGTCGAGCCCTGGGCGGCGCGCGAGCGCGACAGGCTCGCCAGCACCTCGCGCACAGGCGCCCAGGCCGCGTCGTCGAAGTTCTCGGTGTTGCCGGTGGCACGCACGCCGGCGAGGAGGGCGTCCAGCAGCTCGCCGGTTTCGCGGCCTTCGCTGGCCAGTGCGCGGCCGCCGGCGGCGAGCTCGGCCTGCCATTCGGCGAGCACCCGGTCGCGCTGGGTGGACAGGAGATCTTCGACGGCGGCGCTGTTCTGTTTCATCGGATCCTCTTGGGCGCGGTTGACGCCGTGATGCGGGGAGAAGGGCGCGCGGGATGGCGCGGCGGCCGCGATCCTACTCTGGGGCGTCACGCAGCCCGAGGGTCGGCGGGCGAGGATTGGGGGTGGGAATGTCCCGAGTCGATGTGGGCATGCCGGTTGCCCAATGCCGCTGTCAGACATTCGAATGAACGATTGGGAGAACGACGTGGCGGATGAGATCAGCGTGCTGGTGGTGGACGACAAGCCGCAGAACCTGCTCGCGATGAAGGCGCTGCTGGCCGACTCGGGGCTGCGCGTGTTGACGGCGGAATCCGGTCCCGCCGCGCTCGAACTGCTGCTGGTGCACGACGTGATGCTGGCCCTGCTGGACGTGCAGATGCCCGGCATGGACGGCTTCACCCTGGCCGAGCTGATGCGCGGGGCGGAGCGTACACGGCACGTGCCGATCATCTTCCTGACCGCCGGCTCCCAGGAGGCGCAGCGCAGCTTCAAGGGCTACGAGGCCGGCGCGGTCGACTTCATCTACAAGCCGGTCGACGCGCATGTGCTGCGCAGCAAGGTCGCGGTCTTCGCCGACCTGCACCGCCAGCGCCTGATGCTGGCCGAGCGCATCGTCGAGCAGGAACGCCTGGCGCGGGTGAACGCGCTGATGCTGGGCGCGCTCAGCCACGACATCCGCAGCCCGCTGTCGGTCATGATGCTCAACGCCGAGCTGCTGATCCGCCAGACCGAGTCGCCCTCGCTGCAGAAGGCCGGCCAGCGCGTCAAGGCGGCGGCGACGCTGCTCGGGCGCCAGGTGGACCACCTGGGCAGCCTGGCGCGGCGGCCCTGCGAGCTGCTGCAGGTGCAGCCGGTGCGCGGCGACCTGGCCACGCTGGCGGCACAGCGCCTGGACGTCGAAAGCAACCAGGCGGTGATGTGGGTGCCGCCCGCGTTCGAACGCGTCGGCGACACCACCGGCGACTTCGATCCGGAACTGATGGCCCAGGCCATCGACCGGCTGATCATGCAAGGCGCCACGCATGCCGGCGACTGCGGGATCCGCATCCAGGTCGACGGCGCGGCGCATCGCTCGCTGACGCTGCGCATCAGCTTCGATCGCGTGCTCGAACCCGAGGCCGCCATCCACCTGTTCGGCGGCACCGAACCGGTGTCGGGCATGTCCTCGGCCCTGGTCGGCCCGGGGCTGGAAGAGCCCGAGCGCGTGGCGCGCGCGCATGGCGGCTCGCTGATCGGCGCGTCGCGGGCGCGGCAGGGCACGATGTTCGAGCTGCTGCTGCCGCGGCTGCAGTCGGAACGTTGAGAGGCCCCGATGTGGCGTGGCGTCCTACAGCCCGGGCCAGCGCGGCCCGACAGACCGCGCCGCGCCGCTGGACCACAGTGGAGGCATCGCATCAACACGATGGGGATCGTCATGAAGCCTTGCAGCTCCCGCACGATGAAGGCGGCCGTCGCGGCCGCCGCCTGCGTCCTGGCCGGCCAGGCGATGGCCGACATCACCTTCTACGAGGATGAGCAGTTCCGCGGCCGCACCGGCGGCATCGACACGCAGGTGCGTTTCCTCAAGGAGATCGGCTTCAACGACCGCGCGTCCTCGATCGAGGTGCGCGGTGAGCGCTGGGAGGTCTGCGAGGACCCGGACTATCGCGGCCGCTGCCGCGTGCTGCAGCCGGGCAGCTACCCGTCGCTGCGCTCGATGGGCCTCGACAACCGGATCAGCTCGGCGCGGCGCGTGGACGAGCGCGCCGAGGTCGGCCGCGACCGCTACGGCCCCGAGCCGCAGCCCACCTACTACCGCCGCGGCGAGGAGACGCTGTATCAGGCGCAGGTGGTCTCGGTGCGCGCCGTGATGGGCAACGAGCAGCAACGCTGCTGGATCGAGCAGAAGGAAGTGCGGGACCGGCCCAACGTCGGCGGCGCGGTGATCGGCGGCGTGCTGGGCGGCATCCTGGGCCATCAGTTCGGCGGCGGCAGCGGGCAGGCGGTGACGACCGCGGCCGGCGCGATCGGCGGCGCGGTGGTGGGCAGCAACGTGAACCGCAACGACGTGCGCAACGTGCAGCGCTGCGGCGCGGCGCCCAACGGCGGCAACCCGCAGTACTGGGACGTGACCTATCGCTTCAACGGACAGGAGCACTACATGCAGACCCGGCAGCCGCCGGGAGCGACCGTGACGGTCAATGCGCGCGGCGAGCCGCGCGAGTGACCGGCCAGGGTCATCGACAGCCCCCCGAGAGGATCCCGGGGACCGGCCGGGACGAGGGCGCGCTAGCATGCGCCCCCGTCCCGGCCGCCCCGCTTTCTCATTCATGCATTCATGAACACCACGACGACTTCCGGCCCCCTCGCCAGCGCCACCGGCGCCACCAGTGCCAACAGCGCGAACCTCGGCGGCGCGCTCGCCCGCCGCCATGAATGGCTCCCGCTGCCCACGCTGCTCGGCTTCGCGCTGGCGGTGCTCACCATCGTGGTCGTCGCCGCCTTTTCATGGCGCACGCAGCGCACGCAGGCGGAGGCCGCCGATGCGATGGCGCGCACCCTGGCCGTGCAGGAGCAGATCCAGGCGCTGGGCTCGGCGATCAAGGATGCCGAGACCGGCCAGCGCGGTTTCCTGATCACCGGCCTGGACAACTACCTGCTGCCGTTCAACACCGCGCAGGTCACGCTGCCGGCCGCGACCGAGCGCCTGCGCGCGAGCTTCCAGAACTACCGTTCGCAGCTGGCCCGGCTGGAGCTGGTCGAGCAGCTCGTCAAGGCCAAGCTGGGCGAGATGGAGGAATCCATCGCGATGCGCCGCAAGGGCGACGGCATCGGCGCGGTGACCGTGGTGCAGGGCGACCGGGGGCGGATCCTGATGGAGCGCATCCGCACGCTGCTGGGCGAGATGGAGCGCGAGGAGCGCGATCGCGCCGCCGAGCGCCGCGCGCTCTGGGACACCGCCGTCCAGCAGACGGCCGGGATGATGTGGGGCGGCTCGGCGCTGCTGCTGGTGCTGACGGCGGTCGCGGCCGCGCTGAGCGCGCGCGCCCATCGCGCCGCCCGCACCGAGGAGTGGCTCAAGGCCGGCCTGGCCGGCCTGGGCGTGGAGCTGCAGGGCGACCCGCATGTGGAGCGGCTCGCCGACGTCGCGACCAGCTTCCTGGCGCGCTGGACCGACGCCCGGGTGGGGGCCTTCTACGTCACCCAGGACGACGGCAGCTACCTGCGCGTGGGCGGTTATGCGTTGCCGGTCGCGGCGGAGGGCGAGTCCGCGCCCGTGGTGCGCGGCGGGGACACGTTGGTGGGCCAGGCGGCGCGCGATCGCCGGCCGGTGCATGTCACGCGGCTTCCGGCCGACTACCTGCCGGTCAGCTCCGCGCTGGGGCGGGCCGCGTCGACCGAGCTGCTGATCGCGCCGATCGGCGTCGACCGGCGCCTGCAGGGCGTGGTCGAACTCGGATTCCTGCATCACGTCGGCGAGGCCGAGCGCGAGCTGCTGGCGCGGGTGGCCGAGCCGCTGGCGATGGCGCTGCGTGCCGCCAAGGACCGCAGCCGGCTCGAGTCGCTGCTCGAGGAGAGCCGCCGCCAGGCCGAGGAACTGCAGATGCAGCAGGAGGAGCTGCGCGCCAGCAACGAGGAGCTGGAAGAGCAGGGCAACGCGCTGCGCGACTCGCAGCTGCGGCTGGAGAAGCAGCAGACCGAGCTCGAGCAGAGCAACACCCAGCTCGAGGAGCAGGCGCGCCAGCTCGAGTTGCAGCGCTCGGAGCTGACCCAGGCCCAGGCGCAGCTGACCGACCGCGCCGAGGCGCTGGAGCGCTCCAACCAGTACAAGAGCGAGTTCCTGGCCAACATGAGCCACGAGTTGCGCACGCCGCTGAACTCGACCCTGATCCTGGCCAAGCTGCTGGCCGACAACAAGGACGGCAACCTGAGCGAGGAGCAGGTCCGCTTCGCGCAGACCATCAGCTCGGCCGGCAACGACCTGCTGGCGCTGATCAACGACATCCTGGACCTGTCCAAGATCGAGGCCGGCAAGGTCGACATGCAGATCGACCGCGTGTCGCTGCCGCGCCTGCTGCAGCAGCTGACGCAGGTCTTCGCGCCGATCGCCGCGCAGCGCAACCTGGCCTTCGGCCTGCAGCTGGCGCCCGGCGCGCCCGAATGGATCGAGACCGACGAGGCCCGCCTGGGCCAGATCCTCAAGAACCTGCTGTCCAACGCGCTGAAGTTCACCGAGCGCGGCTCGGTGCGCATGGAGGTGGGCGCCACCGCCGACGGCCGCATCGCCTTCGCGGTCACCGACACCGGCATCGGCATCCCGGCGCACCAGCAGGCGCCGATCTTCGAGGCCTTCCGGCAGGCCGACGGCAGCACCCATCGCAAGTACGGCGGCACCGGGCTGGGCCTGTCGATCTCGCGCGACCTGGCGCGGCTGCTGGGCGGCGACATCCACCTGCGCAGCGCGCCCGGCGAGGGCTCGACCTTCAGCCTGGTGCTGCCGCCCACGCACGAGCTGCCGGCCGACGGCCAGGTGCAGCGTCCGCTGTCGCCGGCGCAGTCGCCGATCACCGCGCCGCCGGCCATCGCCGCCTTCCAGGCCAAGCTGCCGGCGGACGGCGAGGCGGAGGAGGGCGCCGACGGCCTGGCGGTGTCGCTGCTGCGCGAGCCGGCGCCTGCCGCGCCCGAGCCGCGGCTGCCGCAGCTCGACGACGACCGGCTCTCCTGGGTGCCGGGCGACCGCGCCATCCTGGTCATCGAGGACGACCCGCGCTTCGCGCTCATCCTGCGCGACCTGATCCGCGAGATGGGCTTCGTCTGCCTGATGGCGCACACGGCCGAGAACGGCCTGTCCGTCGCCCAGCGCTATGCGCCCAGCGCGATCCTGCTGGACATGAACCTGCCGGACCACTCCGGGCTGGGCGTGCTGGACCGCCTCAAGCGCGAGCCGCTGACGCGGCACATCCCGGTGCATGTGATCTCGGTGGCCGACTACACCCACGAGGCGCTCGAGCGCGGCGCGGTGGGGTATGCGCTCAAGCCGGTCAAGCGCGACGAGCTGGAGATCGCGCTGCAGCGGCTGGAGGCCAAGTTCTCGCAGCGCCTGCGCACGGTGCTGGTGGTCGAGGACGATGCCCGGCAGCTCGACAGCATCCGCCACCTGCTGGCGGCGGACGAGGTCCGCATCCATGGCGTGTCGACCGCCGCCGAGGCGCTGGAGGCGCTGCGCCAGTCGACCTTCGACTGCATGGTCATGGACCTGAACCTGCCGGACATGAGCGGCTACGACCTGCTCGACCAGATGGCGCGGCAGGACGACGTCGCCTTCCCGCCGGTGATCGTCTACACCGGCCACACGCTGTCGCCGCAGCAGGAGCAGCAGCTGCGGCGCTACTCGCGCTCGATCATCATCAAGGGCGCCCGTTCGCCCGAGCGGCTGCTCGACGAGGTCACGCTGTTCCTGCACCAGGTGGAGGCCCAGCTGCCGCCCGAGCGCCAGCGCATGCTCAAGGAGGTGAGGGCGCGCGACAACATGCTGGAGGGGCGGCGGGTGCTGATCGTCGAGGACGACGTGCGCAACATCTTCGCGCTGTCGGCGGTGCTGGAGCCCAAGGGCGTGAAGGTGGAGATCGCGCGCAACGGCCGCGAGGCGCTGGAGCGGCTGGCCGCGCCGCTGCAGGGACCGGGCGCGAAGGCGCCGGTGGACCTGGTGCTGATGGACATCATGATGCCGGAGATGGACGGCTACACCGCGATGCGCGAGATCCGCGCGCGGCCCGAGCTCAAGCGGCTGCCGATCATCGCGCTCACCGCCAAGGCGATGAAGGACGACCAGGAGAAGTGCATGGCCGCGGGCGCCAACGACTACATCGCCAAGCCGCTGGACATCGAGAAGCTGCTCTCGCTGGTGCGGGTCTGGATGCCGCGCTGAGGATGACCGGCCGATGGCGCAAGCAGCCCCCGAGCTGGACATCGAGGTCCGCCTGATCCTGGAAGCGATCTACGAGCGCTACCACTACGACTTCCGCGACTACGCCGGCACCTCGCTGCGCCGCCGCCTGAAGGCGGCGATGCAGCGCTTCCACTGCGCCAACCTGTCGCAGCTGCAGGGGCGGCTGCTGCGCGAGGCCGAGGTCTTCCGCTCGGTGCTGGCCGACCTGACGGTGCAGGTCAGCGAGATGTTCCGCGACCCCGAGTACTTCCGCGCGCTGCGCGAGCAGGTCGTGCCGGTGCTGCGCACCTTCCCGTCGCTGCGGATCTGGGTGGCGGGCTGCAGCGGCGGCGAGGAGGCCTATTCGATGGCGATCCTCATGAAGGAGGAAGGGCTGCTGGAGCGCACGCTGATCTACGCGACCGACATCAGCCACGAGGCGCTGGCGCAGGCGCAGGCCGGGGTGTACCGGATGGACCAGGTGCCGCTGTTCTCGGAGAACCACCGGGCGTCGGGCGGGAGGGGCTCGCTGTCGGAGTACTACACGGCCGCCTATGACCACGTGCTGATGGACAAGGCGCTCAAGGAGCGCATCGTCTTCAGCGACCACAGCCTGTCCACCGACAGCGTCTTCGCCGAGGTCCAGCTGGTGTCCTGCCGCAACGTGCTGATCTATTTCAACCGCGCGCTGCAGGACCGGGCGCTGGGCCTGTTCAGCGAGGCGCTGTGCCGCAACGGCTTCCTCGGCCTGGGGGCGCGGGAGACGCTGCGCTTTTCCTCGCATGCGGGCGATTTCGTCGAGATCGCGGCGCGCGAGCGGCTCTATCAGAAGCGGGCGCGTTGAAGACCCTCACCCCAACCCTCTCCCCCAAGCGGGCGAGGGAGTCGTGTGGCCTTGTGGTCGTGCGGTCGCGCGGGAGCAGCGATGGGGTTTGCATGTCTGGGCTGCGGGTCCGGCCTTTGCCGAACTGTCTGCATCGACCCCTCGAGGTCTTGCAAGGAGTACACAGATGGCCACCAGCAGCATCCTTGGCGGCGTGCCCGCCCCGTCGCAGTCCAAGGGACGCGGCACCGACTCGCTCGGCCCGAGCGACAGTTCCGACAGCGGCAGCGACGTGCTAGGCGAACGCCCGCTGGCCACCGGGACGGACGATCCGGATGAACTGGGCGCGACGCCCGCCGATCCTTCCAGCGATACCGACCGCTTCGGCACCGGCGAGCGTGGCTCGGCCACGCCGGGCCGCGCGACGGACGCCGCCGACATCCTGCCGGACCGGGTGAGCCGCTCGCCAGCGATCGAGGATGTGGACGCGTCGATCGACGTCGAGGACCTGGCCAGCGGGGACGATCCGTCCGCGGGGCCGGATCCGGAGCATGAGGACGATCCCTCGGCCTGAAGCGACGGTGAAGAGAAGCCGCCGGCAGCGCGCACGCGCCGCCGGCGCCGCTCAGCCGCGGCCGGTGCGGATCCGGCGCGGCGAGGCCCGCCGTGCGCCGCGCCCAGGGGTCGCCGACGCGGCGCGCGTGCGGGCGGGCGCGGCATCGGTGGCAGAGGTGCGGACGTGGCGATCGGTAGGCATCGCGGCTCGAGGGCAAGGAGTGTGCCCGTCCCGCGGCGATCGATCGCGAGCGCGATCGCCATCGCCAAATCGAGCATGGCGCGCGTGGGGTGCGGAGCGACGACGCTCAGAGCGCGCCGATGACCAGCATGGAGGCGAGCACGCCGCCCGCCAGCGCGATGAGCCACAGGCGCAGCGGCGCAGGCTCCTGGCGCGGGCGGCGCTGCTGGTGGCGGTGCGTCAGGAAGCAGGCCACCGCGGCGCCGCCGGCCAGCAGGAAGACGAGCGCGAAGCCCAGTCCCTCCACCGAGCGGTTGTGATGCAGCGCCAGCGCCAGCACGATCTGGCCCAGCATCAGCCCGGCGACGCCGGAGGCGGCGGTGGAGGTCAGGGCGGCGGAAGCGGCGGAGCGGGCGGGCTGGGACATGGCGGGCGGAGGGGCGTCGGAAGCGATGCGCGATTGTCCGGTGCGGCCGCGCCGATGCGGCCACGGAAAAGCACCGGGCGAGCGCAGTAATTCGCGCCGAGGCGCATCGACGCATGCAAGCGCAGGCCGCGCATACCGATGCGGGCCGTTGCAGGCTGCACATCCCGATGCACATGCCGATGCACATGCCGATGCACATGGACGCACATCGACGCATGCCGACGCACCTTGACGCGTCGGCGCCGCAGCGCGACTTGCCCCCGATGGCATCGGGGATGTGGCCCGTCGCGCACACGCGGCATCCCGCGAACGCGGGGGCGTTCCGGGCACGCCGGGGGTGGTTCGTCGCACCTTCCGGGTACAGCCCCCGGGAGGGGCCGTTTTTATGTGGGTGGACGTACAGACGCTCTCTGGGGCGCCTGGGGACACTGCGCCGTCCGCGATTGGCGGACATCTTTCTATCGGAGCAACCACCATGACCCTGCCTTTGCTCTCCCGCAAGCCTGTGGCGTTCCAGCGCACCCTGCTGGCCCTCGCCCTGGCCGCCGTCAGCGCCAGCGCTTCCGCGCTGCCGCAGTTCACCTGGGACCCGGCCACCGCCGGCCTGAACGGCTCGGCCTTCACCGCCGACAACCTGCTGGTGTCGAACTACTCGACCATCACCTTCGGGGCCGGCAACACCTTCAGCGAATCGGGCTACCTGGCCATCAGCGCCGCCCAGCTCGGTGGCACCACGCTGCCGTCCAACGGCCTGAACTCGGACTACGGCTTCTACATCCAGTTCAGCGGCAACGGCACGCTGACGCAGGCCGGTGACCCGGGCTCGGTGTCCACGGTCGGCACGCTGACCTCGCTGACCTACACCCTGTACGGCTACAACGGCACCTCGTCGTTCGGCTTCGCGGGCAACACCCCGACCGAAAGCGCGACCGGCGAAGTGGCCCTGGCCAGCGGCTCGCTGGTGCTGGGCACGGTGGCGACCACGCCGCTGGGCGACGGCACCTTCAACCCCTCGGCCAACGCCAAGCTGACGCTGAACTGGCTGGTGCCGGGCTTCCAGACCTCGCTGCCGGTGTATGACCTGGCGCTGACCTCGTTCTCCAACACGACGTCGCAGGTCGAGCCCTTCGCCGGTGGCTTCCGCATCCGCCAGGGCGGCGGCTCGATCAACTTCGCCGCCGCCGTGGTGCCGGAGCCCTCGACCTACGCGATGCTGATCGCCGGTCTGGGTGCCATCGGCTTCGTGGCGCGCCGTCGCGGCCGCACGGAGAAGTGATCGTGCGACCGGTCCCGCCCGGGGCTGGTCCAGGTCCAGGGTCCGGATCTCGAGGGCATGCGGGTGCCCGGAAGCTCCGGACCGACACGCGCGACACGGCGACGGTGCGGGCCGGCACCGTGGCGCGCGGCACGGAGCGTTCAACAGGCGCTCGACGACGCCCCGTCCTCGACGGGACGTCCGCTGCGATGCTTTGAAGCGATGCGAAGAAGCCCTCAGGCCTGCACGGCGACGGGCGCGAAGGTGGCAGAGGTGGCCGCGTTCACGCCGTCCGGGTCCTGGGGCAGCAAGCGCTGGAAGTCCTGCTTGAGCAGGGCGTAGCACTCGCAGGCCCGGGCCTCCAGCCCCGGTCGATCCAGCACCGCGATATGTCCGCGGGAGTAACGGATCAGGCCGGCGGCCTGGAGGCGCTGGGCGCTCTCGGTGACGCCTTCCCGGCGCACGCCCAGCAGGTTGGAGATCGACTCCTGGGTGACCGACAGCTCGTTGTGACCATGTTGGCGGTCCAGGCACAACAGCAGCCAGCGGCACAGCTGCCGCTCCAGCGAGTGATGACGATTGCAGACCGCGGTGTGCGCGATCTGCGAGATCAGGGACTGCAGGTAGCGCAGCAGCAGTTGCGTCGACCCGCCGGGCCGCATCAGTTCCTCGCGCACCAGCGACACCCGCATGCGGAAGGCCAGGCCGGCGCGCTGCACGACGGCGCGGCAGGCGGGCGATTCGCCGCCCATCGCGGCCGCCAGGCCGGCGGCGCCCTCGGAGCCGATCATCGCGACCTGCGCCGAGTCGCCGGAATGCGTGGTGTGGATCAGCGACACGATGGCCGTGATCGGGAAGTACACATGCGTGGCGGGAGCGCCGGCCTCGAACAGCACGCGCCCCTTGAGCAGCTCGACGGTCTCGAGCTGTCCGGACCAGCGGGCCTGATCCTCCTCGGGCATCTGCACGAGCAGGAGATTGGCGCGGGGCTGGGGCGCGGAAGGAGTTGCGGCAACGGGCAGGGACATCAAAAGCTCCAGGAACTGGACATCGTTCCAACCGGACAGGATGGCAATCACCGTGCCCGCTTGAGGTAATTTCCGGTGTCTTTGGTGCCAAGCGGTAGGCGGTCATGGCGCCCGGATCGGGTGCGAACCCCCGTGAACACCGCTGCGCGGCGGTGCCGTGCAGCCGGACGCGCCGTTTCCGTGCGCTGGCGCACCAGTTTGCAGATGCCTGCCGCACAGCGATCTAGGGGGAGGTCCTCCCGGACGGTGTCCCGCTTCCTATAAGGGCGAGGCGCCGGCCTGGACGCGGGCGCGCTTCAACGACTCCACACCGAGGACGACATCCATGAATCGATTCTTCTGCCCGCTCGCGGGCGTCGTGCTGGCGCTGTCCGCCGGCGCGGCGCGGGCCGAGAGCATCCTGTTCGTCGGCAACAGCTTCACCTACGCGCAGGGCTCGGCCGTGATGCAGTTCAACCCCGGCTCGGTCAACGACCTGAACGGCACCGGCATCGGCGGCATCCCCGCGCTGTTCAAGGCCTTCACCGTGCAGGCGGGGCTGAACTACGACGTGAGCCTGGAGACCGTCGGCGGCAGCGGTCTGGACCTGCACTACAACACCAAGATGGCGTTGATCGACAAGCCCTGGGACCGCGTGGTGCTGCAGAGCTACAGCACGCTGGACGCGTCCGATCCCGGCAATCCGGCCAAGCTGATCCAGTACTCGGGCCTGCTGGCCGATGCGCTGCATGCGCGCAACGCGGACGTGAAGATCAACCTGATGGCGACCTGGTCGCGCGCCGACCAGACCTATCCGCCCAGCGGCGCCTGGTACGGCGAATCCATCTACCAGATGGCCCGGGACGTCTACGCCGGTTATCAGCAGGCGGACCTGGCGTCGGAGCACATCGACGGCGTGATCCCGGTGGGCCTGGCCTGGAACCGGGCGATGGCGCAGGGCTTCGCGGACGCGAATCCCTATGACGGCATCGACCCGGGCACGGTCAAGCTCTGGGCCGACGACAACTACCACGCGAGCCGCTTCGGCAGCTACCTGGAGGCGCTGACGATCTTCGGCCGCATCACGGGGCTGGACCCGCGCAGCCTGGGCGCGACGGAGACGGCCGCGGCGCAACTCGGCATCTCGCAGGCGCAGGCCACGGCGATGCAGCAGCTGGCCTTCGAGCAGCTGGCGGCGCCGGTGCCCGAGCCGTCGAGCTGGGCGATGCTGGCCGGCGGCCTGGGGCTGCTGGCGTGGTGGCGCCGGCGGCCTCAGGGCTCGCGCGTCTCCAGCACGTAGCCCATCCCGCGCACCGTGTGCAGCAGCGGTGCCTCGAAGGGCCGGTCCAGCTTGGTCCTCAGGCGCCGCACGGCGACCTCGACGACGTTGGTGCCGCTGTCGAAGTTCATGTCCCAGACCTGCTCGGCCAACTCCGTCCGTGACAAGACCTGGCCCTGGCGCCGCAGCAGCAGCGTGAGCAGGCTGAACTCCTTGGCCGTCAGGTCCAGCCGCTGGCCGGCGCGGTGGGCCTTGCGGCGCAGCAGGTCGAGCTCCAGGTCGGCCAGCTTCAGCACGGTGGCCTCGGCCACCGGCGTCGCGCTGGCGCGCCGCAGCAGCGCCTGGATGCGGGCCACCAGTTCCGAGAAGGCGAAGGGCTTGACCAGGTAGTCGTCGGCGCCGGCCTGCAGGCCGCGCACGCGGTCCTCGACCTCGGCCCGCGCCGTCAGCATCAGCACCGGCAGTGTGCGGGTGTGGTCCTGCTGACGCAGCGCGGCCAGCACGGCCAGGCCGTCGATGCCGGGCAGCACGCCGTCGAGCAGCACCAGGTCATAGGCGCCTTCGCTGGCCTGGTGCAGGCCGTCGACGCCGTCGCGCACCAGGTCGACGACGAAGCCCTCCTGCGTGAGGCCGCCGCGCAGGTATTCGCCGAGCTTGTCCTCGTCCTCGATGACGAGCAGTTTCATCGCCGCCCTCCCTGGCAGGTCATGGTCGCGTGGCCCCGGATCGGGGGTGTGAGGACACCGTCAAGGGCCCGGGCCCGCGCCTAGAATCGCGCACCATGCCCGACCGGACCCCGACCTCCACCGCGCCGCGCGCCGGGTCCGTCAGCGGCAAGTTGCGCGCCATGGTCTGGCTGATCGTGCTGCCGACGCTGCTGCTGTCGGTGATCGCCGGCATGGCGGTCTTCCACACCGAACGGCGCGCGGCCGTCGCCGCCGCGACCGAGACCGCCGAGGCGCTGAGCCTGGTCACCGACCGCGAGATGGCGGTGCGCACCGCCTTGCTGCAGGCCCTGAGCGTGTCCCCGAGCCTGGCCGAGGGCCGGCTGGCGCAGTTCCATGGCGAGGCCACGCGGCTCGTGGCCGGCACGCCCAGCACCATCGTGCTGACGGCGCCGGACGGCCGGCAACTGCTCAACACCCGGGTCGCCTGGGGGCAGCCGCTGCCGGCGGCTGCGGCTTTCCCGGGCGGCATCGACACGCGCCGCCGGCTGATCGTCTCCAACCTCTATCTCGGTCCGGTTGACCGTCGCCCCAGCTTCGCGGTGCGGGTGCCGGTGACCGTGGCCGGCCAGGCGATGTTCCTCGGCCTGGGCAGTCCGGTCAGCGAGATGCAGCAGATCTTCCGCCAGCAGCCGCTGCCCGCCGGCTGGCTGGGCGTGGTGCTGGACGGGCAGGGCGCCGTCATCGCCCGCACGCGCGAGCCGGAACGCCGCGTCGGGCAGCGCGCCACCGGCGACATGCTGGACGCCCTGGCCCGCGCCGACCGCGGCGTGGTGGACCTGCGCACGCTCGACGGCGAGCCGGTCTTCACCGCCTTCAGCCGCGCGCCGGACTCCGGCTGGGTGGTGCTGATCGGTCTGAGCCAGGCGGAGCTGGCCAAGAGCGCCTGGGCCGCGTTCGCGATGATGCTGGCGCTGTCGCTGGTCTTCATCGTGCTGGCGCTGGTGCTGGCACGGCGCATGAGCCGCGCGATCGCCGAGCCGCTGCGCCGCCTGCGCAAGGACGCGATCCGGCTGGGCGGGGGCGGCACGCTGGAGGAAGTGCGCAGCGGCATCGACGAGATCGACATCGTCCAGCGCGCCCTGGCCGTGGCCAGCCGCGAGCGCGCCGGCAGCGAGCAGCGCCTGCGCGAGGAGGTCGACACCGCCGTCGCCCAGACCCGCAACGCGCAGCAGACGGCGCTGCGCAGCCAGAAGCTGGAGGCGCTGGGCCGCTTGACCGGCGGCATCGCGCACGACTTCAACAACCTGCTGCAGACGATGACCACCGGGCTGCAGCTGGCGCGCCGGCTGAGCAGCGATCCGCGCGCCGACAGCGCGCTCGACGCCTGCCAGCGCGCCACCTCCAAGGCCGCGCAGCTGACGCGGCAGCTGCTGGCCTTCGGTCGCCAGCAGGTGGGCCATGAAACCGTCATCGACCTGCGCCGCCAGCTGCCCGAGCTGATGGCGCTGGCCAGCGGCGCGGTGGGCAGCGCGGTCGAGGTCACGCTGGCCATCGACGAGACGCTCTGGCCGGTGCGCACCGATCCGGTCCAGCTCGAGCTGGCGGTGCTCAACCTGGCGCTGAACGCGCGCGATGCGATGCAGGGGCGTGGCACGCTGACGGTGTCGGCCCGCAACCGCGTGCTGGCCGAGGGCGACCCGGTTGGCCTGGCGCCGGAGCTGCAGCCGGGCGAGTACGTCGCGATCGCGGTGCGCGACACCGGCGACGGCATGACGCAGGAACAGATGGAGCGCGCCTTCGAGCCCTTCTTCACCACCAAGCCGGTGGGGCAGGGCACGGGCCTGGGGCTGGCGCAGGTGTATGCGCTGGCGCGGTCGGCGGGCGGCACGGCCGGCATCGTCAGCAAGATCGGCCTGGGCACCGAGGTGACGCTGTGGCTGCCGCGCTCGCACGGGCGGATGGAGGACGCGGCGTCGCCGGTCGCCGCCGGCCCGGCCGCGGAGCGTCGCCATGCGGGCACGGTGCTGCTGGTCGAGGACGAACCCTCGGTGCGCGAGCTCACCGCGCAGGCGCTGGAGGAGCGCGGTTTCACCGTCAAGACGGCGCCCTCGGCCGACCATGCGCTGGACCAGCTGCGGGCCGGCCTGAGCGCCGACGTGGTGCTGACCGACATCGTCATGCCCGGCGCGCGCAGCGGCGTGGACCTGGTGCGGACCTTGAAGGTGCTCAAGCCGACACTGCCGGTGGTGCTGGCCAGCGGCCATCCGGTGCGCATCGAGGAGGCGCCGAACGTGCCGCTGGTGCCCAAGCCCTACGACATCGACAGCCTCGCCGCGGTGCTGGCCGAGGCGATGAATCCGACGCGCGAGGACCTCACGCCGGCTTCGGCAGGTCCTTGAGCAGCTTGTCGAGCGTGATCGGATAGTCGCGGATCCGGACGCCGGTGGCGTTGTGGATGGCGTTGGCCACCGCCGCCGCGACGCCGCAGATCCCCAGCTCGCCGACGCCCTTGGCCTTGAGCGGCGAGGAGACCGGGTCGGTCTCGTCCAGGAAGATCACTTCCTGGTGCGGGATGTCCGCATGCGCGGGCACCTCGTAGCCGGCCAGGTCGTGGTTGACGAAGAAGCCGCGGCGCTCGTCGACATGCAGCGCCTCCATCAGCGCCGCGCCCACGCCCATGGTCATCGCGCCGATCACCTGGCTGCGCGCCGTCTTCGGATTGAGGATGCGCCCGGCGGCGCAGACCGCCAGCATGCGGCGCACGCGCACCTCGCCGGTGTAGGCGTCGACGGCGACCTCGCAGAAGTGGCCGCCGAAGGTGGACTGCTGGTACTTCTTGTCGAGGTCGCCGAACTCGATGCGGTCCTCGGCGGCGATGCCCTCGGCGCCGGCGATCTCGCCCAGCGGCAGGCTGCGGCCGCCACCGCGCAGCTGGCCGTCGGCGAAGACGGCGTCCTTGAGGTCGATGCCGGCGCGCCGGGCGACCGCCTCGCGCAGCGCGACGCAGGCGGCGTAGACGCCCGAGGCCGAGCTGTTGCCGCCCCATTGCCCGCCCGAGCCGGACGACACCGGCAGCGCCGAGTCGCCCAGGCGCACGACGACCTGGTCCAGCCCCACGCCCATCATCTCGGCCGCGGTCTGCGCCAGGATGGTGTAGCTGCCGGTGCCGATGTCGGTCATGTCGGTCTCGACGGTGACGATGCCGCGGCGGTCCAGCCGCACCCGCGCGGCCGACTTCATCACCAGGTTGTTGCGGAAGGCCGCCGCCACGCCCATCCCGACCAGCCAGCGGCCGCCGGGACCTTCGCGCCGCTGGCCCGGCGGCGTGCGCCGGTTCCAGCCGAAGCGCTCGGCCCCGGTGCGCAGGCATTCGCCCAGCCGGCGCTGCGAGAACGGCCGGTCGGGCTGCTCCGGATCGACCTGCGTGTCGTTGAGCAGCCGGAACTGGATCGGGTCCATGCGCAGCTGCTCGGCCATCTCGTCGATCGCGATCTCCAGCGCCATCAGGCCGGGCGCCTCGCCCGGCGCGCGCATCGCGTTGCCCTCGGGCAGGTCCAGCACCGCCAGCTTCATCGCGGTCATGCGGTGCTCGCCCGCGTAGAGCAGGCGCGTCTGCGCCACCGCCGTCTCGGGCGAGCCGCCGGGCAGGTCGCCCGACCAGCTCTCATGGCCGATCGCGGTGATGCGGCCGTCCTGGCCCGCGCCGATGCGGATGCGCTGCAGCGTCGCCGGGCGGTGGGTGGTGTTGTTCATCATCAGCGGCCGCTGCAGCGCCACCTTGACCGGTCGGCCGGCCGCCTTCGCGCCGAGCGCGGCCATCAGCACGTCGGCGCGCAGGAAGAGCTTGCCGCCGAAACCGCCGCCGACGAAGGGCGAGATCAGCCGCACCTTGTCGCGCGGCAGGCCCAGGGTGCGCGCCAGGTCGCCGCGGCCCCAGTCGATCATCTGGTTGGAGGTCCAGACGGTAAGGCGAGCGCCTTCCCAGACCGCCAGCGTCGCATGCGGCTCCATCATCGCGTGCGACTGGTCGGGGGTCGTGTAGGTGTGATCGATGCGCACCGACGCGCGGGCGAAGGCGCCGTCGAAGTCGCCGACCCGCGTCTCGGGCGGCGTGCCGCCGGGGCCGTCGTCCTGCTTGGGCGGCTTGGCCTGGTCCTTGGCCTTGGCCAGGCTGAAGGCGCCCGGCTCGGGCGTGTACTCGACGCGGATCAGCGCGGCCGCCGCGCGCGCCTGCTCGAAGCGCTCGGCGACCACGACGGCGATGGCCTGGTGGTAGTGCGCGATCTCCGGTCCGCCCAGCAGCGCGGCGGTGTTCATCCGCCCCTTGCCGAGCTTGCCGGCGTTCTGCGCGGTCACGACGGCGAGCACGCCGGGCGCGGCTTCCGCGGCCTGGACGTCGATCCACGCGATGCGGCCCTTGGCGATGCCGGCGCCGACGACGACGCCGTAGGCGGCGTCCCGGGCGACGTCATGGCGCTCGTAGGCGTAGGGCGCGGTGCCGGTGGTCTTGCGCGGCCCGTCGATGCGGTCGCTGGGCCGGCCGACGATCCGCAGCTGGTCGATCGGATTGGTGGTGGCGGGGGTGTCGAACTTCATGCGGTCCTCCCGGTGAGCCGGGCCTGAGCCAGGACGGCGGCGAGCGTGCGCTCGACCAGCGGCAGCTTGAACGCGTTCTCGGCGGTCGGTGTCGCGCCGGCCAGCAGTGTCTGCGCGGCGGCGGGCACGCCCTGGCGCAGCGCCGTCTCGGCGCGTTCGACGCGCCAGGGCTTGGGCGCGATGCCGCCGACGGCGAAGCGCGCGGCGCCGCCGTCGCGCGGGATCACCGCGGCCACCGAGACCAGCGCGAAGGCATAGGACGCGCGGTCCCGCACCTTGTGATAGAGCTGCGTGCCGCCGAGCGGCCGCGGCAGGGTGACCGCGGTGATCAGCTCGTTGGCCTCGAGCGTCGTCTCGATGTGCGGCGTGTTGCCCGGCAGGCGATGGAAGTCGGCGATCGGGATGCGCCGCGCCTGGCCGTCGGGCCGCAGGGTCTCGACGGTCGCGTCCAGCACCCGCATGGCCACCGCCATGTCGCTCGGATGCGAGGCGATGCAGGCGTCGCTGACGCCGATCACCGCCAGCGGCCGGCTCATGCCGGCGATTGCCGGGCAGCCGCTGCCGGGCTGGCGCTTGTTGCAGGGCTGGTCCGTGTCGTAGAAGTAGGGGCAGCGGGTGCGCTGCAGCAGGTTGCCGGCGGTGGTGGCGCGGTTGCGCAACTGGCCGGAGGCCCCGGCCAGCAGCGCGCGCGACAGCACGCCGTAGTCGCGCCGCACGCGGGCGTCCGCCGCCAGGTCGGTGTTGCGCACCAGCGCGCCGATGCGCAGGCCGCCCTCGGGTGTCGGCTCGATCCGGTCCAGGCCCAGGCCGTTCACGTCGACCAGGTGGACGGGCGCCTCGATCTGCAGCTTCATCAGGTCGAGCAGGTTGGTCCCGCCGGCGATGAAGCGCGCGCCGGGCCGCGCCGCCGCCGCGGCGACCGCGGCGGTGGGCGAGGCGGCGCGCTCGTAGGTGAAGGGCTTCATGCGGGCCTCCGCTCGCCGGTGCCCGGCACGGCGACGCCGGCCACCTCGGCCATCGCGTCGATGATGTTGGAGTAGGCGCCGCAGCGGCACAGGTTGCCGCTCATGCGCTCGCGCAGCTCGTCGATGGACAGCAGCGGCCGGGCCTGGAGGTCGGGCGTGACGTGGCTGGGCAGGCCGGCCTTGATCTCGTCGAGCACCGCCACCGCCGAGCAGATCTGGCCCGGCGTGCAGTAGCCGCATTGGTAGCCGTCATGCCGCACGAAGGCCGCCTGCATCGGATGCAGCCGCTCCGGCGTGCCCAGGCCCTCGATGGTGACGACCTTCGCGCCCTGGTGCATGACCGCCAGCGTCAGGCAGGCGTTGACGCGCCGGCCGTCGAGGTGGATGGTGCAGGCGCCGCACTGGCCGTGGTCGCAGCCCTTCTTGGTGCCGGTGAGCTGCAGGTGCTCGCGCAGCAGGTCCAGCAGCGAGGTGCGGTTGTCGACGTCCAGCGTGTGGGACTGGCCGTTGACGTCGAGCGTCACGCGGGTGGTGGCCACGAGGTTCTCCTGAGGGCGCGCGCCGGGGCGCGACGGGGTCTGCGCGGTCGCCTCGAGGGGCGCGCCGGCGGCGACCGCGGCCGAGGCGCCCGCGCCGGCGATCAGCAGGCCGCGGCGCGAGATCGCCCCGGGGTCAGCGTCGCACGGGGCGGCGTCCGGGGGAGACAGGGAAGACGCGAGGTCCGGGTCGACATCCATGCTGGGCACTCCTGGCGGGTCGGATCGGGAAACTGCCCAGGCAGCAATCCTTGTTCCCGGCGGTGGGCGGAGCACCCTCGGCCGCTCGGCGCGCCGCTCAACGGTGCGCCTGGAGCCACTCCTCGACGGCCTTGGCGCTGGTGCCGACCGCGTCCACCGCGTGCCGCAGCAGCTCCGGCGAGACGCCGAAGCGCTCGCCCCAGTAACGCAGTTCGTAGTCGTCCTGCACGTTGACCCGATGGCGGTCGCTGGTGTGCGGGCTGGAGGTTTCCTCGGTCATGACGATCGCTCCCTGTCGGTCACGGTATCGCTGTTGCTGCCGCTGTCGCTGTCCACACCACCGGCCGCGGCCGTGCGGCCGTGCGGCCGTGCGCTAGGACCGCCGCGGCGGCACCCGGCTGCTGTCCTCGCCGTCCAGCGTGGCGCCCGGGTCTTCCTCCCCGGCCACCGATTCGTCGAACGAATGGTCCGGCACTGCCGGCGGCCCGGGGTCTCTCGGCCGCTGGCCCGCGGGCGCGGCGCTGTCGGTCCCCGGTTCGGGCGCGGGGCTGGAGGGCGTGTCGATCGCGTCCACCGGCGTGGGCGCGTCGGGGCCGACGGAGGTCGCCGGCGAGTTCGGTGCGTTCATGGCGTTCCCTGGCATGCTGCTGGCCGACACCACGCGCCGCTTGCCGGCGCGCTTGGCCATCGTCATCGCCGTCTCGGCGAGCCGCATCAGCGCTTCCGCCTGACGGCCATGCAGCGGGGCAAACGCGATGCCGATGCTGGCCGTGACCGCCGCGTGATCGCCGTCGGGCAGGCGGATCGGCTCGGCGATGGACGCCAGCATGCGGCGCAGCGCCGGCTCGGCCTCGTGCTCCGCCCGCAGCGCGGTCAGCAGCAGGGCGAATTCGTCGCCGCCCATGCGCGCCACCAGGTCATGGTTGCGCACGCCGGCCTGCAGGCGCTGCGCCACCACCCGCAGCACCACGTCGCCGGCCTCATGGCCGAACTGGTCGTTCAGCTCCTTGAAGCCGTCCAGGTCGACCCAGCACACGGCCACCAGCCCGACCCGCTCGCCCAGCAGCGTCAGCGCGCCGGCCAGCCGCTCGGTGAAGCGCACGCGGTTGGGCAGGCCGGTCAGCGCGTCGTGCACCGCCAGGTGCCGGGCGGTGGCCTCGCTCTCCTTGAGCGCGGAGATGTCGATCATCATCCACAGCGACTCGTTCCCCGACACCGACGCCCCGCTCAGGTCGATCCACACCGGCGTGCCGTCCTTGCGCCGCATCCGCAGCTGCTGCCGATAGCGCCGGCCGGACTCGATGGCCGGGTAGGCCGCCTCGCCGACCTCGCGGAAGCTGGCTTCGTCCAGGTAGAGCTGGCGGGTCGGCTGGCCGAGCAGCTCGCCGGACGCATATCCGAACAGCGACGACAGCGCGCGGTTCTGCCACACGACGCTGCGGCCACGCAGGCGCATCATGCCGACCATGTCGTTGTCCAGCATCAGCGCCTGTTCCAGCGCCAGCTGCTGCAGGCCGGTGGCGGCGCGGCGGTCGCGGCGCTGCTGCAGGAACACCAGCACCGAACAGCCCAGCACCGTCAGGATGACCACGGCCGCGAGCGCGCCCTGCTGCAGCACCTCGCCGCGCCAGGCGGCCAGGAAGTCGGCGGTGCTGGCGCCGGTGAAGATGGTCAGCGGATAACCGCGCACCTGGCGATAGCAGGTGATGCGCTCGATGTTGTCGAGTTTGGTCTTGGTCATGTACCAACCCTGCTGCGGGTTGGCCGCCATCTTGCGCATCAGGTCCTCGGACACGATCACGTCGCCGACACCGCGGATCGAATGCGGCTCCGCCGCCGAGTAGCGCGCGATCAGCCGCTGGCTGCGGGTGCGCAGCGAGATCGCGCCCTCGGCGCCGATGGTCAGGCCCTTGAAGCCCTCGATGAAGTGCTCGGTCGAGAGCGTGGTGTAGACGACGCCGGCGAAGCTGCCGTCCTCGGCCTCGAGCCGGCGGGCGACGACGATGCCCCACTTGCGCAGCACGCGGCCGAACAGCGGCTCGGAGATCACCACGCCGTCGCTGTCGCGGGCGCGCTGGAAGTAGTCGCGATCGCCGACGCTGACGCTGCTTTCCTCGGCCGCCAGGCCGTAGATCACCTGGCCATGCGCGTCGGTCATGCGGATCGCGTCGACCTGCGGCAGCAGGCTGCGCTGGTCGGCCAGCGCGCGTTCCATCGCGCGCTTGAGCGCCTCGGGATCGCCGCCGGTGCGGCGGTACTGCAGCGCCAGCGTCTGCAGGGCGTTGTCCACCTGCTTGAGCTCGGCGCCGATCTCGATGCTGAGGCTGGCGGCCAGGTTCTCGGTGGTCTCGCGGGCGCGGGTCAGGTCGGACTCGCGGCCGGCCTGCAGCGCCAGCCAGGTCGCGGCGACGATGGCCGCGGCGATGACGAGGTTGCCCACCGCCAGCCACAAGGCCAGACGGGTCAGCGAGCGGGGAACGTAGGGGGGCAGGCGGTCCATCGGCGGCACGGGGACGAGGCGGCCATCCTAACCGCGCCGACCCCCCGCCGGTGGTCAGCCGGGGATCAGCCGGCCGTCAACTCGCGCTCGAGGTCGTGCAGCACCTGGTAGCAGGGCAGCACCTGCGCGACGCTGGCGACCGGCTCGCGGCCCTCGCGGATCGCGGCGACGAACTCGCGGTCCTGCAGTTCGATGCCGTTCATGGACACATCCACCTGGCTGACGTCGATGATCTCGTCCTTGCCGGTGACCAGGTCGTCGTAGCGGGCGATGTAGGTGCCGGTGTCGCCGATGTAGCGGAAGAAGGTGCCCAGTGGCCCTTCGTTGTTGAAGGACAGCGACAGCGTGCAGATCGCGCCATTGGCCGCCTGCAGCTGCAGGCTCATGTCCATGGCGATGCCCAGCGTGGGGTGGATCGGACCCTGCAGCGCGTGGGCCTTGACGATCGGGCTGCCGCACTGCCAGGCGAAGAGGTCCACCGTGTGCGCCGCGTGGTGCCACAGCAGGTGGTCGGTCCAGCTGCGGGCCTGGCCCAGCGCATTCATGTTGGTGCGGCGGAAGAAATAGGTCTGGACGTCCATCTGCTGGATCCGCAGCTGGCCGGCCGCGATGCGGCGATGGAGCCACTGGTGGCTGGGATTGAAGCGGCGGGTGTGGCCGCACATGGCCACCAGGCCGGTCTCGCGCTGGCGCCGCACGACGGCCTCGCCCTCGGCCAGCACGTCGCACAGCGGGATCTCGACCTGCACGTGCTTGCCGGCGTCCAGGCAGGCCAGCGCCTGGCGCGCGTGCAGCTGTGTCGGCGTGCAGAGGATGACGGCGTCGACGTCGTCCCGCGCGAGGGCCTCGTCGAGCTCGGTCGTGGCGTGGTCGATGCCGTACTTGGCGGCGGTCTCGCGGGTCTTGTCGAGGTCGCGGCTGATCAGGGACACGACTTCGACGCCGTCGATGAGTCGCAGCGCGTCGAGGTGCTTCTGGCCGAAGGCGCCGGCGCCGGCCAGCGCGATGCGCAGGGGAGTGGACATGGAAGGCTCCAGTGGGGCGGGGCTCCGATGGGAGCCCCGGGGATCGCGAGGGATCAGGGGTTCTCGAGGATCAGGTGGCCGACCGCCGTGTTGGAGGCGGGCACGTGATAGAAGCGGTGGGCCACGCGCGGTGCGCGTGGCGGGGCGTCGAGCCCGGGAAGGTCCGCGAGGTCGCTCATTGCGCCGCGCGCGATCAGCCACATCACCAGCTCGATGCCCTCGGAGCCGGCCTCGCGGACGTACTCCAGGTGCGGCATCTCGGCCAGGCCGCGCGGGTCGGCGATCAGGCGGTCCATCCAGGCCTGGTCCCAGGTCTGGTTGATGAGGCCGGCGCGCGGTCCCTGCAGCTGGTGGCTCATGCCGCCGGTGCCCCAGACCTGCACCTTGAGCGGCGCGTCGAAGCTTTCCACCGCGCGGCGGATCGCCTGCCCCAGCTGCAGGCAGCGGCGGCCCGAGGGCACGGGGTACTGCACCACGTTGACCGCCAGCGGGATCACCGGTACCGGCCAGTGCGGCGCGCCGGCCGGCTGCTCGCCGAACATCAGCGACAGCGGCACGGTCAGCCCGTGGTCGACCGTCATGCGGTTGACCAGCGTCAGGTCGAAGTCCTGCTGGATCACGCTCTGTGCGAGGTGGGCGGCCAGCTCGCCATGACCGAGGACCGGCGGCACCGCGCGCGGGCCCCAGCCCTCGTCGGCCGGCTCGTAGCGCTCGGCGGTGCCCAGCGCGAAGGTGGGGATCATGTCCAGGCTGAACGCGTTGGCATGGTCGTTGTAGACCAGCACGATCGCGTCCGGCCGGTGCGCGTCCATCCAGCGGCGCGAGGCGTCGTAGCCCGCGAACAGCGGCTGCCAGTAGGGATCCTGCGTGCGGCCCTGGTCCATGGCCACGCCGATGGCCGGCACATGGGAGGTGTAGACGGAGGCGGTGATGCGCGCATGCGTGCTCATCGCGTGTTTCCCTTCATCGCGCCCCGGGTGTCGCCCGCCGTCGCCTGCTTCGCATCCGCGCAGGCCGCGTCGTCCACCCGCTTGCGGCGCGGCGTGCCGTCGGGCTGGCGCCCGCCGGCCAGCATCATGTCGCGGTAGTCGGTCTCGGTCATGCCGGTCATGCCGGCGGCCATCTGCTGGTAGCTGCGGCCGTCGGTGGCGCCGATCTTGGCCAGGAAGTAGATGTTGCCGCCCAGCCGGATGCACTGGTTGAGGTCGCGCGCCAGCACGGCCTCCTTCTGCGCCGGCGTCATCGGCCATTCGTCGAGGTAGGCGCGCTCGTCGGCCTTGAAGCGCGCGCGGTTCTCGGCCTTCATCAGCGACATGCAGAACTGGTTGAGCCAGTAGCCCTTGCGGGCCTGATCGGCATCGAAGATGGTGGTGCCGGGAATGTCCCGGTAGGGTTTGTCGATCGACATCGAGGTCTCCTGGAAAGGGTTCGCCATCGGGCTCATCGAGCTCATCGGCCTCATCGGGATGAGGCCTCCGGCCAGTACAGCCGCATCGGGTTGTCGACCAGCAGGCGCTGGCGCAGCGCGGCGGTGGGCGCGATGCGCGGGATGAGGTCGACCAGCAGGCCGTCGTCGGGCATGTGGTCCTTGAGGTTGGGATGCGGCCAGTCGGTGCCCCAGAGCACGCGGTCCGGGAACTCCTCGACGACGCGGCGCGCGAAGGGGATCACGTCGCGGTAGGGCTCGGTCTCGCCATCCAGCGCCGGCGGGCCGCTGGCCGAGAGCCGCTCCGGGCAGGTGACCTTGCTCCAGACGAAGGGATGCTCGCGCAGGAAGCGCAGGAACAGCGCGAACGCGGGGCCGTCCACCGGCTGGGTGACGTCGGGCCGGCCCATGTGATCGACCACGACGGTGGTGGGCAGCGCGGCGAAGAAGTCCCACAGCTCGGGCAGGTCGGGCGCCTCGAAGTAGAGGACCACGTGCCAGCCCAGCGCCTTCACCCGGTGCGCGATCTCCATCAGCTCGTCGCGCGGCGTGGAGTCGACCAGGCGCTTGACGAAGTTGAAGCGCACGCCGCGCACACCGGCCTCGTGCAGCTCGCGCAGCTGCGCGTCGGTGACGCCGCGGCGCACCGTGGCCACGCCCCGCGCGCGGCCGCCCGAAGCGCGGCAGGCATCGACCATCGCGCGGTTGTCGTCGCCGTGGCAGGTGGCCTGCACGATGACGTTGCGGCTGAAGCCGAGCCGGTCGCGCAGCGCGAAGAGCTGGGCCTTGCCGGCGTCGCAGGGGGTGTATTTGCGCTCGGGCGCGTAGGGGAACTCGGCGCCGGGACCGAAGACATGGCAGTGCGCGTCGACGGCGCCTTCGGGCAGCTGGAAGCGCGGGGTCGACGGGCTCGAGTGCCAGTCGAGCCAGCCCGGGGTCTTGTCGAAGCCGCCGGTGGTGGGAAGCGTCATCGCGGGTCCTTGTGGGGGAGCGGGGAAGTCGGGGAGCGGGAAATCGGGGAGGGAAGTCGGCGGCCGTCCGCGAGGCGCAGCGCTCAGCCGTGCGGCGGGAGCCGGGGCTTGGCCAGGTGCGCCAGCAGCCGGTCGGCCTCGGTGCGCCAGTCGGGGCTGCGGCCGAAGGCCGGATCGCCGCGCTGGCCGAACAGGCCGTCCTCGGCCAGATCGGCCATCCAGGCCTGGCGCTCGGCGGTGCCTTCGGCGCTCCAGGGCGTGAGCCCGGCGTCGCGGACGGTCTCCGCGACCTCGCGCACCTCCTCGCTGCGGCGCCGGCCGTGCTGGATCACGCGCTGGAAGAAATACGCGGCCTGCTTCTCCCACTCGATGCCGGGGAAGGTCTCCTTCAGCGAGGCCAGCACCGCGTCCTCGACGCCGTAATGGCGGGCGGCCGTGAGGCTCTCGATGACCATGGCCTCCAGGCCCTTGATCATGACGCTGCGGCACATCTTGGTCGCGCTGACGATGCCGAGCTCCGCGCTGCCCACGCTGGCGGCGAAGCCCAGCCGCGCCAGCAGCGGCGCGATCGCGCCCGCATGCGGGCCGCCCAGCAGCAGCGGGACCTTGATCCGGTAGGGCGGCACGCTGGTCATCACCGCGCCCTCGACATAACGGCCACCGGCCGCCTGCACCGCCTCGGCCGCCTCGCGCTTGGCCTTGGGCGAGGCCGAATTGAAGTCCAGCACGAAGGTGCCGGGCCGCAGGCCCGCGGCGGCTGCGCGCGCCGCGTCCAGCGTCTGGCTGGCGGTGACGGCGCTCACGACCAGGTCGGCCGGCGTGGCCACCATCGTGGCCGAGGGGCTGAGCCCGACGCCGAACTCCACGGCGTGCTCGCGCATGGTGTCGGCGTCGGCGGACGGTGACTCCAGCTTCAGGTCGTAGGCGTTGACGGCGACGCCGACGGCGCGCAGGTCCTCGGCCAGGATGCGCCCGACCTCGCCGTAACCGACGAGGCCTACGCGCAGCTCGTCCAGCGCCGGCGGCTGGCCCTGATCGTTGGCGGCGGTGCTCATGTCAGTCCAGCGAGAGGTTGAAGCGCTTGATCAGCGCGGCGTACTTGGCCGACTCGGCGGCGATGAAGCCCATGTACTGCTCCTTCGTGGTCGGGAAGACGTCGTAGCCGAAGGTGACATAGCGCTCGCGGATGTCGGGCTCGGCCAGCGCAGCCTCGATGTCGCGCTGGATGCGCTCCTGCACCGCCTTGGGCAGCCCGCGCGGCGCGGCGATGGTGGTCCAGCCGGTGGCCTCGTAGCCGGCGGGGCCGCCGGACTCGGCCACGGTGGGGACGTCGGGGAAGGCCGGGTGGCGCTTCCGGCTGGTGATGGCGATGAAGCGGATCTTGCCGGCGCGCTGCAGCGGCCCGGCCGTCGCCATCGTGCCCAGGGCGAAGTTGAGCTCGCCGTTGGCCACGGCCGTGTAGAGCATCGACGTCTCCTTGTAGACGACGTGCGTCATCTGCGTCTGGGTCATCGCCTCGAGCTGCGCCGCGCCCAGGTGCACCGGGTTGCCGACCGACCAGGAGCCGTAGTTCAGCGCGCCGGGATGGGCCTTGGCATCGGCCACGATGTCGCCGACGGTCTTGTACTTGCTGTTGGCCGACACGCCGACGAAGAAATAGGCCTTGAACAGCGGCGCGATCGGGTCGAAGTCCTTGACCGGGTCGTAGGGCAGCTTCTTGAACAGGTGCGGATAGATGACCAGGTGGGCGTTGTCCAGCTGGATCAGGTCGTGGCCGTCGGTGGCGCCGCGCTTGAAGGTGTCGATCGCGATGAAGCCGTTGGCGCCGGGCTTGTTCTCGACGATCACCGGCTTGCCCCACTTCCTGGACAGCTTCTCGGCGACGACGCGGGCCACGGTTTCCGGACCGGCACCGGCCGGGAAGGGCGTGAGGATGCGCACCGGCCGGGTCGGCCAGTCGGTGGCGGGCGCGCTGGCCTGCGCCGTGGCGAGGCGGGGCAGGCTCGCGGCGAACAGCGCGGCGGCGGCCAGGGCCAGGACTTGCCCGCTGCGGGCGAGGGCGGTGCGGCGGGCGCGAAGGCGGGGTGCGGTCATCGTCGTTGTCTCCAGGGGCGTCGATCGTCGGCCTCTGCGGGGCGGGCCGTTCGGGGGAGGGGGACTGCGTTGGGGACTGCGGGGGACTTCAGAGGGACTTCAGGGCGACTTCAGGGGAACTGCGGGAACCAGGGACGGCGGGCGGACTGGCCGGATCAGTCGATGTAGCGCAGGCCGGCCTTGGCCAGCGGCTCGCGCATCTTGTACAGGTCCAGTCCGAGCACGCCGGCGGCGAACTGGTCGCGCTTGGCGCCCTCGTTGGCCTCGCGGGCGGCGGCGGCGTCCAGCGTCTTGGACGCCATCGCGGCGGGGACGCAGACGATGCCGTCGTCGTCCGCGACGATCACGTCGCCGGGATGGACCAGCGCGCCGGCGCACACGACCGGGATGTTGACCGAGCCGGGCGTCGCCTTGATCGTTCCCTTGGCCGAGATGCACCGGCTCCAGACCGGGAAGCCCATCTCGTTGAGCGTGCGCACGTCGCGGACGCCGGCGTCGATGACCAGCGCGCGAGCGCCGCGCGCCTTGAAGGAGGTGGCGAGCAGGTCGCCGAAGTAGCCGTCGCTGCACTCGGCGGTGACGGCGGCGACGACGATGTCGCCCTCGCGGATCTGCTCGGCGGCGACGTGCAGCATCCAGTTGTCGCCGGGCTGCAGCAGCACGGTGACGGCGGTGCCCGACACCGACACGCCAGTCTGGACCGGCCGCATGTAGGGCTTGAGCAGGCCGACCCGGCCCAGGGCCTCGTGGACCGTCGCGGCGCCGAAGTGGCCGAGCGCGTCGGCGGCCGTGCGGTCGGCGCGGGTGATGTTGCGGTAGACGACACCGAGTTCGTACATGGCGGATTCCTGGTGGACGGTGGACGGTTGACGGGGGGCGCGGTTCAGGCCGCCGGCGTGGACAGCCCGAGTCGGCGGCGCAGCGCGTCGTGGCGGGCCGAGGCGAAGTCGTCGACGACGCGCTGTGCGGTGGCGGGCTCGCCGCTGGTGGCGGCGACGGCGGCGGTGAAGCGGGTGACGATCTCCAGGCCGGGTGGCATCGGGCCCAGCAGCGTCACGCCCGGATGGCCCAGCAGCTCGCTGAGCTGCTGGAAGCCCAGATCGACATCGCCCTGGGCGACCATCGTCGCGACGGGGACGCCCGCGGGCGACTGGCGCAGGCGCGCGGCCAGCGCGTCCTTCAGGCCCCAGTCCGCCAGCAGGGCCAGCAAGGCCTGGCCGCTGGGGCCGGTCGAGTAGCCGATGGCGCGCGCGTCCAGCAGCGCCTGGCGCAGCGCGCCGGCGCTGTCGACGGCGGGCCGTGCCTGTCCCTCGGGTGCGGCGACGTACATCGGCGAATCCGCGATCGGCCGCAGCGAGCCCGCTCGCAGGCGACCGGCGGCCGCCAAGCGCGCCATCGCGTCGGCGGCCAGGACGACGAGGTCGACCGCCTCGCCGGCCTCGACGCGACGCGCGGCATCGAGGCCGCCGATCGACTCGAAGCGGATCTCCAGGCCGTGCGCGGCGGTGTAGGCGGCGGACAGCTCGGCCAGCAGCACGCGGGTGGCCATCGAGGAAATGCCGGCGAGGGGGGCGATCACGAGCGGGGTTCCGTTGGAGGTCGAGGTCGGCGGGGCGGGGGATGGATTGCGGCGGATTCTGGTCCGGTCGGGCCAGACGATCCAGTTCTAGCTTCCACTAGCTGATATTCCGATCGGGCATGGACCGGATGGTCCGGCCATGCCGGATCGTGAGAGCATCGCCGCATGAACCTGACCCAGCTGGAAACCTTCGTCCATGTCGCCGAACACGGCAGCTTCAGCAAGGCCGCGATGGTGCTTGGCGTGGCGCAGCCGGCCCTGAGCCGGCAGGTGCGGGCGCTGGAGACGGAGTTGCACGAGACCCTGCTGCTGCGCAACGGGCGCGGCGTGGCGCTGACCGAGGCGGGGCGGCGGCTGCTGCAGCACGGGCAGGACATCCTCAACCTGGTGAGCCACGCGAAGGACGACCTGCGCTCGCGCCGCAGCGAGCCGGTGGGGCAGATCACGATCGCGATGCCGCCGACGCTGGCGCGCTTGCACACGCTGGCGCTGATCCGGGCGTTCCAGGCGGAGATGCCGCAGGCGCGGCTGACGATCATGGAGGGTTTCTCGGTGCACCTGACCGAGTGGCTGCTGACCGGGCGCACCGACCTGGCGCTGGTCTACAACCCGGAGCCGCTGCCGGCGCTGGAGATCCTGCCGCTGCGCCGCGAGCGGCTGTGCCTGGTGAGCCCCAAGGACCAGGCGCCGGCGCGGCCGCCGACGCTGTCGCAGCTGTCCCGCTATCCGCTGGTGATGCCGCAGCGGGGGCATATCTTCCGCGCGCTGATGGAGAAGGCGGCGGCGATGGCGGGCGTGCAGCTGGACGTGCGCTGGGAAGTGGCGAGCGTGCCGGCGATCCTGGACTGCGTCGCGGCGGGCATCGGCCACGCGGCGCTGGGCGAGGACGCGCTGCAGATCTACGAGCGGCCGGAGCGTCTGGTCACGACGCCGTTCGCGCGGGCGGACATCCAGAGCACGCTCTGCCTGGTCACCCCGACCAGCAAGCGCGCGACGCCGCTGATGCAGCGCACGGCGGCGGTGCTCATGCGCATGGTGGGGGACGGCGCGCAGTGAGCCGGAAAGGGCAAGGCCCGAGCGGACAAGGAACGAGCGACGGCGCAGGCACAGCGGTTGCCACGCAAAGGCATCTGCCGGCGGCGCTCCCGGGCGCCGGCCGGGATCGATTCACAAGATGCCGGAGATCCGCATGATCAGCACCATCCTGCTTGTCGTCCTCATCCTGCTCCTGATCGGCGCGCTGCCCGCCTGGCCGCACAGCCGCGGATGGGGCTACTACCCCAGCGGCGGCCTGGGCCTGGTGGTGCTCATCCTGGTCATCCTGCTGCTGATGGGCTACATCTGACCGGTCGGTCAGCGGCCACCGGGGCGCTCACGCCCCGTCAGCGGGCCGGGCGCTCAGGCGCCCGTCCATGGCCTCAAGCGATCACGCGCCCAGCAGCGACTGGCCGCATACGCGCAGCACCTGGCCGGTCAGCGGATGCGCGGCGGGCGAGGCCAGGAAAGCGATCGCTTCGGCCACGTCCGCCGGCGTGCCGCCTTGCTTGAGCGCATTCAGGCGGCGCCCCGCTTCCCTCACCATCAGCGGCATGCGCCGTGTCATCGCGGTTTCGATGAATCCCGGCGCCACGGCGTTGATCGTGCCGCCGCGTCCGGCCAGGCCTTCGGCGCGCGCCGCGACGTAACCGATCAACGCGGCCTTCGACGCGCTGTAGTTGGTCTGCCCGGCGTTGCCGGCGATGCCGCTGATCGACGACAGGCAGACCTCGCGGATGCCCGCGTTCAGCAGGCCCGCTTCGTCCAGGCGCGCATCGATCGCCAGGATCGCCGCGAGGTTCACCGCCATCACGGCGTCCCATTCCGCCGTCGACATCCGCGCCAGCGTGCGGTCGCGGGTGATGCCGGCGTTGTGCACCAGCACGTCGACGCCACCGACCCGGCGCACGGCATCGACCAATTCGTCGACCGTGCCCGCCGCGGTCAGGTCCGCGGCCAGCAGGGGGCCGTCGAGCTCGCGCGCCAAGGCCTCCAGCGGCTGGCGCGCCGCCGGCACGTCGACACACAGCACCCGCATCCCGTCACGCGCCAGGCGACGGGCGGTGGCGGCGCCGATCCCGCCCGCGGCGCCGGTCACCAGCGCCACCGGCTGCGGCCGGTCAGGCGCGGGCGCCGCCTCCTTGCGCCAGGCGAGCACCTGTCCGGACACGTAGGCCGAGCGGTCCGTCGCGAAGAAGCGCAGCGCGCCCGCCAGCGATTCGGCCGACGCCGCGCCTTCGCCCAGCACCAGCGCGTTCGCGGTCGCGCCGCGGCGACCGATCTCCTTGGCCAGCGCGCGGATGAAACCCGACACCGCCTGCAGGCAGGCGGCTTCGGCCGCACTGGCCGCGCCGGAGGAGCTCAGCGCGAGGACCCGGCCGCCGGGCGCGAGCCGCGAGACGCCGAACTGCGCCTGCATGAACAGCGCCTGCAGCGCGGCGACATCGCGGCAGCCGGTGGCGTCGATGACCAGCGCGCTCGCCGGTGCATCACCCGCCGCCGTGCCGCCTTGCGCGGCGATGGCCGTCAGCAGCGAGGGCATCGGCGCTGCGCTCCCCGGCGCGATCACGCTCAGGAGACGTCCCGCCAGTTCCTGGTCCTGCCAGGCATCGTGGCGCCGCAGGAGCGGCACCGGCTGCGGCAGGCCGAGCGCGCGTGCGACGCGGCGACCCAGGGGATGTTGGACGAAGGAGAGCAGGCGATCGGTCATCGGGGCGAGGCGGGCGGGGAACTCGTCGAGGCGGACGGCGTCGACGCACGCGCGCCGGAGGCGGCCGCCTCGGGCCGGCGCGCAGTGTAGGCGGGCGCGCGCTGGCCGCCGGTCAAGGTGAACCCGATGCGCGTCTCCCCGTCGCCGGACCGCGCGAACGGCGCGCCGCCATGCATGCGCGCGATCGCGTCGACGATGGACAGCCCCAGGCCCAGATGCTCCCCGGATGGCCTAGCGCCGACCGCCTGCGACTCGCGCGAGGACTCCGCCCGATAGAAGCGGTCGAAGAGCCGCGGCAGCCGGGCCGCCGGAATCACCGGCCCGAGGTTGGCGACCCACAGCCGGACGACACCGCCTCGAATCGGCTCGATGCCCACGCGCAGCGTGCTGCCCGGCGTCGCATAGCGGGTCGCGTTGTCGATCAGGTTGGACAGCGCGCGCTTGAGCAGCGCCGCATCGACCTCGGCCGCGCCGTCACCCTCGATGCGCAGGGACAGTCCGGCTTCGTCGAGCGCGGCATCGTGATAGTCCGCCACCTCGCGCGCCAGCGCCGCCAGGCTGTCGACCGCTTGACGCCGCGCGCGCTGGCCGCCGTAAGCGCGGGACAGGAACAGCATGTCGCCCACGATGTCCTGCATGCGATGCAGTTCTTCGAGATGACCGCCCAGGCGATCCGCGACGGTCGGCGGCAAGCCGCCCTCGCGCAGGGTCAGCTCGGTGCCGGCGATCAGCGTCGCCAGCGGCGTGCGGAGTTCATGCGCGACGTTCGCGCTGAAGGCCTCGCGCTGCGCGCAGGAACGCCGCTGCCGCTCGAGCATCGCGGTCAACTGGTCCACGCGTTGCCGCAGGGCGCGCAGCAATCCGCCCGCGCTGCGCAACGATGACAAAACGGTCATCCGCATGTCCGCCTCGTGTCAGCGCGGGCTGCGTAGAGTCGATCCCAAGGCGTTTGAAAAGCGCGCCGACGCAGCGGGATCCGCTCCGCGGCAACGCGATGGGTCACGCGTGCTGGACCACTTTCAACCGAAGGAGTTTCACCATGCATCACTTCAAGAAGCTGTCGATTCCCCTGGGCGCCGCGGCCCTGGCCGCCGCACTGGCCGTGCCCGCCTTCGCCCAGGTGGAGGAAGAGATCGTGTCCGGACCCAAGTCCCGCGACCAGGTGATCGCGGAACTGGAGCAGGCCCGGGCGGACGGCACCCTGGCCCAGTTGCAGGGCGAGCACAGCTATGCGCCGGACTTCGATGAAGCCCGCGGCATGGACGTGCAGTACTCCAATCACCAAGCCGATGCCGATGTGACGGTGGGCATGTCGTCGGACACCAGCAGCGAAGTGCGCTTCTCCGCACCAGCTGCGGGCGGCAAGACACGTGCCCAGGTCATGGATGAGCTGGAACAGGCTCGCGCCGACGGGACGCTGGAGCGTCTGTGGAGCGAGCAGGGGTATGCGCCGGAGTTCGAGGCGGCGCGTTCGTCCACTCGCTGATCGCTCCCTCAGATCCCGCACCGGCCGTGACGATCCGCTCGTCGGGTCCGACCGGAACCGTGCTGGCCTGATGGACCGCAGGATGGACTTCGGATGACCCGACCCGTACCGAACGGTCATCCCACTTCGAGCAACGGGGTTCCCGCATGGGAACCCCGCTTTCGTTTCCGCACCGGAAATTCTGAGGCGCTCAGAACCGCCTGACGTCGAGGATGGCTTGCGCGAACGCCTTCGGCGCTTCCTGCGGCAGGTTGTGGCCGATGCCACCGCGCAGGTCGCGGTGCTCGTAACGCCCACTGAACTTGGGTCGATAGGCCGCGGGCGACGGATGAGGCGCGCCGTTGGCATCGCCCTCCAGCGTGATCGTCGGAATGCCGATCACCGGTGCCGCGCCGATGCGGGCCTCGATCGCATCGAAGCGCGGCTCGCCCTCGGCCAGGCCCAGGCGCCAGCGGTAGTTGTGCACGACGATGTCGACATGGTCCGGGTTGGAGAACGCGGCCGCGCTGCGCGCGAAGGTCGCGTCGTCGAAGCGCCATTGCGGTGAGGCCAGTTGCCAGATCAGCCGCGCGAAGGCCTTGCGGTGTTGCTGGTAGCCCAGGCGGCCGCGCTCGGTCGCGAAGTAGTACTGGTACCACCATTGCAGCTCGGCGGCCGGCGGCAGCGGCTGCTGGTTGACCTGTCGGCTGACCAGCAGGTAGCCGCTGACGGACACCAGCGCCTCGCAGCGCTCCGGCCATAACGCGGCCAGGATGCCCGCCGTGCGCGCGCCCCAGTCGCAGCCGGCGACCAGCGCCTTCGGAATGCGCAGCGCGTCCAGCAAGGCGATGGCGTCGCTGGCCAGCGCGCCTTGCTGGCCGTTGCGAGGCGTGCCGGCCGACAGGAAGCGCGTCGTGCCGTAACCCCGCGCGTAGGGAACGATCACGCGATGTCCCGCCGCGGCCAGCAGGGGCGCGACCCCCTCGTAGGTATGGACGTCATACGGCCAGCCATGCAGCAGCAGGACCGGCGGGCCATCGGCGGGGCCCGCTTCGACGTAGCCCACGCGCAGGTCGCCGGCGTCGATCTCCTTCAGGACGCCGAAGGGCGGCGAGATGGCGATCGGCGATCCGCTGGCGCCGGGTGCGTCACCCGCAGGGGCGGCGGTGGCGGCCCGGCTCAGGCCGGTCGGGAGGGCAACGGCGGTGGCCGCGGAAGCGGCGCCGATCAGGAAGCGGCGGCGGGGCAGCGAGGCCTCGGTCATGTCGGTCTCCAGGGTGTGGTGGCGAAGGCCCCAGTGGACCGGGCGGATGTATCGCCGGCTTGTCGACTTGCGGGCCGGGATGCATGCCGGTGTCGCCGGGGCGCCAGCAGATACAGCGGCATACAAACGCGTCGTCCGCTGCGATTCCTGACATCGATCAATCCCGCCGCTGGCATACGAGGCCCCGCGTTCCTAGCCTGCGCGGACCGGGCGCGCGGGGCGTCCGCGACCGGGGCAGGGCCCCAAGGAGGAGTCTATGAAGGACGTGTCGCTGGACGAGATCGTCTACTTTCCCTCGCTGCGGACGCAGCCGGCGGAACTGCTGGGCCTGCGTGAGCTCGATCGGGCGCGCAAGCGCCGCATGCTGCCCCTGCTCACGCTGACGCCGACGCCGCGCATGCCCGCCCTGGTGGACTTCCGCCATGCCGCCCGGCAGGCGGAAGAGGTGATGCGCTCGCTGCCCTACCTGGTGGACCTCGGCCGTGCGCCGTCCGAGCATGCCGCGGCCTGGCGGCAGCTGGTCGATCCGGCGCAGGGGTTCCGGCTCTGGCGCGAGTTCGTCCAGGACCATCCGGGCGCGCTGCCCGTGGTCCAGGCGCCCGACGGTGCCAACCCGCGCGCCGTCGCGCAGCAGGCGGTGGACATCGAGCGCGAGTTCGGCCTGGTCGTCTTCCGCCTGCGCGGCGCGGTGCCCTTGACGACCGGCGTCGAACTGGCGCTGGACCAGCTCGACGCACCCGGGCAGGCGCTGGTCGTCCTGGACTTCGGGACCGAACGGGACTGGCTGCTGGGCTGCGCGGGCAACGCGCGTGACCTGGTGCTGCGCTGGCGGGCCAGATGGCCCGACCTGCGCGTCGTGGTGATGGGCAACAGCTTTCCGTCCGCGGCGCAGGCGCTGGGCCGCGCGCCGACCGGCGAGTTCCCGCGTTCGGGGCGCCTGGCCCTGCTCGAGCGGGAATTGCATCGACGGGTGGGCGCCTCGGCGCGGGTCGCTTATGGCGACCATGGAGCGGTCCACGTGCCGAGCGAACCTGGCGCCGAGTGGCCGCCGGGCCTGGTGCGGATCGATTACTCGCGGCAGGGCGAGTGGCGCTTCGAGCGACGACTGCGATCGACCGTCGACGAGGCCAGCCAGGAGGCGGCGTCGGCGATCGTCTCGGGCGCGCCGGGCTTCGGGAAACGCGGCCTCTGGGGCGAGCACGCGATCCAGGAGGCCGCGAACGGCCGGGCCTTCGCGCGCGGCCGGGAGGAGTGGACCGCCGTGCGTGTCAACCTGCATCTGGCGACGCAGGTCGACGAGATGATCGAGGAAGCGGCCGCCTATACTCGCGCCCCATGCGCCGCTGGTTCGCCGTCTTCCTGCTGATCCTGGTGCCGCTCCAGCTGAGCTGGGCGGTGGCGGCGACCTATTGCGGGCATGAGGACGATCCCGCCGCCCGTCATGTCGGGCATCACGAGCATCGTCATGAGGGCGAGCATCGGTCCGGCTCCTCGCCGGAGGCCCCATCCGCCGACGCCGCCAAGGCCACCCATCCGCCGACGCCCTGCGTCGACGACGATTGCGGCTTCTGCCATCTGGGGCACACCCAGCCGGTGGCGAGCACGCCGCTGGAGCTGCCGGCCGTGAACGGGCCGATCGCTCGCGCCGCCGCGCCCGAGTCCTGGTCCTCGCGCGGCCCCGACCGCCGCGAACGCCCCAATTGGCGCACCGCCTGAGCGGCGGGCGCCTCCTCATTCCCTGATCCTCGACCGCCTCGGCCTGGCCGAGGCCTCAGGCGCTCGCCGATTCCCCGTTGATCCCTTTCCTGCCCGCCGCTCCACGCGGCGGCGGGCGCAACGCCGGAGTCTCCGATGCGCAAGTTCCTGGTGCCGCTGTGCAGCGCGGCACTGCTGTCCCTTCTTCCCCTGGCGAGCCGGGCCTCGTCCGGTCCGGCCACCGCCGGGCCCTCGTCCGATGCGGGGTCTTCGCCCGTCGCCGGGCGCTCATTCGATGCGGGATCCTCGTCCGGCGCCGGACGCTCGTCCGATGCCGGAGCTCCGCCCCCCGCCGCCTCGCCGCGGCCCGACACGCCGCAGCCGCTCTCGCTGGAGGCCGCCATCGAGCGTGCCCTGGGGGCGCACCCGCGGCTGCGCGCGGCCGCCTTCGACGTCGAGGCCGCCGACGGCGCGGTGCGGCAAGCGGCTCTGCCGCCCAATCCCACGTTGAGCCTCGAGCAGGAGGACACCCGGCGCGAGACCCGCACGGTCACCGTCCTGCTGAGCCAGCCGCTGGAGATCGGCGGCCAGCGCGCCGCCCGGACCGAATGGGCCCGGCGCGGTCGCGACCTGGCCCAGGCGGAACTCGACGCCGTGCGCGCCGAGCTGCGCGCCGAGGTGGTCCAGGCCTTCTTCGTCGCCTTGCTGGCCCAGGAGCGCCTGCAGAGCGCCGAGGAGTCGCTGCGCATCGCCGGCGACGGCGCCGGTGCGACCGCGCGCCGCGTGGCGGCCGGCAAGCTGTCGCCGATCGACGAGACCCGCGCCCGGGTCGCGGTGTCGACGGCGCGGATCGAATGGCGCCAGGCGCAGGCCGAGCAGCTCGCTTCGCGGCATGCGCTGGCGGCCGCCATCGGCGTGGAGGAATCCACGATCGGCGCGCTCGACGGTCGCGCGGACGCGCTGCCGCCGTTGCCCGACGCGGCCGAGGTCGGCCGGCGGCTGGCCGATGCGCCGGCGCTTCGCCGGGCTCGGCTGGACGTCGAGCAGGCCCAGGCTGCCTATGACCTGACGCGCACCCAGCGCATCCCCGACCTGACGGTGAGCCTGGGCGCGAAGCGCTCGCAGGAGATCGGCCGCAGCCAGGCCGTCATCGGGGTGTCGCTGCCGCTGCCGCTGTTCGATCGCAACCAGGGCGCGCAACGCGAGGCCCTCAAGCGCCGGCAGGCGGCCGAGCAGCGCGCCGAGGCCGAATCGCAGCGCCTGCGGGCCGAGGTGCTGGCCGCCGCCGACGAACTGCGGGCCCGGGCCGACGAGGTCCAGGCGCTGCGCCGCGAGGTGCTGCCCGGCGCGCGTGAGGCCTACACCGCCGCGAGCCGCGGCTTCGAGCTTGGCAAGTTCGGTTTCCTGGACGTGCTCGACGCGCAGCGCACTTGGCTGCAGGCGCGGACGCAGCTCCTGGACGCGCTGGCCAAGGCCTATCGCGCCCAGGCCGACCTCGACCGGCGCCTCGGCGCCCCCGCCCAGCAACCGTGAGAACGACGATGAATTTCAACAAGCAAGACGACAAGACCGCCTCGGGCCACGCGCTGCCAAAGCGGCAACGGATCGCGATCGCGGTGCTGCTGGCCATCGGCCTGGGCGGCGGCGCCGCGATCCTGGCCTCGGGGCCCGCTTCCTCGCCCAAGGGCCACGGCGAGCACGCCGAGGACGGACACGATGACCACGGCCATGACGAGGCGCCGGGTGCGCGGCCCGCTGCGGCGAAGGATGAGCACGGGCATGCGGCCGCGGCCGCAGCGCCCGAGACCGTCGCCATGAGCGAGGCGCAGGTCCAGGCCGCGGCGATCACGCTCGAGGCCGCCGGACCGGCGAGCCTGCGCGCGACCACCCGCCTGCCGGGCGAGATCGGCTTCAACGAGGACCGCACCGCGCATGTGGTGCCGCGGGTCGCCGGGGTCGTCGAGGCGGTGCCGGCGGCGCTCGGCCAGGCGGTGCGCAAGGGCGAGCTGATGGCGGTCATCGCCAGCGCGCAGGTGTCGGACCAGCGCAGCGAGTGGCTCGCCGCGCAGAAGCGGCTGCAGCTGGCGCGCACGACCTTCGAGCGCGAACGCCAGCTGTGGGAGGAGAAGATCTCGCCCCGCCAGGACGTCGACGTGGCCGAGCAGGCGCTGCGCGAGGCGGAGATCGCGGTCGCCAACGCGCGCCAGAAGCTGCAGGCCGTGGGCGCGTCGCCCACCGGCGGCGCGCTCAACCGCTTCGAATTGCGCGCGCCTTTCGATGGCGTCGTCGTCGAGAAGCACCTCGCGCTGGGCGAGCAGGTCAAGGAGGACGCCAGCGCCTTCGTGCTGTCGGACCTGCGCACCGTCTGGGCGCGGATCGACGTGCCCGCCGCCGACCTGGCCAAGGTGCGCGTGGGGGCGCGCGCGGTGGTGCGCGCCACCGCCTTCGAGCAGTCGGCGCCGGGCACGGTCACCTACGTCGGCGCGCTGATCGGCGGGCAGACCCGCACGGCGCAGGCGCGGATCGCGTTGTCGAACCCGGACGGCGCCTGGCGACCCGGCCTGTTCGTCGACGTGGACCTGGTGACCGGCGAGACGTCGGCGCCGGTGACCGTGCCGGCGGAGGCGGTGCAGATCGTCGAGGACCGGCCGGTCGTCTTCGTGCGAGTGGCCGATGGCTTCGCCGCGCAGCCGGTGAAGACCGGTCGCACCGATGGGCAGCGCACCGAGGTCCTCGAGGGCCTGAAGCCCGGCACACGGGTCGCGACGCGCAATGCCTTCGTCATCAAGTCCGAGGCCGGCAAGGGCTCGGCGACCCATTCGCACTGACGGAGGCGGCATGTTCGAACGCATCATCCGATTCGCCATCGAGCACCGCTGGCTGGTGCTGCTGGCCGTGCTGGGCATGGCGGCGCTGGGGGTCTTCAGCTACCAGAAGCTGCCGATCGACGCCGTGCCCGACATCACCAACGTCCAGGTGCAGATCAACACCGGCGCGCCGGGCTACTCGCCGCTGGAGACCGAGCAGCGCGTGACCTTCCCGGTGGAGACCGCGATGGCGGGGCTGCCGGGACTGAAGCAGACCCGCTCGCTGTCCCGCTACGGGCTGTCGCAGGTCACGGTGATCTTCCGCGACGGCACCGACATCCACTTCGCGCGGCAGCTGGTCAACGAGCGGCTGCAGGCCGCGCGCGAGCAGCTGCCCGACGGCCTGACGCCGGCGATGGGGCCGGTGTCCACCGGCCTGGGCGAGATCTACCAGTGGACGCTCGAGGCCGAGGAGGGCGCGCGCAAGGCCGACGGCACGCCCTACACGCCGACCGACCTGCGCGAGCTGCAGGACTGGGTCGTCAAGCCGCAGCTGCGCACGGTGCCGGGCGTGACCGAGGTCAACACCATCGGCGGCTTCGCGAAGGAGTTCGAGGTCGCGCCCGATCCGGGGCGGCTGTCCTCGCACGGGCTGACGCTGGCGGACGTGGTCGCGGCGCTGGAGCGCAACAACGCCAATGTCGGCGCGAGCTACATCGAGCGGCGCGGTGAGCAGTACCTGATCCGCGCCCCCGGCCAGCTGCGCGGCCTGGCCGACATCGGCCAGGTCGTGCTGCGCAGCGACGGCGGCGTGCCGGTGCGGGTGCGCGACGTGGCGCAGGTGGGCATCGGCAAGGAGTTGCGCGGCGGCGCCGCGACCGACAACGGCCGCGAGGTGGTGCTGGGCACCGTGTTCATGCTGAGCGGCGAGAACAGCCGCAGCGTCGCGCAGGCGGTGGACCGCAAGATGAAGGCGGTCGCCACCACGCTGCCCAAGGGCGTGCAGGTGGTCACCGTCTACGACCGCACGGTGCTGGTGGACAAGGCCATCGCCACGGTGAGGAAGAACCTGGTCGAGGGCGCGGTGCTGGTGATCGCGGTGCTGTTCCTGTTCCTGGGCAACCTGCGCGCGGCGGTGCTGACGGCGATGGTCATCCCGCTGTCGATGCTGTTCACCTTCAGCGGCATGGTCAGCCAGAAGGTCAGCGCCAACCTGATGAGCCTGGGCGCCCTGGACTTCGGGATCATCGTGGACGGGGCGGTCGTGATCGTCGAGAACTGCGTGCGGCGGCTGGCGCATGCCCAGGCGCGGCTGGGCCGGCCGCTGACCCGCGGCGAGCGCTTCCACGAGGTCTTCGCCGCGGCGCAGGAGGCGCGCCGGCCGCTGCTGTTCGGGCAGTTGATCATCATGGTGGTGTACCTGCCGATCTTCGCGCTCACCGGCGTGGAGGGCCGCATGTTCCATCCGATGGCGGTGACGGTGGTGCTGGCGCTGCTGGGCGCGATGATCCTGTCGATCACCTTCGTGCCGGCGGCGGTGGCGCTGTTCATCGGCGACAAGGTCCAGGAGAAGGAGAGCCGCCTGATGGCCTGGGCGCATCGCGCCTACGAGCCGCTGCTGGGCAGCGCGATGGCGGCGCGGCCGGTGGTCATCACCGGCGCGGTCGTGGCCGTGGTGCTGTCCGCGCTGCTGGCGACGCGGCTGGGCAGCGAGTTCGTGCCCAGCCTGGACGAGGGCGACTTCGCCGTGCAGACGCTGCGGCTGCCGGGCACCAGCCTGACGCAATCGGTGGCGATGCAGCGGCAGCTGGAGGCGCGGCTCAAGCAGAAGTTCCCGGAGATCGAGCGGGTGTTCTCGCGCACCGGCACGGCCGAGATCGCGGCGGACCCGATGCCGCCCAACATCTCCGATGCCTACGTGATGCTCAAGCCGCGCGACCAGTGGCCCGAGCCCCGGCGCACGCGCGAGGCGCTGATCGAAGCCGTGCAGGCGGAACTGGCCACGCTGCCGGGGCAGAACTACGAGTTCTCGCAACCGATCCAACTGCGCTTCAACGAGCTGATCTCGGGCGTGCGCTCGGACGTCGCGGTGAAGGTCTTCGGCGACGACATGGCGCAGCTGGACGCGGCGGCGGCGCGCATCGCCGCGGTGCTGGGCGGGATCGAGGGCGCGACGCAGGTCAACGTCGAGCAGACGACCGGCCTGCCGGTGCTCACGGTGGACATCGACCGCCAGCAGGTCGCGCGGCACGGCCTGAACCTGCTCGACGTGCAGGAGCTGGTGGCCACGGCCACCGGCGGCGCGACCGCGGGGACGCTGTTCGAGGGCGACCGGCGCTTCCCGGTCGTGGTGCGCCTGCCCGAGGCGCTGCGCACCGACCTGTCGGCGATCGAGCGGCTGCCGGTGCCGCTGCCCAAGGGCGCGGACGGCGTGGTGCGTTTCCTGCCGCTGTCGGCGCTGGCGAAGTTGTCGCTGGCGCCGGGGCCGAACCAGGTCAGCCGCGAGGACGGCAAGCGCCGGGTGGTGGTCAGCGCCAATGTGCGTGGCCGCGACCTCGGTTCCTTCGTCGCGCAGGCGCAGCGGGCGGTGAGCGAGCAGGTGGTGCTGCCGTCCGGCTACTGGCTCGGTTGGGGCGGGCAGTTCGAGAACCTGCAGTCCGCCAGCGAGCGCCTGCGCGTGGTGGTGCCGGTGGCGCTGGGGCTGGTCTTCGCCTTGCTGTTCGCGATGTTCGGCAATGCGCGGGACGGCCTGCTGGTGTTCTCGGGCATTCCCTTCGCGCTGACCGGGGGCGTGCTGGCGCTGTGGTTGCGGGGGATCCCGCTGTCGATCTCGGCGGCGGTGGGCTTCATCGCGCTCAGCGGCGTGGCGGTGCTCAACGGGTTGGTGATGATCGCCTTCATCCGGCAGTTGCGGGAGCAGGGCCGGCCGCTGGACGCGGCCATCCACGAAGGCGCGCTGACGCGCCTGCGGCCGGTGCTGATGACGGCGCTGGTGGCCTCGCTGGGCTTCGTGCCGATGGCGCTGGCCACGGGCACCGGGGCGGAGGTGCAGCGACCGCTGGCGACGGTGGTGATCGGCGGCATCCTGTCGTCGACGGCGCTGACCCTGCTGGTGCTGCCGGTGCTGTACCGGTGGGCCTACCGGCGCGATGAGCCGGCGCCGGCGCAGGCGCCCGAGCTGCTTGATCGGGGTCCGACGCGGGACCCGGTGGCTTCCTGAGGCCGGCGCTCCGACCCGGGCGTCGGGAGACGACCCGGGTGGCGGCGCGCTGCCCCGCATCGGAGGCAGTGCGCTGCCTTGTCGAAGTCGGCGTGAGGCGATCTCGACACATGAGGGCCATGGCACGCGTCGGGCTGGATTCCTAGAGTGGGCAGCTCAATTTGGAGGCCGCCAGGAGACTCAGGTGCCGATGACCCGCATGGAGATGAACGGACGGATCCTTGTCCCGAAGGAGATCCGTAAGGCCACGGGTGCGAAGCTGGACACGCGGTTCTTCTGGGAGCTGCAGGAAGACGGGAGCGTGCGCGTGACCGTCAAAGCCGCTGCCGCGGCCGTGGTCGTGGAGCCATGGCCCAGGCGCGATGAGTCGTCGCATGACGAAAGAGACGACAACCTACCCGCCGCGCTGTGATCTATGGGGTCATCGACGACCGCACCGCGTGCGGTCGTCCGTTTGACGAGCCCCGGCTCAGCCAGCGGCGAAGCGATGCAGCGTCACGCTGCGATAGACCTCGCCCGGTCGCAGGACCGTGGACGGCCAGTCGGGGCTCGCCGCTCGGTTCGGCGAGTCCGGGTGGTGCTGCGTCTCCAGGCAGAGGCCATCTCCCTGCCGATAGAAGGCGCCTTCGCTGCCCAGCAGGCTGCCGTCCAGGAAGTTGCCGGAGTAGAACTGCATCGCCGGCTCGGTGGTCAGGACCTCCATGCTTCGGCCCGAGACGGGATCGCGCAGCCGCGCCGCCAAATGCAGTCGACCATCGAAGGGCGCGTCCAGCACCCAGTTGTGGTCGTAGCCCTTGCCGCGCTGCAACTGCGGATGCGCCTGGCGCAGCCGCGACTCGATCACCCGCGGTTCACGGAAGTCGAAGGGCGTGCCGGCCACCGGCGCGATCGCGGTCGGAATCAGCGCTTCGTCCACCTCGCAATAGCGGCTGCCAAAGATCTGCAGTTCATGGCCCAGCACCGACCCGCGACCCGCCAGGTTGAAGTAGTCGTGATGCGTCAGGTTGACCACCGTCGGCGCATCGGTCGTGGCTTCGTACTCGATGGCCCAGCCCATCTCGTCATCGAGCCGGTAGCGCACCACCGCCCGCAGCCGGCCCGGGAAGCCCTGGTCGCCCGCCGGGCTGTCGAGCTCCAGCCGCAGGCAGCTGTCGCTCTCGGCTTCGGCCCGCCACAGCAGGTGGCCGAATCCGCGCGGGCCGCCGTGCAGGCAGTTGCCGCCGTCGTTGGCCACCAGCGTGTGGCGTTCGCCGTCCAGCCGGAAGGTGGCGCCCGCGATGCGGTTGCCATACCGGCCGACGATCACGCCGAAATGCGGATTGCGCAGCACGTAGTCCTCGAGCGTCGGCAGGCCCAGCACGACGTTGGCCGATTCGCCCCGCGCATCCGGCACCTCCAGCCGCGTGACGATGCCCCCATGGGTGATCGCCGACAGCCGCAGGCCGCGTCCGTTGTCCATCGTGAATTCATGCACCGGCCGGCCGTCGTGCAGGTGGCCGTAGACCCGTTGTTGAATCGCTGTCATCGTGTGTTGAACCGGTGAGGAACCTGGCCGCGATGGCCGTGTGGATCGAGCTCGAACAGCGCGCCGGCCAGTGGCTCGTGCTCGCACTGCCGGCGGGCGGTCGTGACGAAGAGCCGGTCCAGCGCCGGTCCGCCGAAGACCGGACAGGTCGGCTGCGAGGCCGGCACGGACAGGCGCAGTGTCTCGCGACCTTGCGCGTCGAAACGGATCACCACGCCATCGCCCCAGATGGCCGACCACAGGCCGCCGTCGGCATCGACCGCCGCGCCGTCCGGCTCGCCGCCGTCCATGGGCAACTGCGCGAAGACGCGGCGCTCCCCGAGCCGCCCGTCGGCGTGGTAGTCCATCGCCCAGATCGTGCGGGTGGGGGAGTCGGTGTAGTACAGCGTGCCGCCGTCGGGACTGAAGTTCAGCGAGTTGCCGACGATCCCCGGCGGCAGCGGCAAGCGCTCGATGGCCAGGCCGCGGCCGATGCCGACGCCCGCCATGGCCGCGCGGTAATAACCGCCCACCGCCGCGCCGTGCGGGTTGAACATGCCGAACACGAAACGCCCCTGCGGATCGCAGCGGCCGTCGTTGATGCGGGTGCGCGGCTCATCGGCCTCGACCGGCGTCAGCGGCCCGACCTCGCCGGTGGCCAGGTCGAACATCGCCACGCCCGAGGCCAGCCCCAGCAGCAGCTGCCCCGGCTGGTCGCACAGCGCGAAGCTGCCCAGCGGCTCCGGCATCGGCCATTCGGTGATCTCGCCGGCCAGCGCCGGTCCGCCGGCCTCGCGGGTGGGCGAGGCCTCGGCCCGCCAGCGGAAGAGCCGATGGCTGTCGATGTCGGTCCAGTACAGCGCCTGCTCGCGCTCGCACCACAGCGCGCATTCGCCGAGCCGGTCCCGCCCGTCCACATGCACGCGGGCCGCTTCCGCCGCTTCCGCCGCGCCGCGCGCGGCGGCGGCCGTCGATGCCCGCCCGGCGCTCATGCCCAGCCTCCGTCGACGATGTAGTCCTGCGCGCTGCACATCGCGCTGTCGTCCGCCGCCAGGAACAGCGCCATGGCCGCGACATGGTCCGGCATCAGCGGCTGCTTCAGGCACTGGTTGGCGTCGATCTCCTTCTTGGTCTCGTCGTTGACCCAGAGCTTGAGCTGCTTCTCGGTCATCACCCAGCCCGGCACCAGCGTGTTGACGCGGATGTTGAAGGGCCCGAGGTCGCGCGCCAGCGAGCGCGTCAGCCCCTGCACGCCGGCCTTGGAGGTCGTGTACGCCGCCATGCCGCCCTGCATCAGCATCCAGCTGAAGGAACCGAAGTTGATGATCGAGCCGCCGCCCAGCGCCTTCATGTCCGGCGCCACCGCCTGCGCGGCGAAGAACTGGTGCTTGATGTTGACGGCCATCGCCTGGTCCCAGAACTCGGGCGTGACGTCCTCCAGCGGATGGCGCTTGTCGTTGGCGGCATTGTTCAGCAGCACCTTGAACGGGCCGCCGAGCTGCTCGCGCAGCGTCGCGATCGCGGCGCGCAGCTGCGCGATGTCGGTCAGGTCGGCCGCGACGAAGGCGCAACCCGGCAGCCGTGCCGCGAGCTCGTGCCCGGCGTCCGCGGCGATGTCGATGAATCCCACCCGCGCGCCCTGGGCGGCGAAGCGCTCGACCAGCGTCGCGCCGATGCCGGTCGCGCCGCCGGTGATGAGCACGCGCTGCTCGCGCAGGCTGGGATAGAGGGCGCTGGTCATGGTGTCTCCGTCGTTGTCGGACGCGAGTGTCGCGCCCTTGTGGGTGTGTCGTGGTGCTGATTCTATAAGTCTGACTATTTGAGAAGTGAAGAAGCCATGAATGAGGGTTTGCACCGATACGTGAATCAATAAAGTAATACTTTAATTCGATCCAACAAGAATCACCGATCCTCTGGAGACACGATGAGCCTGAGCTTCCCCCGGCCCTACAAGGGCGTGTTCCCGGTCGTGCCCACGACCTTCAACGCCCAGGGCGGCCTCGACCTGGAAAGCCAGAAGCGCTGCATCGACTTCATGATCGATGCCGGCTCCACCGGCCTGTGCATCCTGGCGAATTTCTCCGAGCAGTTCGTGCTGGGCGACGACGAGCGCGCGGTGCTGACGCGCACGATCCTGGAGCATGTCGCCGGTCGCGTGCCCGTCATCGTGACCACCACCCACTACAGCACGCAGATCTGCGCGGAGCGCAGCCGCCTGGCGCAGGAGATGGGCGCGGCGATGGTGATGGTGATGCCGCCGTACCACGGCGCGACGCTGCGCGTGGGCGAGGCCGGCATCTTCGAGTTCTACGCGCGTCTGTCCGATGCGATCGACATCCCCGTCATGATCCAGGACGCGCCGATGTCGGGCACGCCGCTGCCGGCGCCGTTCCTGGCCCGCATGGCCAAGGAGATCGAGCAGGTCCGCTACTTCAAGATCGAGACCGCCGGCGCCGCCAGCAAGCTGCGCGAACTGATCGCGCTGGGCGGCGAGGCGATCGAGGGCCCCTGGGACGGCGAGGAGGCGATCACGCTGCTGGCCGACCTGGATGCCGGCGCCACCGGCGCGATGACCGGCGGCGCGTATCCGGACGGCATCCGCCGCATCGTCGATGCCTACGCCGCGGGCGACCGCGAGACCGCCGTCGCCGAGTACGGCCGCTGGCTGCCGCTGATCAACGTCGAGAACCGCCAGGGCGGCATCCTCACGGCCAAGGCGCTGATGAAGGAGGGCGGCGTCATCGCCTGCGACGCGCCGCGTCACCCGTTCCCCGAGATGAACCCGGCCGTGCGCGCCGGGCTGCTGGACGCGGCCAAGCGCCTCGACCCGCTGGTGCTGCGCTGGGCGCGCTGAATCACCGACGTCATCGATCACGCCAAGGACCGTCATGAGCGCCATCCCCGAGTTCAAGAACTACATCGCCGGCGAATGGGTCGCCGGCGCCGACCAGCGTCCCAACATCAATCCGTCCGACACCAGCGACGTGATCGGGCTGTACGCGCAGGCCGATGCCGCGCAGACCGAGGCCGCCATCGCCGCGGCGCAGGCCGCGTTCCCGGCCTGGGCCACGAGCACGCCGCAGCAGCGCTTCGACGTGCTGGACGCGGTGGGCAACGAGCTGCTCGCGCGGCGCGAGGAGATCGGCCGGCTGCTGTCGCGCGAGGAAGGCAAGACGCTGCCCGAGGGCATGGGCGAGACCCACCGCGCCGCGATGATCTTCAAGTTCTTCGCCGCCGAGGCGCTGCGCTGCGGCGGCGAGACGATCGCCTCGGTGCGGCCGGGCGTGTCGGTGGACGTGCTGCGCCAGCCGGTGGGCGTCGTCGGGCTGATCGCGCCGTGGAACTTCCCGATCGCGATCCCCGCCTGGAAGATCGCGCCCGCGCTGGCCTACGGCAACACCGTCGTGTTCAAACCGGCGGAGCTGGTGCCCGGCTGCGCGTGGACGCTGGCTGACATCCTCTCGCGCACGGCGCTGCCCAAGGGCGCGTTCAACCTCGTCATGGGCGCCGGATCGCAGGTGGGGCAGACGCTGGTCGATTCGCCGCGCGTGAAGGCGCTGAGCTTCACCGGCTCGGTGGCCACGGGGCGGCGC